>ERZ1027231.5-NODE-5-length-273734-cov-26.433822_pt1 | contig 273734 bp, 265 predicted proteins | sample MGYA00520866_ERZ1027231 | MGnify/ENA primary metagenome ERZ1027231 (study PRJEB33311, sample SAMEA4378411) | marine metagenome | biome: Marine biome; feature: Fjord; material: Water | collected 2014-07-20T08:00:00Z/2014-07-... | depth 75 m ...
ATGCCGGACTTGATCCGGCATCCATAGACCACGGAACCACGCCACTGCCACAACCATGGATACCGGCTCGGGGGCCGGTATGACTTCACACCCCGTCATGCCGGACTTGATCCGGCATCCATAAACCACGGAACCACGCCACTGCCACAACCATGGATACCGGCTCGGGGGCCGGTATGACTTCACACTCCGTCATGCCGGACTTGATCCGGCATCCATAGACCACGGAACCACGCCACTGCCACAACCATGGATACCGGCTCGGGGGCCGGTATGACTTCACACTCCGTCATGCCGGACTTGATCCGGCATCCATAGACCACGGAACCACGCCACTGCCACAACCATGGATACCGGCTCGGGGGCCGGTATGACGAATGGGTAGTGGATACCTGCACGAAGTCCGGTACGCCCCCAAACTCTGTCATGCCGGACTTGATCCGGCATCCATATACCACTGAACCATGCCACTGCCACAACCATGGATACCGGCTCGGGGGCCGGTATGACGGGAGGGGCGCAGCGGATACCGGCTCGAGGGCCGGTATGACGAGACAGCTCGCGGCAGCTGCCTCAAGCATCGGTATCGCGAGGTTGACGTTCGAGAGCCGACTTAACACTGAAAGGAAACGGAGGTGAAACCAATACCCAAAACATTCGTCTGAGCATTCGCTAGATTATCCCCGATCTTTCCCTGTATAAATGGGGCAAGCAGAATTATTTATGGAATAAGTAATGGCTAAAAATAGCGGATTTACGCGACTGCTTTGGCGCAGTTTGCTGATATTGGTGTTGTTCAGTGTTGCCTTGGTATTGCCCTTTCGGTGGATTGACCCGCCAATCAGCATGGTGATGCTGGAGCGCAGCTGGCAGCAGCGCGGTGACAACTACCACCTCGACAAGCGGTGGCTCAGCTGGGATGAAATACCCCGCCATGCCGCGCTAGCCGCTGTTGTGTCTGAGGACCAGAATTTTCCTAATCATTATGGCTTTGATATAAAGGCGATTCAAAAGGCCTTTGCCGAGCGAGAAAGACGTGGCAGTTTGCGCGGCGCCAGTACCATCAGCCAGCAGGTCGCCCGCAATATGTACCTGTGGACGGGTCGCAGCTGGCTGCGCAAAGGCTTGGAGGTTTGGTTCACAGGACTCGTCGAATTGTGCTGGCCCAAGCAACGCATTTTAGAAATTTATTTAAATATCGCCGAATGGGGCGACGGGGTGTTCGGTATTGGCGCCGCAAGTCGGCATCACTTTGGCATTAACGCCTCGCAGTTAAGCCACTGGCAGTCGGCACTATTAGCCTCCAGCTTGCCCAGTCCACTCAAGTACAACCCTGCGGCGCCAGCGCCACATTTGATTGCGCGCGCAAATTGGAATCTTGGTCAGCAACGCAAACTGGGGGGCCGATCTTGGCTCGCCTCCTTGGAATAGTCTTTAGCCATGTAATTCTGCATTCTCAGATTCCCGCCTGAGAGAACACCTTAAGAAATGATTCCGGCTCAGGTCTTAGCCGATAATTATCGGTAAGATCAGCAAACAAAATTTTACCCGTGGCGTCAGTCATAATGACGGTGGGCATGACAGTGTCACTGTCATAGCCCAGCACCTCCATGCCCATGGGTAAGCCATTGGGGGCGGCAATACCAAGGCGTTTCGCCATCGCGTTATCGGTATCTACCAAAAAGCGCATTGGCGCGTCAAAACGCTGAGCTAGGTCCGCGGTATGGCCCTGAGACTGAGGGCTAATGAGCAGAATCTCCACGCCTTTTTCCGCCAGAGCGCGGTACTGCCCGGCAATTTCTTTTATTTGCGCCATACACAGCGGACACCAATTGCCGCGATAAAAAATCATGAGCAAGGGCTTATTCAAGTCATGGGGTTTAAGCTGCGTGCCAGCGTCATTAATAAATTCTAAGTTTGGCAGTGTTTGGCCAACACTCAGTATGTCACTGTGCCTGCCGCCAAAGCTGGAGTACCACCACTCATACAAAGCGGTTCCGATCACCCCAGCACCGAGTATCCACGCAAGGGCCTCAAGAATCACTGGCGACAACGCCGCGCCGAGCAAAGTAAGCAAGGTCACCCCTAAAACCGCTTTGCTTGCGGTTTGCGTGCGAGCGACATTAGCGATAAATACCCATGCAAAAAAGGATAAGGGCGTTAGCATGCATAGCAAAGCCCAATACCACGCGACTGCATTAGGGTCTTGGTAAATTACCCAAGCACTGCGCGCTGCGCCTACCATGAGCAAGCTCATCCACGCTGAAATAAATAGCGATTTTAAACGGTCCATACGCACGTCCTTGAGATTATTATTGATTGGCGCCGTCGGTCGGCATAGAAGCGATTAAGCACTGAGTGAATACTGTAACGCAAATCACGTCAGTATTACGTAATCACCACCTATAACGCCGCGTTATTTTGCAACTGTTCAGCGTGCCCATCTCAAATTAAGCTAAAAGTTTAAGTATCTCCCGCGACGAATTCAGTAAACTGTTGGTCTGGCGCGAACGACGCCGTCTACTCTCTTGCAATGGAATACAATAATGTCGCGCCTGCGTTTAGCGTTCCTTACTCTAATAACCATGCTGGCGTTTGCGGCTAATTCACTGCTGTGCCGCGAGGCATTGGCTGCAGGCCATATAGACGCGTCTAGTTTTACCTTAGTGCGCATTGTTTCAGGTGCACTGGTACTCAGCATGCTATTGCTCATCCAATTTCGCCGCTACACCCTTGGCGGCAGTTGGTTAGCGGCAGCTGCATTGTTTGGCTATGCCGCGGCATTTTCTTTTGCCTATGTGAGCTTAAGCGCAGGAACCGGTGCACTGTTATTGTTTGGCGCGGTGCAAACAACGATGATCGGCTATGGCTTGTGGCGCGGTGAACGCCTTAGTCACCTGCAAATTAGTGGCGCTATTGCCGCCAGCACTGGGCTTATTTGGCTAATGCTGCCAGGTGTCGAAGCACCTCCCTTGCTCGGCGCGCTTATAATGATCACCGCCGGGATTTGCTGGGGGGTGTATTCCCTGCTCGGACGCAATGCTCGTGAGCCAAGCGTCGCGACTGCCGGTAATTTCTTGCGCGCTACTCCCTTTGCCGTCATTCTTTTTTTACTTATGCGTGATTCACAGCCGGTGACTAACCTTGGCTTAGCCTATGCCGCCGCATCTGGCGCCTTGGCCTCTGGGCTGGGTTACGCCTTATGGTATGCGGTACTACCCGCTCTGCCCGCGAGTCGCGCGGCGACAATTCAACTAAGCGTACCAATACTTGCCGCACTGGGCGGGGTGCTATTCTTGGGCGAGACGATAACGCTACGTTTTAGCTTGGCCTCAATTGCGGTACTGGGTGGCATAGCGCTTTTTATTATGAGCAAACCGCGCGCCTGACACGCTCAAATAGCGTTACTAAATCCATGAGTAGCACTGCCTCAAATGACTTCCTCTAGACCTGTAAGGCTTAATGTTGGCCCTAGCACTAAGCCTTGACTTTGCTCGCCAGCAATGCGGCAATCAAGTTCTTTCAGCACTCTGGTATTAGCATGATTTTATTACTGGTTTATATTGGTATTGCCTTGAGCGTATCTTTTTTATGCTCGGTATTAGAGGCGGTATTACTAAGTGTCACCCCCTCGTATATCGCCGCCGAAGAACGTCGTGGACATAAAAATGGGGTTTTGTGGCGTGAATACAAAACCGATATCGACCGTCCCCTTGCCGCGATTCTGAGTTTGAACACCATCGCCCATACCGTCGGCGCAGCTGGCGCTGGCGCCCAGGCAACAGCCTTATTTGGTGAGGTTTATTTTGGTGTTATTTCTGCAGTGTTAACCCTGCTTATTTTAATTGTTTCTGAAATTATTCCTAAAACATTAGGCGCCTTGTATTGGCGTAAACTCGCGCCGTTGTGCGCGATTATTCTGCGCGGTGTGATGTGGTCTATGTACCCCTTGGTGCTTATGGCACAGGGAATCACCAAATTGTTATCCCATGGTGATAGCGCCCATTCCATTAGCCGTGAAGAGTTCGTTGCGCTCGCCGAGGTCGCCGTTAGCGAAGGCATTTTAGATCAAGAAGAAGCAGATGCAGTCACTAGTTTAATTCGCTTTCGCTCGCTTCAGGCCCGAGACGTGATGACCCCGCGACTGGTCATTTTTAGTTTGGCGGAAGACGCCAACGTGAAATCGGTAGTTGAGAATAATAAGGCCATATTGTTTTCCCGAATCCCGATCTATGCCGGCGACGCTGACAACATCACTGGCTATATCCGTAAAGATGAACTAATGCTCGCTCTCAGCCGCGAGCCAGACGCGCTGTTAAGTACCTTAAAGCGCGAGTTATTTGTAGTACCCGACTCCTTGCCCACCTCGGAGCTGCTACAAAATATGATCGAAATGCGCGCGCAAATGGCGCTAGTAGTCAACGAATACGGCAGCGTAATGGGCCTAGTGACCGTAGAGGATTTAATTGAAACCATGCTGGGTATGCAAATTGTCGATGAGACCGATACCAACGAAAATATGCAAACCTTAGCCCGGGAACTATGGGCCAAGCGCGCACGACGTTTGGGATTCCTCGATGACGAAAAAATCAGTGCCGCGGCGGGATCATCGCCACCATGAAAATTATCGCTGCCTGAATTTGCCGCACCTAAGCATGCAGGCTACCATCAAGCCCTATACCAATAATGCTTTAGGACACACCATGCGCTTTTTAATTCTGCTACTCATGACCACTGCCATGATCTCAATCAGCGGCTGTGAATCTACTTATTACAATGCCATGGAGAAAGTGGGCGTTCACAAACGCGATATTTTGGTTGATCGCGTTGGCGAAGCCAAAGAGGCCCAAGAAGAAGCCCAAGAGCAATTCAAAGATGCACTAACGGAATTTAGGTCGGTAGTGAGTTTTGACGGTGGCAATTTAGAAACCCACTACAATCGTCTGAACAACGAGTTTGAAGATAGCGAGGCCGCCGCCAAAGAAGTGACGGATCGAATTAACAAGGTAGAGTCCGTTGCCGAGGCCCTATTCGATGAATGGCAAGATGAGCTCAAACTTTACACAAACGCCCGCCTCCGCAGCGACAGCGCCAATAAACTGCAAGCCACCAAGCGCCAATACACCGCGCTAATTAAATCCATGCGCCGCGCCGAAAAGAGCATAGACCCTGTACTCAATGCCCTGCGCGATAATGTGCTGTACCTCAAACACAATTTAAACGCCTCGGCGATTGGCGCACTAAAAGGTGAACTGGCGGGAATCGACCGCGATGTTCAACAGCTCATTGGCGCGATGGAAAAAGCCATTCGGGAATCGGATGCCTTCATTAAGCAGCTTAAGTAAGCTGGGAGATGCTGGACGGGAGACGGTAAACGCTTAAAACACGCCAGCGACAGATAACCCCACCACACCATGTCATGCCGGACTTGATCCGGCATTCATAGACCACTGAACTACGTCACGACCACAACCATAGATACCGGCTCGGAGGCTGGTACGACCCCACACTCCGTCATGCCGGACTTGATCCGGCATCCATAGACCACTGAACCACGTCACTGCCACAACCATGGATACCGGCTCGGAGGCCGGTATGACTTCACACTCCGTCATGCCGGACTTGATCCGGCATCCATAAACCACTGAACCACGCCACTGCCACACCCATGGATACCGGCTCAGTGGCCGGTATGACCCCACACTACGTCATGCCGGACTTGATCCGGCATCCATAAACCACTGAACCACGCCACAGCCACAACCGTGGATACCGGCTCGGGGGCCGGTATGACGAGTGAGGTAGTGGCTACCTGCACGAGGCCCGGCACGACACCACACCCCGTCATGCCGGACTTGATCCGGCATCCACATACCACTGAACCACGTCACGACCACAACCATGGATACCGGCTCGGGGGCCGGTATGACGAGAGGGGAACCGAATACCTGCGCGAGGTCCGGTAAGACCCCACACCTCGTCATGCTGGACTTGATCCGGCATCCATATACCACTGAACCACGCCACTGCCACAACCATAGATACCGGCTCGGGGGCCGGTATGACTTCACACCCCGTCATGCCGGACTTGATCCGGCATCCATAAACCACGGAACCACGTCACGACCACAACCATAGATACCGGCTCGGGGGCCGGTACGACCCCACACCCCGTCATGCTGGACTTGATCCGGCATCCATATACCACTGAACCACGTCACGGCCACAACCATGGATACCGGCTCGGGGGCCGGTATGACGAGGGGGTAGCGGATACCACCTCGGAGCCTGGTATGACCAGAGAGGTAGTGGATACCTGCACGAGGCCCGGCACGACACCACACTCCGTCATGCCGGACTTGATCCGGCATCCACATACCACTGAACCACGTCGCTTCCACAACCATGGATACCGGCTCGGGGGCCGGTATGACCCCGCACCCCGTCATGCCGGACTTGATCCGGCATCCATAGACCACTGAACCACGCCACGGCCACAACCGTGGATACCGGCTCGGAGGCTGGTACGACCCCACACCCCGTCATGCCGGACTGATCCGGCACCCATAGGCCACAGAACTACGCCACGACCACAATCATGGATACCGGCTCGGAGGCCGGTATGACATCACACCCCGTCATGCCGGACTTGATCCGGCATCCACATACCACTGAACCACGTCACGACCACAACCATGGATACCGGCTCGGAGGCCGGTACGACCCCACACCCCGTCATGCCGGACCTGATCCGGCATCCATAAACCACTGAGCCACGTCACTGCGACAGCTATGGATACCGGCTCGGGGGCCGGTATGACGAGAGGGTAGTGGCTACCTGCGCGAGGTCCGGTACGACCCCACACCCCGTCATGCTGGACTTGATCCGGCATCCATATACCACTGAACTAGGTCATCGCCACAGCATAGATGACGCAACCCACTATGTCCGAAATTCTACAGTTATGTCCGTTAGGCGCATGGTGGTTTTCCTACTCGGCTTTAGGATAGAGGCTGCAAATTCGCCCTTTACCAAAACAATAACAGGCCGCCGATATGAGCCAACGACCACAACATAATGCCAACAACGTTACTGACACGCATCTTGTGATTGTCGGCACTGGTTTTGCCGGTCTGGGCATGGCTATTCGATTAAAAGAAATGGGCATTGATGACTTTATTATTATTGAGCGCGCCAGCGATGTTGGTGGCACGTGGCGGGACAACCGCTATCCCGGCGCCGCCTGTGACGTGCCCTCGCATCTTTATTCTTTCTCCTTTGAACCAAACACGGAGTGGTCGCGGGTTTACCCAACGCAGCCGGAGTTAGAAGCTTATTTACAGAACGTGACCGACAAGTGGAATCTGCGACCCCACATCCGCTTTTCTCATACCCTCACGGCGGCGCATTATCAGCAAGACAATGGCCATTGGTTGGTCAAAACCAGCGGCGGCGATTTTCGTGCCCGGTTTGTAGTTTGCGGCAATGGCGGTTTAGCGGAACCCAAGTTGCCAGATATTCCCGGTGTCGAAAACTTTGGCGGTCATCATTTTCATTCCGCCACCTGGGATCACAATTATTCCCTCGAAGGTAAGCGGGTCGCCGTTATAGGCACGGGCGCCTCGGCCATTCAATTTGTGCCGCAAATAGCCGATAAACCCGCAAAACTTTCGGTTTTCCAGCGCACCCCAAACTGGATTCTTCCGCGCCATGATCGCGCCTACCACCGCGTTGAGAAATGGCTTTTTAAACGCCTACCAATCACCCGTAAATTGCTGCGGGCCAAAATTTATTGCCAGAACGAAATGCGGGTTTTAGGCATGGTTTTGCACCCGGCGCTAATGAAACTATTCCGCATCACCGCCACGTGGAATATTCGTCGTCAAGTTGCCGACCCAGATTTACGCAACAAGCTGACACCGACATTTCCGATCGGCTGCAAGCGAATCTTAATTTCAAATGATTGGTATCCCGCGCTACAAAAACCCAATGTTGAAGTGGAAACCAGCGGCATTCGCGAAATTACTAGCACCAGTATTATTAGTAAAGATGGTAGTGAGCGCGAGGTTGATTGCATTATTTTTGGCACCGGCTTTTACGCCACCGAGAACCCCATTGCCACCATGATCCATGGTCGCGACGGACGCGTGTTAGCCGATGTGTGGGCCGATGGCGAAGAAGCCTATTTGGGCTCAAGCGTGCACGGCTTTCCAAATTTCTTTTTTATTGTTGGCCCCAATGTCACCTTAGGGCACAGCTCTATGGTATACATGATCGAAACTCAGATCGCGGCCATCAGCCGTGTTCTTGAGGCCGCAGACGAGGCGTCATCGACAACCGTGGAAGTGCGTGAAGAAGTTCAAGATAAATATAATCGCGAGCTACAAACCCGGCTTGGTGGTTCGGTGTGGGCCAACGGTTGCGACAGCTGGTATAAGCACCGCTCAGGTAAAATCACCCAGCTATGGCCAGGGTTTACCTTTAGTTTCCGGCGCCGCAATCGCGACTTTAAACAGTCAGACTATATTTTCTCTACGCCAAGCACAGAGGCCACACCATGAGTCAGCATTACGATTACGATGTGATTATTATTGGCTCAGGATTTGGTGGCAGCGTCTCTGCCCTGCGCCTAACGGAAAAAGGCTATCGCGTTGGGGTAATTGAAATGGGCCGACGGTGGAGCCCAGAAAATATGCCGTCGACCAATTGGAAGGTGTGGGATTTTCTGTGGCGGCCAATGCTTGGCTTGAAAGGCTTTTTTAGTCTGCGCTTTTTCCGCCATGTTATGGTCTTGCACGGCAATGCCGTGGGCGGTGGCTCGGTAACCTATGCCAACACTCTACTCGTACCACCAGAATCGGTTTGGACCGACGGCAGCTGGCGCGGCCTAGACGACTGGCAGGCGGTGATGCCCGGGCACTACGCCACCGCGAAAAAAATTCTTGGCGTGAACAAAAATCAACGCCTCGCTGCAGCCGATCACGCCCTTCAGAAAATGGCCGAACATCAGGGCCGTGGCGATACTTTTTACACCACCGATGTTGGCGTGTTCTTTGGTGATGCCGACGATACCAGCGGCGGCAAACGCTACCCCGACCCCTACTTTAACGGCGAAGGCCCAGAGCGCCACAGCTGCATTGGCTGTGGCAGTTGCATGACTGGCTGCGTACACAATGCTAAAAATTCCCTGGATAAAAATTATCTTTATCTTGCTGAAGCCAAAGGCGCCGAGGTTCATGCAGAAACTCGGGTTAGCGATGTACGGCCGTTGAACAATAGCGATGGCAAAGACGGCTATGAGGTTTTTACCCAGCACGGTACCGCCTTATTTTCTAAAAATCGGAAGCGCTTCACCGCCAAAAAAATTATTTTCGCGGCAAGCTCGCTAGGCACTCAAGAACTCTTATTTAAACTCAAACAATCTGGCGCCATGCCGAAGATCTCCGATGAACTGGGCAATCGGGTGCGCACCAACGCTGAATCCTTACTGGCGCTGCGCTTTCCCGGCGGCGAAGACATGTCGAAAGGCGTGGCCATCGGCTCTGGGTTTTATCTCGATGAATACACCCATATAGAAGCCACTCGCTACGGCAAAGGTCACGATCTCCTCAGTTTATTATTTACCCCGCTGACCGGCGGCACACCGGGTATTGGTCGCACCTTCCTGTGGTTTTTTACCTTATTGGGTTCACTGCTGCGCCACCCCATAAAAACCCTGCGCGGCTGCAACCCCTTCGGCTTTGCCAAACAAACCATAATCTTTTTGTGCATGCAAACCATCGACGGCCATTTGAATATGCGCTACCGGCGGCCGTGGTATTGGCCGTTTACCAAGGTGTTACAAACCGAGGGTCAGCCCATTCCCTCGTTTATTCCCGCCGCCAATAAATTTGTCGCAGACAGTGCCAAGCAACTCGATGGCATTGGCGCGAGTATGGTGTCGGAATTATTTTTTAATATTCCCACCACCGCACATTGCATGGGTGGCTGTGGCATGGGCAGCTCGGCAGAGACGGGTGTGATCGATAGTCAAAATCGTTTGTTCGGCTACGACAATGCCTATGTTTGCGACGGCTCCATGCTCGGTGCAAATCTCGGCGTAAACCCAAGCCTCACGATTACCGCGTTAGCAGAACGTGCAATGAGTTTTATTCCCGTGAAAGATGCCATTCCGACAACGGCGGAAACCGACGCCTAATTATGCAAGGCATTAAACAAAAGTGGGGATTTATCCACAAAGATTAGCAGACACGTACGTAGGCAATTCCGCGCTGGAAAGTGTCTAGTGAATCCTGGGACGTTTGCTATGACTAACTCAAGATTCGAGTACAACACCTAAAAAAATACCTGCTGACAAGTGTAATGCACCCGATATCTTAATTTATCATAAATCCGCGTAAACCCCCTTACTTCAGGTGAAGGAGGATGTCATCAGGAATTAGTAACCTAGTATGGCGCTACCAATTCCTAGGATATTAATTGCATTACCAAAGATGGAGTCTTCATCTTCTTGTTGTGCTGGCGTGTTATTGGTTGGTTGGCGTGCCGCTTCAACTTTTGCATAAACACCTGCGTAATCCTTGCTGGTATAGCCGTGATCATCTTTAATATCATCATCTGCACCGAGTACAATTAGTGTTTCAGCGAGTTTATTTCGGTCGTAAAACCTAGCTACATGCAATGCGGTAACATCACGATTTTGGAACTTGTATCCAGAGCCGGGTTGCTCAGCGAGACCTACTATAATCGATCTGTTTACCACTTTATTAACATCAGCGCCAAGCTGAACAAGCGTTTTTGCTAATTCAGTTGAAATGTTTTCATCTTGAAAATAAAACAGGCTTGCTAGCAATGTTTCTTTGCCATTACCGTTGGGGAATGGGGTGTCTACGTCCAAGCCATTCTTTTCAAGTAATTCAAGGCGACTAATAAATGGGCTGGGCGAAATAACCTGATCAGTAAGATCATTAAATATGTATGCAGGCAAGGGCTGGCCATACTTCGGAGCTTTATTGATATTGCCGCCAAGAGAGAGAACTTTCTCAATCCGTGAATTCAATTCATCAGGGCTAGCCTTTTTGATAAAAGGTAGATTCTGGGAATACAATATGTAGTGAAGGCAGTTCGTATAATTGACCGTTTGAGTGTGATCATGCTCTTGAAGCAGGGCCATGATTTCAAAGCCACCCACGCCACAGGCATACTCAGCCGCAGGCACATTTACGGGAGAATAATGGGTGTTATTTTTATCATCCCGGTATCGCACAGAGACGGGCTGAATGGCGTCTATTGATATTAAATAGCGAATAGCCTCAATGTTATTGTGAAGAACTGCACTTTCAGTAGCATTAGTCACTTCATAGGGTTCACGATCAGGGGATTGCGGGTTCCTGACAAAAGAATTGTCGTTAAATTCTTTTAGTTTATCTATTCTGCCATGCGCTATATCTACATTGATCTCATAGGATTTCATGTACGGAGGCGTACAAGCTGAAATGTATAATAAAACGAATGCAAAAAATGATATTCTCATAAAAAAGTCCTTTTAAATTAGACCGACAGCTATTTAGTATACATATACCGTTTGGGCAGGAGTAGTCTTTGCTAAATAGCATAGCTGTTTGTAAGGCATAGATTTTCCAAACAGAGAGTTGAATGCCTACTTTCTTGCATTCTAAAATCCCTCAATCTCTCTTATTGGCGCATTCAGACTGCTTTAAACGCATGGCAGACAATCCCTCACATATGTTTAATGCCTTGCTAATTATGACGGGAATTTTTCGCCCTGCTTGCGCAGCATGCCGGGCGTTTGCCCGCTCATGCGTTTAAAGGCTTGCGAAAAACTCGATGCGTCTGCGTAGTTAAGGCGTTCTGCAATTTGTTCAACACTGAGCCGCGTTCCGCTGAGCATTTCTTCGGCAAGACTGAGTCTGACTTCGTCGACCAGCTGGCGAAACGAGGTTTTTTCTAGCGCCAATTTACGGCGTAAGGTGCGCGAGGTCATGCACAGCGCGTCCGCCACCAACTCCATGTCCATCGACATCGGCCGTTGCCGCAACAAAATATCGCGAACCTTGCCAGACAAACCCCGCCGCGCGCTGCGTTTAGCAATGAGTTCTGAGCATTGTTTGTCGAGCAAACTCGCCGTAGTTAGATTGCCAAAGGTGCGGGGTTTGTCGAGTGCACTGCGCGGAAACCGTAGCTCATTACGCTCAGCAGAAAATTCCACACGGCCATGAAAACACTGTTCATATACGTCTGCGTTTTCAGGCCGCGGATGTTGGAATTTAACCCACTCCTCGCCCATCGCGTCACCAATCAATTCGCGGATAATAATCATTGCCGCGTGCAGTTCGCGCTCAATTGAAAACAGGCTGAGGTCAGCAGGTACATCTGAATTATCAAATACCAAAGTGGCGTATTCGCCCTGCTCTTCTACTGTAAAACCAGAAAAAACAAAGGTCAGCTCTTGGTAGGTTTGCGATAGCTCTACCGCTTTGCGCGCGGTGGGGCTGCTGGCCAAGGCAAAGCCCCAAATGCCATAAGCAGAAAGCAGGTAGCGTTCACCCGCAAGCAGACCTAAGTTTGGCACGTGGGGTAACTCGCGGAGCAGATTACGCACCACCGCCATTTCGGCACTGGCCTCCACTACGGTTTCGGGGTTGCTTAGGCTCTGTTGGTCTAAGGCGGTATTCAACAGCAGGCGATCCAAAGGCGCGCCGTACTCCTGACCAAGCGCCACCAAGATCTGAACACTGGTGATACTCCGGCAAAAATCCCAACTTTTCATATTTATACTCACCTAGGGAATCTGCATACGCCGTAGCAACGTATGGATGGCAGATAAGGTAATGAATTCAGTTCCAGTACGCCGCGCGTTGATATTGTCCGCAAGGCGCTATAAATGTCCGAAATTCTACATAGCTTATCAATTACACTGTGCTTCGCCTACACCAATGTCGCCAGCCCTGAGGCTTGCAGCTAAATGATGATAAATAATAAATAGGCAGAACTGGCAGTATCGCGCGTGGCGACTAGGTCGTTTTTGCACTCGCGCACTATTCCAATGCTATTCCGAGGAGAAATCTGTGGCTCGTTACAATCACGCTCGTCCTTTTTATACCCGTCTTTTAATCAATAGCAGCGTTAGCGCCATCGCGATGCTCGCCGCTGGCCAAGCCGCTGCAGCGCCAGCACTCGAAGAAGTGCTGGTCACGGCGCAAAAGCGCAGTGAAAGCGCCCAAGACATTCCCATTGCGGTAACCGGCGTTACTGCCGACATGCTCGATAAGCTCGGCTTTGAAAATGCCAATGACGTGTCTGCGCAAGTGCCCAATATGCAGGTTAGTGGTCCCTACGGTGATGTGCAGCCGATTTTTTCTATTCGCGGCGTTAGCATGTCGGACTACAGTTCTAACCAAGCCAGCCCGATTGGGGTCTATGTAGACGAAGCCTACTTAGCGCCGGTATACAGCCACGGTGCCAGCTTTTTTGATATTGAACGCCTCGAAGTACTGCGCGGCCCACAGGGTACACTCTACGGTAAAAACACCACTGGCGGCGCGATTAATATTATTACTCGAACGCCAGGATTTGGCGGCGAAGCCAATAGCTTCATTAAAGCCGGCGCCGGCAGCTACGGCGCGACCTCAATTGAAGCGGGCACCGAGCGCGAATTGATTCCCGATGTACTGGCGGCGCGTATCGCCGGCAGCATGAAACGCGACGACGGCTATGTGAACGTCGTCGGCCAAGACACCAATGCCGCGCAAACTGACTTTCAAGGCCTACGGCTGGGAATAAACTGGCTTATTAGCGATAAAATCGACGCCGTATTAAAAATCACCCAATCCAAAAACGACGGTCTTAGTACACCACCACGCAACGAAGCCCGTACCGATTTACGTGGCAGTGGTTTAGAGGGCGACTCAAACGGCTTTATCGACTATATCGGCTACTCCCGAGGCAGCCGCAATCTCGACTTTCACGAGACAGAATCCAATGCCATCGGCGCACTCGTCACCAATAGCGACCTCGCCGTGCTGACCATGAATTACAATAGTGACAGCTATACCATTACCTCGGTCAGCTCCTATCTCGACGCCGACTACTACCAAATGGCCGATACCGATGGCAGCCCCAACGGCTTGCTAGAAATAAAGTGGTCATCAGACTCCTTAAGCTTTAGCCAAGACCTGCGCTTCACCTCAAACTTCGACGGCATGTTCAACATCATTGCAGGCGTGTATTACGGCAGTGAAGATTTATACATGCAGAATATTTACGATATTTTTGACCAAGCGCCCGATTTGCGCGTTGGCTACGCCAAGCCCGACACCATTCCGATTTTTCCCTACTTAATCGACTTCGGCATGATCGATCAGCGCCTAGAAACCGAGAAGACCAGCGCGGCAGCCTATACCCAAATGCGCTTTGATTTCAGTGCTAATTTCGGCATGGACATTGGCCTGCGTTATACCCGCGATGAAAGTAAATTAAGCTACCTAAACATCTCGCGGCTTGCTAATGACGGCACACCCCAGGGCAGTTACGTACCGGGCAATACCACCGGCGTCGACAATGCTTGGATCACCCTGCCCATTACCGTGTTTGATATTCAAAACTTACTGGCCAATCCCGGTGATTTAGCCACCTATCAAAACACCGGCTACACCCACGGCGCTTACACCCTAGATTCTGCACCAGAATTGAATGCCCCAGAAAAAGAGTTCACCGGCAAAATTGGTTTAGATTACCGCGTTAACGACGACTTCATGGTTTACGGCAGCGCCAGTCGCGGCTACCGCGCCGGTAGCTATAACGGCGGCGTTTACTACCAACCTCGGCCACTGGAAACCGCCTACGCCTCGCCAGAATATATCGACGCCTACGAAGTCGGCTTTAAAGCCGATATGGCCGAAGGCAGTGTGCGCTTGAACGCGGCCGCGTTCCTGTACGACTACACCAATCAGCAGTTCATTAACGTAGTGGGTATTTCCAACTTTTTGGAAAACGCCGGTGGCTCGCAGATTATGGGGCTAGAGGCGGAATTGTGGGCGCGCATTACTGAACGCCTCACCGTGCAATCGGCCATTGGCTTGCTCGACACCGAGTACACCGAGCTTACCCTCGCCAATACCGAAACCATTGCCGACCAAGAAGACCGCGTGGATCTGTCTGGCAATGAATTAATTTCGGCGCCAAAACTTAACTTCAGCGTTTCCATTGATTACGACTTGCTGATCACCGAATTCGGCTATTTAAGTGTGAATGGCAATGCCAACTTTCAAGACGACCAATGGTATAGCGCCTATAACGATCAGTACGGCTACGACAATATTCGTCAAGACGCCTACTGGCTGTATAACGGCCGCCTGAGCTGGTATGCCAACGACGGCAGTTACAGCGTGTCGGTGTGGGGTAAAAACCTGCTAGAAGAAGAGTACGACAGCTACGCGATTAACCTGCAAGCGGGCTTTGGTTTCGACCAGTACCTCGCAGGCCAACCGCGAACCTACGGCATGGAAGTGCAAGTTAAATTCTAGCCCTGCCAAACGCCCGCTAATAAGGCCCCACGGCTTTATTAGCGGGAACGAGATTCCCCAGCCAAAAATACGCTTCACCCCCCATCCCAATATCAAACAATTCCCCCATGTAGTATTTCCTTATTACCCCCGCAATTGGCCGCTGTGATCCAATGGATTTTCAAAATGCTTTACTGAATGAGCCAGCCTCACTCAGCAATGCGGCTAATTCCAATGTTAAGAGGGTTTACACATGGCTAAAGTTTTAATCATTACCGGTGATTTTGTAGAGGACTACGAGAACATGGTTCCCTTTCAGGCGCTACTAGCCATGGGCCACGAAGTGGATGCGGTTTGCCCTGATAAAAAAGCGGGCGACAGTATTGCAACGTCTATTCATGACTTTGAAGGCGACCAAACCTATACCGAAAAACGCGGCCATAACTTTGTGCTTAACGCCTCTTTCGACAACATCAACCCCGAAGATTACCAGGGCTTGTATCTGCCCGGTGGCCGCGCGCCAGAATACTTGCGCCTAAATGCCAAAGTGATTGAGATCATTCGTCACTTTGCTGCAAACAATAAACCTATTGCCTCTGTTTGCCATGGCCCACAGTTACTCAGCGCCGCAGGTGTAATTGAAGGTAAAAAAATATCGGCCTACCCAGCCTGCCAACCCGAAATGCTCATGGCCGGTGCGCTGTGGGTGGAGCTCCCCATGGATGGTGCCATCACCGACGGCAACCTAGTCACTGCGCCAGCTTGGCCTGCGCATCCTGCCATGTTGAAACAATTTGTGGCATTGTTATAAGACTTAATTAGCATCGAGGGCCTATTTATGTGTCAGCTTTTTATCAATGCCGATAGCAAGCTATGGAGCTATCGCACCAAGTCGCTGCGTATTGATGGTGTGGTTACCTCTATTCGCTTAGAAGAGTTCTTTTGGGACACCCTAGAAGAAATATCATTTCGCGACCAAATGACGGTTAACCAAATGATTACCAAGCTCTACCTAGAGTCCCTCGATGCTGATCACGATATTAGTAACTTCACCTCGTTTTTACGAGTGTGCTGTTCACGCTACTTATCACTGATCGCCGATGGCAAGCTCACCAGAGAAGACGAGCTGCCCCTCGGCGAGGTGAATGCGCAAAATATATTAGAGCAAGAGCAATTACGCAGCCATCAGCGTAAAGCGCTGTTCAGTTCACCTAATTATAAGCCCTCCATTAATTAGTCAAAATTAGGGTTGATAAATAATGTCACGTTCGGCGCTCATTACGTGCTTTAAAAAAATTGTTGGCTCACGCCATGTACTGACCAGCGAACGTGCCACCGCCCCTTTTCGCACCGGCTTTCGTGAGGGGCAAGGCCCCGCTCTTGCCGTTGTTAAACCAGCCTCACTGTGGCAGCAATGGCAGCTACTCGATGCCTGCGTTAAAGCCAATGTCATTGTTATTATGCAAGCCGCCAATACCGGCTTAACCGGCGGCTCAACGCCGAGCCAAGGTTGCGACCGCGACACGGTAATCATCAACACCTCGCGCATTAATGACATACATGTTTTAGATCAACAGCAGCAGATTCTGGCCTTTCCTGGCGCCAGTTTATTTTCATTAGAAAAGACCCTCGCACCCTATGGTCGCGTACCCCATTCGGTGATTGGTTCCTCGTGTATTGGTGCGTCAATCGTTGGCGGCATTTGCAATAACTCTGGCGGCGCACTGGTCGAACGCGGCCCCGCTTACACCGAGCTCGCGCTCTATGCGCAAGTCAACGACGATGGCACCCTCAGCTTAATCAATGAACTCGATATTGAGCTGGGCAATACACCCGAAGAAATTCTGACAAACTTACAGAACAAAAATTATTCATTAGAGGATATCAAAACCACCAATAAGCTGGCCTCTGACCGCGATTATGCGAATTGGGTCCGCGAGACAACACGGGACACCCCCGCGCGGTTTAACGCCGACCCCAGACGCTTACACAAAGCCAGCGGCTGCGCTGGCAAGCTGGCTGTTTTCGCGGTGCGGGTAGATACCTTTGTAAAAAATGAAAAGGAACACACTTTTTATTTAGGCAGCAACTCCACCCAGGCCCTGCAGCTTCTGCGAAAAGACTTACTTGAAAAAACCACCAGCCTACCGATTTACGCAGAGTACTTGCACCGAGATATCTTTACCCTCGCCGATGACTACGGCCGAGACACCGTGCTATTAATTAAATACCTAGGCACAAACTGGCTACCTAAATTCTTTAATATTAAGCGCCAGCTAGATTCCGTTTGCAGACGCATACCTTTTTTAAACCCGGGCTTTATCGACAAAATGGTTTACCGGCTGGCCAAGCTATTCCCGAGCCAAACACCTAAAGTATTGCACCAGTGGAATAATACGTACGAACATCAACTAATTCTCAGCGTAAAAGATGCCGCAAAAGCAGACACAAAATTATTATTAGAAAATATGAAACAACAACACGATGTGGATTATTTTCTTTGCAGTGAGGCCGAGGCCAAGTCGGCTTACTTATTGCGCTTTGCCGCCGCAGGCGCTGCTGTGCAATATGCAGCCATACACCATAACCGCGTAGAACCCATCGTCGCCCTAGATATTGCCTTAAAACGCAACGACACAGACTGGTTTGAAACCCTACCCCATGAGCTTAACCGCAAGCTGCTGAATAAATTTTATTACGGCCACTTTCTATGCCACGTATTTCATCAAGACTACTTGGTGCGCAAAGGTGAAGACGTACAAGCTGTAAAAGACGCCTTGCTAGCGCTGCTGGAAAAACGCGGGGCTGAATACCCCGCCGAGCACAATGTTGGGCATCACTATCACGCCAAGCCTGCACTGGCGAACAACTATAAAACCTTAGACCCAACAAACACCCTGAACGCCGGGATTGGCGGCATGTCTAAAAAATTAAATTATGACGAGTCTTAGATTTTAGATGACGAAAGCACTTGATGACGAACACTCACAAAACCACACTGTGGTCCTATTGCTTCATACTCGCTTTATTACCCGCCAAAAATCCAGCATCAGACATAGCGGGCATTGCACAATGAATTGCGTTTTCTAGCAAACTTGCACGCTGAAAATCGGCGGTTAAATACACCATCACACTGCAATGCAAATCACTCGATTCATGACGATAAACCGCCAACATAGTGGACGGCCTACCTTCTTCCTCATAAACCCGGGCAAGATGAGACTCAAGATCAGCGAGCATGCCCGTTGCGAGCATGGCATCACCTAGGTTTACTTTTAGCCATTTATTCATTGCTTGCTATGAGCCGCTGTTAATCATCCCGCAGCCAGGGAATAACCCGCGCGGGGAAAGTGAACATGCAGTGTTCCGAACGCGCTACTCTGCCGAGCGACAATAATTCGATTCTCAGTAACCGCCGCTAGCGTTCCGCTGACGGGCACCACGCCGTAGTCCAGCGGTGCGACCTGAACCACTTGGCCAATTTGCAGCAGACCATGCTCGGTACTGGCCGGCAGTGCCCGAGGCTCCGATACTCGGGCCACTTCAAACGCCTCCGCCTGTGTTATCTCCTTGCGTTGGCCGTGCCCAAACTCTTCGACCGCCTTATACCAGCGCTGAACGTTTGCACCCGCCGCCAAGGGCTTGCGATTACAACTCACATGAAGCCAAAGCGGGTGAAAACATGCGAAATCCGCGACCGATGGGGCATCACCGCCGACCCATTGATACTTGGCTAGCCTAAGCTCCAAGGCGTCGAGAAAAGACTGCAGAACACCCGCCGCCTTGGCCGCCGCTGGCGGTCGGCTTGTGCCACCGCGTAACAAGCTAGACCGGTCCTTGGCAAAACGGTAGGTGCCGATGGGGCCGAAGCTCCTGAGCATAGTGCCCAGCAGCCGCAATGGCGGCACCGCTCCGACCGCCGCAAAAAAAGCCTTCTCTTCCGCCTGTTTCATCAAAGCCAGAGCATCGCCTTCGGCTGATGCAGGATCAAGCGCAGAGCAGCCCGTTAAAGCCGCCACCTCCTGAGCAATCAGTGCGGTATCACAGAAAATGTCGGCGCCAATCTGCGCTACTGGAATTCGGCGGTAGCCACCTGTTAATGGATCGACATTCGGCCGGGGCGGATAAACCGGTGACAGCAGTGAATGCCAGCGGGTATTAGTAAAACCGAACATCAGCCGAATTTTTTCCGCGTAAGGCGAGTTCTCATAGTGATGCAGAATAATTGAATCGTTCATTGTTTCGCTCGGTCTCTTAATGAATAAACGGCTACTCGCAAATTAATAAGTAGAGTTAGGCGTATTCTCAGGGTTTATTTCGCCATAAACCTCATCAGGGTCTACATCATTAATCAGTAAAATTTCTCTCACTGTTTCAACGTGATCTAATACTTTTTGGTAGCCATCACCATACTCATATTTAGTGACTTCGATGGCTTTTGGCATATAGGTAAACGCAATTTTTAAAGCGTTTAAAGCAAAGGGGCTTAGTTTTTCAGTCATTTTAATGCTCTTTCTTCGATTGTTTTTATTCATAACTCCACAAGTATGCGCGGCTTTGTGCCGGAAACGAAGCCGCACAACGGAAAAATTATCGCAGTGTCTATCTTGTTATAAAGCGATTTCCCCCCTAGCTTGGAAGCAGTCTGAAAATTTATCAAATGATTTGTAAACGTCTTTGGTTAGCTGAGGTTGACCGGTTAGTACTGATGCAAACACTGCAGTTAATCCATTTACACCATTTGATGCTTTAAGAGCCTGTTCTAGTATTTGGATGGGATAGCCTTTGCTATGGCGGTCAATCGCGTGCAGACCGCCATGCACATATGAACTTAATGGCTTCCAAGAATATTGTTTAAACTCTAGGATTGGATCAATAGCATTTTTTGGAGCTTTCTGTTCAAGCTGACTAATCATTTCACTCAGCATGGGGAGCTTGTTGGCTACTTTTTGGCTCTCTTTGTTTAATTCAGCCGTCAACTTTATCAATGCGGTTTCAGAAGCTGCATAAAGAACCCATATACCACGCACCAAACACTCAAATTGAAGGCGAAGTAAACTTATAGCTGAAGTGAAATTCCTTGATGACAATAAAATCTTAAAGCTCTCTGCATGCTCTAAAGACACACTGCACATGACCTTACTTACTCTGACCCTGTCAGAATTGTCGTAAAGAGGCTGATTGAGGATATGCAACACATAGCCTTCAAACTCTGAGGACCTTATAAGCAACTTGTCGATGATGAATCCCCTTAAGTTTTATTAGTAAAATGGGTCAGAGCCCTTTTACTCGATTCTTCGCTGGGCGCCCTCGCCTCGCGTACCCTACCTTGCATTGTAAACGTTGTTGCACCCTCTCTTTAAACCAATCGTTACCTAGGGGAGTACCCGACTGCCAAGATTCTCGAATCAGTTTGATATCCCCCTCATCCATCGTTCCCTCAAACATATCACAATAGGCTCGGTGGCGGTCTTCGCGGGTTTTGCCTAGCTTTTCGTATAGAGAATGAAAACGAAGGAAGCTGATCTCTCTGATACCCGCATTATGACAAAAGCTAGACCAGCGGTATTGACCGGGCCGCACAACCATTGCCGCCCTCACGGGGTTTAACTCTATGTACCGCATCACCGTGAAAAGATACGCGTCGTCCTGAACTAGACTAGCTTTGTATCGCCCTTCCCACGCCGAGCCGCTCCGGCCATATTTGTGATTGAGATACGGGACGTACCGTCTTCCGATAAATTGCATCAACCGGCTTATCTGAATTCCATCCTCAGGCGTAACGAGCAGATGGATATGGTTAGTCATAAATACGAAGGCATGTATGGCGACCTCATACTTTTGAGCCCCTTCACCTAACCAATACGCATACGTCGCATAGTCCTGAGCTTCAAAAAATATTGGTTCTCGCGAATGACCTCGCTGAACTATATGAACAGGTACACCTGGCAAATAATAGCGTGGCTTTCTAGGCATCGTTTCTTCCCTGAAACAATTTCGACAAATTCAGACTAGCAAAGCGTCAATGCGCAGTCATCCCAGCCAATCAAAAATGGGCTCTGATCCCTTTAATTCGCACGGTAGGCTATAGATAGTTTTGGAGAATCTTGAGGCTTGCAGCGTGATCGTTGGCAGCCTTGCTTCGAATATCTTTTCCAAGAAAATCGGCGAGCTTACTGCCAATTAAAGGAATTTTACATTCCACAGTCCACTGCATAACGTTGACAGCGCCGCGTTCGTGAGCCCTTAGAGTCATTACGCTGTGGATGTGTACTTTTTCGAGCCCCTGGAGCTGAATTTCGAGCTCGCCTTTACGGGTTTTCGTATTCCAGCGGTCGATTTGACGAACGCTAATCTTTTCACCGCCTGGCAAAAATTTCTTGATAAAGCCCGGTAGTGGAAGCGAAGGTTCCATGACAAAGCTACAGTCGACAAAGTACTGTTCTGGATCGTCGCTACTGTCCACGACCTCGATATCTTCAAGACCTAGTTCTTCATACTTACGTGGGCAGAAAGTGGTATCGAAATACATGCGCTCGACTACTTCAAGGGGGACATCAAAAATGTGCTCTTCTACAAAATTCATGGTTTTCTCTTCTAACTAAGAGTTATTGATACATCAGCTATTGTGCTCGATTTTCATACGAAAAGGGGACAGATTTATGTTCATTTCACACTACCCAAAAAAGGGCTCTGACCCCTTTAATTTGTTAGATTTGTTCGACATACACGAACTCCCGATGAAATTCTAAATACGGAAGACAACCTGCTTCAACTTTGTAAAGCTTCATTGATCTCGTGATGCCTAGCTGCTCGATATCCTGATCGTTCAGCAGAGGTGAGATAATTAGGCTTCCTTCAGCAGTAAAGCTTATATAGCCACGATCAAATAGCTTATCTAATGTCGGACTTAAAAGTAGCCCGTTGAATGGATCGATACGCTCTAAATCAGTCGATTGGCTCCAAGGCTTAATGTGAGAAGCAATTAAGAGGTCCACTCGATCAAACTCTGTTACCGCGCACTTACTCCAAAGAGCTATTAGCTCTTTACGATATTTACCATGCCCCAGTCTAGTTTCAATTTCTGATTTAGTCGTCGTGGAGGCGACACCTGCAATAGTAGAAATATCACTAGCGACATTAGATACATTCAAATCACTAGAGATAAACGCTAGATATTTATTTAGCGCTGATTTTATATCGGAGATAGCTGAATCTGATGTGTATATCTCTCTTGTATTCTTGGACTCCCGTAAATACCGGAATACTTCATCGACTTGAATTTCCGTAAGGTTAACAAAGTCAACTCTATATACTTCAGTAACGTAACGGAGCCAAGACAAGTAATTTCTTTTTCCACCGGCACTTGCAGGCCCGTTGTCCTCCATAAATCTACAAAAGGCTGCTTCGTTAGGTATTGATGTCATAGGTTTCTCAAAAATCTAACGCTGCGCACAAGGACGGCTGAAACGTAGCGAAGCGGAGAGTAAGCCGTCCCAGCCCGGCGGCATTTTTGCCGGGCGATTGCTGCGCCTTGTTATGTGTTTAAACGGTAAAGTAGATGCCATATTTTCCTAGGCCTATATAAACAAAAGCTACTAAAAAAAAGGGCTCTTACCCCTTTAATTTAAATATATCCACAACTTTCTCTTCTGCGCACAATGAACCGCAGAAGATCAGAATGGCGAAAATGTACGTTTAAAAAAAGGGCTCTGACCCCTTTAATTTGACCCCTTTAATTTTGCAACCCCACTTAGCTCTACAAATATTGCTCGACCATCAGCGCCAACGCCGCGAAGATATTGGTAGTAATATTCGAGCTTATCTCCTTTGAGCACTAACTTATGACACTTGGCGGCCAAGTATTGTGGCTCATGGCCGCATTGAAGTACGTAATGATATAGGCGCTCCACTGGTTGTACCGGATAAGGCCAAGAGCTCCTTTTCTTTTTATACGAAATTTTCTCATTGAATGATGCGAAGGCATCAACATAGCGCTGCTCCATGTACCCCCGTACGTAGTCCGAACCATTTCTGGGGTTCAATATGGACAGAAGGTTTTCCTCCCCTGTATGGAAATACTTTTCTACAATTACCCACCCCTTCCCGAAAGACATGATTTCACCTAACGCCTAAAAAGAGGGCTCTGCCCCCTTTAATTAAAGTTTCGTTCATTGGTTAACCTCCTTTGCATAACGCATTGCTAAGCGGTTATGGTAAATTGTTATGTTTTTGCCAGTCGGATTCCGAGCGCCCGATGAAACATTGGATGAACAAAGATCTGTGAACTGGGTTTAAGCTGCCCCTGAGATATTGGCCGACCAGTTTTGTGTGTCCAATTAACACTAGAGCTAGGGCCAGCTTTCACGCCAAATAGTCCGACAGAATGTAATTCTCGAATAAGCTTACTTCTAACGGACGAAAAATTTGCACTGGCGCCGTAGAGACCTTCCAGCATTCTTGCAAGTGGTCCGTTTTTAATTGATATGCTGTCGAATATCTCCAGATAACGCTCTTCTAACCAGCTTTCATTTACGTCGCTAACAGAAAAATAATTTTTCATTCCATAAAACATTTGTGCAACTTCATGAAGTTCTGGGAAAATTATTTGCCATTCAGTGGCTAGTGAATAGAGCCTGTCGTATGAATACTTTTCCTCTGCCATTTTTATGGTGTGAGCAGTTATCTTATTATCTCCAGCAGCTTCGTGAAGGCATATATTCATAAAAGCGATCATGTCTCTGGGGCGATAGAGGGTGCGCTCAGCCAAATAATCTATCGTGTCTTCTTTATCTACATGCGCCGGAAATACATCGTCCCAACCGACAGGCTTTTTCGTGTACCGGCGACTGACTAGGAAAGCGATTCTTTTATCTACCAGGTCTTTGAGGTTTTCCTTGGTCCAACCAAGCCTAAGATATAATGATTCATACTTTTCTTCTTGAAATCCAACGTCTTTGCTGGAGTGGATAACTTTCTCTAGCAGATCTTTTCGCATAGCGAGCAAAATCTTAACTGCTGGGATTTTTTTTAGCCTTCGAACGGAATCGATTAGAGCTTTGATTAGGCTATACTTTATTCTTTCATCCACCCATTCTTCATCCAGCCCATCGATTATTACGTAATAACGCTGCTGTTTGTCAGCAAATATATCTTCTCCTAGGACCGAGATAATATTCTCGAGTTCTCTTATTTGAATCTCAGATACTACTTTTTTTCCGATATGGATTACCTGCGTTTTCTGTTCTTCCGTAAGATTTTTAGCGCCGTTGGCACTTAAATCAATTCCTGGCAGAGTTGATTTAATTGACGCGGCTAGATTGCTTTCAATTTTTTTTGTTAATTCGTGCATTCGCTCTTCAGTTGTTAGCCAAAACTTGTTTCCCCATTGTTCTAGGTAATCCACCGCCATTTCTTTGAACTTGTCCTTTTTGTAAAGGATCTTTCTGATGTGTCTTGTATAGTCTTTCTGGGCGTTTTCGTTGGTAATATTGAACTTTGACTTCAGTAGTTCCACCACGAGTATGTGGCGCCATAATAGTGCATAAAATACAGAAAGACTTACTCCAGCTTCTTCGAAAAATCCAATTACATTATTGTTGGCAATATAATTTAACGATAAGGAATGCGGCGAAAGAACAATTACATTTTCTTCAGTTTTTTGTATGTGGCTTAGCAAAGCGCTTTTACCAGCACCAGTTCTTCCTACAATAACTCGCTTGGGGTTATCTGATGCTAGCACAACATCGAGATCACCAGTGTCTACGTAGCATGCCGCCAAGAACTCGCTATCCTCCTCGGCTGCGGCTGCGCCAATTTCGTCATGCCTTGTGAAGCAGAATTCATCTGCACTAGAGTTTCCTTTTGTCATCGATTCCTTCTCACTTTTTTAAACATAACAGTTTTATTATGACGACTTGCGCCTTATTATCATTTTGGCCCCTTATCAAAGCTAGCGCTTTTGCAGGGATAAAAACATGAGGGAATTCAAGAAGGTGACGACATCGCTTGTAGCGAGTGCCAAACAAACGACGACTACTTCCCTATATCTCTGCCAAACATTCCTTTGCACTGATCATATCCCGTTTTATATAAACTTCAATGCGTTAATGCGTGGGTACAGCTAGTGGCGGTGAAGGGTCGCCAATCTGGCGAGTCGCTAATAGCGGGCTTGATCCAGTATCTGGTGAGGGGATATGAATTACTTCGGTGGTATATGGATTCTGAATCAAGTTCAGAATGACGAGACGGGGAGTTCAGAATGACAGTGCGTGGGTTTCAGAAAGACGGGGCGGAGAGAGCGACGGGGTGCGGAGATTTACCGAGCGAGTGGGGTAACACCAAAATAGGCAAAGCCGTCTTACCGAACTTGATCCGGCATCTGGTGAGGGGGATATGAATTACCTCGGTGGTATATGGATTCTGAATCAAGTTCAGAATGACGTTGCGGGGGGTTCAGAATGACGAGACGGGGAGCGTAGAATGACGACGCGTGGGTTTCAGAAGGCGATGTGTGACCCCCACAATGGATTTTCTGATCACCGCCTGCGCCAAAGCCAATAAATGCCAAGCATCAAGGCTTGACGAAAATCCATTTTGACCTTAAAAAGGCGCTCCTCAATTTTCTGTAGTCAATCATGGCTTGGATTTCATTCGATATTTTTCGCACCCTTGGTTTTAACGACACTAAGCAGTTAAAACCCGAGCAAATTTTTAAGCACCGCGAGGAGATCAGCGCCGCCGATTGGGTTTTATACCCCGAGTACTGGCAGCTCAATGCCTTGATTTACGGCCTTAAAGCGCGGGTGTTCCCCAGCCAAGCCAGCTACCTGTTGGGCCACAATAAAATTGAGATGACCCGCGCCTTTGAAATGGTGGCGCCCAGCAATACTCCCCATACCGAGATTCGGGCCAATACCCCCAGTAACGCCGAGGAGTTGTGGGAGCTTATGCTGCACCCCTTTGTTGCCAAGCTCCCCAAGGCGTCTCAGGGCAATGGCGTTTGGTTGATAAAAGACCGCGTCGAGTGGCGCGCGTATTTGGAAAAAACCGATGTTTTGTATGTGCAGGAATACCTGCCCATAAATCGCGACATTCGCGTGGTGATTATTGGCGACACGGTAGTGAGCGCTTACTGGCGACTGCAATCTGACCAGGGATTTTACAATAATGTGGCCAAAGGCGGGGTGATTGAGCAAAGCGCGGTGCCCGCTCAGGCCGTGAATTTGGCGCTGCACTTAGCGCAAACCCTGGACATTGACCACGCCGGTTTTGATATTGCCATGGTTGGCGACCACCCTTATGTGTTTGAGTTTAATCGCCTGTTTGGCAATCAGGGCATTGAGGGCGGCGAGCAAAAGATTCGCGAGGCAATCATCGACTATTTACTGCGCAAGCAGGAGCCAACGGGGCCGAACTTCCCCAAAGCGCCGGCCAGTGGCCGAAAGCGTTTGCGCCGCGTGGCGTAATACACACCTGCAGAGCTGGGCAAATGCCCCTCTCTGCAGGTGAGCGTCGACAGTGTTACCATGAGGGCTTGTTCGTTCCTTGAGGCCTGAATCATGCACGCAGCTACATCGTCCTTTGCCCGCCGCAGTCACGCACTGCTTATATTGCTCTTTGCCAGCCTACTACTCAGCGGCTGTGGTATTAACAATATTCCCCGTTTGGACGAAGAGGCCAAAGCCGCTTGGGCGCAGGTAGAAAATCAGTATCAGCGCCGCGCCGATCTTATTCCCAATTTGGTCTCTACCGTGAAAGGCTTTGCCGCCCAGGAGCAGGAAACCCTCACTGCCGTGGTCGAGGCTCGGTCCAAGGCAACCTCGATGCAGGTCGATGCCAGCATTTTAGACAACCCCGAGAAGCTGCAGCAGTTTGAGGCGGCCCAGGCCAAGCTCAGCGGCGCGCTAAGCCGCTTGATGATGGTTCAGGAGCGCTACCCAGAGTTAAAATCCAACCAGAACTTTTTGGCGCTGCAATCTCAGCTTGAAGGCACCGAGAATCGCATTAGCGTTGCCCGTCGCGACTTTATTCTGGCGGTAGGCCGTTACAACACCGAAATTCGCACCTTTCCCGGCAAGATCTGGCACAGCATGATGTACAGCGAGCTAAAAGAGCGCGAGACCTTTAAAGCCACTGCACCCAAGGCGGAAGAAGCGCCCCAGGTTAACTTTTAATGCGCTTATTCCTAAGGCCTTTAATACTGCCCTTGTTGATGATAGGCAGCCTACTGTTCAGCTTGTCTGCCCTCGCCGCCGAGCCGGAATTTCCCAAGCTTAGCGGCAGGGTGGTAGACAATGCCAAGCTGCTGTCTGCCGCCACTGAGCAAAACCTGAATCAGCAGTTAGCCGCGCAGGAGCAACGCACCGGCAACCAGATTGTGGTGGTTACCCTGCCCGACCTACAGGGCTACGAGATTAGCGACTACGGTTTTCAGTTGGGCCGCCACTGGGGCATTGGTCAAAAAGACAAGAACAATGGCGCCCTGCTCATTATTGCGATGAAAGAACGCAAGATGCGCATTGAAGTTGGTTATGGCTTAGAAGGCTTGTTGACCGACGCCCTCAGCGCGCAAATTATTCAGCAAATTTTGACCCCCGCGTTTAAATCTGGTGATTTTGACGGCGGAGTGAAAGCCGCCGTTGAGGCCATGGTGCTTATCATCGACGGCAAAACCCCGGCGATTGCCAAAACCCAGGAAACGAAAAAGCAGACTCCGCCAAAACTTGGTGGTCTCTTACTGCTTGCCGTTATCTTTATGATGATGGGCGGCGGTCGCGGCGGCCGTGGATTCTTGGGCGGCGCCCTACTCGGCGCGGCATTGGGTAGTCGCCACGGTGGTGGCTTTGGCGGCGGTGGTTTTGGTGGTGGCGGCTTCGGCGGAGGTGGCGGCGGCTTTGGTGGTGGCGGTGCATCTGGTGGCTGGTAGCGAAGCCACCTTCATTCTGCAGCTAAGGCCTAGAACCTAGAACCTAGAACCTAGAACCTAGAACCTAATACGGATTTCACTATGTCGCTAATCAATGAACAAGAACAACAGTTACTCACCGAGGCCATACAGCGGGTAGAGGGTCAGACCGACGCGGAGCTGGTCACGGTGCTGGCCCGCCAAGCCGATGACTACCGCTATATTCCGCTGCTCTGGGCGAGCTTGCTAGCGCTGCTGATACCCGGCGCAGTGAACTACTACCCGGCGTGGCTTAACCCTCATCAGCTAATACTGAGCCAGTGGGCATTATTCATTGGTCTGGCGCTGCTATTTCAAATACCGGCTTTGCAATACCGGCTAATTCCCCGCCAAGTGCGCTTTTGGCGAGCCAGCAATTTAGCGCGTCGGCAATTTTTAGAGCAGAATCTGCACCACACCGCAGGGGAAACTGGCATATTAATTTTTGTTTCAGAAGCCGAGCGCTACGTAGAAATTCTGGTTGATCGCGGCATTTCTGCAAAAATTCCTGATGCTTATTGGCAGGCCATTGTGAAGCAATTTACCGCGCAAGTGCGCAGTGGCAATACCGCCAAAGGGTTTGTTGAATGTATTGAAGCTTGCGGCGTTGAATTAAAGCGTCAGTTGCCCGCCACCAGCGAAAAGAATGAATTGCCCAATCATTTAGTGATTTTATAATTTTACGATTGGATTTCTTCGCGCTCGTTTAAGCACTCGTAAGAACCGGTCGCGAACTCCCGACAGATAAAGGGCCGGTTTTCATAAATGGAGCACAGCATGGTGTGACGGTCTAGCGCCGCACACCAGCCATCACTCAGCCGCGCCATTACCTCACCACCCCATTCATCGCGCTGAATAAAGCGCTCGGGCACACCGGTCTCGGTAATCAGCATCACCTCTAACCGACAACAAGACGCTTTGCAGCTAGAGCAGCTCACCTCCGACGGGGTAGTCGCATCAGTGGCGATAGGGTGTGTTTTATTTAACGCTTTAATAGTAGAACCTATAAAAAATTAGCTAAACAGATTTGTGCGCAAGCGACTTCTTCACCCCTTGCTCTGCCATGAGGATACCGCCGACCACCAAGCACAGCGCTAGAAAGTGATAGGTCTTAAACTCTTCAGACAAAATGACAACCGCCAACACCGAACCAAATACCGGCACCAAATTAATGAATAAATTGGCGCGATTGCCGCCGATTAGATCCACGCCGCGCATATACAAGGACTGGGCGATAAGTGACGGGAATATCGCAATATACAATACGACGCCAAAGCCACGGGCGTCGGGCATTATTGTGTAACCGGCCATATATTCGTAAGCACTAAACGGCAGCGACGAGAAAAACGCAAAAAATGCTAACACCATAATCATGCTGCGCCAGTGCAGTGGTGGCCGAAAGCGCAGGGCAACGGTATAGCCACCATAGAGCAGGGTCGCTAACAGCATTAGGGCATCGCCGCGATTCAAATCCAAACTTAATAAGCTGCCTAAGTCACCGTGGGCGACGGTGATTAATACGCCCAACAGGGTCAAACTAAAGCCCAGCATTTGCAGTTTTACCGGCCGCAAACCAAATAAAATAAAATTGCCTAAAAATACAATCAGCGGCATGGCCGACTGTTCAATGGTCACATTGATGGCACTGGTGTAGTTTAATGCCCAATAAAACAGCGCATTAAATGTGGTAAACCCCAAGGCGCCGTACAAGAATAAGGTGAGCCAATGTTGGCGAATCAGCGACCACTCTCGCACGGCGTCTTGCCATGCAAAAGGTACAATAAATACACAGGCAAAAAACCAGCGCAACGACGTGAGTAACATTGGCGACACATGGCCAACCGCCAATTTACCGGCAACGGCATTACCACCCCAAAGCAGGGCAACCACGATTAAAAGAATGAAGGGATTGCGGAACAGCGTTTTCATTGCCTGCCAAACTTGCCTTGATTAAGGCGAGCCAGTTTAACAGCAAGACCGTGCAATTACTTTACGGAGCTTATAGCAATGCTCAGGCAATATGGTGGTACTGAAATACGTAAAACACAGGGGGCTTTCGCCCCCTGTGCAGTGGCTTAGCCGAAGTCAGGCATTTGCGGATGCGCAGCGCCGTCTTTTTTGTCGGCGGGCTTGTCTGCAATCATGGCATCGGTAGTGAGCATTAAGCCCGCAATCGACGCCGCGTTTTGCAATGCCGTGCGGGTGACCTTGGTGGGGTCAATAATGCCGAACTCCAACATATCGCCGTAATCACCGTTTTGGGCGTTATAGCCGAAAGCGGCGCTGTCTTGGGCGCGGATCTTGTCTAACACCACACTGGCCTCGACACCGGCGTTGTTGACGATCTGCCGGAAGGGTTCTTCCATCGCCCGCAAGGCGATTTTAACCCCTACCTTCTGATCTTCATTGGCGGCCTTCACGCCCGCCTTGCGCAAGACGTCAGCGACTCTTACCAGGCTAACGCCGCCACCGGGCACAATGCCCTCTTCCACCGCCGCGCGAGTGGCGTGAAAGGCGTCATCGACAAGGTCCTTCTTCTCCTTCATTTCGACTTCAGTCGCCGCGCCAACCTTGATTACGGCAACACCGCCAGCCAATTTCGCGACGCGCTCTTGGAGCTTCTCGCGGTCGTAATCGGAGCTGGAATTTTCGATTTCGGCGCGAATTTGTGCGACCCGCGCGTCGATGTCGCCGCGCTTGCCGTAGCCGTCGACCACGGTGGTATTGTCTTTATCAATCACCACCCGCTTAGCGCTGCCCAATTGCTCCAAGCTAACGTGTTCAAGGTCGAGGCCAACTTCCTCTGCGATCACCGTTGCGCCCGTTAAAATGGCGATATCTTGCAGCATCGCCTTGCGACGGTCACCAAAGCCCGGCGCCTTAACGGCCGCCACTTTGAGAATACCGCGCAAGTTGTTTACCACCAGTGTTGCTAGGGCCTCACCCTCAATGTCCTCAGCAATCAGCAGGAGCGGACGGCCCGCCTTCGCCACGGCTTCGAGGGTTGGCAGCAGCTCGCGAATATTGCTGATTTTTTTGTCAACCAACAACAGATAGGGGTTATCGAGTTCGACCTGCATTTTCTCTTGGTTGGTGATGAAATAAGGCGACAGGTAACCACGGTCAAACTGCATACCCTCAACCACTTCCAATTCGTTTTGGAGTGACTTGCCTTCCTCAACAGTTACCACCCCGTCGCGACCAACTTTGTCCATGGCCTGGGCGAGAATTTCACCAATGTCGGTATTCCAGTTAGCCGACACGGTGGCAACTTGGCCAATGGCTTTGTTGTCATTACAGGGCTTAGACATTTTGCTAAGCTCGCTAGTGGCGTCGGCCACGGCCGCGTCAATGCCGCGTTTTAAATCCATAGGATTCATACCGGCGGCAATGGCTTTGTGGCCTTCCCGCAGGATCGCTTGCGCAAGTACGGTGGCCGTCGTTGTACCGTCACCGGCAACATCGGCGGTTTTCGACGCGACTTCCTTCACCATTTGCGCGCCCATGTTTTCGAACTTGTCTTGCAGCTCAATTTCTTTGGCGACCGAAACGCCGTCTTTGGTGATGCGCGGTGCGCCAAAACTCTTGTCGAGTACAACGTTGCGGCCTTTGGGGCCGAGGGTGACTTTTACCGCATCGGCGAGAATATTCACGCCATTCAACATGCGCTCACGGGCATCGTCTGAGAATTTAACGACTTTCGCACTCATGCTGCTTTCTCCTGTATTTCTGCTTGTTCAACAACGGCAAAGATTTCATTTTCTTTGATGATCAGATAGGTCTCTCCGTCGATTTTTACCTCGCTTCCGGCGTACTGGCCAAACAGTATCCGGTCGCCAACCTTGACCGCCAACGGCCGCTGCTGGCCATTCTCCAATAAAGCGCCGGCCCCTACCGCAACCACTTCGCCCTGGGTGGGTTTTTCTGCTGACTTATCTGGAATAACGATACCGCCTTTGCTCTTGGTTTCTGCGGCAAGCCGTTTTACGAGTACCCGATCATAAAGAGGCTTGATACTCATGGGTTAGTCCTCCAACAAAAAAATGACAAGCGTATTTTCCATTTCCCAATAGGGAATGAAGGAAGGGGCTGTAGATTGGCCACTCCTTCTGATTTTCAAAATGGGATCCCAACGGCATTTTTCAAGTACGTTTTTTTATATCTTTTTTTTCTAAATTAAGTGGTTTTTTATAATTGGTTTTTTTGCTTATATAGCTTGAGACAAGTGTCGAAGATGTGGAGAAAAGCATGGCAAACGGCCCAAGCGTATCCCTAAATCACAAACTGGCGGATTATTTTCATCTTAGGCTACAGGAGCTTGGCCGACGGCAGTCGACACCCCCACAAGATGACACGCTCTGGTATATAGGCGATATGTTGGCGCGCTTTGGTGACAGCGATCAATTGTTTAGCTACGAAGACGGCCGCATTGATATACGCCCCCTGGCCTTACTTTATAAAGATGCCCACGAGACTAATAATGTACGCGAGCGCGGTTTAATCCTTAGACAGCTCGGCGATATGGCGCTGTTTATGGGCGCCTTGTTTCCGGAAAACTACCAGCGCCGAGGGCTAAAGAAAGACTATTTTGTGGGCATGGGCGGCGGCGCGTATAGCTATCTTTCTGAAACAGAATTACAACATCGCCACATCTTCGCGGAGCTAGCAACACGCTTTACGCGAATACTTGAGTTGATTGCACAAGCCTGTGAAAAGCAAACCGCCTTTGATGACGGCGACGTGTTAACGCTGTATCAGCGCTGGCAAAAACATCGGGAGCCCAGAGTTGCGGCGCAGTTGCGAGCGCTGGGGATCACGATATCAGATACCCAAGCTTTACATTAGCAGCATATGTTTTTGAGGAAATAGCATCCAATCTAGTGGCAGGCCTGAGCACTTTAAATTACCGGTATTAACCGGCTGCCTCGCTATCCCTGTATATGTAAACCTTCATCACCACGATCTGGCGCATCATCACGCCAGCGAACGGAGCCCGCAGGGCGGTCTAACCACCGCAACACTTTGATTGGCTCAATACCCATATGCATTGTAGTCGCCTGCCGGTGGAGTTCGCTATCTTCGATTGTACGACGGATACGCAGCCGCAAGTAATCGTGCCAGGTTGGGCAACTAAAACGTTCCGACCAATGTTCCGGGTCTGCAATATCGCGAGATATTGACCAAGCGTAGGCACCATTGCGGGTTCGCACTTTTTGCTGCTGACGCATTAAGTGATAAAAATCACGCGCTTTATCTTCTGGAATCCGGTAATGAAGTTCGATACTTACCGGCCCGCTGCGGCCACTAATTCCTAACTTTACATCGGGGTCTTCGTGTAGCTGTTCATCCAACTCAGTCGATTCTGAGCGGTCGGCAACCGGTAAAAAATAACCTAGTATTAAAGACAAGGTTAAGCCTACTGCTGCCGCCTCAAAGGCCAACACCAGACCATAATCTCTGGCGACAATACCCCACAACCAGGATCCAATAACTACCCCTAACGTTAATGATGCATTACAAGTCGCAATAGCACGCCCCATAACCCAGCGCGGTACAAACAGTTGAACTAAAACGCTAATGGTTGTTGTAACCATCATCCAGGCCATACCGGCGAATAGTAAAATCATTAAGTCGAGCACCAAACTTCGGCTATAAGCCAACGCAACAAGACTTGCTGCAATGGCCAAACAACACACACGCAAGGTGTTCTCATTCCCAATTTTAGTCCGCATAGGGTGCAATACAAAAATTCCACACACGGCACCAATACCGAAAGCACCCAGCAATAAGCCAAAAGTACTTGCGTTACCTACCAATAGATCGCGGGCAATAAGCGGCATTAATGCTGGAAGTGCCGCGCCAAGCAAACAAAGAATAAATGCACGGCCAACAGCGCGACGTACTGGCTGCATGTTTAATACATAACGCACCCCGGAGTTAATTGATCGCAACAATTTTTCGGGGGGCAAGCGCGAAGTTTCGGGTACTCGTTTCCAACGCCGTAGCGATTCAAGCATCGGCAAAAACGAGATTGCATTAATAGCAAACGCCGCCGTGACACCAAAGGCGACAACGATTAGACCACCAATGGCGGGACCGACACTACGAGCGATATTAAAACTAATATTGTTTAATGCAACGGCTTGTGAAAGAAGTACTTTAGGCACTTGCTCGGCAATTGACGCCCCGCGCGCGGGTGCTGCCAAGGCTGTGCCTGTGCCCACCAAAAAGCACAAACCCAACAAAACCCACGGGGTGATTAATCCAAATAAAGACACAAGTGTCATAATAACTGCCGCGAGCAAGGACAGAAAAAAGAATAACATCTGAACCTTGCGTCGATCGTAAATATCGGCAATAGCGCCCGCCGGTAACGCAAACAACGCCATAGGTAAAAAGGTCGCCGACTGCACCAAGGCTACATGATCTGCGGTTGAAATACTGGTCATAATCCAAGCGGCGGCAACACTTTGAATAAGGCCACCGGCGTTGGTTACTGTATTACTGACCCACATATTACGAAAAGACGCATGCTTAAGGGGCGAAAATGTACCAATGCCGTGATTCTTATTGTTGTCTGATGCCTCAGCCATTGCCGCCCCCATCCGCTACCTTTAATTTTTTCTAGCGTAGTGCCTTATAAACCGTAATTTGGCAATTCAATATCATACGCCAAAGCTATGCCAAAAAGCGTCGGTAAACACGAATTAAATACAAGGTTCTCGCACGACAATGCAGAAATTTACCATGTATTAATAAAACACTGATAAGTCCTAGGGCTGTGACACAGCTTTCATTACAACCAACCTTTGGTTTGGTGCCAACACGGGTCTATAGAGAGCATGCTAATGAAGTATAAATGACCGTAAAACCGCTAACCGTGTTTAGCTAATCCAAGGAATATATAATGACTAAACGATTACTGTCTTCCCTGACATTGGGCGCAAGCATGCTTTTAAGTATCGCTACCGTGCAAGCGCAAGTACCAACGCTAGGCATGCTAACACCGGGCGCTGGCCTTGACCTTGGGGAGCTTGGCGCGCCAAGTTTAGGAGGGGGATTGCCGGGATTCGACGCATTAAATATACTTGGGTCGCAAGATTTAATAGCGCTGGACGGCCCGCTATTTGCCCTAAATAATCTTCGCCCGACGCTTACCAACCCAGCTAAGCTGGTGCCAGGCTCACTTGGTGGCCCCGATATTCTGTTTGGCTTTGTACCCTCGTCGGAGGTGCTCTACCACAATCCCGCCGGGATTTTAAACTACATACTCAATGGCGGGATTATCGTATCGTCCGGCGTCAGCGCAGTACCGCCGCTGCCTATTATTTCTCAACCTTTAGATATATCGGGTCTTGGACTGCCAGATATTAGCGGTGCCTTGCCCGCTAATATTTTGCCACTTGGGCTAATCAGCCCCAGTAGCGCGATAGATCAAGTACTCGGCCTCGGATCACAATTTACCGTTTTTATCCCAACGCTTTAAGCCGAGCTTAAATTATTTTTTTGTTTTAATTCTATGCTTTGAGCCGCTTTGCGGCTCTTTTTTCTTTGCAGCACTCAATTCATTCTAACGCTTATTCTACAGTCACCGATTTGGCCAAATTGCGCGGTTGATCTACATCTGTGCCTTTTAAAATAGCAACGTGGTATGAAAGCAGTTGTAGGGGAATTGTGTAAAGGATGGGGGCTATTACGTCATTGACGTGGGGCAGTTCGATGATGTCCATACCCTTGGCGGCGGTAAATCCCGCTGCTTTATCACAGAATACAAATAGCTGGCCGCCTCGCGCCTGAACCTCTTCAATATTCGATTTTAGTTTTTCTAGTAGCACGTCGTTGGGCGCAACGGCAATGACCGGCATGTCGGCGTCGACTAGGGCCAGTGGGCCATGTTTTAACTCACCGGCAGGATAGCTTTCTGCGTGAATATAGGAAATTTCTTTTAACTTTAACGCGCCTTCCATCGCCACCGGCCACTGGGCACCGCGACCCAAGAACAGGGCGTGGTGTTTGTCGGCAAAGGCGTTGGACATTTGCTGGATTTTTAAATTTAAGGCGAGGGTTTCTGTAAGTAAATCCGGCAATTGATGCAGCGCGCTTACGATTTCATTTTCTTCCTTCTCGGTCATATCGTGATGACGTCCGAGTGCAACCGTTAGAAACAGCAGTGCCACTAATTGCGTGGTAAACGCTTTGGTTGAGGCAACGCCAATCTCTGGACCAGCCTCGGTCATAAGATACAAATCGGACTCTCTAACGAGTGAACTCTGCGCCACATTGCACACTGTTAGTGAAGCTGAGTAGCCGAGGGTTTTGGCTAATCGCAACGCCGCTAAGGTATCTGCGGTTTCGCCAGACTGAGAGATGGTCACCAATAGGGTATTTTCTTGTACTTTAAATTTCCGGTAGCGAAATTCGCTGGCAACCTCAACTCGGCAAGGCACGCCAGCCAGACCTTCGATCCAGTATTTAGCCACCATACCCGCGTGGTAACTGGTGCCGCAGGCAACAATTTGAATTGATGAAACGGTTTTGAGTATTTCTTCCGCGCGCGCGCCCATGGCCTCGGCCAGTATTCTTTTGGCGCCTAATCTGCCCAGTAACGAACGTCGAATTACTGCCGGTTGCTCGTAGATTTCTTTGAGCATGTAATGGCGGTAAATGCCCTTGTCGGTCGTTTCTGCGGCGGTATCGATTTGGGTAATGTCGCGAGATACTAAGTTAAAATCGCTGTCGCGAATAATATAATTATCCGTGTATATTTCAGCAATATCGCCTTCTTCTAGGTACACGAAACGATCTGTAACCTGACGTAGTGCAAGCTGATCTGAGGCGATAAAGTTTTCACCGATACCCATACCAATAACTAAGGGACTGCCCTTGCGGGCACAGATAAGGCGATGAGGTTCCTTAGCGTGAATAACGGCCAAACCATAGGCACCGTCTAGCTCTGGAATGGTATCGCGCAGTGCTGTTAATAGATCACCACTTTGTTGGTAGTGGTAATGCATTAAATGCACCACGGTTTCGGTGTCGGTTTGTGAGACAAATACATAGCCGAGTTTGGCTAAGCGCTCGCGCAGTTCAGCGTGATTTTCAATAATGCCGTTATGGACTAAAGCGATGTCACCGGAGCAGTGGGGATGAGCATTTACTTCTGATGGTTGGCCATGCGTGGCCCAGCGAGTATGAGCAATACCGAGGTGGCCTAGCAACGGGGCGCTATCGAGTGCGTCTGCCAAGGTTTGGACTTTACCCACTTCTTTACGGGTATCTAGTTCTGCTGCGCCGGTAATGACGGCCATACCCGCTGAGTCGTAACCTCGGTATTCAAGACGCCTTAGGCCCTCGAGCAAGATTCCAGGAACCTCACGTTGCGCGACCGCGCCGACTATGCCACACATACTTTGGTTTCCTTATTTAATCGCGGGCTAATTTCTTCGGCCGCTGCCAACCGCTTATATTACGTTGTTTACTACGCGCTACTGCCAATTCGCCGTCGGCAATATTGCCAGTGATAACCGAGCCAGCGCCAATCGTTGCGGCTTTGCCAACGCTAACGGGGGCAACCAGCGCGGTATTAGAGCCGACAAAAACCTCGTCAGCCAAGGTGGTCTTATATTTGTTTACACCGTCGTAATTACAGGTGATGGTGCCGGCACCCACATTAACATCGCGCCCAATCTCGGCGTCGCCAATATAACTAAGATGGCTCACTTTACTGCCAATGCCAATATTGGCCTTTTTGGTTTCCACAAAATTACCGATTTTCACCTCTGCGGCCAATATCGTACCCGGCCGCAGGCGGGCAAAGGGACCGACGCTACAATCTGCACCTACAACGGCGCCCTCAAGCACAGAGTTTGCTTTAATCTCTGCATTGCTGGCTATTTTGCTATCGCTAATATGGCAGTTAGGTCCAATACGGACGCCATCACCCAGGGTTACTTCGCCTTCGAAGACGCAATTTATATCAATGTAGACGTCATTGCCCGTTGTTAAGCTTCCGCGCACGTCGATGCGACTGGCATCGGCTAGGCTGGCACCAGCAAGCATGAGTTTATCGGCATAGCGGCGCTGGTAAAAACGCTCTAACTCTTCGAGTTGAATCCGATTATTCGCGCCCTGAACTTCCATAGGCTCGGTTGCTTGGCAAACATGTATTGCCACGCCATCAGAGACTGCCATGGCGATAATATCGGTTAGATAGTATTCGCCTTGGGCATTGTTGTCGCTGAGCTTAGGCAGCCAGCGCTTTAGCGCGCTCGCTGAAACACACATAATGCCGGTGTTAACTTCGCTTATGCTTAATTGCGCGGCGCTCGCGTCTTTCTGCTCAACAATCGCCGTTACTTGGTCGCTATTATTGCGAATGATACGGCCGTAGCCATTGGGGTCGTCTAATTCAACGGTAAGCAGGGTGACTTGCTCGGTATTGGCTTTGTCGGCGCTGGTGCTAACTAATTTTTGGATGGTTTCAGGCGTTGTTAGCGGTACGTCGCCGTAAAGAATTAAGACTTGGGCGTCGTCACTTACTGCGGGTAGGGCTTGCGCGACGGCATGGCCGGTGCCTTTTTGCTCACTTTGCAGTGCCCACTGTACAGTTGAATTGGGAATACTGCTTTTTACCTGATCAGCCCCGTGGCCTATCACCACATGGGTTTTATCACTCGCGACCGCGGCGGCTAGGCCTATAACATGGGAAAGCATGCTTTTACCCGCGACAGGATGCAATACTTTCGGGAGAGTTGATCGCATCCGACTGCCTTGTCCGGCAGCTAATATAATCACTTCTAATGTCATGTTATGCCCTTTTCTTATCGGGGTTTAATTTACAAATCAGTACCTGCTGGATTGTAACGGGAAATAATAGCGGATACGAAAAAGGGCGACCGGAGTCGCCCTTTTTTATGACAGCAAAATTGTTTATTTGCTCAGTGATTTCCGGATTTGTTGCAATGTCCGAAGCTGAGCGCTTGCCGCCGCTAGTTGCGCTGCTGCTCTTGAGTAGTCGATATCGCCACTCTGATTCAGCATCGCTTGCTGAGCGTGTTTCTGTGCTTCCAACGCAGAAGCCTCGTCGAGGTCGCCAGCGCGGATCGCAGTGTCAGCCAGAATACTTACCACATTGGGCTGTACTTCTAGAAAACCACCAGAAACGTAAAAGATCAGCTCTTCACCGTTGTCCTGCACAATACGTACTGGGCCGGGCTCAAGCGATGTCAGCAACGGCGCGTGACCATAAGTCACACCCAAGTCACCTTGGGTACCGTTTGCAACGATCAGCTTAGCGCGACCAGAAAACAACTCTGCTTCTGCACTAACGATGTCACAATGAATAGTCATAGCCATATTTTAGCCTCTCAGGCGTAAAGCTCGCTTGCGCGAGCTTACAGTTTAGCCGCTTTCTCGATTGCTTCTTCGATGGTACCAACCATGTAGAAAGCTTGCTCTGGCAGGTGATCGTAGTCACCGTTCAGAATACCGCTAAAGCCAGCAATAGTGTCTTTCAGAGACACGTACTTACCTGGGCTACCGGTGAAGATTTCAGCAACGTGGAAAGGCTGTGACAAGAAACGTTCGATCTTACGAGCACGCTCAACAGTCGTTTTGTCTTCTTCAGACAATTCGTCCATACCGAGAATGGCGATAATATCTTTCAGTTCTTTGTAGCGCTGCAATACGTTCTGTACGCCGCGAGCCACTTCGTAGTGCTCAGCACCAATGATCAGCGGATCCAACTGACGTGAAGTAGAGTCCAGTGGATCTACCGCTGGGTAAATACCCTTGGCAGCGATGTCACGGCTCAGTACAACAGTTGAGTCTAAGTGAGCAAAGGTGGTTGCTGGCGATGGGTCGGTCAAGTCATCCGCCGGTACGTATACCGCCTGGATAGAAGTGATAGAGCCAGTCTTAGTCGAAGTGATTCGTTCCTGAAGAACACCCATCTCTTCTGCCAGTGTTGGCTGGTAACCTACCGCTGAAGGCATACGGCCCAACAGTGCAGATACTTCGGTACCGGCCAAGGTGTAACGGTAGATGTTGTCAACGAACAACAGTACGTCACGGCCTTCGTCACGGAATTTTTCAGCCATGGTCAAACCAGTCAGTGCAACGCGCAAACGGTTACCCGGTGGCTCGTTCATCTGGCCGTAAACCATTGCTACTTTAGATTTGCTGAAGTCTTCGACGTTTACAACGCCCGCTTCCTGCATCTCGTGATAGAAGTCGTTACCTTCACGAGTACGCTCACCAACACCGGCGAATACAGACAAACCGCTGTGCTCGGTTGCGATGTTGTTGATCAATTCCATCATGTTTACGGTTTTACCAACACCGGCACCACCGAACAGACCAACTTTACCACCCCGTGCGAACGGGCAAACCAAGTCGATAACCTTGATACCGGTTTCGAGCAGGTCATTAGAAGACGCTAATTCTTCGTAGGCAGGTGCCTTACGGTGAATAGGCATACGCTCTTTTTCACCGATAGGGCCACATTCGTCAATGGGGTTACCAAGAACGTCCATGATCCGGCCCAGGGTTTCAATGCCCACGGGTACACGAATCTTGTCGTTAGTGTTGCTAACGTCTAGACCACGACGCAATCCTTCAGAAGAACCGAGGGCGATGGTGCGAACTACGCCGTCTCCTAATTGCTGTTGTACTTCCAGGGTTAGACCGCTGTCAGTAACCAACAGTGCATCATAGACCTGTGGTACCGCATCGCGTGGAAATTCCACGTCGATAACGGCGCCGATAACTTGTACGATACGTCCGCTACTCATGTCCGGTTCCTCTTCAAAACCTTAAATAATCAAATTCTGTTTCAGTGGTGAAAATACTTACGACGATACCGCCGCTGCACCACTCACGATTTCTGACAGTTCCTGGGTAATCGCTGCCTGACGTGCTTTGTTATAAACCAGCTGCAGACCGTCGATAATATCGCCGGCATTGTCAGTCGCGTTCTTCATCGCGATCATTCTTGCAGCTTGCTCACAGGCACCGTTCTCAACCACTGTCTGGTAAACCTGTGACTCAACATAGCGAGTCAATAAGCCTTCCAGTAATTCTTCAGGGCTGGGCTCGTAAATATAATCCCAGTGATGCTTTAAACTGTCGTCTTGCTCTGCTTCCAAAGGCAGTAACTGGCTTACAAATGGGCTCTGAGTCATGGTGTTCACGAACTCATTGCCGACCAGATACAGGCGGTCGATATTGCCTTCGCCGTAAGCGTCGAGCATAACTTTTACACTGCCAATCAAATCAGCAACGCTGGGCGCTTCGCCCATGTCTTTTGCAGCGGCAACAACATTGCCACCGTAGCTCTTGAAAAATGCCCCAGCCTTGCTGCCGATTAAGCACAAATCAATTTCTACGTTCTTGTCAGACCAGCCTTTCATTGCCTTGATCGCTTTCTTGAACACATTGGTGTTCAAGCCGCCACACAGGCCACGGTCTGTAGAAACAATGACGAAACCGACGCGCTTAACTTCCCGCTCAGTCATATACTGATGACGGTACTCTGGATTAGCATTGGCGATATGACCCACCACCGCGCGCATGCGCCGTGCGTAGGGTTTACCCAATTCCATGCGATCTTGAGCTCTACGCATTTTACTCGCCGCAACCATTTCCATGGCGCTAGTGATTTTTTGCGTGCTCTTGATGCTGGATATCTGGGTGCGTATCTCTTTTGCACCTGCCATGATTCAACAATCCTCAAGCAGAAAAGCTGCGCGGTGGCGCAGCTTAACGTCTTACCAAGTCTGAGTTGCCTTGAACTTTTCAACAAGTTCTTTGAACTTGCCTTCAAGATCTGCGTTCCAGTTACCGCTGTCGTTGATTTCTTTCATTACGCCAGCGTATTCGGCATTGGCGAAAGACAGAATTGCTGATTCAAAATCGAGAATCTTGGCAACTTCAACGTTTTTCAGGTGACCTTCGTTAGCGCAGTACAAAGATAGACCCATTTCAGCAATGCTGAGGGGGCTGTACTGTTTCTGCTTCATCAGTTCGGTAACGCGCTCACCTTGTGAAAGCTGAGCTTTAGTCGCTTCATCAAGGTCAGATGCGAACTGCGAGAACGCCGCCAATTCACGGTACTGAGCCAGTGCGGTACGGATACCACCAGACAATTTCTTGATAATCTTGGTCTGCGCTGCACCACCAACCCGCGATACCGATATACCGGCGTTCATCGCTGGGCGTATACCTGAGTTGAACATATCTGTTTCAACAAAGATCTGACCGTCGGTGATGGAGATAACGTTGGTCGGTACGAAAGCCGATACGTCACCCGCTTGGGTTTCGATAACAGGCAGTGCCGTTAATGAACCTGTTTTACCTTTCACTTCACCGTTGGTGAATTTCTCAACGTAATCTTCTGAAACGCGGGCTGCGCGCTCAAGCAGACGAGAGTGGAGGTAGAATACGTCGCCGGGATAAGCTTCACGACCCGGTGGACGACGCAGCAACAGGGAGATTTGACGGTAGGCCCAAGCCTGCTTGGTCAAATCATCATAAATGATCAGTGCGTCTTCGCCGCGATCACGGTAGTACTCACCAATAGTACAGCCAGTGAAGGGGGCAATGAACTGCATAGATGCTGGATCAGATGCGGTAGCAGCAACAACCACGGTGTGGTCCATTGCGCCGTGCTCTTCTAATTTACGCACAACGGCGGCAATAGAAGATGCTTTCTGACCAATTGCGACGTAAACACATTTAATACCAGAAGACTTCTGGTTAATGATGGCGTCGATTGCAATTGCGGTTTTACCGATCTGACGGTCACCGATAATCAGTTCGCGCTGACCGCGACCGATTGGCACCATGGCATCAACGGCTTTAAGGCCGATCTGCACAGGCTGGTCTACCGACTTACGCCAAATTACACCGGGAGCAACTTTTTCAATTGCGTCGGTTAATTTTGCGTTGATTGGGCCTTTACCGTCGATTGGGTTACCCAGTGCGTCTACAACGCGGCCAAGCAATTCCGGACCAACCGGTACTTCTAATATACGACCAGTACATTTACAGGTCTGGCCTTCGGCGATACCTAGGTAGTCGCCCAAAACCACGGCGCCGACCGAATCGCGCTCAAGGTTAAGTGCCATACCAAAACGGCCACCTTCGAACTCGATCATTTCGCCGTACATCACATCGGTTAAACCGTGGATGCGTACGATACCGTCAGATACCGATACTACCGTGCCCTCGTTCTGGGCCTGGGCAGACACATCTAAATTGTCGATGCGCTGTTTGATAATATCGCTAATCTCGGATGGATTCAGTTGCTGCATGCTCTGTTCCTCAATCCTATTCTTAAAACGCTCAGGAATTTAATGCTTCAGCGAGTTTCGCCAAGCGACCGCGCACCGAGCCATCTATCACCAAGTCACCTGCTCTAATCACCACGCCGCCAATTAACTGGGCATCTACATGGGAGTGAACATTTACTTGGCGAGCCAATTTCTTAGTCAAAACTTCGGCAAGACGCTGCTCAGAGGCTGTGTCCAAGGCAAACGCGGTGGCGATTTCGACATCCACGGTTTTTTCTTGAATCGCCTTCTGTGCTTCAAACAATTCACTGATTGTTGGAAGCAGGCTCAGTCGCTTATTCTCTGCGAGTATCTTGATGAAATTTTCGCCGCCAGCATTAAATGTATCGCCGCAGATATCGATAAATGCCTGCGCCTGCTGAGCGGTTGTCAGTGCCGGAGAGCTCAGAACTTTCTGAACGCCTGCTTGCTGAGCAACTGCTGCTGCGGTATTCAGCATTTTTGACCATTCGGCCAATGCTGAAGCTGCCAAAGCATGCTCGAAAGCTGCTTTGGCATAGGGTCTAGCTGTTGTGCTTAATTCCGCCATGATCAACTCCGCTTACAGGCTTGCTGCCAGCTTGTCGACCATGTCTTTATGAACAGACTCATCGATAGATGCTTCCAGCACTTTGCTCGCGCCTACCAAGGCCAATTTAGCAACCTGTGAGCGCAGTTGTTCTTTGGCGCGGTTCACATCTTGCTCAATCTGGGCTTCGGCGGCTGCTTTCAGGCGTTCGCCTTCAACACGTGCCACGTCTTTAGCTTCTTCAACGATTTGGCTAGCGCGCTTATTAGCAGCATCAATAATAGCTGCTGCTTCGCCTTTCGCTTCGCGCAGTTGCTTGGCGGCTTTTTCTTGAGCTAACTCAAGATCACGGCCAGCACGATCTGCGGCATCCAAACCATCAGCGATTTGCTTTTCACGCTCTTCCATTGCTTTGCGAATGGCGCTCCACACAAATGCGTGGCAGAACCATACAAAGAACAGAAAGCTGATCGATTGTCCAATCAGTGTGAGATTAATATTCACGCCGATACCTCTGCTGTATGAATTTGCTGTCTATGTTTTGTCGTAGCGAGCAATTAAGCAGGCAGACCAGGAACAACAACAAACAGAACGTACATCGCGATACCAACACCGATCATGGGGACTGCGTCAAGCAGACCAGCGATCAGGAACATTTTACCTTGTAGCATTGGTGCCAATTCTGGCTGGCGAGCTGAACCTTCAAGCAATTTTCCGCCGAGGATAGCGAAGCCAATGGCCGTACCCAGTGCGCCAAAACCAATCATCAAAGCAACAGCGATCAGTGCTAAACCCATGGTAGTTCTCCTACTTTCAACTTTAAGTTAATAAAAATGGTAATCAGTGAAACTGGTCTTCTTCTTCAATTTGATGTGCCGTTGCCATATAAACAATGGTTAACACCATGAAGACGAATGCTTGTAGGGTGATTACAAGGATGTGGAATACTGCCCACGCCCACTGCAACACACCGGCAAATATACCTAGTACTAAACCCGCACCAAACATAGTCGCAATAAGGATAAAGATCATCTCACCGGCGTACATGTTACCGAACAGTCGCAGGCCCAAAGAAATTGGCTTAGAGATCCAGGAAATTGCTTCTAGTGCAAAGTTAATTGGCACCAATAATATATTGACGTACCACTTGGGGCTGTGGAAAGGATGCAGGGTAAGCTCCTTTACAAATCCCATAAAGCCTTTTTTGACAATAGTGAAGTACACCATCAGTCCAAATACCGTGAAACCCATACCCAAAGTCACGTTTGGATCGGTGGTCGGTACAACTTTAAAGAAGAAATGCGGATTGCCGGTTACCCAAGCCATAAAGGCGGGAATCCAGTCGACTGGCACCAAATCCATGGTATTCATCAGAATAATCCACATGAAAATAGTCAGTGCCATTGGTGCGATCATGGCGTTTTTGTGATGAAAACCGTCTTTAACGGTTTGATCAATAAAGCCAATAATCATTTCAAGCAAGTTTTGTGCGCCGCGCGGTATACCGCTGTGGGCACGCTTCGCGATCCGGGCAAAAATGAGCAAGAATAAAAAGCCAAGACCAATTGACCACAACATGGAATCAACATGGATTGCCATGAAGCCCATATCTGAAGCTTCGGCGCCGCTGTGGGCCAAAGTCCAAGTGTCAGTCGTTAAAACTTCGTGTACATGACCGGTGTCATCTAAACGCTCGTAACCGGCGGGAAGTTTACCGTAGGTTAGGTTAGTAAGATGGTGCTGGATATAACCAACGGTAGACTGTGATTCAGCTGCCATGTGTCTCTCTCGTAAATGTTAACGCGTTGAGCTAATCCGACGTTTTCTATATACCGCGCTTAAGCGTGGCAAGTAGTACGGCGTTCAGCAGCATAACGATTAGATATGCCAAAAATAAGACAAACACCTGCAAAGGTTTTACAAATACAAATGCGCTAGCAAACAGCCCCAGTGTCGTTATAAATTTCCCCGATTCACCCCGGTAAAAACCCTGGGTAACTTGGCGTGCGTACGCCGCGCCGGTAAATCGGAATACCTGGCGCGCAAAATACGCATTGGGTATAACGGAAATCATTCCCCCGATTACTATGGAATAGGCCGCGACCATATCCAGAGGGAGTGCTGTAACACTGGCCAAAAGCACAACTGCAATTTGTAATCCGTATATCTTCAGCAGCGGCGGTCTGGCAATTTGATGAGCAGTGCGCGGGATTTTCCGCTGTCGATCTGCTGTCATATAGCCACCACTTCTGCCCAAAATAGGCTGATTTTATGCCTGCTCTGCTTGTCCAAAAAGCGGGGCGAATTATAGGGGCTATATGGTTAATGTTCAACCGATTTCAGCGTATATGGTACTAAAGTCATATATTCACGAAATCTATTTTAACTACTAAAATCAAGAATTTATCTTCTAATACCCGCTTCGCACTACAAAAACACACTACATAATGTAGGGGCTTATACGCTCAAGCACAAAATACGCTATTTTATATGATTTAAAATACCGTCGAGTTCGTCGAGGCTGCTGTATTTAATACTCAGGGTTCCCCGACCTTTGGCACCGTGTTGAATCGCCACTGGGGAGCCCAAGCGCTCTGACAAGCTTTCTTGCAATTGCTTGATGTCGGGGTCCAGTGATTTTTGTGGCTTACTGCTGGTTTTTTCTTCAACTAGGCGACGGACTAGCGCCTCGGTTTGTCTCACTGATAATCCGCGGCTGACGACGGTCGATGCCGCAGCGGATTGCTCTTCTTGAGCCAAACCTAAAAGTGCACGCCCGTGACCCATTTCAATATCGCCGTTTTCCAATAAGGTCTGCACTTCTTCACGAAGGCCAGTTAGGCGCAGTAAGTTGGTGATGGTGGTCCGGGATTTTCCAACTAATTGCGCTATTTCGGCATGAGTTAGCTCAAACTCCTTCTGCAGGCGCACCATGGCCAAGGCTTCTTCCATGGGGTTGAGGTCTTCGCGCTGGAGGTTCTCGATTAATGCCATCGCCGCTGCGGACTCGTCGGGAACCTCGCGAATAAGTGCAGGAACAGTATCTAGCCCCGCTAATTGGCAGGCTCGCCAGCGGCGTTCACCGGCAATAATTTCGTAGCGGCCACCGTCGATGGGGCGAACCACGATGGGCTGCATAATCCCTTGCGAACGAATAGAGTTAGCCAACTCCTCCAATGCTTCGGGCTGCATATCTCGGCGCGGCTGATAGCGGCCGCGCTGCATAAACTCGATTGGCACATTGCGCAAGCTACCATCAAGTGCGATAGGCGTGTCGGTATCGGCAGCTACATTGGCGGGCTGTTCGTCGTTATTTTGCTTTGGCTGAATACTTACTGGTGTCGCCGCTTCACCCAATAGGGCATCCAAGCCACGACCCAAACCTCGTTTTTTAACCATGACTATGTCCAAGCTGTTCATTTGCACTTAAATCGCTGGAGACTTCCGTTTTGCCTGCGCGTCGTAACATTTCGCCGGCCAAGGCCAAATACGCTAAGGAGCCTTTAGATTGCTTATCGTAAAACAAAATTGGCAGACCATGACTTGGCGCTTCAGCCAAGCGAACATTACGTGGAATGACGGTGCTATACAATTTTTCACCAAAATGACGCCGTAATTCGTCGGTCACCTGGTTGGTTAGGCTGTTACGACCGTCGAACATCGTGCGCAGAATGCCTTCAATTTCTAGTTTGGGATTAATGAGCTGTTTTACTCGGTTTATCGTAGTAATCAGCGCACTCAAACCTTCCAGTGCATAGTATTCGCACTGCATTGGGATAATTACCCCCGTTGCACCAGCTAAGGCGTTGATTGTAAGCATATTCAGCGATGGCGGGCAGTCGATAAGAATATAATCGTAATCACCGAGTATTGGCGCCAGCGCCTCGCGCAAGCGAAACTCGCGACCAATTTCATTTAATAATTCAACTTCTGCCGCGGTGAGATCCTGGTTGGCCGGCAAGACCATGAAGCCGCAATCGGGTGCCGCAACGACCGTATCAGCAATACTGCGTCCCGCCACCAATACATCGTAAACCGAGTGGGCTAATTGAGCCTTGTTAATACCGCAACCCATGGTGGCGTTACCTTGGGGGTCAAGGTCGATTAATAATATCTTACGCTTGGTCGCCGCCAGAGAGGCAGCCAGGTTTACCGTGGTAGTGGTTTTGCCGACGCCACCTTTCTGGTTGGTGATTGCATATACCTTGGCCACGGAATTTTCCTGTAAATTTAGCGTAATAGGCTGAGTAATCAATGCCGAGCAATAAGCAGTAAATGCCTAGCTTCCTCGACAGAGGGCACTGATAGTGTGTGCGAATGCTCGACGATAAAGTGTTTTGGAAGCTGACTCAACTCTGCTTCAGGAAAAATACCTTTCATGGCGTACAGCTTGCCCGTTGGACTAAGCAAGGCTTCACAACCCGTTACCATATCTTTCAGCGAAGCAAAGGCACGCGAAACAATGCCATCAAATAGCCTATCACTCTTAAATTGTTCGACGCGTTCGGTATGAACACTGATGTTTGTCAATTTCAGCTGCATTTGGGCTTCAATAAGAAACCGGGTTTTTTTGCCATTGCTGTCGAGTAGCGAAAACTGCTTTTCGGGGAAGAGAATGGCGAGTGGGATGCCAGGCAGACCCGCGCCGGTACCCACATCCAAACAATGTGTTGCCGCCATGTATGGGGCGATACTCAAGCTATCGAGAATATGGCGAATAACCATCTGTTCTGGATCACGAATGGCCGTTAGGTTATAGGCCTTATTCCATTTGTGGAGTAAGGCGACATAACGTAACAGCAATGCTTGCTGAGTGTCAGTAACGGCCAAACCGAGGGTATCAATACCTGCTGCCAGGCTCTTTTCTAAAACATCCACTCAGGCTGATTTCCTGTCCAACAATCCACGTTTTTTTAGATAAATCAACAACAAAGACACCGCTGCCGGGGTCACGCCGGGTATCCGCGATGCCTGCGCCAAGGTTTGCGGCCGAGTATTACCAAGCTTCTGTTTTACTTCGTTGGAGAGGCCTTCGATGATGCTGTAGTCGAAATCCAAGGGCAAAGAAGTGTCTTCGTAACGGCGCAAGCGGTCAATTTCTAGCTGCTGACGGTCGATATAGCCGGCGTATTTCACGCCAATTTCAATTTGTTCTGCAATTTGCTCGTCAACAATTCCGATTGTTCCCTGTGCAAACGGGGCGAGATCAACGTATTTCAATTCCGGCCGTTTAAGCAAATCAAGCAGATTGTATTCGTGACTTATGGGCTTTTCGATTTTTTCCGCCAAAATGGCTGCTTCACTACTGCCCGGTTGAACCCAGCAATCGGCCAAGCGCTGGCGCTCAATCTCAATATTTTCGCGTTTTGCTGAAAATGCCGCCCAGCGGGTGTCATCGACAAGGCCGAGTTCACGGCCCTTCTCGGTTAAACGAAGATCTGCGTTATCTTCCCGCAGTAACAAACGATATTCAGCGCGCGAGGTGAACATTCGATAGGGTTCTTTGGTACCCATGGTGATTAAATCATCGACTAAAACGCCAATATAGGCCTCATCGCGGCGGGGACACCAAGCGTCTTTGCCTTGCGCGAGAAGCGATGCATTGGCGCCCGCTAATAATCCTTGCGCGGCCGCCTCTTCGTATCCGGTCGTGCCATTGATTTGACCGGCAAAAAACAAACCTTTAACAAACTTAGTTTCCAGAGAATATTTCAAATCCCGTGGTTCAAAATAATCATATTCAATCGCGTAGCCTGGACGGGTCATATGGGCATTCTCAAAGCCCTTGATTGACCGAACTAAATTTAATTGAACGTCAAAAGGCAAGCTGGTCGATATGCCATTTGGGTAGAGTTCGTGGGTATTTAAACCTTCAGGCTCTATAAATACTTGATGCCCGGTTTTGTCAGCGAAGCGATGGACTTTGTCTTCAATTGACGGGCAATAGCGAGGCCCAATACCTTCAATAACTCCGGTGTACATAGGTGAGCGGTCTAAGCCACCACGGATGATTTCATGGGTGCGCTCATTGGTGTGGCTTATCCAACAACACACTTGCTCAGGGTGTTGATTGCGATTGCCCAGATAAGACATGACTGGTCGCGGGTTGTCGCCCCATTGGGCTTCAAGGCCTTCAAAATTAACGGTTTTTGCATCAATTCGAGGAGGTGTGCCGGTTTTTAGGCGATCAACCCGGAATGGCAATTCCCGCAAACGTGATGCGAGTGCTAAAGATGGCGGGTCGCCAGCACGACCACCGCTGTGGTTATCGAGGCCGATATGAATTTTTCCGCCTAGGAATGTACCTGCAGTCAGTACGACGCTGTTAGCGAAAAACCGCAGGCCAATATTGGTAACAACACCCTGAACCTGATCATTTTCGACAATAAGATCGTCAACGGCTTGCTGAAAAATCGCTAGATTTTCTTGGTTTTCTAAAATGGTGCGTATAGCGGCTTTGTATAAAACCCGATCTGCTTGCGCGCGAGTTGCTCGTACCGCAGGCCCTTTGCGGGCATTTAAAACGCGAAATTGTATGCCGCCAAGGTCGGTTGCTTTGGCCATTGCGCCACCAAGGGCGTCAATTTCTTTAACGAGGTGACTTTTACCAATGCCGCCAATGGCTGGGTTACATGACATTTGACCCAGAGTTTCAATGTTGTGAGTCAGCAGCAAGGTCTTTGAGCCCATACGCGCAGCAGCAAGGGCAGCCTCCGTACCAGCGTGACCACCACCTATGACAATGACATCGAAACGTTGCGGATAATCCACGAAACACCTAATTCCAAGAAAATGAGAAGAGGCGAAATTATACGGGTATCCCTGAGACCTGCAATGAATTGGTGAATATTTAATCAATGCAGTAGTTAATAAATCTTTATGTATATATATGTCATATATCTTATGTTCTTTATTCTAAATACTGTTATTAAGAAGCGCTATTTTGTTGATAAGTATTGTAAGTTGCTGATAATAAAAGATATTAAGAGATGATAACTAGGTGTTTTATCCACAGAGAGCTTGTCAGGATCATGGGGAGGCCTTGTGGGTGAAATGTGGATAACTTCGACCTTTTTGTTAGCCTGTGAATAATGACGCTTATTCAGGCCCTTTATCCACACTCTCGGATAGGCTTGTCCCAAGGCTTTTGCTCAGCCAGAAGCGTATTTTTTCTTTTAAATTTGTCAGTGATACCGGTTTACTAAGGAAATCGTTCATTCCTACACGAAAACAGTAGTCGCTATCGTCTTTAAAATTATTCGCGGTGAGGGCAATTATCGGGGTATGACGGTATTGTGCATGGCGTCTAATCGCTTGGGTTGCTTCAAATCCGTCCATTACCGGCATTTGGAGATCCATTAGGATGATGTCAAAGCGCTGCTTCTCGATAGCGATAAGGGCTTCAGCGCCATTATCCGTCGTGACGGTCGTCATGCCCCAGCGTCGCAGGATCTTGCTAACCAGGAGTTGATTAATGGGATTGTCTTCTACTATTAGCACCGTTTTACCGGCCAATAGCGTCTCTTCCTGCAGCGTGTGGTGCTCTAAATCACTGCTTATTTGATAGGGGCATGACCAACGGATAGTAAAAGCAGAGCCTTTATTTTCAGTGCTTGTTAGGCTTATGTCGGCGTTCATTAAGTCGCAGAGTCGACGGACGATAGCCAGTCCGAGGCCTGAGCCACCGTATTTCCGACGGTGGCTACCGTCGGCCTGCCGGAAACTATCAAAGATGATTTGCTGATCCTTTTCACTAATTCCGATACCTGTGTCAGTGACCTTCAACTCTAAAGTTGCCTGTTTGCCCGTCAGTTGGAGCGCGTTTAGGCCAATAGTGACACTTCCTTGCGGAGTAAATTTAACGGCATTTGCTACCAGATTGAGTAGTATCTGGCGAATACGAACGTCATCACCTAGTACGTTAATATCTTTCAATTGAGGGTCTATATGGGCAGTAAATTCTAGGCCTTTCTTTTTGGCCTCATAACTAAGCGGGGTGAGAAGATTGTCGAAAATAGCGTTAATATCGAAGTACTTTTCTTGCAGCTGTAGTTCGCCTTTTTCAATTTCAGAAAAATCGAGGATATTATTGACGATGTTTAATAGCAGCTCGCTCGATTCCCTCGCAATAAGCAAGTAATGGTTTTGCTCAGCGTTTAACTGGGTATTAGAGAGTAATTGCATCATTCCGAGAGCGCCATTTAGCGGCGTTCGCAATTCATGGGTCATCGTGGCTAAGAACTGGCTTTTTGCTAAATTGGCCTTATCGGCCTCCTCTTTTGCTTGAAGTAGATTTTGTAGATTATCTTTCAATTCTTGTTGTTGCTTTTCTATGCTCCTAGCCATGTTATTGACATGACTCTGTAATTCTCCAAGCTCGCCGGGCTTTATATTTCTGATCTGCTTATAGAAATTTCCTGCAGTAATATTTTTTGTGAGGCTAATTATTTCTGCTAGCGGCTGGGAAAATCTTCTACTAATAAACCACGCGAAACAAATGCATACTAAAATCGAGATGAATGCGATAAAGCTCGATACCTTAATGATTTGCCGTTGTAGTTTTAATAGTTTATCTCGGGACTGCTTAATACTTACTGTGCCAATAGTCTTTTCTTCTACTTCACTTATATTCTCTCCCGTTATTGAGTCTGCTAATGGAATGCTATGCTGAATAATGGGAACAGTTATTTCATTGTGGTCGATACTATTACTTTGGTTGTTGTTAAGAATGAGATGATGTCCTGACTCGGCATTGAATATTGTAATGGATGTTATGTCGCTGTCTAAGGCTGAGGCCATAATGTCCAATAGTTGTGCGTCGCTCCCGCTGATTATTGCGAGCTCACTCACGGATGCAATATTTTCTGCAATACGTGTCGCTAATTCATTTTGACTTTGAACGGCGTCATTTAGTCGCGCAAAAAGAGAATAGCCAAATAGCGCTAGAAAAAGAATGAGCGCTGGACTTAGCACGGCAATGAGAATTTGCCTAAATATAGTATTTTTTTTGAAATAATGACTGACATTCATTTTTTTCAGTCATCCTTCATAATTTTGAGAAGCTGATCTTCGCTTGAAATACTAATGCCCAAGGATTCCGCAACGTGCGTATTTATTTTAATAATGAAATTTTTTGGATATCTGGATTCCGGTAGTTTTTTAGTTTCAATATAGTCCTCTATCATAATTATTAACTCGTCAATATATTGATCGGAGCTGCTTGCCACTGATGCTAATGCGCCCGCAGTTACAAAACCTTCATTAGGCCCAATCACCGCTGTTTGATGTCGATAACTACTTAATAAAATTGAGCGAATAGTTTGTGAGTTGTAAATTTTCTTCTCGGGAGTGGCAAGCAGTACGTCGCTATTTTGAATTACTTTACTTACAGTTCTAATATCGTTTATTTCAGTCTTGACGATTAAAAATTCTAAATCGTTAAAATTATCAGCTTCTTTTGTTAATACGCTTTTGTAAAAGTCGTTGTAGTAAGGTATTCCTACTATTATTTTTTTGTCAAATATATGAGATAAAAGTAGTAATTGGCGTTGAATTGGCTGATCTGAGAATAGTGCTGAGCTTGCCTTTAAGTTTTTACTCTTAAAATTTAGCGAGTTTACATATAAGGCAAATTTAGCTGGGTAGCTGTCAGTGTTCATTAGAGGTAGTAGTTTGTCGGAAACTATTATTAGTAAATCTCCGCGATTTTCTTCCTTTGGTAAAACGTTGATGTAAGTTGTTACATTAAATGAATTATTTTTTGATAATTTTTTAGAAATGTATTCAAGTTCTGATGTTTCTGTAGGCAATATTAGATCTACCACAGGCTTGTTAATTTGACTAAACACCTGTGGTATAAAGATTAAAAAAAGTAAAATTCCATGTAGTAACTTTTTCAAGAGCTATCCTTTACCCTTGGTTTATTAGTAACGAAGTGTTACAGATACTGATTGGCGTAATTTATTGCTGTAAATATTGTCCCTTAATAACTCGCTATCGTCGTCGTGACGATATTGTCCCGCATAGCCTAATTCTATTTCAGTTTTGCGAAGTGTGATTATTTTTTTAATCATAATATCTGTTCTAGAAAATTTATTAGCTGCTGTTCCTATTTCCTTTGCGTAATATTTTGATATTGATATTTGTAGGTCAGGCCTATATTTGTAGCTTAGTAGCAAGCTTGCGGAATTTCGTGGAGTGAAACTCGTTTCTGTCAGAGTATTTGATTCATCGGTGATATAGGCGTAATTAGCATGAATAAGCCACTGGTGGCTAGGTCGATAATCGATCTCTGTTTCTATTCCTTGTTGCTTTAGGTAGCCGTCATTAATGGGGTCAAATCGCGCTAGCGAAATGGAATTAGACATTAACTGCTCTAGTTGGTCGCTAAAAATTTTCACGTCCCATTGTAAATGCAAAGCCGGGAAATTGCCGTAATAGCCAATTTCTCGGGATTGTATTAACTCCGGTTTAAGATCTGGGTTGCCTTTAGCCGTTTGAAGTAGAGTCGCAGTGGTGGGTCCGCCATTGTGAGGTCTTACATTGCGTCCGGTGTAGGTCCAGTTGGCTGATGTTTCTAATAGATCAGGGGTTCTTATCGCTTCTGAATAAATATAGCGGAGGCTATTGTTTTTATTTATGTGGTAGTGAAAAGAAATACGTGGCGAGAAGTTTTTTCCTATGTCTTCTTGGTATTCATAGGAACCGCCGCTATTTACTGTAAATTTATCAGACAATTTCTTTTCTAAGTTATAAAAAAATTGATAATTATTACTTTTAAGCGTCCTTCCGTAATAGGTTTCTGAGCTTACTCGCGATTGTTTTAAGTGAACTCCGGCAACGCTCCTTAGGCTTTCGCTCCATATATAGGTATCTTGGAAGTCAATGTCGTGGCGATTTACTTGCTGATCTTCGTTGGCATCGACAAGAATAAAATCGGCTGGATTTTGATTTAAGTTAGTATAATAAGGTGGGATTTTTGCCGTCCAACGGTGAATTTGTTGTTGGCCAGAAAAATCATATTGGACTTTAATGTGATGGAATACCGAGAGCTCATTTTCAATTTTTGTAGAAAAATAATAATCATCAACTTTGGTATCAGGCGAGCTTACATCGATATCTGAATAGTCGTCGGTAACACGTCCTTCCTTATACCCTAAACTTAGACTTAAGCTCCCACTATTTAATTGACGCTCGTAGCGCGTATTAATGAGTTGCAGTGTTTTGCTATCTAATCGCTCTTGACCATTATTCCTTATATCAAAGCCGTCGTCATGGCGACTGGCTACGCTAACGCGGTAGTGACCGCCAAGATATTCACCTGCGTGGCTGAGCCGGTAGTTTTCGGTATGTTCTGAACCTCGCTCGACGCTGGCTTCTAAATGGTCAATATCAGCGGGATGGCGTGTAATAATATTAATTACACCGAGAAAAGCATTGGCGCCGTAACTCGCGGTGGCCGGACCGCGTACGACTTCAATACGCTCAATGTCTTCTATTGTTATAGGAATATCATTCCAATCAACGGTTGCCAAGCCCGCTTGGTAAACGGAGCGACCGTCGATTAATACTTGCATACGCCTGGAGTCGCGGTAATTGCTGCCGTGATAACTAACGACATAATTCCAACCGTCGCGAGCACCAACAGAGGTGCCGGGGATCAGTCGAAATAATTCCGGTATTTCCCGTAGGCCAGATGCGTCTATCATGTCGCGGTCAATAACACTCACGCTCGCAGGTACTTCGCTGCGATTTTGCTTTAGTCGAGCTGGCGTTAACACGATGGGCAATTCTTCATTTGTTAGAAAGCTTGCGTGTAGCGGCATCGCTAGACTTAGAATAACAAAGCTTGGTAGAACAAACTGATATTTACGTGCGCTGTACATCCGCTACCCTTGTTTTTTTAGGAGGTATTCAGTGTAGCGTTAATATGGGGATTTTGACTATTGCTTGTGGGTGATCGGGGGCTTATTTACCGATACAAAAGCTGGAAAAAATTCGACCTAATAGATCGTCGGAGCTGAATTCGCCAGTGATCTCTGCCAAGGCCTGTTGGGCTATTCTTAGTTCTTCAGCCAATAATTCCCCAGCATTGTAATTGAGCAGTTGTTGCTCACCAGCGTGGATGTGCTCACGACCGAGGTTTAGCGCTTCAATGTGACGTCGTCGTGCGATAAAAGGCGTATCGCCGTCGTTATAGCCAACGCAGGATTTTAGGTGCTCACGAAGGAGGTCGATACCTTTCGCGTGTTTTGCTGATAGGTATATCCGCGAAATTTCACTATTATCAATGGCTACTTGATGGCCAGACAGGTCGCATTTATTGTAGATGATGCTGAGCTTTTGTTGGTCGATAAAAGGCTGTAATTCACTCGGTATGGCGTCGCTTTCAGCTTCGACGGTTTGACTGTCTATAACGAGTAGAATACGGTCGGCATTGGCTATTTCGGTCCAAGCGCGCTTTATCCCCTCTTGTTCGACTAAATCTTCGCTGTCGCGCAAACCTGCGGTATCAATGATGTGTAAGGGCATGCCATCTATGAGGATATTTTCTCTTAAAACATCTCGGGTGGTGCCCGCAATATTGGTGACGATAGCGGATTCTCTGCCTGCAAGCGCATTTAATAGGCTGGATTTACCGGCATTGGGTCTGCCTGCGATAACAACCGTCATACCTTCGCGGAGGATGCTGCCTTGTTTCGCTGAGGCGAAAACTCGTTCGAGATTTTGTTTTATGGCGCTTAGTTCGCTGGCAACACGACCATCGCTTATGAAATCGATTTCCTCTTCGGGGAAGTCGATTGCGGCTTCAACATAGATACGAAGCTGGGTAATGGCTTCTACCAGCTGGTTTATCTCTTTGCTGAATTCACCTTCTAAGGAGCGTACTGCCTGACGGGCGGCTTGTTCTGACGCGCTATCAATTAAGTCGGCAATTGCTTCTGCCTGAGCGAGATCAATCTTGTTATTGAGGAAAGCACGCTCTGAAAACTCACCCGGTCTCGCTATTCTGGCGCCAGCTTTGATAACTTCACGCAGTAGGCAGTCAAGAATAATTGGGCCGCCGTGACCTTGCAGCTCAAGAACGTCTTCGCCAGTAAAGGAGTTGGGGCCAGGGAAATAGAGCGCAATGCCTTGATCTAGGCTGCGCGGGCCGTCGTCGCTGGCTTCATAAAAGCTGCCGTAGTGGGCGTAGCGCGGTTTTAGGTCTGCTTTGCCAAGTAGGCGGTGGCCAATTTCTTGGGCTTGAGGGCCAGATACCCTAACAATGCCTACGCCACCTTTTCCGGGCGGCGTGGCGATTGCGGCAATCGTATCTTGATAGCTGGTTTGCATAGCGGCTATCAGCGGGTGGGTAGCCCACTCTTCTCAATACGTTTGGTAATAAAATACTGCTGAATAATCGATAAGGTGTTGTTAACCACCCAGTACAAGACTAAGCCTGCGGGGAAGAAGAGGAAGAAAAAGGTAAACACCACCGGCATCCACTGCATAATTTTAGCTTGCATTGGGTCTGGCGGCGGCGGATTGAGACGTTGCTGGATGAACATGGAGACGCCCATCACTAAGGGCAAAATGAAATAGGGGTCCATTGCCGACAAGTCATCAATCCACAAAATGAACGGTGCGTGGCGTAGCTCAATGCTTTCCATTAATACCCAGTATAGGGCCATAAATACCGGCATTTGCACGACCATTGGCAAGCAGCCGCCAAGAGGGTTTATTTTCTCAGTTTTATAAAGCTCCATCATGGCCTGTGATTGCTTTTGGCGATCGTCGGCGTAGCGCTCCTTAAGTTCTACTAACTTAGGCTGAACTTTGCGCATATTGGCCATAGAGGTAAATGCTTTGGCGTTAAGCTGGAAGAAGGCCGCTTTTACTAACATTGTTAAGCCAATAATGGCGAAACCCCAGTTGCCAAGCACGCCGTGGATTTTGGTGAGCAACCAGAATAAAGGCTGCGCAATCCACCACAGAAAGCCGTAGTCAACGGTTAACTCTAGGCCAGGTGAGATTTCCTGTAAGCGATACTGGTCTTTCGGGCCGGTATAAAATGAAGCGGCAACACTACCTTGGCTGCGGGGTTCAACTGTAACGGCGGGGCTGGTAACGCGGGCAATATTTATGCCCTGCTTGGTAACAATGGTGCTGAGTTCGTTAACGCTTTCAGGGTTGGGTACCCATGCACTTAGGAAATAGTGTTGGATAATGCCGATCCAACCGCCATTGACCGCGGTTTTTAGGGGCTTGTCTTTCATTTTGGCGAAGGCCAATTTGGTGTATTTGTCTTCATTATCGGCATAAGCAACGCCCATAAAGGGTTTCATCGCAAACATACCGCCTTCGCCGTCAACGCTCGGGTCGGTGCTATTGCCGCGCTTTAACTGACCGAAGAAGCTTGCTTGAAATATTGAGTCGCTTTGGTTGTCGATCAGGTATTCAATTTTAATCAGGTATTCGCCACGCTTGAAGTGGAAGCGTTTGACGATGTTGATTTGATCGCTGTACTGGTAGTGAAGATCGACATTAATAGATTCGCCACCGTCGGCAAGCTCATAGCTGTCGGCGTTGGCTATAAACTGTGGGCGGCCCTTAGATGTATCCGTTGCATTTTGACCGATTAAGCCGCTTTGGGCGATGTAATCGCGGCTCTCGTTACTTTCTAGAATAACAAAGGGGTCATCTGACTCCAGGTTAGCCGTGTATGCAGGTAAACCAGCGTAGACAATATCGCCACCATGTAGATCGATTTTAATATTTAGAACGTCAGTGCTGACAGTAATGACGCCGCTGCTGTTGTTAGTGGTTGGCGCTAAGCTACTGCTCTCAGTATTTTGATTGAGAATCGGTAGATCGCTATCGCCACTGCTCGTTACCGGTGATGCGGCCTTATTAGCGGCGGTGGAGCTGGCAATAACGGTTTCTGGCCCCTCAAAATTTTTCCACTCAATCAATAACATAAAAGAGAGGGCAGCGATGGCGGCGATAAGGAGATAGCGCTGAATATCAATCATTGCTTGAATGCCTTGAAAGTTTGAGTTCGGTTGGATGACAGTGACAGGATGGTACAGGATCGTAGCCACCGCGGCTAAAGGGGTGGCAGCGGAGCAGACGTTTAATACCTAAATAGCCGCCACGGAGTGCGCCGTGGTGCTTTATTGCGTCGATGGCGTAACTGGAGCAGCTAGGATAAAAACGACAGTGCGGAGCCATCAGCGGACTGATAAACAGGCGGTAGAACGAAATGCAGGCGATAAGCAACCGCTGCATAGTATTTAACCCTCTCGCTGACGGAAGCGCTTTTCAGCTCGTTTTTCTAATTGCAGCCAAAGCTGATTACAGATTTCTTGCATTTGGGCGTTATCAAGTTGGTCAAGACCACGTCGAGCGAGCACGATAACATCGATACCCTTCAAATTAGCTTGATTATGCCTGAAGGTTTCTCTGACGTTGCGTTTTACTCTATTGCGCTGAACGGACAGGCGCACATTTTTCTTCGCAATTACTAAACCCAGTCGCGGGCGATCTAAATTATTTTTCCGCGCTAAAAACAATATTTCAGCAGAGGAAACTTTCAGGCGCGACTCATCAAACACCGCTTGGTATTCGCTGGCGTTTAGCAGGCGCAGTGCTTTTTCAAATTGAAAACTCACTGCGTTGCCAGTGATATTACAGGTCTAAAATTTAAGCTGACAGTACCGCACGGCCTTTAGCACGACGACGGTTGATCAGCTTGCGGCCGTTCTTGGTAGCCATACGTGCACGAAAACCGTGGTTGCGGGCTTTTTTCAGATTGCTTGGTTGAAATGTTCTTTTGCTCATGATCTCTGACCTTGACTAAATTAGCCGACATAGCAGTCGGCGCTGTTCGAGTTTGTAAGCCCAATACAGCGAAAAATCGGATCGCGAATTTTAGTGGACATTACGCTTAATAGCAATGCTTTGTCGTGGTTGGCGCGATGCTTTTGGATATTTATTGTTTTGATAGTTGGGCACAGCTTGTCAAAAGCTTATCCACAGTGGTTTTGCATAGTTATCCACAGAGTAAGTGAGGGGATAGTTTTTCGCTGGAGTTGTCATGCTTATTGTTTATCGTATTGAAAAAGAAGGAGTTTTTCAGAGGGTGTGAAATAATATTTATGATATTTTGTGGATAACTTTGTTTATGGGGAGTAGAATACCAGCTCATAAAATTCGCTTTATTTACTGTTGTTGCTAAGCCTGCGCAATGCAGCTGCACATGGATATTTGGTGCTAATAAAAAGGTAAAAGCGGTTTTTGTCTTTTTCTACACTATTTTGGAGAACAGCGTTGTCGGAAGCTACTTGGCAGAAATGTATTGCACATTTGCAAGACGAATTGCCAGCGCAGCAATTTAATACCTGGATTAGGCCATTACAGGTTGAACTTGCTGGCGATCTGATTTCGCTGTCTGCGCCTAACCGCTTTGTAAGAGATTGGGTGAACGATCGTTTTTTTGCGCGGATTATTGAGTTAGTCGCAGAATTGTCCCCCTCGGATCGTAAAATGGCTGTTGAGCTGGGGGTTATTGATCGGCAGTCGCCCCAGGTACGCAATACGGCCGTTAGGCAAAATGCGCCGGTATCTGCGCAGCCGTTTACGCAGGGTGCCCATGTTGTCGGCGGCTATTCTCCGGATTCGCGGCAGAGCCCCCCGGGTGTTTCTGCACACCAGCAACATCAGCAGCCAGACTCAAGTATTGCGAGACCTCAGGCACCGGCGATTATTACCTCGTCGCAAAATATTGGTGGCCAGCGGCAAGTTGAGGTTGAAGGCGGAATACGGCACCAGAGCTCCTTAATGGAGGGCTACACCTTTGATACGTTTGTTGAGGGTAAGTCGAATCAGTTAGCGCGAGCGGCAGCCAGTCAGGTTGCTAGCAACCCTGGTCGGGGCTATAACCCATTGTTTTTGTATGGTGGTGTAGGTTTAGGAAAGACCCATTTGATGCATGCGGTTGGGAATTCACTGATGCAGCAAAACCCGAATGCCAAAGTCGTTTATCTGCATTCAGAGCGCTTTGTGGCCGATATGGTAAAGGCCTTGCAATTAAACGCAATAAACGAATTTAAACGCTATTATCGTTCGGTAGACGCCTTACTAATAGACGATATTCAGTTCTTTTCTGGCAAAGACCGCTCGCAAGAAGAGTTTTTTCACACATTTAACGCCTTGCTAGAAGGTGGTCAGCAAATGATATTGACTTGCGACCGTTATCCCAAAGAGATTAAAGGCCTAGAGGAGCGCCTTAAATCGCGTTTTGGTTGGGGACTTACAGTGGCGGTAGAGCCGCCCGAATTAGAAACCCGTGTAGCGATACTAATGAAGAAGGCGGAGCAGGATAAGACTGACCTGCCATCAGACGCCGCGTTTTTTATCGCCCAGCGGGTACGCTCTAATGTGAGAGAGCTTGAAGGCGTGCTTAAGCGGGTTATTGCTAGCTCGCGATTTATGGCTAAGCCTATTGATATTCCATTAATCAAAGAATCGTTGAAAGATTTATTGGCGCTGCAAGATAAGCAAGTGAGCTTGGACAATATTCAGCGCACCGTGGCTGAGTATTACAAAATTAAAATGGCGGACTTAATGTCCAAGCGTAGGAGTCGGTCGGTAGCGCGGCCTAGGCAGGTAGCTATGGCGCTGTCTAAAGAGTTAACAAATCACAGTCTTCCAGAAATTGGTGAGGGCTTTGGCGGTCGGGATCACACGACGGTCTTACATGCATGCAGAAAGATCAAAGAACTTCGGGAAACCGACGGCGATATGAGAGAAGATTATCAAAATTTGATCCGCCTGCTTACAAGCTGATGTCTTAAAGCGGCTTTATATAATAAAGTAATACAATGGTCGGGTGTTTTTGGTGGAAAGTCGTTTTAAGGCCACCAACCTTGAGATTTATGATAAGGAACAGGAACCGAAAGCATGAAATTTTCGATTTCGCGGGAAGCGTTGATTAAGCCCTTAAATTTAGTGGCAGGTGTAGTCGAGCGTCGTCAAACACTACCTATTTTGGCGAACGTTCAGCTGGTTTTAGCGGGCCAGGAGTTGGCGCTTACGGGGACAGATCTCGAGGTTGAGCTTATTGGTCGAGTTCAGTTGCCCGAAGGGGCGATACAAAGTCTTGGTGAAATTACTATCCCAGCGAAAAAACTGGTGGATATTTGTAAAGCCCTTCCCGACGGCTCTGATATTAATCTGCAACTGGATGATCAGAAGCTAATTATAAAGTCTGGACGTAGTCGCTTTCAGCTCTCTACTCTCCCTGCAAATGATTTTCCCAGTGTAGATCAGGCTAAGGGCGGTCAGGTATTTACCTTAAAACAAGGGGAGTTAAAGCGTTTAATTGAGCGCACTAGCTTCGCAATGGCACAACAGGACGTCCGTTATTATTTAAACGGCATGTTATTCGAACTCACCAATGGACAGTTGCGCTTAGTTGCTACCGATGGCCACCGCTTGGCGATGGCGACCTATGTCGGCGATATTAACGTAGAGCAAGGCGCTCAAGTTATTGTTCCGCGCAAGGGTGTAGTGGAGTTAGCACGGTTATTGATCAATGAAGAGGAAGAGGCAGAAGTTATTATTGGTAGTAATCATATTCGGGTTATTACTAAAGATTTTACCTTTACCTCTAAGCTTATTGACGGCAAGTTTCCAGATTATGAGCGAGTTTTGCCTCGCGGTAGTACTAAAGTGGTCCTGGGGTCACGGGCCGACCTGCGTCAGGCGTTTGCAAGAACCGCGATACTTTCAAATGAGAAGTACCGCGGTATACGGATGTTACTAAGCAATGGTGAGCTTCGGATCGTTGCCAATAACCCGGAGCAAGAGGAAGCCGAGGAAACGGTTGCAGTTGATTATCAGGGTGAAAACCTTGAAATCGGCTTTAATGTAAGCTATTTGCTGGATGTCCTGTCGGCAATTCATGGGGAAACGGCGCGATTCTCGCTGTCTGACGCTAATAGTTCGGCGTTGGTTGAAGAATCCGATGGCAGCGATTGCCAGTACGTTGTGATGCCAATGCGGCTTTAAGTGAGGCCTGTCGTTCTCTCCTTGCACCGTGATATTTGCTCTGCCACATACAATAAAATGGGGTGCTGTATGCGCCCCACCCTTCCCTTCTGTATGAAAGCCTCGTCTTTGGTGTTGATTTAAGTGCGTATACGTAAACTCAACATTCATAGTTTTAGAAACTTAAAATCGACCAGTTTGATTGATTTTCAGGATTTCAATTTTATACACGGTCTTAACGGAAGTGGTAAGACGAGTATATTGGAGGCTATACATACCTTGGCCCTCACTCGCTCCTTCCGTTCTCGAAAAATGCAAACCGTCATTTCATTTGATCAAGACGCCTTAACGGTTCGCGGCGAATTTGACGCAGTTGGGCGCAAGCGTAATGGCGCGCAGCAGCCGCCAGAAGATATTTCCTCGATTGGTGTTCGGCGATCTCGTCAGGACTTGGTGCTTGTTAAGGTTAATGGCGAGAAGCTTGGGTCGGTAGGTCAATTGGCTGGGGTTCTTCCTGTTCAAGTTATTAACCCGGCGAGTTTCGAACTGCTCGAAGGGAGCCCCGGTGTTCGGCGACAATTCTTAGACTGGGGAGTGTTCCACGTGAAACATTCAGGGTTTTTTGAGTTGTGGCCGCGGTACAGGAAGGCGCTACAACAGCGTAATTCTCTGCTCAGACGTGGTAATATAGACGCTGCAGCACTCGCGCCTTGGGATGCTGAATTGTCGACGACAGCGGCGCTTATCACGGCTGCGCGGCTGCGCCATTTTGACGAGTTAGCGATCGCCTTTCATAGTGTATATCGCCAGCTTTTACGTAACAGTGTGGTGTTTTCCGGTTTGGATGATTTAGTTCCAGATTCAATGCCCGCGCTGAGCTTAGAGTTCTTTGGTGGGTGGAAGGATTTTGATGAGCGTGGCTATGCCGAGGTATTAAAGGACGACGTGGCGCAAGACCTCCGCGCGGGCTTTACTCGTAGTGGGCCCCATCGCGCAGATATCGATTTGAAGTGCGGCAAACTTAGAGCTGGAGAGGTGTTGTCTCGAGGTCAAATTAAGACCATCGTTTGCGCACTGAAGTTGGCGCAATCAAAAGTGCTGTTGGATCAAGGCATTCCGACAGTTTTTTTGATTGACGACTTAGCGGCAGAACTCGATGAGGGGCGGTGTAGAGCTGTCTTTTCCGAGTTGGTAGATTTAGATGTTCAGGTTTTTGCGACGGCTGTTAAGGAGTCAGACTTACATAATGACTGGTGTCGCGACAAGCCCTTGAAAAGGTTTCACGTGGAACATGGCATCGTTACGCCGTTAATGTAATTGCGATTATAAGTTCGTTAATCGAGGGTGTGTCAGGCTAAATACCGGTAGTGTTTGGTTTGGTGATAGAAATTGGCAGTCTGTGCTGCAGTACAACAATAAGTTCTCGCCTGCTCGTCAGGCGTAAGAGGTTTTATAAATGACTGAGAATAAAGCTTACGATTCTTCAAGTATCAAAGTACTTAAAGGCTTGGATGCAGTAAGGAAACGCCCCGGTATGTATATCGGGGACACAGACGACGGGTCAGGCTTGCACCACATGGTGTTTGAGGTCGTGGATAACTCGATTGATGAAGCCTTAGCGGGCCATTGCAGTAAAATTCGCGTTGTAATTCATGCCGATGAATCTATATCGGTATCGGATGACGGCCGTGGCATACCTACTGAAATGCATGATGAAGGCGTTACTGCCGCTGAAGTCATCATGACGGTGCTTCACGCTGGTGGTAAATTCGACGACAACACCTATAAAGTCTCTGGTGGTTTGCATGGCGTGGGTGTCTCCGTTGTAAATGCGTTATCTGAAGAGTTGATGCTGACGATTCGTCGCGGCGGAAAAGTACATGAACAGCTTTATAAGCACGGTGTACCCCAAGAGCCGCTGAAAATCATTGGTGATACCGAAAGAACTGGTACCGAGATTCGTTTTAAACCATCAGCCGCTACCTTTACGAATATTGAATTCCATTTTGATATATTGGCTAAGCGAATTCGAGAGCTCGCCTTCCTTAACTCCGGAATTAAAATTGAGTTACTCGATGAGCGTGACGGTAAGACAGAAAGCTTTTGCTATGAAGGCGGCTTAAGCGCCTTTGTGGAATATCTGAATACGAATAAAACACCGGTTAATAAAGTCTTCCACTTCACTACAGAGCAAGACGGCGTCGTGGTAGAAGTGGCGTTACAGTGGAATGATGGCTTCCAGGAAAACCTCTACTGCTTTACCAATAACATTCCCCAGCGTGATGGTGGCACCCATTTGGCGGGTTTCCGCGCGGGTTTAACCAGAAACTTGAACACCTATATTGAACGCGAAGGCTTGGCTAAAAAGGCTAAAGTTGCAACTACAGGTGATGATGCACGTGAAGGCCTTACCGCTGTTGTGTCAGTTAAAGTTCCTGACCCAAAGTTTTCGTCGCAAACCAAAGACAAACTCGTATCTAGCGAAGTAAAAACCATTGTAGAGCAGGCGATGACGGCTAAATTTGGTGATTTCCTTATGGAAAGCCCCAACGAAGCCAAACTGATTGTCCAGAAGATGATGGACGCCGCACGGGCCCGCGAAGCTGCGCGTAAGGCACGAGAAATGACGCGTCGTAAGGGCGCTCTGGATATCGCAGGCTTACCGGGTAAATTGGCAGACTGCCAAGAAAAAGACCCCGCCCTCTCCGAACTCTATCTGGTCGAGGGTGATTCGGCAGGTGGCTCAGCAAAGCAGGGTCGCGATCGCCGCACCCAGGCGATATTGCCGCTTAAAGGTAAGATATTAAACGTCGAAAAAGCGCGTTTCGATAAAATGATCTCTTCTGTCGAAGTCGGTACTATCGTAACCGCATTAGGTTGCGGTATCGGCAAAGACGAGTTTAATCTCGAGAAACTACGCTACCACAGTATTATTATTATGACGGACGCCGACGTCGATGGGTCTCACATCCGTACCCTGTTGCTTACCTTCTTTTTTAGGCAAATGCCGTCGTTAATAGAAAATGGCCATATCTTTATTGCTCAGCCACCGCTGTTTAAAATTGGTCGGGGAAAGCAGCACCAATATTTAAAAGATGAACCAGCCTTCGCAAATTATTTAACACAGAATGCACTTGAGGGTGCGGCTCTTTATGTGAACCCGGAAGCGGCCCCGATTGGCGGCGCGGGTTTAGAAGAGCTAATAACCCAGTATCGTAAAATCGATGGCATTATTAAGCGTCTATCACGCTTGTATCCGGCTGGAATATTGCGTGAACTTACCTACCTTCCCCGTTTGGCTGTAGAAGATTTGGCTGATCGCGCAGTGGTCGCAAAATGGTGTGAGGGCTTGGCGGAAGTGACGGTTGAGCTAGAGCAGAAAGACCAGCAGCACCGTTATGATGTTCGAATCATGGAGGACCCAGAGCTGCATATCTTCTTGCCAGGTGTGGATATTATTTCTCATGGAGTAAGTGATCACTATCTCTTCGGGCGTGATTTCTTCAAGTCTGCCGACTATCAAGCGATCCTTGGCTTGGGGGAAAGTATTAACGGCCTACTCGAAGACGGTGCCTATATTCAGCGTGGTGAAAAGCGTCTTGAAGTCACTGAGTTTGATGAGGTGATAACGTGGCTTATGGCACAGGCTGAGCGCGGACTGAATGTTCAACGCTATAAAGGCTTGGGTGAGATGAACCCAGAGCAATTGTGGGAAACTACCATGGACCCGGATGCGCGGCGCATGTTGCGGGTGACTATTGAAGATGCTGTTGCAGCAGATCAGATATTTACCACGCTTATGGGTGACCATGTTGAGCCACGTCGTGAATTTATCGAAACTAATGCCTTAAAGGTGGCGAACCTCGATATCTAAAACCGTTTTAAAGCCCAACCTGTGTACAGGTTGGGCTTTAACGCTAGCCCTTCTCTTCCTCGCCTTGCTTCCTTTTACTACTATAGAATTCCATGCTGTTTTTTAGACGGGTGACGCTTAAGGCTGTCGTTGTTGCGGCATTTTTGCGCATTGGTCCTCAATCCAGTTTTCTACTTCTAGGGTGAGTTCGCGGCTTTCCCGACCGGTACTGGGAATTGCGTCGCCAATCACTAGGCTTACTGTTCCCGGGCGAATTAACAGGCTTTTAGTAGGCCAAACCAGGCCACCGTTATGCGCGATCGGTAAAACCGGTACTCCAGCTGCAATAGCAATGCTGGCACCACTGCGGGCGTAGTGGCCACGAACGCCGGGCAAGGTGCGGGTGCCTTCAGGAAAAATTAGCAGGCTATAATTGTTTCTTAGGCGACTTAAACCCTTGGCGTTGAGTTCCCGCATAGCGGAGCGCGGATTGCTGCGATCTATACCGATGGCATTCATAAAGCGCAGTGCCCAACCAAAAAAGGGGATGCTTAAGAGTTCGCGCTTCACCACGGTAGCGACTGGGAATAGGCTCCACTGCAGGTAAAACGTTTCCCACTGGCTTTGGTGTTTGGCCATTGCGACAAAGGGTCGATCTGTTGGCAATTTGCCGTGCACTTCGGTTTTTACACCGCAGCAGACCCTCAGCAAAAAGATAATGGCGGCATTTCCCAAAACAAAATAGCGACCGCGTATGTGGAAGGGCAAAAACCACGTAAAAAGTATGCCGCTCAGGCTTATAAAAATAGTGACTAAGCCTAAGCCAAAAAAGAATAGCGCTGAACGTATTGCGCAGAGTGCATTTGCTAAAAGCGTCATCAAAAATTCTGTCCTTAAGCTGCAAAATACCCAGGTCGACAAACCCCACCAGAGTAGATAGTGGGGTTAACAGTTTACTTACTGGCGACTAACTGGGATATATCCGCTACCTCTAGAAATAAGCCCTGTAGCTGCGTAAGCAATGCTAAGCGATTATTTTTTAAGGCGGGGTCCTCCGCGTTCACCATTACTTTGTCAAAAAAGTCATCGACGGCGGTTTGCAAGCCAGCGAGGGACTTCAGGCCCTCTTCAAAGCGTGCGGCAGCGAATAGCGGTGCCACAATGGCATGCTGCTCATTAAGTTGCTGAGCGAGAATTTGCTCGGCCGCCTCCACCAATAAACTGGTGTCGATCTGCCCAGGTAACTGCCCTTCCGCCTTGGCCAATATATTGGACACGCGTTTGTTGGCGGCGGCAAGTGCAGCGGCCTCGGGTAATTTGGTGAAGGCCTGCACCGCATTAACACGCTGATCAATATCCAGAGGCTTGCTCAGTTGCTTTGCGCTAACCGCCATAAACACTTCGGCGGTGATACCATTGTCTTCATAGCCCGCTTTTAAGCGCTCGAGAATATAACTGAGCACAGTAGCGCTGAGCTTATCGCTCGCGTTAATCGTTTGGTGCTGCGCAATGGCGAGATCGATTAATTGTTTTAAATCGAGATCGAGTTGGTTTTCAGTAATCAGCCTTAAGACACCGAGAGACGCGCGTCGCAGTGCAAAGGGATCTTTGGAGCCCGTGGGAATTTGACCAATACCAAAAATACCGCAGATGGTATCGAGTCGGTCGGCGAGGGCTACAATAGTACCGGTGAGCGTTGTTGGTAAGGTGTCGCCAGCAAAGCGCGGCATATACTGCTCGTTCATTGCTAGGGCAACGTCGTCGGCTTCACCGTCGTTCCGTGCGTAGTAGTAGCCGGCGATACCCTGCAGGTCGTCGAATTCAAGTACCATCTCGGTGACAAGATCACTCTTGCACAGCGTGGCTGCCCGCACCGCGTTACTGGGATCTGTGTTAAGGAGTTTGGCTATTGCTGCGCTTAATGCGGCGACACGTTCAGTTTTATCAAAGATCGTACCGAGCTTTGCTTGAAAAACAATATTGCGCAGACGCTCGCGACGGCTTTCAAGACTGATTTTACAATCTGTTTCAAAGAAGAATGCGGCATCGCTTAGACGGGGACGTATAACACGTTCGTTGCCGTCAATAACCTTCTGCGGGTCGCGGCTTTCAATATTCGCCACAGTTATAAAATTCGGCATAAGATCGCCGTTAGAATTTACAACGTGAAAATATTTCTGGTGCTCTTTCATCGATGAGATAAGTGCTTCAGGTGGCACTTTCAAAAAGCGATCTTCAAAGCTTCCGGCTAGGGCCACTGGCCATTCAACCAAAGAGGTGACTTCATCTAAGAGTTTTGGGTCGATGACGGCGCTACCGCCTAAGCTCTCACCTAAAGCAATGACTTGTTGGCGGATGTCTTGTTGACGAACATCGTAATCCGCTATGACTTTACCCTGCTCGCGCAAATGCGTTTCGTAGTCGGCGGCATTGTTGATACTTAAAGCTTCGTTGCAATGAAAGCGATGGCCACGGCTGAGTCTGTCGGCGTGCAAGTCAAAAATAGTTTCCGAGATAGTCTCGTCACCGTAAACAATACACAGCCAGTGGATTGGCCTAACAAACTCGGCACGTGAAGCACCCCAGCGCATGCGCTTTGCAATAGGCAGGCCCGCGAGCGCGGTGTTGATGAGTTCGCCAATAATATCTTTACTCATGGCGCCGCTAACGCGACTGCGATAGCAAAGCTTATCCTGTTTACCATCGTTGGCAATGTGACTCTGTAGCTCATCACTGTTTAGCTGGTTCTTCTTGGCGAAGGCCATTGCGGCATTGGTTGGCTTGCCGGCTGAGTCAAAGGCAACTTTCGCCGGTGGGCCCCAAATCTCAATTTCTCGGTCTGGCGCGCGCTCTGCCAAGTCGCTAATTAGCACGGCCAAGCGACGTGGTGTGGCGAAACTTTTTAAATGTGTAAAGCTTAATTCTTTACCGGCGAGCTGCGCGGAAATGCTTTCGCTGAACGCAGCGGACAAGGTCTTTAAGGCTTTCGGCGGCAGCTCTTCGGTACCAATTTCGATTAATAGATCGCGTGCGCTCATTATTTCTTCTCCTCGGCTGCAGCTAGAACTTCGTCGCGAAGATGCGCCGGGGCAAGCGGAAAACCGAGTTTTTGACGGGCATCAAAATAAGCTTGGGCAACGGCGCGGGCTAAGCTTCGCACTCTTAGGATGAAACGCTGGCGCTCGGTAACAGAAATTGCATGGCGGGCATCTAAGAGGTTAAAGGCATGGGAAGCTTTCATCACCATTTCATATGCCGGTAAGGGCAGCCCTTTTTCTATCAGGCGCTGGCTTTCGGCTTCACAGTGGTCAAATTGCGCAAACAACTGTTCTACATCGGCCTCTTCAAAATTAAAGTGCGACATTTCTACTTCGTTCTGGTGGAAAACATCACCGTAGGTCACGTCCCCAGCAGGCCCTTTGGTCCACACCAAGTCGTAAATACTGTCCACGCCCTGCAGGTACATAGCAATGCGCTCTAGGCCATAGGTGATCTCGCCGCTGACCGGATAGCACTCGAGACCGCCAACTTGTTGGAAATAGGTGAACTGGGTGACTTCCATGCCGTTTAGCCACACTTCCCAACCCAAGCCCCAGGCTCCGAGGGTTGGCGATTCCCAGTTGTCTTCAACAAAGCGGATATCGTGCACTTGGGGGTCTATGCCGAGCATTTTCAGAGAGTCTAAATACAAATCCTGAATATTGGCTGGCGAGGGCTTCATAATCACCTGAAACTGATAATAGTGCTGCAGGCGATTGGGGTTGGTGCCGTAGCGGCCGTCTGTGGGACGACGACAGGGCTGAACATAGGCGGCATTCCATGTTTCAGGGCCAATAGCGCGTAAAAAGGTGGCGGGATGAAAGGTGCCCGCACCAACTTCCATGTCCAGCGGCTGTAATAACACGCAGCCATGCTCGGCCCAGTATTGTTGCAATGCCAAGATTAGCCCTTGAAAGGTGCTGACGTCTGCCTTGCTCACGGTCTTCCCCATTAAATAAACAAAGACAGGAATTATACAGAGTTGCGAGGCTGTGGGCTAAGGCTAAGGATGATTCTAGCCGACGGCCATACCGACTTGTTATGATCGGTCCTTAGATTTAATAGGAATGATGGCAATGGCAAAATTTATAGGCGCATTTTTGGGCTTTTTAATGGGCGGCCCACTGTTTGCGCTCTTGGGCTTTGGTGTCGGGGTGATGTTTGATCGCGGCCTGAAACAAGCCATGGGCTTTAATTATGGCGCCGAACGTGAACGCATACAGGGCGTGCTGTTTGAAACCGTCTTTAGGGTGATGGGCCATGTGGCAAAGGCCGATGGTCGGGTGTGTGAATCTGAAGTGGCTCAGGCTGAGGCGATTATCGCCCAGTTTGGTTTGACTGGAGCACGGCGTCAGGAAGCAATTACTTTATTTAAAGAAGGCAGCGCCGACGAGTTTGAATTAGAACCACAAATATCCGACTTTATGTTGGTGGCGAGAACTCAGCCCTTGCTGCGGCAAATGTTGTTGGAAGCCTTGTTGACAATGGCTTTGGCCGACGGGGAAGTTGACTCAGCGGAAAAAGCTATTTTATTGCGGGTTGCAGGCTATATCGGCGTGTCAGCTCGAGACTTCCAGCGCTTACTGGATATGGCGATGGCCCAGCGCCAGTTCCACGGTCGTGGCGCTGGTGGCCAGCAATCAGCGCGCAGCAGTGCCAGTGAATTACAGGCGGCTTACAAGGCGATTGGCGTAACAGAGGCAATGACTGACGCCGAAATAAAGCGCGCCTACCGAAAACTGATGAGCCAGCACCACCCTGATAAATTGATTGCCAAAGGTGTGCCGGAAGATATGATGAAAATTGCGACTGAAAAAGCCCAAGAGATCCAGGCGGCTTATGAGCTGATTAAAGACAGCCGCAAGCGCTAGTGACAAGACGATGCGCAGCTAGCGTAGCTGCGCATCACACACTGATATTTAAGCTTGGGCCGCGAGTGGGCTAACATTGCTGGGGCTAGCGTCGCTGTCGATTTCACTCAGCGCTTCTACCCTACCTTTACAAGCTTGCATTACCGCCTCTTTGTTTTTAGACAGGAAAATACCAAACTCTTCCGCCTGGGCCTCGTCGACACTCGGTATATGCTGCTGCAACAAGGCGGCAAAACCCTCTGCCAATTCCAGCATTTTGTCATAGGCGTCAGCGTCTTTTTTGTTGTCAAACATACTATTGTCCCTATCACACATCCACTTCGCTACTACCGCCATACTCCACCTCGTTTACTTGTTGAACGGTATTTATCGGTTACTTGGTACTGTATATAAATACAGCTATTGATGCAAGTGCGGAGAGCGGTCGCGGAGCTTATACATGCTTGCTATGCTGCATTTCGCTATAGCGTTTTGCCCAGTCTAAAAAATCATCGGCAGCTAAGGCGGGAGAATACAGGTAGCCCTGCACCATATCGCAATGCCGCTCGCGAAGAATACGGCGTTGATTTAAATTTTCGACCCCCTCAGCAATCACTCGCATACCAAAACTGTGAGCCATCGCGATAATGGCGTTAGTTAGGGTAATACTGTCTTGGCAGTTATCAATGTCTTTCACAAAGCTGCGATCAATTTTTAGGGTGTCGAAGGGGTAGCGCTTGAGATAGCTCAAGGAGGCGTAACCGGTGCCAAAATCGTCAAGAGATAAGTGCACGCCAAACTTTTTTAGCTGCTTGAATATATCGCGAATAGCCGGTGTGTCGTTGAGCAATAAGCCTTCGGTAATTTCCAGTTCAAGTTGTGCCGCTGGCAGGCCACTTTGCTTTAGCGCGTGATCGACACTCGCTAAAATATCGCCGTCGATAAATTGCTTACTTGAGATATTTACCGCGACATTCAGGGCTGGGAAGCCCGCCCGTGACCATGTCATGATTTGCTGGCAGGCCTGCTCAAGCACCCAATTGCCAATAGTCACTATTTGGCCGCTGTGCTCGGCGATGAGAATGAATTCATCGGGGCCTGGCTGGCCAAGTTTCTCGTTTTTCCAGCGCAGTAATACTTCAACCCCGATCAATTGATTATCGCGAAGATTAATGACGGGCTGGTAATAAAGTTCGAACTCCTTGCGGGCTATGGCATGGCGCAACTGATGCTCCATCTCTAAGCGCCGGTCGGCTTGATCACTCATATTTTCATTGTAAAAACTGAAGCGATCGCCGCCCTGATTTTTCGCGTCGAACATGGCCGCCTCCGCGCGGCGCATGAGGGTGTTAGCGTCGACACCATCTTCAGGGTATTGACTGAGGCCAATACTGGCCGAAATAGTGACTTCGTGTTGCTCTATATAAAAAGGCGCGCGGCAGCGATCGAGCAGGCTGTCGACCTGAATGCTTGCTTCGTCGTGACAGCTGCCAGCGTCGAGAATAATTAAAAATTCATCTGCCCCAAGGTGGGCAAGAATATGTTCGTCGCGCACGCTGCGTCGCAGACGTTCGGCCGTCTCAATAAGAATTTTATCGACGACATGGTGTCCCAAAGACTCGTTAATATAACGAATTCGATCTAAATCAATATAAATTAAAATAAATTTTTGTTGTTGCGCCGAACATTCATCAATTGCCGCATGCAAACTGCGCAGCGCGAATTGACGATTGGGCAAGCCGGTTAATACATTGTAGTGCTCGCGAATAAATAGGCGGTCAGCAATGGCCTTGTGTTCAGAAATGTCTTCACAGCACACCACAATTTTACTGAGCTCACCGGCTTGATTTAAGACTGGCGAAACAATTGTCGATAGATAATGATCGCGCTCTGAATTGTCGAAACGCAATTCGCCCTGCCAAACAACTCCGTCTGTTATAGCTTCGCGAATTCGCTGCCGGGTTTCTGGTGCGAGGTATTTTTTCCACTTTTGGATGTTAATGAGGTCGCCGGAATGCTCTGCGTTTAGCTTTTCTAAAGTGGGGTGGCGGTAATTTATATATTCGGGCACAAAATCGGTGTTGAGGAGTAGCATCGCCGAAGAACCATGCTCAAGGAGGAGCGCTAATTTTTGGTTTTCTGTCTGAAGCCACGCTGCGCGTCGGCGCAATATTTCGACGTAAACACTAAACCCCGCGCTTAACAGTAAAGTGCAGCTGCTAAGAACAGCAAGCGCGAGTAACGCGGGTTGATACGTTGTTTTAAGCCCAAAATAGCTCGCAGCCGCCAGTGCGACAGACATTAACAAGCTTACGGCCAAAACAAGATAGCCCATGACTCACCTAGTTAAATAAAAATAAATGTGCATTAAATCGATATCCTTGAGCTGGGCTTGCGCGCGACGAGCGCTGCTTCAACACTCGGCTTCGCCCTATTGGTATTTTCACTCTCGTGATAATACTGTATTTCTAGCTCCTTAAACTGTGATAGCAATTCCCTTTCTTGCAAGTAAAAGTCGGGGGTTTTGGGTCCGTGCTGAAGCCGATCGGCGGTGCTGACGAAGGTTTGATAAAATAATAAGCCACCTGGTTTTAGTGCCGCGGCGATGACAGGAAATAGCGGCCGATACAAAAAGTAGCTCACTACAATGACATCGTATTGTTCGGCTGCTATCGTAAATTCCTCGGTCTCAATATCGACTGAGCTGGCTGATATTGCTAATGATTGGCCTTGGGCATAGGTGTTTAAGCGTGACACAGCGATGTCTGAAATATCCATGGCGTCGCATGACAGGCCAGATTGAGCGAGTAGAACGGCATTGCCGCCTAAACCACAGGCAATATCGAGTGCACGCCCCGCAGACGGAAGTAAGTGGCGATGGTCTTGTAACACGCTGCACGGGGATACCGGCATGCTGCGCTGTTGATGGCGTAAATTCCATTTCGCTTTGCTAATTAATGGATCGCGGTATTCTGTCATTCCCTAACGCCGCCAAAATGCCGGCATTAGTAATACCAGTAAAGTGAATATTTCTAAGCGGCCAAGCAGCATGGCGTAGCACAGAATCCACTTTCCGGCATCGCTCACGCTGCGGTAACTTGCGGCAACCTCTCCCAAGCCCGGCCCCATATTGTTGATGGCGGCGGCGGTTGCTGAAAATGCGGTGAGGGAGTCTAGTCCACAAGCCATCATGGCCAAGGTAATAATGATAAACGAAATCATGTATACCCCAACAAAACTCCATACCGCGCTAACGACTTTCGATTCAACGCGGTGAGTACCTATTTTTAGCGGTATTACTGCACTGGGATGAATAAGCTGATTCATTTCGCGGATGCCCTGCTTCGCAACTAACATGACGCGAACCGCTTTCATGCCGCCGCCGGTAGAGCCTGCGCAACCGCCCATAAATGACAGCATAATGACGGCAACCGGTAAAAAGCTCGGCCATATCGAAAAATCTTCGGCGCCAAAACCGGCCGTGGTTGCCACTGAAACAGTATGAAAAATGCCATGCACAATACTGTCGCTTAAGGAATATGTGCCGCTAATAAACAGGTAAATCGAAATCGTGATAATGGCGATGCCGATAACTGATAAATAAAATTTTGTTTCAGAATCTTGAAAATATTGTTTTAAAGAGCGGCCGCGCCAAGCGTGAAAATGAATGGTAAAGCTCATTCCGGCGAAGAGCATAAAGGCGCTGCAAATCATCAAAATAAGCGGGCTGTTAAAATAGCCCATACTAGCGTCGTGGGTAGAAAACCCGCCTATTGCTACCGTTGAAAAGGAATGGCCAATGGCGTCAAAAATGCTCATGCCCGCCAGCCAATAGGCCAGCGCGCACACGCCGGTTAGCGCTAAATACATTAAGAATAATACTTTGGCGGTACCGGTTATGCGCGGCGTAAGTTTATTATCTTTGACCGGTCCAGGGGTTTCAGCTCGGTATAGCTGCATCCCACCAATGCCGAGTATAGGAAGAATGGCAACGGCGATAACAATGATGCCGATGCCTCCCAACCACTGCAAAAATTGCCGATAAAATAAAATAGAAATGGGCAATTCATCTAGCCCAGTAATTACGGTGGCGCCGGTGGTAGTCAGTCCAGAAATCGATTCGAATACAGATTCGCTAATCGATAAGCCGGGGTTGTCGGCGAGGTAAAAAGGCAGAGCACCAAACAAACCTAGTACGGTCCAGAACAGCGACACCACTAAAAATCCGTCGCGGATACTGAGTTCTTGGCGCTGCTTTAAATTGCCAATCCAGAGCAGTAGTCCAGAGCAGAAGGTGAGTGTAAAAGCCCAAACAAAGGCGTTCAACGCGCCGTCGCTAAACACAATAGACAGCAACGCAGGCACGGCCATGGTCAGGCTGAATATCATTAGCAACATGCCGATAATCCGGCAAATAATACTCAGATGCATGAGCTGCCTTTATTTAATAAGGGGCGCTTAATCATTAGAAGAAGCTAAAGCCGACTTGGAAAAGTTTTTCGACCTGCTTAATTTTACTCTTGTCGACCAGGAATAAAATCAAGTGATCCTCGGGTTCAACTTGTAAGTGGCTGTGAGCAATAAGCACCTCTTCGCCGCGCACCAAGGCGCCGATACTCACGCCCTCGGGCAGCACAATTTCATCTAAGCGGCGGCCAACCACCTTAGACGAGCGACTGTCGCCGTGAGCAATAATCTCTAAGGCCTCAGCAGCGCCGCGGCGCAGCGCGTGCACATTGTAGATGTCGCCACGCCGTACATGGGTGAGCAAGCTACCAATAGTAATTTGCTGAGGTGAAATCGCAATATCAATATCGCCGCCCTGTACTAAATCGACGTAGGCGGGATTGGTGATAAGCGTAATCACTTTTTTCGCGCCCATCCGCTTTGCCAGCAGTGATGACATGATATTCGCTTCGTCGTCGTTGGTTAGCGCGAGGAAGACATCGGTCTCTTCAATATTTTCTTGGGCGAGTAAGTCGTGATCAGAGGCGCTGCCGTGCAGCACAATGGCTTTAGATAATTGTTCAGACAGGGCGCGGCAGCGATCGTAGCTGCGTTCAATAATTTTAACGTGGTAGCGGCTTTCAACCGCTCTGGCCAAGCGCTCGCCGATATTGCCGCCACCGGCAATCACCAACCGCTTATAGGGCGTATCGAGGCGGCGCAGCTCGCTCATCACCGGCATAATGTTCTTTTTAGCGGCAATAAAAAACACTTCATCACCCGCTTCGACCACGGTATCGCCACTGGGCATAATGGCGGTGCCGCGACGGAAAATAGCGGCTACGCGAGTGTCGACGGTGGGCATATGCTCGCGAATGGCGGCCAGTTCATTGCCGACCATGGGGCCGCCGTAATAGGCTTTAACAGCGACAAGCTGGACCAGCCCATCGGCGAAGTCCAGTACTTGCAGGGAGCCGGGATACTGCAATAGGCGCTTGATGTACTGGGTGACCAGTTCTTCTGGGCTGATGAAAACGTCAATCGGAATCGCATCGTTGCCAAACAGTTTTTCTACGCTGGTGTAGGAGTTGGAGCGAATTCGCGAAATTTTGGTTGGGGTGCGAAACAAGGTGTAGGCAACCTGGCAGGCAACCATATTGATCTCGTCGCTATTGGTGACCGCAATCAATAAATCAGCGTCGGCGGCGCCAGCGCGCTCCAGTACATCGGGGTGCGAGGCCTGGCCGGTTACCGTGCCAATATCGAGGCGGTCTTGCAGTTCACGCAGACGATCCGGGTCTTTATCTACCACCGTAATGTCATTGTGTTCACTGGCGAGGTTTGCAGCCAGAGTCGCGCCGACCTGCCCTGCCCCAAGTATGATGATTTTCATTGTTCGCTATCGCCTGCGCTGTCGCTGTTATGCACTAATTGTGTGTTCTTCTAGTGTGGCACTCAATAGCCTTGTTTACAGTTTTTTCCGTAACAGGGCGTAGAAAAAACCGTCGTGACCTTGATCCTGGGGAAACAGCTGTCGGCAACCACTGCGATCCACGCCCCAACTAACGTCAAGCGGCACGAGTTCAGCGCTGGGCTCCCGGCTGAGAAACGCACTAATCTGCTCTTCATTTTCTGCGGGTAGTAATGAGCACGTGGCGTAAACAAATAAGCCGCCGGGGCTTAAACACTGCCACAAACTGTCGAGCAAGCTCGCCTGCAGGCGGCACAGCGGTGCTATATCGCTAACCATGCGATTCAGCTTGATGTCAGGGTTGCGACGTATAACCCCGACCGCTGAGCACGGCGCGTCCAGTAAGATCCGATCAAAGTGGCTGCCATCCCACCAGCTGTCGAGATCCGCGGCATCGGCGGCCACCAAGGTCGCGCCGAGCTGCAGGCGGGCTAAATTTTCGCTTATGCGGCTTAGGCGCTGCTCGTCGATATCGAGGGCGAGCACTTCCCTCAATGCTGGTTGCGCTTCAAGTATTGCGCCGGTTTTGCCCCCAGGGGCGGCGCAGGCGTCTAAGACACGCTGACCGGCCTGTAAATCGAGTAACTGGGTACAAAGCTGGGCCGCTTCGTCTTGGACGCTGATATGGCCATCGAAAAAGCCGGGTAGTTTGTCGACGCCACAGGCTTGCTCCAGGCGAATGCCGTAGGGGGCAAACTCACAGGGACTGGCGGTCATGTCGAGTGCGGCTAACTCAAGCAGGTAGGCGTCGCGCTCTTGCTGCTGGCGATTGAGGCGCAGGCAAAATGGCGGATGGGCATTGCTGGCGCTGATGATTTCGGTGAGCTGGTCTGGCCATGCTTGGGCAAGTGCCTGGTAGAGCCACGCCGGAAATGCGACGTCGGCCGCGGGCTTTAAACCCTTAAACAGTGTGTCTTTTTCGCGCTGACAGCGGCGAAGTATGGCGTTAGTCATGCCCGCAGCCCATTTTTTGCCGAGGCTGCGACAGCCTTCTACTGCGCTGTTAATGGCGGCGTGAGGGGGGATTCTTGTGTAAAAAAGCTGATAGGCGCCGATTAAAATTAGCATTTTAACGTCGCTGTCTTTGGGCTTCAGACCCTTGCTGAACAACGGTTTAAGTCCAGCGTCTAGGCGCCAGTAATGACGCAGCGTACCGTAGCATAGCTCCCGGTATAGTGAGCGCTGGCCGGGATCGAGATCTTGCTCCTCGCGGGGTAATTGTCGAGACAGTGAACTGCCCTCTTGGGCAATACTGGCGAGGCAGCGCGCGGCTGCGACTCTAGGACATTTCATAGGGTGCCTTGGCTGGCAAACAAGGTGCCGGGGGCGAATTGCTCGGCGCGGGAGTTAAGTACATCTTTGGCGGCGAGGATTTTTCCGCCGGGCATTTGCAATTCGAGAATACGCAGGCAGCTGTTGTCACCGCAGGCAACGACGATACCGGCTTTATCTGCGCTGATAATTGCTCCGGCAGCTTGATTTTGTGGCGTATCGCTTTCTGGCTGGGCGCGCCAGATTTTTATCCGCTCGTCTGGTCGGCTGGTAGCGAAGCGTGTATAGCAGATCGGAAACGGATTAAAGGCGCGTATTTTACGGTCTATGCTCAGGGCGTCGAGCTGCCAGTTAATCTCCGCTTCGGCCTTGCTTATTTTGGCGGCGTAATTACTCAGGCTATCATCTTGGGCTTCTGGTTTAGCGCGGCCCTCAGCGAGTGCCGCAATGGCGGCGACAAGACCTGGGCCACCCAGATCGGCAAGGCGTTCAAGCAAATCGGCGGCGCTGTCTTGGGGGTTAATGGTGCAACTGATTTTACTGAGCATGGCGCCGGTATCGAGTCCGGCGTCCATTTGCATAATGGTCACGCCGGTCTCGACGTCACCCGCCTCAATGGCGCGCTGAATAGGCGCTGCGCCCCGCCAGCGGGGTAGCAGTGAACCGTGAACATTCACGCAGCCTAGCCTTGGTATATCGAGAACGCTTTGGGGCAGCAGTAGGCCATAGGCGACCACAATCATAAGGTCGGCATTGTGACTGGCAAGTAGGTCGCGGTCTTGTGCGTCGCGGAAATTGGCGGGCTGCAGCACCGGAATTCCCGCTGCCGTTGCGCACTGTTTCACGGCGCTGGGTTGAGTCTTTTTACCGCGGCCAGAAGGTCTGTCAGGTTGCGTGTATGCGGCCACAATGTGGTGGTGGCCGTCATCTATCAAAGCCTGCAGGTGACGCGCGGCAAACTCGGGGGTGCCAGCAAACACCAGTCGTAACGACGGTGTACTCATGCTTTGTCCGCGGCTTTTTGCTTTTGGAGCTTTACCATTTTGCCGCGAATGCGGTTGCGCTTGAGCGGCGATATATAATCGACAAACAGCTTGCCCAGCAGGTGGTCGTTTTCGTGTTGAATACACACCGCGAGCAATCCCTCTGGGGTCATCTCAAAGGCGTCGCCGTTGCGATCTAGGGCTTTGACCCGAATGTGTTGGGGGCGCTCCACGGTTTCATAAAAACCGGGTACCGACAAACAGCCTTCGTCGTATTGAAAGGTGTCGTGATCCAATACGCTAATCTCTGGGTTAATAAACACCAGTGGCTCGCTGCGGTCTTCGCTGATGTCGATAACAACGATTTGCTCATGTACATTGACTTGGCTGGCCGCGAGGCCAATGCCGGGCGCTTCGTACATGGTGTCGAACATATCGTCGATCAGCTTGCGGACGCGATCGTCGACTATTTTAACCGGTTTTGCGACCGTTCTCAGCCTAGGATCGGGAAATTCGAGGATTTCAAGTACAGCCATAACAGTTTGTGACCATTTCTCGTGTAAGTTGTGTAAGTATTGCTAAGATGATGATTGAGTGCACATTACACTCCACAAATCATTCGCCTGTTGCAGAGTATCCTCTATATTATACAGCGAGCGTTTAATAAATGCCTGATACTTGCGATTTTGCGGGCTGATTGGCGACCAGATCTAGAGTGCTATAGGAAGCGATTATGAAGAACACGGTAATGGGAGTCTGTCTTGGCCTGATGATGGCGTTTGCCCAGGCTGGAGACGTGCTTTCTTTAAAAGCCGGACATCCACAAACCTATGTAGTGGTTAAGGGCGATACCCTGTGGGATATATCGGCGATGTTTTTGAATGACCCCTGGTATTGGCCGGAGCTCTGGCACTACAACCCCCAAGTTAAAAACCCACATCTTATCTACCCTGGCGACGTATTAAAGCTGATGTGGATTGATGGTAAACCCGTGCTGGTGCGCAACCCAGGCCCGGACGACGGCATCGTTAAACTGACGCCACAAATGCGGATTGCCGATATAAAAGACGCTATTCCGGCTATTCCTCTGGATGTTATCGCTCCTTTCCTCACCCGTAGCCGGGTGGTGACTGACGAAGAGCTCGCTGCCGCGCCCTACGTGCTGGCGGGTAAACGCGGCAATATTGTGGCGGGTGCTGGCGACCAAGTGTTAGGACGGGGTGATTTCAGCGGTGACGATACCTACGGCATTTATCGTCGTGGTCAAGTTTATATCGACCCCCAAACAGGGGAGATCCTTGGTGTTGAGGCGACAGATATTGGCACCGCGAATCTCCTCGCAACGGAAAAAGACGTGGCCACCCTCACCTTAAATCGCAGCACCCAAGAAATTCGCCGCGCCGACCGCTTTATGCCCCTTGAGGTTCGCCAGTTACATGCCCGTTTTGAGCCAAAAGCACCTGTTGATAACAGCAATGGCTTTATCATTGCGGTTGAAGGTGGCTTAACGCAGATCGGTAGCATGGATGTAGTGACCCTGAACTTAGGTGAGCGCAATCAAATTGTGCCCGGCGATGTGATGGCAATTTACACCACTGGGGTGGTGGTAACTGACCCAGTGACCAACGAGCGGGTCAAGGCGCCAGACGTTCGCGCTGGCTTGCTGATGGTGTTCCGCAGTTTTGATAAAGTCAGCTACGGCTTAGTCTTAAAAGCAGAAGAGCCGCTTAAAGTGGGTGATAAAGTCAAAAACCCGTAATGTGAAGTGCTTGGGCGGCATGCGCTGCCCAAGCTTTAGATCGCAAGGATGCGACAGTGGAAGATCTTGCCTGCCTGTGGTTGCTTACCCAGCAAACCCTCAAACTCCCCCCTGCGGCTTTTCGGCGTGTCATTGCACACACGGCAAACCCCCGTGACCTATTGAACTTACCGCCAGACACGCGCACCGCTCTGTTATTAAGCAAGCAGCATCTCGATAAACTCAATCGCGTTTTGGCGCGGCGGCATGCGGATCAAGATCTACAATCTGATTTGCAGCGTGCCAAGGTCGGTATCTTGTGCAGGCACAGTGACAACTACCCCCCATTATTAAACGAAATCTACGACGCGCCGCCTTTATTGTATTTTCGGGGCCGCAGTGAGCTGCTTACAAACCCGCTGTTTGCGCTAGTGGGTAGTCGCCGTCCTAGTCGCACAGGTCGCAGCGACGCCGAAGCCTTTGCCAGAGCCTTGAGCGAGGTGGGCATGACCGTTGTGAGCGGTATGGCGCTGGGTGTCGATGGCGCCGCCCACTGCGGTGCCTTGACTGGCGGTGGCTCTACTATTGCGGTGTTAGGCACTGGGGTGGACCAGTGTTACCCGCGTAGCAACGCCAGCTTGTATGAGAGAATTGCTCATGAGGGTTTGTTAATTAGCGAGTTGCCACTGGGTAGCCCGCCTATGCGGCACCAGTTTCCCCGGCGCAATCGCATTATTAGCGGTATGAGCTTGGGTGTTTTAGTGGTTGAGGCAGCGTTGCGCAGCGGCTCGTTAATTACCGCGCGACAGGCGCTGGAGCAAAACCGCGAAGTTTTCGCAATACCGGGTTCTATCCACAACCCCGCCAGTCGTGGCTGCAATAGCCTAATTAAGCAGGGCGCAAAGCTGGTAGAGCAACTCGACGATATTTTAGAAGAGTTTGCCGGCTGGCTCGATAGCGCTCCGTCATCGGCGTGTGGTCATACCGCAAATGCCAGTGCTGTCGACATTGAAACCAGCTCACCAATATACCAAGCGCTGGGCTTTGAACCTGTCGATATTGACACCCTCGCCCAGAATCTTGGCCTGCCCATCTCCGAATTACTGAGTTTACTAAGTGACTTAGAAGTTGAGGGCTGGGTAGAGCAATTTCGCGGAGCTTGGCAGCGCAGCCGCTAGCTAAGGCAATAAGGCCGTCATCATTTATTCAAAATGCCTGGCCGAAAAACCTGTATACTTTCGCCGCATTACAGCGCTGTTATTCACTCTGATCGCCCTTACTGCGGATTAATCATGACACCTCTGCCTGCCCAATATCGTTTGCGTCGTGCTGCGGCTCTGCTGCGCACAGGAAAAGTGATTACTCACCCCACCGAAGCGGTGTGGGGGCTGGCCTGTGTGCCTTGGAGTCAGTCTGCTGTGGCGCGGATATTGCAATTAAAACAGCGCGATCCGGCTAAGGGCATGGTATTGGTTGCTGACCATGTTTCGCGGTTTCAGGGTGTAATCCCGCTGCTGCCAGACGACGTACAAGAAATGTTAATGGCAAGCTGGCCTGGGCCAAATACCTGGGTGGTGCCTGATGGAGGCTGGGCACCCGAGTGGATTCGTGGCAATCACCACAGTGTTGCTATTCGGGTGAGTAATCATCCATTAACGGTGGCGTTGTGTCAGGCAGCTAATACCTGTTTGGTATCTACTTCGGCTAATCCCGCAGGCTTAGAACCTGCCCGCAGCCAAACAGAGGTGCAGCGCTACTTCCGTTCGGCAGTAGATTATTATTTACCCGGCCGCACTGGCGGCCTAGCCCAACCCACCGGTATTCGCGACGCGCTTACTGGGCAGGTTTTACGTGGTGGCTGAGAATATGGCGATTAGCTGAGTCGCTGGGGAGAAGTAATGCAAGACGTTGATATTGAAGCAGTAAAACAGTTTTTTTTGTCGCTACAAGACCGCATTTGTGCGCAGTTGAGCGCCCTCGACGGCGAGGCTGATTTTGTTGAAGACGACTGGGGACGCGGTCGCAGCCGGGTGATTACAAATGGCGCTGTGTTTGAAAAAGGCGGCGTGAATTTCTCCCATGTGCAGGGCGATGCTATGCCCGGCAGCGCCAGCGCACATCGCCCTGAGTTAGCAGGCCGCAGCTACCAAGCTATGGGCGTGTCTTTGGTGATGCACCCGCTTAACCCCCACGTGCCAACCAGTCATGCCAATGTTCGTTTCTTTGTAGCGGAAAAACCCGGTGAGGCACCGGTATGGTGGTTTGGCGGTGGTTTTGACTTAACCCCTTATTATGGTAACGAGGATGACTGCCGTCATTGGCACCAGACCGCGTTCGATGCCTGCGCGCCCTTTGGTGAGGACGTGTATCCGCGCTATAAAAAATGGTGCGACGAGTATTTTTATATGCCCCATCGCCAAGAGGCGCGCGGTGTTGGCGGCCTGTTCTTTGACGACCTAAACGAAGGTGGCTTTCAGCGTTGCTTTGAATTTATGCAGGCGGTCGGTAATGCCTACACCGCAGCTTACGTACCTATTGTTGAGCGCCGTAAAGACACTCCTTGGGGGGAGCGCCAGCGCGACTTCCAGCTGTATCGTCGTGGCCGCTATGTTGAGTTTAATTTGGTGTGTGATCGCGGCACCTTGTTTGGTCTGCAAAGCGGCGGTCGTACCGAGTCGATCTTGATGTCGCTGCCACCCTTGGTGAGATGGGAGTATAATTGGCAACCTGAAGACAGCAGTCCGGAAGCGGCGCTGACATCGCAGTTTTTGCCCGTGCGAGATTGGCTAACTCCACAATAGTGGTATTTGGCAATGCCACCTAAAAATTCCAAGCCAAAAATAAAAGGCAGTACCTTGTTTTATGGATAAAATAGATCATTACGCCGTGTATGGAAATCCGGTTAAGCACAGCAAGTCGCCACAGATTCACGCGGCCTTTGCTGAGCAAACCGGCCAGCAATTGCATTACCGCGCCCACAAAGTTGAGCTGGGGCGATTTGCCGAAGTCGCCACCCAGTTTTTTGAGCACGGCGGCAAGGGCTTAAATATTACCGTACCCTTTAAGCTCGATGCCGTTGAATTTGCCGATCAGCTCAGCGGGCGCGCGCGTCGCGCGGGTGCGGTGAACACCCTTGCGATTCAAGAAGACGGTACCATCTATGGCGACAATACCGACGGTGTTGGCTTGGTGCGGGATATTCACGACAATTTAGGCTGGGACATGCAAGGCCGCCGAATTTTGGTGTTGGGCGCGGGCGGCGCGGTGCGAGGCATTTTGGGCCCGCTATTAAAGCAGGGGCCAAGCCATGTCTTAATCGCGAATCGAACCGAAGAAAAAGCGCAAAAATTGGCGCAACAGTTTGAAAAATTAGGCAAAATTGCCGGTGGTAGCTATGCCGGGCTGGCCAGTGCCCAGTTTGATTTAATCATTAATGGTACCAGCGCGAGTATGAGCGGTGACCTACCGCCCCTGCCCTCCCATATTCTCAGCAACGATGGCTGCGCCTACGACATGATGTACGGCGCCGCACCAACACCCTTTATGCGCTGGGCTGCAGGTGAAACGGCGTGGGCGGTGTCCGATGGTCTGGGTATGTTGGTTGAGCAGGCCGCCGAGTCATTTTGTATTTGGCGCGGCGTGCGGCCCGACACCAAACCGGTTATTGAGTTAATTCGTCAATCCCTGTCGGCGTAAGCACGACAACGAAGTAAATTCTGGAAATCGTTTTATGTTAGTTACTGTAGTTGCCCTGATTATTGGGCTGGTTTTGTTGGTTTGGAGTGCAGACCGCTTTGTTATTGGTGCCTCCGCAACCGCCAATATTCTTGGCATATCACCGTTGGTTATCGGTATTTTGGTGGTAGGTATTGGCACCTCAGCACCAGAAATGTTGGTGTCGGCCATCGCCTCTAGCGATGGTCAGGCCGGTCTGGCGGTGGGTAATGCACTGGGCTCCAACATCACCAATATCGCTCTGATATTGGGCCTCACCGCCCTGCTTATCCCCTTAAACGTCCAGTCAAAACTGATTAGCAGAGAAATTCCCCTGCTCATCATTGTTATGCTGGTGGGCTATTTTCTAATGCGCGACGGTGACCTTGGCGTCATGGACGGCAGCATCTTACTGCTTGGCTTTGGGGCGGTGATTGTGCGCCAGCTGTGGGAAGCAAAACACAGCAGTGGCGACAGTATTGAAGCGGAATTTGAGGCAGAAATACCCAAAGACATGGGTATCAAAGCGGCGCTGGGTTGGTTATTACTCGGGCTCATACTGTTGATTGGTTCCGCGCGCTTATTGGTGTGGTCGGCGGTGGATATCGCTCATTTCTTTGGTCTGAGCGACTTAATTATTGGTCTGACCGTGGTGGCCATCGGCACCAGCTTGCCCGAGTTGGCTGCCTCCGTGGCGGCAGCGCGCAAAAACGAGCACGATATTGCCATTGGCAATGTGGTTGGCTCCAACCTATTCAACCTCCTTGGGGTAATGGCGATTCCCGGTGTTTTGGCGCCTGGGCCAATAGACGCGGCCGTTATGAGCCGCGACTATCCAGTAATGCTATTGCTAACGGGAATCTTCTTTTTAGTGGCCCGAGGGCCGAGCAAGGCGCGCCGCATATCGCGCCTCGAAGGCGGTGGTCTGCTGTGTATCTACGTTGCCTATATTGCCTACTTAGCTTACGACGCAGGGGTGTTCTAACACCTCTTGTTCTAACACCTATTGTTCAGACTAGAACTTGTCGCTCAATCATTTAGGTCGAGATAGCTCAGCAATGTGACGATCTTTGAGCTTGGCGTAATTGCTGGCGCTATAACTAAAATAATTGAGCTCGCTCTCGCTAAGTTCGCGCACCGCCTTGGCGGGGCTGCCCACATAGAGCCAGCCGCTGGCTAAGCGTTTACCCGGTGGCACTAACGAATTGGCGCCCAGTACCACATTGTCTTCAATTACCGCGCCATCCATCAAAATACTGCCCATGCCGATCAATACCCGGTTGCCAATCGTACAGCCGTGCAAGGTCACGCTGTGGGCAACAGTCACTTCGTCGCCAATCGTCAGCGGGTAACCCTCGGGGTTATAGGGGCCAGCGTGGGTAATATGCAAAATACTGTTGTCTTGAATGCTACTGCGAGCGCCAATGCGGATGCGGTGCATGTCGCCGCGCACCGTGGTATTGGGCCAAATTGAGCTGTCGGCGCCAATTTCAACATCACCGATCACCACTGCACTGGGGTCGACGAATACCTTATCGCCAAGTTTAGGCGTGTGCTCTTCAAAGCGGCGCAGGTAATTTTCGGCCTTGTAAATCATCAAATGGTCTCCATCTATTATTTAAGCTAACACCGCTAATACAAGCGCTAAGCGGCCGGTTGATTTGTTACACTGGTCGTATTCACTACCATTATTACAGGGTTTCAGTTGTTATGACTGCCAATAGTTTACCGTTGTTCTCCAGTCTCGACCCCCAGCAATTAGCCGCCGAGTGCGAGCAGCTATTAAATACCTCGCGCCAAGCGGTGGCAGCGGTGGTCGCTTGCGAGGCAGCGCCTAACTGGCAGAACTTAATGGCGCCGCTAGAAGAGGTAGACGACAAAATTGGCCGCTTTTGGGCACCGCTTAGTCACTGCCACAGCGTGCTTAGTGGCGAGGCCTGGCGCAGTGCTTATAGTGCCTGCCTGCCGTTACTCACCGCGTATAATAGCGAAATGGGTCAGAACCGGCCCTTATTTGAGCGGGTTAAAGCCTTGGCAGAAAGCACCGAGTTTGCCAGCTTGAGCGGCCCCCGCCAGCAGGCAATTCGCCATATGCTCCGCGACTTTACGCTGTCGGGAGTAGCGCTAGAGGGCGACGCCGCCGCGCGCTTTTCGGCCATTGCCCAGCGCCTCAGCGAACTGTCTACGGCGTTTTCAAACAACGTGCTCGATGCCACCGACGGCTGGGAAAAACTGATTGAATCCGCCGACGACTTAGCTGGGGTGCCGACCACGGTGTTGGATAATCTGCGCGAAGCGGCTACCGCAAAAGGTCTTAGCGGTTACCGCCTGAGCTTAGACATCCCGAGTTACTTGCCCATTATGCAATACGCCGACAATCGCGAGTTGCGGGCAGAGTTATACCAAGCTTATGTTACTCGCGCCTCGGCACTTGGCCCCCACGCGGGTAAGTGGGACAACGGCCCGTTGATGCTAGAAATATTACAGTTGCGTCAAGAGCAGGCAAAACTGCTGGGCTTTGAAAATTACGCGGCGTATTCGCTGGCCAGTAAAATGGCGGAGTCCAATAGCCAGGTAATCGCATTTTTAGAGGAGCTAGCGCTTGCCAGCAAACCAATGGCCGAGCGCGAATACGCGGAGTTAAAAGCCTTCGCTGCGAGCCGTGGCGTTGAAGATATGCAAGCCTGGGATGTGCCGTATTTTAGCGAAAAATTAAAAGAAGCCTCGTTCGCAATCTCCCAAGAAGATTTGCGGCCTTATTTCCCCGCCGAGAAAGTCATCAGCGGCCTATTCAACATCACTGGTCAGTTATTTGATATCGACATCGCGGCGGTTGACGGCGTAGACCTCTGGCACAAGGATGCGCAGTGCTATCGCATCTCTCGGGGTGGCGAGGTTCTGGCGCACTTCTATTTAGATCTCTACGCTCGCAACAATAAGCGCGGCGGCGCTTGGATGGCTAATGCGCGGGGCCGTCGCAGCCTAGGCGATGGCACAGTGCAGCAGCCAGTCGCATTTTTGGTGTGTAATTTTTCACCGCCAACCAGCGAGCGGCCGTCACTGCTGACCCACAACGAAGTGACCACCCTCTTTCACGAGTTTGGTCATGGTCTGCATCATATGCTGACCCAAATAGATTGCCTAAGTGTGTCGGGTATTAGTGGCGTGGCTTGGGACGCGGTAGAACTGCCTAGCCAGTTCTTGGAGAACTGGTGCTGGGAGAAATCGGTCATTCCCGATATCTCTGCTCACTACCAAAGTGGCGAGGCGCTCCCAGTCGATATGCTCGATAAGCTACTCGCGGCTAAAAACTTTCAGTCAGGTATGCAGATGCTTAGGCAGATTGAATTTTCGCTCTTTGATTTTAGCTTGCATATGCAGTTCAAAATCCACGCCGAGGCGGAAGTGGATGCTGTGCTCAATGGTATTCGCAAGCAGGTCGCTGTGACCCGGCCGCCAGAATTCAACCGCTTCCAGAACAGTTTTTCACACATTTTTGCTGGCGGCTACGCGGCGGGCTACTACAGCTATAAATGGGCAGAAGTATTGTCTGCCGACGCGTTCTCGCTGTTCGAAGAGCAAGGCGTAATGAATCGGGAGGTTGGCGAAAAATTCCGTCGTGAAATACTAGAGCGCGGTGGCTCCGAAGAGGCCGCAGTATTGTTTAAAAACTTCCGGGGTCGCGCGCCAGCCAATGACGCACTCTTGCGTCACGCCGGTATTAGCACCGGTAAAGGAGCGTAATTTCATGGCTACTGTATTTAATCAGCGTCGCTTTATTGCCGGTGCAGTCTGCCCCAAATGCGCAGAAATGGATAAGACCGTAATGTACCGCGTATCCGATCTCGAACAAATTCGCGAGTGTGTGCGTTGCGGATTTAAAGAATCGATTCGCGACGACACCGGTAAAATAGAAGAGCCGCCAACCCGTGTGAATAGCCCGCGCCTTGGTGAACAGGCGCTGGCCCACGAAGATGAAATCCACGTGGTTTCGTTAATTGACCCCCGCGACGGTAAAGGCCGCAAAGATCATTAAAAGAATGTTGTCGCGCTGTGAGTAGCGGATAAACGGTAAAAGTTACACCTTGGGGAACGCATTTCCCTGTAACGGGCCTATACTTGCAGTAATTAATTTATGGAGGAATAGAAATGCTGGAGTTGTTACCCCTTCCCTTCGCCCATGTTGTGGGCGTCAGGGTATCCGGCAAGGTTAATCACACCGATATCGAAACCATCTTAGCCGAGGTCGAGCGCAAGCTCGTCAGCGAAGAATATTTAGGTGTGCTCATCGAACTTGAACATTTCGACGGCTTCACGATACGAGGCCTGTTTAAAGAATTTAAATTTTTAAGCAAGTATATAAATCGCCTTACCCGCACCGCCATTGTTGGCGAACCGCGCTGGTTTAATCGTGGTACCGAGCTAGTAAAGCGGGTATACCCAAATATCGAGATTGAACACTTCATTCCGCTGCAAAAAGACGAAGCCCTGCTCTGGGTGAGCGAGCGCGATGCGGGCACGTTCGGCTAAGCGCACGGTTCGTATTTAAATACCGCAAACATGGCAGCGCTGGGCCAATAAGCATGCTCGCTTATTGCAGGCCGCGCTGCTTGCGCGCATCGCTAATGCCGCCTGCATTACTAATATTGTTATAACCCGCTTGCACTAGCGCAGACATGGCTTTTCCCGCCCGCCCACCGCTAAGGCAATACAATTTAATTTCCGTGCTTTTATCGGGGAAGCGTTTACTCACCTCTTGAACAATCTCGGTATGCGAAATGCGTACGTCGCCATCAATACTGTCTAAACGATGCTCAAATTCGCTACGTACATCAATCCAAGTTGGGTCGGCGTGAGTCATCGCGCTGGACAAAATTGTGATTAGTAAGAGGAAGGCTTTAATCAATGTTTTCCAGCTCATGGTTATCCTCTTAAAGAAATTTTATACATACATTAAAGTGAAGGGTAAAACGTAAACGTGCAAATGTTTTACTCCGAAAACCTCATGCTCTAATTCTCTTTGCTTTGACATAAATGTCTGAGTCTCTTTTGTTCATAACAGTCGGCGCTGACGGATAAGCAAGCATATTTTAAAAAGAGTATTTGGGGAGCAAGGTCAAGGTAGAAAATGATTTTCCCGTGGACTAAGCCCCACCACCATAGAGATGCTGGGGCGCCGTTAAATCTGCGAATTAATATGGAGTGCTAAGTATTATTTACTCAATAACACTAAAGCTAAGACCTGAGTAGGCTTTTAGGCGTTCTATTAGCGTGTTGCCAAAGCAGCTGGCGGGGGTTAGTAGGCCGCCGCCGACCTCATTTTTATCAATGTCGCGGGCGAGGCAAATACTGGCTTGGCCAAGCATTTTGGCAGTAGAGCCATAGCCGGGGTCGCGGTCGCCAGTGACTTTGCATAATAGGGTTTTGCCCTTGGCGGTGCTGCCGTAAAACCGGAGGTCGTAATAGCCGTTTTTCTGATCTTCTGGGCTAGGACCTTCACCTGGCGACGGCAGTAAGCGTTCTAAAACCCAGCGGCCGGGCTTGAGGCTGGCGGTGACCATAAAGCCAGCGAGGCCGCCACCCATGGCGGTGGCGCGAAGTCGACCCCCTAAGCCTTCACCGACCTGCATCGCTTCGTCATACAGGAAGGGCTTAGCATAGGCCGGTTTTAGCAAGAAGTTGGAGCGCTGAACAACGCGAGTATTTATTGCCGCCATAATAAATGGGATGGTCCAGCTGTTTGATAGCGAGTCAAACTGGGCGAGGCCTGGGTTAATTTGGCGGGCTTTGTCGGTTTCGCCGGGGCATAGCGAATAGGGGTCGGCCATTTCTTTGCGCAGTGCAGGGTTGCCAGCGGCTTCTTTCATCACATTGATAAGACTGGCAAATGTGCCGCCAGACAAGCCGCCTTTGGCTGCTTTAACTCGCATTTGAATTTTATTGCAGTTTTCGCCGAATAATTCTTGGCTTTGTTGTTGGGTATAGAACACGCCGAGATCAGAGGGAATAGAGTCAAAACCGCAGCAGTTAACGATGCGTGCGCCTGAGGCTTTGGCGACACTGTCATAGCGGTCTACCATTTGGCGAATCCACTGTACTTCGCCGGTGAGGTCACAGTAGTCGGTGCCCGTTTCGGCGCAGACTTTAACAAGGGTTTCGCCGTACAAGGCGTAAGGGCCTACCGTTGTGGTAACCACCCGAGTTTGGCTGCACAGCTTGCGCAAAGCGGTTTCGTCATTGGCTTCAGCAATAATGATATCGAGATCGGCTTTGCCAATTTTGGCTTTGACCGCTTCCAGCTTGCTGGCGGAGCGCCCAGCGATGGCCCAGCGCAGGGCGGGTTCTTCCTTACAGCCAGCGAGATAGTTGCACAGTATTTCGCCAACAAAGCTACTGGCGCCAAAAACCACGATATCGTACTTATATTCAGCCATGTTCTTTTCCCAAGGGTGTTATTTGAAGGCGGGTTGCGAGCCTTGAGCTTAACACCATTTGTTCACTGTCAACATTGCTTATTAGAATGCTCACTATAAGTGGTGGTAATACTATTTGTAGTGCGGGGTATTGGTTTTGCATTGGGCGCGGTCGTGGTCGTCGAGTACTTTTTCGCACTCTTGCAGGCGCCACTCTCGAGATTGATCGTAGTTCGAGGTGCCGCAGGCGCTGAGAGTTATAAAGAACGTGAGCGCTAGTAGAGGGGAAAACAATCGCATAAATTGACTCGTTAATGTGGCTGGTTATTGGGCGTTTCGACCGATTTGCTAGGGCAAGTGCCCACTTGGTATCGAAAATTTAATGACTAAGCATACTGCCTAACATGGCCAAAGCGAAACCAACGACGGCGGCTAGCGGTGGTCCGCGATGTTTGCGCAAGGGCACCTGCGGGGCAATGTCTTGGAAAATCAGATACAAAATGCCGCCACTGGCAATAAGCAGAATCGCGCCGAGTATTTCGGGCTGCTCGCCGAGAAAATAATAGCCGCTCAAGCCGAAAATTGGGCCCAGCGGCACGAGGGCTATCATGACTAACAATACTTTTTTGGCGGGATATTTAGCGTCGCACAGTTCTTGGTAGGCGTTAAAGCCCTCGGGCAAATTTTGTAAACCAATCAGCACGGCCAGTAGTAAGCTACTGTCTGCTCCTGCGGCGGCGAGGCCACCGAGGGCGAGGGATTCGGGAATGAAATCGAGTAACATGCCGGTAAATTGGGGCGCGCTGTGACGGTGTATATCTAGGTAACGCTCTAAGCTGTAGAACAGCAGGCCCCCGCCGAGTAGCAAAAGCGTCGCCCAAGGTGCATACCCTAAGTGGTGCAGGGCTTCGGGCACCAGCACCATGGCAACGGCGCCGAGAAGTATGCCGGCGCCGAGGGCAATGACGGCGTGGCGGAATTCACGCGCTAGCCACTGTTGATGAACGTGGGTGTGGCGGGCGATATAGCCCCCCAGTGGAATACAGACGCCAGCGCCGGCGGTAAACACTATGATTTCGCTGATACCCTGCATTAGCTAGCCAGATTTTGCCGTTTTCGGCTTGCGTTTAGAAAAGCGCGAGGGCTTGGGTTGAGGCTGCGCATAGGGTCCTCTAGTTGTCGGGTCTAGTGTGTAATGGCCTAAGTTGCGTTGACGCCCTTGTGGATGGGCTCCACCGAGATTAATGTGTTATTCACGTTTACTGCTTGTCATTGGGAATATCGCAGCTGGCGCGATTGGCCCACAGCGATGCCAAAATCGCACTGCGCGTTATTAGTCCAACCAGCTTGCCGTCTTCGGTGACAGGGTAAGATTTGGGCTTAAGTTTGCCCATTTTTTGAGCAAGATCAATAATAGACGATTCGGCATCAACCGCTAAAACCTCGCGGCTCATTACGTCGTCAACAATCGGTGCGCCCTCGCAGTGATAGCTACTGACTAATACTGAGTGAATGCAGTCTTGTTCTGAGACGAAACCTACCAATTCGCGTTGATCATTCACGACCGGCAAGCCAAACACGCCAAATTTCAGCAGTGTTTCCACTACTTCGCCAAGGTCGGTGCCCTGCTTTACGGCTGGTGATGGCGATTTCATCACGTCTTTAACGAGCATTGAGCTAGTCATGATTCACTCCTGTTTTGTGATAAGGCTGACTTGGTGAGCGCATTGTAGCCACTGCGCGCAATGCAATGGTTCAGCTTACGCCTATTATAGATAATGGCGCAGTGTTTATCGCGTCACCTTCTTTGCTACTACGACAGAGTCTAGCCTTATAAAGTTTAGTCCTTAGTGGCAGTTTTGCATGCAGCGAGTTTAGTCACTGGTCAGCACGCCGTCCCGGTAATCGCGCAAGGCCTGCTCGATCTCGTCATTGCTGTTCATGACAAAGGGACCATACTGCACAATGGTTTCGCCTATTGGGCGGGCCGCCAAGAGCAGCAGGCGTGTATCGCCGTTGGCGCTTATGCTTAGCTCCTCGCCTAGACTCAATAGTGCGCTACTGGTGCTGGCGACATGTTTTCCGGCTATAACGGCTTCCCCCTCATACACATAGATAAAGGCATTGTGCTCGCTCGGCAAGACAATTTGACTGCGCTGCCCTGATTGAAGCCGAAGGTCGACGTAGATCGGGTCGGTACTCAGGCTTTTGCCATCTGCGCCGTTGATATACCCGCGCACGGTATGACCGTCGAGCTGACACTGGCCAGCAATCAAAATTGCCTCGCCGCCGCTGGGGAGTTGATGGCGGGGAATTTTGCTCGCGGGAATATCCTCGTAGTGAGCGGGCCGCATTTTTTCTGCCGCAGGGAGGTTGATCCACAGTTGAAAACCCCGCATCCGGCCCGCGTCTTGCTGGGGCATTTCGGAATGAATCACCCCTCTTCCGGCGGTCATCCACTGCACACCGCCGTCTTTAAGGTGGCCCTTATTACCGAGGTGGTCCTCGTGGAGCATGTGGCCGTCGAGCATATAGGTCACGGTTTCAAAACCGCGATGGGGATGCGACGGAAAACCTGCAAGATAGTCGGCAGGCTCGTCAGAAAAGAACTCGTCCAACATGAGAAACGGATCATGACGGGCGCTGTTCGACTGGCCAAGACTGCGTTTGAGCTTAACGCCCGCGCCGTCTGAGGTGGCTTGGGCCGGTATGATTCGAGATACGCTGCGGGTAGTCATCATGTTGCTCCTGAGAGGCTGGCTGTGCGGCATTCTTAAACACGGGTGTTACTTTTTTGCTTATAAAATATTGGTGTCACGCCGCCTTTTGGCGGATGAGTTCCTGAGCGTCCGCCAGAGCCTTTTCGGCAACATCACCACCCATATTTAGGCCTTCGGCATAGACGAATTCAATATCTTTAATGCCCATTAAGCCTAGAATATGGCGGAGGTAGGCGGTCTGGGTATCCATGGCCGTACCTTCGTATTTACCCCCACGCGCGGCAAAAATATACACCTTTTTGTCTTGTAGCAGACCTTCTGGGCCATTTGCGGTGTAGCGAAAGGTTTCACCGGCGCGGGCAACGTGGTCGATGTAGGCCTTAAAGGTAGACGGTACGCCTAGATTATAAAGCGGCATGCCGAGCACGATTATATCGGCGTCGCGCAATTCATTTATTAACGCGTCGGACTCGGCAACCATTGCACGCTGGCCTGCGTCGCGCTCGGCTGCGGGGGTGGTGAATGCGGCAAAGCGCTGGCCGTCGAGGTGCGGCAGTGGCTTGGCGTGCAGGTCGCGGCGAATTAATGCGCTGGCTTCGCTATTGGCTTGTAATCTGTCTACAAAGTCATTGGCCATCTTGCTGGACTGACCCTGCTCGCCGAATAAACTGCTATTAATCTGAAGGATAGTTTTCATAAGCGTTTAACTCCTGTTGATAGTAGACAATTACTTGCTGTTGGGCTTATTAAACTATTGATAAAGTTGTTAAAAAAGTGCAATTTATTGGTATAAACAATCAAGAATATTGATATATGAGCGGACCTAGAACCAGTCTTGAGCAGTGGCACTGTTTTTTGGCGGTGGTGGACGAAGGCAGTTATGCCCGCGCTGCTGAGGTATTGCATAAAAGTCAGTCGGCGGTGACCTATACCATTCAAAAAATGGAAGAGCAGCTGGGGGTGCGGGTATTTGAAATTCGCGGTCGCAAAGCGGAGCTTACCGAGGCGGGGCAAATGCTTTACCGCCGTGGTCGGTCACTGATTGACGAGGCCCTGCGCCTTGAAAAATCTGCCAAGTCGGTGGCGGCGGGCTGGGAGCCTCAGCTGCGCATTGTTTGCGACACTTTGTTTCCTTCCTCGATTATGTTGGATTGCCTTGCTGATCTCAGTGCGCACTGCCCAGATACCCGTATAGAGTGTATTGAATCGGTGCTCAGTGGTGCTGAAGAGGCTTTGCTGGAGCGGCGCTGCGATGTGGCGATAACCGGCATTGTGCCGCCGGGCTTTTTGGGCGATCACTTATTGCGGGTGAAGTTTTTGGCGGTGGCCCAGCGTGACCACCCGCTGCACCAGTTGGGCCGCGACTTAGACTACCGCGATTTGCGACCTTTTCGTCAGATCGTGGTGCGGGACTCCGGTGTGCGTCGGCAGCGAGATTCAGGTTGGTTAGATGCCGTGCAAAGGCTAACGGTGAGCCGTATGGAGACCTCGATTAGTGCCGTAGCCAGAGGGGTCGGTTTTGCCTGGCTGCCGGCAGTGGCGATGCGCGAGGAATTGGCGAGCGGTTTAATTAAGCCGCTGCCGATGATCGAGGGTGGCGAGCGCCACGCCGATTTGTTCTTAATTTTGCCCAACCGCGATTTGGCTGGCGCGGCGGCCCTGCGCTGTGAAGCATTTATAAAAGCGGCCGTCGCAAATTTAGTGTGCTAATACCAAAAAAGGCAGCGTAATATTGTGGCTGGCAATAGGTCAAAATGGCATGTCGTTGTCAGCTTGAGGAACGGATAATGGGGCGTCAGCAGCAGTATGCACTAATGGGTCGTTACAATCGGGACATGAACCAACGCTTGTTTGCTGCCGCCAGCAAGCTTGATGAGGGCCAGTTGCGCCGTAATATGGGGGCGTTTTTTCAGTCGATACTGGGTACGTTGAATCACCTTTATGTGGCAGATGTAATGTGGTTAAAGCGCTTTGCAGTGGGGGCGTTTGCTGGTCAGAGTCATTTAGATGGGGTGGCATTATTGGCTAAGCCGTCAGCCTTGAATGAAATAATATACTCTGATTTAGATACATTTTTGCCCGCCCGTAAGCACCTTGACGTGACAATTTGCCACTGGACCGAAGCGCTGCAAGAAGCAGATTTAGACCGCCCTTTTGCTTACAAAAACAGTAAAGAGGCCGATTTTTGTAAGCCCTTTGGCTTGGTCCTTCAGCACTTTTTTAATCATCAAACCCATCATCGCGGCCAATTGACTACGCTGCTCAGTCAGCAAGGCGTGGACGTAGGTGTGACTGATTTGTTGCTGTGGATAGATGAGCTGGAGCCGGTGGTAGCGCCGTTGTCTTAGCTTATCGAATTTACGATAGCGGTTTTAATATTGAGGATTTAAACACGAGGCTGAGACTGAGACTCCGGGCGAGGTTAAAGGCGCAAAAACTAAGCCATAGCCCGTGATTGCCGAGCTCTTTACTGAGTAACCATACCGGCAGATAAATCAGCATGACACTGGCAAGCATAGACCATTGCATGGCTTGGGTTTTTAGGGCGCCGATAAAAATGCCATCGAGTAAATAGCTTGGCGCGCACAGCAGTGGCAGCAGTATCAGCCAGCCGTAATGGGCGCTGGCCATGAGGCGAACCGCATCAATATCAGTCATTAAGTCCAGTATCCGGCCCTCGCCTAGCCACAACAACGCGCTCGCGACGACGGCGGTAGCGAAGCAGTAGCGCGCGCAGCATAAGCAGATTCGCGTTAATTCACCGCGCTTGTCTTGGGCGAATGCGTCGCCTATAAGGGCTTCGGCGGCATGTGCGAAGCCGTCCATGCCATAGGCGCTAACCAACATCAGTTGCAGTAGGATGGCGTTAGCGGCGAGGGTAGCTTCGCCAAACGTGGCTCCCTGAGCGGTAAAAAACGCAAAGCTAAATAGTAGCGCTGCGGTGCGAATAAAAAGATGAATATTGCTATTGAGCAGTTGTTTGAGTGCAGGACCGTACTGCCAGCTATAGTGCAGGCCTTGGTGCAGGTTGGCGATTATGGCGCGCCGCACTGCCCAAAGGCCAATGAGTAGCCCGCAGTATTCGGCGATGGCGCTGGCGAGCGCCGCGCCGTCGCTACTCATGTCTAAGCCAATAATAAACAGCCAGTCTAAGCCGATGTTCACACCATTGGTGGTGACCGCAATAATGAGCGGCCAGCGAGTTTGTTGGCGGCCAATGAGCCAGCCAACAATGACATAGGTGCATAGTACTGCCGGGGCGCTAAACAAGCGGATGTGCAAATAACTGCGGGCTAAATCTAGCAGTGAATCGGGCGTGTTCATTAACTGAAGCCCGAGATTACTGAGGGCTAACCCCGCAATCCAAATTAGAAGCGCGATAACAAGACTTAATGCGGCGGCTTTGAGCAGTAGCGCATTGGCATCTTTGGGCTTGTTTAGGAGTTGGGCGCTGGCACCGGTGGTACCCATGCGCAAAAAACCAAAACCCCAATACAAAAAAGCGAGCAAGCTGGTGCTAATGGCCACGGCGCTTAAATAGCGACTGTCGCTGAGGTGACCGAGAATAGCGGTGTCGACGAGCCCCAGTAGTGGCACGGACAGATTGGCCAGAATCATAGGCCAAGCGAGTGACCACACCCGTGTGGCGATCCCCGCTTGGTGCTCGGCTGAGGTGTTAGGTGGCATTGGGCTTCTTTAGCGACGGCGCGACGTGTGACGCGGTGCCTGATTGTAGCCTGCGTCGGGGTGCTCAATCTAATCTGCCTAGGCTCTAGTGCCAAATTTGTTAAAATTTGCACTAAAATAGCGCCCACGCGACGCTAGATTACAATTGCTGCTAATTAGATTTTTGTCTATATCTAGTGGTTTTTAGCCACTTAGAGCACTTTAGTTAGTAATATGCTGAAAAAATACCCCTTACTTGGGCGTCTACTATTAGGCTTTACTGTTTAACGCAGTAGCGCTGGTGTATTCATCGGGTTTATAATTGCGGCGTTTTGTCGCACCCAAAGCGGTCCAAGCGGGTTTGCGCTGCACAATTTAATAGATAAATGCCAAAATTCGACCTTTGTGGGTCGGGCAGTGGTATTTATCTATGCCTGTTTCAGAGTCCAATTTAACGATTGCGTTCCACAGCGGGATATATTTTGTGTGCTGCGTCTGCAGATTTAGCGGCGGGGTCTTTATTCAACTATACATGGAGACACGGGAGATGTATTTACAAGCGAGACGGCTTTTAAAGCTGGCGCTTAGTCCTGTGCTAATGCTGCTAAGCCTTTTTAGTACCGGCGCATGGGCCGAAGAAGGCGCGCGTTGGCAAACAAATATGACCCCTGGTATCACCGAGGTCGGTCATCAAATTTACGATTTGCATATGTGGGTTTTCTACGTCTGCGTCGTAACGGGCATTTTGGTATTTGGCGTGATGTTTTACTCGGTATTTGCTTACCGCAAAGACCGTCACCCTGAGCCAGCGACCTTCCACGAAAACACCAAAGTGGAAATCATTTGGACTATCGTACCGTTTTTAATCCTGTTGGTTATGGTGGTTCCGGCTACTAAGACCCTGATTGAAATCTACGATACAGATGATTCGGAGCTGGATATCCTGATCACTGGTTACCAGTGGAAATGGAAATACGAATACATCAATCCAGATGGCGACAACGTTAGCTTTTTCTCGAATTTGCTGACCGACGGTGCAGAAATTGCTAACACTGAAGAGAAGGGTTCTAACTATTTGTTAGAAGTCGACGAAGCAGTGGTTATTCCGGTCAACAAAAAAGTACGCTTTTTGGTTACCGCTAACGACGTCCTACACGCTTGGTGGGTACCCGCTCTAGCTGTTAAGCGCGATGCGATTCCGGGCTTTATTAATGAAGCGTGGACTAAAGCCACTGAAACCGGTGTTTACCGTGGTCAGTGTGCTGAGCTCTGCGGCCGCAACCACGGCTTTATGCCGATTGTGGTAAACGTAGTTGAAGAGCCTGAATACAACGCTTGGCTGGCTGAAAAGCAAGCTGCCGCTGCAGAAATCAAAGAGCTGATGGCGAAAGATTTCAGCTTGGATGAGTTGGTTGCTCGCGGTAAGAATGTTTACACCAGCAGCTGTGCAGCTTGTCATGGCGCCAACGGCGAAGGTGGCGTAGGTAAGGCAATTGCAGGTAGCCCAATAGCAACTGGCTCTATGAAAGAGCATATGGAAGTTGTTGTTCACGGCGTGCCTGGCACTGCGATGCCGGCGTTTGGTAGTCAGCTTAACGAAGTTGATCTTGCTGCGGTTATCACTTACCAGCGCAACTCGTTTGGCAACAACATGGGTGACATGTTGCAGCCAGTTGACATTTACAAATTCAAGAAAGGTCAGTAGGGGGATACACCATGGGTGCTCATCACGGACCTGCTAAAGGTTTAACTCGGTGGTTATTTACCACCAACCACAAAGACATCGGTACGATGTATTTGTGGTTCAGCTTTGCGATGTTCCTGCTTGGCGGCTCGTTCGCCATGATTATTCGTGCTGAATTGTTCCAGCCTGGTCTGCAAATTGTGCAGCCAGAGTTTTTTAACCAGATGACGACCATGCATGGTCTTGTCATGGTTTTCGGCGCCATTATGCCCGCCTTCGTCGGCTTGGCTAACTGGATGATTCCGTTGATGATTGGCGCGCCAGATATGGCATTGCCACGCATGAACAACTGGAGCTTCTGGATTCTGCCACCAACGTTCTTGCTGTTGGCATCTACCCTATTGATGGATGGTGGTGGTCCTAACTTCGGTTGGACCTTCTACGCGCCACTGTCGACGACCTATGCGCCACCAAGCGTGACCTTCTTTATATTTGCGGTTCACGCCATGGGTATATCGTCGATCATGGGTTCCATTAACATCATTGCTACTGTTGTAAACATGCGCGCGCCTGGCATGACTTACATGAAGATGCCAATGTTTGTGTGGACGTGGTTGATTACTGCTTTCCTTCTTGTAGCGGTTATGCCGGTACTGGCTGGTGCAGTCACCATGATGTTGATGGATATTCACTTTGGCACCAGCTTCTTCTCTGCTGCTGGTGGCGGTGACCCAGTATTGTTCCAGCACGTGTTCTGGTTCTTTGGTCACCCTGAAGTTTACATCATCATCCTGCCTGCTTTTGGTGTGGTATCTGAAGTTATTCCGACCTTCTCGCGCAAGCCGCTGTTCGGTTATGACTCCATGGTTTACGCAACATCGTCAATCGCCTTCCTGTCGTTCATCGTATGGGCTCACCATATGTATACGGTCGGTATGCCGATTGCTGGCGAACTGTTCTTCATGTACGCCACGATGCTGATTGCGGTACCTACTGCGGCTAAAGTATTCAACTGGGTAACTACCATGTTCAAGGGTTCGATCACTCTTGAAACGCCCATGTTGTTTGCGATTGCTAAGGTGTTCTTGTTCACCGTTGGTGGTTTCTCTGGTCTGATGCTGGCAATTGCGCCTGCTGACTTCCAGTATCACGACAGCTACTTTGTTGTTGCCCACTTCCACTACACCATGGTTGCTGGTGCGATCTTTGCGCTGTCTTCTGCTGTGTACTACTGGATTCCTAAGTGGACTGGCAAAATGTACAACGAGACCATGGGTAAAACCCATTTCTGGATCTCGTTTATCGGCTTTAACCTGACCTTCTTCCCGCAGCACTTTGTGGGTCTGGCTGGTATGCCGCGTCGTATCCCCGATTACAATCTGATGTTTGCCGACTTCAATATGATGTCGTCCATCGGTGCGTTTATTTACGGCTCTAGCCAGCTGCTGTTCTTGTTCAATATTGTTAGAACAATTACTCACGGCAAGCCAGTAACGGATGCGAAAGTTTGGGAAGGTGGTACAACTCTGGAATGGACAGTGCCTTCACCTGCGCCATACCACACCTTCACTACGCCGCCAGAAGTTAAATAAAGAGGCTCGTGTAACATGGCGCAAGCGACAGACAAAAATATAGCTAAACTCAGCTTTAAACTGTTGGGCTTAGTGGTAGTGATGTTTGCCTTTGCCATGTGGGTGATGCCCCCGCTTTACAATGCACTTTGTGAAGTGTTGGGCATCAACGGTAAAACCGGCCGACAATACACGGTTGTAGATAGTCAGGTTGATACAAGCCGTACCGTAAAGGTGCAGTTTGTTGCGCAAAACAATGAAGCAATGCCCTGGGAGTTTTCGCCAAACACCAGTCAAGTTGTGGTTCACCCTGGTGAATCCGCGACGGTAACGTATTATGCAAAGAACACGCAGGATCGTTACATGGTGTCACAGGCAATTCCCAGTCTTGTTCCGTCCCGCGCCGCTGAGTATTTTCATAAAACCGAGTGCTTTTGCTTTAACCAGCAGCCGCTGGCCGCAGGAGCCAACGCTGATTTGGCGTTGCAGTTTATTGTTGATCGCGATTTACCCAAAGATATCCACGTGATTACCTTGTCTTACACGATATTTGATGTAACCGAGATGGCGGCACAACAGGATTCTGTTGCGGCGGCATCTAAATAAGTAAGAGAGTTTTTCTCTAACGAGAAAATGGAGACTTAACAATGGCAGGTCAAAGCAAAACCGGGTACGAAACATACTACGTACCCGACAGTAGTAAGCTTGCTGTAAGTGCGACGATAGGCATGACCACCACCGTTTACGGTGCGGCCAGCTTTATCAACGACAACAGCTACCGCCCTGGCGAAGAAACGAATTCCGGCTTTATTTTAGTTGCTGGTTTAGTGTGGCTCGCCGCGACGTTGTTCCAGTGGTTTAGTATCACCATTAAGGAAAACCGTGCAGGTATGAACAGTGCACAGCTCAAGCACTCTTATGTGCTGGGTATGCAGTGGTTTATCTTCTCGGAAGTGATGTTCTTTGCGGCCTTCTTTGGTGCGCTGTTCTATATCCGTAACTTGTCTGGTCCCTGGTTAGCAGGACAAGGTGAGGCGGGTGCGATGAACGGTTTGCTGTGGCCCGGCTTTGAATACAACTGGCCACTACTCACCACGCCGCAAGACGCGATTGGCGGTGTTCAGGCCCAGGCTGCTGCGGGTCATTTGGCCAATAACGGTGAATTTACCGGTGCCGAAAAGCACTTGTCTTTCCCCGGCTTTGCCAATATAGCCCACTGGTTGCCGCTGTATAACACCATCATTCTGTTAGCTTCGAGCTTTACCTGCCACATTGCCCACGTGGCGATGAAGCAGAATAATCGCAAGAAGTTCAACTTGTGGCTGTTCATCACTGTTGCTATGGGTATTACCTTCTTGTACCTGCAGTACATGGAATACCACGAAGCGCTGTTTGAATACGGTATTCATCTGAACAGCGGTGTTTACGGCACGACCTTCTTTATGTTGACCGGCTTCCACGGCTTCCACGTGGCAATGGGTACTTTCATGCTGTTGGTACAGTGGTTGCGTTCAGCGGGTAAAGGCCATTTTAGTGCGAATGACCAGTTTGGCTTTGAGGCCTCTTCTTGGTACTGGCACTTTGTTGACGTGGTTTGGGTCTTCCTGTTCTTGTTTGTTTACATTATCTAAGCACGCGCTGCTGACGAGACGGTAACATTGGCCGTTAAGGTTTATTTGCATAGCAAATAGGCCTTAACGGCCAAGTCGTTTATGGAGCTTTAAGGTGTCTGTTGGATAAGTGGCGCATCTTTTCCATGGCGCTGATCCCACGGGGCTTTTGAGCCCAGCTGACCAGTGTAAAAGCCGTAAACAATAAACGACATTAGTAATACCGCGATCACCAAGCGTACACTCAGCGACTGCCAAGTGCGCATGGTCTTGCCCTGATCTTGGATGAGAAAAAACAAACCGCTAAACAGGCTAATCACTAGCCCTATGAACAATACGACAATGACAACTTTTAACCACATGCTGGCGAGTCTCCATATTAGTTCGCCGCAGTATACACAATAGGATTTGAAAAATGCGGCCTTCGCCCAGCAGATTCCAATGGCAGTTTGACTGGAAGTCGGTGCTGGCGATTTTGCTGATTTTGCCGATCCTACTCAGTTTGGGTTTTTGGCAGTTGCGTCGTGCAGACCAGAAAGCGGCCTTATTGGCCGATTTTGAGCAGCGTCGAAACCTTGCGCCAGTTGCGATTAGCGGCGTTGCCGACTACCAAAATTACCTGCCGGTATACGCCCTTGGCGCGTTTGATCCCCAGCGTTATTGGCTGCTCGACAACCGGATTTCTCATGGCCGATTCGGTTATGAGATAATGGCGGTTTTTACCTTAGCTGACGGCCGAGAGCTGCTGGTAAATCGGGGTTGGATTGCGGGCGACCAGTCGCGGCAAACCCTCCCCAAACTGGAGATACCCAGTGGCCAGTTACAAATAAGCGGCGAGTTATACCGCAATACCGAGAAGGCCTTCAGTTTAGGGGCGGAGCCGCTAACTGATTTGTGGCCCCGCCGTCAGCAGTGGTTGGACTTGGATGATCTTAAAGGTGAATTCCCGGCGCTATTGCCCACGACCCTGCGATTATCACAAGACAGTATTGGCGCGCTAGAAATTGAACGCATGGTTGTCAATGTAACGCCTGCCAAGCACACCGGCTACGCGGTGCAGTGGTTCGCCATGGCATTTGCGCTGGGACTGATATTTATTTTTCGTAACAGTAATTTGGGCGAGCTGTTAAAGCGCCGTAAAAGCAATGAGAGCCAAGAGCAATGACAATACCGACTGACAACAAGCGTAGCAAAAAACTGCTAACGATTATTTTAACCATCCCTATTGCCGTGATTCTACTTTCCAGCGCGGTATTTTATTTGGCTAAGCAAGACATAATCTCATTCACTACCGTTAACCGTGGCACCTTAATTAATCCACCAATGCAGCTCGGTGACTTGCATCCGCTGCGTCGTGATGGCGGAGAATTTCTGTTTAATCGCGCTGAATCGCGCTGGGTGTTTATGGTTGTTGGTGGCCGTGATTGCCGGGATGCCTGTGAGCGTATGCTTTACCTCACCCGCCAGACTCATACGGCCATGGGCAAAAAAGTGGATCGTGTTGAGCGCATATACCTAGCTACTGACGGCCCACTGTCGCCGGAATTGCGTGACTTTCTGGAAGCAGAACACAGTGATATGACGGTATTACAGGTCGATGGTGAGGCCTTTCTTGGTAATCTCAAAAACTTAGACATCAACCCCTTTGATGCGAGTACTTTCTACGTGGTGGACCCTATGGGCTGGGTGATGATGTATTATCGCGCGGCGGACATGGAGCAGCTTACGCTGACCACTTTGGGTAAGGATGTGCTGAAAGATATGGGACGCCTAATCAAGTAGTTGGCGCAAAACGGCTAGATACAGAATAGACGGTAGAGAACGATGGCAATATTTAACACAGTGACGCAACGCAAAGCGGGATTTCGACTGGCCCTCTTTTCTTGTCTGGTAGCAATCATTGTCTTGGCGATGGGGGTATTTACCCGGCTGGCTGACGCTGGCTTGGGCTGTCCTGACTGGCCAACCTGCTACGGTCATGTGTTGTGGCCCACTGCCGACCATGAAGTGGCGCGGGCCAACGAAGCTTATCCCGATATGCCAGTGGAGCACGACAAAACCTGGCCGGAAATGATCCATCGCTATTTAGCATCTAGTTTGGGCTTGTTGACCATTGGCTTGGTGATATTTGCCGTGCGTCAGCGCAACCCAGAGCAGCCGGTAAAGCTGCCCATATTTATTCTGGCTTTTATTATTTTGCAGGGCATGTTTGGCATGTGGACGGTCACCTTAAAATTGTGGCCGCAGGTGGTGACTTCGCATTTGCTTGGCGGATTTACGACCTTAAGTTTGTTGTGGTTATTAACCCTGCGGTTAAATAACCAACGCTGGCAAGTACCCGCTATTAGCGAAACTAAACTACAGGCGCTGAAGCCTTTGGTGCTGCTGGGCTTAGTTATTGTTATTTGTCAGATCGCCCTTGGCGGTTGGACCACCGCTAATTATGCAGATATCGCCTGCCCTGACTTTCCCCAGTGTCAGGGGGCGTGGTTGCCGCCAATGAACTTTAGTGAGGGTTTCAATATAGCGCAGCATATTGGCCCCAATTATTTGGGTGGCACCATGGATAATGCGGCCCGAGTTGCGATTCACTTTAGCCACCGGGTTGGGGCTATGGTAACGGCTGCCTATTTATTGTTTTTATTCTTTAAATTGCGGCAATTAGGTATGGCGCCCGCGAATAAGGCGGCGAGTGTTATGCTCGTTATATTGGCAGTGCAGATTGCCTTGGGTATTAGCAATATTGCATTTAGCTTCCCGATTGGTGTCGCCGTTGCTCATAATCTTGTTGGTGCAATTTTATTGCTTAGCCAGGTAACAATCAGTTACCTGGTCTTTACAGCGGCGGTAAACCGCGGGGGAGTTCGGGTATGACACAGCCACAGTTGGCGGCCAATTGGCGGGATTATTACGAGTTATGTAAGCCCAATGTGGTGCTGCTAATGCTGCTAACCTCGGTCATTGGCATGTTTATGTCGGTGCCCGGTATGGTGCCGTGGGATGCATTGATATTCGGCAATCTCGGTATTGGCTTGTGCGCGGCGGCAGCTGCTGCCATTAATCATTTGGTAGATAGCCGTATTGATTTGGTGATGGCACGTACTCACAACCGCCCCATCGCTCAAGGCCGAGTTAGCAATCGCAACGCTGGTATTTTTGCGGCTATTATTGGTATTGCCGGTATGGCGATCCTGCTCGTTTTGGTTAACCCGCTGACCGCTTGGTTGACTCTTGCCTCGCTGCTTGGCTATGCCGTGGTTTACACCTTGTATTTAAAACGGGCCACGCCACAGAATATTGTCATTGGTGGCATAGCTGGCGCCGCGCCGCCACTGCTTGGCTGGACGGCAGTAACCAATGAGGTTCACGGTCATGCTCTGCTGTTGGTTCTGATTATTTTTATTTGGACGCCGCCGCATTTCTGGGCCTTGGCGATTCATCGCCGTGACGACTACGCCAAAGTGGATATTCCGATGTTGCCGGTTACCCACGGTATTGCGTATACCAAATTGCACACCCTGCTCTACACCATACTATTGTTTGTGGTGACGTTGCTGCCCTTTGCAACGGGTATGAGCGGTTCGCTGTATCTGCTTGGTGCGGTTTGTTTGGGTGCGGGTTTCCTGTATTGGTCCATTGTCTTGCTGCGGGGAAATAACCCTAAGGCGCCAATGGCAACGTTTAAATACTCCATTATTTATTTAATGGCGCTGTTTATGATTATGCTTTTGGATCATTACTTACTGCCAGCAATGACCATCTTTGAGGTTGATGCACGATGACTGAAGATTCAGCAAATAATGGCGGCGCAGTTGAGCGCCAGCGCGGAATTCGCTTAACGGTTCTGGCAATTGTCGCGGTGGGTATTGTGCTGGTGGCAGGCTTTTTTTATGCGGCTACCCGTGCGCGCATGATGACTGCTGAAGAGCTTAAATCTCAGGGGGCTTACCTCTATGAGAACCCGCGATCACTACCGAATTTTACTTTGCTGAATGACCGTGGCGAAACATTAACGCCAACGTCTCTGGAAGGTAAATGGAATCTTATCTTTTTTGGCTTTACCTACTGCCCCGATGTTTGTCCTACTACCCTTGCCCAACTAAAAGCCTTTTATCAAGAGCTAGAGCCAGCGGTTCAGGCTGATACGCAAATTTGGTTGAGCAGTGTTGACCCGGCCCGGGATACCCCCGAGCAGCTACATAGTTATTTGGATTTCTTTCATCCGGCGTTTCGTGGGATCACTGGCGATTTTCTGGAAATTCATCGTTTTGCCACCTCGCTGAATATACCTTTTACGAAAGTGCCCGGTGGCGGCAATAACTATCAGGTGGAACACAGCGCCAACGTCGCTTTAGTAAATCCCAAAGGACACTCGGTTGGTTTCTTTAAGGCCCCGCTGGAAATCAGCAAGCTAAAGCGCGCTTACCTTTCGATTCGTGAATATCACTAATTAATAACAGCGGCGCCCTGCCGCTGTTATTAATTACGCCTATACCCCGGCGCTAATTGCCCCAATACAAATAAAGCGCCGGCGCTCAGCACGATACTGGGCCCGGCTGGGGTGTCCCAATACCAAGCCCCCGCTAATCCGCCACAAACCGCGATGGCGCCGATAAGTGCTGCGAGAAGTGCTGCTTGCTCTGGGCTGCGCGCGACTCTGGCGGCAGCTGATGCGGGAATGATTAGCATGGCGGTAATTAAGAGCACGCCGACGATTTTCATTGCCACCGCCACGGTAGCGGCGACCATCAGCATGAGTAGCAGGCGCAGGCGTTGCACCGGCAAGCCCTCTATATCTGCCAGCTCGGCGTGGGCGCACACGGCAACTAAAGCCGACCAGTAGCGCCACAACAGCCCTAAAACGAGTGCGCAAATAATGGCTAAATTGAGTAAGTCTTCACGCAAAATAGCCAGTAAGTCACCAAATAAAAACGCGTTTAAATCCAAACTTTGATTGTCGATAAACGACAGGCAAACCAAGCCCAGCGCTAAGCTGCTGTGCGAGAGTATGCCTAGCAAACTGTCTAGCGCGATGTTTCGCCACCATTGCAGGGTAAACAAAACAAGGGCAATAAAAAGGCAGGTAAACAGCACGCTGTATTGGAGGTTGGCTTGCAACACAAGGCCAACCGCAAGGCCGAGCAGTGCCGAGTGGGCGAGTGTGTCGCCGTAGTAGGCCATACGCTGCCAGGTGACCAGCGCGCCGAGTGGGCCGCATACTGCGGCCACCATCAATCCGGCGAGCAGGGCATAGAGTAAAATATCAATCATGGTGCTTATGCTCGCAGACTACGTCGCCGTGAATATCGTGTTGGTGGTCGTGATCGTGTTGGTAGAGCGCGACGGCTTCGGCGTGGCGGCGGCCGAACAGCGCTAAATATTCAGGGTCGCTACTGACTTGTTCGGGGTGGCCATGACAGCAAATATGTTGATTAAGGCAAATTACCGTATCGGTTTGCGCCATTACCCAATGTAAGTCGTGGGACACCATCAGTACGGCGCAACCAAGATCGTCGCGAAGGGCATTAATCAGTTCGTACAGTTCGGTCTGGCCGCTGATATCCACGCCTTGGGCGGGCTCGTCGAGCACCAATAAGTCGGGGCTGCTGAGTAAGGCGCGGCTAAGCAAGACTCGTTGAGTCTCTCCGCCAGAAATATCGTGCAGGGGACGGTTACGTAAATGCTGAATGCCTGTTCGGGCTAAAGCGGCGTCAATTTGCGTTGTATTGGACTTGGCCATGGCTAAGAACCGCGACACGCTTAAGGGCATTAATGGATTCAGACTCAGCCGTTGTGGCATATAGCCAATACGCAGGCCGGGTCGTCGGTAGATTGTGCCGCTGTCGGCTTTGGTTAAACCCAAGGCGACCTTTATTAAGGTGCTTTTACCGGCCCCATTGGGACCAATAATCGTCATAATTTGCTTGGCCGATAAGCTTAGACTGATATTGCTCAGCAAGCTTTGTTGCTGGTGCTTTAAGGAGATCTTGTCAAGGCGAAGCAGCGTAGTCTCAGTCATTGCTGTTAGCCTCGCTACAGCGGGCGCAGCAGCCAACAACTTCGAGGCTGGCCGTGTCTACCGCAAAGTTCTGCTGCTTGGCCGCGGCGGAAATAGCTGGATATATAAGCTGGGCATCCAACTCAAGGGCTACTTGGCAGTGGCGACAAATAAGAAAATGGCCTTGGTGGGCGTGGCCGGGTTCATTGCAGCCAACAAAGGCGTTGAGTGACGCGATGCGGTGGACGAGGCCGTTATCGAGCAAGAAATCCAGTGCGCGATACACCGTTGGTGGCGCGGGGCGGCGGAGGCCTTCTTTTGCCAGCTCTTCAAGAATAGTATAGGCACCTATTGGTTTGTGGCTTGACCACACCGTGGTTAATACGAGTTCGCGGATAGTGGTGAATTTAAGTTGGCGTTGCTGGCAGAGGTCGCGGGCGCGGAGCAGTGCTTCATCAATGCAGTGTTGGTGATTGTGCTGCGGGTTAATGTTGTGCATTACTTTGGGGCGTCCGGAAGGTTTTACAAAGAATATAATGTTATAATATTGCATTAGTGCGGTGATAAACAATGGGGAAATGTACTTGAAAGCAATAGTGTCGGGACTGGTGCTCGTGTGGATGTTCAGCAATATGGCCTGGGCAGCCGACAAACCAGTAATATTAACCAGTATTATGCCGCTGCAGTTACTCGTTGGCGACATTGCCGGTGATGCGGTAACGGTCGACGTTTTGGCACCCGCTACCGTCTCTCCGCACGACTTCCAATTGCGGCCCTCCGATATGCAGCGCTTGCGCAGTGCTGACGTGGTGCTTTGGGTTGGTCCAGCAATGGAGTCGTATTTACAGAAGGCCGTCGCCGATCAGAGTAATGCGGTCGCCCTTTTTCCTGCATTGAGTCTGGGTGAAGACCCGCACGTTTGGATGGACGCAGATCAGGTTCAGCACATGGCGCGGCGCATAGCCCGCGTACTGTCAGACCGTATGCCAACTCGGGGCGCGTATTTTCATGCTAACGCTGCGCGGTTTAGCACCGAGTTTCGGCAGTACGACAAACAGTTGCAGCTCGATGTTGCGCGTTTAAGCGGTCGCCCTTATTTGTTGCTACACGACGGTTTCAGCCGTTTTGAGCGCCATTATAATCTGACCGAAGCCGAGGTGGTTATGCCGACTTCGGACCGCCTGCCCGGTGCGCGGCACATTGTTGAATTGCGGTCGCGGCTGCAGAATGGGGAATTTGCCTGTGTTTTTCGCGAGCCGCAATACCCTACAGCAATGCTAAATGCGCTGACCTCGGGTTTGGATATACCGGTAATAGAAATTGACCCCCTCGGTGTGGGGATGAAGAAGGCTGACGGCTTTTTACGCTTATACCGTCAGCTCGGGCAGGCTTTTCTCAGTTGTTTCGCGGCTTAGCGGCCAATTGGAGCTGGGCGCACACTAGTTTTTGGCTTGCGCCAAGCTAGTCTGCGCTGCGGTCCTAGTTTTTGGCGATGCTAGGCACAGTGTAGCGAGTCTGCATATCCAGCTCCACGTTCAGTGTGGCTGATACAACATCCAGAGTTTTTTCTAAAAAGCGATCCGCAGAAGCTTTTGACGCGTATTCAATCTGCGCCTCGGCTTTTGGCATTTCGGCTGTTTGATTGTAAGCCAATACCAGCGACTGATTCGCACCTACTTCCGGTTCGGCAGCAGTCGCCATAGTACTGGCAACCAAGATTAAGATTGCGCTGGTAAGGTTTTTCATTTTGCTCTCTCCTCTATTCAACCGAGTGATCTTTTCTCGGTACAAGGCAAAAGGTTACCTTGTGTTACGTAAGGTAACACATCTAATCCCCTTGTCTCCTTAATTTTCGTTAACCTTTGGGTAATGTTGCGGCCATATTGCTTGCTGTTGTGAAAAACGGTAACACTTTGCTTGGCGCTGACTGGAATATTTTGCCGTAGAGCCTCGTGCTACACTCTCCGCTTTCTATAATGACGCGTTAAATCACTACTATGACTGCGATAAAACCTCTGATCTTGGTTGATGGCTCCTCCTACCTCTACCGTGCCTTTCATGCCCTACCGCCTTTGAATACCTCAAAGGGCCAGCCCACTGGGGCAATAAAGGGGGTGATCAATATGCTGCGGCGTCTGTACAAAGATTACCCAGACAGCCCTATTGCCGTGGTGTTTGACGCCAAGGGAAAGACGTTTCGCGACGATATGTACGACCAGTACAAAGCTCAACGTCCGCCTATGCCGGATGATTTGCGCAGTCAGATTGAGCCAATTAATGCGATTATCGACGCCATGGGCGTGCCTCGGCTGGTGATTGACGGTGTCGAGGCTGACGATGTCATTGGCACCCTCGCCGCCCAAGCGGGTAAAGAGCGGCCGGTGTTGGTATCGACCGGCGATAAAGATATGGCTCAGTTGGTGAATGATCATGTCACCTTGGTGAACACCATGACCGACACGGTAATGGATGTGGCTGGGGTGAAAGAAAAGTTTGGTATACCTCCTGAGCTGATCATCGATTTTCTCGCCCTAATGGGCGACAAAGTCGACAATATTCCCGGCGTTGCGGGTGTGGGTGAGAAGACTGCGCTGGCGCTAATTCAGGCTTTGGGGGGGCTTAGCAGTATTTATGCGAATATCGACAAGGTTGCCGACTTGCCAATACGTGGTGCCAAAGGTGTTGCTAAAAAATTGGCCGACAGTCATGACAATGCCCTTCTCTCTTATACCTTGGCCACGATTAAATGTGATGTGCCATTGGACGTGGGTGTTGCCGACCTTCTGCCCAAGGCGCCTGACACCGAGCGCTTGTTGAGCCTGTTTAAAGAATATGAATTTAAAACGTGGGTCGATGAGCTGAGTCGAGAAGAGCGTAGCGCCAATATAAGTGCCGAATCGAGGGGTAGTAAGCCCGCCTCCGAGCTGTCAGGCCTGGCGAGTACTGGCGAGATGGCCGATGAGTTAGCGATTGCTTCTGAGGAGGTGTCGGGGCTAGATGCTGCTCAATACCAGATTATTCTGACCGAGGCTGACTTTGAGTTGTGGTTGGGCAAGCTGCGGGCAGCAAAAATATTCGCCTTTGATACCGAAACGACCAGTTTGAATTATATGCAGGCCAGAATCGTGGGCGTGTCTTTTGCGGTAAAGGCCGGAGAAGCGGCCTATTTACCTTTTGGTCACGACTACCTCGACGTGCCCGATCAGTTGGACGAGGCCCATGTACTGGCCCAGCTGAAGCCTTTGCTGGAAGATCCCGAGCTTTATAAAGTCGGTCAGAATCTGAAATACGATGCCAATGTCCTGCTCAACCATGGCATCGCGCTGCGGGGTATTCACGACGACACCATGTTGGCGTCCTATGTCTTGGACTCTACCGGCAGCCGCCACGACATGGACACCTTGGCGCTGAAATACCTCGATCACAGCACCATTCACTTTGAGGACATCGCGGGTAAAGGTGCCAAGCAAATCACCTTTAATCAAATTGCCTTGGAGCAAGCTGGGCCCTATGCGGCAGAAGATGCCGACATTACGCTGCGGCTGTATCAGGCGCTGTTGCCGAAAATTCAGCAGCACGAGGGATTGTTGGCGGTGTATCGCAATATCGAGCTGCCGTTGGTACCGGTGCTGTCGCGGATTGAGCGCAACGGTGCCTATGTTGATCGAGAGCTACTCGGCAAGCAGAGTCACGAGCTGGGCATGAAAATGCAGGCTCTGGAGCAGGAGGCCTATGAGCTGGCGGGTGGCGAGTTTAATTTGGCCTCTCCCAAGCAGTTAGGTGAAATTCTGTTTGAGCGTCTGCAAATACCGGTAACTAAAAAAACCCCCAAAGGCGCGCCGTCTACTGCCGAGGAAGTCTTGGTTGAACTGGCTCACGACTACCCTTTGCCCAAGGTAATACTCGAACACCGGGGCATGGCCAAGCTGAAGTCGACGTATACCGACAAGCTGCCACTGCAGATAGACCCGAAAACTGGCCGTATCCACACCTCCTACCATCAGGCGGTGGCCGCGACGGGGCGTTTATCCTCCTCTGATCCAAATTTACAGAATATCCCCATTCGCAGTGCCGAGGGGCGGCGTATTCGCCAAGCCTTTATTGCCCCGCCGGGCTATGTGATTTTGGCGGCGGATTACTCCCAAATTGAATTGCGGATCATGGCCCATTTGTCGGGTGATCGCGGCTTAGTCGATGCTTTCTCCCGCGGTGAAGATATTCACCGTGCGACCGCCGCTGAGGTATTCGGCGTGAGCACCGACGAGGTGAGCGATGAGCAGCGGCGCAACGCCAAGGCCATTAATTTTGGCTTAATTTACGGAATGTCCGCCTTTGGTTTGGCGCGGCAGCTGCATTTGGGACGCAAAGAGGCACAACAGTATATTGATCTCTATTTTGAGCGTTATCCTGGTGTGTTGCGGTACATGGACGAAACTCGGGTCTCTGCGTCTGAAAAAGGCTATGTTGAAACCCTGTTTGGTCGCCGCCTGCACCTGCCTGAAATTAATGCCCGTAATGGTATGCGCCGCCAAGCCGCCGAGCGCACAGCAATCAATGCGCCAATGCAGGGTGCAGCAGCGGATATTATCAAGCGGGCAATGATTGCCGTGGACGAGTATTTAAGTAGCAGTAGCGTGGACGCAAAAATGATTATGCAGGTTCACGATGAATTGGTTTTAGAGGTCGCGCCAGCGGATCTGGAAACCGTGCAAACTGAGGTTGTGCGATTGATGATGGCGGCGGCGGATTTGGCGGTGCCGTTGGAAGTTGGTGTGGGGGTTGGCGCAAATTGGGATGAGGCGCATTAATCGGCGGGCGCGGGCCTAAGGTCGCGGAAATATCGCGTGGTTAAAATTTGCGCAATTAGAATTCCGGGTCTAAAGTCATAGAGCCGTCATCTTGATGTGCTTGAGGATGGCGCCCGCGTTGGAGACTTGTCTCCCCCCTGACTCCATTAGGAGTAGGATTGCCCGGTGAGTCATAGTTCGCCGGGCTTTTTTGCTGCGCTTATGTTTTGGTGGGGGCTTCCGGCTCACTGCCAATGGCTTCGCCGTCGTCGTCAATGTAAACCATGTCGACCATATTGTCGGTATTCAGCCACTCGTCCAATTTGCTGCGCAACTCCTGTAAACCGTCGCCATTGGGCGCCGAAAACAGCTGCACACTGATTAAATCGCCATATTCGGCCAGGCTTTTGCGCACCATTAATAAGGTGGCGGTGGCCGGGCCGCGCTTTAATTTGTCGGACTTGGTGAGCAAGAGATGCATTGGCATATTGCTCTTTGTTGCCCAGCGTACCATTTGCTGGTCGAACTCGGTGAGCGGATGGCGGATGTCCATCATTAACACCATGCCGCGAAGAGATTGGCGTTTTTGCAGGTAGGCTTCCAAATTGCGCTGCCATTCGTTTTTCACCGCGAGGGGTACTTTTGCAAAGCCGTAGCCGGGTAGGTCGACTAAACGTTGACGACCGCTGTCGTCTAATACGAAAAAGTTAAGTAGCTGGGTGCGGCCCGGTGTTTTACTGGTTTTTGCCAGTTTTTTGTTTTCTGTGAGGCGGTTGATCGCGCTAGACTTGCCTGCGTTAGAGCGTCCAGCAAACGCGACCTCAGCACCACTGTCGTCTGGGCAGTGGGTAAGGTTGGGAGAGCTTTTTAAATAGCTGGCGCGGCGGTAATTCAGTGCTGGGCTTGATGACATAGTGAGTCCGAGGGGGATTTGCGAATGCAGGGCCATTTTACGGCAATTATTGGCCCCGGCGCCATGTAGTTGTGTATAATGCCGCAGTTTTTACATTGTCTCATCCTGCGCCGTTATACGGAAAATTGAGAGGTAGATCATGAATAAATGGCTCGTGGCTATACTGCTTTCAGTGTCTGGTGTCTCTGCTTTTGCTACTGAGCAGGCGGTTTTGGATCGCTACCAAAAATCCTGTTTTGCCTGTCACGCCTTTGGGGCCAATGGCGCGCCAAAATCCCACGTGGTGGCTGATTGGGCGCCGCGCATGGAGAAAGGCATGGACACCTTAGTTAAGCATGCGGCAGAAGGCTTCAATACCATGCCGCCTAAAGGCCTGTGTTTTGACTGCAGCGCCGATGATTTTAAAGCCTTAATTGAGTTTATGGCGGCGCCCAAGTCTTAACGTGGGTGCGCTAATTTATATTTGCACAGAATTATCTGTTTAAAGAGTACCAAACAATGAAAAAAAGCTTATTAGTGATGTTTGCTTCCTTGGTGTTTGCCGGTGCGGCCGTGGCTGCGGAAGGAAATTCTCGGGCGGGCAAGACGAAGGCAGCAGCCTGCGCAGCGTGTCATGGTGCTGACGGCAATAGCGCCGCGCCTAGCTTCCCAAAGCTGGCGGGTCAGGGTGAGCGCTATTTGATTAAGCAACTGAATGACATTAAATCAGGCGCCCGCTCCGTGCCAATGATGGCCGGCCAGACTGATAATTTGTCTGAGCAAGATATTGCTGATATTGCTGCTTTTTATTCGAGCCAAGCGATTAGCACGGGTCAGGCTGATCCCGCGATTGTTGCTAAGGGCGCAGCAATTTACCGTGGTGGTATTGCAGACCGCAATGTTCCCGCCTGTGCTGCTTGCCACTCACCTAGCGGCAGCGGCATGGCCGCAGCGGGATTCCCAGCGCTTGGTGGTCAGCATGCGGATTACACCGTTGCCCAGCTAAAGGCCTTCCGCGCGGCGGCTGATGGGCGTGAAGGACGTGCTAACGATGGCGATGCCATGGTGATGCGGACGATTTCCTTCAAATTAAGTGATTCAGAAATTGAGGCGGTAGCCAGCTTTATTCAGGGCTTGCATCCTTAAGGGTGCATTGGCAAAAAGGCGGCTTAGGCCGCCTTTTTTATCACTGAAATTTACGGGCGCCAAGCCCCGAACAATAGTGAGTACTTGGTGTCTGAACAGCGTAGAAAAACAATTTCAATGTGTCATGTGATCTAATGGCACTCTCGATCTTATAACACTTGATCGTATAATCAGGGGGCTTCATGTTTAAGAAATTTATTCCGCTCGTCAGCGTATTCAGTTTTCTGCTTATGGTTTCGGCGTGCAGCGATGGCGCTGAGCCAGCGGCACCCGCTAAAGCGCCAGCCAGCACGGCGGTAAATACCGCAGACACCGCTGAACGCATTGCGAGCAGTGGTGAGCGCTATATTCGTGTGGCGCAGCCGGTGCGTACCGCTAACCCGCAAAAAATCGAAGTAACAGAAGTATTTTGGTATGGCTGCAGTCACTGTTTTGACTTCGACCCCATGCTAGAAGCCTGGGCAAAGCAGCTGCCGGCAGACGTTGAGTTTCGCCGCTCACCGGCCATGTGGAATGAGTTGATGGTGGTTCACGCCAAGGCGTTTTATACCGCAGAAGCCCTGGGTGTTATCGACCAGCTGCATACACCGTTATTCAATGCGATTAATGTTGACCGCAATCCTTTACGAGATAGCGCAGCAATTGAAAAATTGTTTTTGGCGCACAGCGACGTAGATGCTGAGAAGTTTCGCAAGACTTTTGACTCTTTTGGGGTGAACAGTCAGGTGAAGCAAGCCGACGCGCGGGCCAGGGCCTATGGCATTGCTGGTACGCCAGAGCTAATCGTCAATGGCAAATATCGCGTAACCGGCCGTTCGGCAGGTGGTAAGGCTGAGATGCTGAAGGTGGCTGAAGAGTTAATTGCTAAGGAGCGTGCCGCTAAGTAATTGGCGTGCTTCATGACCGCGTAGCGACCTTAGTTCTTTGGTCGCTACGCGTTTTTTTTATGCCTAAAGTTTAATTTGCTTGGGGCGAGTTGGGCTCGATGGTGTCCTTTTCGGCATCTAGCGTATCGAGCTTTTGCAGAGGTTGGGCAAATTCGCGCTGGCAAAACGCCATGCGTTTCGCGGGTTTGGCCAGGGTAATGCCTTTGGCGTTTAAGCGCTCAATCTCATCTTCAACGTGCTTGCAGCGCGCCGCTAAGCCGGTGTCATTGGCGATTTGGATATTTAAGCCGGGCCGCGCGTTCAGCTCGAGCATCAGCGGACCTTTATCCTTGTCCAATACCATGTCGACCCCGAGGTAGCCCAGGCCGGTGAGCTCGTAGCAGCGCGTTGCCAGCGACATAAACCCTTCCCAATAAGGCAGCTGGACGCCGCGTACTGGATTAGTGGTGTCGGGGTGCTTGTTGATCAGCTTGTTGTGCCAGGTGCCATCGAGGGTAATGCCGGTGGCGAGGTCGACACCGACGCCAATTGCGCCTTGATGAAGATTGGCCTTGCCGCCGGACTGGCGGGTAGGCAGGCGCAGCATGGCGAGTAAGGGGTAGCCTTTAAGGACGATAATGCGAATGTCAGGAACCCCTTCATAGCTAATGGCGCTGAAGATGGGGTCGGGGATGACGCGGTATTCTATTAGCGCGCGGTCGCGGTGGCCGCCCAATGAATAGATGCCAGACAGTATTCCCGAAATATGAAATTCAATATCTTCCGTGCTTAATAAGCGGCCGGAGGTCGTGCGGTAATAGCCTTCAAACTGGTCGGCGATAACTAAAATTCCATCGCCACCGGCGCCTTGTGCGGGTTTGATGACGAAGTCGCTGTGACCCTTAACAATATCTTTTAGCTTGCTAATACCTTTGTCAGAATCAATTACGCCGTACATGGTGGGAACGTGAATCCCCACCTCTAGCGCGCGCTCCTTGGTTTTAATTTTGTCATCGACCAAGGGATAAAGATGGCGCTGATTGTAGCGCAACACATAGTCGGCATTACGCTGATTAATGCCCATCACGCCGCGCTGACGAAGATCCTTCCAAGTGCTGAATAAGGACATTATTGTCTACCCTTGATCATGGCATTAAACCGGAACAGCTCGGTTAGCCGGTAGCCGCGATAGTGGCCTAGCACTAACATAAACGACATAAATATCAGCAACATACCGGGGAAGGTGAACACGAAATAGGTCCATGTTGGGTAGGTCATCATCAAGTGCGACAGGGTCGCCGCGATGAGTGTACCAATACCCACTTTGCCCGCGTGCAGGCCGCCCCGCTCCTCCCAAACGATCGACATCCGCTCGATGGACATAGTGAGGATAACCATTGGGAATAGCGCAATAGACAGGCCGCGATCTAAGCCCAAACGATGCCCGAGCACGCTGATTAGGGCCATGATAATAACGACAAAGGTTAATACCACAGAGAGTCGGGACAATAGCTGCAAATGTAAGTGCTCAAGATAGGAGCGTATCGACAAGCCGAGTGCGGTAATTAAGGTGAATAGAATAATCCCCCATAAAACCTGGGTTTCCCGAAAGGCGAGACCAATGAGCACAGGAGTAAAGGTGCCCAAGGTTTCTAGACCCACAATATTGCGCAGCACCAAGATCAGCATAACGCCAATAGGGATCATTAGTATAATTTCAAAGGTTTGCTGGGACTGCAGTGGCAAATCATAAAGGGAAAGTGCCCAGAATTTGTTCTCTTTGCTCTCGGCAATCGACTGCGCCAAGGTGATTGAGTTCATTACCTTTTGATTGGCGGTGATTTCTACTTTCAGATGGCGGCCCCCTTCGACTTTGGCGATGGGGTCGTTGCCGGTCCACCACACTACGCGGTCGTCGGGCAGGCCCTGGGCGCCGGTTTCCGGATTGAAATACAGCCAGCGCTTGCCGTTATAGCTGCGCATCCACAGCTCTGGGGTCTGGGCTACGCCGCTGATTAAACGCAGGGTGCGTACTCGCTCTACTGGAATATGCGCCGAGGACAGCAGCAGTTCGAGTACCATCGATTTATTGTCTTGGGTGTAATTATTGCCCAGCAGGAGGCGGGCATTGTCGTTGCTGGGTTCGTTTATGAGCTTAATGGCTTCGCGGATAAAGGTTTCGATATCGGCGGAATGCTCGCGTATTGGTTTTAATAAGGCCTCTACGGCGACTTTTTCTACGCCTTGCAGATCAGGGCTTTCACGAAACAGCGGGCCAGCTTCAGACTCCGCAAAGCGTGAGTTACTGCGTTTGGTTAGCATGAGTCTATAAAACAACTGCTGCTGGCCTTCGGCGCGGCGGGCAGACCACACCGCTTGGCGGTTATCGTTAACGATGTCGGTGTTTACCCCGTAATTTTTCGAGATAAAACTCTCGTTCAGGGTAATGAATTTGCTCCAGCTCGGCGGTACATACATTTGTACTTTGACGGGCGTGTTGTCGCGGGCGTTAAAGGTGAGCTTGGTATCTATGACCCACACTGGTTCGGTGGTGTCCGAGGATACCGGAATATTTAGCACAAATATCTGCCAGGCGGTGCTGCCGGCGCCGATCAGCAATAGCGCGAAGGCTAATACTCTGACATGTAATTTAACGCCCTTCATTCATCGTGCTCCTCGGAGTCTGCTTTTATAGGGCAGAGGGATTTGTTCTGCAAATATTTTTTACTGGGGTCGACCAAGGCGCCAAAGGCGGTCAATGGGTCGGAGCCAACTAGCATAGGTTTGGAAAATTGGCGACGGTCAGCAAGATTTACCTCAACCTTGTGTGACTGACCACCAACGCACAGCGTCAACTCCAATACGGGTCGACGGCTATAGTCTTTTTCATCTTCCCCGTAATCTGCCGCGCGACGCTTGATGCGGATGTGCTTACTGAGTGGCAGCGAGACAGATTTTAGGGTGTCGTCTGGTAAAACCAAATCAAAGTGCACCAGGTCGTCTTTTTTACCGTGGCCCTTCTCAACCTTGGCGTTGATTGCATTGATGGATGCGCTTTCTGCGCCGGTATCAATTTTGGCTTTATAGCGCACGCCCAACTCTTCAATATAGACGTATTCACTTAGGCCGAACACTTGTTGGGCGTTGCTGCCAGCATGAACAGCGAGGCTCGTAAAAAGGGTATTGATGGCTAGCAGAATTAGTACAGCAAATCGCACGGTTTCTCCTTTTGATTTATTGTGCTCCGGCATGCCATAGCATAGTGCACTAGGGCGCAATATAGCCAGTAGCAAGCGGCGCAATTAAAGCGGATTACGTGTGCTTAGTCCCTCACATTCTTAAAAAGTGCGAGGGTAATTTGTCGCACTTCTTTGTGTTCAACGATTGGTGCGGGGTAAATGTCCGATTTTGGGGGCTGGTGAAGTGCCTTGCCTGATAAATGACGTAGCTCCGGCAGATAGCGCCGAATAAATTCGCCCTTGGCGTCAAAGCGCTGACCCTGGGTGGTTGGGTTAAAAATGCGGAAATACGGCGCGGCGTCAGTGCCGGTGGATGCGGCCCATTGCCAGCCGCCGTTATTCGAGCAAAAATCGCCGTCAATGAGGTTTTCCATAAAGTGCCGCTCGCCCCAGCGCCAGTCTATATGTAGGTCTTTACACAAAAACGATGCCGTAATCATGCGCAGGCGGTTGTGCATCCAGCCAGATTCCAGCAGCTGACGCATGCCTGCGTCGACAATTGGGTAGCCAGTACGGCCCTCTTGCCAAGCATCAAAGAGGGCTTGGTTATTGGGCCAGGGAATGTTTTCAGTATAGGTCTGAAAGGCGCGGCCGCGCACGACTTTAGGGAAGTGGTAGGCGACGTGACGGTAAAATTCCCGCCACAGCAGCTCGTTAAACCAGGTGCCTGCGCCGCTATTCCCATCCCAGATTGCCTCGCCGCATTCTTGTTGTAAACGCGCTAAACACTGGCGGGGGCTGAGCAGGCCAAAGCTTAGGGCTGCGGACAGTCGAGAGGTGTCATCGAGTTCGGGAAAGTCCCTGGCCTCGCGATAATCGTCAGCGCGTTCAGCGCAAAAATCTCTAAGCTGGTCTAGCAGCGCATCTTGGCTTGCGGGCCAGAGGCTGGAGTCGCGCTCTTCGCCGAATACGGGGCAGGCTGGATTAGAGACTGCTTTAGCCATGGCTTGGGGGCGGCGCAGGCAGGTGGGGAATTTGGCGGCCAAATGGTCTCGGCTGCGCCGCGAGAACGGCGTAAATACCTTATATGGGCCGCCGTCGCCTTTGGCGATCTCTAGCGGACTAAGTAAGCTGTCATCAATCAGTTGTAATGGAATGTTCTTTTCCAGGCAGTCGTCATCCCGACGCATTTCGTCGAGCAGCCATTCCCGATGGGCGTACACGGTGTCGACGTGGTGCTGGCGACAATAATCGCTGAGCTGGGCGGCAGTATTGCGAAAGTGACCAGCATCAATGATGTCCAGAGCAATGCCAATTTCACCGAGCTGGCGGCCGAGTTCGTCGAGGGCGCGGCGCAAATAGTGGCGGCGTATTGGCGCAATAATATGCTCGTCGAGCTGCTCCGGGCACAATAGATACAAGCCGCGTACCTTGTCGTGATTGGCGCAGGCCGCGCTCAGTGCCCGGTGGTCTAAGCTGCGCAAATCATTGCGAAACCACACAACGGCGGTCATGACTTATAGTCCCATGCGCAGTTTTAAATCCCGTGGGTATGGGTCGAAGTAATATTGGTCCAGTAAATAGTCGACACGGTATTTCTTTAAATAGTGACTCAGCATTTCCAGCGGTACGAGCAGGGGCAGTTGTCCGGCGGCATAGTCCTTTATCGTTCCGGTGAGTCTGAGTCTGTCCTCGGCGTCGAGGTGATCTTTGAAAAAGCCCTGGATATGCATCAGCGTATTCGTGTGATTTTTGGTGCTGGCGATCTGCTTTAAGGCCTGCATAAACTTGCTAATATAGCGGCGAGCTTTATCGTCAATATCGCCCGCTTCAGCGACGATTGGCCCAAGTTCACGATAAATAGTCTGATTGTGCGCTAGTAGTAAAAATTTGTGGCGACGGTGAAAATCCTCAAGGCCGCTGGCGGAGATGCCGCTATTAATTAGCCGCTGCCAGCGGGCGTAGGCAACCACGCGCAACACAAAATTTTCGCGCAGATGCACGTCGTTGAGTCGGCCGTTTTCTTCGACCGGCAGCAGGGGGTGGGCGGCCATTAATTGCTTGGCGTACAGACCTACGCCGATTTTTCCTAAACCATTACCCTTCTCGTCATACACGGGCACACGCTCCATGCCGCAGCTGGGCGATTTGGCGCAGAGAATATAGCCGCTGATCTCGGTAAGCGTCGGAACCGTGTCTTTGGCGAAGGTTTGCATGGCGTCCGTGACGTTTAAACTGCTGTCGCTGCTGCCAATAAGTTGGGGGTTTGCCGGATCGCCCACAAGGCGAATGGTCGGGCGCGGCACGCCCATGCCTATGGCCTGCTCGGGGCAAATGTTAATAAACTCAAAGTGCCGCCTCAGTTCTTCGTCGGCAAAGGGCAGGCGTTTGTGGCCGCCGTCGTAGCGTACTGGTTCACCGAGCAAGCAGGCACTGATGCCGATTCGAATAGGCTGGGTTTCCGACATGGGCTTAATTTATCCTGTGTGGCAGATAGCTGATTACGCTAAAGCATAGTCGATGGATCAAAAGTCTTGCGATTAGTATTGCTACTATTCGGCTTCGCCGGACAAAAATAATATTAACGCTCTAAAATCGTCGTCGCTGCAATTCATGCACATTCCCTTTGGCGGCATGCTATTGAGGCCGTTTTTGGTATTAGCTAATAATGTGTCTAAGCCTTTTTGGGTGCGAGACGCCCACTGCTCTTTATTCCCACTTTTAGGTGCTCCGGCGGCGCCAGAGCTATGGCAACCATAGCAACTTTGAATATAGAGGGATTTCAGTGAGGGGTCGCTAGGCATCCGCTTTGTGCTGGAAACTGCTTGTGGTGCTTGTGCGGTGCTGTTGTCTGGGCTTGTCGCACCGCGGCTAGGTTCGCCCTTGCTGCACGCGACCAGGGTAAATAGTCCGGTCAATACCGCGAGGATAAGGAAGGTTTTGTTGCTAAGCATAATGCAGTTCCAGTTAATCAAACTAAGTTGTCGTCAAAGCCAAAACGGTGGGCATTGGCCTCGTCTTCACTCAAGCGGTCGATCGCGCCCACATCTAAAACGGGCGAGGCGTCTATGTGCTGGGCGTCCATCATATAGGCAACGCGCTGCAAAGAACTGATAATTTGCGTTTGTTCCCATTCTTGGAGGTCACTGAACTGGCGAATGAAATAATCTTGCAAGGGCATGGGCGCATTGCGAATCAGCTCGTTGCCGGTTTCAGTAAGGCAGGCGTACACCTTGCGCTTATCCTGGCTGGAGCGCTCCCTCATGACGAGGCCGCGTTTCTCCAATCTATCAATAATGCTAGTGACGGTGGCTTGGCTGAGGCTCACCTGACTGGCTACATCGCTGATAATGACGTCACCCTGATCCCTAAGGATTTGCAGAATGAGCATTTGTGGTGCAGTTAGGCCCGCCGTCTTCATTAAATGCTTTGAATGCAAATCAATTGCCCGGGTTACCCGGCGCAGTGATACTAATACTTGGTCTATACTGTTCATTTTCAATGCCTGCAGATTGGCTTAGCGGCCCAATGGTAGCGGCTTGTAGAGTTTTTTGCACCAGCTAAACCTCCCGTTTGTCAATAGTCTGGCTTGAAATAGTTGGTCGAAGACGCGTATAATGCTTCGTATTCTAAGTAAATGAACAGGAGAATGGGTTCATTAATTTAGCGATTAAACAGCATGATCGGCGATATTAGCGCCCCAGTATCGTGCATGAGCTTCGTTAAATTAGTATGAACACTAAAAGATTGTGTTGAAATCAAATAGCGCGACGCAAGCCACGGCTGCCACGCTTCGTTTTCGCCAGCCAACGGCGGAAGATGGTTATGCCCTAAATCAATTAGTGGCGGCCAGCCCACCACTCGATACTAATTCCGTTTATTGCAATCTGTTGCATTGCACCCACTTTGCCGAAACCGCAGTTGTCGCTGAAGAAGATGGCAAATTAGTCGGCTTTATCTCCGCCCATATTATTCCCGCTAAACCGAACACAGTATTTGTGTGGCAGGTTGTGGTGGATAAAAGCCAGCGCGGCAAAGGTCTAGCCAAAAAAATGCTTAAAGAGGTTATTAAGCGGCCGGCCTGTGCACAAGTGAAATATATGGAAACGACAATTACACCAGATAATGAGGCCTCTTGGGCCTTGTTTCGCAGTTTTGCTAGAGATCTGGGTACTGAATTAAATCATAGCATTTGGTTTGAAAAAGAGGCGCATTTTGGCGGCCAGCACGACAGTGAAGCACTGCTGTGTATTGGGCCTTTCGCTCAATAAGCCTTAAGCAACATTTTTACTCAGTATTCATCCGCTCAGTAAAGGACACTAAGAGGACTTAACATGACTATTTTTGACCGACTCGAATCCGAAGTACAATCCTATGCCCGCTCATTTCCGGTAACCTTCGATAAGGCTCAGGGCGAGCACTTGTACTCAACCGACGGCAAGCAATACATCGACTTTTTGGCGGGTGCAGGCACCCTGAACTACGGCCACAATAACCCTGTGCTGAAGCAGGCTCTGGTCGACTATATTATGCGCGACGGCATTACTCATGGCTTGGATATGCACACCCAAGCCAAGGGCGACTTCTTGCAAGCCTTTAATGAGCATATCCTTGCCCCACGTGATATGACCTACACCTTCCAGTTTACTGGCCCCACAGGCACGAATGCCGTAGAAGCCGCGCTGAAATTGGCGCGTAAAGTCACTGGCCGTACCAGCATTGTGTCTTTTACTAATGGTTTTCACGGTGTGACCTTGGGCGCAGTTGCGGCCACCGGTAATAGCCATCACCGCGGCGGTGCCGGTGTGGCGCTGGGCGACGTGACCCGCATGCCTTTTTGTGGGTATTACGGTCGCGATGCCGACAGCCTGAAAATGATGGACAAGCTACTCTCTGACCCCTCGTCGGGTGTGGATCTGCCGGCGGCGATGATTGTCGAGCCAGTGCAGGGCGAGGGTGGCTTGAATGTGGCCAATAATGATTGGTTGCGCGGCCTCGAGAAATTGTGTCGCAAGCATGAGATCTTGTTGATCGTTGACGATATTCAAGCGGGTTGTGGTCGTACTGGCACCTATTTTAGCTTTGAAGCCAGTGGCATCAAACCCGATATTATTACCATGTCAAAGTCTCTGAGCGGCTATGGCCTGCCCTTTGCAATTGTATTGATTCGTCCCGATTTAGATATTTGGGAGCCAGGCGAGCACAACGGTACTTTCCGCGGCAACAACCACGCTTTTATTACTGCAGCGGCGGCAATTCGCCACTACTGGAAAGACGATAAGTTTGCCGCCGAGATTGTTGAGAAATCAGCTATCGTTAGCGAGCGCTTCAAAAAGCTGTCTGAGCAGTACGGCGTCACTAAACTTCAGCCTAAGGGCCGGGGCATGATGCAGGGTCTCGCTTGTCGGGACGGTGATATTGCTGACGAAATTGGTCGCGCCTGCTTTGAGCGGGGTCTCGTAATTGAAACCTGCGGCAACCGTGGCCACGTTGTTAAGGTCTTCTGCCCGCTCACCATCGATACGGCAGAATTGATTCGCGGTCTGGATATTTTGTCAGACAGCATCGCGGAAGTATTAGGAAAATCAGTTAACAAAAAAGCCTCTTAAGCGGCTGAAATCGCGCTTCTTCTGCAAGTAAACATTTGCGGAAGCGGCGTGCTTTATTCAGCAATTGAGCTTAAGTAAACAGCCTTAGTAAAAGGAATAAATCATGATTGTAAGAACACTGGAAGAATGTCAAAACTCTGAGCGACGCGTCGATAGTGAAAACTGGAGCAGCGTGCGGATGTTGCTGAAAGACGATCAAATGGGGTTTTCATTCCATATCACCACCATTTACGCTAACACTGAAACGCCAATTCATTACCAGAACCACTTGGAATCTGTGTACTGCATGTCGGGCAATGGCGAAGTTGAAACCTTGAGCGACGGCAAAGTGTATAAAATTGAAGCTGGCACCCTATACATTCTCGATAAACACGACAATCACTTACTGCGCGGCGGTAGTGAAGACATGAAAATGGCCTGCGTATTTAATCCACCGCTGAACGGCAAAGAAGTGCATGACGAAAATGGGGTCTACCCATTGGCGGCTGAGGCAGTGACCTGAGCTATTGAATTTTAAAAAACATTTTTTTAATTCAAGGGAGAGTAGCAGTGGGACACAGTGTAGAGAAAATTGGCGGCACCTCAATGACCAACTACGAGGCGGTGCGCGACAATGTGATTTTAGCAGGCGGTGAAAGCGGTAATATATATCAGCGTATATTTGTGGTTTCAGCCTATGGCGGCGTAACCGATTTACTGCTGGAAAATAAGCGCACTAGCCATCCGGGCGTTTATGCCCTGTTTGCCGATGACGGCGCTGAAACGCTGTGGCGTGATGCCCTGAGCGATGTTGGTAATGCCTTAAAAGAGATTAACGCTGGTTTGTTTCCCGACGCTGAGCAATTGGAGGCTGCCAATACCTATATTGAAGCCCGCTTGTTTGAAGCTGAGCGCTGCATGGATAATTTGCACCGGCTCTGCCAGCACGGCCATTTTGGTTTAGAAGATCATTTGCTTACCGTGCGGGAAATGTTAGCGAGTATTGGTGAAGCACACAGCGCGTGGAATACCGCCACCCTACTCAAGCGCGATGGCATCAATACTTGTTATATTGATTTGTCGGGCTGGCGCGCCGAGGAAGCACTGCCACTTGACCAGCATATTACCGAGGCGCTGGCAGGTATCGATCTAAATACCACCTTGCCGATTGTTACTGGTTACGCCCACTGTAAAGAAGGCTTAATGGCGAGTTTCGACCGCGGCTATAGCGAAATGACGTTCAGCCGTATGGCCGTCATCAGTGGCGCCCGTGAAGCGGTTATTCACAAAGAGTATCACCTTAGCAGTGCCGACCCTCGCTTAGTGGGAGCCGATAAAGTGGTGCCGATTGGTCGCACCAATTACGATGTTGCCGATCAGCTCGCCAATTTAGGTATGGAGGCTATTCACCCTCGGGCCGCGAAAGGTTTGCGTCAGCAAAAAATTGCTCTGCGGGTTAAGAATACCTTTGAACCTCATCATTCGGGCACGCTTATTGACTGTGATTATCGCAGCGAAAAGCCCTGTGTTGAGATCATCGCGGGTCGCAAGCAAGTCTATGCCTTGGAAGTATTTGACCAAGATATGGTGGGCGCTCTGTGGCGCTATGAGCAAAAGATACTGGGTGCCATTGAACGCTATAAGGGCACGGTGATTACCAAAGATATTAATGCCAACACCATTACCAATTATTTGGGTGTTAATTTAAAAACCGTAAAACGCATTGTGAGCGCAGTTAAAGAATTGTTTCCCGATGCGGAAGTCAGTACCCGTAAAGTCGCTATAATTTCAGCTATCGGCAGCGACATGCAGGTGCCGGGTATGTTGGCTAAAACGGTGGTTGCTTTGGCCTCGGCCAATATCAGTGTATTGGCTATGCACCAGTCGATGCGTCAGGTCGATATGCAGTTTGTGGTAAACGAAGATGACTACGAAAAGGGTGTCGCGAGCTTGCACCGCTGTTTGGTCGAAGTACATGACCACGGTGAAGCTATATGCGCAGCATAATACGGGGGTTTATCCTCTGTTGGGGGCTTCTGCCCCTTTTTGCTGTTGCGGCTGACAGTGCTGCGTCAACGCCCAGCGAGGCGCAGCCGAGTGCGGCCCAAGTAGATGCCAGTATCGACAATTTAGACAAGCCGCTCTATTCACCTTTTATTGAGCGTTATATGCTCGATGAGGTGCGCAATCTGCGTATCGACATGGAGCGCGCTCACCGCGAATTGGCCGCCGAAGTCGTCGACCGTGAATTAGGCGCTGCCGACAAGGCGGTGTCTTATGCAACCAATACCGTCACCTATTTTTTCTACCTCATTGCTGGGGTGAGTTCGGCCTTGGTGTTAATGGGCTGGAACTCGGTGCGCGATATTAAAGAAAAAGTGCACAGTGTTGCCAATGAGCAAGTCGCCGAATTGGTTGAGGAATACGAGAAGCGCCTGCGCGCGATTGAAAAGCAGTTAAAACAAGAAACGGCCCACATCGAGTCTAACCGCGAAGAAATTACGCTTACTCAAGAGATTCATTCGCTGTGGTTACGCGCCAGTCAAGAAACGAGCCCGGCGGGTAAAATTGCAATTTACGATCAAATTCTCGGTGTTAGAGGCGACGATATTGAGGCAATAACCTATAAGGCAGATGCGGCACTGGACCAGAACGAACCCCAGTGGGCAATAAATCTCTGCCAGCAGGCGCTGTTGCTAGATGAAACCAATGCCCACGCATTTTATCAATTGGCTTGCGCTCATACTTGTCAGGGCAATCTTGACGACGCCGCGCGCTACTTTACTCACGCGGTGGCACAGTCGGAATCATATCGAGAAGAACTGTATCGCGATCCAGCCTTGGCTGAATTGCGCGAACATCCTCTGCTGATAGAGTTACTAACGCCGACAGTGGAGAGCGCTTCATAGGCCTTGTGTTCACTTTCGCCACTAAACCAGAATTGATTGGATCTGAATATGGTAACTGCATGGAGTTTCGCGGCCTTTTTAACAGTATTTGTACTGATTGGCCTGTCGTCATTGTTTTTAAACAAACATCATAGCAGCGATTATTATTTGGCCAGTAATTCGGTACAGCCTTGGTTGGTAGGCTTGTCTGCCGTTGCCACTAATAATAGTGGCTATATGTTTATTGGTGTTATTGGCTATACCTACACGGTGGGCTTGTCGGCATTTTGGGTCATGGCGGGCTGGATCGCTGGTGACTTTATTGCCTCCCATTTAGTACACCGAAAGCTGCGGGCGACCACCGAGAGTAGCGGCCAGCTCAGCTATATTGGCGTACTCAGTAATTGGACCGGCACAAACATGGGCCGTTACCAAAAGCTCGCCGCGCTTTTATCTTTAGTGCTATTGCTCGCCTACGCTGCTGCGCAACTGCTGGCCGGTGGTAAAGCCTTGCAAGCCCTGTTTGATTGGCCGCGCTGGGCCGGTGCTGTAGTAGGCTCGGTATTGGTCGCAGCCTACTGCTTAGCGGGTGGTATTCGCGCCTCTATTTGGACCGACGCCGCCCAATCGGTTGTGATGATCACCGCGATGGGTGTCTTGCTCTGGGTTGCTGTCGCGGCCTTAGGCGGCCCAGTTGCCACCGTTGACGCGCTTTATCAAATACCAAATTATATGAATTGGTTTCCCGAAGACCTCGCCTTTCCCGGTGCGGCGGGGGCCATACTATTCGCCTTGGGTTGGCTGTTTGCCGGCTTCTCGGTGGCGGGTCAGCCCCATGTTATGGTGCGCTTTATGACCTTGGCCAATACCGGTGACATGACGCGCGCACGGGTTTGGTATTATCTGTGGTTTGTCGCCTTCTACTTGATGGCCACCGCGGTTGGTTTGTTGTCGCGCTTATATTTACCAGAAATTGGCAGCTTTGACGCCGAGTTGGCGCTGCCGACTATGGCCTTGCAGCTATTGTCACCGGTTATGGTTGGGCTGATCTTAGCGGGGATATTCGCCGCAACGTTGTCTACAGCAGACTCGCTAATCTTGAGCGCATCCGCTGCCCTCACCCACGACCTTTCACCAAAAAGTATTGAGCGGCCGTTGTTGATCAAATTGGCCACTTTTGGTGTGACGCTATTTGCGTTGGGCTGGGCTTTGCTCAGCGCCCAAACGGTATTTGGTATGGTGGTCATGGCGTGGTCTGGATTAGCAAGCGCCTTTGTTCCAGTGTTAGCAATTCTGATAAGTGGTCGTCGCCCCAATGAGGGTACGCTTATCGCCGTCAGTGCGGTTGGTATTTCCACGGCATTACTGTGGCGTTACTTCGATCTGCATAATATGGTTTACGAAGGCTTGCCTGGTATTGCTGCGGGTATCGCCACCTACCCTGTTGCCCAGTGGTTGAGTAATAGTGTAAAAGCTAAAGCCGCCACTTAGCGTGCATCGGCAATCTTGGCAGCGGTAATACGCTGCGCATCATTCACACTCTGCACCTTATACCCCTAATGATTAGCGGTGTATGAGGTTTGCAATCTCTTTCCGCTCCTTCCATTACTGCGCTTGCCTAGTCTGTAGCGCGATGGATGTTAGTGAGTCAGGGCTACTCTCCTCAACGGTCTTATCGCTAAATATCTCGTGCTGATGTTGGCGTAAACACATGCCTACGTAAGGAGCATTCCGCTAGAAAGTGTGTAATAGAGGGGTGGCTGCGCTTCGATTTTGAGATACTTCGCACACTTACAGTTAGCCATAGAATATATTATCTGGGTCTATTCAGTTCTGCCTAAGTCACTGCCGTGTCAATAACGGTCTTGAATATCACAACTTGAGTAGCTCGTCAGAAAAATAACTTTATTGCGTAACACTATGTGGAGTACCTAATGACTATGAATAGCACAAAGAAACTTGCCGCAGCCGTCATGCTGACATCGTTATCAAGCTTAAGCGTCGCCGAACCGTTGGCACCCGTCCTTGGTCTTTTAGGTGGCGTTGGTGGTGGCGGTCTGCCCAGCTTAGAAGCATTGCCTTTAGATCCATCTGCGCTAATGGGTAGCGGCACTAATTTGCTCAGTATTGGCAATTTGCCGGTTACCCCAGCAGACCTACTTAGCTTGCTGGCCTTAGTCCCGCTGCAGACAGGAACAGATGTGCTCGCGAATACGGGTTTGCCCTTGAATTCAACAGTAGCGCAAGTGGGCGGTCTTGCAGATTATAATTCTCTGCCAATTAACCCATTTTCCGTAATAGCTGGTGGTGGCTTGTCTGGTATACCGGCTAATCCGAGCTTGCTTTTAGGTGGCGGTTTACCGGGACTTACGCTAATTCCCGTCGCCCCACTGGCGCCAATTGTTGACGGCGGGCTTCCAGATATTGGCGCCCTGCCGGTCGATTTTTTGGCCTTAATCCCGCTGTAATACGATTGGGTATTTATAGGCGTGAATAAACTTCACGCCTACCGTAAAAAATCCGGCAATATTAGCGTCGGCTTATCTCATTCCCTCCACCGGGCATTTCTGCTGATATCCCTTACATTGCTACTGGAGCTTGTCTATGGCATCGCCACGCGCCATAGTATTGCCCAGTAAATTCTATGTGGTGAAGGATGGCATTGTCGTGAAAGCAATTATCTTAGTCGTTACTATCGTGATAATCGCAGTAAGCTACAGCTGTCGTGCCAATAGCCCGGAAAGAATGACGGACTCTTTATCGTCGAGCGCCGTTCAGATTGCCGAGGCTGATCAAATCCTTGGTGAGGCTTACAAAAATAAACGTAGCGATATTCAGGTGCAAGGTCAGGGCCGAGTTGAAAAAATCCTCGCCGATGACAATAAAGGCAGTCGCCATCAAAGATTTATTCTCCGTCTTAGCTCTGGGCAGACCTTATTAGTTGCCCACAATATTGATCTCGCGCCGCGTATTGCCGGTTTGCAGGTGGGTGATAGTGTCGGCTTTTACGGTGAATACGAGTGGAACCAGCGCGGTGGCGTGGTGCACTGGACGCATCGTGATCCCGCTGGCCGCCATGCCCATGGCTGGCTAGCGCATCAGGGGCGGCGCTATCAGTAAAAGTTTAGCTTAAGGCTTTCCACAAACCTAATAGGCTAATGACGAGTAGCGTGAGACCTAAAAAGCGAAAGAACAACGGCGTTTCCGCCTTGAGCATATGCTGGTGAAAGCGCAGACCAATGACATGACCAATGGCCGCGCAGGGTAGCAGCCAGAGATGATGAATTAGCTGTAAATCAATTCCCGCGTAGATAAACGCGCCTAGCTTAATACCAACAAAAATAAACCACAGCGCAAATAGGGTGTCGCGCAATTGCTCTCGGGCAATGTGTTGCGCGGCAACCGCAATAATTAATGGCGCGCCAATCAAGGAGGTGCCGCTAATATAGCCGCCGACAATTAAAAATAAGGCATCAATAAATTTGCTATTACTTTTAAAAGGCTTGTTGGCGATATAGGAGATGGCATAAACCGAAACGATGGAAAAAATAATAATGCTGAGGGTGTCGGCTGGCAAAGTGATTAAGCCAAACACGCCTAATAGTTTGGGCACAATCATAATACCGAGCATATAACGCAAATAGGACCAATTCACGGTGCTGGCATGCCTGCGGCCAATCGCTTGGCTGCTGCGATTATTTAAGATCAATGTGATCGATGAAAAAATGAGCAATTGCACCGAAATCAAGGGCAGAAAAACCAAGGCCTGATTATGTACAAGTAGTAGGAACGGTAGGCTTAATACCGCGCCGCCAAAGCCTAGCCCAGAGCGCACAAAGCCGCTCCAAATAAAAATAATGCCGATCAGTACGTACTGATAGAGGGCGAGGTCGGCCATCAGAATCCTGTTTGGTTTGGGGAAATAAGGTGGGGCGCAGTATGCTGATTGTAATGGGCGAGGCGATAAAATCCTAGCGCGTAGGAGCCGACGATTTCATGGTGTATATCGTGTCTTTACTGCAATACCTGGCCGCGCGGCTTGCAATCTCTGCTCCGTAGCCCCATTAATAGATATGCTGAACTCTAATTAAAGGCTGATTCAATGTCTGCTCAGAACAATAACGGTGCCAAAGACCCCTGGGGCTCTGGCCAACAGTCGCCCCCAGATTTAGACGCGATTATTAATAAGGGCATAAAAAACTTAAAAGACAAATTTTCGGGAGGTGGTGGCGGTAACGGCGGTGGCCCAGGTTTGCGGCGCGCGCTGCCTATGATTTTATTGTTTGCTGCGGGTCTTAGCCTGTGGTCCGCTTATTATACCGTGCCGAGCGATTCGGTGGCGGTAGTTCAGCGTTTTGGGATGTATCTAAAGGAAGTTCCCCCCGGTCTGCACTTCAAATTGCCATTGGGCATTGATAAATCGACCGTAGTGCCAGTTAAGCGCCAGCTCAAGCAGGAGTTTGGTTTCTCGACACCGGGCGCCAGAGATGCGTATCAAGGTAGTCGCGACGGCAATCTAGAAACTCAAATGGTGACCGGCGATTTAAACGCGGCATTAGTCGAGTGGGTGGTGCAGTACCGAATTTCTGATCCGGTAAAATTCTTATTCGCTGTACGCGAACCGGCAGAAACGCTGCGCTATGTGTCAGAGTCCGTAATGCGGGAGGTGGTGGGTGACCGTACAGTAGACGAAGTTATTACCATTGGTCGTCAGGAAATTGAAATTGAAGCCCTGCTAAAAATGCAAGAGTTGTCCAGCAAATATGAAATGGGCATCAATATTGATCAGGTGCAGCTCAAAAACATCAATCCACCTCGCCCTGTGCAGGAATCCTTTAACGAGGTAAACCAAGCTCAGCAGGAAAAAGAAAAGCTCATTAACGAAGCGCGCCGCGAATACAATAAAGTCATTCCGCTGGCCGAAGGTGAGAAAGACCAGCGCATTCGCGAGGCCGATGGTTATCGTTTAAAGCGTATTAATGAGGCTGAGGGTGATGTTGCTCGCTTTAACGCATTGTTTACCGAATACCGTAAAGCCCCGGAAGTTACTCGGCGCCGAATTTACATAGAAACCATGCAGGAGATTATGCCCAATATTCAAAACAAAATTTTGGTCGATGACGATATGAGTGGCTTGTTACCGCTGTTAAACATTGGCGAACAAAAGGGCAGCAAAAAATGAAAAACACAAAATCGATTGCCGCCATGATCTTATTGTTTGGCGGATTGTTTGTCTTGATGAGTTCGGCCTACACGGTTGATGAAGTCGAACAGGTCATTATCACTCAGTTTGGTAAGCCAGTTGGCGAGCCAGTGACCGAGGCCGGCCTAAAGTTTAAAGTGCCTTTTATTCAAGAAGTTAATCCCATCGATAAACGGGTCTTGGAATGGGACGGTACGCCATCGGACATGCCGACCAAAGATAAGCTGTATATCTCCGTTGATTTATTTGCACGCTGGCGTATTGTCGACCCGTTGCAATACTTTTTGCGACTGCGCGATGAACGCAGTGCTCAGTCGCGCTTAGACGATATTCTGGGCAGTGAAACCCGCAATGCTGTAGCCAAGCACGAACTAATTGAAATTATTCGTACTACTAAAGACCGTATCCCCTTGCGCGATGCAGCACTGGCGTCCTCTTCTCAAGGCTTAAATATGGGCGCATTAGTGCCGATTGAAAAAGGTCGACAGATGGTGGAACAAGAGATCTTTACCGAGGCCGCTGAGAAGGTGGGTGTCTTTGGTATTGAGCTGCTCGATATTCGATTTAAGCGCATTAATTACAACGCCAGTGTACGACCTAAAATCTATGATCGTATGATCAGTGAGCGCCGCCAGATTGCCGAGCGTTTTTTATCTGAGGGTAACGGCGAAGCTGCACGGATCCGCGGTAACCGCGTTCGCGAGTTAAACAAGATTCAGTCTGAGGCCTACCGCGAAGTAGAAGAAATTCGCGGTCTTGCCGACGCTAAAGCTACCGAAATTTACGCAAGCGCCTATAATCAAAGCTCGCAGTCGGTAGAGTTTTATGAATTTACTCGAACCATGGCGGCCTACTCATCACTTGTTGATAAGAAGACCACCTTGGTACTGTCTACCGACAGCGATTTGTTCAAGTTCCTAAAAGGCATGACCCCGCGACCGGGGAAGTAACATCACCGTGTAAAGGAGCATTACAATGAGTAAAGAGCAAAAGAGTAATAAGGAAACTAAGAAAAAGCCGGCCTTGTCGCAAAAGGAAAAGCGCCAAGCTAAAAAGTCGAAAGTCAGTTCAAGACCAGACCCTTTCGCTAAGCTTTGACTTTATCGGGCGGTGGCGCGCAAGCGCCCCGCTTTGATTTGCAGACGTTTGCCCCGCCTTAACATCATCAAAAATTGATTTTGCACAATAGAATTTAAGCGCTTGAACCCCACCTAGAAACACGATTTAATTTACGCAGTGCCCAGCCAAATCAACGTAGCGTCGTTGTTCCCTATTTTAAACGGTGTCGACAAGGATGAGTTCAACGCCCCAAAAGACCGCTATTGAAGACTTGTATCGGCAAGAATCTCGGCGGGTGTTTGCGACCCTGCTGCGCTTGCTGGGGGATTTTCAATTAGCTGAAGAAGCTCTTCAAGAAGCGTTTATTGCGGCCCTTAAACAGTGGCCCAGTGATGGTGTTCCCGCTAACCCCCGCGCGTGGTTAGTCTCGGCGGGTCGGTTCAAAGCTATCGATGCACTGCGTCGCCAGTCCCGTTTTATAAAGGGTTTAGACGATATTGCCGATAGTATCGATGCAGCCACCCCAGACTATGCAGGCCTCGCTGATGACGAAATTGGCGATGACCGCTTGCGCCTAATTTTTACCTGTTGCCACCCAGCTTTATCGGAAGACAGTCGGGTCGCCCTCACTCTGCGCGAAGTGTGTGGTCTGACCACCGAGGAAATCGCCAGTGCTTTTCTTTGCAAGCCTAGCACTATTGCCCAACGCATTGTGCGCGCCAAAGCCAAAATTCGGGCGGCCCATATTCCCTATCAAGTTCCCGGTGCAAAGGAATTGCACGGGCGTTTAAATGGGGTGCTGCAGGTGCTGTACTTATTGTATAACGAAGGTTATTCCGCTTCAGCTGGGGACAGCCTCGGGCGAATGGATTTGGCGGTAGAGGCTATGCGATTGACGGAACTATTGCTGCAATTGCAGCCTCATGCAGAAACAATGGGCTTACTGGCTCTTATGTTATTGCAGGAGTCACGTCGCGACGCGCGTTGCAGTGAAGACGGTGAATTAATTTTATTACCAGACCAAGATCGTAGCTTGTGGAAACAGGACGATATTCGCCGAGGTGCCAGCTTGGTTCGTGGGGCTTTACTGCGCGGCCCCGTCGGCGTTTATACCATTCAAGCCGCTATTGCGGCCGTTCATGCCGAGTCACCCAATGCGGCGGCAACTGACTGGGCTGAAATTGTAGGCTTGTATGATGTGCTTATGGGGCTAAGCCCGAGCCCCATCATTGCTTTGAACCGGGCGGTGGCTTTGGGAATGCGCGATGGCCCGGCGGTGGGCTTGTTACATGTGGACGGCATTTTGCGCAGCGGCGAGTTGCACAGTTATCATTTACTCCACGCGGCCCGTGCCGATTTTCTCCGACAATTAGGCGAGCGAGATGCCGCATTGGCGGCCTATAAGCAGGCACTCGGTCTTGTTGAGCAAACCACTGCCCGCCGCTTTTTGGCGGGGCGGGTAGCCGAATTAGAGAGCGCCTGAATCGCTGCCGTTAAAGTCCTTATGAAGGCCTTTAAGTAGGCGGTCTTTGTCGGCCCACAATTCCGATACCCACTGTTGAAACTCCCCGCGAAATTGCTCATCGCTCAAATAGTCGCGACTTAGAAAGCGTGGCGCAATTGTCTGCTTTTCAATACGCACCACAACCTTCTTCACGCGGCCGGACAGAAAATGCCAAAAGCTGCGATCATCGCAGGGGTAGTAAATGGTGAGGTTGAGCATAGTGTGTAATTGCTCACCCATTGCGCCTAAAACAAAGGCTGCGCCGCCGGCTTTGGGTTTTAGCAGGTGCTGATAGGGCGACTGCTGCAGCTGATGTTTGGCTGGCGTGAAGCGAGTGCCCTCTAAAAAATTGAACACGGTGACAGGCGTATATTTAAATTTTTCGCAGGCCTTGCGCGTTGTTTCCAGGTCCTTGCCTTTTAAGCTGGGGTTCTTGGCAATCTCGGCTGCGGAATAGCGCTTCATAAAAGGAAAGTCTAATGCCCACCAGGCAATGCCGATCACAGGTACCCAAATCAATTGCTGCTTAAGGAAAAACTTGAGCATGGGTATTTTGCGGAAAAGCACTTTTTGGGCGACTAAAATATCGGCCCAAGACTGATGGTTGCAGGTGACAAAATACCAATCGTCGAGGCTTAAGTCCTCTGCGCCTTCAATATCCCAATGGATATCATTGATGACGTGGAGCAATACATTATTGAAACCCACCCATAAATTGGCGATTTCAATCGATGCCACGGTACACCAGCGCCGCCATGCTGTGATCGGAATGACTAATTTAAGTATCGCCACCAGTAACAAAAAAGGGACTAGTGTTAGCGTGGAGCAAATAATTAAAAATAGCGTCAGGCTGCCGCGCAGCCAGTGGGGGAGAAAATTAAGCATGAGTTTTTATCTTTAACCGCCTTGAGTTGTGGCTATTGTAACGCATGAACACATTGTTGCAGAGCCTTTGTCACGCCCTCAAGGAATCTTCTATCACCAAAAATTAAAGGCCTGCGGTGATAGTAGGTGCTTGCTTAAGAATAAGCTTGGCCGAGTTACAGAAATAATTAGCGGTGCCTGTCGAATTGCGGTCGTCTCAGACGACTAAGCTGATATGCGAAAGCGAACACCGAAATTAGAGGGAGTTATTATGAAATACCTGTGTTTGGTCTATGGCGAAGAAGCCCAAATGGCAGAAATGGACGATGCCGAATGTATTGCCTGTCGAGACGCGTTAATCGAAAGCGGTCACTTTATTGCCGGTCACGCACTGCAGCCGGTAAGCACCGCCACCACCCTGCGTTTGCGAAACGGAGAGGTGGCGATTACCGATGGGCCCTTTGCTGAAACCAAAGAGCAGTTGGCTGGCTTCTACCTGCTCGAAGCCAGGGATTTAAATGAAGCGCTAACTAAAGCGGCCAAGATTCCCCCCGCGCGGATCGGCTCGATAGAAGTGCGCCCCGTGCGGGAGTTGCAGGCAGATCAGTGACATCTAGGCGCGTGAATGAATATGATCGAGGAGAGTAAATAATGACTTACGTCGACGGTTTTGTATTACCTGTACCTGAAAAAAATCTCGCGGCTTACTGGGCAGTGGCCAAAATAGCTGGCGAGGTCTGGAAGGAGCACGGGGCCTTGGCTTATATGGAGTGTGTGGCAGATGATGTAAAGACTGGGGTTCACACTTCTTTTCCGCAAAGTGTCAAATTAGCGGCAGATGAAGTTGTCGTGTTCTCGTGGATTGTTTTCGCATCTCGGCAAGAGCGCGACCGCATTAATGCCGCTGTAATGACAGATCCGCGCATTGCCGAGCTGATGTGTGCCGAAAATATGCCCTTTGACGGTAAGCGTATGATCTACGGCGGCTTTAAAACGATGGTAGGTATGTAAATAGGATTAGCGTCGTCGTCCTATAAATAGTTGATAAATGGCAGTGGAGTTGCGCAATGAAGCGAAACAATTGGGTCTATTTCTGTTCACTTGCGGTAGCGATATTGCTTGCCGCATGCCTGCCTGTGGCCAATCAGGATCAAACCCCGGCGAAGGCCTTTACCACAGAAGCACCTGCAGGGGCTTATACGCTCGACCCCTCCCATGCGGACCTGTCATTTCGCGTTAGCCATTTGGGCTTTTCGGTGTACACCGCACGGTTTGCAGAGTTCACGGCGGAGCTTTATTTTGATCCGGCGACGCCGACGGCAATGAGGGTGAATGCCACCATTGATCCGCGCTCTCTTGTACTACCATCACCGCCCGAGGGCTTTCTCGACACCTTGCTGGGCCCGCAATGGCTGGATACCGCTCAGTATCCGCTGATTAGCTTTCGCTCGACAGGTGTCGAAACCGGTGCTGGGCGTGCGCTGCGGATCACGGGTGATCTCACTCTTCATGGGGTCACCAAATCGGTTGTGCTCGACGCGACATTTAATGGTGGTTACGCCGGTCATCCCCTCGACCCACATGGCCGGATCGGTTTTTCTGCGCGGGGTATGTTTAAGCGGTCTGATTTTGGTATTTCAGTAGGCATTCCGGCGCCGGGTTCGACCATGGGCGTGGGCGATGACCTGGAGGTTATTATTGAAGCAGAGTTTACTGGGCCGCCGCTCAAGCAAGGCTAACGCTTATAAATAGATGAAGCGTGGGGTTTGAATGTAATCGTGTCGCGGTCGGGGTAGGATAAGGGAGTCCTCTCCCAGTGCAGGTACAGTATGAGCTTCACGATTCAATTGGGTCGGCACAGCTATCATTTTGCTGATTTAAAAACGCTGCTGGCCAAGGCGAGCCCAGCCCGCTCGGGGGATTATTTGGCGGGTATCGCCGCCGCTAGCCATGAAGAGCGCGTGGCCGCGCAATGGGTCTTGGCAGATCTGCCCTTGCGGCATTTTCTGAATGAGCTGGTCATACCTTATGAAAGCGATGAAATTACTCGGCTCATTGTTGACGGTCACGATCTTGCGGCCTTTGCCCCGGTAGCGCATTTAACGGTTGGCGGCTTTCGCGACTGGCTATTGTCAGATGCTGCCGACACGGCTGCGTTAACGGCCCTCGCGCCAGGCTTAATGCCGGAAATGGTCGCGGCAGTTAGCAAATTGATGCGGGTGCAAGATCTCATTGTTGTGGCCAAAAAGTGCGAAGTGATCACTCACTTTCGCAATACCATCGGCTTGCGCGGTCATTTTTCTACGCGCTTGCAGCCAAATCACCCAAGCGACAATGCGGCGGGGATTGCCGCTAGTCTGATCGACGGCCTGCTTTATGCCAGTGGCGACGCGGTGATTGGCATTAACCCAGCATCTGACAATACCCAGACGGTTGGCCGACTATTGGGCTTGTTAGATGAGTTTATTCAACGCTTTGAGATTCCCACCCAATCCTGTGTGTTAACCCATGTCAGTACGACGCTGGCGCTAATAAACCAAGGTGCACCGGTAGATTTGGTCTTTCAGTCGATTGCAGGCAGTGAAGCGGCCAACAGCAGCTTTGGCATTAATGTTGCGACGCTCAATGAGGCGCATGACGCGGCACAGTCACTTGGGCGCGGCACGGTTGGCAATAATGTGATGTATTTTGAAACCGGGCAGGGCAGCGCCCTGTCGGCTAATGCCCATCACGGCGTCGACCAACAGACAATTGAAACCCGTGCTTATGGACTGGCGCGACAATTTTCGCCGCTTTTGGTGAATACCGTGGTCGGCTTTATTGGGCCTGAGTATTTATACAACGGTAAGCAGATAATTCGCGCCGGCTTAGAAGACCATTTTTGCGGTAAGTTGCTCGGTTTGCCGATGGGCTGTGATATTTGCTACACCAATCACGCAGAGGCAGATCAAGATGACCTAGACACCTTGCTGACCCAGTTCGCCCTCGCGGGAGGCAGTTTTATCATGGGTGTCCCCGGCGGCGACGATATTATGCTGAACTACCAAAGTACCTCGTTTCATGATGCTCTCGCGATTCGGCGGCTATTATCGCTGCCGCCAGCACCGGAGTTTTTGCAGTGGTTGCAAAAAACCGAGATTATGGATGCCAAAGGCAATTTGCTGAGTGGGCAGTGCCTACCTCCGGTGTTTGCGAAAGCACTTAACTTTACGGAGGCTGGCCATGGCCAATAGTACAATCGATAGCTGGCAGCCGCTGCGCGGCTACACCAGCGCCCGCATTGCACTGGGGCGGGTGGGTGTGGCTACTAGCACCGCGGTAAACTTGCAGTTTCAACTCGATCACGCCCGGGCCAGAGACGCGGTCCACCAAGGTTTAAATGTGGACGCGCTGGCAGCGGTCTGCACCGCTAGCCTAGCCGATATTGCGGGTAATCACCGTCAGCACTTACTGCCTGCTATTCAGCTAAGCAGCCAGGCCGGAGACCGCCATGGCTATTTGCAACGGCCAGACTTGGGGCGCCAATTGCCCGAATTACAGTGGCAGGCCTTGGCTGAGCGCGGCGCAAGCCAAGTACCGATCGACGTGGTCGTAATTGTTGGTGACGGACTATCTTCTGCCGCCGTCAGTGCCCACGCCGCACCGGTATTAGCGATGCTGATTGCCGGTTTGGCTGAGCTCGGCTTGCAGCTAGGTCCCTTGTGCATTGCGAGTCAGGCCAGAGTTGCGCTGGCTGATGATATTGGCGAAGCGCTAGGGGCGAGCTTAAGCGTGATCTTAATTGGCGAGCGCCCGGGCTTAAGTTCGCCAGACAGTCTTGGTATGTATATTACCTATAGACCTAAACGGGGCTGTTCGGATGCCGAGCGCAATTGTATTTCGAATATTCGTGACGCTGGCTTGAGCTACCAGCAAGCGGTGGATACGGCCCTGTACCTTATTCGCGGAGCGCTGTTAAAGGGCTTTAGCGGCACCCAATTAAAAGACGACTCAGCGACCCTAACGGCCTCCTGCTTGGGCGTTCCATTTTTAAAATAAAACCATAGGCATCAATTGCTTGTTTGCCGACGCTGGCATTTAAGCTGAACTTTTTAAGTGTGGTAGTGGTAAGCCCGTATGGGATTATGAGTCTTGTCCGGCCAAAATATTAGCCTGGGTCAATTTTAATTATTTGTGGTGCAGTCGAAGGCAACTTCACATCGCTTCAAAACGCTATTTGACGACTATACTTAAAAGCAGAACTGTAACATTTGTAATTACGTTTATAGACTAGTGCAAATGTCAGATGTTTAGATGCAGTACGCTGCCGAGGTGATTTTGTGATAGCTCCTGAAATTCCGGATAATGAAGCCGAGCGCTTAAAAACACTGCGTGCATTGAATATTTTAAACACACCAATTGAAGAGCGCTTCGATCGCATTACACGTATGGCGCGGCGTTTGTTTGATGTGCCCATTGCTTTAATTAGCTTGATTGATGAAGACCGTCAATGGTTTAAGTCGTCTATGGGCTTGGCGGTGCGTGAGACACCCCGAGATATTTCCTTTTGTGGTCACACCATTCTCGACAACAATATTATGCTTGTGCCGGATGTGCGCGAAGATAAACGCTTTTTTGATAATCCCCTGGTAAGCAGTGAGCCCAATATTGGTTTTTATGCCGGCTGTCCGGTGCGCGCGCTAGACGGACAGGTGCTCGGTACCCTGTGTTTAATTGACACAAAACCAAGAGATTTATCAGAGGAAGATTTGGAGATAATGCGTGATCTCGCACTGATTGTTGAAGCGGAGATCGCGACGGTAGAATTGACGACGGTAGATGAATTGACCAGCATCAGTAATCGACGCGGCTTTCTCATGCTGGCAGAGCACGGCTTAAATATGTGTGCCCGCCGTCATTTACCCGCTTCCCTAGTAATGATTGATATTGACAAATTCAAAGCGGTAAATGAAGCCTATGGTCACCGTGAGGGTGATCGAGCATTGCGCAGTTTTAGTGAACAAATGAAAAATAAATTGCGGGCTTCAGATTTGTTTGCCCGAATCGGCAGCGATGAGTTTGTCATATTGTTAACCAATACGTCTGTTCAAACCGCTGAATCAGTAATGACGGACTTCACCAAAACCTTAGGTGAATTTAATGCACGAATAAATCGGGGATATGAGTTGGCATTCTCCTACGGCGTTGTCGACTTTAATGCGAATAGACACTCAACGGTGGAAAAAATGCTCGCCGACGCTGATATTATTCTGTACGACCAGAAAAAGAAAAGGCGCTACTCTGAACGCTTAGCAGAAAAAAACTAAGGGGTCGCTGCGCGAGGAACTGAATTCAGCGGTATGTATACCGCAAGATGCAGTCTCGCTTGGCGACGGCCCTTAATCTATCTCTTGGGTATCTATAATCTAGTGCGAATAGCTGTATTCGCACCGAGCCTAGCGTTACCATGTCTGTGGCATTAAGCCAGCTAAGGTTTGGCTACGACAGTTAGCGTGGAGAATATGATGAGTGATATCCAATACCCTCTTGAGGGCTCTTGCCAGTGTGGAAATATTCGTTACCAGCTGTTGGCGCCGCCGTTAAAAATTATGGCTTGTCACTGTAAAGCCTGCCAAAAACTGTCGACCAGCGCCTTTAGTATTACCGCCCTCGTTAATGCCGATAGTCTTGTTGTTCAGGGCGAATTGGCACAGTGGGAACGTCTGGCTGAGAGTGGCAATAAAAACTACGCTAAATTTTGTCCCCACTGTGGCAACCGCATTTATCACTTTAATCCAGACCAACCAGAAACCATAAAACTCAAGGCCGCCAGCCTCGATGATACGCGGATTCTTAATCCCGAGGCCCATATTTGGGTGTGCCAGAAACAAGATTGGTACCAGATCCCAGAAGGCGTTCCTCAGTTTGATAAGCAGCCATAGCTTATTCTAAACCCCGTTTAGCCTTTAAGCGCTCAGCCCTGCGACATCATGTCGCATTGTTGTTGGCGTGTTAATCACTAAAATGTGCAGCTCAAAATTGAGGTGCACATGTCTAAATTTATTTCGCCAATTATATTGCTCAGTGCCCTTGGTATGAACTTACCGACTTGGGCCGAACACGCCGTGCTTGAAACCATATTGGTAACGGCAACCCGCGACGATCAGCAATTGGCCGATGTGGCCGCAAGCGTTGGGGTTTTAGATCAAGAAACCATTGAAGCACTTAATCCACGTCATGCTAGCGAGTTAATGAATCGGATTCCCGGCGTCAATATTGTCCAGCTCGGCTCCGGCGGTGAGGGCGTTGCTGCGGCGATACGCCAACCTGTTTCTTACAACCCGGTCTATCTCTATTTGGAAAATGGTGTACCGACTCGCTCGGCGGGTTTTTTTAACCACAATGCCCTTTACGAAGTGAACACGGCATTGGCAAACGGTGTGGAAATTATTAAAGGCCCGGGTTCTGCTCTATACGGTTCCGACGCCATGGGCGCGGTGATTAACAGCCTTGTCGGTCAGCCGGCAAAAGAAGACCGCATCAGCCTCACGCTTGAAACTGGTGAATTCGATCATTATCGCAGTCAGCTGCGGGCCTCACAGGTGCAGAGTAAGGATAGCTACACAGTAAATTTGTCGGCCGCGAAAAACGGCAGCTGGCGTGATAATAACGACAGTGAGCGTCAGGAATTAGTCTTGGGCTGGTTTCGTCAGCTCGACTCCGAATGGCAGGTCAATACCGTGGTCAGCGCGAGTAAGGTGGCGATGGCCACCGGGGGTTCAGCCCTGGGTTTAGCCGACTATTACACGCAGCCAGAAAAAGCCGGTAATACCATTGGCTATCGGGATGTCAGTGCCCTGCGGCTGTCCTCGGCATTTGAGTTTAGTGGCGACGGCTACAGTCTAAGTATCACCCCGTTTGCGCGTAGCAATGCCCTTGCCTATGTGGCGACATGGACCTTAAACACCGGCCGCGTTCAGCCAGCGCCAGCGTGGTGCCCCAGTTGTTCACCAGCGCTAGATTCCCAAGATGCCCATATTAATGAAGACGGTCACGACTCTGTCGGCGTGCTACTGAAATATCGCCACGACCTTTCTGAACACAGCTTTGTTATCAGTGGTGTCGACATTGATCGCAGCCGTGGTGAGCAAACGCAATTTTATATACAGCGCACTGACAATGATCTCGGCCAGTATTGGTTAAGCTACCAAAAGGCGGGTCGTTTATACGACTACACCGTCGACTACCTCTCGGTGTCGCCCTATATTCATATGGAAAGTCAGCTGACTGAGCGGCTGCGCGGCAGCGCGGGTCTGCGTTACGACGCAATTGCCTACGATTACCAAGACAATATTGCTCGTGCACCCCAAGACCCCGCCCATTTGCGGCCGCTAGATCAAACATTGGATTTTGAGCATCTGAGTCCAAAGCTGGGCTTGGTCTACGATTTCTCAGATTCACTCAATGGCTATACGTCGTATCGGCACGCCTTCCGTATCCCCTCGGCGTCCCAACTATTTCGCGCCGGTGACACCGCCGACTCCACTGCCCTGGCGCCAGTCAAAGCCGACAGTATTGAGTTTGGTTTGCGAGGGAATTTAGATGCCGCGAGTCGTTTTGATTTAGCGGTGTATTACATGCGCAAGCAGGACGAAATCTTATCCATAGCCGACCCGCAAACGGGCACCCGCCGCAATGCCAATGCCGGGGAAACCTCTCATCGGGGTATCGAGTTAGGTTTGGAGCGAGACCTTAGCGAGCGTCTCGATATTGGCCTCGCTTATACCCGCTCAGAACATCGTTACGAGGAATGGATAGACCGCAGCGGCAATTACAGTGGTAATGCCATGCCCGACGCGCCAGCGAGTTTTATCAATGCGCGCCTTAACTACCGTCCTCACATTTTAAACGGTGGCTATATTGAGTTTGAGTGGTTGCGCCAAGGCGAGCACTGGTTAGATGAAAAAAATGACAAGGACGGTATTGCCGACGATCGCGATAAATACGACGGCCACAGCCTGTTGAATATCCATGCCGAGTATCAGTTCAATGCACAGCTGAGTTTTTATACCCGCATTTATAATGTCACTGATCGCCGCTACGCGGAAACCACCAGCAAATATGGCCCGGCATTTACCCCCGGCAGTCCACGCCTAGCGACCATTGGCATTAGAGTGGAGCTGTGATGAAAGCGCATCGCTCGCGGACGCCAAAACTTATCGCACTGCTTCTGCACTGGCATGCAAGAGTCGGCATGGTCGTTGGCTTGGCTATTATTGGCTGGGGTTTAAGTGGCTTATCCCACCCTATTATTTCGCGCATTCAGCCCGTTGCCGACGCCTTTACTTATAAATTAGACGCCATGTCGACTGCGGACTTGCTTACGGTGGCTGCGGCTAGCGAGCGTGCGGGGATTACGGGCGAGGCGAGTGCCGCGCGCTTGCTGGCTTGGCGCGGCCGACCGTATTACCGCGTAGTCGTCGCGGATGCAGTTATATGGCTAGATGCCCGCACCGGCGAGCTTATCCCCCGTGGTGAACTGGATTATGCGGTGCATCTTGCTCGGCATTATTTAGGCGATCAGCAAAGTGCGATTCAGTCAGTTGAATCGCAGACGTCGTTTGACGATGACTATGTTTACGTCAACCGATTGCTGCCGGTGTGGCGGGTAAGCTTTGCTCGGGACGACGGTATGCGAGTGTATGTGGATACCGCCAGTGACCGCCTCGGTACAGTGGTAAATAACACCAAGGCCATGACCAGTACTTTTTTCCGCAATGTTCACTCGTGGGTATTTATTGAAAACACCGCGCTGCGATTGAGCTTAATGAGCCTGTGCCTACTTGGCGGTGGGCTGATCTCCCTGGCAGGCCTACTGCAATATTACCTGCAATGGCGAGCCGGTCGCGGCTGGCGACCAAGGCCACTATTGCGTCTGCATCGCGGCCTTGGTTTAGCTGTAGCGATAACGGCGGTCACTTTTACGGGCAGCGGCTTATACCATTTATGGCAAAAGCAATTTTTGCCCAGCATTGCCGAGGTGCCGCCGATGGCGGCTGCGCTTAATAAGCTGAGTTTAGATTGGCCTAGCTTAAGTCCCTATTTGGTTCAAGCCGACCTCGTTAATATTGACGGTGACTATTACTTTCGGGTCTGGGCAGGGGGTGAGCTGCAATACCGACGCGCAGCAAATGGCCAGCTACTCGCGGATGGTGAAGCAGTTCACGCCCGCGCAATTGCGCAGGCCTATATCCCAGTCGATGCGCCATTGCTGGCGATGCGCACCGTGGCCGCGTTTGCTGGTGAATACGGCTTTGTGAATAAACGCTTGCCGGTGATCGCCCTAGACTACGACAATGCCGAGCACCTTAGTGTTTATGTGGAGCCCCGCAGCGGCGCGTTGGCGGCGGTGGTGCGGGACAGCGACCGGGTCGAAGGCCTAAGTTTTTCAGTGCTGCACAAATGGCATTTCATTGACGGTTTGGGGCGCACTGCCCGAGACAGTATTTCAGCATTTTTTGCTGCGGGCATCGCCTTGATGTTTATTTTGGGCATGGTTTTGTATATTCGCCGTTGGCGCCGACGTCTTGAGTAAAGCGCGTCATTTCGCTGCTTGGGCTTGAAAAAGCCCCTCGCAGCCGTCAGGCTGCACCGAGACATTTAATGACGAGCAGCACCATGCCAAGAAAAACTATAGAACTTCCCGAGCGCTTTCTCTTTACCACCGACTACGTGGTTTTGTACTCCGACGTCAATGTGGCCAATCACCTCGCCGCAGATCGTATTCCTTCCATCGCTATCGAGGCCCAGTTGCGCTTCATCATTGCCCTGGGCTATGAGCAGGCCACGGCATTTGAAGAGGCCGGTTTGATTATGGCTCACTCTGAAATCTCCTACCTCTCAGAGACCGATTACGGCGACCGTTTAGAAATAGACGTGACGGCAGTAAATTTCACCGCCAAAAGTTTTGATTTACTGTTCAGACTGCGCAATTTAAGCAAGGGCTTAGAAACGGCACGCATTAGAAATACCATGCTATTTTTTGACTACAGCAGTAAATCGGTATGCGCAGTACCGGAGAGTTTTAAGGCCAACGTTGCGAAGCTGTGACATTTTCAAGTGAATGAGGTTGACGGCGTGCTTAAAAAAGCTGCGTTACTGACACTCGCGTTGAGCGTGTTCCCCCTTACTCAGGCGGAAGAACTCAATACCGGCATGCTGCCAAAATGGGAGCTAGGCCTAGGTCTGGCTGCGTTGAGTCTGCCGGACTATCCCGGTGCCGATCAGGGGCGCAGTTATGTACTGCCCTTCCCGTATTTGATTTATCGCGGTGAGCGCTTGAAAGCCAATCGGGACGGTTTGCGTGGTCTATTATTTGAACATCCCCGATGGGATCTCGATATTTCCGCTGGTGGCAGTTTGCCCGTAAATAGCAAAGACAATCGCGCCCGCGAAGGCATGGATGACCTCGACTTTAGCTTTGAATTTGGGCCGTCTCTGCGCTTTAAACTACGTGATACCCCAATTGAAAGCTTACAGCTGCGCTTTAATTTGCGCGCCCTGCTGGCGGTGGATGGCTTTCCGGGCATGTCTTATGAAGGCTGGGTATTAAATCCAGAATTGCGCTGGCAGCAACAGCTAACAGAGGCGCTATCTTGGGGCGCCAGCTTGCAGACGCGCTATGGCAGTGATGACTACCACAATTATTTTTACGGCGTTGCACCGCGTTTTGCGACGCTCAATCGGCCCGTATATCAGGCCGATGCGGGTCATAATAGTAGCGGCGTGGCTTTGAATGTTCGCTGGCATGCTAACGCCGATTGGCGAATCAGTGCTGCGGTGAGTTATATCGATTTACGCGACGCTAGTTTTAACGATAGCCCACTTTTTAAGAAAAACAGTGGCGCGTATTTTAGCCTATCGATGGCGCGCATTTTCTGGCGTGCAACTAAGCGAGTAGATCTCGGCCCAGCAGAGTGAGCTGAACTGCCGCTGTGATTGGGCTACAATAAGCCCATAATATTGACTCTCCCCCTGCCGTTTATCTTGGAAATATTGTTTTATGCCCCACTCTGCACAGGCAAGCGCGGTCGTTATCGGCGGCGGCCCAGCGGGCTTAATGGCTGCCGAGCAGTTGAGCGCAGCGGGTTGTGCAGTGGCGGTTTACGACAGCATGCCTACTGTCGGTCGAAAATTTTTGCGCGCCGGAATCGGCGGTCTCAATCTCACCCACAGTGAAGCGTGGCCAAATTTTATTGCCCGCTTTGGCGACCGCGCACCCTTATTGCAGCCGTGTTTAGACGCCTTTAATGCCGAGTCTCTAAGGGCTTGGGCGGCGGATTTAGGGGTAGAGACATTTGTTGGTAGTTCGGGGCGCGTATTTCCCGTTGAAAAAAAAGCCGCCCCGCTTTTGCGCCGCTGGTTGCAGAGATTGCGGGCCAGCGGCGTGCGTATTCATCACCGTCACCACTGGCGGGGATGGGGTGCCGACGGTGAAATCCTAATTCAAGGGCCAGAGCAAAGCCTGAGTCTTAAACCTGATGTTACGGTGTTCGCACTGGGTGGTGGCAGTTGGTCGGCACTGGGTTCTACCGGTAAGTGGCTCGAGCTATTTGCGCAGCGGGGTATTCAATGCGCTGGCTGGCGGCCAAGTAATTGCGGCTTTGAATACCCATGGCGGTCTGATTTTATCGCCGAGCACTCTGGCGCTCCGCTTAAAACCGTGGCGATTAGCGTCACCGATTGCCATGGCCAGCTTTGGCGACAGCAGGGCGATGCCGTTATCTCGGCCTACGGCATTGAGGGTGGTCCGGTATACGGTGTATCGGCGCCAATTCGTGACGAAATTGCGGAGCGTGGCCAGTGCACGGTTTATTGGGATTTGGACCCCGACCGCAGTGTAGAGAAACTGCAACAGGCGATTGCTAAGCGTCGTCCCAAGGACTCCCTTGCCAATGTACTGCGTAAACAATGCGGGCTGTCTGGCAGTAAACTAGCCCTGTTCAAAACCCTGACCAGCAAGGCGCAGATGGCAAATATAGATGCCATACCGGCGCTGATTAAAGCCTTGCCGCAAACCTTGTGCAGCACCCGCAATTTAGATGAGGCTATTAGTACCGCCGGGGGGCTTTGTTTTAGCGAGTTAGATGAAAACTTTATGCTAAAAAAGCTTCCGGGCAATTACTGCGTGGGTGAAATGTTAGACTGGGAAGCGCCCACAGGTGGCTATTTATTAACAGCGTGCTTTGCGAGTGGCCGCTGGGTGGGGCGTGCGGCGGCTGTGAAGCTTTTGTATTAATTTTCTTTATGACTTATTCTCGTAGTTCGCTCAGCCTAAATTTTTTTACATTATGATCATCGGCTTGGGCGTTTTGTTTAATGAGCAGCTTGCTGTCTTTAATTTGATAATAGAGACGATTTGAGTGAGCATCATTCCCGTCTAGGGTGCTTTTAATTAGAATTCGTCCATTTCGTGGGCGGCAATAATAATTGAAGGATTTGCCGTCGGATTCTCTTACGTAGATAATGCTATAGTAATTCCACTTATCGAGAAAATGGCTGAACAGCTCGTGTGGATTTTTGTTGTTTAATACCGCAATAGCTCCTTTACATATAAGGCTGTCATCTATTTCTGCGCGTTTGTTACTGTTTCCACAGGCCGAAAGAATGAGGGCGACAACAAGTGGAACCGTTCTTTTAAGGGCAAAAAACATCTTTCTCATCCATGAGGTGGCATAACCAAAAATGCCTGTCATTCTCGACAGCTGCTCTATAAAACGGCGTTTGGTGAACCAATTACTTTAATGGAAAATGCCGTTAATTTAAGAGTATAGAGTGTTTATCATCCTAGCATGGACTACGCAAGCTTTGTAATCTTGCTTTAATATATCTATCTTAATTATTTTTAATGGAGTTCGTAGTAACAATGGCTATGATTGAGTTTTCAAGTGACGAAAAAAACCTAATTATTGACAAAGTGCAGCGCTATTTTATCGCTGAATTAGACCAAGATATTGGAAAGTTTGAAGCCGAATTTTTGATCGATTTTTTCTCGGAGGAAGTCGGCGCTTACTTTTACAACCGGGGCCTTAATGATGCCAAGGCCGTTTTAGAGGCAAAATTAGCGTCTATTTCGGATGATTTATACGAAATAGAAAAGCCGACAAATTTTGTGCGTTAGATTGTCAAATTAATTACAGCCTTTAAAAATGCTAGGGGCCAGCTAATAGGGGTGATTTATGCCCACCCCTTACGCGGAAAAAGCGCCGTGCCAGTCGAAGTAATTATAAGTTGTATATTTGATTACCAGCGCAACATTACGTTGTCTAAACCCATAACACCTGAGGGGCGTACCGCAATTTTGTCCTGATCAACCGCTGAGAAGCTTGGAACCCGTTTTAGCCATTCCTCTATTGCAAGTATTAGCTCTCTTCTCGCCAGATTGGAGCCTGCACAGCGATGCGGTCCGAGATTGAAAGTCATATGACGCTTATCTTGGCGATCAAAATCAACGACTCCTGGGTTGGGAAATGCTGTTTCATCTGTATTGCCCAACAATGCACTTACCATTACAAAATCGCCAGCCTTCATTTGAATACCGCCAATTTCTATATCTTTGGTCACTCGTCTACGACCATTAACAATGGCATAGGCGCGCAGTAATTCCTCCACCGCATCCGGAATCAATGCAGGATTTTCGCGTAGTCGCTGTTGATCCTTTGGATGGGTTGCTAAATGTAAAAAATGAAATCCGAGCATTGATGTCACCGTATCTAAACCGGCTATGAACACAAGGAAACACATCCCCAATACTTCATCGTCAGTCATCGGCCGCTTATTCACCTCTGCGGCTACAGCGTAAGAACAAAAATCATTACCGGGATTGCTGCGGGCCTCGGCAATACGCGTGCGTAAATATCCTGCAATTGCGCTAGCCGATTCTGCAGCTTGGGCCATGTCAGCTGTTTTAATTAGGGACTTAGCCCAACCCACAAATTTCGGAGCTTCTTCTTGGGGCCAGCCCATAAGCTCAAGAAACATTAGTGCCGGAAATTGAATCGCAAAGGCTTCATTAAAATCGCAACTCCCCTCACTCGCAACATCTTGGATCAGCTTTGCAGCTATCTCTCTCACTCGCGGTTCAAGTGACATCATTTTTTTGGGGGTAAATAAGGGGTTAATTACGGCGCGGTAAGCTGCGTGTTCAGGCGGATCTACTTCTAGGGGCAGCATGGCCCAAGTCTCCCCAATTAGTGTAGAAAAACTGGTTTGGCCGCTGCTGGAAAAGGTCTCGGGGTCCTGTAAAACTTGGCGCAAATCTACCGCTCGCAGCACAACCCAGCAAGGTCCGAGATAGGACATTCGGGTCGCCCAGAACACAGGAGGTAGTTCATTGTGTAAGTCGACGGCGTTGGCTAGCGTGCGAATACCCCCGGCGGCAATCATTTCGATGGCGTCTATGTCGCGTACCAGTTCTTCTGGGACGTGCTCAGGTAATGGCTGTTCTTCTAGGCTTAGGTTCACGAATCATTCCTTTTTATAATTAGATTATTCTTCGATGATCGAAATTATCTGCTCTGGGCAGGCTCGAGCTCCCCTACGGGCGAGTTGCTCATCACCAGCGGGCACGTCGAAGCCTTCGCTTGCGATATAGCCAGTATCATCTAGCTTGAATAACGCGTCGGCTACAGTATTGCAGCGGGCGTGCCCGGCGCAGCGACTCTTTTCTATCTTGATCTTCACAGTCATTCCTCTATATTATTATACATAATTAAATATAGTGTCTAACTAAAGTGTAATCAAGATCGATTTACGTCATGGGTATATATCGCCTTTAGCGACCTGCCGCTAGCCTAATGTTGTTTGACCTACTGGATAGTAAATGCAGGGATGAAAGGCAGTAGTGGGTGGGTGTCCCTGCGAGACCAGCTCCTTTACTATTGCCACGGAGCAACGCTATTTCCTTATCGAATTGGGGCAGGGCATCGCCAAGTTTAAGGCTGAATTTCTTATCGATTTTTCTCCGAAGAAGTCGGTGCCTATTTCTATAAGCGCGGCTTAAACAATGCCAAAGCTGTCTTAGCAGAAAAGCTGGCGTCAATTTCTGATGACTTTTGTGAAATCGAAAAGCCCATTAGGTTTATTCGTTAGCCTTTTGGTGGGCGAGCCTCTTATTCTAAGTGGCTAATTTATACCCGCCACTGTAGGCGATAGTCTTCGGGGAATGGGCCGTCTTTAAAGTCCATTACCGAACTGGCGCGCAGGTCGGTGCGGCGTAAAACCTGACGCACCATTTCTGGAATCATCGCCATGCCCACGTATTTGCCCAAACACTCATGGGAGGCAAAGCCAAAGTTGAAGTGGTGGTAATAATTTCGTTCGGGCTGGAAGTCGTCTGGCTGGTCATAGGCGTAGTCATCAAACATGGCCGACTGGGTGAGTAGCAGTACATTGCTATTGGCGGGGATGGTTGTTTGCCAGGCGCAGCCATTCGCCAATGTGTACTCTTGGGCAGTGCGACGAAATACATAGGGAGCAATGGGCACAAAGCGCAGGGCTTCCCACACCATTTTGTCAAAGACCTCAACATCCTCTAGCTGGGCTGCCCGCTGCGCTGAGGCAAGCAAACTCTCGTGGGCCAAAAAATACTGTATGGTTTGGGCCACCGCTTGCGAGGTGGTTTCCACGGCACCAATTAATAATCCGCCCGCGTTGACACCCACCCGCAGTAGCGAAAAGTCGACTTCCTTAGCAAAGCTACTGCGCAGCATTCGACTAACAATATCGTCGCTCGCTGCTGGCGGCTGTTGGCCAGCGAGTTTACGGAACAAAGCCTTTAATCCATACCAGCCAATGAGCAGAATGTTTTTAGCTTGCTCAGCCTTGACCGCAAGAAGTTTGCGGGCCATTAGCTTAGTTATATAGCTTACTAGCTCACTGGATACTTTATTGTGCTCGTCAATAATGTGTTGGTATTTTTCGGGGCTATTTAAATCAAAGGGCTGATTGTGAAAGGCGTCATATTGATTCCAGAACGACCATTTAATCAACTCCTTTTTATCAACGCCGTCTAAACCAAAATAGTCTTGTACGAGAATAGTTGGCACTGTGCGGCAATAGTCGTTAACAATTTCAATATTCCCTGAGGCGCCATCTAAAATGCCTTTGCTGGCCCTGGCAATAAGCTGCCGAACCCGGGGAATATCATCGCGGTTGAGCATGCCCTGCATCAGGGATTTTTCGCGATAATGCAGGGCATCGTCGTCGTGAGCCATTAAATAGCCGGGATCATCGGCGGTCACACCCATCTTTGATTTATACAAGTCTACAGTAAATATTTTTGGCATTTGCAGGGCGTCGCGCACGTCACAGAACTTGGCAACGAGTACGCACTCTGGGGTAATTAAAATTGGTCGCTCGGCGCGCAGTTGTTTAAAAAAGGGCAGCGGCTCGGATTTCATCCACGCCTGCACCATGGGATATTTCTCAGCTATTGGCGCAGCGTCATACTCCGCTAAATAATTGCGTGTATTCATGTTGGGTCCCCGTCATCCTTTACAAGGTTTTGATATATTCGATTAGATCCCAGCGCTGCTTGGGCGTTAAGGCTGGCAGTACGGTTTTACCGTCCAGTTGGGGTGTGCGCCCCGCGCTGTATTCGTGGCCTGCGTTTAAGTCCCCGACTCTGAAGGTCGTAAAGTTAGAACCGTCGTAGCCGCTGCTGCGCAAACCAACTTTAACAGGATCAAATTCTCGGCTGCCCACTTTAAATTCATCGGGTCGATACTCTCCTTCCTCTGGGTCGGCAATACAGCCCGCCACCACGGGTTCTGGGCACAGCCGTTTTTTAGGTAGCAGTAAATCGTATAAGCTGGGTACCGAGCCGTTGTGCAAGAACGGCGCCGTTGCCCAAATGCCATTAAGGGAGCGCGCCTTATAGGCTAGCAGTGAGTTATACGGTTGCGCGGTGGTGTCGGCTCGGTAATTACCGCTTTTGATGGTTGCTTTAATCTCGTTGTCGAAAAAAGACATTGCAATAGTGTAGAACCAATCTAAGACTCGACGAATTGAATTTTTATCTGGGTCAGGTGTGGCGACCACGCCTTTGGTGGCCGACGTGAGTATTTGTACCACTGGGGCGTCGACGGCAATATAGAGTTTGCCGACATCCGTGGCCTGTACTGTCTGGTTAAAATTGCCCGATTTGCCCGAGCTGTTGACGCTATTCACCGCCATTGCCGGATCGGTGCCTACTAAATTAATGTCCATCATTTTGCCAATGACGACGCGATCCCAGTTGTCGGGTTTAATGACTTCGTGGCAAGACTGGCAATATTGAGCGTAGACAAAGCGGCCGCGCTCGGCTTTTTTAAGGTCGATTTTCCCCAATATTTGCTCTGGCCATTTTGGCGATTGCAAACCACGTAAATGCGACTCGAGGCGTTGCAGGTTTACTAAATCAATAGACGATTTAAAATCGATTTGCTCACTCTTCCTGCTCTGCCCGGTTATCCATGCCGAGATCGACGAGAAATTGAAACCGGGTTTATGAGAAGACCAATCTAATTTGCCAAATACGCCTATGACTTCGCCAGCATTGCGGCCCAGTGGTCCCACGCCGGCATTATTCGCCAAGCCATTCCATTGCACATAGTCAGACTGCGCAATATCCCAAAGAAAGGGGTAGCTAACCGGCGCATCGGGTTCATTAAAAATCATATTGCGAATGCGCAATAGTTCGCGCTGGCTTAGTCCGGGGTAGTCTCCGTCGCTAGAGGCTAAGCGTGTTAGCACTAGAGCGAATTGTGAGTCTATTAATATATTTTCGCCGACCCCTTCAAGCACGGCATTTATTTGGCTGGCGTTAAGCAGTGGTCGGCCAGTGACAGAGGTGCTTAGTGCCAAGGCTTCGGCGAGTTGTTCGCGGTTAATAATATGCTGTAACACGCGGTTGTATATCCGGCCAAAGGCGTCGAGGCGAGCATAGCCATATTTGATGTGACTGTGGTTTACGGTGTTATATAAAGCAATAATTTGCATCCACTCACGAAGATCGCTAATGACTTTATCGGCGTCGTGGTAATTATTGTTTAGGGCCAAGACCTTGTCGACAAAGCGGTTGAGCTTGGCTTCGTCTTTGAGGGTGGCCGCCATGGATTTTTCCAGTGCGTGTAAAAAGCCGACAAGATCCGCCATGGCTGGGCCGCCGTCAATGCGAATCGCCTGGCCTTGATAATTGATTTGTCCGGTGTGGCAGGCAGCGCAGGTAAAGCCCATGTAATCGTGGCCTTGATAGCTGTCTTTTACAAAGCCTACGGGGAGGCCGTCTGGATTAAAGAATGTCGACTTTTGTGGTAGATAGCGAAACTTGTCGATGTTGAGATCGGCGCGGAATAATTCGTCAGTATTTTCTTGTTCTAAGACTAAAAAGAAATCGTAGGGAATAAGGTCAGAACCCTGAGTGGTATTGTAAAACCACAAGCTGTCGGCGGCATCCCAGCCTTGATCGCCAGTGTAAACTGGGGTGCTATAACTCTCGCCAAAAGCGCCGTTGGCGATTGCGATGGCGCCGCGATCCGGATCTTGATCCCAGTGTTGATAGGTTTTGCCCGCGGCGAGCGCTAGGGCCATGATTAAACCGAGTATTAAGATGAAAATAAACAGCAACTTGCGGTAGCGATACGCTAAGGCGAGCGGGCTGGCGGCACGGGATAATATGGACATTTGGGCGCTCCTTGCCAAATTAATACGATTTTATTATTGTGTGTGACATAGTGAAGTGCCGACAAAAGCACTGATAATACTGGGCTTAGTGAATGTCGACGTGCTCAATAAATAGCAGTTAAAACTAAATTTAGCAAACAAAGGCTGCTATATAAGTAAAAATTTATCACTATGTCATATCGCTAAATCTGCGCCACAACGCTGGGGGAAACGGCTGGCGATTTAATGTCGATGACCCTTAGTATCGGTTATGGCAGTAGCTCCTTGATTTTGATTACGCCATTTTTTGTGTCTCAGCTGGATGCGCGACGTTTCCATCTCACTTTTTATTGCTCGCTAATTTAAAGCACGAGTACCGCAGGCACGAGCATGCCCGATGATGTGGATCGCACGCTAGGTTTTCGATTCTCTGTTCAAACACCTTTGCTACCGCCGTGGGCGATTTAATGATTAAACCCCTAGATTAAGGTGGCGTGGACTTTGGCACAGTTGCCTCCTCGACTGTATTGGCATTGCTTTTAGTGGCGATGGTCACTTACGAAAGGTGGCGACTTCCAGTCTCAGTTAGGGCAATGGCTTAACGTTGCTCAGGTTTTCGAGAGGCGAGTGGGTTATCATTAGCGGCTAAGATTACTACACGCTAATAAGAAGGGACGCGCTTTTGGAACAGCTTAATTTAGCGGAATTACTGACGTTTAACGGCCGCAGTGTGGTGCTAATGCCCAGCGATGCCAGCGCTCGCCAATGCCGTGAGCGCATCGCCCAGCTGCGGGGCAGTCACGATCAGGCATTTATCGAAACCATTACGGTGATGCCCTTGGATCAGTGGTTTGCCGAGTTATGGGATGCCAGTTTTCCGGCTAAGCAAGTGCTGCGCCCTATTCAATTACTGGCTTTGGCCAGAGACATTATTGAATCCAGCGATTACTTCCCAGACAACTGTCTAAATAGCATGGCGATTGCTCGCCAGTTTGTAGATGCTTTTCAGCTCAACGCCCAGTACCGCCTGAGCAGTGACCGCGAATATTATTTATTTTCCCAAGAGTACCAAGCTTTTCATCACTGGCAGCAAGCACTACAGGCCAAATTAGATGAGCAGCAGGCGCTCAGTGCCCAGCAATTACCAGGGGCTTTATTGCCTATGTTGGCCGAGGGCAGTTTGGATCTGCCCGATCAACTAATACTGAGCACAGAGTTAAGTCTTAGCCCGGCGCCACGGCATTTTATTGAGCAATGCGCTGAAGTACTGTCGATTAAACAACTGACAATCGACGGCTTTAGCGCCACCCCGCTTTTTCAATCTGCTGCGCAATTAGAGCAAGAGTGCGAAGCGCTCACCGCGTGGCTGGGAGATTACCTGAGCGCCGAGGGCGAACACGCCAATAAATTGCTCGCCGTATTGGTGCCAGATATAAATCAATACCAGCCGGTATTGCAGGCGGTGTTGCAACGTCAGCTTTATCCCAGTGGCCTATTTCCGGCGGCAGACACTCAGACCCGTGAACCTTGGCTGTTTGATGGCAGCGAAACACTCTTGTCTTACCCGCTGATTAAATCAGCGTGGGATCTGATCTCACTCGCTTCTAAGGCATTGCCACTAGAGCAATTTAGCCGCGTGCTGCGCTCGCGTTTTGTGCGCGGTTGGCCAGCGGCGCGCAGTCTGCGGGCGCAGCTCGATTTGCGCTGGCGAGATCGCCTCGGCCCAGAAACCACCCTCAAAAGCGCGCTGGCCTTGGCAAAAAAGATCGAGCAAGACGAGCCGCAGGTCAGTGATTTTCTTCACGATTTGGCCGCAATGCTCAAGACCATGCCGAGCGCGCAATTGCCTTCGGAGTGGGTGCGATTTTTTGATCAGTTGCTGCTCAGCGCGGGCTGGCCCAATGCCGATGATGACGACCCCGTGGTGGAACAATGCCGCCGGGGTTTTAGTCAGGCCATGGATGTGTTTCGCGCCCTCGACCGGCAACTGGGGCCGGTGAGCCACGACAGCGCCCTGTCTTGGCTACAACATATTCTCAGTACCAAACGCTTTTCAGTCAGTCGCGACTGGGCTTGCCCTGTGCGAATTATGCAATACGACGATGCCCTCGGTCTGCGCTTTGACGCCGTGTGGATTATGGGCCTTGATGACGGCGCCTTGCCGCGCCGGGTTGAACCCTCGCCATTTTTGCCACTGGAATTACAGCAGCGAGCGGGGCTAGAAGACAGCGATCCCAGCCTGTGTTTGCAACGCGACCGCGCCTTGCTCAACAGTTTATTAGCCTCGGCGCCACAGGTAATGATTAGCCACTGCCGCGAGAGCGAAGTCGGCAGTCCCCAAGGTCCCTGTTCACTGCTGCCTCAGTGGCAGGAGGATGAGCAGCGAGAGATTGGCAACCGCTACCAAGCCAGCGGCCAAGTGCTTACACCTGCCAGCGATGATGTGCGGGCGATAGATCCCGCCCAGCGCGACAGTATTCGCGGCGGCACCGGCCTGTTCAAGGAATACGCTAGCAGTCCATTTTTCGCCTTTTTAAAATACCGCCTAAATCTGCGGGAATTCCCCCAACCTGCCGAAGGTTTGGATCATCGGGTGCAGGGCATTTTGGTTCACGACACTATGCAGCATGTTTGGGAGCGTTTAAAAAACAAGGCGGCTCTCGATGCCCTAAATAACGTGCAGCTAGAGGCCGCCGTGCGCAGCTGCTGCGAACAGGCATTAGCAGGCCCAGAGTTTAGCGTTGCCCGCTTTGGCGAATCCTTATTAAATATTGAAAAAGAGCGCGTGATTCGCTTGGTGTGTAGCTGGTTAGAAGAAAAAGAAAAGCAGCGCCTGCAAGATTTTGAAGTGATCGCGGTTGAGCAATTAATTGAAACCAAATTAGCGGGTATTCCCCTGCGCCTACGCATGGACCGCATTGATAATGTCGGTGGCAAGCATCTGGTGATCGACTATAAAACCGGCAGCATTAATGGCCGCTCACTTAATGTCGATAGCCTGACCGAACCCCAGTTGCCGATCTATGCTTTGGTGCAGTCGGGAGATGAAGCTAAGGACTCCCTGCATATCGACGGCGTCATGCTCGCCCAGCTTAAAAGCCCAGAGGACTTAGCCATTCATATGCGCAGTAATTGGGCCAATAGCGTGATTGCAAAACGCCCAGACAAAGACAATGACGTAGACAGCCCCGATAAATGGCAGGCGGAACTCGATGCGTGGTCAACCGCACTGCAAGGCATGGCCGAAGGCATTTTGGCTGGCAATATCCAGCATGATTACAGCCAGAATTACGGCCGCAGTTTTAGTCAATTTTTACTACCCTTGCTGCGCGATACCGTCGAACAGGAGGATGCCGAATGAGCAATTTTCCGCGTCCACCAGACCAAGATCAGCGCGAGCTTGCCGTTGACCCCAGCCACTCAGTATTGGTGCGCGCCCCCGCGGGTTCCGGTAAAACCGGCGTGTTGCTGCTGCGCTATTTGCGCTGCCTGCTCACCGTCGACCAGCCAGAAAAAGTTGTCGCCATCACCTTTACGAATAAAGCGGCAGGTGAAATTAAAGAGCGGGTTATCCATGCCCTGCAAGCCGGCGCCAAGGCCCAGAGCGGTGATAGTAGCGAGCCGCCTAGCTCAGGCTTTGAAGAAGATATTCGGGATGCTGTGAATCAGGTGTTGGCCCATGACGCTGCCCAGCATTGGTCCCTGCTAGAGAACAGCGCTCGCCTGCGCATAACCACCTTCGATAGTTTTTGCGGCAGCCTAGTTCGCCGCCTGCCCTTGCTGTCAGGTTTGGGCGCCGCCGCGCCGCTTAGCGATGCCGATGCCCTTTATCGGGAGGCGATACTCAGCCTGTTTAGGCAAATGGACGCGGCCAATTGCCCGCCCGCCTTGGCTGAGGCCCTGCAGAGTTTATTGGCCTACGGCAGCAACCGTATAGAAACCCTATTGCCTCTGCTTGCCGCGCTGCTGTCTAAGCGCGATCAGTGGCTAAAGGACGTGCTCAGTGGCGATATCGATGCCATGGAGCAGGCGCTTGCCGAGGAAGTGGCCAGTCAATTTGAGCCGGCTTGGGAGGCATTGCAGGCCTTAAACATCGATCAATTAATTCGCGGCTTTATCGAATCTTCTGGCAGTAATGAAGCCCATGCCTGGGCGGCAGATCTGCGCTCAGCTGACGATTTGGGCTTGAATGATTTTGAGTTAATTCAAACCTTGGCGAGCACCATGCTCAGCGGCAAGGGTGAGCTGTATAAGCCGCGCTCTTTGAACTACGCCGGACTCAAAGCTGGTCAGCCAGGCACCAGCGAGGCCAAGGCTTGGCTTAAAAACCTAGAAGACACCGATCAGTTTGCGCAGGTATCAGACCATCTCGCCTGTATCGCCAATTTACCGCCGCCGTATTTCCCTGATAGCAGCCGTGAACTGGTTGGTCATTTCCGTCTTGCCCTCGCCTATTTACTGGCGCATTTGCGGCTTAGTTTTGAGCGCAAGGGCGGTGTCGATTTTGGCGAGATCGCCCAGCGCGCGATTATTGCGTTAAGCAGCGAAGGCGCTATTGAACACGGCGAGGCCATTGGCGATGCGCTATTAGTAGAAGATCGTGTTCGCCATATTTTGGTGGACGAGATGCAAGACACCTCGGTGAGCCAAATCGAATTACTTGAGGCCCTATGTCAGGGCTGGGAAGAACGCGACGGCCGCAGTGTGTTTTTCTGTGGCGATTTACAGCAATCTATCTACGCATTTCGGGGCAGTTTGGTGAGTTTGTTTGACGAACTTATGCAGCGTGGTAGCTTTGCCGGAAAAACCCTTGTGCCTTTGCAGCTTAAGGCCAATTTCCGCTCTTCGCCCGATTTGGTTAACTGGGTGAACGACGCCTTTAAAATTTTGTTTACCGACCGTGGCCGTCACTACGAAGCGGCCCTGCCCCAGCGTAGCAATGCAGGCTTGGTGAAAATTCATTCCCAGGTGTTGGCCAAGGGCGTGGATGGCAAGGCAGGTGCAGCACTGGCAGAGGCCAAGCAGATCGCTGATTATCTTGTCGCTTTACAGGCTCGGGATGCCGAGGTCGGCAAGGCGTCGTCGGTGGCGATTCTGGTTCGCAGTCGCAGCCATTTAAAACAGATTATTCCGGCGCTCAAGGCGGCGGGTTTGGACTTTTCTGGTCAAGATATCGACAGCCTTGGCACCACCCCAGCGGTGATGGATTTTATGGCTCTGCTGCGGGCGCTGTGGCACGAGGCCGACGACATCGCTTGGGCCAGCGTGTTGCGCGCCCCTTTCGTTGGCCTGAGTTGGGATGATTTGTTGCAGTTGCGCGAAGGCGGCGCTCTACTTCGCGATGCGATTATGGATGAGGCGCACAGTGTTCATCTGACTGACGATGGCAGACTTGCGGTGGAGCGCTTGCGCAGCACATTGCAGTGGTTGGAGAGTTGCCCCGAAAGCCGCGACCTGCGTTGGGCGCTGCGTAGTGCTTGGCATTTACTGGGTGGCCCCGCCTGTATCGAAGCCCATCAGCAAAGTGATATTGATCGGGTGCTGCGGCTTTTAGACGACTACGCCCCTGCGGGCTTGCTGGAAGATATTCAGGCGCTGGAACGTGCTTTAGAGCGTTTATACGCCGCCCCGCCCAGTAGTCATATTGAATTAATGACGGTACATAAATCTAAGGGTCTGGAGTTCGACGTTGTCATCTTGCCGGGGCTTGGCGCGGCGGGTCGCAATGCCGACCGTGACCTGTTGGCGTGGCAGCGCCTGCGCGGCCATATGATTTTTGCCCCTAAACCCCAACGCAATAATAGTGATAAAGCGGCAGACAAGCTCTATAACTATATGAGTGAGAGCCAGCGTCGGGCTCTTGACGAGGAAATGGACAGGCTAATCTATGTGGCCTTGACCCGTGCCAAGCGTGAGCTACATTTATTTGGGGTTTGCCAAATCAATAGCAAAGGCGATGTTGCAGCCAAATCCGGTAGCGTATTGGCAAGGTTGTGGGACAGCGTCGGCGAGGCTTTTGAACAGGCCGAGCTTATTGAGCAAGACGACGATGTTGCGCCAATGCGGGTTCCTTTGGCGCCGCGTTTGCGCAATTACGACGTAAACCTTAGCCCCGCGTGGCAGCCGCCGGAGCCGGTGGTGTCGCCTTTGCAGCGTGCTCAGCGGCAAACCGAAAATGCGGTGTTGGAAGATAATATTGAAGACCGCGCAGTTGGTATTGTGTTTCATGAACTGATGGAGCGGCTTGGCCGCGGTGGCGATAGCGCGAGCTGGACGGCAGACGAAAGCCGTTTACGGCAGGGGGTAATTCAGCGTCTGCGCCATCACTGCCATCCTGAACCAGCTCTGCAAGACAGTGTTGATCGGGTGCTGAGTTTATTAAGCAATACCCTCAGTTGCGCCAAGGGCCAGTGGATACTCGCGAGCTATCAGTGGCAAGACAGCGAACAGACTATTCGCCGCATGCTCGCAGGGCAATGGCAAACCCTGATTTTAGACCGTGTTTTCATCGACGATGGACGCTGCTGGATTGTGGATTATAAAACAGCCAGTAGCCGTGGCAGCGTCGACGCGTTTTTAGACGCACAAGCGGAAAGATATAGTGCAAAAATGCGAATTTATGCACAAGCTTTACGGGCAACTGGGGTAGAATGCGCGATCTCGACGGCGCTGTATTTCCCAGCGCATCAGCGTTTGCTGGTATTGGAAGAAATTTAAGTGTTTGGCTAAGCCCGTGGGGCCTAGTTTTGATTGGCTATTTAGCGGCTGTATTGCTCGTATTTGGGAATGGTTTTACATGAAACAAGCGCTTTATTTCGGTGTGCTTTCGGTATTGCTGGCGGGTTGCAGCCAGTTTAAAACCAATAAACAAACTGCGCCGATCCCAATTAATTTAGAAAGCCATGTTCAGGCGCTCGATGAGAACGCGCAAGCGGAGGACGTGCCAACACCGACGCCGAAGATTGTGACCAGTAATAGTCGTACTATGTTACTGGGCAAGTGGTATGGCATTCGTAAAACCAATAATGGCGGTCAAAAAGAGTGGCTAACCGAGCGTTCGGCAGACGGCACTTACCGGGTTGATTTTCGCTTCACCGCTAAAAATGGTGATGTTCGCACCCAATCGGAAGTGGGATTTTGGGGCGTCTCTGGCGGCACCTATTTTCGTATTTTTAGGGGCTGGATCACCATAGAAGGGATGAAACCGGCCGACCCAACCAAGGCAGATCATTATGATGCCTATGCCATTCAATCACTCAATGACACCTACTTTAGCTATAAGCATGTTAACCGTGAGCACGTCTATACGGTGAAAAAAATGCCAGCAGATTTTCGCCTTCCCCTCAATGTTAAAAGCGAAAGCGACGAGCCTTTAACGTTTAGTTTTTAACTGCTAATGACCGTTTTGTGGCGCTAATTATAAAAACCAACGCGCCGCAAAGGGCACAAAGACGGCGGTAAATGCGCCGGTTAGGCACAGCGCTAAGCTAGAAAAAGCGCCGGCCACGGGGCTGCGTTCAAATGCGCGGGAAGTGCCAATAGCGTGGGCGGCAAGGCCCAAACAAAAGCCCCAAAGTCGATCGTCCTGAATATCCAGCCTATTAAATAGCCACGTAATAGTGGTGATCCCCACTACGCCGGTCAAAATAACCGAGGCTACCGCGATGGTAGTAATGCCGCCAATGTCTTGGGTAACGGCTATCGCAATTGGGGTGGTAATAGATTTAGTCGTTAGTGACAGCAAGGTGCTTTGATTAGCGCCAAACAGCCACGCGAGGATTAAAGCTGATGCAGAGGCAAAAATAGCGCCAACGGTGACCGTGATCAGTAGCGGCCCGGCCATATTGCGAAGCAAATGCAATTGCCGATAAAGGGGCACCGCCAGCGCGACGGTGGCCGGCCCCAGTAAAAAAGTCAGCCAATCAATATTGCGGTAATAGGCGTGGTAGTCCTGGCCAAGTACTATTAGAGCGAGGGCGATGAGGCTCGCGCCACTAATAGTGGGGTGCAAAATTGCGGCTCGACCACTGCCCAAATACATAAACATGGCGCCTTGGTAGGCGAGTAAAGTAAGGGTAATGGCAAACAGCGGGCCGTGGAGTAAATCGCTCATAAATGGCTACTGCGTCGCTGTAAAAAACGAATTAACAGACCGCAAAAGACCAGGGTGCAAACGGTGCCAAGACTGACTGCGGCAATAAAGGCCGGCCACTGATCGGCAAAGCCTGCGCCTAAAAAGAAGACACCTGCCGCCGGTGCCATTAATAATAAAGGCAGTAATTCAATTAGCTTTTGGCTACCGCTTTCTAAGTCCTTGGGCACGCTGCCGCGTATGCACAAACCACAAAACAGCAATAGCATGCCAATTACGGGACCAGGCAGGGGAAGGTTTAGCGCGCGCTGCACAAACTCCCCGACCAGTTGGCAGCCGAGCAGCGTTAAAAAGCCTGCTAGCATTAGCGCTTAACCATGGGTAGCGCGCTCGCAATGGCGCAAAGGCCTAGGCCAATAAAAGCAAACAGTGACCAGTTCGGCATGCTTAAGCCAAACAGTGTCCACACGATTTCGGCGCAATTGCCGTCGCCAATCATGAGGGTGCTAAAGGCTTCGCCAAAAGGCAAATTGGCAAACATATATTCGAGGCTAGGGCCGCAGGCGGGAGCTTGATCAGCCGGAAGGCCTTGCAGCCAAACTTGCCGATACGCTACGGCGCCGCCAAGTGAGGTGAACAACACCATTAGACCAGCACTGAGGTAGCGGCCTTTTTGTTGGGGGTGGATAAGCAGCGCGGCGAAGGCGATCAGTGCGGTAAGCACAAAAAATGCGCGCTGAGTTATACACAGTGGGCAGGGGTGCAGGCCATCAAAATACTGGGTATACAGTGCATAGCCCAGCAGAGCGCAGCAGCACGATACAATAAAAGCGTAAATCCAGCGGGATGTGAGCGGCATTTGAGTCTCTCCGTGAACGCCATACAGTAGGGGATTATCTAAAAACAGACAAGTCCGACCTTGGTCGTGTACTTTAGTGCGACCTTAGGTCGGGTTTAGGGCTAAATTCATTACATAATTGGGCGATTAAATTTGGGTATAACATTGCGAATTGTTGGTTTATCAAGGGCAGTACCTTCGCTAGCTCCGGCCCGCAGTGAGCCAGTGGATTGTCGCGCTTTACCCGTTGGCCGATGCGCGCAAGCATAGTTTCAATCGTCTGCCAGTTGCCCAAATTACTCAGTACATCGTATTGGGCCAGCACTCGGATCTGGCGTTTAGCTGGGCTTGGGTAATTGTCGCAGCGTTCGAGTAGGCTGCGATAGCTCTGGGCGTTAAATTCCTTCAGGTCTTGGTGGTGAAAGTGCGGCCAGTTCACACTTAAACAGTGATCAAAACACACGTCTAACATAATGCCACCATAGCGGCGGTAACTTGGCGGCAGTGCCTCCAGGCATTCACCAACCAAGGGGTGGCTGTCGGTTAGCGCGTCAATGCGCCGATGCAGGCGAATGCCGACTTCCCAAGCACTGGGGTAGTCACCACGCAGGGGGCCTTTAACAAAATCGCCTAATAAGCCCCCTACTAATAGACCTTTTGCCTCTAAGTTGCAGCGTTGTGCAACTTGTTCGGCGAGCAGAAAATGGGCGAGGTAATTCACAGTCCTTGGTATTGCTCGTAAAAGCGGGCGAGGTATTCGTCAAAATCCTCACCGGCCTGCTCAGCCTCGATCTTGGCTTGGGCCGCAAAAGACGCTTCTTGCAGACGTTTGAAACGGGCGACCTCCGCTGAGCGTAAACCGCGTTCGCGAAAATCCTTGGCATGGAGCTGAGACTGGGCCATGGCATAGTGATAATACGATTCTACGCCGCCTTCCAGCTCCGCTACTATCTGGGCCGAGGGCGTCAGTGTCGCGTCGCGGACTTTCGCTAGTTGCTGAGCACAGCTGGCGCTGTAGTCTGAGCTGCGGTGGGCGGTGTCTAATTGCGCGGCAATTTTATTGATGCCGCCGATCAGCTCCTCGGCCCAATCTTTAAGGGCGCGGGGCTGGCCGTGTTGCTTCAATTGCAGGCCAGGTTCCCGGCCACGGTTGACCACCTCTAATAGATTAGCGCTGATTTCGGCGTTGTTATCGTCGTCGCAGGGCGGGCTGTCTTGATATAAGCAGAACAACAAAAAGGCGTCGATAAAGCGAATTTGCTCCGCGTTTATGCCCAGGGGCAGCATGGGGTTGACGTCTAAGCAGCGCACTTCAATATATTCCACTCCAGCGCGGCGCAGCGCACCTATTGGGATTTCGCCACTTTGGGTGACGCGCTTGGGGCGAATGGGGCTGTAAAACTCATTTTCTATTTGCAGCAAACCACTGGATAATTGTTCTTCCTTGGGAATTTTTTCGTAGTCAGGGTGAGAGGTGGTAATGCCTTTGCGCAGGGTTTCCACGTAAAAGTCGAGGTGGTTGTAGCAAATATTGAGGTTTTGCTGGGCATCGCTTTGGTAGCCTAAATCGCCCATGCGCAGCGACGTGGCGTGAGGGCCATAAAGGGTGTACTCGCCACAGGCTTCGAGCTGGTGAGGACGACCGTTCAAAAAACAGCGAGAAACCGCTGGCGCGGCGCCAAACAAATACACCAGTAGCCAAGCGTAGCGGCGGAAATTGCGGATAATGCCGAAATAGCTATTGGTGATATAGGTTTCCAGTAGCAATTCGCTGCCATCGGCGGCGTGCAGCTCAGCCCATAGTGATTTAGGTAGCGAGAAATTATAATGAATGCCCGCAATGGTCTGCATTTTACGACCGTAGCGGTGGCCTAAGCCCAAGCGATAGCGGGTTTTCATGGTAGCAGTATTGCTGCTGCCGTAGCGGGCCACGGGAATTGCCTCGTCGCCTTTGCCTAAACGGCAGGGCATGCTGGCATTCCAGATGATTTCGTCCTTGAGTTCACTATTGGCAAAACGATGAATGGCGTCTAGCTCGGCAAGTGTTTCGTCAATGGAGGCGCTGACGGGCGTGATAAACTCAAGCAGGGCTTCAGAGAAGTCGGTGGTAATAGAGGGGTGACAAAGCGCGGAACCAAACGCGGCGGGGTGATCGGTTTGCGCCAGCATGCCCTCTGGGTCGGCGCGTAAGCTTTCCTTCTCGATGCCGCGCATGATTTGGCGCAGCAGATGCTGCCGTGGTTCTTCTGCAAAAAAAGCCAGTCTTTGTTCTATCGATGCGGCCAAAATGGCATCCTCTGCGGAGCATAAAAAGGCCGCTCAGTGTAAATCCGCGTTAAGCTACTAACAAGCATTGTTGATGACGTGATTGTCATGTTCATAAATACAGATAAAACGATAAATGATAGGGGAGATAGGCATGGCCGAAGCGCAGGCGGGAATTTTTGTTGAGGGCACGCTCTCGCATTTCTTCTTGGAGTACCAACTTATTGATGGCGTCATCGAGGCGCAGCTGAGATCGACACTGGCTAGCGCCATTGCGTTGCCGGTGAGCGCCGAGCTTAATTGCGTGTGGGCGTTTGGCGCGGATTGCTGGCGGCGGCTTGCCCCTGCCGGGGTGCCGGAGGCCCTTAAGTCCTTTAGCCCTATTGGCGAGGGTCGGCGAATTGCACCTGCTACCCAGCACAGTATTTTACTCTGGGTGCATGGCAATAATCACAGTGCAAATTTCGATGCGGCGATGGCAGCGACTGCGGCATTGGCGGGGGTGGCGACGTTAAGCCTAGAGAAAATTGGTTTTCTATACAAAGACTCCCGGGACTTATCGGGCTTTATTGACGGTACTGAAAACCCCAAGGGGCGGGGTCAACAACAGGTTGCGCTGATTCCTGATGGCGAGCTGGGCGCGGGCGGCAGCTTTGTAATGAGCCAGCAGTGGATACACAATTTGGCGGGATTCCACGCGCTTAGTCAGCCCCAGCAAGAAGCGGTAATTGGCCGCACCAAACCAGACAGTATCGAGCTGGATGACGAGCGTATGCCAGAAAATTCTCATGTTAGTCGCAGTGATGTAAAAATAAATGGCGAGGCACAAAAATTATATCGGCGCAGTGTGCCCTATGGTGGGGTGCAACAGCATGGCTTGTATTTTCTGGCATTTAGCCGCGATATTCAGCGATTTGATCGTATTTTAGCCAGTATGTTTGGCTGTAGCGGTGACGGAATACACGATCGGTTAACCGATTTCTCGACCCCAGTGAGCGGAAGTTATTGGTTTGCACCCTCTCGTGCTGAACTTTCTGCAATAGGCCCCCTCTAATCATTTGAAGTCTCCTACTCTAGGTATATTTGAGCGCTCATATGAGCGCTCTTTTTTTTGCCTTAAGAAACGCGGGACGGGAGATGGGAGACGCTTATATTCGCTGGCGCTCACTGCCGTAAGACGGAAGTCGGGGGTCGGATGACTGACGTTTAAGGACATTTCTTGTCGCTCTGAGGTCGTCGCTTCGGACATCCAACCCAGCTTTTGCGTCTTCGGTCTCCCGGCAGGCATTCAGCGCTTTACACCTGTCCATTTGCTTGGCATTGTCAGGCTCATAAAAGTAATCATGTAAAACATGGAGACAATAATGAGTAATGCCCCGGCTATTCCCGCATTGAAATCAGTCGCTCTTTTGTGTTTCTCGTCACTATTCTTGGCGTGCGCTAAAGCCCCGCCACCGGAGGACGCGCCCGCTGAGACAAGGGCGGTCGAGTGGACGAAACACGGCGGCGGTGATGCCGAGCAGCGATTTTCGCCCTTGGCGCAAATCAGTCCAGATAATATTTCACAACTGGGTTTAGCTTGGGCGTTCGACTTGGGCGTGAGTCGGGGCATTGAGGCCACGCCGCTGGTAGTTGACGGTGTTATTTACGTCACCGCCACCTGGAATAAAGTATCGGCGCTCGACGCCAAAACGGGTGCACTGCGCTGGCAGTACGACCCCAAGGTTGATCGCAGCAAGGCCGCCGATTTGTGCTGTGACGCGGTAAATCGCGGGGTGGCCTACGCCGATGGCAAAATTATTACCGGCACCATCGACGGCCGTTTGCTGGCCCTCGACGCTAAAACCGGCGTCAAACTCTGGGATACCATTACCGTTGATCAGAGCCAGCCTTACACCATTACTGGAGCGCCCCGCATTGTTAGGGACAAAGTCTTTATTGGTAATGGCGGCGCGGAGTACGGTGTTCGTGGTTATGTCTCGGCTTACGACATAAACACCGGCGCGCTGTTGTGGCGCTTCTACACCGTGCCGGGTAATCCCGCGGATGGTGCTGAAAGCCCGGCCATGGCCAAGGCCGCAGAAACCTGGAAGGGTGAATGGTGGAAATTTGGCGGTGGTGGCACGGTTTGGGATTCCATGGCTTACGACCCTGAGTTAGATCTGCTCTATATTGGCGTGGGTAATGGCTCGCCGTGGAACCAGAGCATTCGCAGCCCGGGTGGTGGCGATAATCTCTACCTCTCCTCCATTGTGGCGCTGCGACCCGACACGGGCGAATATGTTTGGCATTACCAAACCACGCCGGGTGAGACTTGGGATTACACGGCCACCCAGCACATGATCCTGGCCGACGTAAATATTGACGGCAAAGCCCGCAAGGTCATTATGCAGGCGCCTAAAAATGGCTTTTTCTATGTGATTGATCGCGCCAGCGGCGAGCTGTTGTCAGCGAAAAACTATGTGCCGATCAACTGGGCAACACACGTCGACCTCGAAACTGGGCGCCCTGTTGAGATTCCCGAGGCGCGCTGGGGTGGCAAAGCACCCTATATGCAATTACCTGGGCCGTTTGGCGGCCATAACTGGCACCCCATGTCGTTTAGCCCCGATTCTGGCTTGGTCTATATTCCCGCCATGGAAACGCCCTATGTTTATGCCCAAGATGAAAACTTCAGCTTTAACAGCAAGGGCTGGAATACTGGCGCAGACAGTGCCATGGGTTCACTGCCGACCGATATCGCCCAATTTAAGGCGGTTAAAGCAGCAGTAAAAGGCCGCTTGTTGGCGTGGGACCCGGTGAAACAGCAGCCCGCATGGCAGGTGGAGCACAATAGTCCATGGAATGGTGGCGTATTGTCGACTGCGGGCGGCTTGGTGTTTCAAGGCAACGCCGACGCCAAGCTGGTGGCGTATCGGGCCGACAACGGGGAGCGACTATGGGATTTCTTTGCGCAAACCGGCATTGTTGCGCCACCCATCAGCTATGAATTGGATGGCGAGCAGTATATAGCGGTTGCCTCGGGCTGGGGTGGTACGTTTGCCTTGGTATACGGCGGCTTGTTTCCGGCTGAAAGCGACGCTGGCGTGGGGCGCTTAATGGTATTTAAGTTGGGCGGTAAAGCGAGCCTTCCCGCGATTTCGGATAAGGTGACTGCGCGACCAGCACCGCCAGAGTCAACGGCAGACGCGAAAACCATTGCCAGAGGAAAGGTACTCTACGACAGCAATTGCGTGGTGTGTCACGGTGATCATGTCGTCTCTAGCGGCCTAATCCCGGATTTGCGCTGGTCGCCGCTACTCGCGACTGATGCCGCCATTCAAGCCGTTGTTATCGATGGCTTATTAAGTTCGCGCGGTATGCCATCGTTTAACGGCGTGCTGACGAAGTCAGATGCGCAGGCATTGCGCAGTTACATTATTCATGCCGCCCATGAAGGCTTAGAGGCGAAATTAGATATTGGTAAATAAGACACACCCGCATGCGTCTCGGGTAGCGAGCTTGAAATATTCAGTGAGCTGCCCGAGCGCGCATTGTCAGGCGCTGGCTATTTGCCAATACTGAACTAAGCTCATGGTGCACAGTCAAAGCCTGTGTTCGTTTCCTCAATAGACAATAGAGAAATTATGAAACAGCTTCTGATAGGAACTACAATCGCAGCATTCGCTACTTTACTCATGGCTTGCTCCGACGACAAAGCCACTACCGCACCTGCTGCCGAGAAAGGCTCTACTGCGATAAGTATCGACACCGGCGAAGGCTCCTTTGGTTATAAAAGCGATAGCGACGGCGAAAATACCTCGCTGACCGTTGATGCAGATGGCGGCGACGGCAAAGGTAAAAAATAGTTTTTTTGCTAGTTAGCCGAAAAAGGGCAGATCATGTGAAGGTGATTTGCCCTTTATTGTTTCCGATATTCAAGGTTTAGATCGTCGCCACACTTGCTATGTCGACACTCTTTTTGCGGCTCAGAGGCTCTGTAGGTCATCAATAAAATGGCCGAGGGCGCGACGGTCTATGGCGCGTATTTTTTCTTGCTGCGCCTTACTTAGCATGTGATACATCGATGCGGCGCCGAAATCGCCAAACAGAATATTGGCGGCTTCGTCGAACAAGGTGTTGTGAGCGTATAGATCGCCATGACAAACTTGTTGGGCATGCAAATGCTCAAATACCGCGGTTATCTGCGTAGTTATTTTATCAACTTGCGCTGTTGATAATGAAAAATTCGCAGGGAAGGTGTCGCGGGTGCAGCTGCTTAAGCTTGGCGGCAGCCCCAGGTTTTTATAGTTAGGCGGTATTAAGCTCATGATCAATGCGAGGCAGTCGGCTTCGTTCACCTGCGCTAGCGATTTCACTAAATTAGGGTGGTCGCCCACTTTTAAGCAGGCGCGCAACTCATCGCGAGGGTAGCCATCACTGGTAACCTGGCCTTTAAATACTTTTACGGCGAACTCGTGAGGAAAGTCTTGTTGCGGAGCATTCCACGTCGCCTTTGAGATTACTCCCGAGGCACCTTGTCCCAGCACGCGGTGTAGGGTGTAACTCGACGATGCAACGAATGGCACTGATGGGCCCTCACTGTCTGCCGTGCTAAAGGGATTGCCAGCAAAGGCCAGCCACGCGAGTTTTGGTAGGTCGAGTATGTGCTCGGGACATTGCTTGAGCTGATTTGCAGAAATGCGCAGCAACTCAAGATGAGTGCAGTGGGCCAAACTCAACGGTAGCTGTTGCAGACGATTGCCCGCCACTAGCAGTTTTTGCAGTTGTGAGCGCTGGCCTATTGCATCGGGCAAAGCGTCTAGGCGATTGTCGGTAAGTGTTAACCAGCGTAATTTTGGTGGTAGTGCACTGCCGCAAATCTGCTTTATTTGATTGGATTTAAAGCCGATCATTTCTAAGTTCTCACACTGACCTAGCACCTCGGGCAGTGAGCGGAAACGATTGTTTGAAGCAAAAATAATTTTCAGTTTTTTAAGCTGACTGAGCTCGTCGGGTAAACTGCATAATTGATTATTAGACACATCCAGTATTTCGAGACTGTCGGCGAGACTGAGTATTTCAGCGGGCAAAGATGTCAAATTTGCCGAGATCTGTAGACGTTTTACGCCGGCCAGTTCACCCGATTTAAGCTGCGCGAGGGTATGCAAAATATAATTCCATGGTGTGTGCTAAATTTAGCGTTTGAAGCCTACTGAATATAGCCGTAAAAGGAAAGAAACCGGTGCGCCGCTGTCAAACATCGATACCACAATATAAGGGAATATTATGACTGGGAATTCAGACACCCGAGATACACTGGCGCTTGAGCGGACGCGTATGGCTAATGAACGTACCTTTCTTGCCTATATTCGCACTGGCTTGTCACTTTTAGCTGCGGCGGCGGTTTTGTTTCAGTTTTTCTCAAAGATTAATTCTTATGTCGCCACGGTGTGGGTCTTGGTCGTTTTAGGTGTGTTGGTGTTGGTGATTGGCTTACTGCGTTTTTACACAGTAAAAGCAGAACTTAATCGCTATGCCGTGAGTCTGAAAGACTTACAGGCTAGCAATAAGTGATATTAGTATCGCCTTAGCAATTCATCGTTATTTATCTGTGCTATCTTGAAAAGCACAGCGTCGCATTAGCGAAATAAAGAGGATATAGAACTATGGATATTGTTCGTATTATTTTTGCCATTTTCTTACCGCCAGTTGGCGTGTTTTTACAAGTTGGTTTAGGTAAACATTTTTGGATCAATATTATTCTCACGCTATGCGGTTATCTGCCGGGTATTATTCATGCGGTTTATATTATCGCCAAGAAATAGATAAATGACCGACACTGAAACCGAACGGCGACTGCGACGCAGTCGCCAGCTCGCAATCTTGCTTGATGGCGCTTGGGGCATTCCCTATACCCCTTGGCGCTTTGGTTTAGATGCGTTGCTTGGGCTGTTGCCGGTGGCCGGGGATTTGTTTAGCGCCCTCCTCGGTCTGGGGATTATTGTGCAAGCCAGAAAGCTCAAGGCACCGCAGTCATTGCAGTTAAAAATGTTGGGCAATATTGCCTTGGATTTTTTATTGGGTAGCGTGCCGATCATCGGTGACATAGCCGATGTCGCGTTTCGTAAAAACATGCGTAATGTGGCTTTGCTTGAAACGTGGGTGGCGGCAGTTGATGCTGAAAAATAATACTGATTTTTAACTCTTCCAATACGTCGGCGTTAGCACCAGTATTACGGTCATAAACTCCAGCCGTCCAAGTAACATTCCCACACTCAAAATCCATTTACTACTATCTGGCAGGCTAGAAAAATTTCCTGCGGGGCCGATAACATCGCCTAGCCCAGGACCAACGTTCATGAGTGCGGTTGCGGCGCCAGTGAGGCTGGTCGTTAGATCTAAACCACTGAGCGCAAGTAGCAGCGTAATCGCAACCAGTGAGATCAGCATAATAAAAACAAAGGTCACAGCCGAGAGCACAATACTGTCGTCGACGGGGCGCTTATTGTAGTGACGGTGGATCATGGCGCGGGGGTGCACCGCGCGAACAATGCTTTCTTGCATCATCATAAATAGCAATTGAAAGCGGAATATTTTAATGCCACCGCTAGTGGAACCCGAGCAACCGCCAATAAACATGGCAAAGAAAAATGCCGCTACGGCTAACTCACCCCACTGCGAATAGTCACCGCTGGCAAAGCCGGTGGTGGTGATGACTGACACTAAATTAAAGGTGGCATAGGTGAGGGCGTGGGCCAGATCGATGTCGGTTTCGGAGAGTAGATGCAGAGTAATAATGACACTGAGAACCAGTAGGGTGAGTAAAAAGCCACGAATCTGTTGGTCGTTAAATACGTGCCAGTGGCGCTTAATAATGAAGTGCACGTAAATCGTAAAAGGCATGGCGCCAAGTATCATAAAGAAGATTGCTATCCAGTGACTGGGCAGGTCGGCGAACTGGGCAAAGGAGCTGTCTGAGGTCGAATAGCCACCAGTGGATATGGTGGTCATGGCGTGGTTGACGGCGTGAAAACTGTCCATGCCGTCGAGCATATAGGCGCCGGCGCACAGCAAGGTAAGGACGATATAAACGTAGATGATCATAGTGACCATGGTGCCGGAGCGTGTGGTTTTGTCTGACCAGTCAGAGGACTCAGTTTGAAATAAGCGCATACCGCCGACTTTTAAAAAGGGCAAAATCGCGACGGCCATGCCGATGACGCCGAGCCCGCCTACCCACTGCAGCATGGAGCGCCACACTAGAATGTCGTGGGCCATGCCGTCTAGGCCAACCAAGACCGTCGAGCCGGTGGTTGTCAAACCAGAGACCGATTCAAATACCGCGTCGGTAAAGCCGCAAAAACCGGGTATTAATAGAAAAGGTAATGCCCCAGTCAGGGAAATCAGCAACCACGAGCTGGTGGTAATTAAGAACATTTGTCGTGGTGTTAGCATGTTCATGCGGTAGGATCGCGAGAGTAACCAACCACAGGCCGCGAGCGTCACGGTTAAACCAAGCGCACCGGCAAAGGCGCGGCTATTGCCGGTGTTGTAAATGATGGCCATTAGCAGCGGTACAGCCATTAGCAGGCCAAATACCAGCAAGATTAAGCTGCAAACCTTGAGTACGGGTTTAATCAGTGAGGCTTGGCTCATCATCGTCCTACCGTCACTTGCCGATCAGTGGGTGCTTGGTCATTGCGATGTTATCGGCTGGTTAACGTTGATGATACCGAGCTCTGCGGAACCGGCGCCACAGGAGATAATCGATTTAAAGGCGGCATCTAATTTAATGTCGGGGCGTGGTTCTACACAATCTGGTGGCAGGTGGTAGACAAAACCCGATGTGGGGTTGGGGCCGGTGGGGACGAACACGGTAAACCAGCCATTGCTGTGACGACTGGTGATAATAGCGGTTGCTCGTGACGGAATGTGGCTGCCATAGAGCTGCACCACCGCCGCTTCGCCACGGGTAAACGGTGAGTTGCTATTGGTGCCAAACATTTGCTGAATAATGTCGCGAATCAGTTTGTAGCCTGGGGCAAAGCGCGCTAAATGGGCGTCGACAAAATTTTGTATCCAGAGCCCAGCGCGGGTGGCGACGAGGGTGCCAACCATAAAACAGGCGATGAGGATGAGCGCAATAACGGCGACGTCGATGACTAAGCTTGGCGCACCGGTAATACGTTCTAGTGGGTCAGTCAGTGGTGCAATCAGCGCTTGGACACTGTGCATTGCCCAGCGCAGCGCCAATAGAAGGATGACAATGGGCGCAATAACCAATACGCCACCGATAAATGATTGGCTAATAAAATGTTTGAGCTTATCCATAGCGATCCAGGTTGGTCTCGGTGAGTGTTTATAGTAGCGAGTTTAGCGACGGACTACATCGCCAATATGGGTGTATTTGTGCCAGAGCATTTTCACGGAACCTTAACGTAATAGACTTAATAGACCGTCTAGCAGGCGTTCTAATTTGCGCAGGGAACCGCATTCCGCCACATAGTGCGCGGCACTTTGGTAGCGACGGATCTCTGAGTCGCCGGTATTCCAACTAAATTGGGATTCGGGGTTAAACCACAGTACCAAGCGAGCGCGGTGGTAAATATCACGCAACGCGGCAATGCCGGTATCGCCGCCATTACCTCGGCCGTCGCCTAAGATAATGACGCAGCTGCGACGGTTGAGTTTGTCGGCAATTTGATCGCGAAAGGTATTGAGGGCCAAACCGTAGTCGCTGCTACCGAGGCCGTGACGCTGCTGCACAATAGCGAGAGCCTCGTCGGCGGGGTATTGGCGAAATAAATCAGTGACTTCAATACTGCGCCCGCAAAACACAAAGCAGCGGGTGCTGGGCAATACGTCGCTGAGGGCCTGCATAAAGAGCAGTAGCACACGTGACCACGCGCTAACCGAACCACTGATGTCGCAGAGTACAAAAATCTCACTTTTATCTTTGCGCGTGGTTTTCCAAAAACGATGGAAGGGAATGCCGCCGTAGGCGATATTGCGGCGCAGGGTTTTACCCAAGTCGAGCTTGCCCTTGCGGGCGTGACGATGGCGTTGGCGGTGCCGTGAGGCGAGCTTTTTGGCGAGCTTGCGAATTAGCGGTGGCAGGCGCTCGCGATGGTAAGACTCCATGGCCGACAGTGAGCTGTTCTGGAGTATATCGTCGCGAATGGCGCGGCTTGAGGCGTCGTTATTGAGCAGCAGTTGTCGGTTGATAACATCGATTACCGCCGCAATTTCGGCGTCGCGAATTTGTTCGAGCCAGTTGGCGCGCTCGTCGTTGCCCGCTTCGCGCAATGCTTGTATTTCGATCTGGCGCTGTTTGTCGCCGAGGACATCGAGAATACGGCGCCGAAATACGCCGCGCTGGGTGCGAAACTGAATATTTTCGATACCTGCTTCAGCGGCGGCGCGCATTACTTCGGCGCGGGTTTGACTACCTTGCCCGCCCCCGCCGCCACCTTTGCCGGGCATTGCTGAATCGCCCTGGCCTTCGCCGCTGGCTTGGCCGTCACCGTCACCGACTTCGCCTTCACCTTCATTAGCCTGCTCGCTGCTCGGCAGGTTTTGCTCGGTATTTGCTGCTTGGCTGTCGCTGCTGTTTGCGTCTTGGCTATGGTCGAGGTGAAAAAATTGATCAAAACACAGGGCAAACGTGTCGTTGTCGTCGACGGTTTTGGCGAGGCAGCTCGCCAGGCCATCGCGCAATAGTATCGGGTCGCTATAGCCTAGTGCCGCCGTAACTTGCATGGCATCTAAGGTTTCAGCGGTCGACACCGGCAGGCCGTGGTGGCGCAGGTGACGAATGAATTGGAGCAGCGTGTTATCCATAGTGGCTTAGGTTTACAGCAAGCCGCTTTCGGATTTTTTAATCAAGCTGTGTAACTCCGGGGTGACCATGGCGATGTCTTCCTCGTATTTGAGCAGTACGTTGAGGGTGTCTTCTACCAGTTGTTTAGACAGACTATCGCTGTGCAGCAGCAGGAGGCTGCGGGCCCAGTCGATGGTTTCGCTAATAGCGGGTTGCTTCTTTAAATCGAAGCTGCGCACGCTGTGAACAAAGTTGACCAGTTGGCGGCGTAGGGCCTCAGGAACCTCGGGCACCCTACTCTGCACAATTTGGTTTTCTAACTTGGCTTCAGGAAAGGGAATATACAAGTGTAGGCAGCGGCGTTTGAGGGCGTCGCTGAGGTCACGGGTGTTGTTGCTAGTAAGAATGACTAGGGGTTTGTGCACTGCGCTCAAGGTGCCGATCTCCGGCAGGGTGACTTTGAAGTCAGCGAGAATTTCTAGCAGCAGGGATTCAAACTCATAGTCGGCTTTGTCGATTTCGTCTATTAATAGCACCGCGCCGCTGTTGCTTTGCAAGGCTTTGAGCAGTGGCCGGGGTTCGAGAAAGCGCTCGGAATAGAAAATATCGTCAAAATTATGCAGGCGCTCAACCGCCGAGCTTAGGCCTTCAGCGCCGTCGAGTATTTCTTGCAACTGTTCCTTTAAAACCTGCACATACAATAGTTGCTTGCTGTATTTCCAGTCGTAAAGCGCCTTGCTTTCGTCGAGGCCCTCATAACATTGTAGGCGGAACATGGGCTTGTTGAGCATGGCGGCGGTGGCATTGGCCAGCTCGGTTTTACCTACGCCCGGTGGGCCTTCAATAAGAATGGGGCGTTCTAATTGCTGGGCAATATACAGGGTGGTGGCAATTGCGGAGCTAGCGATATAGCCCTGTTCCGCCAGTTGGGCGATGAGGGTGTCGATATTGTTGCGGGCGTCACTCATAGCAAATATTCCAATACTTAGCTGTTTTTGTTGCGCGAGGGTGAAATAAGGTGGGTCAAGCCCTGCCAGTGCTGGGGGTAGTCGTGTTGAATTTGCGCGGCGCTGGCCAATTGGTGGTCGGCAAAGTCGAAGCCGGGGCACACTGCCTCGGAAATTAGACCATAGTCGCCAGCGCACAATTCCGAGGCTTTCCAGTAACCGCCGGGCACCAATATTTGCAGTTGTTCGCCAGCACCAATATTTGGCCCCATTACTTTTTGCTTCAACTCGCCGTTGGGCGAGATTAGCGTGTAACGCAGCGAACTGCCGCCCTGCCAAAAATGCAAAATATCAGAGCGATTGCGGTGTAGGTGACCAATAGGACTGTCGGCGGTGAGTAAATAATAGATCGACGACATGGCTGGGCGGCCATTAATGCTGTGTGGCGCGGTATAACTACGGCGAAAATAGCCGCCTTCAAGATGGGGCTCTAGGCCGAGTTGGGCGATAATTGTTGCGCTGTTCATTGCAGCATTAGCTACAGGGGGCGCTGCCGGTGTTTGCATCAGCCACCAGTGGTATTCATAAACCGCACGATTTGCGGTTCGCCGTCGAGATCAAAGTGATGGCGTTCCGGCTTTAAGTCCATGGCCTTGATAATGGCAGTCTGTAATACCTGATCGTCGCCGGGGTGGGCCTCAATGATCTCTTTTAAGTTTAGCGAATGCTCGTTGCCGAGACAGAGCAGTAGCCGCCCCTCTACGGTGAGTCTCACCCGATTACACAGATGGCAAAAATTGTGGCTATGGGGGGAGATAAAACCTATGCGACTCAGGCTGTCGGCCATGCGGTAGTAGCGCGAAGGGCCGCCAGTGGTTTCCGTGCTGGTGGTTAAAGGATAGCGGGCGTGGATGGTGTCGCGAATTTGCTCGCTGCTAATAAAGCTCTGTGCGCGGTCGTGTTCGCTAATCTGACCAAGGGGCATTTCTTCTATAAAGCTGATATCAACATTTTTGTGGCGGGCGTAGTCGACTAAGTCGATTATTTCGTCGTCGTTTCTGCCCTTGAGAATCACCGCATTGAGTTTGATGCGCTGGAAACCAGCCGCGACGGCGGCATCGATACCGGCCAGTACCTTGCTGAGCTCGCCAAAGCGGGTTAATGCTTTAAAGCGCTCGGGCTGAAGGCTGTCGATGCTAATATTCATGCCAGTCAGGCCGGCTGCTTTGAGCGGACCTGCGTATTTGTCGAGCTGGGCGCCATTGGTGGTCAGGTGCAGCTGCTCAAGTTTGTCGAGTTTACCGAGGCGTTCAACTAATGCCATGACATTGTTGCGGACGAGCGGCTCCCCGCCAGTGAGACGAATTTTCTTAACGCCCAGCTCAACAAAATTGCTGGCAATATCGTACAACTGCTCAAGACTGAGAATTTGCTTGCGCGGCAAAAAGGTCATATCTTCCGCCATGCAGTATACGCAGCGGAAATCGCAGCGGTCGGTGACCGAGAGTCGCAGGTAATCGACGCTGCGACCAAAGCGGTCTTGTAGTGGGGCGCTTGTGCTAGTCATGCTAGCGATGTTAACACAGGCTGGGCCAACTGGCTTTGTGTGTAATGGGCTGTAAATGGATTTTAAAATAGTAAAATTTGGTCAATATAGGGGTTAAAAATGAAGATTTTCAATATCTTGGCGGGAATTGCGCTCTGTGTGGCACTGCCTCTGCAGGCAGCTGAATCAACGGCGAACACTCAGGAATCTAGCGCTACTGACGCGTCGGCCAGTGCCCAGGCCAGTCAAACAGCGGTGATTTATGATCGCCACGGCCAGCCCATTACCGCGATGCAAGCCGGAAAAGCCCGCGCAGCGGAAGAGGCGGTTCGTAAAGCGGGTGTGCCGCCTGACTCTACCGAGGCGGCAATGATCCGCATCAGTATGGGGCAATCACCAGAAACTGCCTATGAACCTAATGATGGTATTTATGACGCCGAGGGCAAACCCATTAATAGTCGCCAAGCGGCCGAAGATTTAGCCGTGGTAGAGGTGATGCGCCGGGGTGGTGTTGAGCCTGGGTCGGAGCGCGATGCTCAGATTCGCGCGGCGGCTAAAGGCGAGGCGACAACCCCAGAGGGCGAGCCAGTTGACGAGCAAACCATGGAAGACGTGGCCAAGGAAATCGCTGTACAGCAGACTATTTTAGCGACCGGTGTACAGCCGGGCTCGCCTAATGAGTCGCTGATTCGTATGGGCGCGGATGTGATGATGGAAAAATTTAAGAGCTGGCGTTAAGCCGCAATTGGCTTAAGCACGTTTGGCGGCCGCTGGGGTCGCCAAAGCCACTGTAGCGGTCTACGCGTGGCGTTTTTTGCCAGTGTCCTGTCTCCATTTGTCATTGTCTGTAGCGATGTGGAGAGTAAAGTGTGGGCAAAATACGCCAATCTCACCGAATTTTGCGTTTGCCGCTAAACGCCCTGAGGACAGAACAATGACCAGTCAAACGATTAAACGCTACCCGATGCCCATGCCCTTTGGCTGGTTTGCGGTGTCTTATTCCGATGAACTGGCGCCCAGCGAATCTCGCGCGGTGCATTACTTTGACCAGGAATTGGTGCTATTTCGCACCGAAGCGGGTAAAGCGGTGTTAATGGAAGCCTATTGTCCGCATTTAGGTGCGCACCTCGGTCACGGTATTCACGAGCGCTCGGGTACGGGCGGCGGCCGGATTGAGGGTAATAATATTGTCTGCCCTTTTCACTCGTGGAAATTTAGTCCCGAGGGTGAGTGCGTAGAAGTGCCTTATGCCAAGAATATGCCGCCAAAAGTGGCGGGCAAAAAGTGCCTCAAAACCTTCCCTATTACGGAAACCAATAAGGTCATTTGGGCGTGGTATCACCCTGATGGCGCCGCACCACTGTGGGACGTGATAAGTCACGACGAAGCGAATAGCGATGACTGGTCTCCCCAAGACCGCTATGAGTGGATCATTCATACGCATCCCCAAGAGATGGCCGAAAATGCCGCCGACCCCGCACATTTTAAGTACGTGCATGGCACTGCTTCTTTCCCTGAGTGGGAGACCACTTATGACGGTCCAATTGTGCGAGGCTTGCAGGTGGCTAATATGCCGACGCCCAGAGGCGAGGTGAAAGGCTCAATTCGCACCGGAAGTGCTGGTCCCGGTCAGGGTTTTACCAAGTTCGAAGGGATTGCCGATACCTTTTTATTGGGTATGACCACGCCAATTGACGAGCACAAGGTGCAGGTACGCTTTGCGTTTATTCAGCCTAAAGTGAATGGCGAAGTGAAGAAAGGCGGTGTGAATGCGGCAATCATTGCCAATATTGTTGGCCAGCTAGAAGAAGACAAGCCAATTTGGGAACACAAAATCTATCGTCCTCTCCCAATTTTGTGCGATGGCGATGGCCCTATCGCTAAATTCCGCAAATGGTATAGCCAGTTTTACGCTGGGGGTTTTGACCCCCGCGCCCTATAAGGTAAATTCCACCATTTTGGGAGGTGAGCGAGACCGTGTTTTTACCAGCGTCTCTCGTCTCCCGTTGTCCGTTCTGCGGTATACTCTGCCAACGAGTTTATCGCCGGATTGAGCAAATGCGTTTTTTAATAACTGTTTTTTTTATTCTAGTTAGCTGGGTTCCCCTCGCTCAGGCGGCGTGTATTTTGCCGTTGATGCCGCAAAATTTAGCAGATGGTGCGGTTGCTGATGTTGACGAGATGAATGTAAGTAAACGCCGAGTAGAACGCTATTTGGATGACAGCCAACGCTATTTGAAATGCCTAGATACCATGGATAAAACGGCGGTAGGTACTGGTCGGGATAATGATGAGCGGCGACGTAAACGAATAGCAAATTATAACGCCGCTATGAAAAACATGAACGAGATATTACGTATTTACGATATCAGCGTAACTGAATTTAATCAGCGCTAATTTTTATATTTCTGGCCTGTAAATACTGCGCCAAATTTGCACTTGCAGGTTCTTCGCCCAGAATAATCGCCGACTGCCTTGCCGGTTTACCCGGTGTTTCTGCTAAACCCAACTCTCCCATAAGGAAGGCAACGCGCCGCGCGATGGCCTGACCCGAGTCCACCCAGTTTATATTGGGTAACAAGACTGATAATTGTGGCTGCACCAGGGGAAAATGGGTGCAGGCAAGAATAATCGTATCCATAGCCGCAAAATCAGCGTGCTGGCTGAACGCGGTTTTCACCCTGCTTAAAACCGCATCCAAGGCATGCTCATGCCAAATAAAATTTTCAACCGCTGGCGCGAGCTCGGGGCTGCCAACGGCAATGATTTGGCAGTGGGCGGCAAAGTCTTGAATAAGCTGCGCGGTATAGGGCCTGCTAACGGTGCCCGGGGTGGCCAGTAGGCCAATAACGCCGCTCTGGCTAAGGGCTGCGGCGGGCTTAATCGCCGGGACCACGCCCACCACGGGAATCGCAATTTGACTGCGCAGCGCAGGCAGTACGGCGGTGCTCGCTGAATTGCAGGCCATCACGAGTAAGTCGACTTTGTGGGTCGCTAATACTCTGCATACTGTTGCGCAAATGTGCTCGGTGAGTAGCGCTTCTGGCCATTCGCCATAGGGGAAGCCACCATGATCCATTACGTAGAGCAGATCAATTTCCGGGAGCAGATCGTGTATTGCGGCGCCAATGCTCAATGAGCCGACGCCGGAATCGAAGATCAGCACACGGGGAGTGTGCTGGTTGGCACTCACAGCAGGGCGAGAATTTTTTCAGCAGCGCTAACGTCCACACCACCAGCAGGTTCAACGGCGAGGTGGCTTACAGTGCCATTGTCGACAATCATGGCAAAACGCTTGGAGCGGCTACCCATACCGAAGCCGGTGGCGTCCATCTCTAGACCCAGAGCCTTGGTTAAGTCGCCATTGCCATCGGCAAGCATCAGCAGCTCTTCGGCATTTTGGGATTTACCCCAAGCATCCATAACAAAGGCGTCATTCACTGCCATGCAGACAATGGTGTCGACTCCGGCGGCTTTAATTTTGTCGGCATTAACAACATAGCCGGGTAGGTGTGTAAGTGAGCAGCCGGGGGTGAATGCGCCGGGCACGGCAAATAAAACGACTTTTTTACCGTTAAAGAGCTCCTCGGTGGTGATGTCTTGAGGGCCTTTTTCGCCCATCACTTTCAGTTTTGCTGCGGGAATTTTGTCGCCAGTCTGAATGCTCATAGTAGGACCTTAATATTATCAAACGAGTGTGATCAAGCAGTTTAGCAGAGCAATGGCCTGGGCGTAATCCACTTGAAAATCTAAAGTCAGCCACCATATTCTGGATAACAGCCGACGTGCTGTTCATGGTTTAGATTGAAGGTATTGGAGGTTTTTATCATGAATAGTTATTTGCCGTTTACCTTGTTCAATGAATTGCGTGATATAAATCGCGGATTTGATCGCCAGGCAAGTGATGGCGAGCGCGCCGCCCAGTGGCAGCCCGCGGTGGATATTTGCGAAAATGAGGGTGGCTTCTTATTGGTGATGGACGTACCGGGCATCGCGCCTGATGCAGTTGATATTACCGTGCACAACGGCGTGCTAACCGTGCAGGGCGAGCGCAAAACCGATGCGCAAGCGACCAAAAGCAGTATCAAAGAGCGCTGGCAGGGTCAGTTTATACGGCGCTTCAGCTTGCCTGAAGGCGTTGAAGCTGACGAAATTGCCGCCAAAATTGAATACGGCGTGCTGGCCCTGAATATCCCCAAGTCGACGGTAGATGAGCCGCGTAAGATTACGGTGCAATAAGCGCACATCAACACTGGCGAGCTTGCTACACTGGCTACCTTAATCCGCTGTCAGGCCCTTGTCTGGCAGCGTTGTTTTTTTGCTCGTTGATGTGGAGTCCGGTTTTGATTACTCGCCAGCAATGTCGTTATGAATGGCAGGTTTTGCTTTTGGCCGTGGGGTTTCTAACGCGGTTACCGGTGCCCGCCGATCCAGATTTTAGTGAGGCTAAGCTTAATGGCGCCTCGCGTTATTTTCCCTTAGTCGGTCTTCTGGTTGGCGCGTTAGCGGCCATGATTTATGTTGCGGCTTTGGCGCTGTTTGGCAATAGCCTGATGGCAGTGCTGCTTTCGATGCTCGCCTCTATTCTGATTACTGGCTCCTTCCATGAAGACGGTTTTGCCGATAGCTGTGATGGCTTTGGCGGCGGTTGGCGCAGCGAAGATGTCTTGCGCATAATGAAAGACTCTCGCATTGGCACCTACGGCACGGTGGGTCTGATTTCGGTGCTGGCCTTGAAAGCCACCAGTTTGCACGCCTTGCCGTCAGTTGGTGTTGTGGTCGTCGCCCTGCTCTGGGCGCATGTGTTTAGTCGCTGGGTGTCGACCTCGTATTTGGTGGACCTTCATTATGTGCGCGGCGAAGGCAAGTCCAAACCCTTGGCGACCACAATGCCTCTTAAGCACTGGTTGTACTCCGGTGCGCCGCTGTTGCCACTGCTGTTCTTTATCGATGTTTATTCTTTTATAAGTTTGCTGGTCATGGCTCTGCTGTTTCGCTGGGCATTTGCCGTCTATTTACGTCGTCGGATTGGTGGTTATACCGGCGACGCCCTTGGCGCGGCCCAGCAAGTGGTTGAAATATTAGTGTATTTTGCTTTTTTGCTATAAGTAAAGGCGAAATTAGGGCGCTTGGCGCAAATTCACAAAGTGTGAATACTGCACAGTCTTAAACCATGATTTGGCGGCACTCATTGCGTCAACTACAGTCATAGCATTACAAGCAATTTATGGCTGAGGATACAGGCATGAACACAAATTTATTGGTAGGCGGCATATTTGGCGCAGTGGCAGTAACGGCAGCGGGCAGTTATGCGGGCTATAACACGATTGTAGAAAGTAAAAAGCCCCAGTTTGCCGAGGTTGTCGACAGCAAGGCCATTACCGAAACCTATTACACCGACCGTCAAGAGTGCTATGACGAAGTGGTTCAGCACCAAGCTGAAGTGAAAGATGGCAACCAAGTGACGGGCACAGTGATTGGCGCCGTATTGGGCGCGGTTATTGGCAAGCAGGTTGGCGGCGGTAACGGCAAGAAGCTTGCGACGGTTGCCGGCGCGGCAGCGGGTGGTTACGCGGGTAATAAAGTGCAGAAAAATATGCAGCAAAAAGATGTGTACACCACAACTGAGCAGCGTTGTAATACGGTGCAAGACCCCCATCAGAAAATTACCGGCTATAGTGTGACTTACCAGTTAGAGGGTAAAACCGATACGGTAATTATGGATCACAAACCGGGAGCGACAATTCCCGTTGAGAATGGTCAGCTGGTGCTGAGTCAATCGGATACCAGTAAACCAGAAACAACCAAATTTTAGATTAAGTATTACCCCTAGTCGTATCTGTGTATGAGGTGCGGCCAAAATTTGCCAAATGGAGTGAGCTGTATGACAACGAAATTAGCGAAGCGAAGCACGGCCGTGGTAATGAGCGGTTTTATGATTTGGACTGGTTTACTCGCCAGTACCGCATCGGCCTCAGTGATCAGTACCGATAAAATGGTGGCGGAGTACTCAGTAAAGTCTGAACGCGCTGAGATGAAGGCTGCGCTGGCCAGCGAAGAGGTGCGGTCGCGCTTAGTGGAATTAGGTGTGTCACCGGCCGATGTTGAGGCCCGTATCGATTCATTAAGCCCCACCGAGCTAGCCATGTTGCACGAACGTATGGATGAACTGCCAGCGGGCTCGGGTGCGGTTGGCCTGTTAGCGCTTTTGGTGCTCATATTCTTCATCACCGATATCTTGGGCATTACCGACATCTTCCCGTTTGTTAATGCGGCGAAGTAAAGCCCTCCTCCTCTTGTGCCTGCTTTTGCAGGCATGTTCCGGTTTACCGTTAAAAGAATACGCCGAGACCCTCGGGCCTCGGCGCCAGTTAGACGTCCCGTTTATTGCCCAGCAGCAATATTATTGTGGCCCTGCAGCCTTGGCTGAAGTCGCTCAGTACCGTGGTATTGACGCTGATCAAAACGACTTGGCCAAGCAACTGTTTATTCCTGGTAAAAAAGGTTCGCTGGCGGTTGAAATGCAAGCGGCCAGCCGTAGACTGGGTTTACTGCCCTACCCCTTAGCCAAAAATTTTCATGCGTTATTGCAAGAACTCGATGCGGGTAATCCGGTTTTGGTGTTCCAGAACTTGACCTTCTCATGGTGGCCGCAATGGCACTATGCCCTTGCCGTTGGTTACGATTTAGCCCGCGAAGAACTTATTCTGCACTCAGGGGATCGCCCCTATTATCGCCTGCCCTTTTCAACGTTTATGGCGACCTGGTCGCGAACCAACAACTGGGCACGGGTTATGGTAGACAGCAGCCATTTGCCGGTCACGGCGAAGCCCTTAGCCACCATTCGCAGCGCCTACGCCTTTGAGCAAACTGGCCACCCTGAATTGGCGGCGGGCTTTTATGCTTTGGCCGCCGAGCGCTGGCCAGATTCCCTGCCGGTATTAACGGCGCAGGCGAATTTAGCCTTGGCACAGGGTGAAAGTCAGCGGGCGATTCAGGTGTTTGAGCGCTTATTGGCACTCGCCAAGGATGATCCTGCGCTGTGGAATAATTACGCCTACGCGCTCTTAGCGGGTGGCTGTAAAGCCCAAGCGTTGACCGCCATTAGCCGCGCTGAAGCCTTGGCGCCGGAGGATGACGCGTATCGCGAAAGCGCCAGTGAAATCCGCGCCGCCGAGGCGGCAGCGGAGCACTGTTCTTCGGAGAGCGAACTGCCTTAGCGTTTCTTTTGCTTAGCTTGGGCAAACAATGCAGCCATCGTGGTATTTTCGGGCTTTGGTGCTTGCTTAGGCATGGCTGCGGGCTTGTTGCGCCCACCGCGTCGTTCACCACTGCTATTGGCTGCTTGCACGTCACTGGCCTTGTCATCTAGGCGCATAGACAGTGCGATCCGCTTGCGCTGGGCATCGACTTCCATGACCTTAACCTTAACAATGTCGCCCGCTTTCACCACGCTGTGGGGATCTTTGACAAACTGATTGGCCAAGGCCGAGATGTGTACCAAACCGTCTTGATGAACGCCAATGTCGACAAAGGCACCAAAATTAGTGACGTTGGTAACGACCCCTTCCAAGATCATGTCTGGCTCAAGATCAGAAATTTTTTCTATGCCGTCCTTAAAGGTCGCGGTTTTAAAATCTGGGCGGGGGTCGCGGCCGGGTTTATCTAATTCCGCAAAAATATCGGTAACCGTGGGTATACCAAAGCGTTCGTCGGCGTAGTCGGCTGGTTTCAGCGTTTTTAAGAAGCTGCTGTCGCCCAGGACGTTTTTAACTTCGCGACCGCAGCGGTTGACGATTTTCTCGACCACGCTGTAGGACTCGGGGTGCACTGCCGAGGCATCGAGTGGATTGTCGCCGCCAACAACACGTAAAAAGCCTGCCGCCTGCTCAAAGGTCTTGGCGCCAAAGCGATTAACTTCTTTTAATTGCTCGCGGTTTTTAAAGGCGCCGTTACGGTCGCGGTATTCAACAATATTGGCCGAGATGCTGAGATTCAAGCCAGATACCCGTGCTAACAGCGCTGGTGAGGCGGTGTTTACATCTACACCGACTGCGTTTACACAGTCTTCTACCACGGTTTCCAAGGTGCGCGACAAGGCAGTTTGGGATACATCGTGCTGGTACTGACCTACCCCGATGGATTTAGGGTCAATCTTAACCAGTTCGGCCAGCGGGTCTTGCAGGCGGCGGGCGATAGAGATCGCGCCGCGAATGGTCACGTCGAGATCGGGGAATTCTTTGGCCGCGTATTCCGATGCCGAATAAATAGATGCGCCAGACTCGTTAACCATGACACTGGTGCAGCCCAGCTCGGGGCGAGCAGAGAGTACGTCTTTTACAAAGCGTTCAGTTTCGCGGCTGGCGGTCCCATTGCCTATAGCGATGAGCTGTACGCCGTGCTTTTTGATCAGCGCCAAGAGTACAGCGGCGGATTCGGCAATTTTATTCTGAGGCGGGGTTGGGAAAATAGCGCAGTGGTCGACGACTTTACCGGTAGCGTCGATAACGGCCACTTTCACGCCGGTGCGCATGCCGGGGTCGAGGCCGATGGTGGCGCGCTGCCCGGCGGGTGCGGCCAAGAGTAAGTCTTTGAGGTTATGGGCAAACACGTCAATGGCTGCGGTGTCGGCGAGTTCCCGCAATTGACCCAGCAAATCGGTTTCTAAATGGGTGTAGAGTTTTATACGCCAGGTCCAGCGAATCACTTCTTTTAGCCAGGTATCGGCGGGGCGCCCCTCGTCTTTCACTTTCCAGAACTCGGCGACCATGCCCTCGCAGGGATGAGTTGCGCCCTCTTCTTCACTGAACTTTATCGCCAAACTCAGAATGCTTTCGTTGCGGCCGCGAAACATGGCCAAGGCGCGGTGCGAGGGTGTGGTTTTCAGTGGCTCGCTATGGGCGAAGTAATCCCTGAACTTCTCCCCTTCCTGCTCCTTGCCGGTCATAACGGTGCTGCACAAAAGGCACTCATTCCACAGGAAATTACGGAGCTTGGCGAGCAAGTTGGCGTCTTCGCTAAGGCGTTCCATGAGAATGTACTTGGCGCCGTCGAGTGCGCCTTTTACGTCGTTAATGCCCTGTTCTGCATTTAAATAATTGAGGGCGAGGCTGGCGGGATCTTGGCTGGGGTCGTCAAATAAGGTGTTGGCGAGGGGTTCTAAACCGGCTTCAATGGCGATCTGGCCCTTGGTGCGGCGCTTGGGCTTATAGGGCAGGTATAAGTCTTCTAGGCGGTTCTTGGTGTCGGCGCCGCGAATATCCCGTTCTAGCTCGGGGCTGAGTTTGTCCTGCTCGCGAATACTGTTGAGAATGGTTTCGCGCCGGTCTTCTAATTCTCGCAAATAGCCCAGCCTGGACTCCAAATCGCGCATTTGGGTGTCGTCGAGCCCGCCAGTGACTTCTTTACGGTAGCGGGAAATAAACGGCACGGTTGCGCCTTCATCTAACAGGGCAACGGCAGCGCTAACCTGCGCTTCTTTAACACCAAGTTCTTGAGCAATGCGGCTGGGGATGGAATTCATATGATCGGCTTATTAGATACGTGAAGCCGGACATTATGCAAAAACTAAGGCCGTGGTGCGAGGCTTGACATGAAGGTTTTTTATCGCGAGCCAGATGTCGGACGTCTGGCGGGGCGAGGTCTGAGGCATGAATCAAAGAGGCGTCTGACACCAGACGTCCGACATCCGACTAAGCCTCACCCTGCGCTAAAGCTTCAAACAAGGCGCAGCACTCATCATAAAAATAACGGTATTCCGGGCGGAGGTGCTCGGTAACCAGCGACATAATTTGAAATACGCCTTGATGAATCATCATTTCATTGCTGATATTGCGACCACGGAGGTGGGTGTAATTTAACCAAAAGGTCAGTGACATGGCGATATTGTCGCAAAGGCGTTCAAGTTGTAGGTCGTCGAGGTCGAGAAAGTTCTGGCCCCGCAATTCTAAGGTCACTGCCCGAGCGGCTTGTACTTTTAGCTCGAGTAATTTAGAAAATTTCTTGGCGATTTGTGGGTAGCGCTGAAGAATATCGTTGAGATTGCGATACAGGTAGCGGTGATTAAAAATGTGTTCAAAAACGATGTACAAATAAAACCAGGTGTCTTGGGCGCCGAGGTTTTTTTGCAGTGGTGCACTGAGGATATCAATCAGTTCAAGTTCGAAGGCGGCATAGAGTTCGGGAATGATTTCGTCTTTGCCGTGGAAATGGTAATAAAGATTTCCGGGACTAATATCTAGTTCATTGGCGATATCAACGGCGGTGACATTGGGTTCGCCGTCAGTATTAAATAGGGCGAGACTGCTTAATAATATTTTGTCGCGGGTTTTCATCCGAGATAACAGACTCCTGTGAGCGAAGCGACAAGGTGCCATGAACCCAGCGTCTGTGTCCAGCGATGTCGATTAGATCAGCGGAAGTTTGGGTGTTACTAAAAGGGAAGATGAAAGGTTCATCTTCCCTTTAGAGATGGGCTCCGCTTACTTAGCGACAGCTTTCTTTGCTGGTGCTTTACGCGGTGCTTTCGCTTTAGGTGCTGCTTTTGCGGCAGTCTTGGGCTCAGCTGCTTCGGCGGCCGGTTTAGCTGCTTTGCTTAGCGCGTCTACTTTTTTGCTAAGCGCATCGAGCTTCTTCTCTAAACGGCTAAGATCGTCCGCACTGGCAGTGTGACCAAAACCAAGGCTGGCACGCATTTTACTAATGCGCTCTTCAATGGAAATAGTCTTACCAATATTGGTAGCTTCACCAAGTTTGGCGCGGGCCTGGGTTTCTAAGCGATTGCCCTTGTCCACGAGTTCAGTGAACAGTTTAGGGGTTTCTTTACTGGCTTTCTCTAAGGCCTCGTGGGCTTCATCGTAAGCGCGGCCGTAGGCGCCAAGGCCGGCAAGCCAAATACTTTTAGCAACTTCGCCAGCGTGGTTAGTGGCGTCTTTAAGATCCTGAAGGCTTTTTTTGCTGTCTTTGCTCATGGCGTTCTCCATTGCAAAATAAAATAACTGAATCTGGTACACCAGTAAGAATACCTTGCCGGTGCGGAAACTGTGAGTCTGAACTTAGCTATGAAAAAAGCACGATGGCCATACGGCGCATCGTGCAAAAGCATAGGTGAGATAAAGACCTAGGATTTGGCGCCCTAACGGGCACCGAATACTTACGACGCGGTGGCTTCAGCTACAACGTCAGTTGCTTCAGCAGCGCTGCGCGAAACTTTAGACTTCACTTTTTCAAAGCCGTCACGCAGGGTTTTCAGCTGAGCTTCTACTGCGGTGTTGCTTTCGCTTTTCAGTTCTTCGAACTTGGCGATAGCTTGCGCTTTGGTGTCGTTGAATTTAGCGATAGCTTGTGACTTGCTAGATTCAATTTTGCTCGTTACTTGGGTTTTGCTAGATTCAAATTTAGAAACTGCGTCGCTTTGTACTTTTTCGCCACGGGCAACCAAGCTGTCAAAGAATTCATTGCGCTTGCTGTAAGCGTCTTTAGCTTTGGTTTCAGTTTCTTTGATTTTAGCTTCAGTCTGCTTAAATACTTCTTGGCTTTGTTCAAAGACTTTGCCAGCCAGACCTAGGTTTGCCAAAAACACTTCTTTTGCCAGTGCGTTAGCTTTTTCGATTTTACTTGCTTCGGTCATGATGACGTCCTCATTGAGAATGAAATAGTAGGCTATTTAGAGCCAGATTTCGGCGAGAACTGCTATTGCTCGCTGACTTGGGTGCAAGAGTACGGAGATTAATTAGAAAGCACATACTAATCCTGCGGTAAGTCCCTATTTCGCGCTTATTATATTCCCCGCATCGTTATACAGCATTAACGCGGTATTGCGCTTAGCGGGAAACTTAGGTTATATAGTTGTTACCTTCTAGGCCGCTTGTCGGAATATAACGAGGTATTCATGGCTCAAAACAAGAATAAAGCGGGGCAGCCCACGCCGTTGCGAACAGCAAGGGAGTTGCGGGTTATTTTTGAGATGCTGGCAATGGTCAGTTTTCGATCAACGCTGGACAAAATAAAGTGCGGCGACGGTCACCCGGTGGTAGTAGCGCCGTCTTTTATGACCGGCGATGGCGGCACCGCTGCACTGCGGGGCTTTTTGCGCCGCCGCGGCTTTGCAGCCTATGGTTGGGAGCAGGGCTTGAACAGCGGTATGTCTGAGCAAAAATACTTGGCTTACGAGCGCCACGTAAAAGAGCTTGCCGCGCGCCACTGCCGTAAAGTCAGCGTGATTGGCTGGAGCTTGGGGGGAATCTATGCCCGAACCTTGGCCTACAAAAATCCAGATATTGTTCGCCAAGTCATTACCCTGGGCTCGCCAATTCATATTCCCGGTATGGATGGGGTCACTGGGCCGGTTTTAAAACTCTACGAAATGATGAATCCCGGTGCCCTAACTGATCCAATGTTAGAGTGGCAAAATTGCTGGCAGGCGACGCCGACTGTGCCGTCCACGGCGATGTACAGTGAGGGTGACGGTATTGTCGATTGGCAGTTCTGTATTGATAAGGAATTAAATAACAATACTGAAAATTTGCGGGTGCCGGGCAGTCACGTCGGTTTAACCCATAATGTTGCGGTAATGTACGCCGTGGCGGAGCGTTTGGCGCAGCGCGAAGATCGCTGGCAGCCCTTCGATGTGAGTGGCTTGCGAAGCAGGGTTTACGCCCACTCGGCAGTGCCAGCCTAGGCTGTCTGGCATTGCGGCTAGGCGTCGGCGTTAAGCAGGCGCTCTAGGCAGTGCTCCTGAATACCATAAAAAGTTTTAATATCGGCAATCTGCTGCAGCACTTCACTGTTGTCGCGGTGTTGCCGCCGCTTTTGTGCCAGTATCATTTTATTTTTACTGGTGTGCTCCAAAGAAATAAATTCAAAGACCTTGGTGTCGTAGCCATGCGCCTCCAGTAATAGCGCGCGTAGACCGTCGGTTAGCATTTCGGCCTCTTGGCCAAGGTGAATGCCGTGTTGGAGCAGTGGCGCGAGCGGTGCTGGGCTTTTCAGTTGGGGACGAAGTTGTTTGTGGCAGCAGGGCGAACACATAATAATGTCGGCGTTGCTGCGAATCCCCATGTGAATTGCGTAGTCGGTGGCAGTGTCGCAGGCGTGTAGGGCGATCATGACGTTAATGTGCTGGGCCGCGAAGTGTTGAACATCGCCCTGTTCAAATTTGATGCCCTGCAAATTTAGCTTTGCGGCGGTGTTATTGCAGAGGTCGACCAGCTCTTGGCGCAACTCTACGCCGGTGACTTGGGTGCTCATGCCCAGTTTGTCGTGGAGGTAGTCGTGGAGGGCAAAGGTTAAATAGGCTTTGCCCGAGCCAAAGTCGGCAATGTGAATGGTCTCGCGTTCAGTTAGAGCCGTATTGCTGATGGCGGTGGCGAGTACTTCAATGAAGCGGTTGATCTGCTTCCATTTGCGGGACATGGCGGGAATAATTTGGCCCTGTGAGTCGGTTATGCCAAGCGCCTGTAAATAGGGTCGGCTTTGCTCCACAAAGCGGTGCTTTTCGCGGTTGTGCTGCAGGGCTTCGGCGGGCGCAGTAGCGCTGTCTTTGTTGCGGTGTTTATTGAGTAGCGGCTTACCCTTCTTGCTAAAACGCAGTTGAATTTCCCAGTCGGTACTGACCATGTGGGCATTATTAAAGTCGTTGCCTAACCAGCGCTGCAGCAGGCTTACGGCGTCGTCTAAGCTGACATTTTTGGTGACGTGACGGCTGCGGTATTCATAGAGAAAGGACAGCAGTAGCGTGTTTTTTAGATTAATTGGGCGGATGCTGATGCGATTGAGTTCGGGTTCGTCACCCTGGTATTTAGATAGCACTAAGCGCTGTAGTTGGCCCTTATTAAACGCGTGCTCGCAGTCGCTAATAAAGCGGGTGGTGTGCTCTGCCGAAGGGTTTGCAGTCATAGGTTTGCCCAATAAGCAATCGAGGTAATACGCAGGGCGAGGCCTTCGCACTAGGGAGTGATAAGTGTGGGCCGGATGGGGAGATCCGGCAAGTTTACAGGCATAAAAAAGGGCAGCTAAGCTGCCCCTTTTTTATGGCGTATTGCTTAGGCTTGGGGGCCGGCGGCAATAATGGCCTCGGAAACGTCAAACTTCTTGATGTTTTCTTGGAAGAGGCGGGCCAGTTTAGAAGCTTCAGCATCATAAGCAGCTGCGTCGCCCCAGGCTTTGCGCGGGTTGATGTATTTGTCATCTACACCGGGAATCGCCTTGGGGATAGTCAGGTTTAGTGCTTCTAAGCGCTCAGTTTCGGCGCCAATCAGCGTACCGTTTTGAGCAGCGGCAACCACGGCGCGGGTTACGGGGATCGGGAAGCGTGAGCCAGTACCGCCCGCTGCGCCTGAACCGCCAGTCCAACCAGTGTTGATTAAATAAACCTGAGAGTCGAAATCTTCGATGCGCTTCATCAGCAGCTCGGCGTAATCGCCAGCTGGGCGAGGCATAAAGGGTGCGCCAAAACAGGTGGAGAACGTAGGGTGAATGCCCGCTTCTGCGCCCAGCTCGGTGGAGCCAACCCGCGCGGTGTAGCCACTCAAAAAGTGGAATGCAGCCGCTTCTTTAGACAGAATTGAAATGGGCGGAATGACGCCAGAGACGTCACAAGTCAGGAAAATAACGGTCTTGGGCTCGCCAGCGGCGTTCTCAATAACACGCTTTTCAACGTTTTCTAGCGGGTAGCAGCAGCGACCATTTTCAGTCAGGCTGGTGTCGTCGTAGTCGGCATGACGAGTGTGGTCGTCAATAACAACGTTTTCAACAATCGCGCCAAAGCGAATCGCGTCCCAAATAATGGGTTCGTTTTTCTGGCTCAGGTTGATTGTCTTGGCGTAGCAGCCGCCTTCAATATTGAATACCGAGCCTTTTGCCCAGCCGTGTTCGTCGTCACCGATCAAGTAGCAGCTTGGGTCGGCAGACAAGGTAGTCTTGCCCGTGCCAGACAGACCGAAGAACAGGGTGGTTTGGCCAGACTCATCGACGTTAGCCGAGCAGTGCATGGGCATCACGTCTTTTTCAGGAAGCAGGAAGTTCTGTACGGAGAACATTGCTTTTTTCATCTCGCCGGCATAACGCATGCCAGCCAGCAGGACTTTGCGCTGAGCGAAATTGATAATAACGCAGCCGTCAGAGTTGGTGCCGTCACGCTCAGGCTCGCAAACAAAGCCCGCACAGTTGAGGATGGTCCACTCTTCCTTGCCCTTGGGGTTGTATTTGGCAGGACGCACAAACATATTGCGGCCAAACAAGCCCTGCCAAGCAGTTTGGGTGTTCACAACCACGGGAATGTAATGGTCTTCGTGGGCGCCAACGTGGAGTGAAGATACAAAGCTGTCATGATCGGCCAAGTAGTCTTCAACGCGATCCCAGAGGGCGTCGAATTTAGTGGCATCGAAGGGACGGTTAACGCTGGTCCAGTCGATCGCATCGGAGGTCGATGGCTCTTGTACAATGTAGCGATCGCCAGGTGAGCGGCCGGTGCGCTTGCCGGTAGTAACGACGAGTGCGCCGCTGTCGGCGAGACGGCCTTCGCCGCGACTCAGGGCTTGCTCAATTAGTTGAGCGGGGCTTAAATCGGTGTAAATCGTCGTTTCAGCACTCATTCTCTGTTTTCCTGTCGCGTAATCCTGAGAGCAGCCTTGGGTGTTGCGGTGGGGTTGGCACGAAAGAGAACCCCCAAAGTGGCTGGTAATTTGGGGCGCCATTATTACAAAAAACCTATGTCAGCGCTAATCTTTGGGAAGAGAAAACGCTGTTTGGGGAAAATGCCCAAAATTAGTGCTTTTTTCAGTGACGGGTGAGGTCGCTGCCCTGCTCAAATAAACCGGCAATATCGCCTGCATTAAACTGATAGAGACGGTTGCAAAATTCGCAATTGGTTTCGATTTGACCCTGCTCTGCAAGGATATCGTCGAGTTCTTCACGGCCGAGGGAAATTAGTGCTTGAACGACTCGCTCGCGGCTGCAGCGGCAGCGAGCAAGCAATGGCTTGTGATCGAAGAGGCGAACGGCGTCTTGGTGGTAGAGCCGATAGAGCAGTGTTTCGACGTCCAAACTCAGCAACTCTTCGTTTTTGATGGTATGGGCGATGGTGCTTAAATGTTCCCAGCGTTCCAGATCGGGTTTGGCACTAGGCAATTGTTGTAGCAGCATGCCGCTGGCGTGCTCGCCGTCAGCACATAGCCAAACACGTGTGGCCAACTGTTCGCTGCGTTGGAAATACGCTTCAAGGCAGCGGGCGAGGCTGTCGCCATCAAGACTCACAATACCTTGGTAGGGCTTACCGTTTTCTGGGGCAATCGTCATGGCCAATTGGCCATTGCCAATAAGGGCCTTGAAGTCGTGGCTAATGGCTTCATTGGCGTCGCGTGCAATGGCACGTAGCTCTTGTTTGGAATTGGCCTCGGCCATAATTAAGGGTACTTGGCCGTCACCGCGCACCTGCAGTATGAGTGAGCCCTCAAATTTAATGGTGGCACTGAGCAAGCTTGCGGCAGCAAGGAACTCCCCCAGTAAATTGGCGACCCCTGGGGGGTAGTGGTGAATGCTGAGTATGTCCTGATAGCTTTTTTCTAAGCGAACATGCTCGCCACGAACATCGCTATTGTCAAAAATGAAGCGGCTAATGGTATCGCTCATGGCAAATCGGGTGTCCGTAGTAAAAGAAGCTGACAATTATAGCGCTTACCGGGGGAGAGGTCTTGGCTGATCGTGGCGTTAGCCTCTTACTCGTCGTTTAGATTCTTAAAACGATGAATTTGGCGGCGCTGCTTTTTGTTGGGGCGCTCGGGGTGCAGGGCGCCCGCCGCGGCGCCAAGTATTTTGCGATCGGCGGCGAGTTGCTCGCGAGTGCGAATGCTGTCTGCGGTTTCACAGTACAGCAGTGCGGCCTCCGGCGCGCCTCGACGCTGGTCAGAAAGCGCAATAACATCCACAATTTTGTTGTCCCAGCCGGTGCGAATGGTGAGTGTTGCGCCAATATGCACTTCTTTACTTACTTTACAGCGTTCGCCGTTGTAGTGAACCTTGCCGCTTTCGACGGCTTGCTTGGCGAGGCTGCGGGTTTTATAAAATCGCGCGGCCCACAGCCATTTGTCTAGGCGAATGCCGCTGGGCGCTTCAGCCACGATACGTCTCCCGTTTGGGAATGGGTAGAACTTCACTAAAGTGCTGAATAGCTGGATAGGTCAATTGCTCGCGGATCGCCTGTTTGCTGTCGGGTTGGCGCAGCGTGAGTAGGTGGCGGATACCGAATTTGGCTGCGGCATCGAGCACACTGGCGGTGTCGTCTACGAGTAAGGTGCGGGCCGGATCAAAATCCCAGTGTTGGCGCAGGCGGTGCCAGAACTCTGGATCCTCCTTGGGCTTGGCCAGCTCGTGGGAGGTAATCATCTTGTGCATCCAGCGCGCGAGGTCGGTGTGTTCAAGCTTTAAATTTAAACTGTCGCGATGGGCATTAGTGACCAGCCAGGTTTCGCAGTGGCTATTGTCTAAGGCCGTCAAAAAGTCAGCGGTACTGGGGTGGGGGGCAATCAAATGAGCAATTTCGCGCTTTAGGGCGACAATGTCGACATTGAGCTGGTTAGACCAATAATCTAGGCAATACCAATTTAGCGAGCCGCGCTCAGCCATGATGCGCTTTATTAAATCGTGTGCAACTTGCTCTGGTTCTCCGCCGTGTATTTCAGCGTAGCGCTTGGGGAGGTGTTGCGACCAGAAAAAGTTGTCGTAGTGCAGGTCTAATAAGGTGCCGTCCATGTCGAGGAGGACGGTGTCAATTTCTTGCCAATTTATCATAGTTTGCCGGGTCTGAAGCACCGGCCTTAATTTACCGCCCGGGCTTTATTGAGTTTACTGCTGACTGCATCACGCATTTCGATGACTTCGGCGTAATTTACGTTTAGCCACCATTCAGCGCGACTGTTGCCGTAGGCACTGATGGTGTTAGCACCGCGGCGCGATTCTGGGTAAAACGTGTTGTCAGATTTGGTCTGGGCCATGGTCGTTCCTCGTTACTTGCTCGTTGATGCGTTCATTGAGCAAACAAGGTACTGCGAGGCCTAACTTGGGAGTATAGGGAAAAGTCCGTAGCGAGTGAACCCAGGTGTTGAAACTGTGAACTGGTTACGGTTTGCAGGGCTGGTTGAGCATAACGGCGGGAATTGGCTCTTGCGGGTCGCATGGCGCTGGCCCGTGGCGACGAGCGCTTATTAGCGTGCCTGACTGTTTAGCGCAACCGCGGCGTGATGCACTTCCAATACTTCGGCGTAATTGATATTTAACCACCACTCACTCCGCTTAATGCCATTGTTATTAAGCGACTGTTGGGCGTGCGAATTAGCACCAAAAATAGTTTTATCTGCTTGCTGTGTGCTCATTGTCTGCTCCGTAGTCAGTGTCGTGATGGTGTTACTTTACCGTTGGGAGCTTGTGCGGGGTATACGGAATAGCCACTACACAAAATAGTAGATATGCGTTATTGAGTGATTAGGTGGTGCTTATTTTTGCGGCTTTAGGCGTTGACGTACGGCTTTGGTGTCGATGGCGGTAGCCATATCGATGTCTTCAGCGTAGCCAACGTCTAGCCACCAGTCATCGCGATGACTGCCAAACCGGCGTTTTGCTGTTGGCTGCTCGTCGATTTGCTGAAATGGCGTGTTGTTTTGTGGTTTATCGTCAGGGGTCGTCATAGCATTTGCGCGTGAAGTGGATGAACACCAAACTTGTTTAGTTATTCAAGTATAGAATCTTTTACGCAGTGCGCCACTTAATGGATGAGTTAGGTGGCGTTTGAAATAATAAAAATACAGGTCTTTTATGTTTGGCCAGCGCTGGTGCTAAGTATTTAGTTGCCGCGACGCTGTAATGCCGAAACTGCATGATTAATCTCAATGGTTTCTGCGTAGTTAACATTTAACCACCACTCACTACGCTTGGCACCATTTTGGGTAAGTGATGCTTGGCGCATCAGGTTATCGCCAAAGATAGAGTTGTCGATTGTGCGAGTAGATGTAGTCATGTTCTTGCCCCGAAATATGTTGTTTTCTTGTATGGAGCTACTTTATCTATATCCGGCTTTAGGGTGTATGCGGAATAGCCCTTACAAGGGTCAGGGTTTCTAGGCACTAAGAGGAATTGTGGCAAGGGTTTTACGTTAGAGCGAGGCGTGGCGGGCCTATTAGGCCCGCATGGTATTACAACATCAGGGCGAGCATGCTGGCTTTAAATTGCTCTTTGGTGCTGGGAGATTGGCGGTAGGAAATAACTAGACGCCCGACTATTTTGATTAGGTCGTCGAGTTTAACACTGCGTTTATTGCGCGCATTATAGGCATCTAAGGGGGCTTGTAATAGCTCGCGCCAATGCTCGTCAGACTCTTCGGTGTCAATGTGTGGCGAGGCCTCTGCCGCGTTCATGCCCGACACTAAATCTATTTTTCCAGCCTCAGGTGGCCGATAGGTGGCGGCAAACCAAATGCACTCTTCGAGCATAAGCGGAAAATTATTGTCATGCAGCGTAGCGATATCTTTTATCTTGTAAAACATCCGCTGCCGCTCAATTTCGATCAGCGCGGTAATAATATCGGACTTACCGTTAAAGTAGCGATATACCGTTCGGCGGGTGACATTCGCCACTTTGGCAATATCTTCAATGGTGGTGGACTTAATGCCCTTCGTCATAAAACAGTCAACGGCGGACTTCAGTAGGATTTTTTTACCGGTATCGAGGTCGTCGACCCGTGCCCCATTGCCCCAACGTTTGTTTGTTTTCATAGCAAGTCTGCTCTTCAGCGCCTTTTAAAGTGTCACTATCGTATCATGTTGTAATCTTGCGAACGTCGTTAAAGCCTGAGAAACAGGTAGTGGATTGTACGTATTTCCTGCTTAAATTTTGTGATTCAGTAGGCTTTATTTACAATTCTTAGTCGGTATTCGCCCTCAGAAGTTCATACGCCACATAAACTAGGTACTCGCCGTGTGCCGAGGTTCTCGTCGGGTGACACTGCTCGCATGGCTGGGCATAATGCGGATCTCGCAACTTCACATTGAGGTTTTGATGCCATACGCAAATATCACCGGCTGGGGTAAATGTCTGCCACCGGCTATTCTCAGTAACCAAGATCTGATGACGTTTCTTGATACTTCTGATGAGTGGATTCAAAGTCGTACGGGAATTAAAGAAAGACGGATTTCCCATGTGTCTACGGCAACGCTAGCCAGTCTTGCCGCTAAGCGGGCCTTGGCCGCGGCGGGCTTAGAGGCTGCTGAGCTGGATATGATTATTCTCGGTACGGCCTGTGCGGACACCTTAATTCCCAATGCGGCTTCGGCAGTACAACAGAGTATTGGTGCCGTAAACGCAGCGGTATTCGACCTCAATGCCGCTTGTACCGGCTTTGTTTATGGCCTGAGTATGGCCACGGGCATGATCCGAAGTGGCGCAATGAAAAAGGTGCTGGTAATTGGTGCCGATCGAATCCCCTATTTCCTGGATTACACCCTGCGTGATGTTTGTGTCTTGTTCGGTGATGGTGCTGGCGCGGTAGTGCTGGAAGCTAGCGATGCGGAATGCGGTTTGTTGGCTGAAAAACTGGGCTGCGACAGTGAAGACCGCGATATTTTAATGGCGAGAGACGCCGGCACAATCAGAGAGCGGTTTACTGAGGTAGATGGCTTTTTTGACGTAAACTTTGAAGGCCCGGAGATCTTTAAGCGCGCGGTGCGGGGCATGGGTGGCGCAATAACGAATGTGCTGGCGAAATTGTCGCTGGAAGCCGAGCAAATCGACTTGCTCGTTCCCCATCAGGCAAATATTCGTATTATTGAAACCTTGACCAAGCGTCTTAAGGCGCCGCCAGAAAAGGTGGTGGTCAATATTGAAAAATACGGCAACACTTCTGCGGCCACGGTGCCGATTGCGTTGTGTGAAGCCTTGGAAGCGGGGCGGGTTAAGCCCGGTGACCGCATTTTAACGGCGGCTTTCGGCGCTGGCCTAACCTGGGGCGCGGCAGTGGTTAAATGGGGCGAGCGCGTTACTCCCGTTGGCGTGTGCGATGAAGAGTTACCCCCAAGCGATAAAACGGCCTTGGATCTCCTTATGCCCTGGGTGGAGGGCTGTCGAGCTGCAGTGGCGGCAAAGAGCTAATCCTCTGAACAACGCTATGTTCGGTAGAAAGGGTCGCCAAGCGACCCTTTTTGCTTTTAGCACTGGGGCTTTTCAAGCACAAACTGATAGACATCAATCGACTTGCCCCGAAAGCCACCCTCGCAGTAGCCGAGGTAGTAATTCCACATCCGCTTAAAGCGCTGATCAAAGCCCAGCGGGGCGATCTCGGGCCAGTGTTGATTAAAATTCTTTGCCCACTCGTGGAGGGTGCGGGCGTAGCCCAAGCCAAAGGCTTCTTCATCTTTTATTGTTAGCCCAGCGGTCTGGGCTTCAGCGCGGAAGCGCTCGGGGCTTGGCAGCATACCGCCGGGGAAGATATAGGTCTGAATAAAATCAGGGTTGGCGCTGTAATCGGCAAAGCGCGCTTCGTCAATGGTGATGATTTGAATCGCCGCGCGGCCACCGGGTTTGAGTCGTTGATTTATGGTTTCGAAATACCTTGGCCAATACTTTTCGCCTACAGCTTCAAGCATTTCAATCGACACGATATGGTCGTACTGACCTTCGGTGTCACGGTAGTCGGTTAAGCTGAATTCAGCAGTACCGCGTAGTTTAATATTGCTCAAGCGCTGCTCAGCGTATTCCAGCTGGCGTTCAGACAGGGTGATGCCGTGGAGCGTTGCGGCCTTTTGCTGGCAGAGCTGCTCAGCAAAGCCCCCCCAACCACAGCCAATTTCTAAAACATGGTCGCCGTTTTTTATGTCGAGTAAATCGATTAGGCGTTGGTATTTGGCGTGTTGGGCCGCGTTTAGGCTTTGCTGCTCGTCGCGATAATACGCGGCGGAATAAGTCATACTGGGGTCTAGCCAGCGCTGATAAAAATCATTGCCAAGATCGTAGTGATAGCTAATATTGCGGCGACTGCCGCGCTTGCTATTGGCATTGCGGCGGTGTCGCCACTTTTGGATGGCGCCTTCCACCTTGCCGCTGTCGAGCATGCCGTCAAAGAAAGCTTCGTTAACGGCAATCCACTCAACCAAAACAGCCAGGTCGGGACTGTCCCAGTCGCCGTCCATATAGGCTTCGCTCCACCCTACTGAGCCGCCGGTAAAGGCTTTGCGCACCGCCTTCCAGTTGTGCAGAGTCACTACAGGATTTAGGCGTTCGCAGGGATGTTCGCCAAACTCAACACAGCTGCCATTGGGCAGGTTTAGACTCAGTACGCCTCTGGCCGCCTTTGATAATGGCGCCAACACTTTGGCGAGCATTTGTTGCTGGCGTTTTGCCCACCAGGCGGAACCGAGATTGCTTTCTAATGCAGCGGCAGCTGATTTCATAGTAGACCCTTTGCGTATTCGGCAGATTTATTTATCAATACGTGAGATTGATGAATCTGGTTCAGCTGGCCGAGGGACTATTTTCAAACCTTGGCAAAATAACTTTAGTGCCTCCCAGTGAATACCGCCAAGAACTTTTAGGGTCATAAAGGGCAGAGTGCAGAAATTATGCAGTAATTCGCGATCGTTAAATGCCCGGCGTCGGCCTTGGAAGGCCGCGTGGAGCAGGTCTTTGCCGCCGTCTTGGACACGGATGCTAATGCCCAATTTATTGTTTGGCTGGTGGAGTCGAAATTTATAGCGCATCGCCATATTGTTAAACGGGGATACGTAAAAGTTCTTGTCGCACTGTTGCTCGATAGTGGGATTGCCGCGCTCGGCTTCGGGCACGGGAAATAAATAACTGTGCCGTTGCTTAAAGGTATTGCTCACTTCATAGAGCACCGCAAATAACTGTTGCCGCTGGTTATAGCAGTAGTAAACGCTCAGTGGATTAAAGGTGTAGCCCAAAATACGGGGGTAACAGAGAAGGCTGACCCTGGCGAGGGTGTCCGTAACCCCTTGCTCTGCAAGGCAGCGCTCAATGTAGCGGCGGGGTGACTCGCCGCTGCCATTGCCGATATCCTTAAAATGAAAGCTGAATAAATTAAAGCGATTTAGCGAAAATAGGCGACAGCGCTCTGCTGCTGTATCGAGTTCGTCCAGATCAAATAAAAAGCTGCTAATTCGGTAGGCAAAGCGATGGCGTAACGGTGTTAGACGTTGATGCCTCACTTCACCCCGATAAATAGCGGTGCGTAAATTAGCGCTCATGCAGCATTATCGATCACCGGCTTACTGCTTAGGTGAATGCGACCGCTGGCATTGGGCACAATCCACGGCCTGATGGTATTCCCCAATTGCTCGGCCACCGCCAAGCCAGATTGGATGCCGTCTTCGTGAAAGCCGTAGCCAAAATAACTGCCGCAATACCAGGTTCGCTGCTGCCCTTGTAAACTCCATAATTTGTGCTGAGCTTGGAGTGCGGCCTCGTTAAATACCGGATGCTGGTAGCTGAATCGCCGGTAAACCCGATCGCGACGCGGCTCTGTCAGCGGGTTTAAGGTGAGCAGAACCGATTCTTGGCAGGGCAGATGCTGCAGTAAATTCATCCAATAACTCACCGATACCTTGTTGGTGCTTTGACTGGTGTCAGCAAGGTAGTTCCAGCTTGACCAAACCTGGTGGCGCTTGGGCATCAAACTTTCGTCACGGTGTAATACCGCTTCGTTTTCTTCATAGCTAAAGGCGCCGAGCAGGCTCTGTTCTGCGCTGCTGGGCTCATCAAGCATGGCTAGTGATTGGTCGGCGTGTCCGGCCATAACCACATGATCGAAGCGATGGCTTTCGCCATTCTGGTCGACAAGAATTACATGGTCGTTGAAGCGATGTACCTTCTTAATAGCGCAGTTTAATCGAATGCCCTCGGCGAAGTCGGCGCTCAGCCGTTTTACGTACTCGCGGGAACCGCCGGTGACTGTCTGCCATTGGGGACGTTCATTGACTTGCAGCAAGCCGTGATTGTCGCAAAAGCGTAAAAAGGCTTTGGCGGGGTAGGCGAGCATTTTTTCGGTTGGTGTTGACCAAATGGCGGCGCTCATCGGCAGCAAGTGATCTTTGCAAAAGCCAGGGCCAAATTTTTCTTGGCGCAGCAGCTCGCCGAGTGACAAATCGTCAGGCAGGGTTTGCAGCCAGCCAGCGCTTTGCTTATAAAAGCGCAGTAAATCTTGGATCATGCCCCAGAAGCGCGGACGAAAAACATTACGTTTTTGGGCGAACATAGTGGCGATGGAGTTTGAGCCACTGTATTCAAGGCGGCCTTGGTCTAAGGACACCCCAAAGGACATGTCGGTGCCTTGATACGGAATGTCTAAGTACTTAAACAGCGCCACTAAATTGGGATAGCAGTGTTCGTTAAAGACAATAAAGCCAGTATCAACGGCAATGGTACCGGCACTGGTTTGGATATCGACAGTGTTGGTATGGCCACCGAGTCGGGAATCTTGTTCAAACAGCGTTACCTGATGATGTTTGCTCAACAGCCAGGCGCTGCTCAAGCCCGAAATGCCGGAGCCAATGACGGCAATTTTTAGGGGTACTGACTTTAATGGTGTTTGCATAAATATATCGCTGATCCCGCTTTGTCTTATTTACGTATATTCAGCCTAAACAGATTTGCCACAGCCAATGCTAGCGACGCGACCAAGGTCATCGTCTCTGTAAGGAGAATGAAATGCGGAATCCCTCCCGAAGCTGGCAATTTATTCGTTATGCTTTGCCAGGCTTACCACTTGCGGCCTTAGGCCTGCCTTTTTATCTTTATGCACCGCTCTGGCTGGCTGAACAAGGCGGCTATGGATACAGCATAGTCGGTTTAGTGTTCTTTGCAGCGAGAATGACTGACGTACTGAGCGACTTGCCCGCAGGGGCGTGGATCGATCGGTATGGCAGTCATCGCGCCTTATGGATTGGCGCTTGGCTGCTCATCGCCAGCAGTGCATTGGCATTGGTTTATCTGCCCCACCCTTGGCCCCTGCCATTACTGGCGAGTGGGCTGATACTACTCATGCTGGGTTGGACGGGTATTACTGTACCTTGGTTGGCGCTGCCTGTGAATATCTCATTTTCAGCGCTAGATCGACTGCGTTATAACAGCAGCCGCGAAGCCATGCTATTGCTCGGAACCCTATTGGCAATGGTATTACCTGCCATATTGGCCCCCGCGATACTCCCCTCAGTTCTTGTGTTGTTGCTTGCAGTCTTGCTGCTGACGGTTTGTCTACAGGGGAGTCAGGCGGCACCGGCCAGTACCCGCGTTCTTAGTTTTCGGGTGCTGCTGACAGATCAGCGCACACGCAGTTTAGCCTTGCCGTGGTTTACCAATATGCTGGCCAATGCGATCCCCGGAACGGTGCTTATATTGTTTATGCGCGAAGTGCTACACGCCGAGAGCGAGCTCGGCATTGTATTGATTAGCTATTTTCTCGCGGGCTTGGCTGGTGTGCCATTTTGGTATTTTCTCGCGCGGCGGGTTGGCAATCTATTGTCCTGGCGAATTGGCTTGTGTAGTTCTGCACTGCTGTTTAGCTTTGCTGCGCTGCTGGGCGAGGGGGATGTCGGCTGGTTCATTGCCATTAGCATTGGCACCGGCCTGGCGCTGGGGGCCGACCAGGCCTTGCCTTCAGCCATGCAAACCGCTTTGGCGCAGACTTTGTCCAAAGAGCAGGGCGGTGCGGTAATAGGGGCGCGGATGTTTGCGCTATGGAGTATGTTAAGCAAAGCGGCTCTGGGACTGGCGGTCGGCGTGTCGTATTTGTGGTTGGGCAGCCAGACGGACGGGGCAGTTCCGCCAGCGTGGGCGATCAGCGCCGTGTATGTGGTGGCGCCAGTGGCGCTAAAACTACTGGTTTTTTTGATGTTGGGTCGCAGGTCAATAGTGACAATTGAGGGTGGTGGACAATGAATAAAAATCGCAAGGCGTATCTGTTCAGTATTCTATTACTGATGTTTGCAGGCTTGATATCGGCACCCGTAATGGCGGTTGAAAATTGGCGCACGGTGAGCGCGGAAACCTTCAGCTTGCTCTGGAAGGATTTGACCTACACCCGCCTGCAAGTTGACCCCCAGCAAGCTCTGCCCGCGTCCGGTGATATTCTGGCGCCAGATTACGCCAAGCAAATCATTATTGAATATAAAGTCGGGGTGTCGGCGGAGCGCTTTCGCAGCATGACCGACAAGGCGCTGACGGGTGCCTATTCGCCTGCGGAATTGGCGCCCGCTAAAGCGGACATCGCCTTATTTAGCAGCTGGTATAAAAGTGTTGAAAAAGGACAGCAATACCGTCTTGCTTGGCTGCCAGAGCGGGGTTTGCAGCTGTATTTGAATGAGGAGCATTTGGGTGCAATTCAGGACCCTAATGCCGCGGCGCTAATCTTGAGTGTGTGGCTGGGAAGGGCTGCGGTAAGCGAATCGCAGCGCGATACTATGCTCGCTGCGTGGCGGAGGGTTGTCGCGGATCGGTAGGTCTCCGCGTTATTGTTTAAGGCATTGAATTTATTGGTAATAATTAAATGATCTAAGCTTAGAATATTTGTCCCAAAACCTGCCCTTCGCTTGAAAAGCCTAGGCTGAGCCCCTAGCATGCGCTGCTGATAGCCTGCCGAGAGTGAGACCTAGGTGAACACGTCTACAAAATTGACTTTAATATTATTGGGTTTGTCCCAAGCCGCGGCCCTTAACGCCCAAGAAAATCCCCAGAGTCGGCGGGGCTTAAGCATAGAAGAAGTTCTGGTTACGGCGCAAAAGCGTGAGGAGGGTGCCAATGACATCCCCTTGGCCATTGCCACCTATACCGGCGAAGACCTCGTTGCACTCGGGGTCAGCGATACCACGGATCTTGGTAAATTACTGCCGGGCTTCTCTTACGCCGATGGCGGTTTTAACACCCCAATTTATACCCTGCGGGGGGTCGGCTTTAATGAAAATAGCCAAACCGCCAGCGCGACGGTGGGGGTTTATATTGATGAATTCAATTTGCCCTTCCCGATTATGACCAAGGGCAGTAATTTGGACCTTGCGCGGGTAGAGGTGCTAAAAGGCCCTCAAGGCACGCTTTACGGCCGCAATACCACCGGTGGCGCGATAAATTATATTGCCAATAAGCCCAGTGATAGTTTGATTTATGGCGGCAGTGTGGGCTACAGCAGCTATGAAACCAGTGAAGCCAATGGCTTTATTAGTGGGCCGCTGTCTGAGAGCGTTAGTGCACGTCTGGCGCTGCGCGCCATTAATAGCAGTGAAGGTTGGCAGCGCAGCCGTACCCGCCACCCTAGCAGTGATGCCTACAACGGCAAAACTGGGCGGAATTTAGGCGGTGAGTATCAGCAGTTTGGCTACGATACCTTGGGTAAAGTCGATAAGCAGAGCGGGCGTTTTTCGCTGAGCTGGTTAGCCGCCGATAATATTGATATTAGCTATCACCTCGACGGTTGGCGCGATCGCTCCGAGCCTCAGGCCTTACAAGTGATTGCCATTGAATCTCAGAACGCAACCTTGGGCGCGGCTGGCCTGCACCCTGAGGTGGCGGATTATCCCGTCAATGATAAAGACACCCAAGACAATCGCGCCGCTGATTGGCCAAATGCCGGTATGGAATTTCGCTTAAACGACAGCTTTTACTCCACCGGTGTGCGTGTGGGCTGGACCTTGTCAGAGGATCTCGAGGCGGTGTTTTTAGCTTCACTCGGCCGCTTTGAATCCGATGGCAGCTTTATTCCCCAGTCTGGTGTCGACACGGTGAATACCGAGCGCAATGTGTTTGCGACCACTGATTATTACAATTTGGAATGGCGCTTGGCGGGCAACGCGCACCCCGACGTATTCTGGCAGCTCGGTGTTAATTACAGCGAAGATGATGTCGCTGAATTTCAGCGCCTGCATCACGAGACGGTGAGTATTATTTTCCCCGTTGACGCGCCGAACGGCGACGGTGTGGCGGGGCTGGATAATCGATCGGGCTTTGGCGGCAATCAGCTTGCCGAAGTGGCGGCGGTGTTTTTTCACACCGAGTGGGCCTTGGCCGATGATTGGACCTTAAGCGGTGGCGCGCGTTACACCGACGAGTCCCGTAAGTTTAATGGCTGCGGTCAGGACGTTAACGTTGGCGATGAGCCCGGCGCGGACCAAGATTCGCCCGGCGCGCAAGACGAAGGTGTCGGCTTGGCCGGGGCTTTTAGCGGGATTAGTTTACTGCAATCGCCGCTGGCCGGTTATCTGCCCGGCACGGCGGAACAAGGCGGCTGCTTTACCCTGGACAATGAAACTCGCCAGCCTGGTCGTTACTTTGGAGAGTTGAGTGAAGACAATGTGTCTGGGCGCCTTGCGCTCGATTGGCGCTTTTCCGAAGACATGCTGGCTTTTGTCGCGCTGAGTCGCGGCTTTAAATCGGGTAGCTTTCCGGTGATTAATATCTCGGATTCGGTGCAGTTTGAACCCGTTACCCAAGAGCAGCTCGACGCCTTGGAGATCGGCGGTAAATTGACCTTGCTCGACAAAACCATGCAGCTCAATGCCTCGGTATTTGATTATCGCTATAAAGATAAGCAGTTGGTGACCAACTTCCGCGACCCAGTCTTTGGCGCGCTGCCGATTTTGCGCAATGCCCCCAAGTCTACCGTGCGCGGTGCTGAGTTGGACGTGAAATACACGCCGATCGAAGGCTTGTATTTGTCCCTCGCGGCGGCGTATTTAGACACTGAAGTTGAAGAGTTTGTCAGCGGTGACAGCAACGGCGATGAGTTCGACTTTGCTGGCAAGCCCTTTAATTACAGTCCGCGCTGGGAATACACTCTGCTATTAGATTATGTGCTGCCCGTCTTTGAGCGCTATGAGTTGTCGCTGGGTATTGATTACAGCTATAGCGGTGAAACCAACGCTTCGCTGGAACAGGACGAACGCTTTTTCATTGATGATTACGGCCTGATTAATGCGCGGCTAGGCTTTGGGCCAGCGGCGGGCCCTTGGCAGCTCATGCTGTGGGGTCGCAACCTCGGCGACGAGTACTATTATAATAATGTCACCAATCAGCTCGATACCATCGGTCGCTACACCGGTATGCCGGTGACCTACGGTATTACACTGTCTTGGCAGCCTTAAAAGTTCGCTGTTTTACACGTAAAGGCCTATATTAAAAAGATAATATAGGCCGCCGCGCGGCCGTTCACTGAGGACCGCTATCATTACCGTTGAAAGTTTTTTCATCTCTCTAAGCAGTTATCTGTCCTACCCTTTGGTCAGCCTTGGTAAAACCCCGGTGACGCTGGGGACCTTGCTCGCGGGTTGTGTGGTGGTCGGTATTGCATGGGCGGCTTCGCGAGTGTTGCGGGGTAGTTTGCGCTCAGTTGCCCAACGCCGCGCGGCGTTTTCCAGCAGCACCCTCTATACCATTGAACGTCTAATCCATTACGTGGTCTTGATCGTAGGGGTGTTTGTTGCCCTGTCGGTAATCGGTATTGATTTGAGCAAGCTAGCGCTCGTGGCCTCGGCGCTGTCGGTGGGTATCGGCTTCGGTCTGCAAGCCATATTCAGTAATTTTGTATCGGGGCTGATTATTTTGGTTGAACGTTCACTGAAGGTGGGTGATTACGTGCAATTGGAAAGTGGTGTGGTTGGCGTGGTGGCGGAAATCACGGTTAGGGCAACGATTATTACTACCTTGGAAAATGCCGAGGTTATTGTCCCTAATTCCGAATTTGTAAACGGCAAGGTCACCAATTGGACGCACACCAATAATTACTGTCGCATGCGAATTCCATTTGGTGTGGCATACGGTACGAATAAAGAGCGCATGCGAGACGTAGTGCTAGACGCGATAAAGGAATTACCGCAAACCTTGTTGGATTTTCCAGGACGCGCGCCCACGGTAATTATGAAGGCGTTTGGCGATTCCAGTTTGGATTTTGAATTACTGGTTTGGGTTAAACCAGAATACGCTGCTCAGCAGAGTGGCACGCGTTCCGCATTTTTGTGGGCAATAGACAGCGCGCTGGTCGCGGCGGGCATTGTGGTGCCGTTTCCCCAGCGGGATTTGCATATTGTGTCGGGCTTGCATCATGGCTCAGGGCCTACATCAGGCGCCGATCCAAGTTTTAGTGCAACACCAGATTAGAACATTAAGGCTTTTGGAATATAGGGCTTGGCAGGCTAAGAACATCACCACTTAATTTGGAGATTGTAATATGGCCAGTGTACTCAGCGTTTTCGCATTTATTTTATTAGTGTTAGTTGTCTTTTATCGGCGTTTGTCAGCACACAGTGGTGCAGTAGTCATAGCCTTGGGGTGGCTACTGCTAGGCTTGAGTAGCCCGATATTTCTGCACCCCCTGAGTCTATTAATACTCTTTGCTGTCTTAGCCGTGCTGTTGTTTAAGCCACTGCGGATACGAATTTTATCTGCCCCAGCGATGGCCGCACTCAAAAAAATGATGCCTCCCATGAGCGACACCGAGCGTGAAGCGCTGGATGCCGGCACCACGTGGTGGGAGAAAGAGCTCTTTTCTGGCCGACCTGATTGGGCTGTGTTTGAAGACATTGAGCTGTCTGAACTCAGCGCTGAAGAGCAGGCTTTTATCGACGGCGAAACTGAGGCCCTGTGCGCCATGCTGTCGGACTGGAAAATTCATCACGAGACCAAAGATTTGCCCCCAGAGGTTTGGCAATTCATTAAAGACAAAGGCTTTTTGGGGCTGATTATTCCCCCTGCTTACGGTGGCTTAGGCTTTAGTCCTTATGCCCAAAGCCGGGTGGTAAGTAAAATTGCGAGTCGCTCAACCGTGGCGGCGGTGACTGTAATGGTGCCCAATTCGTTGGGGCCGGGTGAATTACTGCTGAAATACGGCAGTGAGGAACAAAAAGATTTTTGGTTGCCGCGCTTAGCCAAGGGTGAAGAATTACCTTGTTTTGGCCTTACCAGCCCTGAAGCCGGTTCGGACGCCGGTGCTATTCCCGATACCGGCGTAGTCTGCGAACAAGATTACGAAGGCAAGCGGGTGCTCGGCGTTAAATTAAACTTCTCTAAACGCTGGATTACCCTCGCGCCGGTTGCCACGGTGGTGGGGCTGGCCTTTAGGCTTAGCGACCCCGACGGACTGATCGGCGATGAGGTCGAGCGCGGTATTAGCTGCGCCTTGGTGCCCGCGACCTTGCCGGGGGTGGAAATTGGTCGGCGTCATAATCCTGGCTCAGCCTTTATGAATGGCCCAATTACCGGTGTCGATGTGTTTATTCCCATGGACATGCTGATTGGTGGCCAAGAATACATTGGTCAAGGCTGGCGGATGTTGGTGGAATGTTTGGGCGCTGGCCGTGGGGTGTCGCTGCCAGCGCTGTCGACGGCAGGCGGTGAAATGGGCTATCTGCTGGTGGGCGCCTTTGCCCGTATCCGTCGCCAGTTTGGAATTTCTGTTGGTAAGTTTGAAGGGGTGCAAGAGGCCAGCGCCGAGATTGCGGCGTCGGCGTATATGCTTGAGGCCTATCGCGCCCTCGTTACCCGCGCGCTAGACGATGGCGCCCCGTCGGTGCTGACCGCCATGGCAAAATATCACGCCACTGAAAAGCTGCGGGGCGTCGTTAATCACAGCATGGATATTCTTGGTGGTCGCGGTATTCAAATGGGGCCGCGCAATTTTATGGCCTTGGTCTACCAAACTGTGCCAATTGCCATCACGGTTGAAGGCGCAAATATTCTGACGCGGTCCATGATTATATTTGGTCAGGGCGCAATGCGCTGTCACCCGTATTTAGCCGATGAATTAGCGGCGCTCAGTGATGAGTCTGCAGACGCCTTGCCGCGTTTTGATGCTTTGTTAATGGGCCATCTTGGCCATACTGCCGAGGTGTTTAGTCGCGGGATTTTACAGGGTCTTAGCGGTGGCTTGTTGGGCAAACCCAAATGCGGTAATAGCGAATTGTCGGCACGCTGGTATCGTCATATCAATCGCTACAGCGCCGTATTTGCGGCGAGCGCGGATATCGCGCTACTGACCTTGGGTGGCGATTTGAAACGCCGCGAATTATTGTCGGCGCGTTTGGGTGATGTGCACAGCCAGTTGGTGATTGCCTGTGCATTGCTTAAGTTTCACGACGCCCAAACTCCAGATGAAGCTAATGAGCTACACGCAGAATATGCCTTAAAGCAGTGCTTTATTGCAATGAACACGGCCTTGGCGGCGTTTTATCGCAATCTGCCTATTAGAGGCTTGGGTGCAATATTAAAGGCGGTGTTTTTTCCTTGGGGGCTGCCGCAATGGACGCCGTCAGACGACGAGATTCGTGCGCTGGGTGAGTTAATTATGCAGCCGAGTTCGGTGCGCAATTTATTGGCGGACAAGGTTTATATCAGTGCTGATCCGCACGATGCCCAGGGCCGAATTCATTACACTTACCAGCTTCTGGTCGCAGTAGAAAAAGATTACGAACATTTTCTTAGCCTAGACAAGCAGGGCGATTTAGCTGGCGATTCTACCGCGGAGAAAGTGGCCAGTGCAGTGGCAAGTGGTGCTTTTAATCAAGCGCAGGCCGATGCCATTATTGCCTATGATGACTGCCGCTATGACAGTTTATTAACGGACGCTTTTGATCCGACATTGGCAGATATCGATGTTCGTCCACTTCGGCCAGAGTGCTAGCCTCAGTGAAAAAAATCTTTACCGATCCTAATTTAAGCTTGGTTGCCAATGCCGCAAATGTTTTAGCAGCGGCAGGGCTGACAACGGAATTGCGCAATGCCTATGCTGGTGGTGCTAGCGGTGGTTTGGCCTTTACCGATGTGTGGCCAGAACTGTGGGTGGCCACTGACAGTGTCGCTGCGGCAGAGGCGCTATTGGCCGATTTAAGCAAAGATGACGATCGTGAATGGCAGTGCCCACGCTGTAAAGAACACAATGGCATCAGTTTTAAACTGTGTTGGCAGTGCGGTTCGCCGCAAAGCTAAGGGCTTTTTGTGACGGAAGTGGTGAATATTTGGGTAAATAGGCTCTAGTGGAAATTGCCTATCATCATCGCCATAAACTTGCGGTATAGTATTGGCCTGTTTACATGGTTTTGAGCAGATGAATTAGTGGGACGGCTGTCTACCTCTGTTGCGTGAGGGCGCCAGCATTCTTATGGGGCCTTTTAGGCCCCTTTTTTTATGCCCGCAAACATCTTTGCGATGTTTACAGCTGGCTAATATCCCGCACCGCACCCTTGTCAGCACTGGTTACCATTTTAGCGTAAGCCTTTAAGGCAGCAGATACTTTGCGTGGGCGTTCTTTCACGGGCTTCCAGCCGTCGGCACCTTTGGCGTCCATGGCTTTGCGGCGCTTATTAAGCTCGGCTTCATCTACCAGTACATTGATGCCGCGGTTAGGTATGTCGATACGGATAATATCGCCTTGCTCAACCAGGCCAATTGCGCCGCCGGCAGCGGCTTCGGGTGAAGCGTGACCAATAGACAGGCCAGAAGTACCGCCGGAGAAACGGCCGTCGGTGAGGAGCGCGCAGACCTTACCCAAACCCTTAGACTTAATATAACTCGTAGGATAGAGCATTTCCTGCATACCGGGGCCACCCTTGGGGCCTTCGTAGCGCACAATAACCACGTCGCCCGCTTTTACGCGGTCATTTAAGATATCGTCTACCGCGCCTTCTTGGCTTTCGCAGATATGGGCTGGGCCTTCAAATACCAGAATGCTTTCATCTACGCCCGACGTTTTTACCACACAGCCGTCTACCGCAATATTGCCATAGAGTACGGCCAAGCCGCCTTCTAGTGAAAAGGCGTGTTCTAGATTGCGGATACAGCCGTTTTCGCGGTCGGCGTCCAGTGAACTCCAGCGGGTGTCTTGGCTGAACGCGGTTTGGGTGGGAATACCCGCCGGGCCAGCTTTAAAGAAGTTCTTCACCGCGTCGTTATCGGTGCTCATGATGTCCCACTGGGCCAAGGCCGCAGCCATAGTGCTGGCGTGTACGGTAGGGAGGCTGGTGTCCAATAATTCGGCGCGATCAAGTTCACCTAATATCGCCATTACCCCACCAGCGCGGTGAACGTCTTCCATATGATACAGCGGCGTATTCGGTGCAACCTTGCAAAGCTGGGGGACTTTTCGCGACAGCGCGTCGATATCTTTAAGCGTGAAATCCAGCTCAGCTTCCTGCGCGGCGGCCAATAAATGCAATATGGTATTGGTGGAGCCGCCCATGGCAATGTCTAGCGCCATGGCATTGCTGAATGCACTGTAGGAGGCGATATTGCGGGGCAGTACGCTGTAATCGTCTTCTTCGTAATGCCGACGAGATAATTCAACAATTCGGCGACCTGCTTCTAAAAACAGTTTTTTGCGGTCAGCGTGGGTGGCCAGCATTGAACCGTTGCCAGGCAAGGACAGACCTAGCGCCTCAGTCAGACAGTTCATCGAGTTGGCGGTAAACATGCCCGAGCAGGAGCCACACGTTGGGCAGGCTGAGCGCTCGTATTCAGCGACCTTCTCATCGGAAGCGCTGTCGTCGACCGCGATGACCATGGCGTCGACTAAATCGAGTTTATGCTCAGACAGCTTGGTTTTACCCGCTTCCATGGGGCCACCGGACACAAATATTACGGGAATATTCAGGCGCAGGGCCGCATTGAGCATGCCGGGGGTGATTTTGTCGCAGTTTGAGATACACACCATAGCGTCGGCGCAGTGGGCATTGACCATATATTCCACGGAGTCGGCAATAATGTCGCGACTCGGCAGGCTGTAGAGCATGCCGTCGTGGCCCATGGCAATGCCGTCATCAACGGCAATGGTATTAAATTCTTTGGCGACGCCGCCAGCTTCTTCAATTTCGCGGGCAACCAACTGTCCCATGTCCTTGAGGTGGACGTGACCGGGTACAAATTGAGTGAAGGAGTTCACTACCGCAATAATCGGCTTTTCAAAGTCGCCGTCTTTCATGCCGGTGGCGCGCCACAGTGCGCGGGCACCCGCCATATTGCGGCCAGCGGTGGTAGTCTTAGAGCGATATACAGGCATAGTGTTCCTCGTGCGCGGTCGCTGAGTAGTATTTTGAACGTTTGCTATTGGGCCGCAGTTTAACACAGAGCGCGGCGCCTTCGTATGCGGTAAATGTGGTGTCCGCGATAAGGCGCGCAGGTGTCTATACTCGTGTCTATGAGTATGATGCAGTCTTATAACAGTAACGAGGCTTTTTGAATGGATGATGCTTTAGACGCAGTCGTTAGCGTAGCGCCGAATTGGCTGGGCCAGTGGGGGCCGTTTGCGGTGGTGATGGGCTTATTATTCGCCACCTGGCTTTTCACCCGCAAGGTGTTTGCGGTGCAGAAAAGTCATGGCGCTGACACGCGTTATCGGGAGCAGGGCACGCGCTTGGCCTTTCGGCTGAGTGGCTTGCTGCTGGCAATAAGCACGATTCCAATGAACGGTGAGCTGCGCGGCCAACTCTTGAGTTTGGTGGGTTTGTTAATGAGTGCCGCGATCGCGCTGTCGTCGACTTCGGTGATGGGCAATTTAATGGCGGGCTTTATGCTGCGCACGGTGAATAGTTTCCGGGCTGGCGATTATATTGAGTTTCGCGGTGAGTTGGGGCGGGTGTCGCAGCGCGGTTTACTGCATGTGGAATTTCAGAATGAAACCAGCGAGCTAGTCACGGTACCTAATTTGTTGCTGGTGCAAGAGCCCTACAATGTGGTGCGGGCATCGGGCACGGTGGTGTCGGCAGAGGTGTCGCTGGGCTATGACGTTGACCGACGTGATATCGAAACGGCCCTGTTGAGCGCAATTGAAGCGGCAGAATTGGAAAATGGTTTTGTCCAAATTCGCAATCTTGGTGATTTCTCGGTGAATTATCGCGCCAGTGGCTGGCTTAAAGAAGCGGCATTACTGGTCAGCGCGCGCTCGCGTTTGCGCGGCAAAATACTAGACGCACTGCATGATGCGGGCATCGAAATCGTGTCGCCGAACTTTATGAATCAGCGACCATTGCCTGCAGATTTGAAATTTATTCCTAAGCGTAAAGTGACGCGGCAACCAGACGAGGATCGCAGTGGGCACGCTGAAGAGATCTTGTTCAGCAAAGCCGAGGTGGCCAGCGCCGTCGAGCAATTACAGGGCAAAATTAAAAAGCTCAAAGACCAGTTGAACGCCGAGCCGGTTGAGGGCGAGGAGGCGCCTGATCGCGATGAACTAAAGACGGCCCTCGGTCTGTTGACCGAGGAGCTTGAGCAGGCGCGGGAATTGGCCAAGGCGGAAGTCGCACGGGATAAGGGCAACCACGAAGAGGAAGATCAAAGCACCGACGAGCCAGCTCAGGCAGAAGACCAGCCGCCCAAGCTTAAGACTTAGGGCTTAGGCCCTGCTGCTTTAACCAGTCTGTTAGCGCGAGTCCGGTGCCCATTGGCCAGGGTTTGATCTCGGCTGGCGGCACTATTTTATAGTCATCAAGTTCGTGATTGAGCTTGATCTCGCCAGCAGCGCGCACATGGTAGGCAATAATCACCTGATTTTGCTGGGCAAAAGGGTAGGCGCCAATTAGCGTGGTTTCTAGCGCATGGAGGTTTAGCTCTTCCATGGTTTCTCTGCGAGCGCATTCTTCGGGGTCTTCGCCCGCTTCGAGAAAGCCAGTAATAATAGAGTAAAAACTTTTTGGCCAATTGACGTTGTGGGCCATCACCACGCCGCCCTCAACCTCCACAATCATAGCAATCACGGGCACGGGATTGTTCCACAGTACAAAACCACATTGGGTGTCTGGGCAGCCTTTGCGAATCTCACTGTCGATTAATAGTTCGGCGATGGGGCTGGCGCATTGGGGACAAAAATTCATGGTGGCCTCTATTTTATTGGTGTTCAGCCTTTGATTTTGCCACAGACTGGCTATATGCGACTATGCTGCAATGAGCTTAATTTAGAGGGTGATGTACTGTGGATTTAAACCTGAGTAATAGAATTGCGCTGGTCACCGGCAGCAATCGCGGTACTGGTGAGTGTATAGCGGCTACCTTGGCAAATGAGGGGGCTTGCGTGGTATTTCATAGCAATGAAGAGGGTCTCGCTCAGCTTGCTGCCGATAAACTCCCCAATGCTTGCGCGGTGTGGGGTGATATCAGTAGCGATGAAGGCTGCGAGCAAGTTTTGCGGCAAACCAAGGAGCTGGTGGGCGAGGTTGATATTTTAGTAAACAACTATGGCACAGCATCAGCAGGTAAGTGGGCGATTAGCACCAGTCACGATTGGCTGGATATGTATCAGAAAAACGTTTTGTCGGCGGCGCGATTAATACAGGGCTTGGTACCGGCAATGAAAGCGAAAGGCTGGGGGCGAATCGTTCAGCTTGGCACAATCGGCAGCCACCAACCGAATAGTATTATGCCGCATTATTACGCCGCTAAAGGTGCCTTGGCGACCATGAGCGTAAGTCTAACCAAGGAGTTGAGCCATACTGGCATTACTGTAAACACCATTTCGCCAGGCTATATTCGTACCGCGGAGTTAGAAGCCGGATTTCGACGCCGTGCTGAAAAGAAAGGCTGGGGGGATAACTGGGATGATATTGTGAAGCAAATTGTGGTCAGCGAGTACCCGAACCCCTGTGGCCGTATTGCTGAACGTCAGGAAGTGGCCGATTTAGTGGCGTTTATCTGCAGTGAACGTGCGGGGTTTATCAATGGCCAAAATATTCGGATAGATGGTGGCGCTGTTTGCTATGTGTAGGGTTTCGTCGTGCAAGCTTAGCCGCTCGCCATGCGAATATGGCGGGCAACCGCGACGCGATTTCGGCCAAGCTGTTTTGCTTGGTACATGGCGTGATCAGCTTCTTCCGTAAAATAATTGGGTGACATGCCGCGCAGTGGCACGGCGACATAAATGCCTGCGCTAACAGTGATGACCTTTGCTGATGTGGATTTTTTGTGTGGTATGGCCAGCTGCTCAATGTTTAATCTAACGGCCTCAACATGTTTTAAAAATGTTGCTTCATTTGAGTCGCTTGCCGATAGCACCACAAATTCTTCGCCACCATAGCGTGCACAGATGTCGGCCTCGCGACTGAAATGCTGATTTATTTTCTCCGCCACGAGGCGCAGCGCCCGGTCACCTGCGTTATGCCCATAGTAATCGTTGTATTGCTTGAAATAATCAATGTCAAAAAAAGCTAAGCTCAGCGGAATTTGATAGCGTTGGTGGAAGGCACAGAGACGAGTAAGTTCTCGGTCAAAAAAGCGACGATTATAAAGTGTGGTTAAGAAATCGTGAGAGGCCAATTCATCAAGTTGTTGATTTTTTCTTTTTAGAAGTAAATTTTGTTGCTCAATTTTCTCTTGGTAATGGATGCGTTCATTTATATTGTGTAGTACACCAATAATATGGGTGAGTGTGCCACTTTCATCTAAAACTGGCGAGATACTCAGTTCGTGCCAAAAGTAATCGCCAGATTTGGTCTGGGATTTTCTAATGCACTGAATACTCTTGCCTGCAGTTATGGCCTTAACAATTTCGTCTTCAGTAACGGGCGTATTTTTACTTAGGCGTTCCAATAAATTATATTTGTGATTAATGATTGACGCATTATCAAAGCCGATAATTTTTTCAAAAGCTCGGTTTCCATAAATAATTCGATCTGGCTTGTTGTCGTGCCTTACGGTGGCAATGATAACCCCTTCCGAAGTGGCTGACAGGGCTGCCGAGAGCAATTCTTTTTCGATCATCGTAATAACCTGTTCAGTACTTGCGCGGCGAGAGATTTGCGTTGGTGATAATAGTTTCTTATTTTTAAGGAAGCATCTCCGGTTCCCGATGCCAGTGCACAAATAATGAAGGAAGACTTTAAACCTAACGGGTTACTTATGTCATGACGATACGTATTTTCCGATATTGTTATGAACATTGCAGGCGACAGCTTGATCTAATAGCTTACATCGATTTTTAAAGTGTCTTGCCTGTATTGCGCGAAAAGAGCTTAAGCGTTTAAGAATTCGCTGAGGATGCTGTCTATCAATTCAAAGCCGCGCGCGCTGGGGCGTATTAGCTTATTTTGTTCTTGCAGTAAACCTTGCTGCTGCAGCTTGGCTAAGATTGCATCGATGGTTTGGCTGCTCTGGCCCGTGCGCTCGCTGAATAATTGCCGAGTAAATCCCTGTTCTAAACGCAATGCGTTCATCATAAATTCAAGTGCTAAATCCTCTGTCGCGACGGGTTCACGCTTGCTCGTGCGGGAAGGCTGGCGCTGCAAATAATCCTCTGGCTTACGGGTTTTCTGATAGCGGTAAATATCGCCATTCGCGTGGCTGATTTTGCCGTGGGCACCAGCACCAAGGGCGAGGTAATCACCAAATTGCCAGTAATTCAGATTGTGACGAGATTGGTGACCGGCCTTGGCGTAGGCCGATACTTCGTAGCGCGTAAATTCAGCGTCGTTCAGCAGCGACAAGCCCGCTGTCTGCATGCGATGCATTTCAGTCTCTAATGGCAGGCTGGGTGGCCGTTTAAAAAATTCGGTGTTGGCTTCGATGGTGAGTTGATACCAGCTGATATGAGGCGCGCCTGCCGATATGGCGATTTCCAAATCCTGCATGGCTTCAGCTTGGCTTTGCTCGTTGAGACCGTGCATTAAATCGACATTAAAATTGCTAAAGCCCGCGTGCTGGGCGCAGGCAATGGCGCGTCGTGCATCATCGCTATTGTGAATGCGGCCGAGCTTGTTTAATTGTGTTGGGTCAAAGCTTTGCACGCCAATAGAAAGTCGGTTGATGCCGAGGGAATGATAACCCTCAAAACGACCTTGTTCCAAAGTGCCTGGATTCGCTTCGAGGGTGATTTCAATGTCGCGGGCAAAGCGTAAATGTTTTTGTAAGCCCTTAAACAAGGTTTCGTATGCCGTGGCACTGAACAAACTCGGTGTGCCACCGCCAATAAAAATGCTTTGCAGCTCGCGACCTTGAATAAAATCTAAATCCTGTTCGAGATCTTCCAACATCGCAGCGATGTACGCTTGCTCGGGTAAGTCGCCTTTGCGCTCGTGCGAGTTGAAATCGCAATAGGGGCACTTGCGTATGCACCAGGGAATGTGGACGTAAAGTGATAAGGGTATTGTTTTTGATCGCGACGATTCGGTGTTAAGGGGGCTTGATTGGGAATCGTTCATAATCGGGCTTTACTTGTGATGGTCTGCTGCGGCCTGCAAGTTTAGCATTATTCATGGGCTGTTGTTATTGAGGTTAATCTCTACGCCCTAGCTTAGCTGTCGTGCTGTGCTTTGTGCGTTAAAGCAACATCGAGTTAATCAATTACCTGAACGTCTACATGGAGCAGGCCTGATGCGGTATTGCCAATCTCAGCAAAGGCCGACCTGGAAAGATCAATTATCCGCCCGCGCACAAATGGTCCTCGGTCATTAATTTTGACCACAACACTTTGGCCGGTTTTTTGGTTTGTGACTTTAACGTAGCTGCCCAATGGCAAGGTTCTATGGGCCGCGGTTTTTAGCTCGTGTCGGTACCGCTCCCCGCTTGCGGTTTTTTGATTGTGGTGTCTATCGCCATAAAAAGAGGCTAGGCCTGATTCGAAGATGGCGGGGGCTTCCTCTACGAGGATTGCCACCTCTTCCTCAACTTTGCCTTCCTCCTGCGGCAATGAAGAACACCCCGTCAAGACGAGCAGCAATGTGAGCATTGCGCAGGCGATTAAAACGCTGTGGCTGCTGGGGGCGCGACTACGCCACGGCGCTATCTGGTCAAGCCAGTTGATTAATGTTTTGGACAAAAATAACACCCCTGTGACATTTCGTATTTGTAATCGCGCATCAATCGATCCTTGGAATTGGGAATAGTTCCAAGGGGCAATAACAGCCTGTGAAGCCGTTGCTTGTTGTAGCACTCTGCTGCGCTGAAGGAAGTTGGGTGCCAGCATCTAGCCGATGCTTCGTTGCGGGGATGGACTCCTGCCTCCGCAGGAGCGACGATTTAGCCGCATTTCAGCATGCCTTGAAAATATCGTCTTACCTGCGCAGGCCGGTAAGCATATGAGCGTAGCGAATGCCCCTGCGTCAGACATCAGACCTGATTTTCCCGTTACTTGCTGTAGTACTTCGCAGCGCTGAAGGAAGTTGGGTGCCAGCATCTAGCTGATGCTTCGTTGCCGGGATGGACTCCTGCCTCCGCAGGAGCGACGATTTAGAAGTATTTCACTCTGGCTGAGAGTGTCGTCTTACCTGCGTAGGCAGGTATCCATGTGAGCATAGCGAATGCCCTTGCATCAGACATCCGACGTCAGACCTCAGACCTGTTTTTCCCACTACTTGCTGCAGTGTTCCGCCGCGCTGAAGGCGATTGGGCGCCAGCCTCTAGCTGATGCTTCATTGCCGGGATGGACTCCTGCCTCCGCAGGAGCGACGATTTAGAAGTATTTCACTCTGGCTGTGAGTGTCGTCTTACCTGCGTAGGCAGGTATCCATTTGAGCGTAGCGAATGCCCCTGCGTCAGACATCCGACGTCAGACCTGTTTCTCCCGTTACTTCCTACAGTGCTCAGCGGCGCTGAAGGGGATTGGGTGCCGCCTCTAGCTAATGCTTCATTGCCGGGATGGGCTCCTGCCTACGCAGGAGCGACGATTTAGAAGTATTTCACTCTGGCTGAGAGTGTCGTCTTACCTGCGTAGGCAGGTATCCATGTGAGCGTAGCGAATGCCCTTGCGTCAGACATCCGACGTCAGACCTCAGACCGGTTTTCCCCGTTACTTGCTGCAGTGCTCAGCGGCGCTGAAGGGGATTGGGCTACAGCCTCTAGCTAATGCTTCGTTGCTTGGATGGGCTCCTGCCTCCGCAGGAGCGACGATTTAGCCGTATTTCAGCATGCCCTGAAAATATCGTCTTACCTGCGCAGGCAGGTATCCATGTGAGCGTAGCGAATGCCCCTGCATCAGACATCCGACGTCAGACCTGTTTTTCCCGCTACTTGCTACAGTGCTCGGCAGTGCTGAAGGGGATTGGGTGCCAGCCTCTAGCTAATGCTTCGTTGCTTGGATGGGCTCCTGCCTCCGCAGGAGCGACGATTTAGCCGTATTTCAGCATGCCCTGAAAATATCGTCTTACCTGCGCAGGCAGGTATCCATGTGAGCGTAGCGAATGCTTTTAGCGAGGACTGTCTGAGCCGAAGGCGAGTTTCGCAGTGATCCCCTTGGGTTTTTTGAAAAAACAGCTTAACCGCTTTAGGCACTGTCAGGCACCCAGAGGTTGGGGCCCTTAGTGCCAAGTAACTAAGTCACCCTGCGAGGAGGTGCCAAGCGCTGAGCTTAGCTCAACCCCAACTTGTCCCAGATATCATCGATTTTCTGAATAACAGCCGGATCTTTCACAATCGGCCGCCCCCACTCACGGGTGGTTTCACCACCCATCTTATTGGTGGCATCCATTCCCATTTTTGAGCCAAGGCCAGAGACCGGCGAGGCAAAGTCGAGGTAGTCGATGGGGGTATTTTCCACCAGTACAGTGTCCCGCGCGGGGTCCATGCGGGTGGTAATGGCCCAGATGACATCATTCCAGTCTCGGGCGTTGACGTCGTCGTCGCACACAATCACAAACTTGGTGTACATGAATTGGCGCAAAAACGACCACACCCCAAACATCACGCGTTTGGCGTGGCCGGGGTATTGTTTCTTAATGGTGACCACCGCCATGCGGTAGGAGCAACCTTCTGGCGGCAGGTAGAAATCCACAATTTCGGGAAACTGGCGCTGCAGTAGCGGCACTAATACTTCGTTTAAGGCGACGCCGAGCACTGCTGGCTCATCGGGTGGCCGGCCGGTATAGGTGCTGTGGTAGATCGGCTGTTTTCGATGGGTGATGTGGGTCACGGTAAATACGGGAAAGCTATCGACTTCGTTGTAGTAGCCGGTGTGGTCGCCGTAGGGACCTTCGTCGGCCATTTCTTCGGGGTCGATATAGCCTTCTAAAATAAACTCAGCACTGGCGGGTACGTTTAGATCGTTGCTTAGGCTGGTGGTGAGTTCAGTTTTGCTGCCGCGCAATAGACCGGCAAAGGCGTATTCGCTGAGGCTGTCGGGAACCGGTGTTACGGCGCCGAGGGTGGTTGCCGGGTCGGCGCCAAGGGCAACTGATACTGGAAACCTTTCGCCGGGGTGGGCCTGTTTAAATTCTTGGAAATCGAGGGCGCCACCGCGATGAGACAGCCAGCGCATAATCAGCTTGTTTTTGCCAATTAATTGCATGCGGTAAATGCCGAGGTTCTGGCGTTCTTTGTTTGGGCCACGGGTAATGACCAGCGGCCAGGTAATGAGCGGCGCGGCATCGTCGGGCCAGCAGGTTTGAATTGGCAGGGTGTTAAGGTCGACCGCATCGCCTTCAATCACGCATTGTTGGCAGGCGGCGCCGTTCACCATTTTAGGGCCCATATTCAATACTTGCTTGAATACCGGCAGTTTGCTCCAGGCGTCGCGCAGCCCCTTTGGCGGATCGGGTTGGCGCAGAAACGCGAGTAGCTCGCCGACTTCGTGCAGGGCTTTGATGTCGTCCTTGCCCATGCCCATGGCCACCCGTTTTTCGGTGCCGAATAAATTCGCGAGTACGGGAATGGTATAGCCAATGGGGTTTTCAAAAATAAGTGCAGGGCCACGGGCGCGCAAAACCCGATCGCAAATCTCAGTCATTTCGAGAATGGGGTCAACAGGGTGTTTGATGCGCTTTAGCTCGCCCTTGGCTTCGAGGTCGGCAATGAATTCTCTGAGGTCTTTATACATAGGGAAGGTCTGACGTCGGAAGTCGGATGTCGGAGGCAGCTATGCGCCGCCTCCGATTCATACTATCAAACTTGAAATGCGGAGTGTTTTTTTGTTTTGGCGCCAGACGTCAGACATCCGACGCCCGACTCACTTCCGCTTCATTGAATCAAAAAACTCGGCATTGGTCTTGGTGTCTTTGAGCTTGTCGATCAAGAATTCAATCGCTGCGGTGTCTTCCATGCCGTGAAGTAATTTACGCAGTATCCACATTCTGGCCAGTTCTTCTTCGCCGGTGAGGAGTTCTTCGCGGCGAGTACCTGAGCGGCGGATGTTAATGGCAGGGTAGACGCGCTTCTCGGCGATTTTACGATCCAAGTGCAGTTCGTTGTTACCGGTGCCTTTAAATTCTTCGTAGATGACTTCGTCCATTTTGGAGCCGGTGTCGATCAGCGCGGTGGCGATGATTGACAGGCTGCCGCCTTCTTCGACATTACGCGCGGCGCCAAAGAAGCGCTTGGGGCGCTCTAGGGCGTGGGCGTCAACACCACCGGTGAGAACCTTGCCGGAGCTCGGGACAATGGTGTTGTAGGCGCGGGCCAAACGGGTAACGGAGTCGAGGAGAATGACCACGTCGCGTTTGTGTTCAACCAAGCGCTTAGCTTTTTCGATAACCATTTCGGCCACTTGTACGTGGCGGGCTGGTGGCTCGTCAAAGGTCGAGGCGACAACTTCGGCGCCGCGCACACCAACCGAGCGCTGCATTTCAGTTACTTCCTCTGGGCGTTCGTCGATCAGTAAAACGATGACGTAACACTCTGGGTTGTTGCGGATAATGCTCGCGGCAATATTCTGCAGCATCAAGGTCTTACCCGCTTTTGGCGGTGCGACGATTAGGCCGCGCTGGCCTTTGCCGATTGGTGCAGCGAGGTCAATGATGCGACCAGTTAAATCTTCGGTAGAGCCGGTGCCCAGTTCTAGGGTCAGGCGCTCATTGGGGAACAGTGGGGTCAGGTTTTCAAACAGGACTTTGTTCTTGGACTGTTCGGGGCGGGCAAAATTGACTTCGTCGACTTTCAGCAGAGCGAAGTAGCGCTCGCCTTCTTTTGGTGGTCGAATTTTGCCGGCAATGCTGTCGCCAGTGCGCAGGTTAAAGCGTCTGATCTGGCTGGGTGAAACATATATATCATCGGGTCCGGCGAGGTAAGAGCAGTCGGCGGAGCGCAGGAAGCCGAAGCCGTCTTGCAGGATTTCTAATACGCCGTCGCCATGGATGTCTTCACCGCTTTTAGCGTGGCGCTTAAGTATGGAGAAGATGATGTCCTGCTTGCGCGAACGGGAGACATTGTCTAGGCCAATTTCTTTGGCGATGTCGAGTAATTCTTGTGCTGGTTTGGTTTTTAGATCGGTAAGATTCATAGGTATATGGGTTTAGTGGTATCAATTAGACGAGATATGAGCGAGACGCAGGAACGGCAGAATCGGAAAGCCGAAACGAACTCGACGTGTATAGCAGGAGCGAAAATAAGGTTAATTATTGGGTATTCTTTGAAGGATCGTCAGCACTCTATCATTGAAAGCCAGAGGCGTCTAGTATTTAAATTCAGTAAAATCGCGCGGCGCTAGGGCGCCGCGCGATTTTGAATCACAGTGCCGCGTTAATAAAATCGAGCAGCTGAGTTTTAGACAGTGCGCCGACCTTAGTCGCTTCGGCGTTGCCGCCTTTGAAAATAATCAGTGTAGGAATGCCGCGTACGCTGAATTTCTGGGGCGTGTCGCTATTGGCATCAACATCGATTTTGCAGATCTTGATCTTACCGGCGAATTCAACCGCCACTTCTTCCAATACCGGGGCGATCATTTTGCAGGGACCACACCACTCTGCCCAGAAATCGACCAGTACAGGTACGTCTGACTTCAGCACGTCTTCTTCAAAGCTGCTGTCGGTGACGTGAACGATGTTGTCGCTCATGTTATTTCTCCGATTACACATCATAAAATTTAGGATGTGCGATGATAGCACAGGATTTAGACGGAAGTGAAAACAGACAGGGGTGTAAATTTGACGGCAGCTTCATATATTGCAGCAATTGATATGGGCTCTAATAGCTTTCATTTATTGATTGGCCAAGTTCGGCATGGAGCATGGCGGTCCTGCTATAAGACTGAGCGTAAGGTGCAGCTGGCGGCGGGGAATGCTGGCGGATTTTTACAGGCCGACCCACAAATGCGAGCATTGGCCTGTTTGGCGGAGTTTAAACAAATACTGGGGGGCTACGATCCTATGCCCCTGCATATTGTGGCCACGGCTTCGCTGCGCGGCATGGCGAATGCGGAGTCATTTTGTCGGCAAGTGCAGAGCTTGTTAGGGGTAATGCCAGAGGTTGTCAGTGGTGAGCTAGAGGCCGAGTTGGTTTATCTCGGGGTCGGCAACGAGGCTGGCGATGGCGCACAATTGGTGGTCGATATAGGTGGTGGCAGTACTGAATTGGCGTTTGGTCAAGGCCCGCGTATGGCGCGGGGACGCAGTGTGGCGGTGGGCTGCCTGAGCTATTTGCGTTATTTTCCCGAGGGGCGCTTGGGCCGAGCCGACTTTAACGCGGCGCTGGGTGCCGCGCGAGTGGAATTTGAGCGCGCCGCCGCGGAACTCGCGCTGCCACCCGGCGTTGCGGTTGTCGGTTGCTCGGGAACATTATTGGCCGTTGAGCAGGTGCTTATTGCCCGGCGTGGTCATTCAGCGGGAATTTACCGAGATGATTTGCGGCACTTGGTGGCAGATTTGCAGTCCTTTACACGTGTGGAGTCGGTATTTTTTGCGGGGCTACCCGAAGATCGGCAGTCTATTTTTGCCTCGGGATTAGCCATTGTACTAGCTCTTTTTGAGGCATTAAATATTGATGAGATGGCGGTTTCTGAGCGCGGTCTGCGCGAAGGAATTCTTGAACGCAGTGTTAATGCTGGGGTGGTGTCGACTGCGTCAGTAGAGATCAAGCATAAAGGAGAATAGGTATGAAAAAAGTAGCGTTATTGTTAGCCGGTTGCGGCGTGTATGACGGTTCCGAAATTTACGAGAGCGTGCTGACTATGCTGTCGCTAGAAAATCACGATGCGAGTTACCAGTGTTTTGCGCCAGATATAGAGCAAATGCATGTTATTAACCACCTCAGTGGCGAAGTGGCCGAAGGTGAGCGCCGCAATGTGCTGGTGGAGTCGGCGCGCTTGGCGCGGGGGCGGGTGAAAAACCTGAATGAGGCAAATATCGCAGATTTTGATGCTGTTATTGTGCCCGGTGGCTTTGGGGTGGCCAAAAACTTGTCTGACTTCGCCGTTAACGGCGCTGAAATGAATGTGCTGCCTGAGGTGCTTAGCTTTATACAGGCAATGCATGGCGCGGCGAAGCCGGTTGGGCTAATTTGTATTGCGCCGACCATGGCCGCGCGCATTTTTGGTTCGGGCGTAAAGTGCACTATTGGCAGTGATGCTGATACTGCGGCAGCGATTACAGCCATGGGCGGTAATCATCAGGTGTGCGCAGTTGACGAGGTTTGTATTGATAAAGACATGAAGCTGGTGACCACCCCCGCCTATATGGTGGCGGGCAGTATCGCCGAGGCGGCCAGAGGTATTAACCGCTGTGTTAGGGAAGTACTGAGTTTGGCCTGAAAGGCGAATTAAAACCGCGTTTTAAACTAAGGCGCGGTTTTAGGCGGGGTATAATGGCCAGCAAACCCACAGTTGTAAGATCGTTTAATTGCCGTGACGTGTTGAGCGTCGGAGTTTAAATCTTATTTATGCCCCGTTTTTTCTACAGTGTTTTTTTCTATTTAATCCTGCCTTTGGTGCTGGTGCGATTGCTGTGGCGGGCGTCGCGGGCGCCTGCCTACCGGCACCGGATTGCCGAGCGTTTTGGGTTTTTTAAGCCCCCTGCGCATACCGGTGGTTTGTGGGTGCATGCGGTGTCGGTGGGTGAAAGTATTGCGGCGGCGCCCCTGATTAATTATTTTTTGGCTCAGCACCCTCAGTTGCCGGTGGTGGTTACCACCATGACCCCCACTGGCTCGGACCGGGTGCAGGCCATGTTTGGTGATCGGGTTTTTCATGTTTATGCACCCTACGATTTACCCGATGCGATTGCCCGATTTTTAAATCGGATTCAACCCCGCGCGGCGGTGATAATGGAAACCGAAATTTGGCCGAATATGGTCTGCCAGACCGAGGCTAGAGGAATTCCGGTGATTCTCGCCAATGCTCGTCTGTCGGCGCGCTCGGCTCGGGGTTACGGTCGTCTTGCCAGTTTGAGTCGAGACGTATTTTCGCGCTTTAGTCAGGTTGTGGCACAAAGCGCCGCTGATGGTGCACGGTTTGCCTCGCTGGGTGTTCCTGAGGCCAATTTGACAGTGTCGGGTAGTATTAAATTCGATTTAGCTATTCCCGCAGAATTACAAACGCAGGCGAGCGAACTGCGCAGTCATTGGCTGGGTGATCGCCCAGTGTGGATCGCAGCCAGCACCCATGCTGGCGAGGATGAAGTGCTGCTCGCCGCTCACCGGGCGTTATTGGCGCAACACCCCGACGCTGTGCTTATTCTTGTGCCTCGCCACCCTGAGCGTTTTCCAAAGGTGGCCGAGTTGATTGCCAGCAGCGATTTGAACTTTGAACGCCGCAGCGCGAGTCTAGCCAGTGCTGCCGCTGCCCCTGTGGCGAGCACTACATCGGTTATTTTAGGCGACACCATGGGCGAGTTGCTGCTGCTATTAGGCTGCGCAGATATTGCCTTTGTCGGCGGCAGTTTAATCGACCATGGCGGTCATAATACCTTGGAGCCTGCGGCTTGGGGTTTGCCGGTGGTGACTGGGCTAAGTGACTTCAATTTTTCTGAAATCAGTGCTTTGCTAGAGGCGGCGGGTGGCTTGCAAAAGATTGATGGCGACAGGGCGCTGGCTGAGGTATTGCAGACTTTGTTTGCCAAGCCCCTTTGCCGTCAGCGGCAGGGCGCGGCGGCAAAGGCGGTGGTAGATAATAATCGCGGCGCCTTGCAGCGCTTGCTCGCGATTATTGAAGGCTATCTTAAGGATTAACGCTGGTGGCGGGAGAGCGGTCGCTTAGCGAGACCGATTCCGATGCCTGTAACCATTTATTGAAATAAAGAATGTCGGCGGGGCTTAAGGTGCCGGCATTTAATTTCAACTTCAGCACGTTCACGACGTAATCATAACGAGCATTTGTGTAGTCGCGCATTGCAGCGTAGAGCCTGCGCTGAGCGTCTAACACGTCGACGATATTACGCGTGCCCACCTCATAACCTGCTTCCGTTGCGTCAAGGGCGCTGCGCGTAGAAATAATGTTTTGATGCCGTGCATTAACCGTCTGTACATTGGTATAGACCGCAATATGCTGGGCGCGGGTGCCGGTAATGACTTGGCGCTGGGTGGCCTGGGCATTGTAATTGGCGGCATTGTACTGCTCGTAAGCTTGGCGGCGACCGGCGCTGATGCCGCCGCCAGCAAACAGTGGCATGGTCAGCGTAATACGCAGCGCTTCTGATTCGGTGTACGTGTCTGGTGGCGTTGAAAATGTGCTGCTTGGCATATAGCGGGTAGTGCCATCCAGGTCTTCCTTGCTGGCGGTGAAGCTGCCAGTAATCTTGGGTAGGTGGCCCATTTTCTTGGCTTGCGCAGACTGGTAGGCAGACGCGGCACCTGCGGTAGAAACTTTCAGTAATTTATTGTTGGCGAGGGCAAAGTCCACCCACTCGGCACGATCCAGGGGCTCGGGCATAGTAATAGGGAAATCAGACTTCAGCGACCACAAATTATTGTGTTCTTGTCCCGTCAGGCTGCTGAGATTCGCTCGGGCAATCGCCAAATTGCCTTCAAAACCTAGACGCTGCGCTACCGTGCTGTCGTACACCGCGCGGGCTTCGTGAACGTCGGTAATCGCGATCAGGCCAACATCAAAGCGTTGCTGGGTTTGCTCGAATTGACGTTTGGCGGCACGCTCTTCGGCTTTGGAGGCGTCTAAGTTCTCGCGACCGCGCAGCACATTAAAATAGGCTTCGGAAACCCGTATTATTAATTGCTGTTGCTCGTAGGCTAACTGGGCCTCCGCTTGCTCAGAGATCTTTTTACCGGCGCGGAAGGTAAACCAAGCAGGTAGATCAAATAAAGCTTGGTTCAAGGAAACAGAATAAGATTCAGTTTCGCTATCGGTAGATGTCTGTTGGTTAATCGTGGTCGGGCTGGCACCTGGCGTAGAAGAAAAATCAACACTTTTACTTTCGCGGTCGGTCTCCGCGTCTTGGTAATACGCTTGGGCGGTGACCTGTGGCAGCAGTGCTGCGCGACCGAGTTTCTCTGTTTCAATATTGGCGCGGTAGCTCGCTTCCGCTGATTTGAGCTGGGGATCGTTTTTTACCGCTAGCTCGTAAACATCGAGTAAGGTGTCGGCGAATATGGATTGGCTGGTGAATAGCGCCGCGATAGAAACATTGAGAAGATGACGTTTGGCAATCATAGAGTTAACCTGTGCTCCAGTGCGGGAGGTTTAGATAGCCAAGGAGTGTACCAAACTCCAGCTGATTGAGAATGAATATTAACTAAAGTTATGGTTTAGACGGCTAAATATCGGGAGAAGTGTGAGTAGTCAACGCTATCAAATTGATCTCAGCGGCCACTTGGCTGATTGCGAACTGAATTTTCGGCGCTTGCGGCAGCTATTGCCCGCCGACGCCGAGGCGGGGGATTGTCTGCGTTTTGGGGTGGCGGCCAATATGGTTGAACTGCTAGTCAAAGAGCGTGCACCTTACACCACGATGCTCGAACTGCGGTTACACAAACCATTGTTGCTTGGGCTGCCAGTGCCCTCTTTGCAGGTGCGGGTCTATCACGACGCTAAATTGGCCGAGGTCATGGGTGCTAGCGGTTTGCGCCCACTAAAACCGCGTTATGCCTACCCCAATGCGGGCATGTTGCAGCGCGATGAAAAAGCTCAGCAAAACACGTATTTGGGCGAGTGGTTGAGTCTGTGCTTAGCGTTGGGGCATTCGCTGGAGAACCCGCTGAATCTTCTCGAAATATGATAGCGGCCGCGAAATTTACTGGTGCTGGCAAGGGTCATACCGTATAAATCAAGCAATAGATAATGAGGTAACGGTGAAATTGCCTGTTCAGTCTAACAAGGCGCCGCTCTGTGTGGTGCAAATTAGCGATTGTCATCTGGGTGCTGAACTCGGCGACTCACTGCTTGGTATGGATACCGACAATAGCCTAGAGGCAGTTCTTCAGGCAGTGGCCGAGGAGTGCCCAGAAATAGATGTGCTAGTCGCCTCCGGTGATTTGGCCGCCCATGGTGATGCCAGCGCCTACCAGCGTTTGGCTGCGCGCTTGAAGGGAATGGCAAAGCAAATCGTGTGGCTGCCGGGCAACCATGACAATAGCGAGCTGATGCAGAATATTGTCGGTGCCCAGTGGATGCCGAGTCGTATTGAATTGGGCGACTGGCAGCTGGTATTTTTAAATTCAGCTGTGCCGGGGCAGGTCGGCGGTAATTTGGCCGCCGATCAATTAGCGGTCTTGGCCGACGCTGCGCGCGTTGATCGCCCCACGCTTGTATTTGTACACCATCATTTACAGCCGGTCGGTTGTGCTTGGCTTGACGAGCAGCAGATTGCAAATGCCGACGCGGTGTTTGCCGCCATTGCCAATAAAGATCAGTTTAAAGCTATTGTTTGCGGTCACGTTCACCAGCAGTCAGAACAATTGTTTCAAAATATTGGCTTGCTAAGCACACCCTCGACCTGTGTTCAGTTCGCGCCTAACAGTGCCAATTTTGCTTTGGATGATTGCAATCCAGCTTATCGCCGGTTTTGGCTGGGGGATAAACGTGAGTTTCAGACGAGAGTGTCGCGGGTAAAAGGTGTAATATTCGCGGTTGATAATTCGGCTCGTGGTTACGAATGACGGCAACGCTAATTTATATTCATGGCTTTTTATCGTCACCGCTCTCAACCAAGGCTCAGCAGCTGGGTGAATTTGTTGCCGCCCGGTATCCGAGTATTGACTATATTGTTCCCGGTTTGTCGAATAACCCCGGTGAAGCGTGTCAGCAAGTTGATCGCCTAGTGCAAGATTGCCTGCGACAGCGCGCGGGGCCTCTGGGTTTGGTCGGTAGCTCCCTCGGCGGATTTTTGGCCACAGTAATGGCTGAGCGCTATGATTTGTCTGCGGTCTTGATCAACCCAGCGGTTGAGCCACATAATTTTGCCGAACATTTTATTGGTGCCCATCGCAATCCTTATACAGCTGTGGACTTTAGTCTCACAATGGGCGATATCGACGCGCTTCGCAATATGGGCGTGGTGCCTCACGCCAGCCGCTACTGGGTGTTGGTGCAAGAGGCAGATGAAGTATTAGATTACCGCCTTGCCCTCGATTTTTATCGTGGTAGCAAAATGACCGTGGAGGCGGGTGGCGATCACAGCTTTCAGGGCTTTGAACGCCATTTAGAGTCCGTGGTGGATTTTTTGCAGTTGGTGTAATGCCACTGCAAAGTAAATAGTTGAGGATCGTTGCCCTATTGGCGACGGCGTTTTATTACATAATTAGACAATGCGGCCCTGCCGCTAAAATGGTTTCAAATGTCACAATATGATGCTCAGTCCATTGAAGTTCTTACCGGTTTAGAGCCTGTTCGCAAGCGGCCGGGAATGTACACCGATACCACTCGGCCAAACCATCTTGCTCAAGAAGTGATCGATAACAGCGTCGATGAGGCGCTGGCCGGGCACGCCAAAGAAGTCACGGTTACGCTCTACAATGACGGTTCCCTGAGTTGCGCCGACGACGGGCGCGGCATGCCGGTGGATATTCACAAGGAACAGGGCTTGCCGGGGGTGGAGGTCATTATGTGTACCCTGCACGCTGGGGGTAAGTTCTCAAATGACAATTATCAATTCTCTGGTGGTTTGCACGGGGTAGGGGTGTCGGTTGTTAACGCCCTGTCTAGCTCTCTTGAAATTGTTATTAAACGCGACGGCCAAGTGCATCAAATGTTCTTTGCTGACGGCGACAAGGCGTCAGAGCTGGCGGTGATTGATAGCTGCGGCAAGCGCAATACCGGCACTTATATTCGCTTTACCCCTAATCCCAAGTATTTCGACACCGCTAAATTCTCGGTTCGGCGCCTCAAGCATGTGCTGCGCGCGAAGGCAGTTTTATGCCCGGGCCTGAAGGTTATCTTTGTCGATGAGACGGGTGCCGAGAGTGAAGAGTGGTATTACGAAGATGGCCTGCGTGACTACCTGGCCAGCCATACTCGCGAGTATGACACGCTGCCAGCAGAGCCGTTTATCGGTCATTTTAGCGGCCGCTCTGAAGCGGTAGATTGGGCGGTGCAGTGGTTGCCCGAGGGCGGCGAGCCGCTAGCTGAGTCGTATGTAAATTTGATTCCCACGGCGCAGGGCGGCACCCATGTGAATGGCTTGCGCAGCGGTCTGCTCGACGCCATGCGCGAGTTTTGTGAATTTCGCAGCTTGATTCCCCGTGGCGTCAAACTCGCGCCTGACGACATTTGGGAAAAATGCAGCTATGTGTTGTCGTCTAAATTGGCCGACCCGCAGTTTTCAGGGCAGACCAAGGAGCGTTTAAGCTCGCGAGAAGCCGCCGCCTTTGTCTCAGGGGTCGCCAAAGACGCCTTTAGCCTGTGGCTAAACCAGCATACTGAAGATGCCGAAAAGCTTGCTGAACTGTGCATAAACAATGCCCAGTCGCGTATGCGCAAAGCCAAAAAAGTAGTACGTAAAAAAGTCTCGGCGGGTCCCGCATTGCCCGGTAAATTGGCAGACTGCTCCGGCGGTGATATTGAGCGCTCAGAGCTGTTTCTGGTTGAGGGTGATTCGGCGGGTGGCTCGGCCAAGCAAGCGCGAGACCGTCAGTTTCAGGCGATACTGCCCTTGCGCGGTAAAATTTTGAATACTTGGGAGGTCGAATCTCAGCAGATATTAGCCTCACAGGAAGTCCATGATATTTCCGTGGCCATGGGTATCGACCCCGACTCAAATGACCTTAGCGGCCTGCGTTACAATAAAATCTGCGTGCTTGCCGATGCGGACTCAGACGGACTGCACATTGCCACTTTGTTGTGTGCGCTGTTTTTGCGGCACTTTAGACCATTAGTTGAGAAGGGGCATGTTTATATCGCCATGCCACCGCTATACCGTATTGACCTTGGTAAAGACGTATTTTATGCGCTGGATAATGCCGAGAAGCAGGGCATTATGGATCGTCTCGAAGCTGAAAATAAGCGCGGCAAAATATCGGTCACCCGCTTTAAAGGCTTGGGTGAAATGAATCCGCTGCAATTGCGCGAGACGGTTATGGATCCCAATACGCGGCGTTTGGTGCGATTGTCGATAGAAGACGGCGACGAAACCGATGGCCTGATGGACATGCTCTTGTCTAAAAAACGGGCGCCAGACCGCAAGAGTTGGCTTGAAACCAGCGGCGATGAAGCAGAGGTTTTACTGTGATTGTCGCTTTTGAAATTTGCGGAACGGAATGAGTCATTTTTAGCGTAAGCGTAAGCGCAAGCTCAATTGCGAGTTGCGTATAGTCGATACAAGGAGAATAAAAAATGTTTAGTCATATTATGGTTGGTGCAAATGATGTTCAGGCGTCGAAGGTATTTTACGACGCTGTTCTCGGCGCAATGGGTTACCAGCCGGGTGTTTTTGATGATCGCGGCCGTTGCTTTTATTTTACCGATAGCGGCGTTTTTGCGATTACGCCGCCAATTGACGGTAATCCAGCAAGCCATGGCAATGGCTCTACCATCGGCTTTGCCGCTAAAGATCCGGCGCAAGCTGACGCTTGGCACGCAGCGGGATTGGCCAATGGCGGCGTGAGCTGCGAAGAGGCGCCGGGTGTTCGCGAAGGTGGTTTAGGAAAATTATACCTCGCCTATTTGCGGGACCCGTCGGGTAATAAGATTTGTGCCTTGCACCGGATGGCGTAGAGCTCAGCGGTAACTAAAGGGCGAGGTCTTATGTTTTAAGCCTCGCCCTTTTTTGTGTATGTCAGTGCAGTCGTCCTAGGATCAAATAATAGCGGTATTAAAGTGGGAGCTGTTGCGATGAAAATTACATTGTTTGGTGCCACTGGTCAGCTTGGCAGTGAGTGTTTGCAGCAGGCGGTAGCCGCGGGTCATGAACTGACGATTTTAGTTCGCTCAGCTAAAAAAATATCAGCTGAGCTGCGTAGTAAAGTCTGTGTAGTGGAAGGCGATGCGCTGTGCCCTGAAGATGTCTGGCGGGTGATTGCTGCAGATACTGACGCGGTACTATTCGCTATTGGTGTCGACAAGCATTCGCCGCCGGATCTCTGCACTGATGTAACGCGGATTATTCTCGATGCCTTGCGCGGCGACTGCGGTGCACGATTTATTTGGTGTGGCGGCGGCAGCACCTTTGTTGAGCAAGATGTGATTGGCTTTGGCGCGAAGTTTGTGCGCAAATTTGCCGAAACCTTTATGAGCCTGCGTCATATCGATAAAGAGCATCAGTATCTCTTGCTCAAGTCTTATCCTGATATTCCCCATATTGGCGTGCGGCCATTGCAAATGACTCAGGGGCCGATGCGAGGTGATTATCGCCTAGGTTTTGACCGCTTCAATGGCTTTTCGCGTATTAGTTTCGCTGATTGTGCGCACGCGATGTTGGCCATGTTAGAAAATGATCGTTGGCTGCACCGCGCGCCAATAGTGCAATACTAAATACGCTTTAGAGTTTACTTATACCTGGACTAACTTATGTTTGATCCCCTCGCGGATTTCGCCGTGGAATGGCAAGCGGCGCAAGCTCAAAAATTGGCGAATGCGCGTTATTGCTCACTGGCCACAGTCGGGCTTGATGGTAGGCCGGTAACGCGAACATTGGTATTGCGCGCAGTGACCGATAACGCCCTAGTGCTCTTTGTCAGCGCCAGTAGCCCTAAGTGGCAGCAGCTGAAAAATAACGGGAACTTTGAAATTTTGGTTTTTTGGCCGGAGTTGCTGCGCCAATACCGCTTGGGTGGCGATCAACTTCGCGAATTATCGGCGGCTGAGATGCATGATCATTGGCAGCGCAAGCCCTATGAAGCAAAAATCCTTGATCTCTATTATGTAAATCACCAGGCACAAAGTGCCGTCATAGAAAGTAGAGAGGCTTTCCTCGCTGACATAGCGAAGCTCAAAGCGGATTATCCCCGCGATGAGGATATTCCGCCGGTGGATAATGCCTTGGGTTTGCAGCTCGCAGTGAATTTTGTCGAGCGCTGGCAGCGTGGAGAAGGTGGCGATATGCATCAACGTACTTTATGGACCCAGAGTGAGGCCGGTTGGCAGCGCCAATTTTTGGTACCTTAAGCTCTGGGGTTGGCGCGCGTTGCCCTTGATTGTGGCTACGTAAATGTGAACTCCGTCGTATCTATAAATAATAAGTAAATCAAGATCTTGCTGAATACTCCCGGTATCACTTGCGATCACTACGACATAAATCTAATAAATTGTGACAATTCATTCGACTTATTGGCCGATATCTAGATCATCTCTTTAACTGTAGCGACTCGTTTTATTTGGGCACGGCATACGTGAACCAGTGGCGGGTAAACCCGAAATAAAGCAATGCATAATAAATGGGAGTTTAGCTATGAGATATTTATCCGCACTGCGTGCGGCCTTGGGCATGTGTCTGTTTTTCGCTGTGAGTGATGTTCTCGCGGCGCCGTGTTTGATCTTTGTACACGGCAAGCAAACGGACACCAATACCTATACCAGTTGGAATTCAGCGCGTAATTACTGGGTAAATGGCAGCAACGACTTTGTGCGTACCGCCACCAAAAATTACTCGGCGTCGTACTATGTGGTGGGTTACAACGGCACCAAACCCTATTGGGATGCCTTGGCGGCCGGCGAGGTAGCCAATGAAATCGTTGCGGCAACCAATGGGGTGGCTGACGGCGGTGGTAATCGCTGTGCGCAAACCTATGCCCAAGGTGGCTCATTTTGGATTATTGCCCACAGCATGGGCGGTACTGTAACGGATTATATCTTGGGAAATAATGACGCCTCTGACCCAAACTACAATTACAACGGGCCCTATGACACCGTGGCGACACGGGTTGGCATGGCTATTACGCTAGGTGGCGCCCACCGCGGTTCCGAGGGTGCTGACGCGGTGTGCGGCGGTTCAAGCTGGGGCTGCAACTGGGCCGCAGGATGGATACAGGACTGTGACGATGCAACGTGGTGGCTGCGCAGCAGCGACGATGTGCAGGTTCGCACTTACGCCAGTGCGCCAGCGAAAAACATCTACTTAACAGGAGGCTATGAAGCCATATTTGGCGCCAGCGCCTGCTTAAGCGGTGAAGACGACGGCGTTGTGCAATACGCCTCTATTTTTGCCTGTAGTGGTAGCGCGAGCGCGAGCTACAACAACAGTAATGTGTGCGGAAATAGCGCCAAACAGGAAGTTTCCGGCTTCCGGAACTTGGACGCGGCCCATGAAAATCACAGTGACGAACGCGACGCCAGCGACTCGGATGTACGTCGGCAAATTCCCAATGGCATTTGGACCTGTAGCGGCGCGCCGTGTGCAGCCAATACCCAAGTCCAGAGCTCAATGACCAGTGCTAGTTTTATTAGCATTTTGTATTAATTGGCCGAATTTAAGGGAGTATCGCAATGAAAAGTAAACACATTAAGCCCCTCTTGGCGGCATCGCTATTCAGTTTGGCGCCGATGGCGACAATCGCGGCGGTAACGCCAGATCTCGCGGCGCAGGCGGCGGCGGAGTACCGCACCATGGCTCGCTACCCTGAGTGGTCGCAGCCAGTGTCCGGCGCCCTAGCCGACCCCTTGCTAGCTGGTCGTGAGGCCACAGTACAAACCCAGGCGGGGCCTGCGGGCGCCGGTCCCGCGTTGTCAGTGTGGGCTTCGGATATTCGCTATAGTACTGGCGATACGGCGTATTTTTATGCCTCGCTAGCTGAGCGCACGGCAAGCTCAGTGAATTTATTGGCGCCAGCGCCAAGGAGTGCCGCTGGGCCTTGGGCTGTGACTGGCGAGTTGGTCGACAATAATGGTCAGCAACTGGCCATGCTGAGCTATCGCGATGATGGCAAAGATGGTGACCAACAAGCGGGGGACGGGGTGTATACCGCCAGCTATGTTTTGCCCGCGACTCACCAGCCGGACATCGGTAGCGCCAAGAATATCGCCATAAAAGTGACTGCGGTTAATGCAGATCAAGACCAGCGCGTTGCGCTGGGCGGTTTCCTCTATAGCCAACCGGGCGCACAGTTAACGGGTGAGTATCGAGATCGCCTGAGCGAAGGCAGTTTAGTTATTGCCGCCAAGGTAGATGTTGCGGTCGCCGGTCGTTACCACTTGGCGGGCGTCTTGGCCTCAGCTTTGGGTGAATCTTTGTCCTTATCGCAAAATGCGGTTCATTTGGAGCCCGGCAGTCACTGGGTGGACTTAAGCTTTTACGGCTTGATCCTCCGCGAGGCTGGTGTGTCTGGGCCGTATACCTTGAGCTCAGTGACTTTAACCACCGCAGGGGCAATGCCGAATGCACTTGGTCCGGTAGTGACTGCAGCGCATGTAACAAAACCCTACTTAAACGTTCAGTTCACCGATAAACCCTTTGCCCGGGCGGATTTATTGGACGCTGCGACGCGATTGGAGGGCTTGGTTAAGCGCTAGTTTTAGCCAACTATGGAAAAGGGCGGCTCTGGTCGCCCTTTTTTGTGGGCTTAATCGCGATGGATAAATGGCAGTGTTGGAGTAATCGCGGTCATGCCGCTATAATGCCGCCAGTAAATTTGCGGGCTGATCAGCCCTGTATGTCGAGAGGGCGTAAACTGTGAAGAGTGTAATGTTAAAGAAATTGGCGGCCGTTGTTGGTTTGCTCATGGTGTGTGTGTCTGCTTGGGCGCTGACTGACAAGCAGTACAGTGAAGTTGAATCTCGTATTCAGCCCGCCGGTAAGGTTTGTCTGCAGGGCGATAGCAGCTGTGGCGCTGCAGTTGCCGCGGCCGGTGGTGCAGCTAAATCAGGTGAAGAAGTATACAAAAGTAGCTGCCAAGGCTGTCATGCCGTTGGTGCTGGCGGCGCGCCAAAGCTTGGGGACGCGGCAGACTGGAAAGCGCGTAGCGCCAAGGGTATGGACCAGGTCTACAGCAATGCTATTAATGGCTTTAGCAATATCGGTATGATGCCCGCTAAGGGCTTGTGCATGAGCTGTTCAGACGATGAAGTGATGGCGGCAGTCGATTATATGATCGAAAACAGCAAGTAATCATTTCCGCGAGCGAATCAGCCGCGCTTTAGCGCGGCTTTTTTTTGCCTGTAGAAAACGCATGGTGCTGATGTACTGCATGAAGCAAAAAACGGATTTCCCTTAGTTTTCGTACAATGTGCATATAACGGGGTAAGCTATCCACATGCTGAACCGAGAAAAAGTGGATACTGCTCATCTGCTGTAGTATTTAGTATTGTTAGCGCCCAATAAGAGGACTAAAAGTGACTAAGCAATGGATGATGTTAATAGCAATAATAATGTTAAGTGCCTGCGGGGGATCATCATCTACCTCCAATACGACTAAGCCAGCGACATTGCCGGGCAATGCCAGCTTACCGATAAACCAAGGCGTGCCAGTGGCCAGCCAAATTCGCCCAGGTGTTGAAATTATTGCTGACGGCAGCAGCTGTACCAGCAATTTTTTGTATTCTCCTAACGCGCAAACTGTTTATATCGGCGTGGCTGCCCACTGTTTCAGCACAGATACGAACTCTGGCGTTGATCCCTGTGAGAGTAATAATTTGGCGATTGGCTTTAATGAAATCAGTATTGAAAATGCCAGCCAGCCCGGCGAACTAGTTTATAGCAGTTGGCGAGCAATGCAGGAAGCGGGCGAAACGGCGGGCTCAAATACTTGTGTATACAATGATTTTGCGCTGGTCAAAATTCACCCCAGCGACTTAGCGAACGTTCATCCAGCGGCGATTGCCTTTGGTGGGCCTACCGCCTTGTTCACCGGCTTGGCGACTGTTGGTGATGGCATTTTTGCCTATGGTCAGTCGCCGCTGCATCTTGGTGTCCGCAGTCGAGAAACTAAACAAGGCCAGATTACTGGCGTGCTAGGAAATGGCTGGGCCTACGAAATAGTCACAGACACACCGAGTTTGCCCGGTGACAGCGGTGGACCAATATTTACTGCCACGGGTAAGGCCTTAGCGGTGACTAGTGTGCTGTCTGTTGGCTTGACAGTAAACCCGGTTAACAACGGCGTGGTAAATCTTGAGCGAGCATTAAAGTACGCTAAAGACGGGGGGTTTATTAACGCCAGCACAACCTTACTTACCTGGGCAGATTTTTACTCAGCAGGTGATTTATAAAGCATTGTTTGGCGGTGTTAATTGGAAACTAAATTGGCATTTTTTGTTTTCGAGCAAGGCAAGCTGAGCTTGAAGCGGGGCAATAGTGCGCCGCAAAATTTCATTGTCGGCAATGTGACTTAGCGATTGATAAGCACCTTTGTTGTGGGCACCGAGATTAATAAATAAACGTCCAGCGTCATACGCGATATCAAAACTAATATTGCTGATGTCGGGCACCTGGCAGCTAAGTTTAGCCAGCTCTCTTAGCCCTGACGATACGGCTTTGTATATTGGATACTCAAGGCTTAAGGAATTTTCAGATAAGTTTGCAGTCCAGTTTAGGATAAGACCTTGCCGCTCTAGACGCTGTTCTAACTCAGCTTGTAAATCTGCGATAAGTTCATGTAGTGCAATGCGGCGGCCGTACAAACCGCTGCTAATAGTGTGAGCTTCCGCGAGTACATTTCTTATGACTTCTTTAATCGGCCCGCATTCATCATAACGGAGTGCCGGCGCTAGCGCTTCACCAATACTCCGTTGTATATCGTCGGCGAATAGCCTATTTAGTGCCTGTTGTTGACGGTGATGTTGCTGGCTATTGGCGATCAAACCCCGAGCAGTAAAAAGCAGCGTATTTATTTTGTGTGCGTCGCTGCTGTTAAATAAGCGCTTGCCGTATTGCGCATATTCACAGCGAAGGCTGCCTGGGCCTTTAAGTTGCGGGATATGGAGAAATTTTCCGCTAAGGCTGATTGTCGCGCGGAGGTAGCTGACGTCGTCGACATGAATGGCCTTTGGTTGAAACAATTGATTGAGGAATGTGTGCCACGCGTAATCAATATCTTTATGGCTGCCCTGGTAGTTGATGGCAGTGAACATAAGTAGCTCAGCGTTCGTAAAAGGCGACCCAGCGAAAGCCTTCCTCGCATGAAAAATAGCGAGACATAAACCACCAATTAAAATGAGCAATATAGGATGGGCAAACATTGGCCAATCATTGAGTTTCAGATAGTGGTTTATAACGATGAGACAACAGCTTGCAGTCGACACCAGTAGTAATAGCAGACAGCGATGGCGCGTAATACTATTTAATTTGTACCGGCTCATGCTGAAGCCTAAACCGAATAAAACCCACAGTAATGCGCTTGTGTAATCAGTGCGTAGTAAATCTCCGAGATTTCCGCGGCTACTGCTCAGTTCATACAATATAAAAAATAGTGATGAACATAAAAAGGCATAAAAACAACATAAGGCGGCGTTGTTGAGTGGGTCCTTCACACTGAGTCGAAACTGCAGCAAGGCTAGCACGGCAATGATAATAAGGGCGCCTGGAATAGGAAGCTGACGATTTGTTGGGGTGTTTAAGAGGCCTGCTTCTGCGGAGACAAACCATGCAAATATTAAGTAAAAAAGGGCTATATCGATACTGTAATGACCAATGCGCTTGGGAAAGTGCAGTAAAAAACAGATAAGGCTGGTACTTAGAAGTAGGTCGGCGAGAAACTTTATATCACACAATATTACCAATAGCGGGGCGGACATCGCGATTTCTCGGCTACTGTATATCCCCGCGGAGAGCGTCGCGGTAAATAGCGCGCCGCAGGCAAGAAAGAAATAGCGGTTACTGGCTGAGCGAGGATCGCGTAAAAAAACAAGCATGCCTAAGTACCAGGCCGCAATCGCGATAAGAATGCCTTGCCAAAAATGCAGGGGTAAATCGCTAACGCTTCGGGATCGCTCTGTGTTTGTCGCAATGGTATCGCCGTCGGCGGTGATAAATTGCACATCCTGTGCCCTGAGGGCTCGATAAAATTGTTGTTGTCGGTGCAGAAATTGCCAATAGCCGTGGTAGCTTTCGAATTCTCGATTTGGATAAGGCGCAAAATCGCTGGCCTGTAAGCGTATATCACCGTCAATAGTACTAATGGACGCAATTTGGATTTTTAGGGGGAGCGTCTCAGCAATGGCATGATCTGCGGACCAGCTTAAATTTAAGCCACTAATAGGGATTTGGCAGGCGGCAATAATACTGAAAAAAGCAAGGAGAATAGGAACTGTACAAAACCAAATAATGTACTGGCGGGAATATTTTTCTTGCAACGCACTCACTCCTTTGAGTTTTGTTGTCTAGCTGTGTTCCTATCATCCTGACGGGAAACCGTGCATACATACTTTTATTTTCTGTTTAAAGTAACATAAAAAAATGACTGTCACTTAGGAGATTGGTATGAATAATTCAAAACAAGGATGTGTAAATTATTGCGGCGAATGTTGGCCTGTGCAGTAGAATATGAAGCACGCAGCTGCACTCAGTTCCTAGGCTTGCCGAGTTCAGAACTACTGTGTCGCAGTTTGTAACGCGGTCTCGGCATTTTACCGGCTATTAGCCCAGCATATCCCTTAAACTAGCCAAGGTCTCACCACCGCGCTTTTGGTTTTGCACTGGGTCGGCGTCGCCGCGGCCCTCCCACTCCAAATCTTCTTGGGGAAGTTCGGCAAGAAAGCGGCTGGGTTCGCAGCTGGTGAATTCTCCAAAACTTTTACGCTTGGCGCAGTAGCTCATGGTCAGGGTGCGCTGGGCGCGGGTAATACCCACATAGCAGAGTCGGCGCTCTTCCTCGACCATGCCGTCGTCAATGCTGTTTTGGTGGGGCAGAATGCCCTCTTCTAAGCCGATCATAAACACATGGGGAAACTCCAAACCTTTGGCGGCGTGTAAGGTCATGAGCTGAACTTGATCGTCGCTCTCTTTTTCGTCTTCTTGACGCTCCATTAAATCGCGCAATACCAGACGTGTTATTGCGCCCTCAATGGCATTGTCGCTTTCGTCATCTTTAAGGGATTTTTCCAAAGAGCTAATGAGAATGTGAACATTGGCCATGCGGCGCTCGGCAATCGCTACCGAGGAGCTGTTTTGGATAAGCCAGTCTAAGTAATCTATGTCGCTACACAGCTGGCGAATGCTATCGATTGGGTCTTCTTCGTAGCATTTGCGGCGCAAATTACCCAGCCAGCTGGTGAACTCCCGCAGGCGCAGCAAGGCGGCCTCGGGCAGGCGCTGGGCGAGGCCAAACTCGTCGCAGGCATCGTACATGCTAATTTCCCGCTCGGTGGCGTAGCGGCCCAAGTTCTCTAATGTTGAGGTGCCAATCTTGCGGCGGGGCACGTTTACGATGCGCAAAAAAGCGTTGTCGTCGCCGGGATTAATGATCAGGCGCAGATAGGCCATGATGTCTTTAATCTCGTTGCGGCTGAAAAACGAGGTGCCGCCGCTGAGTTTGTAGGGAATCTGGTGAACCTGAAGTTTAAGTTCCAATAAGCGCGACTGGTGGTTGCCCCGATAGAGCACCGCGTAATTGCCAAAACGCCCTTGGGTGCGGAGTTTGTGGTCGAGAATTTCGGTTACCACTCGTTCACACTCGGCGTCGTCATTACGGCAGCGAATAACTCGAATCGGATCGCCATACCCCAGCTCAGACCACAGTGCCTTATTCATTTCGTGGGGGTTGTTGGCAATAACCGTATTGGCCGCTTTGAGGATGCGCGCGGTGGAGCGGTAGTTCTGCTCGAGCTTGACCAGTTTTAGGTGGGGGTAGTCTTTGCCTAGCAAGGCGAGGTTTTCGGGTTTGGCGCCGCGCCATGCGTAGATTGATTGGTCGTCATCGCCCACCACGGTTAGGCCGCCGCGGCCACCGACGAGCTGCTTAACCAAATGGTATTGGGAGCCATTGGTGTCTTGGTATTCGTCCACCAGCATATAGCGAATTTTCTGCTGCCATTTTTCTAAAATGGCAGGGTGCTGCTCAAACAAGAGCGCGGGCAGCATGATCAAATCGTCAAAATCCAGCGCGTTATAAGCTTTTAAAGCGCTTTGGTAGCGCAAATAGGCTTGGGAACAAAGTATGTCGGCTGGCCCCTCGGCGCTGGCAATAGCCTGCTCGGGGGTAATGAATTCGTTTTTCCACTGGGATATACGCTGCTGAATACGGTCGGCGTTGTCACTTTCGGCGCCGTGATCCTGCATTAATAAGTCGCGAATCAGGGTTTGCGCGTCTTGGGCATCAAAAATGGAGAAACCAGATTTGTACTGCAGCGCCTTGTACTCGGCGCGCAAAATGTTCATGCCCAAATTGTGGAAGGTCGACACCGTGAGGCCACGGGCTTCTTTGCCTTTTACCAGCTGCGAGACGCGCTCCTTCATTTCGCGGGCGGCCTTGTTGGTAAAGGTCACCGCCGCAATATGACGGGCAGGCATGCCGCATTTCTCGATCAAATAAGCCATCTTGCGCGTGATAACGCTGGTTTTACCGCTGCCAGCGCCTGCTAGCACCAGTATCGGGCCGTCGATATAACGAACCGCTTCGCGTTGTCTGTCGTTGAGTTTACTCACGCTGATGATCTTTCCCGAGGTAATGCAAGAAGGGCCGAGCATTGTACCAGCGCCCATGGCTAACAAGAACTCATCGGCGAGCTGCGGCTAATTAATACCGTTAAAGTTCGCCTCGGTAAATCATGGCCTCCTGTAAATGGGCGAGGCTAATAGCCTCAGCGCCAGCGAGGTCGGCAATACTGCGTGCGATCTTTTGCAAGCGGTGGTGGGCGCGGGCGCTCAGCCCGAGTTTTTGCTCTGCTTTGAGCATGAATTGCTTGCTGGGGGTGTCTAGCGCGCAAAACTGCCGCACCTGCGCGGCGCTGAGTTGGGCGTTGATATTGCCGCTGCGCTGCAACTGGCGGTCGCGGGCCGCGCAAACTCGCTCGCGCACGGTGGCGCTGCTTTCCGCTAGGCCATCTTCCTGTAAAACCCCTGGCGGTAGGCGGGGCACGGTAATGCGTAAATCGATGCGGTCGAGTAGCGGCCCAGATAGCTTGCCCCGATAGCGCTGGATTTGGTCGGGGGTGCAGCGGCAGTCCTTGCCGCTGTCGCCATCAAAACCGCAGGGGCATGGATTCATCGCCGCTATTAATTGAAATCGAGCTGGGAAGGTTAATTGCTGGGTAGCGCGTGAAATGGTTACCTCACCAGACTCTATCGGTTCGCGCAGTACTTCCAGTACTTTGCGGGGGTATTCGGGCAGCTCATCTAAAAATAATACACCGTTGTGGGCTAAAGATATCTCACCGGGCCGCGGATAGCTGCCGCCACCCACCAATGCTACCCCAGACGCGGTGTGGTGGGGGGCGCGAAAAGGCCGGTTCAGCCGCAGTGCTAGCCCAGCGACCGATTGCACGGTGGCAATTTCTAAACGCTCAGTTTCGTTTAAGGGCGGCAAAATACCTGGTAGGCGATTGGCAAGTAAGGTTTTTCCTGTACCAGGTGGGCCGCTAAGTAAAAGCGAATGACCGCCCGCCGCGGCGATTTCCAGTGCCCGTTTGGCGCCCACTTGGCCGCGCACCTCGCTGAGGTCGGGATAGTGCTCGGCCAATTCCGCGGAATCGTCGGTGCTGGCATAGGGCAGGGCTTGCTGGCCGTGAAGGTGGGCAACTACCGCGAGCAAGGAATGGGCCTCGCGAATATCGCTGGTGTCGAGAATACTGGCAAGGCCCGCGTTGGCGGCGGGCAGTATCAGACTGTGCCCCGCCTCGCCAGCTTGCACCGCAGCGGGCAGCGCGGCATCTACCGCGCGCAATTCACCGCTCAGCCCAAGTTCGCCAATCAGTTCGCAATTGGCCAGTGGTGCGGTCGGCAATTGCCCAGAGGCGACCAAGATTCCGATGGCGATAGGTAAATCGAAGCGGCCGCCTTCTTTGGGTAAGTCGGCGGGGGCAAGGTTAACGGTGATACGACTAACCGGAAATTCAAAGCGCGAGTTAACCAGTGCCGAGCGCACTCGGTCGCGGCTTTCGCGCACGCTGGCCTCGGGCAAGCCAACAATATTAAAGGCCGGTAGACCTCCAGATAAATGGACTTCTACGGTGACCAGTGGCGCGTGCACGCCGAGCTTGGCGCGGCTGTATACGGTAGCGAGGGGCATGTCTTCATCCTTGAAGGCGGCGCTATTCTTTGAAATACAATGTTTAGGTATTGCTGCCGGTTTGGTTTGCTAATTGCTCAGTTAATTCCGCGAGCTGTTTCTCCAGTGTCTCTAATTTGCTGCGCGTGCGATTCAACACAGCGACTTGGGCGTCAAATTCGGCGCGAGACACCACGTTTAAGCGGCTGAATCCGCCCTGGAGTAACACCTGCACTTTCTCTTCGATGTCCTGCTGAATTTCAGGACCATTGTTCATCAGCTTGCTGGCCTGTTGCGCCAGCTGAGCAATAAAATCGGGTTTAGCCATGGATCGTTACCTCGTTGATTGGCTAAGTGTATCGTTTATTGGCGATGCATGGGAGATGTGTGGCGCCTCGCGCTAGCTAAATGCTGGACGGGAGACGGGAGACGCAAAGGCAAGTCGGGTTTAGATTTTATCTTAGCGTTTACCGTCTCCCGTCAAGCATCTCCCTCTTGCCGGCTTAATAATGGTGCGTTTTTGGCAGCAATCAGATCCGATTTGGCGCAGTGCTAATAAAAACGCACAGTGATGGTACAGATATTGCTCTTAACTAATGTAATGCGTTGAGCTTTTAAGTGTTCGGCGACCGTAGAAATTGACTTTTACTAATAAGGAATTGCCGTTGACGGCTATAGCTTCCGTAAGCGCTGGGCTTGCCGACACCTGTTCAGCGACACCGCCGATCAAGTCGTGGCCAGCGGCGATTGAGTTGGGTTTGCGCGCAAGTATGAATCGCACTGATTTGGTGCGAATTTTACACAAGGGGCCATTGCGGGTGCAGCGTCCTTTTTATCCTGAGGGAGATTGCTGTCATGTCTATCTCCTGCACCCGCCTGGCGGCATAGTGGCCGGCGATATCTTGCGGGTGGCGGTAAGTTTGGATGCTGGCGCGCAAGCGCTGCTAACCACGCCCTCGGCGGGCAAGGTGTATCGCAGTGATTTGGCGAAAACGGCGCAGTCTCAAGGCGTGAGCGCTTATGTTGCCGATGGCGCCTGTTTGGAATGGCTGCCCCAGGAAACCATTGTATTTGAAGGCGCTGAAGCCGAATTGAGTAATCACTTTGCTCTGCAGGGCAATGCCCGTTTATGTGCATGGGATATTGTGGTGCTGGGCCGCCGCGCCAGTGGCGAAGGGTTTGCCCAGGGTCGTTGCCTGCAAAAAATCGACATACGTCGCGACGGCAAACCACTATTAGTTGAACGCACCGAATGGCTCGGGGGCAGCGTCATGCTGAATGCGCCTTGGGGTATGGCTGGGGCCTCGGTGAGCGGCAGCTTTTTCGCGACGATGATTTGCGATCAGGCCATGATGGATCAGTTGCGCGACGGCCTCACTGAGCTTGCTGAGCAAAATGCTTGGTTGGCGGCGGAGTGGGGCTTATCGCAAAAGCGGGATATTTTTTTAGCGCGCTATTTGGGTGATTCGCCGGAGCAGTGCCGCAAAGGTTTTGCGTGGCTGTGGGCGCGGCTTCGACCGCAATTTAATGGCCGCGAGGCCTGCCCGCCACGGATTTGGAACACTTAAGTAAGCATCGAAATGAGAATTAATTAAAAACAGGATGACACCGCCATGGAATTGAGTCCCAGAGATAAAGATAAATTATTACTGTTTACCGCCGCACTATTGGCCGAACGCCGCATGGCCAAGGGCCTGAAATTAAATTACCCCGAGTCGATTGCGCTGATTTCGGCGGCGGTAATGGAGGGCGCTCGCGAAGGTCGCACGGTAGCCGAGATGATGAGCGCGGGGCGTGAAGTGCTGACCAAAAATGACGTGATGGACGGCATTGCCGAAATGATTCACGAGGTACAGGTGGAGGCAACCTTCCCCGACGGTACCAAGCTCGTTACCGTCCACAATCCTATCGTATAAACAGGCATAACGGAGCACTTATGATTCCCGGAGAATTAATCGCAGCCAAGGGCGATATTACCCTCAATGCCGACCGCGAAACCTGCGTGATTGATGTGGCCAATAGTGGTGATCGGCCAATACAGGTTGGTTCGCACTACCATTTTTTTGAGACCAATCCTGCGCTGATTTTTGATCGCGCGGCGAGTCGCGGTTTTCGTTTGAATATTGCGGCGGGCACGGCGGTGCGTTTTGAGCCTGGTCAAAGCCGTCAAGTAGAGTTGGTGGCGCTGGCGGGCAAGCGAGAAGTGTATGGTTTTCGTGGCGATGTAATGGGCGCCCTCGACAAGCAAGGAGCATAAATAAATGGCTACGATAGATCGCCGCGCCTACGCGGATATGTACGGGCCCACAGTGGGCGACCGCCTGCGTTTAGCTGACACCGAGTTATGGATCTCGGTAGAGAAGGACTTCACCACCTACGGCGAAGAAGTGAAGTTTGGTGGCGGCAAGGTCATTCGCGACGGCATGGGCCAGAGTCAGTTAGGCGGTGCTCATACCCCAGACACGGTGATTACTAATGCTTTGATATTAGATCACTGGGGTGTGGTTAAAGCCGATGTGGCGATAAAGGCCGGTCGAATTTGCGCCATTGGTAAAGCCGGTAATCCCGATATTCAGCCCAATGTCGATATTATTGTTGGTCCCTGCACCGAGGTGATTGCCGGTGAAGGTCAGATTTTAACCGCCGGTGCCATCGATTCGCACATCCACTTTATTTGCCCTCAGCAAATTGAAGAGGCCTTGATGAGCGGCGTGACCACCATGATAGGTGGTGGCACCGGCCCCGCGACCGGCACCAATGCCACCACCTGTACGCCGGGTGCTTGGCATATGGGTAAAATGCTGCAAGCCGCCGAGAGCTTTCCCATGAACTTGGGCTTTCTCGGCAAGGGCAACGCCAGTTTGCCAGATTCGCTGGAAGAGCAAATTAAAGCCGGTGCCATGGGCTTAAAGCTCCACGAAGATTGGGGCACCACCCCAGCGTCTATCGATTGTTGTTTAAGTGTGGCGGACAAATACGATGTGCAGGTCGCAATTCACACCGACACCCTAAATGAGTCGGGCTTTGTCGAAGACACCCTCGCCGCCTTTAAGGGCCGCACCATTCATACCTATCACACCGAAGGCGCTGGTGGCGGTCACGCGCCGGATATTATCAAAGCCTGCGGCGCGGCCAATGTATTGCCGTCATCGACCAATCCGACGCGGCCCTATACGGTGAACACTGTGGACGAGCATTTGGATATGCTCATGGTCTGTCATCACCTTGATCCCAATATTCCCGAAGACGTGGCCTTTGCGGATTCCCGCATTCGCAAGGAAACCATTGCCGCTGAAGATATTCTGCATGACCTTGGCGCCTTCTCGATGATTGCCTCCGACTCCCAAGCTATGGGCCGAGTCGGCGAAGTGGTGTGTCGCACTTGGCAGACTGCTCACAAAATGAAAGTGCAGCGCGGTCCGCTGGCAGAAGACAGCGCAGGTAATGATAATTTCCGCGCCCGTCGTTATATCGCCAAATACACGATTAATCCGGCCATTGCCCACGGTATTAGCCATGAGGTGGGTTCTATCGAGGTAGGTAAGCTTGCCGATTTGGTGTTGTGGAAACCAGCGTTCTTCGGCATTAAACCCGCCATGATTATTAAAGGCGGCGCCATTGCCGCCGCGCCTATGGGCGATCCCAATGCGTCGATTCCCACCCCGCAGCCGGTGCATTACCGGATGATGTTCGGCGCCTATGGTAAAGCCTGTGTGCAGACCTCGGTGAGTTTTGTTAGCCAAGCCGCGATTGATGCTGATATTGGCAGCGCACTGGGTTTAGATCGCCCGCTAGTCGCAGTGAAAAACTGCCGCAATGTGACCAAGGCCGATATGGTCTTGAACAATTATCAGCCGGTGATGGAGGTTGACCCCGATACCTACGAGGTGCGTGCCGACGGCCAGCTATTAATTTGTGAACCCGCTACCGAGCTGCCCTTGGCCCAGCGCTATTGTTTGTTTTGATTTGCTGGTTCTAATTAGTTGAGAAAAATTAATTTTAATTTGGAAGTAAGTGATGCTTGAGTGTTTTGAGGTAGCAAGTGAGGGCCAGGGTTTAGCGCCAGAAATGAGTATTGTGCTGAACTATCAAGATCGGCAGCGCAGTCGTTTTCGCGGTAAAACTCGCTGCGGCCAGGAGTTGTCTTGGTATATTGAGCGGGGTCAGGTGCTTGCCGATGGCGATATTTTAATCGCCAAAAATGGCGAGCAAATATCGGTGGTGGCGGCTAAAGAAACCCTGTCGCTGGTTCACACTGACGACGCCCTATTGTTTGCGCGGGCCGCCTACCACCTAGGCAATCGTCATGTGCCCTTGCAGATTGATGCGGGGGAATTGCGCTATCAGCACGACCATGTGCTGGACGATATGTTGCGCGGCTTAGGCTTAGACGTTCAAGTTGGCGAAAAGCCCTTCCACCCCGAGAACGGCGCCTACCATAATAGTGGCGCGGGCAGTATTCACAGCCACCACCATCATCATGACTAGTCCATTGCTGCATTTAATGCATCTCGTTAGTCCTGCCTTGCCGGTGGGGGCTTATGCCTATTCACAGGGTTTGGAGTATGCGGTTGAGCGAGGTTGGGTTAAGAGTCTGACGGGCGCAGAAGATTGGATTGGCGAGGTGTTAAGCCACAGCTTGGGTGGTTTAGATTTACCTGTCTTACAGCGTCTGCATACGGCATGGCAGGCTGGCGCGCTGGACGATGTCGCCTATTGGAATGACTATTTACAGGCGGCGCGTGAATCCAAGGAATTGTTATTAGAAGACGTGCAAATGGGCGAAGCGCTGCTGCGCTTATTGGTTTCACTGGAAGTGCCCAATGCTTTGGCTTGGCCCAAAGGCGTGGCGGTAAGTTTTGCCACGGTATTCGCCTTGGCGGCCCAGCATTGGCAAGTTAATAGCGATGACGCGCTCAGCGGTTTCGCCTGGAGTTGGTTAGAGAATCAGGTGGCGGCGGCCATTAAATTGGTGCCGCTAGGGCAGACCGATGGTCAGCGCTTATTGTTGGCTTTAATGCCGAAATTGGAGACCAGTGTGAGTGCAGCGAAAACACGCGACAGCGATGATCTCGGTGTTGGTTTGCCGGGTTTGGCAATGGCCTCGGCTCAGCACGAAACCCAGTATTCACGTTTGTTTCGATCATAGAATTTGTTATTCATTATTTGTGGAGTATTTATATGAAAAAGCCTGCATTGCGGCTTGGTATTGGCGGCCCAGTAGGTTCTGGGAAAACCGCCCTAGTTAAAACCCTGTGCGCCGAGTTGCGCGAGCGCTTCGACATTGCGGTCATCACCAACGATATCTACACCCGTGAAGACGCCGAGTTTTTGCTGCGCCACGAGGTGCTGGATCAAGAGCGGATTCTCGGCGTGGAAACTGGCGGCTGCCCCCATACTGCAATCCGCGAAGACGCCTCGATGAATTTGTCAGCAGTGGCTGAGCTCAGTGGCCGCTTTCCCGATTTAGACTTAATCATGATCGAGAGCGGCGGCGATAATTTAGCGGCAACCTTTAGCCCCGAGTTGTCGGACTTAACCATCTATGTGATCGACGTTTCAGCGGGGGATAAAATCCCCCGCAAAGGCGGGCCGGGTATTACCCGCTCAGATTTATTGATTATTAATAAAACTGATTTGGCTCCCTTGGTGGGTGCCGACCTCAATGTAATGGATCGCGATGCCAAGCGCATGCGTGGCGACAAACCGTTTATTTTTAGCAATTTAAAAGACGGCAGCGGCGTTGCCGCAATTGTTGATTTTATTGTTGAGCAGGGCATGCTCGGCGCTTGAATTAAAGGGGAATGAGTATGTCGCCTTTGTTTAGTGTTTTATTCATCGGCTTTGCGGCGGGGGTGGTGCATGCTTTTGACCCCGACCATCTCGCCGCAGTGGGCGGTATGAGCGGGCGTGATAAGGGCCGTTACAGCTTGCGCTTTGCGTTGCATTGGGGGCTGGGGCATGGGCTGGCCGTCCTTGGTGTGGCCAGTGCGGTACTGCTGGCGGGCTCGGCAATTCCCTACGATTTCAGTGCCACTGCCGAGGCCTTGGTTGCGTGGATGTTGATTGGGATTGGTCTCTTAAGTTTTTACCATTTATGGCGCCAACATCAGCATCATGATTCAAAACAGGGCGTTCGTCGGTCTGCTGTTTGGGTAGGGCTGATCCACGGTAGTGCGGGCTCTGCACCCTTATTGGCAGTGATTCCTGCTGCGGGTTTGGCTAGTCCCTCGCTTGGAATGGCTCATGTTTTACTTTTTAATTTGGGGCTGATTGCTGCAATGGCGGCGGTTGGCTTGGCCTTGCGTGGTGGCTTTGCTTTCTTGGGGCAGCGTCACCATCACATGCAGCACGGCCTGCAGACTTTATCCGCAATGTTTGCCATTGGCTTCGGCTTTACTTTATTGCTCAGTCATTGATTTTTAGATTGTATTTCTTTGGTGCGCACGCACAATTATTGTGCGGCGTACTGCACGCGGATAAGGCTGGCAGCGTAGCGCTATGCTAAATCATTGCGCTGCTTTTCTCGCTAAGCCCCGCAAACTAAGACTTTCCCCTGATTGGCACCAATTCTGCTAACACCTCTTGGTAGATTTACCAGGGTCCGTTGAGCAATCGCAATGCGATTGAATTAATTAGCGGTATAAAAATAGAGTTGGGAGCGAAGTATGAAAACAAAATCATCCATCAAGGCTTTCGCCAAACACAGCAGTATAGTGTTGGCGGCAGCGACCTTGTCGCTAAGCGCCTCGATTGCCCAGGCGGCAGACACCATCAAAGTCGGTGTTTTGCACTCTCTATCTGGCACCATGGCGATCAGTGAAACCACACTGAAAGACACGGTGCTGATGTTGATAGAAGAGCAAAACAAAAAAGGCGGCTTACTCGGTAAAAAATTAGAAGCGGTTGTGGTTGACCCCGCATCTAACTGGCCGCTGTTTGCTGAAAAGACCAAAGAGCTTTTAGAAAAAGATAAGGTCGATGTTATTTTCGGTTGCTGGACATCGGTATCGCGCAAATCAGTTTTGCCGGTTATTGAAGAGTTAAATGGTTTGTTGTTTTACCCCGTTCAGTACGAAGGCGAAGAGTCTTCTAAAAACGTTTTCTACACCGGCGCTGCGCCCAACCAGCAGGCAATACCTGCAGTTGATTATTTAATGAGTTCAGCGGGTGGTTCAGTAAAGCGCTGGGTTTTGGCGGGTACCGACTACGTTTACCCACGCACCACCAACAAAATTCTTGAAGCCTACCTGAAAAGCAAAGGTGTGGCTGAAAAAGATATCATGATCAACTACACACCTTTCGGTCACTCCGACTGGCAGACCATTGTGTCCGATATTAAAAAATTCGGTTCACAAGGTAAAAAGACCGCGGTGGTTTCAACTATCAATGGTGACGCCAACGTACCGTTCTACAAAGAACTGGCTAACCAAGGCTTATCTGCTGAAGACATTCCGGTGGTCGCGTTCTCGGTTGGTGAAGAAGAGTTGTCCGGCTTCGATACTGGCCCATTGGTTGGTCACCTTGCCGCGTGGAACTACTTCATGAGTGCCGACGCCGAAGTGAACGATGCCTTCATTGATAAATGGCTGGCGTATATCGGCGACGCCAAGCGCGTTACCAACGACCCAATGGAAGCCACTTATATCGGCTTTAATATGTGGGTGAAAGCAGTTGAAAAAGCCAAGACTACTAAAGTAGATAAAGTACACGATGCCCTAATCGGGATTAGCGTGCCGAATTTGACTGGCGGCGTGGCTACTATGCTACCCAACCACCACCTGACCAAGCCTGTGCTAATTGGTGAGATTCAAGAAAACGGCCAGTTCGATATCGTATGGCAAACCGAAGCGGCCGTTCCTGGCGATGCGTGGACTGACTTCCTGCCAGAGAGCGCTAAGCTTGAAGCAGATTGGCAGAATCCTAAAATCATGTGCGGTAACTACAATACCGAAACCAAGAAGTGCTCTGGCCAAAACTACTAAGCCTTCTTAGCGAGTTCGCTTGCTAAATAAAGGAAGTTCCCCCGGACTTCTTTTTCAAAAAAGATACCCCGCTAATTCCTGGCGGGGTATCTATTGCAAATGGATGTTTCAATGAAGCTGACGCATATCGATACGCATTCCGTATTCCGATTTATTCTATTTTGCTTAGTCATTATATTGCCTATGCAAAGCACTGCCGCGCCGATTGCGATGGCAGGCCAAACTAAAATACAAAGTGAAGATGCTGCGCTTTTGCTGAATGAACTCATTACGGCAAAAAGTACAGAAGACAAAATTAACTTGATAAATATGATTGCCAACTCAAATTTGCCACAGCGCGTTGCTGTGCTTGAGGCGCTGCAGTCAGGTGATTTGTACTACACCAAAAAAGCGAAACAATTGGTTTACGCTCATAGCCACGCCGATGGCTACAGCGCGGTCGCGGTTATTGGCAGTGAAGATCTCGGCGTAGTGGGCAGTCGCGCAGTGCGTAAAATTAGCATTAATAATGAGCTGCGCACGGTATTGCGCGGTGTGCTGGCTGAAATTGCACTGCGCAGCGAAGACAGTGCTGTGCGATTGCAGGCCGCCAAAAACTTGGTGCGCAGCCCGTCACCGGAATTTTTGCACGCTATTGAACGTGCACTGGTAATGGAAACTGATACCAAGGTAATCGAATCTCTGAGACTTGCCGCGGCAATGGTGAATTTAAATTCGGATGAGCAGGTGTTGCGTTTGGAGGCCATCGAATCTTTTCGCGGCACCCTCGACAGCGATGCCATGTCGATTCTTGCCGCCATGCAGCTAACCGATAGCGACGGAAACTATACCGAAAAAGACGACTTGGTAAGGGAGTCGGCTGCTGCCGTGTTAAAAGAAATGCGCAGCGAAGCAAAAATTTACAAATTAATTGAGAATACGTTTTTTGGCTTGAGCCTGGGTTCCGTGCTGTTACTTACCGCCGTGGGTTTGGCGATTACCTTCGGCGTTATGGGCGTTATTAATATGGCCCATGGCGAAATGATGATGCTGGGGGCGTACACCACCTACGTCATCCAATTACTCATGCCAAACTATATTGATTACTCGATTATTGTCGCGATTCCCGCCGCGTTTATGGTGTCCGGTTTAGTGGGTATTGTGATAGAGCGGGGCATCATTCGTCATTTATACGGGCGTCCGCTAGAGACCTTGCTGGCAACCTTTGGTGTTAGCCTGATTTTGCAGCAGGCGGTGCGCAGTATTTTCTCACCGCTGAATAAATCGGTGACCGCGCCAAGCTGGCTCAGTGGCTCGCTGGAGATTAACGGCGCGCTGTCACTGACCTATAACCGTCTATACATCATTGCCTTCAGTTTAATCGTGTTATTGCTGCTGGTGTTTTTGTTAAAGAAAACCTTTGTCGGTTTGCAAATGCGCGCGGTTACGCAGAACCGCGCCATGGCGAACTCCATGGGCATACGTACCGGTTGGGTAGACGCCTTAACCTTTGGTTTAGGTTCCGGTATTGCAGGTATTGCCGGAGTGGCTTTGAGCCAGCTCACCAACGTCGGTCCCAACCTCGGTCAGTCATATATTATCGACTCCTTTATGGTGGTGGTATTTGGCGGGGTGGGTAATTTATTTGGCACTTTCTTCGCGGCGATGAGCCTCGGGGTCGCCAATAAATTCTTGGAGCCTTTTGCGGGTGCGGTACTGGCCAAGATCTTTGTGCTGGTGTTCATCATTCTGTTTATTCAGTGGCGGCCTCGCGGTTTGTTCGCTCTTAAAGGCCGCTCGGTAGAGGATTAATTGACCATGCTGAATACAAAAATATTTGAACGCAGTGCCATTGGCCGTTTATTACTAGCAGATAAAGCGGGTAGCTATTTGTTAATGGTGTTGTTCGCCGCCATGGTGCTGGTGCCGCTGTGTAATTTGCTTATGCCCGAGGGCAGTTTTTTACATATACCCACCTATATTGTCGTGCTACTGGGCAAGTACCTCTGCTATGCCCTACTCGCACTGGCGCTGGATTTAATCTGGGGCTATTGCGGAATTTTGAGTTTGGGCCACGGCGCGTTTTTCGCACTCGGCGGCTACGCCATGGGCATGCATTTAATGCGGCAGATCGGTGAGCGCGGGGTGTATGGCAATGCCGATTTGCCCGACTTTATGGTGTTTTTGAACTGGACTGAGCTGCCCTGGTATTGGTACGGCTTTGATAATTTCTTCTTCGCTATGTTTATGGTGGCCTTGGTACCTGCCGCATTGGCCTTTGTGTTTGGTTGGCTGGCATTTCGGTCGCGAGTAACCGGCGTGTATTTGTCGATTATTACCCAGGCCATGACCTATGCATTGCTGTTGGCTTTCTTCCGCAATGATATGGGCTTTGGCGGCAATAATGGCCTTACCGATTTTAAAGACATTCTTGGTTTTAATTTGCAGTCCGATGTTACGCGCTGCGTGTTATTCGCCTTGTCAGCGTTGAGCGTGATGCTCGCCTATATTTTGTGCCGCGCGATTGTGAGCAGTAAATACGGTCGGGTGTTGGTGGCAATACGCGATGCCGAAAGTCGCACACGCTTTATGGGTTATCGGGTTGAGCATTTTAAGCTCTTTGTGTTTGTGGTGTCGGCGATATTGGCGGGCATTGCGGGTGCTTTGTATGTGCCTCAGGTCGGCATTATTAATCCCGGCGAATTTGGCCCAATCAACTCTATTGAAATTGTTATTTGGGTAGCGATCGGCGGGCGCGGCACCTTGTTTGGTGCGGTGATCGGTGCGGTGGCAGTGAACTACGCCAAAACCTATTTTACCGGCGCTTTTCCCGAGGTGTGGTTGTTTATGCTGGGGGCGCTGTTTGTGGTCAGCACTTTGTATTTACCTAAGGGCATCGTGGGAGTGGTTAAACAATTTCAGGATCGCCGCGCCGAGCGCAACGCGCCGACCTCACAAGGAGCGCAATCATGAGTGCCGTTGTAAAAAGTCCCGGCTTTCACAGCTCGGAACTCCAGAGCATGCTTTATCTTAACGGCGTGACCAAAAGTTTTGATGGTTTTAAAGCCATTAATAATTTGTCTCTGGATATCGCGCCAGGTGAATTGCGGGCAATTATCGGCCCTAACGGCGCAGGTAAAAGTACCATGATGGATATCATCACTGGTAAAACCCGGCCGGACTCGGGGGAAGTACGCTTTCGCGACAGCATTGACCTGACGCAATACGACGAAGCGGATATAGCCAACTTGGGTATTGGTCGTAAATTCCAAAAGCCCACGGTTATTGAAACCCTCACTGTTTGGGAAAACGTGGAGCTGGCGCTGGCGGGTAATCGGAGTGTGATTCGCGCGCTCTGGCATAAGCTGAGCAGCGAGCAGGGCGACCGGATAAATGAAGTAATTAAGCTGGTCGGCCTAAAAGCCAAAACGGCGGAGCTGGCGGGCAGTCTTTCGCACGGTCAAAAGCAGTGGCTGGAAATAGGCATGTTGATTGTGCAGGGTCCGGAGCTCTTACTGGTCGACGAGCCAGCCGCGGGTATGACCGATCAAGAAACCATGGAAACCGCTGCACTACTAAAAGAAATTAACCGCGAGCACACCGTGGTGGTGGTCGAGCACGATATGGATTTCATCAAGGCGCTAGACAGTAAAGTTACCGTCTTACATGAAGGCAGTGTTTTGGCTGAGGGCCGCTTAGAAGTCGTGTCGGCTAATCCACGGGTGATTGAAGTCTATTTAGGACGTTAAAACTATGTTGTTAGTCAATGAGATTGACCTCTATTACGGCGCTAGCCAAGCGCTGCGCAAAGTAAATATTAGCGCAGAGAAGGGCAAGGTGACCTGTATACTTGGCCGTAACGGTGTAGGTAAGTCCAGCTTGGCAAGAGCCATCACCGGTCGCCATCCGGTGCGCGGCGGAAGTATCGTACTTGACGGCAAAGACATTAGCGCGATGGCCCCGGCAGATCGCGCCCGCGCGGGCATTGCCTATGTGCCGCAGGGCCGCGAAATTTTCTCTCAGCTCACCGTGCAAGAAAACCTTTATACCGGCTACGCGCCGCTCAAACGCAGCCAGCGTAAAATTAGCCCTGAAATTTTTGATTTGTTTCCGGTGCTAAAAAGCATGCTCAAACGTCGCGGCGGCGATTTATCTGGCGGCCAACAACAGCAGTTGGCGATTGCTCGCGCCTTAATTACTAAGCCGCGTTTATTAGTATTAGATGAGCCGACAGAGGGGATTCAGCCCTCTATTATTAAAGACATTCATAATGTTATTACCATCCTGCGTCAGCAGGGCGAGATGGCGATTGTCCTTGTAGAGCAATACTTTGACTTTGCCCGAGAGCTAGCAGATTACTACGCGGTAATGGATCGCGGCGAAGTAATATTGTCTGGCCGTGGTGACGAAATGGTAGAAGAAGACGTACGGCGGCATATGACGGTGTAGTAATCTAGCTGCCGCAAGCCGTCACTCTGATGCAGGGATAACGCACGGTTATAATTAAATATTGCGTCAAGCTAATTCCCTCGTCACTCCTGCGTAGGCAGGAGTCCATCCCAGCAACGGGGTTCGGGCTTAAACCGTAGCGCGATACGGCATTCGCTACGCTCACATGGATCCCTGCCTGCGCAGGGATGACGTTTAGGGAGCTGCCGTCCTTGCCTGAGCAATGATGACGGACTAAATCAACCGTCACTCCTGCGTAGGCCGAGCACCGCCCCTGCGAAGGCAGGGGTCCATCTTCGCAACGCAGTGCAGGCTTAAACGTTAACCCAACAAGGCAGTCACTGAGCTGTTTACGTGGATACCGATCCCTGCCTTCGCAGGAATGACGCACCGGCATAATGAAGAAATACCCCAAGCTAACCTACTTGTCACTCCGGCGCAGGCAGGAGTCCATCCCAGCAACGGGGTTCGGGCTTAAACCTTAGCGCGATACGGCATTCGCTACGCTCACATGGATCCCTGCCTGCGCAGGGATGACGTTTAAGTTGCCTGAGCAATGATGACGGTAACTGCGTCAGACAAAGTCAACCGTCACTCTTGCGTAGGCCGAGTACCGCCCCTGCGAAGGCAGGGGTCCATCCCAGCGCGGGCTTAAACCCTACGCGATACGGCATTCGCTACGCTCATATGGATCCCTGCCTGCGCAGGGATGACGTTTAGGTTGCCTGAGCAATGATGACGGTAACTGCGTCAGACTAAATCAACCGTCACCCTTGCGTAGGCCGAGCACCGCCCCTGCGAAGGCAGGGATCCATATGAGTGCAGCGAACGCATTCAGAAGGCTATTATCAAATAGATCTAAATTCCTGATCTATTTACCCAAAATTTTGCACTTTTATATCAGCGGTTTCTTTATATACTAGCTTCATTGATTTAACTGAGGCAAAGGAGACGCCATGCCAGCCAAGAATACCGCAAGCCGTTACGGTTGGCTTAGCATCGCTTTGCATTGGAGTATGGCGCTCGCGGTCATAGGTATGTTTGCCCTTGGGCTGTGGATGCGCAGTTTGTCCTATTACGACCCGTGGTACAAAGACGGCCCAGCCATCCATAAAAGTGTCGGTATATTACTGTTCGTCTTACTCATCATTCGCGTGGTTTGGCGCAATCTCAATATTCGCCCTGACGATGATCCTGCCCTTAAGGTCTGGGAGCGAATAACTGCTCACCTCACGCATATTGCGCTGTACGGTTTGATGTTTGCGCTGATGATTGCGGGCTACTTTATATCGACCGCCGATGGTCGCGCGATTGAGGTATTTAACTGGTTTAGCGTGCCGGCCACAATTTATGATCTGCCTGAGCAGGAAGACATTGCGGGCGAGATCCATGAGATATTGGCTTGGGTGCTAATCGCACTAGCGAGCGTGCATGCGCTCGCCGCCTTAAAACACCATTTTATTAACCGTGACACGACTCTGCTAAAAATGCTGGGCCGCGACGCAATATCAGCAAGCAACCACACTATTAACAAAAAGGAAGCCAAACAATGAAACGTCTACTCGCGATTGGATTTACCGCTTTATTGAGTTTTAGTGGCGCGCTTCATGCCACCGAATACAAAATTGACACCGCTGGCGCCCATGCGTTTATCAATTTTAAAATTAAGCACTTGGGCTATAGCTGGCTGTATGGTCGCTTTAATGAGTTTGAGGGTAGATTTAATTACGATCCCGCCAAGCCAGATGCATCGTCAGTCGATGTCACTATTAAAACTGCCAGCGTCGACAGTAATCACGCTGAGCGCGACAAGCATTTGCGCGGCAAAGATTTTCTTGCGGTAGACAAATACCCGACAGCGACCTTTAAAAGCACGAGTTTCAAGGCCTTAGGTGACGGTAAAGCGGAGCTAAAAGGCACTTTAACCCTGCATGGCGTCAGCAAGCCGGTGACGATTGCGGTTAGCGAGATTGGTGGCGGCAAAGATCCTTGGGGCGGCTATCGTCAGGGCTTTCACGGCACTACCGAAATTGCCTTGAAAGACTTTGGCATTGATTTTGACCTTGGCCCCGCATCACAAATTGTCGAGTTGACCTTGGATGTCGAAGGTATTGCGCAATCCATGATGTAATCCAATTGAACTTTTCGAGCGTAGAACTACTCGAAGATTAGGAATTAAGCTCACTCAGTCTCAAAATTTTAGGCCGCTACCTTTAGCGGCTTTTTTTCGTCTGCGTTTTGCAGGGAATACTATTGCTAGCGCTCGGGCGGGGGCGACGCAGCGGGCAGGTATTTCAGCAGCGCCGTATCTGCCGTAAATTGCGCATCAAACAGCGATATTAAGGCGTAGATGCCCATGAGTTTGCGCATCACATATAAAAAGTCTTTGGGCGGTAGTGCAAAATATTTGCTGATCGACGCCGCCACGGCCCGCTTGGCAATCCGCTTGGGTAGGCCGCTCTGGCGCCAGTGATACTGGCCATGCTCATTTACCGCATACGCGGGAACATGCTCATCTGGGGTGCGCAGCGGTTCAGCGATATCAATGCCAATATCGACAAAATTATCTAACACTGCTTGGGGGAAATGGGCTTTCATAAAACCCAAGCTAATCGATTTTTGTAAAAATACTGCGCTATCTCGCTGATAGGCTGCCACCATCATTGCGCAAAATTCATTGGCGAACTCATCCGGCAACATGCGCATGGCACCAAAATCTAAGAGCAGCAACTGATCGCGGTTACCAATAGGGTCAATACGTACCCGAAAATTGCCAAAATTGGGGTCGGTCTGCATCCGCCGCCAGGTAAATAACTCTGTCAAGAACACATCTAATACCGCACTGCCCAAACGATCGCGACGCGCCTGGGGTAAATTTGCCACGGCGGTAGAATTGACCGAGTCAGCCGCCTCGTAGCTCATGGTCAACACCCGGCGAGTGGAAAATTCGGGGTAGCTTTTCGGTACTACAAAGCGCTCATCAGCGGCCAGAGATTTACCGACAAAATCAAGGTCCCGACGTTCCTGCTCATAATCCACTTCTTTGTGGAGCAATAGACGAATATCGCCAAACCAGTCGTCAATATTGCGCGTGCTGGATAAAAGCCGCGACACCTTCAAGAGGCGCAGCACCGCGTTAAAATCAGCGTCGATAGTTTCTTCCACACCGGGGTACTGCACTTTGATACACAGCTGTTCGCCCGTCGCTCGCAGGCGCGCGCGGTGCACTTGGCCGAGCGAGGCCGCCGCCAATGGCTGACGATCAATATCCAAAGCAGACAAGGCCTCCGCCCCTAACTCTTTGTGCAGCGCTTGTTCAATGATCGCCCACGCCATGGGCGGGGTGTTGTCTTCAAGATTGTGCAGGGCCTCGGCCACTTCCGGCGGCATCATATAGTCGCCATAAGTTGCCATCATCTGGCCAATTTTGACCACACTGCCCTTTAAGCGGCCTAGTTCGCTGACAAAAAAATCGATGTTTTCGCGACGCTTCGCCAGCGCTTCATCGCTGTCGCCGCTAATCCGCTCCCATAAATTTTGACGCAGGGCGCGACTGCCATAGCGCAAGCCGAGTTTTGACAGCTCAAGACGACGGGAAAACGCACCAGTTTTCAGGCGGTGCAGGGGCTTATCTGGGGGAGTATTCGAATCGCTCATACGCGCTATTGTAAAGAATGTCGGTGCACAACGCAGTAAACGCCGAGCCCTAGCGTGACGAAGTATCAATTCATCGGCATACTCATGCTAAACGTCACCCAGCAATATCGCCTAAGGCCAAGCATGAAATTATTAAAAAACCTGACCTTGATCGGCCCCGGTTTTGTTGTTGCCGCCACCGGCCTTGGCGCCGGAGATTTGGTTGCCGCCGCTGTATCCGGCGCCAGTCTCGGCGGCCAAATTATTTGGGCGGTGGTTTTTGGCGCGCTCATCAAGCTGGCGTTAAATGAAGGCTTGGCGCGCTGGCAACTCAGCACGGGCACCAGTATTTTGCAGGGCTGGCAACAACATTTGCCGCGCTGGGTGAATAGCTATTTTCTGATTTATCTTTTGCTGTGGGGTTTCTTAGTGGGCGCCGCCCTCATGGCGGCCTGTGGTCTCGCCGCCAATGCCTTATTCCCGCAGCTGTCGATCAATAGTTGGGCGGTATTGCACTCCCTGCTGGCCGTATTATTGGTGTTGTTTGGTCGCTACTCGGTGTTTGAGTCGGCAATGAAAGTGCTGATTCTATTGATGTTTACTACGGTAATGGCGGCACTGGCCAGCCTTGATTTATCCGGCATTAATTTACAACAAACTCTGCTTGCAGATACTGGCATGCAATCTCATGACAATATGGTATTGGCCGTCATCGGCGGGGTTGGCGGCAGCGTAACCCTGCTGTGCTACGGCTACTGGATGCGAGAAAAGGCGTGGCACAGCAGCGCCGCCCTGCCGTTGGCCCGCGTAGATTTGATCGTGGCTTATACCATTACCGCGCTATTCGGTATTGGCATTATGTTACTCGCCGCCAAAGCCGCGCCAGCCACAATACAAGGTAACCAGGTGTTAGTGGCCATGGCCGACGAGTTAGGGCGCACATTGTCACCGGTATTTAGAGAGGTGTTTTTACTCGGGGTCTGGGCGGCGGTGTTTAGCTCTATGCTCGGTGTATGGCAGGGGGTGCCCTATTTGTTTGCCGATATAATGGCCGCCCGCAGCAAATCTAAACAACGTGCCGCAGCCGACCAGAATAGTTGGGCCTATCGGAGCTTTTTAGGCTATCTCGCACTGCCTCCCATGCTCCTTTTACTACTGGGAAAACCCGTGTGGTTGGTGATGCTTTACGCGGTGACTGGTGCGTTTTTTATGCCCTTTCTTGCATTAACTTTGCTGTATTTAAATAACCGCATCATTACTAAAGCGCATCGATTTGGCATCGGCAGTAATATTCTTATTATCTTAGCCTTGATCGTATTTGGCTTTCTTAGCCTACAGTCACTGTTTAACTAACTCGGCACGCGTGAGTAGGGCGTACCGAGTTGGCTATTTACTCTGCTAGCATCGTCATTAAGGCTTCCCAGCTTACGCGGTCGGCATTGGCGTCATAGGCCAAAGGCATTTTGGTTTTTTCACCAATCGCGGTAGAGCCAGGGTTAGTGAAGCTATGCACAACGCCGGGGAAACTCAATAACTGCAAATCCACCCCGGCGGCACTCATTTCTTCAACAAAACCACCGACCTGCGCGGGCGGTACCATGGGATCGGCACCGCCGGTTGCCACTAAGACCTTCGCTTTAATCGTGTCTGGCTTAGCTTTAGTTTCGGTGCCCAAGCTGCCATGAAAACTGGCGACTCCAGCCAAATCTAAGCCGCGCCGCGCCTGATTCAACACCACAGCGCCACCAAAGCAGTAACCAATCGCGTACAATTTGCTGGCATCCACAGCGGGCTGCTTACGCAAAATAGCCAATGCCGCGTCAAAGCGGGCATTCATTTTAGCGGGCTCGGCCAACGCCGCATTCATAAACGCCATGGCGTCTTTGGGATGCTCGGTGCTTTTGCCATTGCCATACATATCTACCGCGATAGCCGTATAACCCGCTTCGGCTAATTGCTGCGCCCGGCCTCGGGCATAATCATTTAATCCCCACCACTCATGCACAATAATCACCGCCGGACCGGCTTCGGTTTTGGATGAATCGCTGTACAGCACCGCCGAACCCAACTTGCCTGGCAGTGTTAACTTGCTCTCAACAAGCTCGGCATTCGCCGCCGAGGCAAAAAATACTAATGCGCTAAACCATGCGACTAACTTCATTCTAGGCTCCTTCTTTTTAGTCAAATTCAAACCAGTGCTACGCAATATAACGCTAATAAGATGACGGGTGTTAGGGCCGGATGCTGGGCTGCGGACGATCAAGGTATTTTCTGCGCTGAAGGACTCGTCAGAGGAGTTACAGAGAGTGACCCGCAGCTGTCTCAAGCTATCACGCTTGTATCAAAAGTATTCACTGTGTTCGTGGATACCTGCCTGGGCGGTATGACTTAAATTCTAAACCGTCGTCCCTGTGAAGGCTCAGCGTCATCAGGGAATTAAACTGTCGTCGTCCTGCGAAAGTAGAACGTTAATAGAGAATTAAATTGTCGTCACTCCTGCGAAGGCAGGGGGTCCATTTTTGCAACGGAATGTGGGCTTAGGCGTTGGTGTAATAAGCATTCGCTGCGCTCATATGGATCCCTGCCTGCGCAGGGATGACTTAATAGTGGAAGAGATAGACTGTCACTGCTGCGAAAGCAGGACGTTAATAGAGAATTAAATTGTCGTCACTCCTGCGAAGGCAGGGGTCTATTTTTGCAACGGAATGTAGGCTTAGACGTTGGCGTAATAAGCATTCGCTGTGCTCATATGGATACCTGCCTGTGTAGATATGACACTATTGATTTCGTCACCCCTGCGAAGGCAGGGGTCCATCCCAGCGACGGAGCTTGGTTTTAAGTGTTAACTCAACATGCTATTCACAGCGCCCTCGTAAATACGTGTCCCTGCCTCTCCAGGGATAACAAAAACATTATGAACCACTAAAACCTTAGGTATGAAAAAGGATCGCCAAGACGAAAGCCGCGTCTGGCGCTAATCGTAAAATGAATCTCCCCCCAAGCAAATATGCGAAGTGATTTTGGGTTCACCACCGTCCGTCGCGTATGTCATACTAATTGATGACTATTCACACAAAATGCCGCATTTTTATTCTTGCCAAGGATTATAATGACGGCCTTTTACCCCTTTAGGACACTCCCATGAAATACCTTGCCACAATGGCGTTAGCATTGGTTCCGCTGACGAGCATGGCAACCGATTTAACAATTCCGGCTGGCCAAGCCTATCTTGTTGGTGTTGATCAACAGGAATTGATTTTAGATAAACTGAATATTGGTGACGACGCCCGAATTAGCTTTGCTCCCGGTGTAAACTCGTGGCGGGTACATGCCCGACTGGCTAATATTGGTAAAAATGTGGTCATAGATGGTCGCGGATCTGCTGGTCAAAACGGTGCACCAGGATTGACCGCGCCAGCCTGTGATGAGTTTGTCGACGGTCAGCCCGGAGAAAGTGGTCAAGCTGGTAGCGATGGTGTTGAAATCCGCTTACAACTTGCCTTAGAAAGCCTGGGCAGCATGGAAATTTTCAGTGCTGGTGGTGACGGTGGCCTCGGTGGTGCTGGTGGTGATGGCGCTGACCTTAATACTAAATGTGACGCCGAGGTTGCGGGTGAGGGAGGTAATGGCGGCGACGGCGGTGAAGGTGGTCGTGGCGGTGATGTTACCTTTTTGTATCAAAGTGTTGCTAAGACGGAATCTGGCGATAGCATGGTGAGTCGCCTCAGTATTAATGCCGATGGCGGAGCCGGTGGTGAAGGCGGTGATGCGGGTTCTGGTGGTGCTGGTGGCGGCGGTTATTATGCAACTAAAAAAACGCTAACAGGCAGTGGTCGGAAATGGGTTGCCGGGGCAACAGGCGGGCTTGCAGGCAGCCCTGGCGTAATGGGTTCAGCGGGTAAGCCAGGCCGCATTTTAGTCGATCAATTGATCACAAGTACGGTGAAAGCGGTGCCCTCAAGCAGTGAGGTGAGTCTCAAAGCCTTGCAGCGTGAAATTGCGCGCTTGCGTCAACGGATTGAAAAATTAGAGGCTCAGCAGGGCGCGGAGCAGCCTGCTAAGTCAGACTAATTCTCGATTACGCTTTATCTTGTCCTAAAAGGGTGCCTATGGCGCCCTTTTTTTATTCAATAAAAAGCGATATCGCTGGCAAATAGTGCGCAGGCACTCAAATAGTGCGCAGCAAGTAGCGGTAGGTGAGGATGGTGAAGTCAAACCCTGCGGTCTCTAGTTAACTATTTGTTTTTGTTAGATTAACTTTTAATTTCCGGCGGCATTTTTAAGCTTGTTTAGCACTTAGTAATGGCTGTGTGCATATTTTTGAGGCGTTTTGTAAAGCATATTTTGCCCTATGCACTATGTTTGTGCGTAAGCTCGTGGTTTTGGATAGGCCTGCAAAGCCTGATTATTGTCCTGCTTTGTTTGTATGGAGTGACTTCTCTGTAACTTGTTGAATTTAAATAATAAAAATGTAGTTGGCATCGAACATGCTATAGCTAAGACAAGATTGTGCTTGATCACTTTCTATATACCAAAATGCGGAGACTAAAATATGAAATCAATGAAAACTTTACTGGCTGCCGGTGTTGCAGCTGCTTCAATGACGATGATTGCTGCTCCAGCTTCTGCTGAAGTCGCCGCTAGTGTTGGTGTTGCTAGCACTTACTTGTGGCGTGGTTATGACTTAGGCTCCGGTACGCCTGCCGTGTCCGGTGATCTAAGCTACAGCACTAGTGGTGCTTATATTGGCGCTTGGGCATCTTCTGGTGATACATCTGCTGGCACCGAGTACGACCTATACGCTGGCTACGGTATGGAAATTGGTGGCGGTGTAAGTTTCGACATCAGCGTTTGGAACTACAACTACCCTTCAGGCGCTGGCTACCTTAGCACTGAAGAAACGGATTTATTCGAGCATTCTGACCTAATCCTTACCGTTGGTCTTGGCCCGATTAGCGTCTCTTACTATGAGCCGATTGCTGGCCCATCTGGCTACACCTTATACAACTACTACACCGTTAGCGGCAGTGTAGGTGCATTCTCGTTAACTATTGGTATGGAAGATATCGATGGTGACGAAACTATGCACGCCGACCTCTCTTATGCTTATAACGACAATCTGTCGTTTATTGTGAGCCAGCAGGATGGTGATGATGTTTTAGCTGTAGATACAGATCCAAAATTCATTGTTTCTTATAGCTTGCCAATTTCTATGTAATACCCCGACCGGTGACTTGTTGTTGCCGGTCATTTTTTTAACTTAGTCCTAGTGTGTGATTCACGCACATTAACAGGAGATTTCCGATGAAATTGATTACGGCTGTTATTAAGCCATTCAAACTTGATGATGTGCGTGAGGCGCTGTCTGACATCGGCGTACAGGGCATAACTGTTACCGAGGTGAAGGGTTTTGGTCGCCAAAAAGGTCACACCGAGTTGTATCGTGGCGCTGAGTACGTTGTAGATTTTCTTCCTAAGGTGAAGATCGAAGTTGCAGTTGCTGACGGATCCGTTGAGCCGACTATTGAAGCAATTACTAAATCAGCGAATACCGGCAAAATTGGTGACGGCAAAATTTTTGTAACCGCACTTGAGCAGGTTGTTCGTATCCGTACCGGCGAGACTGGCGAAGACGCTATTTAATTTCGCATTACGGTTGTTATAAACATTAATTAAAAGATTATTCTCTTTCCCTTTGGAGGGCATGTGATGGAAGACATCATACAGGTCAAGTACGCCCTGGACACGTTCTACTTCCTCGTCTGTGGCGCGCTGGTTATGTGGATGGCAGCAGGTTTTGCCATGCTCGAAGCCGGTCTGGTTCGTTCAAAAAATACGACTGAAATTTTAACCAAAAACATCGCACTGTACGCAATTGCCTGCACCATGTATTTGTTGTGCGGTTACACCATTATGTACGGTGGTTCTGAAGGTGGCATTCTGCCTGACTCATGGTTTGGCAATGGCATTTCTGATGCGTCAGTAGAAGAGGTTTTAGCCTCTAACGGCGACATCTACTACTCTGGTTCTTCAGACTTCTTCTTCCAAGTAGTGTTTGTTGCTACTGCTATGTCGATTGTTTCCGGTGCGGTTGCTGAGCGCATGAAACTATGGGCCTTCCTTGCTTTTGCAGTGGTAATGACCGGTGTTATTTACCCACTACAAGGTATGTGGAAATGGGGCGGCGGTTTCTTAGACGCAGCTGGCTTCTCTGACTTCGCGGGTTCTGGTGTGGTTCACATGTGTGGCGCTGCGGCAGCATTGGCTGGTGTATTGCTACTGGGTGCACGTAAGGGCAAGTACGGTGCAAGTGGTCAAGTTAATGCGATCCCTGGTGCTAACCTGCCGTTGGCAACCCTCGGTACCTTCATCCTGTGGATGGGCTGGTTCGGCTTCAACGGCGGCTCTGAGCTGATGGTTTCTAACATTGAAGAAGCAAACGCCACGGCACAAGTATTTGTTAACACTAACGCCGCTGCTTCAGGTGGTTTGATTGCTGCCCTGTTGGTTGCTCGCATCCTGTTCGGTAAAGCCGATTTGACCATGGCATTGAACGGCGCCTTGGCTGGTCTGGTTGCCATTACTGCAGAACCACTGACACCTGGCCCAATGGCCGCAACCTTAATCGGTGCCGTTGGTGGTGTGATAGTTGTGTTCTCGATCTTGACCTTGGACAAAATCAAAATCGACGATCCAGTTGGCGCGATCTCTGTACACGGTGTTGTTGGTTTTTGGGGCCTGATGGCGGTGCCATTAACGAACACCGATGCCAGCTTTGGTGATCAGATTTACGGCGCAGCGATCATCTTCGCTTGGGTATTTGGTGCAAGCCTGGTGGTTTGGAGCATACTCAAAGTGGTTATGGGCATACGTGTATCTGAAGAGGAAGAGTACGAAGGTGTCGACCTCTCTGAATGCGGTATGGAAGCTTATCCAGAATTCACCAACAAGTAAGACTCTCCCCGTTTGGTGATTTCAGGGCGCTCATTGAGCGCCCTTTTTTTTGCTTTAGATTTGACGGGAGACCGGAGACGTTAAGAGCGGTTCTTATACGGTCTGAGCAATACCAGCTTCGTGTGAGATGGACCCCTGCCTTCGCAGGGGCGACGCTCGAATTTCGCGTAAGCGATACGGTATGCTCCAGTGTAGCGTCATACCTGCGAAGGCAGTGATAGGTATCAACCAGAACGAGGTCATACTTGCGCAGGCAGGTATCCACGTGCGCAGCGAATGCTTTTGCAAGCAGCGCTAATTTTTATACTGCGTTGCTGAGATGGGTCCCTGCCTCCGCAGGGGCGACGCTCGAACGTCGCATGAGCGACACGGTATGCTCCAGCGTGGCGTCATACCTGCGAAGGCAGAGATAGGTATCAACAGAACGAAGTCATACCTGCGCAGGCGGATATCGATGTGAGCGTAGCGAATGCATTTGTTAGCAGTGCTAATTTTTATACTGCGTTGCTGAGATGGGCCCCTGCCTCCGCAGGGGCGACGCTCGAAAGTCGCATGAACGATACGGTATGCTCCAGGGTGGTGTCATACCTACGTAGGCAGGGATAGGTATGGACCAGAACGAGGTCATACCTGCGCAGGCAGGTATCCATGTGAGCGACAGCGAATAAAAAGCGTTTCCCGCCCCCCCGTCAAGCGTAGCGCTAGTGCAGGCTTGGCGTTTCATGCGTCTTAACCCAACAGCTTTTTAGCACTTATTTACAGCAAAATACGTGATCACCTTGCCAAACCCCCGCAGCCGAGGCTAAATAGGGTGTAAATTGCAGTAATCATAATGAAGGGGATACTACGGCGATGAAATTAGTCAGTGCGGTTATTAAGCCGTTTAAATTAGATGATGTCCGTGCCGCTTTGTCGGAAATTGGCGTGCAGGGTGTTACGGTAACCGAAGTTAAAGGCTTCGGTCGCCAAAAAGGCCATACCGAGCTGTATCGTGGCGCAGAATACGTTGTCGATTTCCTGCCCAAGGTTAAGTTAGAAATTGCTGTGACCGACGACCAGGTAGAGAAAGTCATTGATACCGTCACTAAGGCCGCTTGTACCGGTAAAATAGGCGACGGTAAAATATTCGTCACCTCGCTTGAGCAAGTTATTCGCATTCGCACCGGCGAGACTGGCGAAGACGCGATCTAAATCACGGTTTACATCAGCAAGTTATAGGCGGCTTTTTAGCCGCCTTTTTTGTGCCCATACAATTCTTTTCTTTAGCTCAAAATATATTAGTTGAACGCGCCGCTAAGAACAAAACAGCCTAATCTGATGCTTGTCAGCCAGGGGATGAAAACAGTATAAAGCGCAATATAAACGCGGGTTTCTTGTTTCCGGGAGGAGTTCGTATGGGGTCGCGTAGTCGTAGTACAGATAGTCAAGTTTCAAACCCAAGCTTTGTGCCCAGCCAAACCGTGCATGATCGTATGCGGGATCAGCTGTCTAAAGATGTTCAAGATTTTTTGGCGCGCGGCGGCGAGATAAAACATCTCGAACCCCATATGCGCAGCAATCTTGCCGACATCGATTCAGACTCCGATACGTTCTGACATCGACATTGGCTAGCGCGTGCTTGAATTCAGTTTTTGAATTAAGCGTGGTAGGTCGCGCCAGTCATCAAAGTGCAGGTCGGCCAGTGGGTGTGGTTCCGGCGCGTGTTCTATAAGCCGCGCTTGAATAGCATGCATACCGACCGCCTTTGCCCCAGCGATATCGTCATTGATATTGTCACCGATATGAATACTCTCGTGAGGCAGGCAATCGGCCTGTCTTAATGCTTCCAAAAAGAGTGGCGCTGCGGGTTTGGCGGCGCCAACTTGCTCGGCTCTATAATGGGAGTGAAAGTACTGGCTAATCGGCAGGCGGCTGAGATCGGCATTGCCATTGGTCAAGCTAATGAGCAGGAAGTCTTGGCTTAATTCGGCAAGTATCTTAGCGCAGTGTTCAAATAGCTGCACATTCTGGCGGGCTTGATAAAAAACATCAAAGGCCGCCGCTGCTAATTCTTGGCTTTGCTCACCATAGCCAGATTCAATTAATGCCTGGTTTAAGCTGTCGAGCCGCCATTGCGAAATATGGTGCTCTAGGCCAGGGTTGGCGCTTAAGTATTGCAGGCGGTGTTCACGCAATGCCTTGGGGCTGAACATAGCGGTGAGCGCGGGCGCTGCGGTTTGCAGGTGTAAATAAAATACCTGTTCGGCCTTAGCGATGGTGGGGGCGGTATGCCAAAGGGTGTCGTCTAGGTCAAAGCTCAGTAGTTTAATCCTGCTCATTATTCACCTTGCGTGTTGCTCGAGGGTGGGCTTTGTCATAGACCTGAGCTAAATGTTGGAAATCCAAATGAGTATAAACTTGGGTCGTCGACAGATTGGCGTGGCCGAGTAACTCTTGGACACCGCGCAAATCGCTGCTGGACTCCAATAAATGGCTGGCAAAGGAATGGCGCAGCATATGTGGGTGAACGTGGGCGGGTAAACCCTGCTGCGTGGCGCGAAAGCGCAGGCGCTGTTGTATTGCGCGGTGACCGAGGCGCTGACCGCGTTGGCCAAGAAACAACGCTTGGTCGGGAGTGAGACTGTCGCGGGCGTTGAGCCATTGCTTCAGGGCTGCAATCGCAATACGACCAATTGGCAGCGTTCGGGTTTTATTGCCTTTGCCGGTCACCGTGACTAAGGCGTCATTTAAATCTAAATCGCCTACATTGAGCGCAGCAAGTTCTGCAAGCCGTAGGCCCGAAGAATAAAACAACTCCATCATGGCGCGGTCGCGAATATCAATGGGCTCATCGCCATCAAACTCTAAGAGCTGCTTAATCATATCGACGTCAAGGGTCTTTGGCAGCCGTTGCGGTCGTTTGGGTGCGCTAATGCCGAGTGCTGGATTGTGAATCGCGCCGCGGTGGCGCATTCGATAGCGGTAGAGGCTGCGCAGCGCGGACAGCAGGCGTTGAATGCTCACTGCGGCAGCGCTGGCACTGCGCCGCTGACCAATAAAATGGCGAATATGGGCGCTGTCTGCGGCGTCGACTGAGGTCAAATTCTGCTGCTCACAGAACACGACGAAGTTCGCAAGGTCATTGCGATAGGCGCTAAGAGTATGCGGCGACAGCCGTCGGGCGGTGGCCAGATAGTCCAAGAAATCCTCGAGTTCGTGCTGAATATTCATGTCAGGCGCCGCAAAGTCAGAGTGCCCAGCTTAAGCACTGCCCCCAGTGGGAGCAAGCGTAGTCGTGCACTTCCTTGTGGCGGATTTATTTTTAGTCGGCACTACTGCTATTTAGGGCGGATATGTTACAACTAAGTTCTCGCTAAATATAAAAAGAGAACAATACGCATGTCGCAAACCCTTTTGCCGCCGGTTAAACAATCACCGCCGTGGTGGCTCACTCTTCCAGAAGATTTCTACTGTCAGTCTGACGGCACTGAGCTCGATGGTGAGTACCCACTAAAGGTTTATGGCACGGCGATAATGGATCGCATGATGCGAACCGGATTAGGCGTAATGATTTCCGGTGCATTGCTACCTCAATTTTTGCTAGGCGGCGGCATGGCTCGCGAGCGGGCACGCATGAATTTTTATGCTGGTTTGGCGGAATCTCGTGAAATTGACGATGTGTTTATACCGCCGCCTAAGGTAAATGTTGAAGCCCATAAAATTGGCCGTTTTAGCTATAAGCCCAAAGACATTCCCGCAGTTGAATTGCGTTTTACTAGCCCGTTTACGCCGCTGAACCCCGAGCTCACTGACAGCTATTTGAGCTATAAGCGTAACCGAACTGCCTGCGCGCAGTATTGGAGCCATCCAGACGGTCCGCGTCCGACCTTAATCTTTGTGCATGGTGTGGTCGAGAGCTCGTATGCCTTTAACAGCGTGTTCTTTTCGCTGAACTCGTTTTACAACAACGGCTACGACATATTGCTAATGACCCAGCCGTTTCACGGCTCTCGCGCCGAGCCGCGTCATCCTTTTAGTGGTTACGGCCTCTTTGCCGGGGGCTTTTCCCAGTTAAATGAAGGCATGCTCCAAGCCGTGTCTGATGCGCGGGTGTTTATAGACTACTTATTTGAGCGCGGCGCGCCGCATGTAGGGATTAGCGGTCTTAGTTTGGGTGGTTATTTGAGCTCAATAATGGCGGTTGTTGAGCCACGCTTGGCATTTTGTATACCGAACTCACCCTTAGTCTCTCCGGTCGATACCGTGCGCAGCTGGCAGCCAACGGGTGCCCTAATGGACTTGATTGGCAAGCGCACCGGTTTAACGCCAATGGATCTTCGTCGCGGCCTGGCAATACACAGCCCACTAAGTTACCAGCCCAAGCTTGACCCAGAGCGGGTCATGATCATCGGCGGCGCTGGCGACCGCTTTACCCCGCCGCGCTTTGTGCGGCTGCTTCACGCTCACTGGCCAGAATCCCATTTGCACTGGTTTCCGGGTAATCACCTTGTGCACTTAGGGCAGAGTGAGTACTTGAAGTTAATGCAGCTGTTTATGGATAGACATTGTCAGGCAGTGACGACGGTGAACGGAGACGCTTGAAGGGAGGCGGTGAACGCTAGGGCGACGAATTCTTGCTGCGGAGTCATTCTTGGGAAGGAGGAGATTCATATTAGCGCAGCGCATGCCTTCGCTAGCTAAGGCTTTGATCGATGCCATAAAAAGGCGGTTGTGGCGCTGCGTTCTGCGCAATGACTGAGGGTTGTCGACTCCGCAAAGACATGGACCCCTGCCTGCGCAGGGGTGACAAATAAAAAAGCGCAGGGGTGACGGCCAAGAGTAAGCGTCTGTCTCGCCACTGAGTCATACCTGCGTAGGCAGGTATCCATGTGAGCGTAGCGATTGCCTTATGGCGCCAACGTCTAAGCTCAAACAGGACCCCCTGCCTGCGCAGGGGTGACAAATAAAAAAGCGCAGGGGTGACGGCCAAGAGTAAGCGTCTGTCTCGCCACTGAGTCATACCTGCGTAGGCAGGTATCCATGTGAGCGTAGCGATTGCCTTATGGCGCCAACGTCTAAGCTCAAACAGGACCCCCTGCCTTCGCAGGGGT
>ERZ1027231.6-NODE-6-length-270780-cov-55.169161_pt1 | contig 270780 bp, 210 predicted proteins | sample MGYA00520866_ERZ1027231 | MGnify/ENA primary metagenome ERZ1027231 (study PRJEB33311, sample SAMEA4378411) | marine metagenome | biome: Marine biome; feature: Fjord; material: Water | collected 2014-07-20T08:00:00Z/2014-07-... | depth 75 m ...
ACCTGCGACCGCCTGGTTCGTAGCCAGGTACTCTATCCAGCTGAGCTACGCGCCCTCATGAACTATTTTTTATATCTTAGTCTAAAGATAGCGAACTTTCGTTCTACACAACCATTATTCTTCACAAGGAAGGAAAATGGCGGAGAGGGAGGGATTCGAACCCTCGATCCGGCTACAAACCAGATACTCCCTTAGCAGGGGAGCGCCTTCGGCCACTCGGCCACCTCTCCAATGGGTGCGAATAATAAGGGATTCTAAAAATAAGTCAAACAATTTTTGGTATTTATTTAGTATATATTACTGTTTGCTGACAATTCAGGCAATTATGCCATTTTTTAATCATTAACAAAGCATAAGGCATAAAAAAACACCGCTAAGGCGGTGTTTTTTTATAGTCATATAAAGTTATATATACGACAGTAATTCTCAGATACGCTAATAATAGGCTAAATAATTAGACTTTATTACCTGAAGTTTCGTTATCGCCCTTTTCAGCTTGGATACGCATGTAAATTTCTTCACGGTGTACCGAGATTTCTTTTGGTGCATTAACACCTATTCTTACCTGATTTCCTTTAACGCCCAAAACAGTTACGGTAACTTCATCACCGATCATTAATGTTTCACCAACGCGCCTTGTTAATATAAGCATATTTTCTTCCTTATCCTTTAAAGTGAGATCACTAAATAAATATATATAAGCTAGTAATATATTAAAATTAGTTACTTTTTCTAATCCATTCACTATAACTAATAGTCAATTTTTCATAAAAAGTCATTATTCACTAAAAATACCATATCCGATGGTAGTTTTCAATGAAGCTTCGATTATGAGTAATAAACGATAGTATTACCCCATTAAACGATCATATTTTAGCAAGATTTCCATACCATTGAATAGCTTTATAGCTTACTTTTCCAACCAAAGCTGTGATCATTTGTAACGTTTTCTGTGTTTTAATTAGCAACTCACATAATAATAACAAATAAGAGCTGTGATCTGGCAGCACTTCAGCGCATCTTAAATGCAAAAAGGAAGCATAATGCTTCCTTTTTAATTGCTGTTCATAAGTATGTATGAATACTTAATTTTTCAAAGTGTATATTAGCTCAGCTTTTCTGTTAACCATGCAGAGACACTTTCCAGAGCTGAGGTTATGTTTTCTGGTTGACTACCACCTGCTTGCGCCATATCAGGACGACCACCACCTTTACCACCAACTTGCTGTGCAACCATGTTAACTAATTCACCGGCTTTAACGCGACCTACTAAGTCTTTGGTAACACCTGCAATTAAGCCAACTTTAGGACCATTGGCTGTTGCCAACATTATCACACCTGATTGCATTTTATTTTTAAGTTCATCAACCATGCCGCGCAATGCTTTACTTTCTACACCACCTAAATCAGCAATAAGAACCTTAACGCCATTAATTTCAATGGTATTATTTACTAAGTCAGAACCTGCTTGCGCAGCAAGCTCTTGTTTAAGTTGTCCAACCTCCTTTTCAAGCTGTTTAGAACGACTAATTAGTAGCTCTACTTTGCTACCTGCATTAGCGACATCACTTTTAACCAGTGCTGCAATATTAGTTAACGACGCAGTCTGTTGGTTAATAAAATCAAGTGCCCCTGTGCCGGTAACCGCTTCGATCCGACGAACACCAGCAGCAATACCTGATTCAGAAACAATTTTTAATAAACCGATATCACCGGTTCTATTAACATGTACTCCGCCACAAAGCTCTAATGAAAAATCGCCTAAGGTTACTACACGAACTTCATCATCATACTTCTCTCCAAAGAGTGCCATAGCACCTCTCTCTTTAGCTTCTTCAATATACATTGATTCAGTCTGTCTTGAGTGATTGCGACGAATTTCATTATTAACCATTTGCTCAACTGCATGTAACTCTTGAGCGGTAACGCCTTCAAAGTGAGAGAAATCAAAACGTAATTTTTCACTATCACACAATGAACCTTTTTGGGTAACATGCTTCCCTAGTACTTTGCGCAATGCTTCATGCAATAAATGCGTTGCAGTATGGTTTTTAACAATGGCAGCTCGGCGCTCAACATTAATCTCAGCTTTTACCCGTCGATTTAAACCAACATCAGTACGCGCTGTGCCTTGATGGGCAAAAGCATTACCTAATTTAATCGTATCTGTTACTTCAAATACTCCGCCATCAAGGTGTAATAAACCACTATCCCCTACTTGACCACCTGACTCAGCGTAAAATGGTGTATGATCCAATATCACAATGCCTTGCTCACCAGAGCTTAATTGACTTACTGGCTCATGATCTTGGCTGTTAAAAAGCTCAACGACAGTCGCTGAATATGAATCATTGTCGTAGCCTTTAAACACTGTGTTATGATCAGATTTAAGCTGTTGATTATAATCAGTACCAAATTGGCTCGCTTGTTGGGCGCGTTCACGCTGTTGACCCATAGCGACATCAAAGCCATTATGATCAATTTTCAACTGACGTTCACGAGCAATATCTGCAGTCAAATCGGCAGGGAAACCATAGGTATCATATAGCTTAAAGACATCATCTCCTTTGATGGTATCGCCAGTTAAATTGCTCAAAATATCTTCAAGTAAAATCATGCCGCGATCTAGTGTGCGACCAAATTGCTCTTCTTCAATGCGTAACAGCTTTTCAATAATAGCTTGCTGTTGCAATAACTCAGGATATGCTTCACCCATTTGTTCGATTAATGAAGCAACAAGTTTATGGAAAAAATGACCTTTAGCTTCTAATTTATGCCCATGGCGGATAGCACGACGAATAATTCGACGAAGCACATAACCACGCCCTTCATTTGATGGCACAACACCATCAACAATTAAAAAACTACACGAACGAATGTGATCACTAATAACACGTAGTGATTTATGCTCAAGGTCATTACAGCTAAGTAATGCAGCAGTATCTTTGATTAAGGCTTGGAAAATATCTATTTCATAGTTGCTGTGCACATTTTGCATAATGGCAGAAATACGCTCTAAGCCCATTCCTGTATCGATAGACGGGTTAGGTAATGGCTCCATAGTACCGTCATTTTGACGATTAAATTGCATAAATACTATGTTCCAGATCTCAATAAAACGATCGCCGTCTTCATCCGGTGATCCTGGAGGTCCACCAAAAACATCTTCTCCATGGTCATAAAATATTTCTGAACATGGTCCACATGGTCCTGTATCACCCATTGACCAGAAGTTATCTTTAGCGCCTATACGAATAACACGTTCAGCTGGTACACCAACTTTTTCAATCCATATTTTTTCTGCTTCATCATCTTCATCAAAAACGGTGATGGTAAGCTTTTCTTTTGGAATTTGTAGTATCTGCGTCAAGAAATCCCAAGCAAAGAAAATAGCTTCTTCTTTAAAATAATCACCAAAACTAAAGTTACCCATCATTTCGAAAAAGGTATGATGACGTGCAGTGTAACCGACATTTTCTAGATCATTATGCTTGCCACCTGCTCTTACACAACGTTGTGCGGAGGTTGCTCGGGTATAACTACGTGTCTCAGCACCTAAAAAAACATCTTTAAAAGGAACCATGCCCGCATTGGTAAACAATAATGTTGCATCATTTCCAGGAACGAGTGAGCTACTTTTAACTATTTGGTGTTGTTTGGTGGCAAAAAAATCTAAAAATGCCTGACGGACTTCGGCGGTGCTTCTAATCATGGGATACTCAACAAATCAATTTAGGTCTATGTTAATTCGGGTCTATTTTAATTTTTATTTTATTCTAATATTGCAGAAATTTCATCACTGGAATAACTGCTGTCTAGCTAAAAATGAATCTTCTTGGCTTGTTCTCTTTGTGATGACTTTTTATCAAACTTATATTCTGACTTTTTCTCAACAGAGTGCTTGATACCAAAACGCTTATTATACGCAAGCTGAGCTTGAAGATACCAATCTATTTCACAACTTTCGTGCAATTTTTGGATAATTGTTGTGCAGACGCCTTTTTATCCTAATGAATTATACCAATAGGACTAACTTATTGACCACTTAGTGAGAATTAAAAGGCTTAGAGGCAAGCTATTGCATGAGAGAAGGTTAGTAATGCATCATGATATTTAGACGAGAAGTCACGTAAGAAGAGTCCTTGCTGTACCCCAATGTCAAATTATCTCTTTGTTTTAATAAAGTAACAGCACTGTATTATGTTGTTTTTCAACTTTAACCTTTGTGTTTTCTAACTATTAAAGCGAAAGCAATAACTGATGGCTTTCATCTGGACTATCAGCAAAGCCAAGGGTTAAACCAACAAGCCGTATACTTCGTTTATTCGCTCTACTATATGCCTTTGATAATAAACTGACAAAAAGAGCTTGCTGACATGCATTGCTCTGGGTTTCTACTGTTGTTTGATTAAAGTCAGTAAACTTAAGCTTGACTCCTTGCCTAATGATTTCTCTATTACTGTGAGGCGCAAGTCGACTGAGCAATTTTTGATACAAAGAGTCGATTACAAGCATGCATTCATCTTGGCTAGATATATCTTGTGCTAATGTGGTTTCGATCGCGAGCGACTTTCGTTGTCTGCTGACTTCTAAATCTCGATTATCGACACCGTGCGACTTTAAATACAGACTATTAGCAAACTTACCGACGATATTTTGTAGTGCTCTAATATTACTTTCACGGACATCTGCACAGGTTGCATAACCATGCCTATTAAGTTTTTCAAACGTTTTAGGACCAATACCAGGTATTTTCTTTAGTGAAAGTTGTTCGACGAAGCTAGCAACTTTATCTGGAGTAATAACGCATTGACCATTAGGTTTGTTCTCGTCACTGGCAATTTTTGCCAAAAATTTATTCGGTGCAATACCTGCCGATGCCGTTAAATTTAATTCGTTAAAGATATCCGATCGAATCTTCTGGGCAATAAGGGTTGCACTGCCCTGACACATAGTTGCATCAGTTACATCAAGATAGGCTTCATCTAAAGATAGCGGCTCAATAAGATCAGTGTAACGAGAAAATATTTCTCTGATATGTTTAGAGGTTTCTTTATAAACGTCCATACGGCCATGAACAATCTTAAGATGTGGGCAAAGTTGTTTTGCCTTAATCGCAGGCATAGCTGCACGGACACCGAACTGACGAGCTTGATAATTACTCGTACATAAAACACTACGTGGGCCATCGCCGCCAACGGCCAAAGGAATATTTTGATATTCTGGGAAATCTCGCATTTCAATAGCGGCATAAAAGCAATCCATGTCAATATGAATTATTTTTCTCTGATTAGCCATTTTTCACCCACCCAAAATGCTGTACATAAAAACAGTATACTATTTTTACGTCGCTTAGCAAGTATGTTTATCTATTTGGCTGGTGTCTATCTTTTTAGCTACCGCTGTAGCCATTATCAATCAATAAAGGGGGTTGAGCATGCGCTGAATTGATAATGAGTGAGTAACTAATTAAGGTCTGGCGATCCTAAAGTTGGTGCTAATACATCAAACAACGCATCAATATGATCATCACGATCATTCAACGCCGCAATATAATGGTAACTTTCACCGCCCGCTTCTAAAAAGACTTCGCTATTTTCATGAATTAACTCTTCAAGCGTTTCTAAACAGTCAGCACTAAATGCCGGACTCATTATAGCAACGTGTTTTATCCCTTGCTTAGGAAGGTTCTCAAGGGTTTCATCTGTGTAAGGTTTAAGCCATTCAGCTTTACCAAAACGAGATTGAAAGGTCATGATAATTTCATCATCAGTAAAACCTAAATTATTTTCAAGTAATACTCTTTTAAGTAGTAGCGTCGTTTCCTGACAGAAATCATAATACGGATCACCCCATTTACGAAATTGCTCAGGCATGCCGTGGTATGAAAGTACTAAGCGCTCTGGTTTGCCATGACTTGCCACATGTTCTTTTACTGTCTCGACTAATGCTTGAATATAGTGAGGATTATTATGATACGTATTTACAAAGTGGATAGAGGGTATATAGCGCCACTTTTGTAATTCTTTACTAACAGCATCAAAAGTAGAAGCCGTTGTTGGCCCAGCGTATTGAGGGTAAAGAGGTAATACAACAAGTTTATCAACACCTTGTTGCTGAAAATTCTGTAATACACTGGCAATTGATGGATTACCATAACGCATGGCAAAATCAACAATGACATTATCACCGTATTGCGATTGAATTTTGGCTGCCATCTTTACTTTCTGTGCTGCGGTAATCGTAATTAAAGGGGCGCCATCATTTTGCCAAATCGTTTGGTATAACTTGGCCGATTTCGCCGGTCTAATACGTAAAATTATGCCATGCAAAATTATAAGCCAAACTAAGCGCGGAATTTCTACCACGCGAGGGTCTGATAAAAACTCTCGTAAATAACGACGTACCGCACTCGTCGTTGGCTCATCAGGTGAGCCTAAATTAGTTAATAATACTGCTGTTGTTGAGCTTTTATTTTCTGCATCAGTATTATGACTATTTATTTCACGTGCACTAAAGCGAGATTTCATTTGGCTTTTTCTTCTTATTTTAAGTTATTGAGTTTATATACCCTCTCCACTTGAAGATGCTCGTTTCAGGAAACCTGAGCGAATCATAATCAAGGCACATTTTTTTGTTAAGGGTAGTTCCCTTAAAAACAAATGTAACGACGGGTATGGTTTACTCAGTTTTCCCCAAAGGGCTGATTCATAAACGCTTTATGCTACGTTATTGATTTCGACAATAGAATAACTATTCTCTTCAATCAATGCCTTGCCTAAAGGCGTTTCTAATTCCAGCTGAATCCTGCATCTTCAAGTGGAACGGGTATATAATACCCATCAGGCTAGTTTATAGATCACTTGATGAGAATTTAAAGTCTTAGAAGTTAAACGTTTGACAATTCCCCACTACCAATCGAGATGCTGATTTTAAGTAATTTCGACTGGTAGTGGGTTTTATTACTACTATTTACTCAACTAATTTGTTCACTACCAAATCAAGTATTTCACTACGGTTAACATCAATACCAAGCGCTTCCGCTTTATAGTCACCTGACTTAATACCAACGCCACCTTGCTTTGAAACGATGGCATATATATGCACTTTTTCTACGCTACTTAAATTATTCTCACTAGTCATCGCTTGGCTATTATTGAGAACTACAACGGTAGGTAAATCGCTCGCTTTCATCTTAACTGCTGCAAGTGGCATACGCTGACCATTTGTAGGTACTGCATATATAAATACCACACGGTCTTCACCCTGTGCCAATTGCTTCGCAATATCATCAGAAAGTCTCACATTCACTTTTAATTGTGGTCCCGCCCCCTGTTCGGCTTGTGGCTTCTGTGGTGAATTATCTGCTGAAATACCAAGTCTATTTTTGGCTTCGGCTACCGCCTCTTTTAGCGCAGTAATATTTACGCCTTGATTATTTGCATCAATAACACGCTGCCAGTGAATGATTGCCTTTTGGTACTTTTCACCAATAAAACTGTGCATACCTAATAAAATATTGGTTGAAGGGTCATTGATATCTAAAGCTAATGCTTTATCAATATACTCTTGTACTTGGGCACTAATTTGTTGATCATTTTTGTAATAAAGCGCTTGTGCAATAGCACCTAAAATATCAGCATGCTCCCCTTCAATTTTGATCACTCGATTAAATGCAATAACCGCCTCATCAAAGCCACCAACGGCTACGTAGGTTTGACCTAAATTATACCAAGCTTCACTATCGTCAGGGTTAGAATCAATATGTTGTTGCAGCTTTTCAATATGTGCCATGGCCTCATTTTCACGCTGTTTTAACATTTCTTCTTGTGATTTAGCTTCTTGCTGACCATGCCCTGCAGGTAACTCGGTCAGAACTTTGTAATAGCCTTGTTTGTTATAAAGTGCAACAGAGAAAATGATAATAAATACACTCAAGCCTAGCGGCCATAAAGGAGAATATGTTTTGCTCACCTTAGTGGTAACTTTTTCTTCTGTTGACGTGCTTTCAATATCTTGCAATAAAGTATTATCAAGTTCAGCTAACAGGTATTGATAGTTTTCTTCATCAATACCTCCTTCGCCGTAATCTTTTTCGATCTCTTTTTTGTGTTCATGATATAAGCGGATATTCGTTTCATCACGCAAACTACTATCTACACAAACATCTTGTGTCTTTTGTTTAAAGAAAGGTCGCCATACAATCAATAATAATAAAATTAAAAATATAAGGCCTATTACTAAAAATTCCATAATGCTATCTACTACTTCTTTTAATTTATCGCGTGCTAATATCAATCAGACTTATTTATTATTCACTGAGTAATAATTAATGAATCCGTTTGCTATACCTATTTATCGTTTGTTAAGTTTTTAAGTTTTTCTTGTTGCTCTGCTGATAGAGCCAAACTTTTTTTATCCACTGGTTTCCTGCGAACAATAACAATGACCACAATAATACCTAACAAAATCAACACTGCTGGACCAAACCATAAAACGTAAGTCAATTCAGAAACTCTTGGGCGATATAAAACAAACTCACCATAACGATCGACCATGAAATCAACAATTTCACTATCAGCTTTACCTTGTTGCAATAACTCATAAAGCTCTCTACGTAAATCAGCAGCAATAGGTGAATTTGAATCCGCTAAGTTTTGGTTTTGACATTTAGGACATCGCAACTCTTTACTTAACGCTTGAAAGCGAATTTTAGTCACTTCATCATTAAATTCATAAGTATCTACAGGGCTTGCCGTAGCGATATTAGCACTCAAGAAAAATATCAGAGTAACTATAAATAAACTGAGTAAGCGCATGTTATTTCCCCTGCTTTTTTTCTTCAACTAGCTGAGCAATTAATGGCTCAAATTCACGACGCCAAACGCGTGTATCGATTGCGCCGGCAAAGCGTTTACGGATAATACCGTGATGATCAATGACAAACGTTTCTGGTGCGCCATAAACCCCAAGATCTAGTCCTAAAGTCCCTTCTTCATCAAAAATAGAAAACACATAAGGATCTTCATAATTTTGCAACCACTGTTGTGCGCCAGCACGCTCATCTTTGTAATTTAAACCATACAATTTAACTTGCGGATCTTTAGCAATATCAACTAAATAAGGATGCTCATATTTACACGTTGGACACCAGGTAGCCCATACATTAATCAGAACAATATCACCCAGTAGATCTGACTGAGTGACCATTTTTTCACTATTATTAAGTGTTTGCAGTGTAAAGGCTGGCATAGTCTTACCAACAAGTGCCGACGGCATATCTTGTGGGTTAAGTGATAAACCACGATATAACACAATACCTAATGCAATGACTAACACCAAGGGTAAAAAACGAATTAACTTACCCATAATTATGTCTCCGATACTTTTGCTGTATTTGTTGGCGTTGCAGCCACGGCATTTGTCAACGAATCAGCGATGACAGTCGAACTTGCAACGACGGGTTTTCTACGGCGATAACGTTTATCAAGCATAGACATAATACCACCTATACTCATGAAAATGGCACCTAACCAAATCCAACGAACAAATGGTTTGTAATGTACGCGAATAGCCCAAGCTCCACCAGGTAATGGGTCACCTAAAGCGACATATACGTCACGAAACAAACCAGGATCAATACCTGCTTCAGTCATTCCCATCGTTTGTACACGATAAGAGCGACGTTCTGGCTTGAGTAAGCTAACAAATTCACTTTCGTTAGGACCGGTAACCTTATAAATATTCAATTGTCCCTGTTCTGCACTGTAATTTGGACCTTCAACATGCTTAATGCCTTTAAACTCTATTTCGTAACCTGAAATAATTACTTTTTCATTTAAGGCCATTTTGACATTAGTTTCGCTTTCATACATTGAAACTATTGTTACGCCAACAATAGTGATAGCAATACCCGCATGGGCTGTTGCCATACCTAAATGACTTGTCGTTAATTTCCCGGCTAGTTGATACTGATTTATAACTTCTTTAACAACGACTAAGAAAACCCAAGTTGCTAATGTTATGCCCATGGCAACTAACGCATTGAACTCACCGCCGTAGATCACTGGAAATAATAAGCCAAAAGCAATACTGAAAACTGAAGGACTTAATAGTCGCTTACGTAATTCGCCTTGTTTCGCTTTTTTCCAACGAATTAAAGGTCCTATTCCCATGATGATAAATAAAATACTCATGATAGGAACAAAAACAGCATTAAAGTACGGCGGGCCAACTGAAATTTTTCCGTAACCTAAAGCATCAACTAATAATGGATATAAAGTACCTAACAGTACGGTTACCGCAGCAACAACCAAAATAACATTACACAAGAGTAACGCTGTTTCACGTGAGTAAAAGGCAAAGCGTGAAAAACTCGCTACTGTGCTTGCTCTAAAAGCGTATAACGTTAAAGAACCACCGATTGCAATAGCAAGAATGACAAGTATAAAGATACCGCGAGAAGGATCAGCTGCAAAAGAATGCACTGAAGTAATGACCCCTGAACGTACCAGGAATGTACCTAATAAACTTAAACCAAAAGCAAATATTGCCAGTAAAATAGTCCAGTTTCTAAAGGTGCCTCGTTTTTCTGTCACTGCTAAAGAATGTATTAGTGCAGTACCAACAAGCCAAGGCATAAAGGATGCATTTTCTACTGGATCCCAGAACCACCAGCCGCCCCAACCAAGTTCATAGTAAGCCCACCAGCTGCCTAATGCGATCCCCATAGTTAAGAACATCCACGCGCCTACTGTCCAAGGACGAGACCAACGAGCCCATGCGGCATCCATTTTTCCAGCCATCAAAGCGGCCACAGCAAAAGCGAAAGCAACAGCAAACCCAACATAGCCCAGATATAATAATGGCGGATGTATGATTAAACCAACATCTTGCAGCAATGGGTTTAAATCACGTCCTTCCATTGGTACATTTGGCCATAAGCGGTCAAATGGATTAGAAGTCAATAAAGTAAAAGCAATAAATCCGATAGCAATCATGCCCATAACAGCTAAAACACGAGAGACAAACTCTTCATCAATATCTTTTGAGTAACGTGCAACAGCGGCAGTCCATGCTGTTAATGAGAACACCCACAACAATAATGAGCCCTCATGACCACCCCAAACAGCGCTTATTTTAAAATAATAGGGCAAATGGGTATTAGAATGACTTGCGATATACTTAATGGAAAAATCATCAACGACAAAACTGTAAGCAAGAATGACTATGCTGATACCAGTGAAAAAGAACATACCGTAAGTCAGTGGTCTAGCATAGGTCATGAGTTTCTTTAAAGAACTCTGTTCCGGGCTATGAACACCTATTAATGGAATTATCGCTAAGCAAATAGCAAATGCTAAAGCAATTATAAGGGCTAAGTGACCAAGTTCAGGTATAAGCTCAGGCATTTGTGTTGCTACCATATCGGGTATCATTGGGTTCTCCGCTTTACTTCAAAAAACAATTAACCTTGAGTAATTAGTAAACAATACTAATAAGGCTAAAAATTATCGCGTCATACTAACATTTTATAGATTCAAATATTAATGTAAATTAACGACTCAAGTTGTTTCATAATGTTACAAGTTTCTTGGGCTATGTTAATGTTGGCTATGGTATTATATCACCCAAAGTGATTATACGATCCATATCAAGAATTACTCGACAAACATACGCTAGAATTCAGCCTCCTAGCTTGGTGTAATAGACTTTAACAAAACGTTGAAAAAGAATAGTGAATACATTGTCCAAAAAAAACTCAATCCCCTTGCTCAGTGCTAAAAACCTAACATGCATCCGAGAAGAACGCTTATTATTTGATGAATTATCACTTCAAATTAATCCCGGCGATATTGTGCAAGTTGAAGGTCCTAATGGCTCAGGGAAAACTAGTCTATTACGTATTTTATCAGGTCTTTCCCAACCCTACGATGGTAAAATATTCTACAAAGAACAGCTAATTAGTCGTTGCCGAGAAGAGTTTCATCAAAATTTACTATATTTTGGCCATTTATCTGGCGTAAAAGGTGAAATGACCGCTGAAGAAAATCTTGATTTTAATTTGGCACTACATGGCAATAATACTGAAGATTGTTTAGCGTACTTAGCCAAAGTTAATCTTTCTGGCTTTGAAGATAGCTTGGCATCACATTTAAGTGCTGGTCAGCATAGACGTATTGCCTTAGCACGTTTATATCAGAGTAATGTGCCTATTTGGATATTAGATGAGCCTTTTACCGCCATTGATAAACAAGGCGTTGCTAGCTTAGAACAGCTATTTACTCTGCATGCTGAGCGTGGTGGCTGTGTTATTTTAACGACTCACCAAGATTTAATTAGCATTAAGCCTGAACAAATCAAAAAAATCACTTTAGATTACAGCTATGATAGTGCAGTTGATTAGTATGCATTCATGTTCGAGCGTTTAGAGACAATAATCCAATGACCTTAAAAGCCCAGTCAACTAAAGAGACTGAAAATTTAACAGACATTATCGATGATACCTTCACAGATGATGCCTTTGCAGAGAATACTATAATTGACAGTGCTACTTCACAAAGCAGTAGTCAGTCATTACAGCCGCTCTCTTATCGCCATGCCTTTATGTTGGTATTAAAGCGTGATCTCACCATTGCTATGCGCCATAAAGATGACATCATTAATCCATTATTATTTTTTGTTATTGTGGTAACACTTTTTCCTTTAGGCATTGGCCCAGAAGCACAAACTTTAAGCCGTATTGCTCCTGGTATTATTTGGGTAGCGGCATTATTAGCTACCCTTTTATCACTAGACCGTTTATTTAAATCCGATCACCATGATGGTTCACTTGAGCAAATGTTACTTAGTCCACACCCTATTTTCATATTGGTGTTAGCTAAAATATTTGCCCATTGGTTAATTACTGGCTTGCCGCTGATTTTAATCGCCCCTTTGTTGGCCGTACTGCTGCATTTAGACGAACACAGTTACACTGCATTATTGCTGACTTTATTACTGGGCACACCGGTACTTAGCCTACTTGGTGCAGTTGGCGTTGCGCTTACTGTCGGTATTAAAAAAGGCGGTGTATTACTGAGCTTACTTGTTTTACCTCTTTATATTCCTGTGCTAATTTTTGCCACCAGTGCGATAGATACTGCCGCGCTTGGTTTACCTTACAGCGGTCAACTTGCTATAATCGCCGCATTATTTTTTGGATCTTTAACGCTCGCCCCCTTTGCTGTTGGGGCCGCCCTAAAAGTGAGTACCAACTGATGTGGAAATGGTTACACCCTTATGCAAACCCAGAAGTGTCTTATCACTTTACTAATAAATTATTACCTTGGTTAAGTGTCTTAGCGGCAGTCTTTCTTAGTATTGGCTTAGTATGGGCATTATTGTTTGCCCCCGCTGATTATCAACAAGGACACAGCTTTCGTATTTTCTACATCCATGTACCTGCAGCGTCTTTATCCATGGGTATTTATTTCGCCATGGCAGTGGCTGCATTTAGCAGCTTAGTATGGCAATTGAAACTTGCTGATGCCTCTGCTGCAGCTATGGCCCCCGTTGGCGCAAGTTTTACTGCAATAGCACTAATTACTGGTGCTGCTTGGGGTAAACCTATGTGGGGAACTTGGTGGATTTGGGATGCCCGTTTAACATCTGAACTTATTTTGTTGTTTTTGTACTTAGGCGTCATTGCCTTACATAACGCTTTTGAAGATAAAAACTTAGCGGGTAAAGCTGCCGGAATTTTAACGCTTGTCGGTGTGATCAATATCCCAATCATTAAGTACTCTGTTGACTGGTGGAATACCCTTCATCAAGGTTCTACGGTAAGTAAATTAGGCAAGCCGTCTATGTCACTTGATATGTTATGGCCTTTCATCTTTTGCTTTATAGGCTTTTCCTTATTAGTTGGCGTGATTATTTGTCTACGTTTTCGTAATGAAATTCTAGCACGCAATAGCATTCGTCCTTGGGTACGTGAACTAGTGAAAAATAACTCAAGTCAATAATTACGGTAACAATACATAAAATTAGCAAAGTAGTTGGAGAGCACTCAATGCAATTTAATAGTTTTAGCGAATTCATCAATATGGGCGGTTATGGCTTTTATGTCTGGCTTTCTTTTGGCGCTGCCGCTTTGATACTTGCATTTCTTTTGATCAGCTCTAAAGCGGGTCATCAGAAAATCATCACACAAATAGCCAAGCGCAAACAGCGTGAAGATAAACTTCGCCAAGCCAAAGCGCTACGCAAGCAACAGAATAAAGCATTAAATGAGGTAACTGAATAATGAATCCACGCCGTAAAAAACGTCTTGCTATTGTTGGCTCTATCCTTATAGGTATAGGCGTCGTATCAGGACTTGTTTTATATGCCTTAAGTCAGAATATTGATTTATTTTTTACGCCTTCTGAGATCACACAAGGTAAAAAAGACACAGGGTTAAAACCAAGTGTTGGCCAACGTATTCGTATCGGTGGCTTAGTAGTACCGGGCTCTGTAAAGCGCGATCCAAATAACCTAAAAGTATCGTTTAAACTGAGTGACATGACAATGCCTATCGTTTTCAATGATAGCGACCCTATGATTACCGTTTATTACGAAGGAATATTGCCTGATCTATTTCGTGAAGGGCAAGGTATTGTTGCTAATGGTACCTTGGCAGAACATCCACCAACGGGCTTAAGTATTGAAGCCAGTGAAGTACTTGCTAAGCATGATGAAAACTATATGCCAGCAGAATTAGCCGAGGCTGCTGGACAAAAACACGACAAAGCAACATACAGTGATAAGCAGTTAAAAAGCAAAGATAATTAACACTAAACTGCTTATCTTTAGGCACAAAAAAGGTGACATAATGTCACCTTTTTTTATTTATGCTGAAGACCTGTATACATCAATATTATTATTGTGATAAAAATACCTGTAATACCCTATTAATGCCAGTACTCATTCACAAGTTTATCACCTACGCTATTGATGACATCTATTTCACCGTCACAGACTGCCACTATGGTTTTACCGCGTTTAAAATTCTGTGGAATGATCATATCTCCATAGGCATTCAAACTAAAACTCTGTGTTTTTCGATACATAGTTAAATCTTTATCACAACAATAGATGACCGTTACTTTCCTTTTAGCTTCACACATAATTAAATCCTTTTTAATATATTGTTTATCACTCTGCTCAAGTTGAAAACGATCTCTAATTCCATTTAAATAAAAGAGGTCAGACCTTAACCAGTATGATTATACTAATATGGTTAATTCAATAGGTCAAGCCGAGGAGAAACCAGAGAAATACTGTTAAAACGACAATCCTCCAGATACAGTTACACTTTCAGCGAAAAATTAAGTCATTGAATTTATAATGTAAAAACTTATGGTAGATTTATAAAAAATAAATCCACCTTAAGCTTTTCTTAACCGCAGATAAGTAACTGTTATTTTAACGTACTACCATGACTTCATTTTACAGCCTTTTACTGCATAAAATAAAATGAATGCATAACATGGCAACATCACAATATAGCCACCTTGAAGGTCTATGGCCTGCCCGTTTGCACCACTAGCGATACTCCAGAATAATGGTCCAAAAGCACCTCCTGAAATCCCCATGACTAACAGCGCAGAGCCGACACTGGTTAATTTACCCATGCCTGAAAGCGCTAATGGAAAAACAGCTGGCCAGACAATTGCGTTAGCAAGGCCTAAGAAGGCTATCAATATTAAAGTATCAGGCAATGGCGTATCGCCAAGAATAAACGATAATGAGTTAGCGATAGCAAAAGAGTTATTATCTCCAAAGACTACACCAAGGGTTAGTGCCAAACCTAAAACAGCTGAAACCATCAAAGCTCTTTGTTGTGAGATAAAACGTGGAATAAGTAAGATACCTAGAATATAACCTAGCACCATACAGCCCATAGTATAAGAAGTCATGACGCTATAATTTTCAACGCCGAGGGCAAGAGCGAAAGCGCCTATGGTATCTCCAGCAATAACTTCTACCGCAACATATAAAAACAATGCCACAACACCTAAGGCTAAATTTGGGTGAGCAAGCGCTTCTTTCAAGTGCCCCTTGTTTTCTCCCTCTTCTTCACTTGCTAGCTCAGGTAAAGGAGATTTTTTTACTGCAAAACCTAAAATACCAATAAATAGTGCCATACCTAAATAAGGTAAAATTAATTTATCAGCCATTGCATCAATTTGAACTTGGCTTAACTCAGTACCCACAGTATCACTAAAACCACTTAAGATTAATGCCGTAAAAACAATAGGAGCAACAACCCCAGCGCCTTTATTCAAGATGCCCATAATAGAAATACGTGCTGCTGCTGATTCTTCAGGACCAATACGTACTACATAGGGGTTAACAGCCGTTTGAAGCAAGGTTTGCCCTGTGCCCATAACCAACTGAGCCAATAAAAATAGGGGAAATATTTGTGTTTTAGCAGCCGGAATAAAAAGTAAACCAGCAAGCATCATTGTACCCATACCTAACGCCATGCCATTTTTATAACCAACTTTACGAATGATAGCGGCAGAAGGTAAAGCAGTAAAAGTTACCGCAATGTAAAAAGAAAATAATATGAGCGATGCCTGAAATGGTGTTAATTGTAAAATCTGCTGCAAATAAGGCATTAAGGAGCCGTTTAACCAGGTAGCAAAACCTAGGATAAAAAATAGCCCGGCAACAATCACCATAGGCACAGCATTACTCTGCTTTTTCTCTTGTGTTAAAGACATTTCCATAACTTCCTCGTTAACTTGCATTATTATTGCTTAAATTGGTTTAGTCGCAGCTGCTTTTCATGGTTTAGTTTCAATAGAAAGAGCCGTCATTTGAAACTAAACTTTTTCACCTGAAATCCAGGTTTCTTTTACCGATAAATCATCATTCAATACCACCATATCGGCTTGTTTTCCCGGAGTAAGTTCTCCGCGCATTATCGTTTGGTTTTGGTATAAATATTGTGCTGGGTATAAGCTAGCCATACGTAAAGATTCGCTTAACTCGATGCCTAGTTTTTGATGAGTATTTTTCACTGCACTCGCCATATCTAATGAAGAGCCCGCTAGTTCACCAGTCGTGGAGGTAAGCTTACCGTTATCGACATACACAGTACGATCGTACAAAGCGAACTGGGTTTGATCGGTGCCCACCGGTGGCATAGCATCTGTAACTAAAAATACTTTACCCTGAGGTTTGGCTTGAATGGCTAATTTACAACTGGCGTAGTCAACATGAAAACCATCCACGATTAAACCACAGCTAGTATGATTATTTAAAAGCGCTGCGCCAACGACGCCCGGTTCACGTCCTTGTAATGGTGACATAGCATTAAATAAATGAGTAAAACCACTCGCACCTGCATCAATTGCTTGTTGAGCTGTTTGATAATCAGCATTCGTATGACCCAGACAAACCTTAACGCCTAACTTAACCATACGATTTACGTCTTCAGTGCTAACGGTTTCCGGTGCAAGCGTTACAATAATTTGGCCAATATCTTGGCGAGATAGGATTTTCCATTCAGCATCTGAAATAGGTCGAATATAGTCGGCACAATGCGTGCCTTTTTTCTCAACAGATAAATACGGCCCTTCAAAATGAATGCCTATAATACCGGGAACAGCTTCATCTATCGCTTGAGCAATGGCTTCTGCAGCTTGCTGCATTACTTCAACTTTATCGGTAATTAAAGTTGGCATCATCGCTGTAGTACCAAATTTAGCGTGAGCAGACATAATTATTTTTAGATTCTCAACCGATGGAGAGTCATTAAACAATGCCCCGCCGCCGCCGTTAACTTGCAAATCAATATAACCAGGCGCAACTAAACCATTAACAGTTACATCACTATTACTAATATCTTGATCAATTGCCATAATTTGACCATCGACTATAGTCAATACTTGATCATCGAGAAAAGCTTGCCCATCAAAGAGTCGTTTAGCATGAAAGCGTTTGTTAGTCATGAGTTATCCTAGATTATCAAGTTCAAAGAGTGGGCGATATTATAGCAAGCGAAGTCATTTATTAATTCATTTGCTAGTGTAAAGTCATTACTCTGTTTGCTGCTTAGCCTGTTGCTGTCTAGCAAAAATCACTGACCCTACTTCAGGTGCGTGTATTGGGGTTGCTAACATAGTTTTAATTTCATCCGCTAACCAAAGTTTGAGCCTTGGTGTTAGGCCACCAAGCATAGACATACGCGGTGGGTTTTGTACAGCCAACGTTCGAGCAATATTATTAATATACTCCGCCCCTTCTGTAACAATGGCTAAAGCAACTTTATCGCCAACCTCAGCTGCGTCAAATACTAGATTAGCTTGCTGTGCATAGAAGGTTGCTTTTTGGCTAGCTACCGCTTCGACCAGATCGGTATCATCTTTACAGTTCAGTTTATTCAGCAGTACCGTTGACATCGACGTAGGCTGAACTAGACCGTCAAGTGATAATAAAACCTGTTTAACCCCTTGTAGCCCAAACCAAGCACCACTACCTTTATCACCATGAGGGAAACCATGAGCGCCAACAATAGTGTGCTGTTCATCAACACAAGTAAAACCACATGAACCAGTGCCACTGATAATTACAGCACCGTCTTTGCCATCATGAGCGCCAAGACAAGCAATTAATAGATCAGTTGCTAAATGCATCTGTTTAAAAGGATGATGCCACGAAGCCATTTTATCGAACAATACGGGAATATTAACGCCTGCTAATCCAACCCCAGCCACTAAGTCATTTAATTCAATATTTTCTAGACCAGCATTTTCAAGTGCTAACTTTGCCGACTCTGTAATAGAATTAGTCGCTTGTTCGAAACCATGTAACGGATTGCCTGGACCTGAAATGCCTGTACCAAGTATTTCATTATCTTTATTCATAATAATGGCTTTACACTTACTACCACCACCGTCAATACCTAAAAATAATTCATTTCTTTTATCACTACTTGTCAGCATACCGGCCCCATGTTAACTGCTCGAACTTTTGGTTTTTTTCATCTTAGCTATAAATGACAGCGTTGTCATTTGTTTTTTTAAATAAAGTTACAACTTTTTTAAAAAATGTAACCTGATGTAAATTAACTAACTGATAAAATAGGATATATCAGCTAGCAGATTTTATCTTTTTACTTTACTCGCGTAATACGGCTTGTTCTTACGCCATTAGTGCTTCGACTTCTAAGACTCACTTCACCTGAAACGGCAATAGGAGTTTGATAAGTAAGCCAGTTTCCGCCACTCACTTGATACTCTATAGTAAGACCTGGGAAGGCAATATTGGCGTACAATTTACCCGCTTGAATAACGGCACCTACGGTAGGCAAACGATAATCTATTTGTGCAAGCTCAAGTTTAGTAAACTCCTTTTGCCCTAAAGTATTGGCAAATAATGCCCATTGGCTATCACGCTTAACCTTGGACTCAGTAGTAAAAGTATTACTTTGTTGAGAATACTTCGCCCCCTGATAATTATATGGCACGGCCCAATCAGCAAGATGCCATGCTCGCTCTGCAAGGGCTAATAAACGAGGAAAAACTTTATGCTCAACCATGTCATCCGTGCGGACATTTTCACTCCATAATTGTCCCTGAATACCTAGGAATTTTTTCCCCGGTGCTAAGCTTGCATTTGTATCGTCAGCAGTATAAGCATTGTCTTCTCTATCCAACCAAAACTCTGCATGAACAGGTAAGTTATCAGGCATAAATTGGAATACTTTCTCAGTATTGGTATGGCGTGATGCCCAATAATAGCCATGTTCTTTTGGGTCAGCTTCATGTGGGAAGTCAAAATATAAAGCATCCGGGCTAGAGATAACAACTTGCCAATCTCTATTTGCTAATCGGTGAACCTTTTCATGTCCTCCCCACGCTAACGTATCCCAGGCATTGGCTTGAACAATAGCAGGCATATTATTAACACGAGTATGCTCCATACCATCACTCCATCCTGCAGTTTCAATATCAAGAGCAGATAATATTCCGGCCACACGTTCAATGAAATAAGCACCAAGCTCACTCATTTTTGTCACGCCTTGATCATTCTTCGCGACAAACGCTTTACACGCTGGGGATTCTAACCAAGCACCTGCTGTTTCGTCTGCGCCAATATGATAGCGAGTGAGCGGTTGGCCAGCATCAGCATGGATTTTCTTTACCTGAGTCATCACTTCAATAACAAAATCATAAGAAGACTCTAAGCAAGCATTAATGGTGTTATCACTGTAAAACTGTACCGAGGAATACTGCGTGTTATCTTCAAAATCTTCGAGCAAGAACTGTTTCGCTTTTGCTTCATCTTCTAAGGCCATGAATTTTTTGTAACGGGCCGTCATCGCTTTAATTGATGCACGAGAGTGACCTGGCATATCAAGTGATGGGATCACTTGAATATGGCGAGCAGTAGCCGCTTGTAAAATTTCATGATAGTCACTAACACTGTAATAACCGCTAACCGATGAATTTTCATCAACACCTGCGCCTAACTGAGAGATCAAACAGTTTTCTTCTGTCACATCAAAGCATCGTTTCGCGCCAATATCTGTTAATTCGGGCAAACTTGGTATTTCTAAGCGCCAGCCTTCATCATCACCAAGATGTAAATGCAGCTTATTTAATTTATAGGCCGCCATTTGATCAAGTAACTTGAGAATAAATTCTTTCGAATGAAAATTTCGAGCAACATCGACTAACATGCCACGAAAAGCAAAGTGCGGTTCATCAGCAACCTCAATCATAGGAATACGCGATTCACCAACAGTCACTAAGCTTGCTAATGATTGCAAGCCATTGAAGACACCATTACCATCAACACCAACAATGGTAATATTTTTGTCGGTTACCGTTAAACGATAACTGCCGATAACCTTATCTTTGTTACTCACAATACTTAAATGAAGCGGTAAACCGGCAGCGTTTTGTTTAACACCTAAACTATTTAATCGTAAAATAGCGGCATCGACATCATTATGTTTCACATTACCTAGAGATATTGCAATGCCTTTACTTATATCTGCAAAACCATCATTAACATCGAGCACAACCGATTTAGGGGTTGGAATAATGGCTTGAATAACGGCTAACTTATCTTCTACCAGTACAGAATTACGTTGATAGAGTTTTTCACTGGTTAACCATTGGGTTTTGTCTGAGGCTGTGCGCTTGAATTGCGTTTTTTCATCAGTAAAGGGTTCAACATAGGGAAGTATTTCCAGTCCGGTGTCCTTATCGATATAGGGTACTGTACTTTCAATCACACGTGCGTCTAAGCCTGGTGCACTAACAATATAGTTAGGTAAAGCATCAGTCTCACTCAAAGACCAAAACATAGCTCGGAATGTTACTTTTTTGGTTTCTGCTGCAGAAAAACCAGAATAATTATCCTGTAAGCTAATAACATGCAAATCCCCGTTTAAGTGCTTTACGGTAAAATCTTCACTTTCAAAAGACTGAATAGGCGAAATTTGACTGAAATGAATAGTCCAATCTTTAGCTGCAATCGCTTTTTTCGCGGTAAAACTTAACTCCACCTCAAAGCAAGCACCATCAGCAATTTTACTGTCACATTTATCCGTTGGGATATTGGTAACTACACGATAATTAACGTCTAAATTCTTGGCTATTTTGTTTATATCATTTTGGGTAACAGAATAAATTGCCTGTAAGTTAATTTTCTCCCCCGTATCAACTGCTGGCTCAGGGTATTTTTCACAACCGAGTAAAGATAAACTAGCGGCAATGGTAAACGCCCACTTTATTTTATTCATCTTGCTAATGTGCATAGTAAAGGACCTTTTACAGTTTCAAATGATAAAACTGTGTTGCTTTAGATGTTATTGATGACATAACTATCCATAATTTTGACAGCGCTGTCAAATCTAAGTATATTGATTTTTTGAACTGTCGATTTATTCAACATAAATTGATATGACTAGTAGTGCTTTCATCAACGATGTGTAACATGAAAAATATAAAAGTAAATCCTGACTATACCCTGCAAAAAGTCTCAATTCCGGGCACTTCTTTACATGTGTTGGTCATAGATGAATTTCTATTTAATACAGATGCTGTTACTCATTTTGCGCATAACATTGCTTATTTTAACCCCATGTTTGCTGATAACACGCTATTTCCAGGTATGCGGGATAAAATGCCAATGCCTTATACCCAATTATTAAGGCGTTTTTTTGAAGCGTTTATTTTGCCAAATACTAGGCCAGAGTCACGCTATCAATCAAATTTTCATAGTAGTTTATTATCGTTAGTGACTTGTGAGCCATCACTACTTACTGTGAGTCAAAAAATGCCACACGTCGACTCTTGCAATAATGGAGATTATGCTTTTGTTCATTACTTATCTTCACAAGAACTTGGCGGGACTAGCTTTTATTGTTACAAGCCTAGAGATTTAATTGAGTTCAATCATGAGCACAAACAGGTATTACCTGAAATGATTACTAAGGTTACAGAAAATCCGAAAGATCATTGTAGTTATATTACCGGTAGCACAAGTGTTTTTGAAAAAATACTCACCATTGAGGCAAAGTTTAACCGCTTGGTAATTTACCCAGCAAATATTTTACATAGCGCAAATTTAACTTCACCAAACAGTTACTGCGGCGACATTAATCAAGGTAGGTTATCTATTTCTTCATTTGCGAGTATCACGACTATGTAACGGTTTATTCAGCTGTGAAAATGTTTTTATTAATTAAAAAATGATCCCTATAAACAATTTGAAAAAGACAACTCTGGAGTATAACTTTACATGACCCCTTTAAATAACAAGCAACACGCAAACCTAAAAATACAACACACTAATGACGTTTCTCGTTTTAAGAACCAGCATTTGATACCGATAACGGTACAAGACTTCATTCCGCTGTCTACTGAATTCCCAATTGTTTTCGTCAAGAATGAAGATACAGGGCAATTTACCAGTGTCGCAGTGATGGGGATTAGATCAGGTATTAACCTTTATTGCCAAGATTTTGAGTGGACTTGCGCAGTAGCTCCCGTGGGTTTTCATAACGCACCACTTAGTTTGGTGAAAACGAGTGATAATAGTGATGAAGTCACCGTTTGTTTTGATGAAAAAAGTTCATTTATAAGTACCGATAGCGGTGAAGCATTATTTGACGAGCAAGGTCTACAAACTGAATTTTTAAACAAAAAAATACAAGCATTGTTAAGTGTTGCTGAATTTACAGAGCAAACGCAAGCGATCATCCATATTCTTGCTCAGAAGAAGCTCCTTACTTCTAAACAATTAAACGTAAAGTTAGCCCGTGAAGCAGAGCCTATGCTACTTAGCGGTATTTACCTTATTAATGAAAAGGTTTTAAACGCTCTACCGATTCAAGAGTTTGAAGAACTCAGATCACAAGGTTTACTACCATTAATTTACGCACACTTAGCCTCATTACACCAAATTACTCGCTTGACTATCAAACAGAACGAATTCGAAGCAAAATAGAGAGAATCTAATATGTCAGTAATTGGCTCACAACCTAAAAAAATAATAATACTTGGTGGCGGTAGCGCGGGGTGGATGGCTGCGAGCCTTCTTCATAAAGCTTGGGCTAAAAAAGGGACTGAGATATTACTGATAGAGTCAGATGTTATAAATAAAATAGGCGTAGGAGAAGGTTCAACACCTTCGTTACGTCTGTTTTTCAAACACTTAGGTGTAAGTGAGCAAGAGTGGATGCCTGAATGCAATGCTACTTATAAATGCGGCATTAGTTTTCCTGGCTGGACTAATATTGATGATCCTGCTTATGCCGACTACCCAGCTTATATCCACCCATTTTATTCTCAAGCTGATTGGAAAACAGGCAATGCCTTTATGCACAACGCTCGTTTAAGGCGCGAGGGTATAGATGTGCCAGCTCATCCTGATGATTATTGGCTGCAATCTTATTTAGCAAAAAATTTCAAAGCGCCAATAGCTTTCCAGCAATTAAGCGATGAAATGGATTATGGTTACCATTTTGATTCTGCTTTGGTTGGCAGTTTTTTAAAAAAGCGCCTGTTAAGTATGGGGTTAAGTCACTTAATTGATACAGTCGATGATGTTAACTTAAGTGACAGTGGTCAAATATCTAGTATCCTAACTAAAGATAATGGTGCACACAGCGCTGATTTGTTTATTGACTGCACTGGCTTTGCGGCACGACTTATCAGGCAAGCGCTTAATGTTGATTTTATCGACTACAGTGACTGTTTATTTAATGATAGAGCCGTTGCCATACAGTCACCGATAGATTGTTCAAAAGACATTCCATCGAATACAACCTCAAACGCTCTCTCCTCTGGTTGGGCTTGGCAGATCCCCCTTCGTAACCGCTATGGTAATGGTTATGTTTACTCCTCTAAATACATTAGCGATGATGCGGCAGAACAAGAGCTTAGAGAGCATATTGGTCCAAGCTGTAAAGGTCAAAAAGCTAAAATCATTAAAATGCGTTTGGGTCGCGTAAGCCAGCATTGGCATAAAAATGTACTTGCTGTTGGCTTATCACAAGGTTTTATAGAGCCATTAGAGGCAACCGCATTAATGTTAATCCAGCACACTGTTGAGTCTTTCATTAGTAGCTACGAAGATATGCAGGCAGCTAAAAGAGAAGTTATAGCGCAGCAAGGTATTTATAATAATCAGTTAAATGAAGTATTTGAAAGTATCAAAGACTATATTGTCGCTCACTATCGCCTAAACTCACGCACTGATAGCCAATACTGGTGTGACAATAGAGAGAATAAGAATAACTCGACACGCTTAACGGCACTGCTTTCTGCTTGGCATACACCGGGAGGGGATTTCGAAGCAGAATTGCATCGACATAATGCAGAGTTAACCTACTTCGCACCTAGTTGGTATTGTTTGTTTGCAGGTAAGGGGCACTTTCCACCTTCATTAAATAAACCAAGTAAAAATACCAAAGTGGCTCCTACTGCTGAGATAATCAAATACTGCCATCAAGTTAGTCAGCAGTTTTATCATCATAATGAGCAACTGGAGCGAGTATACGGTGACCAATGGCCCAAGAACGTAAAAACAGAGTACTTATAATGCCATGTTAATTTCATTATAACGTGGCATTAGATTCTAGAGATTAAGCAAAAATTTCACTTTGATTAGCTCCAGCTTTCCTTTAACAAGCGGTTAGATAGCCTGTAAGCCATACTGTTTAATTTTATTAATTAACTCTCTCTGACTAGGGAGTTGAAGGTTTAGTTGAGCTGCTATGGACTTTATACCCTCAGCTTGCACTTTTGACTTATCGTGGCTATGACTCGGTAAAGGTGCGAGTTTTGTCTTAAAGTTCATTCCGTAAAGTAAGTATAAATAATTATCATAATCAAAAATTTCAAACTTACTAAAGAAGTCTTCTTTTTGTGGGCTGAACTGCTGCCATAACTGCAAACGCGCTTTAAGCGTATCGGGGATAGTCTCTACTTTCTTATTATCGAGCCAAAATTGTGAATCTGTACGGTCTGAAATGCAATAATGTAATTTAACAAAATCTACTACTCTATCCCAGGCATAACCCATTACATGATTAAACCGTTGCTCCAACAAAACCATTTGTTCGCCTGATTCAGGGAAGCGTTCTGCTAAAAAGCTTGCTGCAAAGTCAGTTAACAAAATTGAGGTTGCTTCTAGCGGCTCTAAGAACCCTTGAGCTAGGCCTAATGACACACAGTTTTTATGCCAGAACTTTTCTCTGTGTCCAACTTTCATTGGTAGCTTGCGATAAGTAAGCCCTGATGGGTTGCCATTTAAATAGTGATCTAACTTAGTTTTAGCTTCATCATCAGACATGTGATTATTAGAATATACAAAACCGACACCTCGACGATTAGTCAACGCTATATCCCAAATCCAGCCAGCCTGGTGTGCTGTGGCAATAGTATAAGGCGGTATTTCATCTTCTTCTTGCGTTGGTACTTGTACCACTAACGCAGAGTTGACCAGTAGCTCTTTAGACTTTTCGATAAAAGGGACATTAAGTGCTTTACCTAAAAGTAATGACTCAAAGCCAGTACAATCAAGGTAAAAGTCGTACTCAAGCTTACCAATTTCTTTAGTTACCAATGCGGCTATTGCGCCATCATTATTTAGTTCAACATCTACGACATTCGCTTTTAAGTGTTCAACAGCAAACTTATCTACCGCATTTTTACACAATAAATGAGCAAACTTAGCCGCATTCAAATGATAAGCATAGCCAAGTGTACCTTCATACTCTGGTGTCGTGATCGATTTTGGCGCTTTATTATGTTCACACGCACTATGCTGAGGGGAAAGCATATCGGCATACCTGCTATCTTGCCCGTGCTTGAGCCAATAAGGGGTTAAATCCTCAGCATATTTATCAGGTGCATCAAATAGGTGATGAAAAAAGTTATCGCTACCATGCTTATGTTTATCCATCCAATTAACAAACTTTATCGATTGCTTGAACGTTACATCACACTCTCGAATAAACTCGGTTTCACTAATACCAAAACTTGATAAAGTCTTTCTTATATTTGGAACTGTACCTTCGCCAACACCGATGGGGGCAATGTCTGGAGACTCTATTAAAGTCACAGTTATCGCATTATTGTGCTTAAACTTTTTACCTAAATGGTTTGCAGCCAACCAGCCAGCCGTTCCACCACCAACCACAACAATTTTTTTCATGGACATTATTCCTAATAGTTTATCAGTTTAAGCATATTTTCAATCTAATTAAAATACCACTAATCACCTATAAAAAAACCCAGCATGAGCCGGGTTTTTATAATTATACAGTTAGTTAACTATCGCTTAGAAACGAACTGCTACACCCACTTTGTAACGAGCTTCGCCTTCAAAGCTCCATGCTGGGTAACCATGTTTAAGTTCTGGCTTAACTTCTGCACTAGCTCCTGCAACACCTACTTGCACACTATCTTCTTCAAGAATGTTCGCTGCTTCAAAGGTAACATCTAAGTAGTCAGTCGCAGACCAAGTAGAGCTAAAATCTAATGTGCCATATGATTGATGTTCGCGTTGACCATAAAAACCAGACTCACGAATCATATACTCTGAACGCCAGTTATAAGCTAAACGTGCTGAGAAATTATCATTCTCGTAGTAACCTACTGTGTTAACAGTATGCTTAGATGAATCAGAGAACACACCTTTTCCATCTGGGTAGTTACTTCCTGGCGCGCTAGCATCAGCGTAAGTGTAGTTTACTGAGTAACCTAAACCGTTATCAAATGCGTCTTGAAGTTGTAATTCAACACCTTTAATAATTCCGCCAGTTGCATTTTCTTTGTCTATAACAGTCCAACAATCGTATACACCCACACCACAAGCACTTCCACCAGCAGCAATTAAGTCGTTATCTTCGATACCTACTTGTTGGTTAAGCTTTTGGGTTGTTGTTACGAAAGTGTTTACTTCTTTTAAGAAGTAAGTAGCACTGAACATACCATCGTCACTGAAGTACCATTCTGCACCTAAGTCAGATTGAAAAGCTTTAAAAGCTTTTAATGATACGTTACCACGTTGAATACGTTCGTTACCTGCAGTACCATCATTTAAACCAGGAGTACCTGAGCTAGCGAACATATCTGTATAGTTAGGACGAGACATAACTTGTGCCGCTGACATACGTAAAATAACATCTTCAGCTAAATCGAATGCAACGTTAATACTAGGTAATACTTCACTATAATCAAATTCATCAGTTGATAACGTATCTGCATATGTGCCTGTTACATCTAATGCATAGTAATCAGAAGATGCGTCAGTAGTTACGTAACGGAAACCAAAATTACCACGAAAACCGTCACCATCAAAATCAGCCATTGCATAAATAGCTAAATTTTCTTCATCAACAGTACCATAGCCAGATAAGTCTTCATTAGATACGTTATTTGCTTCAACCGTTGCATGAGCATCAGCGAGCATGGCGTCTAAGTTAGGATTTGGTAAGGTAAACCCTGCACCTGAAGACACAGTACCAGAGTAAAATGCAGAAGCATTTTGTGCTATACCGTTTGCTGTAGCTAAAGCAAAGGTTTGCTGTTTAACAGAATGATCTGCGTAACGGAAACCCGTTTTAATTGAGCTAATTGCGCCAAGTTCTACAGGCACTTCGACATCAATGTTTACATAGGTTTCTTCGTCTGAGTTAGGCTGCTTTTTAAGCGCCCAACCAGCTGAAGATAAATCGGCATTAAAGTCTTCAGCAGTAAATGATTTGTTTGCAATATCTATAGCAATAACATCACCAGTTGCATCATACGTACCGGCAAAATCAGCAGGAGTACCAATAAAGAAACCATAGTTAGATGTAAGGTCTGTACCACCTTCAGATTTAGTGTTACCTACACGACCTGAAACAGTAAAGTTCTCTGCTTCATATTGCCAATCGAAATCGTAAGTATCTGACGTCATACCTGTTTCACGAGCCCAAGTCTGTGCCCAACCGGGGTTAGCGCCAGTACCTGTGCGACGATAGAAGGTACAAGTACCGCTAGCATTTTGTTGCTCACAAGCAGCATCTTTGTCATCTGGGAACATAGTAAATAAAGAAGTGTTCGCATTGTTCGCTTCAACTTCTAAGCTCGTTACTGTTAAACCGAATTCTAATTCGTCAGTAGGTGCATATTGTACTGCAAGGTTAAGTGAAGTACGGTTACGCTCTTGTTGGAAAGTTGAAGGAACAATATCACCCCAACCAACTAAAGACTCGATACCGTTACGTTGATATTCTTTTTCTGACACAGAGGCCGCAACTAAAACACCAAAGCTTTCATTTTCATTTTTCCAGCTATATAAAGCAGAAACTTCTGGGTCAACTTCTTCTGAAACTGTACCGTAATCGCCTTTTACACTTGCGAATAATGTATTGGCATCAAGATCGAATGGCTTACGAGTTTTTACAATGACTGTACCACCCACACCACCTTCTACGATATCTGCTTGTGAAGATTTGTAAACTTCAATGCCGCCAACCAGTTCTGAAGGTAACATTGAGTAGTTAAAGCTTCGGTCAATATCTTGTTGATCATACCAACCAGTTGAAGCAACTGAGTGGCCATTTAATAAAGTACGTGTTAATTGTGCAGACGCACCACGGATTGATACTTGAGAACCTTGACCAAACTGACGGTTAACTGCAACACCAGGGATACGTGCTAATGATTCACCAACATCACCGTCAGGGAACTTACCAATATCTTCTGAAGATACCGCATCCAATACTGCGTTTGAAAAGCGCTTAGCATTTAAAGATGCTTTTAATGAGCCACGAATACCGGTTACTTGAATTACTTCAACTTCGTCTTTGTTTATTTCAGAAGCGGCTTCTTCGGCTGCCATAGCTTGTGATGTTACACCAGCTAGGATCATTGCTATTGAGCTCGCTAACACGCCTTTTTTAAATGTTTTAGTTGACATCGACTTTCCCTTACACACGTTTTGTTTTTTAGAATGTTTTTATATTTACTTATAATAATTAATCTGGTTTTACGACAGCGCTGTCAATATTTAATGACAACGCTGTCATAAGACGTAATAAACCATACCGTTTATTTTTACGTTTGACCAGAATAAATTAACTTAAAACTGCATAATGGTTACAGATAATTACGAACCACCTGAATTAAAAGGATTTTTTATTTGTTTATTTTTGTCATTAAATCGTAACTATCGAAATAATTATCACTTTTAGTATAATAAAAACACGTAAAATATAACTACATGAATTTATATTCTTTTTTTTGGAATAAAAAATCACCAAAATAATATGAGTGAATTGGCTAATTAATTGATAGAAAAATTTGAACTGCGGGCAAAAAAAAGCTAATACCCTATTACTAAGGTATTAGCTTTAATCTCTATGTTAATTCTTGCTAGTTATTCGTTAGCACTGCATTTCTAGACATAACATCTGTAATCTAGCGTCTACTTGCTATAAATTAACACAATATACTTAGTAAGAGCCTACTTTGCTGACTGATAAAATTTCAGTAAGCTTGACGTTGAACAATCATGCTGAGTAGAAATATCATCTGTTTGTAGCTCATTTTGTATCTCTGCAGCTAGGCCTTTACCCAGTTCAACACCCCATTGATCGAAAGAGCATATCTGTAAAATTATGCCTTGAACAAAGATCTTGTGCTCATAGGCTGCGATTAAGCTACCTAAGTTTCTCGGGTTAATACACTTTAATAAGATGGTGTTTGTCGGTCTATTACCTTTATGTACTTTATGTGGCGCAACTTTGTCGATGTAATCAGCATTTCGACCTTTTGCCTTAAGATCGGCACGAACTTGCTCTTCATTAACACCAGCCATCAATGCTTGTGTTTGAGCAAAGAAGTTGGCCATCAGGGTTTCATGATGTCCTTTTACCGGAGTGACACTTTTAACTGAACCAATAAAGTCGGCGGGTACAACATTATTACTTTGATGCAAATATTGATAGAAAGCATGTTGTCCGTTAATGCCTAACTCTCCCCAAATAGAAGGTACGGTAGCATAATCAATTTCATCACCATCCCAGCTAACCGATTTACCATTACTCTCCATTTCAGCTTGTTGTAAGTACGCTGTTAACATATGTAAAGTTTGATCGTAAGGCAGAATAGCTTGTGACTGAGAGCCAAGGAAAGTGGTATTCCAAACACTAATCAACGCCAGAATTGCTGGGAAATTATCTTTTAGTGGTGCATCGATAAAGTGCTGGTCCATATCATGAGCACCAGCAAGTAACTCTTCGAATTTATCAAACCCGAGATCCAGCGCAATCGCCAGGCCTATAGCTGACCATAGCGAAAATCGACCACCGACCCAATCCCACATATCAAAGATATTCTGCTCTTCTATACCAAAGCTCATGGCATTTTTTTTATTGGCAGTCACAGCAACAAAATGTTTCGCAACTGAGGTTTCATCAAACGAAGCGCTTGTTAGCCAATTAATCGCTGTACGAGCATTGGTCATGGTTTCAGTGGTAGTAAAAGTTTTACTTGAAACAATAAAGAGAACTTTTTCGGGTTCTAATGGACGCAGTACTTCTGCAATTTGTGCCCCATCAACATTAGAGACGTAATGCACATTTACACTGCCGTCGCTGTAATGTTTTAACGCTTCAGTTACCATTTGTGGACCAAGATTTGAACCCCCAACACCAATATTTACAATATCGGTAATACGTTTTCCTGAGTATCCTAACCAATGTCCTTGACGAACTTTATTTACAAAGACTTCCATCTCAGCTAGTTGGTTTTTCACATGTTCAGTTACGTTTTCTCCTTCAATCATGAAGGCTTCATCACTTTGACGACGCAACGCCGTGTGTAATACCGCACGGTCCTCAGTTCTATTTATCTTTTCACCGGCAAACATTTTAGCTCGCCAATCACAGACTTGTGTCTCTTCTGCTAATGCTAACAATGCATCGAGAGTTTCTGTATCAATTAGGTTTTTAGAATAATCGAGCAACATGTTTGGCAATTCGATAGAGAACTTATTAAAACGTTCACTGTCTTGAGCAAATAAGGTATTCATGTGCTGAGATTTTTTATCTTGGGCAAGAAGCTGAAGTTTTTTCCAACTATCGAGTGTTTGACGAGACGACATACTAATTCCTATAAGATGGTTTAGAGACAATTATCGACTTTATCATTATAGTTAACTTGAGTATTTGCTCCGTTTAACCATTATGACTTGTAATATTTTCATGCTACCCTATAAAGAAATGACAGCGCTGTCAATTATTATTACTCTAAATAATACTGTAAAGTCTTATAGATTACTACGGACTGGCTATGCAATAATTAGCACACTCTGGCAAACCCAGCATGTTTATAAAAATAAGAACAAGGTTATCTGCAGATGAAAGCGACAATAAATGACGTAGCAAAACAAGCAGGCGTCTCAATAAAAACTGTTTCTCGTGTAATTAATAAAGAAGTTTCCGTGCGTCAATTAACACGTGACAAAGTACAAAAGGCGGTCGAGGAGTTAAATTATCAACCTAATTTAGCGGCACGTAATTTGGCCGGCGCAAAATCATTTTCTGTGGCGTACATATACGATAACCCTAACGCTTATTACATCATTGATATGCAAGAAGGCATATTGTCTGCCTGCAAACAGCAAGGCTTTGAGTTATTAATTCACCCTTGTGATGCTAAAAATAAAAATATTACCGAAGAGGTTGTTAACATGGTTAAGCATGCGCGTATTGCAGGCTTAATATTGACGCCTCCTTTATCCGAAATGCCAGATTTTGTTCAGTCATTAGTAGCCCTTGATGTGAAAGTTGTACGTATCATGTCTGGTGACGTAGCACCGGATGAACTTAGCCCCTGCGTTATGGTAAATGATAGAGATGCTGCACAAACGATTACTCAACATCTTATTGACTTAGGGCATAAGGATATTGGCTTTATTGCTGGTGATGCAAAACACATGTCAACGGTTGAGCGTTATAAAGGTTACAGAAGAGCCTTAAAAGAAAGTAATATCGATTTTAATAAAGAACTAGTTATCGAAGGGGAATATTCTTTTGATTCAGGTGTTAGTGGTGCAAAGCAGTTGATGTCTGCAGCAAACAATAACACTCGTCCAACCGCTATTTTTTCGTGTAACGATGAAATTGCTGCCGGTGCCTTATTTGCTGCAAGACTAATGAATATATCAATTCCAGAACAATTATCAATTGTCGGCTTTGAAAACAGCCCTTTCTCTCGTCAAACGTGGCCAAAACTAACTACAGCTGATCAGCCAAATAACCAAATAGCAGAAGATGCTGCAAACTTACTGATCAGCCAGGTTCGTAAGCAAAAGAATCAACCAACTATTAGCCAGTATATTCCAAAACTGATTATCAGAGACTCAACGGCTAAATGTTAGCGTATGATGTGTCCAGAAGTAGTGCGAACTTTATTATTTCAATAATCTAGCGAGCAATTAACTCGGCCTATTTAATATTAAAAGTATCGTCTATCTTTTTCATTCTGGCTAGGTGATTTAAGTGTGCTTTTCTTGCTGCAAAAATAAAAATAGCAATAACAACAGTTATTGAGAGAGCGAGTACGGTAGGTTCTTGTGATAGTACACGACTAAGCCATTCCATGGTTTACTTTCCTTAGTATATTAAAATCCTGTTAAACTTAACTATTAGCTGGCCTACATTAGTTATGTGCCAGCTAGCCAGTTGGGAGAAACTGACTAGTTATGCCGCACATATTAAGATATTTAGTACAGGTGTTCAAGCCTTAACGTATTTAACAATACCTTATGGTTATTCCTCAAAGTATGTGCCCCAACCATCATAGTCAACACCACATTTTTTTGCCAACTCAAACATAGCTTGTGTTTCTTTTTTGATCAGATCTACGTCTAGCATTTGCTCTGTAGCAATATCAAAAGCAAATACTTTATCGCCATTTTCTAATTCTGCTTCTTCAGGCTCTTCAATTTCGTGGCCTAATTTAAATGCGGCAATGGCGGCCTTTTCTAATAAATCAAAGTCACTACTGGCAAAGTGATGTTCAATTGTGTGATAAACTTCGTCGTTTGTACCATCTTCAAGAAGCTCAGAAATTAGCATTTCAGTATGGCTAAACCATTGTTGTAATTCTTCATCAATCATTTTCATTACCTATTTATGTTTTATTACCAACGGGTGTTATTTATTATGATAAGCCGCAGCTTCAATCGATAGCTGCTCAATCTTAGTAGACATTAATTCATGAACTTCATTGACCTTTGAACGTAAGTTCTCGCGACTTGCATCATCAAGATAAATTGGCTCTAAGAATTCGATAATAATTTTACCATTATCCCATCGGTTTAAGTTAATAGTGCCTACCTGGTTACTTGCGCAAATGGGCACAATCGGCACATCTGCTTGAATGGCAGTACGAAAAGCACCTGTCTTAAGGGGTAATAAACCTCTCCCTCGACTACGAGTACCTTCAGGAAACATCCACACAGAAAGTTTATCTTTCTTAATTTTTTCTGCTGTTAGCTCAATAGTATTCATTGCTTTATTGGTGTTTTTTCGGTCAATCAAAATATTGCCCGTTAACCAATACATTTGACCAAAAATAGGAATCCATTTTAAGCTTTTTTTACCTACGCTGACGGTGCCAGGCAATACCGCATTCGCATGAGTAATAAGATCATAGCTGTTTTGATGATTTGCCATCCAAACAACAGGACCAATTCCTTTAACAGATGCAGGGACTCTCAGTTCGATCTCAAGTCCAAGGATTTTTGTGATTTTACCAATAAATTTTGCCGTATGATAAACATTATTACGATGAAAAGGCCGTAATAGACAATAGAGAATAGAGACAATGCAAATAACAAACAACGCCAATATCATTAAAATAACACGTATTACAGCTAGCAAAGAAAGCTCCAGCATTGGTAGCTAAAAAAAGATTATGGGCGAGTATACAGAAAAAACAAATAATAAGGTAAAGCTATTATTTATTTATGCTAGGAATTGACTGTGGGTGTCACGATAGTCCAATAATGCGCTACTTACATTTGATACAAGCGCAAAATTGGACACTGTATTGTTGGCTGAACTAGGATGCAATATTGTTAAACATATAACCTTGACCCCAAACTGTTTCTATCTGGTTATTCTTCATGCCAGCAATAGTCAGTTTTTCACGTAATTGTGACATTCTCACATCCAGAGTACGTTCAACGCCATTGTATACGCGTCTAAGTAAAGTACTATAGAGTTGATCCCTAGATAAGATCTTTCCTTGGTGTTCAACCAGTGACTTTAATAAGTTGAATTCAAAGGTGGTTAACTTTACTACCTCACCATTAATAAAGCACTTTTGTGATTTAGGCTGCAAACACACATCCCCCATCGTTAAGCTTGCTAATTCAACTTGGTTCGCCTTATCACTTTGACGACGAAATAAAGCCTCAATTCGCATCATCAATATTCGACTATCAATCGGCTTTAACAGATAGTCATCCACACCAAGCTTAAAAGCATCAACTTGCTCTTGCTCGCTGTTTTTGCTCGAAACAATAACAAGTAGACCATCAAATAAAGCACGAAGGTCTCGTATTATTAATAGCTGTGCGCTGTCAGAAAAACCAACATCTAGCACTATCATGCTTGGCCTATGGTCGACTAAGTAATTTTCAAGTTCTTGACTGAGAACTTCACCTGTGCGTATTTCAGTGGTTTGGTAAATAGATTGATTACCGTTATCTGAAAATGCTTTACTGAGGTAATGATCATTCTCAATCAACAGTAACTTTTGTTGTATTTGATTATGATTTTTAGTTTCAAGTGCTTGTATATTTTCAACAAGCTCAATACTTGATGCCATGACAGACTCCTTAAAATTAAATATTTTTTTGATAATCGAATTATAAAATAAAATATTGAAGAGACTGTAATAGCTTGTAATGAAACTGTAACACCTTGCAATAAGCAAAATTACGATGATATCAGGTAGGCTTATCGAAAAATAAATAATCATGCGGCCTAATACTTAACGCTACTTTTTGCTTTAAAGAAAGCGCAATATCACTGTATATACTGAGCTTAGAAAACGCCAAAGACTTATCATTAGCCGGATCATCTATGCTGTTTAAATAATAGTGATAACCTTGTTCGGTAACACTAATATATTCGACTTGTGCATTAGCTTGATTATTTTCATCGGTGGCGGCTTTGAGCAGTAAATTCGACGGTTTTACTAACAAGTACAGCAAACTTTCTTGCTTAGGGTCGCTAGTTTTTAGATGAACCTTACCTATCAAACTCTGTGCAATTGTTAAGTTGACTTGGCATGGAAGCCAACTGCCAAGCTGTAAAAAATCAGCAACCTGGTAATTATTAGGTTGCTGGCAAATAATACTCGGTGCATCGAGTTGTAATAATCTTCCCTGCGCCATCACGGCCATTTTATCCGCAAAGGTGAATACTTCATCTTTGTTATGGGTTACAAAAATGGCGGTGGTTTTAAACTGCTTTAACAACTGCCTTATTTCTAGCATCAGTTCATTTCTGAGGCGGGCATCAATATTTGAAAAAGGTTCATCGAGCAAAAGTAGTTTGGGCTTTGGCGCTAACGCTCTGGCAATTGCTACACGTTGCTGCTGACCACCAGAAAGCTGATGAATATAACTGTCACGATAATCATTTAATTTTAATAAGGTAAGTAAGCGATCAATTTGTTCAAGTTGCTCAGCTTTACTTCGCTTGCTGATACCAAAGGCTATATTTTCTTTTACCGTTAAATGAGGAAAAAGTGCATAATCTTGAAAAATCATACCCACCTGACGCCGCTCTGCAGGCAAACAGTACTCACCATCACTCAGAAAATTATCATCAATGATAACTCTCCCTTCACTTGGCTTAATAAAACCAGCAATAGTGTTAAGTAAGGTTGTTTTTCCACAGCCACTTGCTCCGACTAGCCCCAAAATATCTCCTTCATTAAGGCTCAAGTCCAACATTGATAAAATATTTTTATCTTGCAGCTTTATGGAAAGTTGCTCAATAGTTAACAATGCTTTCATACTTTTTCCTTATTCTTATTTAGTAGCACTACAGGCAATAAACCAAACAAAACGATGAGGATTGCGCCTAAAGCACCTTGTTCTAGCATTTCATCAGAAATCAGTTGGTAGATTTGACTACTTAACGTTTCAAAATTAAAGGGCCGTAATAATAAAACTGCAGGCAACTCTTTCATTGCCTCAACAAAAACTAACAACCATGCCATCAATATTGTCGGGGTTAAAATAGGCAAATGTACTTTAGTTAAGCTGCCCACTAAATTAACGCCTAATGATGCAGGTGCATAATCTAGTGATTGAGGAATTTGTTTTATACCGCTAATAATGGTGCCATTCGCTATCGCTGAAAAACGAACCACCAGTGCAAATACAATCGCAAACAGTGAACCTGATAAAATTAGCCCTGGTGCAGTAAATCCAAAAAACTCGACCGCCCCGTTCAACCAGTGATCGAGCGGCCCCAGAGTTGATAACATAGCCATAGCAAGCACAGTTCCCGGCACCGCATAGCCAATACCTGATAGCTGCAGAGGGATCTTGCGGTATTTGTCTGCGTGTAAACGCTGATATAAACCTAATAGTAAAGCAATTAATACTGCAGTCGTTGCTGCAAAAATAGAGACTTTTAGTGAATTCCCCCCCGTCGTCACAAGAGCAGATAATTGTGTAATATCACTGTATTGTACAGCCATAATAATTAACAAAACTATCGGTAATAAGAAGCCTAAAAAAACTAATGACCAGCAAAATAGACTCGCTAATAGTTGTTGTCCGAGAGACAACTGTATCAGCTCCCGTTTTAAACTAGGTCTAGCGCTTTGGTGTCTTAGCCCCGCCCTACTGCGTTGCTCTGCTAACACGACAAACAGTATTAGTAGCATCAAAATACTAGCTAACGCATTTGCCGCACCAAGATCGCCATAACCAAGCCAGGTATCATAAACAGCTGTGGTTAAGGTATTAACTGCAAAATATTGCACAGTTGCAAAGTCTGCTAAGGTTTCCATCAAAACAAGGCTCGCCGAAACAGCAATAGCAGGCCTTGCCAACGGTAGCGCAACTTTAAAGAAACTTTGTTTTGCCGTTAAACCAAGTAATCGACTGGCACGAATTAAGTTTTGATCTTGTTGCTCAAAAGCGCCACGCGTTAGCATATAAATGTAGGGAAATAACACTAACGCCAGCATTAAAGCTGCGCCGGGTAAGGTACGAATGTCAAAAAACCAATAATCACTTGGCGAATGCCAATCAAACCAGACTCTCAGACTGCGCTGTACTGGGCCAGCATAATCAAATAAGTCGGTATAAAGGTAGGCAACTAAATACGCAGGCATCGAAAGGGGTAATAGTAGTAACCAGCGCAGTTGCTGCTTACAAACAATGTTAGTTTGCGTAATGATGGAAGCACTTAACACGCCAAAAAATAATGCTAACAACAGCACCCAAAAAGCCAGTAATAAGGTATTCTCAAGATAGCTTGGTAATACTGTTTGCCATAAGTGTAAAAACAGCTGCGCTGAAGCACTTACACCGCCTGCTAGCATAACCAGCAGTGGTATGATTAAGACCAAGGCTATTACATAACTCAACAACGTCCATGTTTTAGTGTTATACAGGGCTATCACAAATCAAACTGTGCTTGATCTAATAGTTTTAATGCTGTGGTACGGTTTTTTGCTATTTCTTCTAGCGCTAAATCATCTGCATTATAGCTCCCCCAAGAGGCAACCAGCTTAGATACGGCAACACCTTCTCGAACAGGATATTCCATATTTGTTTGCGCATATAACTCTTGCGCAGGTTTAGAGACTAAAAATTCCATTAACGCTTGAGCATTTTGTGCGTTAGGGGCATATTTCGCCATAGCAATACCCGAAATATTAATATGAGCACCGCGATTTTTTTGGTTAGGGAAGTTAATATTTACTTCATCGGCCCAAACTTTTTGCTTTTCATCTTTTAGCATTTTTCCAAAGTAGTAACTATTACCTAATGAAATGTCGCAGAGCTTTTGATGAATAGCTTGTACTTGTCCACGATCACTGCCCTGTGGTTTACGCGCTAAATTATTCTTAACTTTTTTCAGCCAGTCTAAGGTGTAAGCTTCACCATGCTCACTGATCATAGAGGCAACTAGGGCGACGTTATAAGGGTGTTTACCACTACGTGTGCAAACACGACCCTTGTATTTTTCATCGGCTAAATCTTCATAATTTAGAGCAATTTTGCCTAAACGTTTTGCTGAATAGATGTTACGAACGCGAGTAGTTAAGGCAAACCACGTATTGTCTATTGCTTGATATTGTTTAGGGATTGCGCGACTTAAGATTGACGAGTTAACCGACTGAACTAAGTCTTTATCACGCAATTCAATCAAACGGCTAATATCTGTTGTAAGTAAAATATCTGCGGGACTGTACTTACCTTCGCGAGCTAAACGTTCAGCCATGCCCTTCTTAGCAAAGACCACATTCACTTTAATTCCCGATTGTTTAGTAAATTGATCAAATAAAGGTTTAACCAGAAATGGTTGTCGGTAAGAGTAAACATTGACTATGTCACTAGCTTTACTGCTAAAAGCAGGAATAAAAAACAGTGCGATGAACAAGCTAATAAACGATTTTCTCAACATAAGATGTATCTCAATGAAATATGATGAGCGAATTGTACAAGGACAGCAAAAACTGTCAAGGCTTTTGCGAATCATTATCATTAAGGTTAACTTGTTAGAGTTAAGTTAATCCCACGGCACCACTTAGCAGTAACCAGCAGGCAAAAAATAATTTCAACTTAGTTGCCGATAAGTGAGTTACTAAGGTTTTAGCAAATATCCCCCCCAGCACAGCACCGGGTCCGGCAAATAATACAACCTGCCAATAAACATCACTGCTAACTTGGGCAATTGCGGTCCAAACACTGATTGCAGAAACGATAACAGCGGCAGCTACAGCCATACTAATATCAAAGTGACGTAACAATAGGTAAATAACTAATAACTCACCTACACCAACACTTAACCACGCGGTAACAGCACCTCCAAATAAACCAATGAGTGCTAGTGCAAGATAGTCTAGATAATATAATTGGCTCCGCTCACGATGCGGTTGCAGCAAATACACAGTTAATATAATGAAAAAACCCAACAGTAATGAGAACCAACTAAAACTGGTATGCAAAGCTGCGGGTGAATTTACCTGATAATAAAAGATAGTATTGAGACCGATTATCGAAGCGATAGTCGTAATGACAATGATACGTTTTAGTCCTTGCCATAAACGTAGATCCGTTTTTTCTGTTTTGTAATGGTGCCACCAAGTTAGAGCACCTGCGGTCATACCAAAACATTGGATAGCAAAACTTGTTGCAATTGATTGTTGCTCAGTAAAGTTAAGCTGGGTAAACATGGGAATAAAGACCACACCACCACCAGCTCCCGTTGAGTTAGCAAAAATGGCACCTAAGGTGCCTAAAAAGGTAAAAAATATGTAATCAGCTAATTCGCTCAACGTATGGTTAGAGCTTAGTAATAAACCTAGCCATAACATTAAAAACAACATTATAAACTTTGGGTTTGATAACCGCATAAATGCTTGTTTAGTTATATTCGTCATAGATATTTTTACTTAGAAATATTTTATTAGGCTCGCTTTGATTTATGCAGCAGTAATATATCTTTGCCTAATAAAAGTGCTAGCATCATCTGGCAAACAACTTTTTGATATATAGCTTTTACTGGCAATGTCTTTACCCATTGCTGTTTTACCTAAGCTAAAGTAAATCAGAAAACCTAGCTCTGTTTCTGTGACTTGAGTTACATCAACCCACAAAATTCGATTATTTATATGAAAAGATTCCGTCAAAATACCTTGTTCATCAATAGTGAGTTTTACTTCACTATTAGAGGCCTTGCTAAGCATCTGCCTAATCACCCACCAAGGTTTATGATAATAAACGCTCACGGTTTCAAGCAGTCCTAAAGCAATAACAAACCAAGCGGCATAAGGATTCACTGGCGTAGCTAGCAATATAATCAAACCAAACACAGTTAAAACATTCGCTTTAAAATACGTTTTTTTATCATGAGATAACGTACTTGATTGAGAGTAACATTCGCTATAGTGGGCTTTATCTAGAATAAAACTGGCTGTATATGAAGTAGATTGAGTCATTAGAAATTTTGGCACTGAGGTGCATTAACAAATAAAATTATCGCTAGTCTATCAGAAGACCTGCTAAAACGAGTAACTAATTGTATTTACACTTACAAAACTAGTATCCCTAAAATGAGCACATATTTAACTACATGTAGTCATAATTAAAAATCTATTATTGTGATAAAAAGCGCTGTTCAAAAAATAGTAAAGTAAGTTTCACCCATCAAAACAATTACCTATTGTACATATCCGTTTCAATTTTAAATGCATTATTCCTAATACTAATTCAAATGATGGCTAAAGTTCAGCTTTTGTTTAAGGTTGCCAATTTAAAATAGATTTAACAACGAATACCATTAACAATTGACAGCGCTGTCATTACTTACTAAAGTAATACTATATTTATCATACTATAAAGTTTATCACCCTAAATATAAGCATATAGTGCTATTCATTTTCCTAAGGAAAAAACATGCAAGTTATTATTTTTGATAACGCACAACAAGTTGCCGAAAATGCAGCAGAATGGGTTGCAGAGTTAATCAATAAAAAATCAAACCCTGTTTTAGGTTTAGCAACTGGCAGTACACCAATTAGTCTTTATCAAGAATTGGTTAATAAGCATAAAGCCGGTGAACTTAGTTTTAGCAACACCACAAGTTTTAATTTAGACGAATATTTAGGTATTGATGAAAAAAATGAACAGAGTTACCGTCATTTTATGAATGAAAACTTGTTCAATCATGTTGATATCAACAAATCTAAGACTTTTTTACCTACCTGCAACCAAGGTGAGAACCCTAGAGAGCAAGGCTTAGATTACGAAGATAAAATTTCTCAGGCTGGCGGAATCGATTTACAGATATTAGGTATTGGTGCCAACGGCCATATTGGTTTTAATGAACCTACCTCAAGTTTAGCTTCTCGCACTCGTATTAAGACATTAACGCAACAAACACTTGATGATAATAGTCGTTTATTCGCTGCCGGTGAATTTCAACCAACATTAGCGATGACTATGGGTATTGCGACCATTTTAGATGCTAGGTATGTACTACTGATGGCTACCGGAAAAAACAAAGCAACAGCGGTAAGGGATATGGTAACAGGGCCTTTATCTGCAGTTTGTCCAGCATCATCCTTACAGTTGCATGAAAATGCTATTGTACTGCTCGATAAAGATGCAGCGAGCGAATTAGAGGATCAAGACTATTATCTGTGGGCAGATAAGCAAAATGTAACAATAAACAAACAGTTTGGCTTATACCATAACTATTAAACTATTAGCTGAGTACAAACAAACGGTTATACAACAAGCAGTATAAGAAAGTGACCATTTAGTAATAAAGATAATAACGTGATTATTAAAAGCAAAAAGCTCAAGCTAATCTATAGAATTAAGATTACTTGAGCTTTTTCTGCACTGATTTAACTGCATTAATTTATCGAAATAAAGTTAACGATTTGATTTTCGAATGAATTATCTTATTTAAACTATAAATCTAGCCTTTTATTCAGCTGCCTTAAGCAACTCAGGTAAAAAGTTTTCACTTTCCTGCGCTAACTGACATTGCTGCTGTAAAATACCTTGTAAAATTTCTTCAGTGGTTAATGGGTTGGCTAACACCACTCTAAATACGATTATTTTCTCGCCACCATATCGACTTACTTCAATGCGAGTTCGAGAGACAAAAGAGCGTCCATCTTCACGTTGACGTTTTTGTATAAACTTGGTCAATTTCCCAAGCAATACATTCACCGACTTATTAGCTTCATTATCATTTCTATCCAATAATGCTTGAACTGACTTAGGTGCATAACGATAGGTTAAAAGACACAATTCAGGGCGAGTAATTAACTCAAAATCTTCATGCTGATTAATTAGCTCAGCAAAATACTCCGCCTTCTCAATGGCCTGGTTAATAAGCATTTCATAACCTGGACGACTAATAATATGCAAGCTCGCATAAACTAGCATCGCCATTCCAGGACGAGAGCCTTCCAAGGTATGACTACCTAAATCTTTTGAGCCTTTACGTAATATGTATTCCGCATGATGCTCAATCGCACTTACTGACGCGGGGTCTTTAAAGATGACCAAACCTGCGCCCATAGGTACATACATTTGCTTATGCGCATCAATAGTCACTGAGTCGGCTTGCTCTATACCTTTAAGTAAAGGGCGATATTTATTCGATAATAATGTAGCTCCGCCCCAAGCGGCATCAACATGAAAATGACACTGATTCTGCTGCGCAATCTCAGCTATCTTATCAAGCGGGTCAATATTTCCGGTTTCCGTGGTACCGGCCACACCAACGATAGCGAGTACTTTAATATTATCTTTAGCAAGTTGCTGACATTTTTCTGCCAGCTTTTGACAATCTATTTTATTCTTTTCATCGGTAGGTATTGCTATAACATTTTCTTGGCCAATCCCTAAAATATCAGCCGATTTTTTTAACGAATAATGCCCACGTTCAGACACTAAAATGGCTAAGTCTTGATAGCCGTAATGCCTCATAGCGCGATGTAACCCCTCTCGCGCTACGCCTTTAAAATTACCATCAGGCTTTAATAGCTTATTACGTGCAACCCACAAGGCTGTTATATTCGCAACAGTACCGCCAGAACAAAAAGCGCCAAGGGAGTGTTCCGCGCTATGCATCCAGTTTTGATAAAAAACATCATCCTGTTGATAGACCAAATTATGCATCATGCCTAAAACTTGGCGCTCTAACGGTGTAAAGGCTTTTGACGTTTCAACTTTAACTAAGTTTTGATTCAATCCTACCATCAGCTTAGACAATGGCAAAATAAAGGAGGGTAACGCTGAAGTCATATGACCGATAAAACTAGGACTTGAAGTGTGTACTGATTGTGCGACTAATTTATCAAGTAAATGGTGCATATGGTCTGAAACAAATTCAGGATCTTCAGGGATTTGTGCATTAATAAAGTCTTGCTCAATATCCGTTAAAGCATTTTTACTTGCTACGATATGATTATTTAAAAAACCCACCAAATTTTGCGACATCTCTTGCTCAATGCGGCCTAAGGTAGAATCAGGGGCTTCAGCAATGGTAAAAATTCGATGTAAAGACTCTTGCGTTGCTTCTGCAATGCGCGTACTTGCTCTCATAGTTATTCACTTTACTTACTTGCTTGGCCAACGTGTGTTGTACGTACATGCAAGTTTTATAATTGTTGTCTATTTGTTACCGAGACGAAAAACAGACTTTAATAAAAAATAACGCAAAAGTCTTGTGATTTCGTCGACAAAACCACAATCTTTGCTATCTATGCAGTATTAATTGCCAGCAAACTTGGCCACTGGCTTGATATTTGGCTTCGAACGGCGTTAAGGCTAACGAAGAATCAACCAAAGGTAAAGAATCAATTTTACCTTTTAAATCAACCAGTTTAGCTGCCTGTTGAAATTCATCTAAATATATTCGCCAATTACTACGTAAAATAAGTTGCTGGCCAATACTAGTCATTTGTGGAAAAACCGCACTACCATGCCAACGTCGTTGTAAATGTTTAGACTTGGGCCAAGGGTTTGGGTATAAAATGTAGTGTTTTGACACGGGCCAATTAGCCGCTTTAACTAAGCGGTAAAAGTCGTTCAAATCTGCACGGACTAAATGATAATTTTCTGCACTAAATCCATCAACGACATCAAAACCTTCAACATTGCGATTAATTCTATGATCAGACTTGTCCACGCCGATGACCAATGCTTGTGGATTTTGTTTGGCTAAAATACGCGTACTTTGACCAACGCCACAGCAAGCATCCAAGATGATTTCGCCTTCAGGGTTAGCGGATAAAAAAGCATTCACCAAAACATCCATTTTCGCAAAAGCTTCTTCGGTGTGTGCTTGATAAGGCTTTTTAGAAGCATGTATTAAATGTCTTTTCACTACTTCTTCAAGCTTTTCATGTACGCCCTCTTGATTACTAATAATTGCCTTAGAATCGCCAAGTGGTGTTTGAGTATTCATTGTATTCGTCCCCTCTCTTGAATTACCGGTCATATTAGCTTCTTAACCCTATGCCCTTAGAAATAAGTACCATTGCAATAGTAAATAAAGTGACAATAAAGAAACCAATTACTGCAAAAGCGGTAACTAAACTCACATCAGATATACCTAAAAAACCGTACCTAAAAGCATTAACCATATATACAATAGGGTTAATTTGAGAAACACCCTGCCAAAATTCAGGCAATAAACTAATCGAATAAAATACACCACCAAGATAGGTCAACGGCGTTAAGATAAAGGTAGGAATAATTGAAATATCATCAAAACTCCCCGCAAAAATAGCATTAATTAAACCACCTAACGCAAAGGTTGCTGATGTTAAGGTAACCGTAGCGATAATCACCCAGATATTGTGCAATTGAATATCAACAAAGAGTATTGAAACTATGGTAACAATCAAGCCGACTAAAATACCACGGCACATGCCACCGCCAACATAACCCGCCACAATGACCCAGTTAGGCACAGGGGCAACTAACATTTCTTCTACATTTCGCTGCCACTTAGCACTAAAAAATGACGAAGCCACGTTAGAATATGAGTTAGTAATAACACTCATCATAATCAAACCAGGCACAATAAACGACATATAATCAAAGCCGCCCATTTCGCCGATGCGAGATCCAATTAATGAGCCAAAAATAACAAAATACAAACTAATAGTGATAGCAGGAGGTACTAAGGTTTGCACCCAAATACGAGTGAACCGCTGGATTTCTTTAGTTAAAATACTTTTTAACGCGATAGAGTTATTCATTTAGTTTGCTCCCACAACCGCACTTTGCGGTTTGCTTTGCGTAACGTTGGACTTTTTATTGATCAAACTAACAAACAAGGCTTCTAAGCGGTTACTTTTATTGCGCATACTTATAACATCAATGTTAGCTGCACTTAATTGTGCAAAGACCTGGTTGAGGTTTTGTAACTTATTTAAATCAACCTCCAATGTATGATCATCGACCACCCGATAAGCAATTGAGTGTGATTTCTCTGCAAATTCTGTTAACACAGCTACAGTTAAGTTTGGTTGTAAATCAAAAACGAAGGTTTCAACATCCAATTGTGCTAATAACTTCTTCATGCTGGTATCTTCTACAATTTCACCACCATCAATAATGGCTATATTTCGACAAAGCATTTCAGCTTCTTCTAAATAATGAGTCGTAAGAATAATAGTAATACCTTGTTCGTTTAGCTCTCGCAGGAAATCCCACATTGAACGACGTAGTTCAATATCAACACCTGCTGTAGGTTCATCTAAAATCAGCATTTGTGGCTCGTGCATCAAAGCACGAGCAATCATTAAGCGGCGTTTCATACCACCTGAAAGTGCTCGAGCAGGTTCATCACGTTTATCCCATAACTCTAACTGTTTTAGATACTTTTCTGCCCGCTGCATCGCTACTGGTTTACTTACGCCGTAATAACCAGCTTGATTCACTAAAATATTAACCAGTGGTTCAAACTGGCTGAAATTGAATTCTTGAGGTACTAGCCCGATATAGCTTTTTGCTTTTTCCAAGTCAGTATCTATGTCAAAACCAAATATTTTCACTTGACCGGCCGTTTTATTAACCAGTGAAGTGATTACGCCAATAGAAGTAGATTTACCAGCACCATTAGGGCCAAGCAAGGCAAAAAAGTCGCCTTGTTTAACGGTTAAATCAATGCCTTTTAACGCTTGAAAACCGCCTTTGTACGTTTTCGCCAGTGCGCTAATTTCTAGTGCGTATGTCATGAGTGCTGCCAATCAAAATAAGGATGGAGTATAAATATGGAGTCGAACAAGTCTTTTTCAATAGCAAGGTTGTGATATTTATACCGTATGCCTAATTTCTCAAGCCAAATTAATTTACTCTCTTTAAATAGCTTTATAACGACTACCAAACCAATGGTGACTGCAGTTAGTATCTAACGGCAACGCAAGAAAATTCGCAAAAAGTAGCCTGAGAGAAAACAATATTACTTTCTTGAATGATGAAGTAATGAATATCATGAGGTAAAACTATTTATAATAATTGAGGTTACAGCACTCACTTTAAATTAAGCCTTGAGGATAGACTTCAAGAACAAGGCAGTTAGATAAACAACAGCTGATTATTGGAACTCATATAAAGGACAAAAAGAGCAGCCAGCTTTAATTCGCTAGTCTTTTATTATTTAAATTCTCAATGAATAGAAAAGTGAGCAGTATGTTAAAGAAAGAATAAGTGAGTATTATCATTCACCTTTATAGATTGGACTTTCTTGTTCATGTTCTAAAAAGTTCAGGTGGCATAACATATTAATAAAGTTTTGCGCCTCTGATAAGCTACCAAAACGGCCTATAGCATCCTCATCAGGATCGACAACTTCATAAGAAACTCTTATCGCGTTGTCATTTCCAACCAGTATATCAACTTGAACCAAATTGAAGCCTGATTTACTTAGCAGAGTTTTTCTATTATTCATACGCAACTCCAGTCGCAAAACTCGGTACAAAAAGCAGTCCATTTCCTTCAGTATGAGTAACTATTTTGAAAATGTTACTAGCTTCTAATATAAGAATTAACACCATCGCTGTACCCTAGAGCAAAAGCTTGATGAATACTCTTTTGCTTACCATCATCACGTACTGGTGCATCGCCCAAACTAGCAATATCTAAACTAATAAATTGTTGTAACAAAGAACCTTGCTCGTACCCTGAGTTATAAGCGCATTGACAACACTTATGTGCTCCCTTAGCATGCAATTGATGCTCAGCTAAATCTGTAAGCAAACTTTCGTCTATTTGCTTTAGATGAACTTTTTTGCATGATGCTGAATTATTCATATTCACTATCTTTAACCCACGCGTTACAGCACTGTTTTTTTGTGCTGAATTAGTACCAACCTCTAGGTTTAAGCTAGGTTTTGAATCTAAGTCTAGTGATAATATTGCATGCATTTTTACCTTCCTAACCTAAAAAGTATCAGTATTTTCAGAGAAACCTATTGTTTTCAGCCTCAGATAACTATCCCACAACTAATAGTTAAAGAACATTACACGCCATTACAAAACTAATGACATCGATGAAATATTGCGTAAAACAATTGAATTTTTTAAGTTCGTTGAACAAAAAAATGACAGCGTATTACGAAAATAAAATTTTTAAACTTCAAATTTAAAATTGTTGATAAAAAAAACAAATAAAATAAGCAACGATTTAACAATAACTTATTAGAAGGAAAATTAGTGAAAAATAGAATATAGAGCAATTATAAACAGAGTGTAATTCGCTGTCATGGCTTACTACACACCTAATCTATAAATTTGTTAGCAACTTTGAAGGGAACACCCTCTTAATTTACATGAACCACACATATACGTCATAAAAAATAACTAAATAACTAAATAACTAAATAACTAAATAAATAGGAAATGTCATGAACAAATATATTAAAGCTTTATCTATGGTACTAGCGTTAACGAGCAGTGTTTATTTACCAAGTGCTTTTGCAGCCAGCACGAGTAGCTCAACAGAGATGTTAATCACGCTTGCTGAAACTGATCCCGTGTTAGTTGACCGATTAAATGACTTAGCTTTAACTGATGCAAAAGCACTCAAGCAATTATTAAAATTAGCCGATTCAGATCCTGTGCAACTGGAAAGATTACTAAACCTACTTGAGAATGATCCTGAAAGTTTTGATAAATTAGTCACCATCAAAAATGCAGAAACAACAGAAGAATTAACAATAGAAGAACCTGTGTACTCAACATTTGGGACTATTAGTGATGGCGATATAATGCAATAAAATTAATGCCTGCATCGAGCCGAGTTATTGTTCTGCTCCATTAAAAGTACAAAACCTTCGTTATCACACAGTTTATCAAACCAAGGAAGGTTAAACCAAACGACACCAACATTATTTTTTAATGCTGCTTCAACATGATGAACTGCTGAAGATTTTTCTTTCAACAAACTGTAGACAATGGCTGAGCTATAATATACTTCACCATTTTCAGGTGCTAGGGCCTGTGCTTTGCTTAACGCTGTTATAGCCAAGTTACCTTGATTTAACTGAGCATAAGCTTGCGCTAAGTTTGTTAAATATTTGACTTCATTTTTTCCAATTAAAATTGATACTACTTGTTGATAATGAGATATTGCTGACTGTTTATGTCCTGATATCATTTCAATATCGGCTAAATTTAATAAATTAACAGGGTGGTTTGGATTTTGCTTTAAGGCTTTTTGGGCAGATTCTAGTGACTTCCCATATTGTTTATTTAAGCCATAAGCCAAACTTAAGTTTGTTAGATCTCTACCATTATTTAAATTAATGACTATTTTTTCATAAGCAGAAATCGCTAACTCAAGCTTGCCTTGCAGTAACCAAATACTGGCTTGTAAGCGCTTTGCTTTATAGTTATCAGGAACAATTTCAAGCATTCTGTTTAGTGCATTCTCAGCTTTGGATAAGTCGCCCATACGCCAATAACTAAAAGCTAAATTATAAAGCAACGTGGTGCTGGGCCTAAGAATAAGTGCCTCTTCAAAAGTATCTGCCGCCTTTTGATATTGACCTTTAGAGAAAAACAAAATTGCATTGAGTTCACTTAAGACAAAACTACTTGCCCCTTTATTTTCAGCTTCTCTTATTTGCTGTTGCGCAATATCATGATCTTTAGCTTTATACGCTACAAAAAATCTATCAATCGCATGGTAAACACTATAGCGATATTCAGGTGGAGAGTTTTGCAGTATTAATTCAACTTGTTTCAGTTGTGATTTATCCCGTGTATCTGTGTATAAATTTGAAGCCGTTTCGCGAAACAAACCATAAGCTGCGTACAAATAGGGGGAACGAGTTAACAATGCTTCTAATTGATCTAAACTTTCAGCACTGTAATTGCCATCACCTTTAATTTGACTATACAGCGCAATGTAATCACGATAGTCACTTTCATTAATGGGGCGCTGCACTAAACCTGATTGATTGATTTCGGATTCTTCAGGGAATAGTGAGGCAAATTGTGTTTGGCTAGTACTAAAAATAGCATTAAATTTATCTATTGGTGCTAACCAATTCTTCTCAGATTTTACTGATAAATTATCACTAGTATTTGCATTAACAACCAAGCGTGAAAAACTCACTTTACAACGGCTATTATCACACGCTAGTGTGGTTGAAATAATATCTGATGCACCTACCGCTTGCCTTAATTTGTTCAAATCATCCGGGTATTCTCTAGTGATGGAATTCACTTCACGTTGCGAGATCAAATACATATTCTTGGTATTTATCACCGCTTGTCGCAGCGCATCTTCCACCGCAGAAATAACTAAATCTTGCTGCATAGGCGCCATTAGTGAGCTATCAGCCAAGGTGGGCTTTAAAATAACCACCTGTTTAGTCTCAATTTCTTGAATGCTATTAAACCACAGAGCAAAAAGTGCAAGGAGGCATATTAAGGCTACACTAGCAATTTTCTTAAAGCTGAATGTAAACCAGCGATTTGCAGACTCCTCAGGGGCTAAAACATTTTGATTACTTTGATGATTTTGTTGAATGGCGGCTGTATTTTCAGCGTGAACATAGTCATTATTGGTTACATTCGGTAAGGGAGCCTCTCCCAAAGGTAAGGTCTCTTCTTCACTAATCTGAGCTTGCAATAACGCCGTTCTAATATGCTGCAAGCGATTTTCGATGGCTTCAGCGGTTAATATTCGTTGCTCAAGTGGTTTAACTAACATTTCCATTAATAAGTCAGTTAATGCACTAGGCGCATTAAGCATTAAATTTTTGGCATGCTCCGGTGTGTGCTCACAAATTCTTTTGGCAACATCTGTCGCAGAGCCGCCATTATTACCGTAAGCAAAAGGATGGCTACCGACCATTAATTGGTAAGCAATAATGCCAAGTGAAAAAATATCACTACGATAATCCACTGCCTGCAGCTTTATTTGCTCTGGTGACATAAATAGTAAACTACCGAACTGCAGTGAATTATTACTTGCGGATGGTTCACTATTTTTATTTTCATTTGTTGCTAATAAAGCAATACCAAAGTCAGTAATTTTTAGTTGTCCCTGCTCATTCACTAAGATATTACTGGGTTTTAAATCACAATGAATAACATCGTTTTTATGTGCTGCCGCTAGCCCTGCGGAAAGTTGCTGTAATAAATCCAGCTTCTGTACCAGTGTGGTATAAGCTTCTTGTTGAAATTGAGTCAGCGTCTTACTGTTGAAATATTCCATAACTAAGGAGATATGATCCCCTTCATCATGGACATTATAGATTTGAATAATATTGGAATGGTTCACACGAGCTAATAAACGTGCTTCTTGTAGAGCGTGATTAACCTCTTCATCTTTAGGTTGATAGGTTAATTCTTTAATGGCAACTTGTCGTTGTAATTGATTATCTTGGGCTAGGTAAACTTTACCCATGCCACCTTCACCCAATAACCTTTCACGGCTGTAATGAGGTAACTTGTTATCCATGTAATACCGTGAGGGAGACTTTATCTTGTCCGCGATTAACGATCAGTTCACTACCTTTATAAATACGATAAAAAACACCCGCGAAACGTATTTTCTTACCTTTGCGCTCAATTAATTCATCACCATCGCAAGCGCCATCAAACATGTCTCTAAATTGCTGTTTAGCTCGACAAACATGTGTATTGAATAACGTGATATCACAGCCTAACTCTTTCGTTAGTGTTTCTGGTAAACGCCAGCCTTGATTATCGGCATCGATGCCTAGTTTAGCATCTTCATCACGATGCCTAGCCAAACTTAATGTTAAATAATGATGCGCTTTATTAGCTAAACAAAATTTTTCATTATCAGTCGTTACATTCAACTCAGTATTTTCTTCATCCAAACTTAAGTTAAAACGATATTTTATTTGATCAACTGATATTTTAGCTTTGGCCATAAGCACAGTATTTTCAGTTAAAGGGATCAGTTTTAGCTGCCACTTTTGATTATTGAAAAATAATAAATCTGAATTGGCTACAGGATAAGCACTACCATCGGTATCAATAAGAAACTCTTTATACCACTGATCTTTGCTCGGTACATAAAATAAAGCAATCTCAGGGTTTTGCTCTGAAGGAAGTAAATTGCCATCGGCTAATACAATAGGCGATTCGGTTACTTGCTCCCCCAATTGAGCAATAGGCAGTAACATATTTTGTGGAGGCATTAGATCTTTTATCACAAAACCATGGCTTTCACCTGAAGCGAAAAAAATGTTATCTCCCACTTTAAGTTTATGCGATTGATCTTTTACTAATTTTTGATTATTTACCCAAGTACCATTATTGCTAAGATCTCGTATAAGCCAGTGGTTATTACTCCATTCAACAACTGCGTGAATGCGAGAAACTTCCTGAGCATTAATAACAGTATCGACATTTGTCGGAGAGCGACCAAAACAATGACACGCATTCAAATAACTTAATGCTTCATTTTTATTGTTTAGATTTAAAATAGCAGCCATATGATTATCATTAATACGTTAAGTAATTACGAAGATGCAAAAATGCATAGGTAATATAATTGTATATAAATACAAGGGACTCTTCCAGTGGGGATGATAAGTTATATTTTGTGAGGGAGCATAGTTCAAAACTACTGTTTAATAATATTTAACTAAAATACAATGGATTAGCCAAAAACTAGCGACCAATAGGAAACAAACTGACACAAATTGACATGAAAAACTGTTTAAAAACACCTAATAACTCACAAAAAAACAACTAAAACCCTCCGTTTAAAACACTTAAGGAACTCAAAAAAACTATTTACCCTATAAAAAAACATGCTAAGCACTTGTTATTATTAACAACACCCCAATCATCAATAGTAGAATTTCAACACATTAAAACACCAACTCACCTTCAATCAATTGATTAAAGTTCAAGCTAACAAAATTACCACCTATATCAATATTTATTACTAGTTTCCTGTTACAATTGCCGCATCTCAGTAGTAACTTTATATTGACTTTATCATGGCTAAAAAAGCACTCACCATAAGAGAAAAAACCATCTTCGATGGTATTTTCACAAAATACTTCTTAAAATTTATCTTCAGCCTGTGGTTTAAAATCGCTGGATGGAAACTGTGTAAAACTGCGCCAGAGGGTGCTGGTGTTGCTATTGCGGCACCCCACACATCAAACTGGGACTTTGTTTACGCCCTAGGTGCCGCAATTTTACAAGACGTGAAAATTTACTTTTCGGTAAAAGAAAGTTTATGCCGAGTACCATTATTAGGTCCTTGGATGATGTACCTTGGCGCCATTCCTATTGATCGCTCAGCAAAAGGCGTTGGCCAAGTTGAGCAGATAAAGCAGTTTATCAATAGCCAAAAATTAAACAGAGTATTTTTCTTGTTTACGCCTGAAGGAACACGTGGTCCGGTACCAAAATGGAAATCTGGCTTTTACCATGTTGCTCAAGGCTGCGATTTACCTATCTTTTTAGCAAAAGTTGATTACCTAAGCAAAGAAGCAGGGGTTTTCCATACTTTCAAGTTAACGGAAGATAGAAGCAACGATATAAAAGCAATTCAAGCTTCTTATGAAAGCATCCAGGGCAAGTTTCCATTAGATCAATACCCTGCATACAAAGGCCGTATGCCGAAAATATCTGAAGCTGAAGCCAAGATAATCAAGGCAATGTATTCCTTTAAAGGCGTAGCCACTAAACTTGAAATTACCACCAAAGCAAAATTAGGTGAGTTATCAACTACAATGCTGGACTACTTAATTGATAAAGGCTTGTTAGAAAAAAATGTGGCTAGCGATAAAAATGACGAACCTAGCTATCAATTGACTTTTGCAGGTCGTGGCTGCTTTTTACATTTATCACCAAGTATTTAATAGATACATTAAAAATCCCTCTGCATTCGGCACTAAAAGTAAATTTTTTAAGCGCCCATAGCTTTCCCATTAATATACGATAGCTATGGATGCTTTTATTTCAGTAAAGAAGAAAATATGACGCTACTCCCCTTAAAAAAATGTCTCTAAGCGAATATTATTCATTAAAGAGCCATGTCACCGCATCAGGAAATCTCTTAGACCAATCAAGCTCGCAATGTCTTCCTAAATCATCTTTCACTAACTTGAGGTTTTTCTCAGTAACACCGCTTTCAAGTAATAACTGCTGTAAAAATTCGATTTCTTTATAAGTGCCGTACTCAACTTTGCCCATATCAAGATAGATTTTTACACTACCCATTTTATTTTTATTTTTATTTTTATTTTTATTTTTTAATGCTTCAAAAAGTACGTTATTGCCTGCCATATTTTCAACTGCTAATGAAGGTGAAAACGCCGCAATAAAGCCAAAAACATCAGAATATTCCATAGCCCCGTATAATGCCATTAAACCACCGAGAGAACTGCCCGCGAGTCCAGTTGAAGTAGTTTCCACTTTCGTTCGATAATTTTTATCAATAAATGGTTTTAAAGAATCTTTAATGAAAGTAATGGTTTTATCTCCTTCACCTACCTCTTCAGTTTTTTTATCCCAGCTTTTATAATCCCATGGATTATATTCATGCCATCTACGCGGGCCATTAGCAATGCCCACCACAATTATTTCATTTAATTCCCTTGTAGATATTAACCTTTCCAAGCTCTCATCAACTTGCCACTCATCACTATATGCCGTTGCATCATCAAAAACATTTTGACCATCAAACATATAAAGTACTGGATAGCTTTGCTGCTTATTTACGCTATAAGAAGGTGGGAAATATATACTTATATCAGTCGTTCTATTGAGTTGTGGCATAGCAAAGTTTTTAAGGACCTTCACATTACCGGCAAACGTTTGAGCTGCAACTTTCTTAAGTTCATCATCTTTCCATGCAGGAATTTCGATTTCAATATGATGATTAGTAGAATTTTTTTGATGTAAAAATAGGCAAAGTGAATTGCCTGACTCTCGACTTGGAACGCTTTGCCAATCACTATTCCTGACAAATCCAAATATTATATCCTGTTGATTATTTGGAATATCTGCGACTAATTTACCCTCAACATAGTTAAGTAAATAAGCTTCACTACCCGACAATGCCCAATTATTAAAATTACCGACAATATGAACAGTATCAGTAGCATTATAATTACTCGGCGGAGTGACAATGATAGATAACTTATCATCACTTATTACAGTACTTGAGAAAGCTGATGTCTGTACTAACATCAGCAGTAATATTATCGATAAGTTAACTTTCATTTATATATTTCACTTTCGGTTCACACCGACTTTATCTTAATTAAACTTAACAAAAACAACACTAGATAATGGCGGCACAGTAAAACCTTTTGCCGTCACTTTGCTTTGTTTAACTAGCTCATCACTGCCCGTTTTTTGAATCGGGTGTAATTGATATCCTTTAGTGCTGCTTGTTTCAGAGCTAAATGTCTGTGTTTGATCACTGGTATTGAAAATGACAACGAGACTTTGATATTTACTGTCGACCGCTTGGCCTTGTGTATCATCAATTTCCATCACTAACAAACCTGTTTGTTGCTCTGTATCTTCCCCGTCAGCGTGTTTTGATATTGCAACATTAAGAAAACTCACTTTATCAATAATGCTCTGCTCAGTGGTTAACCTAAATAATGGACTACTCATGCGTATTGCTAACAAATCGATAAAAGCGTCACTACTTCGCTTAATTTGTTCAGCGTTAACCTGATCGCGCCCTTCGTGCCCAACAAGCACTTCTTTTATTAACGGCCAGTTAGCCTGGTCTTTTTCAGCAGGAGGTAACCCGACATTATAGAAGTTATTTTGCTTTGAGAAATCAACACGATTAAACCAGTCGCCATAATCATAACTGTCGCGTAAAAATGACTTAGAGCGCATAAATTCTGAGCCCATATGAATAAAAGGGATGCCTTGAGCAAATAAAGCGAAGGACAAACTTTGCACATGCATTCTCACTCTATCTTCGGTTGAGACATCGAACGGTAAGCGGTATTGGCTGTTATCCCAGAGCGTTTGATTATCATGCTTGGAAACATAGTTGATAGTATCTGCTGGATCTAAAGCATAACCAGTAGGCTGGTCACCATAAGGGATATCTTTACCTAAAATTATCTCATCATTGCTGCTTTTTAGTGGGAAATTTGTTAAATTCCCAGCTAGGCCAATACGCAACTGATCCATACGTAAGGCATAGTCAGTCCGCATTTTTGTTTGATCTTGATTTTCATTTGGGAGGGTTAATAGACCATTTCCTACGCCCTGAGAATCTCGGGTATTATTACCGCCACCACGAACCGCATCTCGTAATCTATCTGAAAAAGTTCCTATTTCACTACCACCTAACTCTAACTGGCTGGCTTGAATAAATTGACTATTACTCGCCACCTCACCAAAGTTCCAACCTTCACCGTAAAAATATGTATCACTATCTACTTGGCGAACAGCTTCTCTTGCAGCTAACATTGCGTCTTTTGGTTGATGTCCCATTAAATCAAAGCGAAAACCATCAATTTTGTAATCACGTGCCCAGACAACTAATGAATCTGTCATTAATTTTGCCATCATTACACGTTCTGTCGCGGTATTATCACAACAAGTTGATTGTTCAATTGCACCGGTGATAGGGTCTAATCGATGGTAATAAGTGGGCACTATTTTATCTAATACGGAATTAGGCTCTAGACCTGCTTGATGAGTATGGTTATACACCACATCCATAATCACCCGAAAGCCTAGTCCGTGCAGACTTTGAATCATCTCTCTGAACTCGACTAAACGGGAAACACCTTTAGCATCAACGGCATAACTTCCTTCGGGCACAGTGTAATGAAAAGGGTCATAACCCCAGTTGTAGTTATCAACTTCGCGTAACTCGCTTACCAGTTGCTGCGCTTGCTCTCCTTCAACTGCATAAGTCATTAATAATGATTTTATTGATTGTTTCGCGTCGTAAGGCTGCTGACATAGGCTGATATTTTTTGTAATAGCACAAACTTTACCCAAGTTATCCTCTATATCAAGGTGTTTACTGTCATCTTCATCAACCGTCGCGATATCAAAAGTAGGTAATAAATGAATGTTATTTAACCCTGCCACTTGCAGCGCCTTTAAGTGCTGAATACCGTTGGATTCTTGCTCGCTAAAGGCTTTATATTTACCTTTAAATCTTGGGTCACTAAGACGTTGTTCATTTGCACTAAAATCACGAATATGTGTTTCATAAAAAATATTATCTTCGACATTTTGCACGGTAGGAATTTGCTGAGTTAGCCATTTTTCAGGTTGTGTTATAGCGTCATTTAAATCAACAACCTGTGAGTACTCACTATTAACAGATAAGCTTAAAGAATAGGGGTCTGTGACAGATAAAGATTCAATTTTTTTTGATGCTGGATGATAAACATCAACTTGATAGCGATAATATGCGTAACTCGCTCGACTGTCTGATAATACTTGCCAAACGCCAGTATTAGTATCTTCGATCATTTCAAGCTTACCGTTTGACATAGCTTGTAAGTTATCATCAAATAGTTGTACCGAAACCTTTTGTGCTGTTGGTGCCCACAGTTTAAAACTAACAGTAGTGTTAGTACCCTCACCTTGCGGCTTATTGATAATGGTTGCACCTAAATCAGTTACTTCATCGGCATCATTTTCACCCTGAGTATAAAGCGCATCAACTACGCCACCGATTTGCACATAAGCGAGTTCTTGAGCTTTGGCATTTTTATCCATAGCATCATCAACAGCTACAACCATGAGTTGTTGTTTTAACCAATGCTTAGCTTGCTCCGACGTTAATTGCACTTTAAATGCCTGAAAGTCAGTTAAATGTGGGAATTTAACAGCCAGTTTTTTAGGAAAAATAGCCGGAGATAAATCAATGGCATTAAAGCCTGCTGATTTTCTGCTAAGTAATTGGTATTGATACTTATGAACAGATTTAGGTAATACCAATAACTCTGTAGTTAACCAATGCGCTGAGCTATCACTTGATAGGTTAGCTAATTCATTGGGCTTAAATGCGCTTTCCTTAATATCACTAGTCTTGGTTGCTACATCAACACCTTGCTGGGCTAACTCAGAAGATTGTGCAGTTTTACTTGCTTCGCCACAGGCACTCATTAACAAGGTGGTAGACAGTGCAAGAAAAACTGCACGGCTTGGGTTTAAGATAGAATGATTTACAGAAGATACTTTCATAATAAACGCGTCGTTAAAATTGTTATGGATAATAACTTACGCGTTCATAAAGAAGATAAATACTAGTTTTAACGTTTTACATACGTATTCAATATGTAAACCTATTATCCATCAAGATGCTAGACTCGCTTAACTAGGCTTTACTGATGTATCAAGCCAAGTCTTTGATGGCGACTCCCCCATTTCTTTAAGATAATCTTTCACAAACTCAATGAAGACTTGGGTCCGTTTAGGCAGATCTTTTCGCTTAGGATAAACAATAAATACGCCAGAATTAGGAAACTCATCAACTTTAGCCACAACCTTCATTTTGTTCGCCCTGACAAGCGCCTTAGCATTAAAATGCGGCATAAGGCAAAGACCTACACCTTCAGCACACATCTTAGCCATTGCTTCACCATCATCAACAATAGTTACCCGTTTCGGTTCAACATTAATATGTTGCCCCTGATAAGTGAAATTTATCGGCATAGTTTTGCCCGTTTGTTTAAATCGGAATAATACCCAAGGCAAAGCAGCCAGTCCTTCACTAGACATCTCTACATTTTGGATTACTCCCAAATCAAGTCTGCTAGAGCTATTACTGGCACATACACTATTGATACTTTCATTTTCTTGACCTTTTTTACTGATACAAAGCACGAATGGCATAGGTGACAACTTTTGTGCCACTAAACGACTATCATTTAAGGTACCACTTCGGATAGAGATATCGATTGCATTACTGATCATATCAACATATTGATCATTAAAACTGACCTCTAACTCAATGTCAGGATAGGTCTTTTTAAATTGACTCAACATCGGCAGCATATACACGCGCCCATACGATACTGGCAGATTGATTTTAAGCGCACCACTGTAACTATTGTTGGCCGATTTCAGCTCGTGTTCACATGATTCAAGTTGTTGATAGAGAGAGCCGACAGTATCGGCATATTTCTGCCCAGCTGACGTTAGACTTAATTGCCGAGTAGAACGATAAAGCAACTGCAAACCTAACTGCTCTTCTAATCTTTTAATCGCTTTGCTGACTGTTGAGGGGTCTGTGGCATGCTTTTTAGCTGTTGCAGAAAAGCTTCCCGTTTCAATCGTCGACATAAACAAAGCAATGGTTTTAAATTTATCCATGGTGCTCTTATACACAAACCTATTAATGAATTATATTCACCAATATAATTCATTATCAGCACTTCTGATAACAATAATTTGACGTAAACTAGCTTTAATTACAAAAGCTAGCTATCAGAACTTATTAATAATTAAACAAATACCTTTAAAAAGTGAGCTTTATATCACTATCTATAAATAAGTCACTTTTAACTTTCAACCAAAAACAGATATCCAAGGGATCTCTTATGTTTATGCTCAAACGACTTTTAATGTCCATCACTCTCACATTACTTATCAGCACCGCTTCTTTGGCGCACGCCAGTAATCTGTCAAAACAATTATTGACTATGCCAATGACCCTAACCACGGGAGAAGTCGTTACCTTAGAGCAATACCAAGGTAAAAAACCAGTCTATTTAAAATTTTGGGCTACTTGGTGCAAACCCTGTATTAAGCAAATGCCTCATTTTGAAAAAATTAGCCAACAACATGGTGATGATTTAGCCGTCATCGCTATTAATTTAGGTATCAATGATAATTTAGCGGCAGTACAAAAAGTACAAGAAGAATTTAATTTGTCAATGCCTATGGTTATAGATACCAAAGGTGATTTAGCGCAAGCATTTAGATTACTTGGTACTCCGTATCACTTATTGTTTGATAAGCAAATGAACTTAGTGCACCTCGGCCATAAAGCCGATTCAGTACTTGATAACAAAATTGCCCTTATCAGCGACACAAAAGAGTTAGACTTATTGGCCAACAATGCGATTGTCGAAACTGAAATGCCACTGGACTTAGGACTCGATGACAGTAAAACACAAGCTTTTTTGTTTACCGCTACTTGGTGTGATTGGTACTTTAAAGACTCCCGCCCCGCCGCATCAAAGCAATGTATAGCGGCACAAAACTCAGTCAATACCTTGAGCGAAAAATTTAGCAAATTCGCATGGCAAGGCATCATTTCAAGACTGTGGACGGGTCCGACTGAATTAGCTAATTACACCAAGAAATATCAGGTTAAACATCCCATTGCGATTGACGTTAGCAACAGCATGTTTCATCAATTTGAAATTAAAGAATTTCCGAGTTTAGTGGTGGTAAAAAATGGTGTTATTATATTAAAAACGTCTGACTTTTCTGAACCCAACTCTTTAGCAAAACAACTATCAAAGCTTTAAACAGCATAAGTACTCGCAAAGATTAAAGTATATCTCCAATCAAACTATAGGTTTGTTCATTGACTTAACAAACCTATAATAAACCTTCACATAGCCAATCTTCAAAAAAGTTCTATGATAAAAACAGACCTAAGATAAAATCGACTGCTTCCTTAGATTTTACTAACGTTCAAGCCCTCTTCACTGCTACTTTTACATCCCCCTTATTATTGACCGCAATAACACTATTTCTCTGTAGTGAGTTTAATTTCTCCCGTCCATCGCTTTTCTCCTACTTTCACCAGTAAACATAGTTGCTGAACACTATGTAACACGTAAAATATACCTTTAACTGATGACTTGTTTATTTTTGAAACAATCATTGCATACGTATTCAATGTGTTTGGAGCACCAAGCTACGCTTTGAATACGTATGCAACGACTATCCATCAGTAATTTGCCCCTTTATATTAAAGTTGTTCACAAATAATAACCGATCGATACATGTGACCACATAACTACACACGAAAAACACAAACATATAATTATTAGGCTAAATGGAAGTTAGCTTATAAAATTAATCATGGATGGCTAGGGGAGAATATTCAATGCTACATTTTAAACCAAGCAAAATGACGTTAGCTTTACTTTCAAGTGGCTTAATGGCATTAAGCACTGCAAGTTTTGCTGCAGAAGAAGCTAAAGCTGCAGACAAAAGTGCAGAAGAAGAAGTTGAAGTAATTCAAGTAACAGGTATTCGTGGCAGCTTACAAAGAGCACAAGCGATTAAAATGAGCTCAAACTCAATTGTTGAAGTTATTTCTGCTGAAGATATCGGTAAATTACCTGATACCAGTGTTGCCGAATCATTAGCCCGCCTTCCAGGTGTAACGGGTGAGCGTCGTAACGGTCGTACCAGTGGCCTATCTGTACGTGGTTTCAACGAAAACTATGTTGGTACTTCATTGAACGGTCGAGAGTTACTTGGCATGGGTGATAACCGCGGGGTTGAATTTGATTTATACCCAACGGAAATAGTCTCTAATATTGTGGTATATAAAACACCTGAAGCCGGTCTTATTTCACAAGGCATTGGTGGCACAATCGATTTACAAACCGTGAGTCCTTTAAATTCAGACTCCTCAATGACAGTTAATGCTGTGTATGAACAAAATGAAAAAGACTCTGCTAACCCAGATTATGATAACAACGGTCACCGTTTATCGTTCAACTTTGTTGATCAATTTATGGATGATACCTTAGGTCTTGCTTTAGTTGTTTCATCACAAGAAACACCACGTCAAGAAGAAAATTTTCGTGCTTGGGGTTATGCCGATACACCTGATGGTGACAAAGTTTTAGGTGGCCATGATTCTTTTGCTCGATCAGCAATGATGGAACGTGATTCTTTTGCTGCTATTGTTGAATATCAACCTAACGATCAACTTACCGTTAAGTTTGACGCTTTATATATTGATTTTGAAGAAAGTGATGTACGCCGAGGTCTTGAAGAAGGTGGGCCAGAATGGGGTGGTGCAACCTATACCCCAACATCAATAGAAGATGGTTTAGTGACTACTGGTTATTGGGATGGTTTCCATTCAGTTGTTCGTAATGATGCCAGAACACAAGAGTCTGAATTAACTACTTTTGGTTTAAATGTAGAATATGCTTTAAATGACAATTGGTCTACTGTACTAGATTTATCAATGGGTGACGTTGATAAATCAATTATTGATCTAGAGAGTTATTCAGGTACAGGTCGTGCAGGTGTTGATGGACGTCCAGCAGCGGCTCGTTCATGGGAAATGACTTCAACAGGTGTTATGTATAGCGCCCACCCAACACTTCCAGGTGTTGATTATACCGACGAGAGCCTTATACGTCTTGCTGGTCCTCAATCTTGGGGTGCACCAGTTATTGGCAGTGATGCACAAGATGGTTTTGTCAACCGTCCAGAATTTGAAGAAGAATTAGACAGTGTTCGCTTCGAAGTTAATGGTGTAGTTGAATACAGCATTATCAGTGGTATCAGCATGGGTGTGAACTATTCTGAGCGTTCTAAATCTAAGATTAATGAAGGTGATTACCTAACGTCTCCAGAATATCCTGGTGATGGCGCCATTCCTAATGTATTGGGTGTTGCCGATTTAAGTTTTGTTGGTATAGACGGTGTTCTTGCTTATGATAGCTTGGGTCTTTACCAAAGTGGTTATTACACCGCTACAGAAGCTTCTTTAGTGCAAACTGACCGTTTAGGCGATACCTACACCGTTAGTGAAGATATGTTAACTTTATACGCAAAAATTGATTTAGAAGCTGATTTCGCTGGCATTTACATGACTGGTAATTTTGGTATTCAATACATTGACGTTGACCAATCATCAACTGGTTTTTCTACCGTGGAAAATGCAGATGCTTACGTAGTTGCAACACCTGTAAGTGGCGGCGCTTCATATTCAGATGTTTTACCGACATTGAACTTGAACTTTGAAATTGCTGAAAATCAATTTATTCGTACTGGTTTATCAAAAGTGCAGAGTCGCCCTCGTATGGATGATATGCGTCCTAACGCTCGTGCTACTTTTGCTTATAACGATAATAATATTCAAAGCTCTAATCCAGAAAATGGTCCTTGGACCGGTAGTGCTGGTAACCCAACATTAAAGCCGTTAGAAGCTAACCAGTTTGATGTTTCTTATGAGAACTACTTTGCTGAAGATGGTTATTTTGCAGCAACATTCTTCTATAAAGACTTAACTAACTGGCACAGAAAAACCGATGCGTTAACAGATTTTTCTGATGTATATATTCCTGAGATACATCAAGACTCTAATGGTGATGCTCCAGCAACACTTATGGGTTTTGTTGATACCACAGAAGATGGTTTAAAAGGTTTTGTTCGTGGTTACGAGCTACAAGCCAGCTTGCCTTTACGCATAATGCATGACTCTTTAGAAGGTTTTGGTTTAGTAGTAAGTGGAACATTCTTAGACGGCAAGCTTGATGATGGTGGTAAAGTACCAGGGCTTTCTGAAGAAAGTTACTCATTAACGGCTTACTATGAAAGCAATGGTTTTGAATTCCGTATTGCTGGTACAAAACGTGATAATTTCTTAACTGAAACACGTGGAACTAGTCTTGCCTTGCAAGCGACGGAAGATTTGGGTGCTGAAATATGGGATGCACAAATCAGTTATGACTTCGATGAATCTGGCATAGAGTCATTAAAAGGATTACGCGTTTCATTCCAAGCTCAAAACCTTACAGACGAAGATACTATTCAAGCTGAGTCATCTGATGCGAGACAAATTACCTCTTACCAATCTTTTGGGGCTAACTACTCGTTAGGTCTTAACTACAAGTTTTAGGACATAGCCTTAGCTTTTAGTTTATTTAAATTAAACCTGTCAGTGTACTGACAGGTTTTTTTTTAAGTGACTTTTGCACTATAAAACAGTTAGGGTCGGTAGGACTTACATTTTTAGTTCTGCTATTGACTACTATTCAAAGTAACAGCATTGGATAGTGTAATGTAGTGCAAAATTCATTTTATTTAGAAGAGTGACTCAAGCATGAATAATCCAATTAGAAAAGTAGTGGTATTAGGTGGCGGTACTTCAGGGTGGATTTCAGCCGCATTATTGAAAAAGATACTGGGTTCATCTATTCAGCTTGAACTGGTTGAGTCTGATGATATAGGCACTATTGGTGTTGGCGAAGCAACCATCCCCCCTATTCGCCATTTAAATAATGTATTGGGTATCAACGAAGCAGAGTTTTTACGTGAAACCAAAGCGACCATAAAACTAGGTATCAACTTTGAAAATTGGAAAAATAAGGGCCATAGCTATTTACATAGCTTTGGTGCTGCAGGAAAAAGCTTAGCCTTTTGTCACTTTCATCACCTATTAAAGCGCGCGAACCAATTAAACGATGATAGCCATTTATGGCAATACGATTTAAATTACTTATGCGCTAAAGCAGGTAAATTCGCCCAAATAAAAAGTAAAGACCCCATTATTGAATTACCCTACGCTTATCATTTTGATGCAGGCTTATATGCAAAATATCTTCGCAAGTTTAGTGAAAAATTGGGCGTCACTAGAACAGAAGGGTTAGTCGAGCACGTTGGACAGTGCCCTACTTCTGGACATATAACGTCTCTTAAGTTGAAGAATGGACAAACCGTTACTGGTGATTTATTTATCGACTGTTCAGGCTTTAGAGGTTTACTTATTCAAGAAAAACTTCGCACGGGTTATGAAGATTGGAGTCATTTGCTGCAATGCGATAGAGCTATTGCAGTAGCTTCAGAACGATTAGACAAAACCTTACCTTATACCCGTTCTATTGCACATTCAGCGGGCTGGCAGTGGCGCATTCCACTGCAACACCGTAACGGTAATGGCTTAGTGTACAGTAGTAGCCATTGCAGCGATCAGCAAGCTATGGATACCTTAATGGGTAACTTAGACAGTAAAGTGATTGCTGATCCCAAGGTAATTAGGTTTCAAACAGGCCGACGTTACCAACAGTGGAACAAAAATGTCATTGCTATTGGTTTATCAAGTGGTTTTTTAGAGCCGCTTGAATCTACCAGTATTCACCTAGTGCAATCCGCGGTTGTTCGTTTAGTGCACCTCTTCCCTCATCAAGGTATTGATAACAGCTTAGTTGATGAATTCAACAAGCAATCAGCTACTGAATTTGAACAAATCAGAGATTTCTTAGTACTGCACTATCATGCTACGGAACGTACAGATAGTGATTTTTGGCAAGACATGCGTCAAATGAAAATACCAGATAGTCTCGCCCATAAAATTGAAATATTTAAACAAAACGGACGATTGTTTAGAGAGAAAAATGATTTATTCACCGACAGTTCATGGCTGCAAGTGATGTTAGGACAAGGTATCGTACCGCAAGATTATCACCCAATAGCGGATACAATGTCAGACGAAAAACTCGCTGAAATGCTGAGGAAGGTGAAAGAAATAAAGCAAGCACCCATTGATAAACTGCCCAGCCATGATGAGTTTTTGACCATGTATTGTCGTCAGTAGAGCGCCGTCAATAAACGATAAATAATGAACCTAACATGATGAACCTAACATAGTGAGCTAAATATGATAATTTCTCCCAGCAATAGCGCCTCCACAAATCCCCCAATAAAGCTTGTCATTGTTGGAGGAGGAACGGCTGGTTGGATGGCTGCTAATTTATTCACTAAGAAATGGCCAAAGCACAACGTTGAAGTTACCTTAATACAATCTCCAGACGTCGGTATTATTGGTGTTGGAGAAGGCTCAACACCAACTTTGAAGCGTTTTTTTGAAATGTTAGATATTGAAGAGCATCAATGGATGCCTAGATGCAATGCCACATACAAAGTCAGTATTCGTTTTAATGGCTGGAGTCCTCAATCAGGGGTTGATAGTTATAGCCACCCTTTTCCTACCCAAGTTGATACGTTTACCTCACGCGCATTTCAAGTTAACTGTGCAACACGCCGCTTAGGGTTAGAAGTAAATACTCAAGCAGAAGATTTTTTATTAAACGGAGAGCTTGCTAAGCAAAATAAGGGGCCATTAACACCCAATAATTTTCCCTTTAAAATGGAGTATGGCTACCACTTTAATTCTCACCTACTTGGTGAGTTTTTAGCCGAGCATGCAGTCAAACAAGGGGTAACCTTAAGGCAAGAACATATCATTAATGTTGAGCGTCACCCTAATGGAGATATTGCTGCCGTGCAAACAAAAGCAGGCGAGCGCATCGCCGGAGATTTTTTCGTTGATTGCACCGGATTTTCTTCAGTGTTAATGCAAAAAACACTCGGTGTCACATTTAATAGTTTTAAAGAAAACTTATTTAATGACTCCGCTGTTGTTATGACAACAGAGATGACCGATGTTGTGCCAGTAGAAACGGTATCAACGGCGCTTTCTACCGGTTGGTGTTGGAAAATCCCATTAGCTAATCGCTTTGGTAATGGATATGTTTATAGCTCGGATTTTATTTCACAAAATGATGCTGAGCTTGAATTTAGACAACATTTAGGCACTGTAGAAGATAAACAAGAGTGTCGTCATTTAAAAATGAAAGTAGGTCAGTTGAGCCAACATTGGTCTCATAATTGTTTAGGCCTTGGCTTATCTCAAGGTTTTATCGAGCCACTTGAGGCCACCGCATTGCATTTAGTGCAAATCGGTATTGAGTACTTTATCAGTCAATTTGAAAAAGGTAACTTTAGTGCTCTTCATCGCGATCATTATAATCAATTTATGACCAGACGTTTTGATTGTGTCAGAGATTATATTGTTGCGCATTACAAACTTAATACCAGAGATGATAGTGAATACTGGCGTGCTAATAGAGAAAACTCAAATTTATCAGATTCACTAATTCAATTACTGAATGTTTGGTATAAAAGAGAAGATTTAGCGACCGAAATAGAACGTCAGAAATTAGGTGACCATTTTGACAGTGTTTCTTGGCATTGCTTACTCGCAGGTTATGGCGCTTTCCCCCCTTTAGCAGCAAATCAACCGGGTACAGGCGATTTATATAAAGATAAAAATATTAGCACTTTTCTCAATGGCTGCAGCCTAAACTTCAATAACCACAGAGAGTATTTAACAAAACCTTAGTACGATTGCCTCGAAGCAATTTATGCGCTATCGAGAATGTATAGTAGAATATAGTGAAGGTGCTAAGGATCATTAGCACCTACCCACTAAACTTATACCGTTAAAGTAATTTTCCCTACGGCTTTGCCTGAAGCAAGACGATCGTGCGCTTTTGCAACCTCCCAAATTGAGAAGTTGCTTTCATCAATAATCGGTGTGATTTTACCTGCATCGACCAAGGTTGCAATTTCAGTAAGAATACGGCCATGTGAAGCATGATTAATACCGTGGCATAATGGTATCAGCATTAAAACACTATGAAATGATAAGCTTTTCAGGGCTATTTGTAGTGGGTCTGCAATGGGTAAAATAGTCGCAACATGACCATTAAACTTGGCGGCTTCAAATGATTTGTCAATGTTATCTCCTGCAACAGTATCAAACACTTTATCAAAGCCAGCCCCATCGGTATAAGCCTGCACGTAGTCGGAAACGGACGTAGTCTTATAATCAACTAAGTTATCTGCACCCAGTGTTTTTGCTAGCACTTGATTAGCAAGAGAATAAGTTGCAGTCACAGTAGCACCCAATACTTTGGCTAATTGAATCGCAATATGACCAACGCCACCGATAGCACCATGAATAAGAACTTTATCACCTGGTTGCACATTCATTTTATCAACGAGTGCTTCATAAGAAGTGATAGCGACTAATGGCAGAGCCGCCGCTTGTTTCATTGTCAGCGTTTTAGGCTTTTTAGCCATTAGTAATGCATCAACCAACATAAATTCAGCTAACGCACCATCAACGCCATTAATACCACCAGCCATACCGTAAACTTCGTCCCCTACGTTAAAATCGGTAACACCTTCACCCACTTCACAAACAATACCGGCAACATCACCCTGTAATATTTCCGGTAAATTTGTTGACCAAGGTAGTTCAATTGAACGTAACATAGTATCGATTGGGTTCACGCTTGTCGCCTTCACTTCAACTACCATATGCCCTACTTTAGCGCTTGGCTTTGCTTTTTCTGCCAATTGGAACACGTCTGTAGAGCCAATTTCTTTAATTATCATCGCTTTCATAACTTTCTCTCTTTCATTGTATATTTGATTACATGCATAGTTGTCTGCATTGGTTTGACTACAAGTTTGCTTGCTCGTGTAAGTGTGGCTATTCTATCCATTGCTAATTGAGCAAACCATAACCTAATAAACAAATAACATTTGCCTTTTTAGCAACGCAAAGTTAGAGTAAGGACAATATAAATAATCCATATGCAACAGTCATTATGAGTTCATTGAATCGGTTACTGTATTTCAACAGTGTTGTTGAAACGGGTAGTATTTCTAAAACCAGTCAAATTTTTGATGTGCAGCCCTCCTCAATTTCCAGGCAACTCGCGGTACTAGAACAAGAGCTCGGCGTACGATTACTCAATAAAACAACTCGAAATACGGGGTTAACTGAAGCTGGGCATAAATACTACGAATACTCCCAACGTATTGTCTCAGAATTTGATGAAGCCAAAAGAGTCGTCAATGACTTACAAGAAGCGCCAAAGGGTAAGCTTAATATAAGTATGACAGTAGGTTTTGGTGAAAGTGTTGTACTACCACTGATTTCGAAGTTTATCTCGCTATATCCAAATATTGATATAGAACTGGAGTTAAGCGAACGGGTTGTAGATCTTGTCGAAGAAAATATAGATGTAGCGATTCGAAGCGGTCGTTTACCTGATTCAACCATGGTAGCAAGACAATTAACCTTAAATAATTTTCTTTTATGTGCAAGTCCTCAATATCTAGTTAACCACAGTACTCCGCACTCTCCTGAAGATTTAATAAATCATCAATGTATTCGATACAATTATTCTCGATGGAAGGATTGGTTTTTAATGGCGGAAGTAAAAACAAAACTGAACCTTAACAATGCCATTTCGGTAAACTCTGTTAACGGTCAAAAACAACTTGTTCTAAATGATGCAGGCCTCGCTTTAATTCCTTTATGGGCCATCAAAAATGAACTAGAAGATGGCTCGCTAGTTCAAGTCATGCCAGAGTATACTTTCAGCCCTTATGAAGAGTTGAGTGCCACCTATGCCATCTACTTAAAACGCGATATGATTTCACCAAAGACACGAGTTTTCTTAGATTTTTTAGTAGAAAACATTGTAAATATTGAAAGCTAATCCCCCTTGCTAAGGGGTTATTCTCTATTGTTTTCAACAAGTATTAAAGACGCACAGTAAGCGCATTGTTATTCATAACTAGTCCAAGCTATTTGAGAGTTTTCGTGATAATTTCTGAACTGTATTTGCTAACTATAATCGCTTTCATTGTATTGCTGATAACAGGCTCTATTGTCTATAGCACAGTAAAATTAGGCATATCACCAATGCCAAGCTCAACTAAATCTCACCTCGCGATGATGGAATTAATCAGTGAAACGGGTACAGGTACTATCATTGATTTGGGGAGTGGCTGGGGTAACTTTGTCATCCGTATAGCCAAAAGTTATCCGCAAAGGCAAATAGTCGGGTACGAGCTATCTTTTCTACCTTGGCTAACATCAAAATGTCTTAAAAAGGTATTGGGCTTACAAAACCTAACCTTACATAGAACCAATTTTTATCTGGCCGACTTATCTAAAGCATCCGTATTAATCTGCTATTTATTCCCTGAGGCGATGGAAAAAATCAGCCATAAACTACAAATAGAAAAAACTGACGTTAGTTTTCTTATCAGTAATAATTTTGCCCTGCCCGCGCGGCAAGCTTATAAAATGATACGGCTTAACGACTTTTATAAGTCTCCGGTTTATTTGTACAAAATTGGTAAAACAGAAACTTAAACTTAAACTTAAAAAATAATAACAACCTCATATTTTAAAAAATATATCTTGCTCAGCAAGTATTTTCCTCAAAATAATTGTCTAGTCATAATGATCACGAAAAATTAATTTTATCTCGCTTTAGAGCCTAGCTAACTTTGCTTTTGTCATAAATTAATAAGAACTTTCGTATTTCCTCTGAATAAAAAACAAACAATACATTGCAATTCTGACTGTAATGAGTTTAAATACCCCTAACCGACTAACTAGTCAGTCTACTTTATATATGTATACCTGCACATCCAAAGCTAGGTCTACAGCAGAATAAATACTAAGCTACTTGATCAATGGAGTTACCAATGAATATGTCAGAAAAAATGAATACAGAAATGCGTGATTTATCAAGCATACTTACTGGGCAGAAACAGGCATATCGCAGTGCTCCTGATCCGTCAGTTAACGAGCGCAAGGCACAGCTAACGGCGTTAAAAAGTGCCCTACTTTCTTTTCAAGATGACTTGGTCAATGCGCTAAATAAAGATTATGGGCAACGTCCCGCGCAAGATAGTTTAATAGCCGATATCATGCCTTGTATCGTCAATATTAATTACACCATTAAACGTCTTAACAAATGGATGAAACCGCAACGTCGTCATGCAGGGCTATTATTAGCGCCAGCAAAAGTTGAAGTGCATTATCAACCATTAGGCGTGGTAGGTATTATGGTGCCATGGAATTTCCCTGTCATGTTATCAATTGGCCCATTAATCACGGCATTAGCTGCTGGCAATAGAGCAATGATAAAATTGTCGGAATTTACCCCCAATACCAACCAAGTTATCAAAAAAATGTTAAACAGCATTTTTGAACAAAATACTGTTGCCTGTATTGAAGGTGAAGCCGACGTCGCAGCAGAGTTTTCTGCATTACCTTTTGATCACTTAATTTTTACTGGTTCGACGACGGTTGGACGCCATGTAATGCGAGCAGCGGCAGATAACCTTACACCAGTCACTTTAGAGTTAGGTGGAAAATCGCCGGTAATTATTGCGCCGGATATGCCAATAGACACCGCTGTTGAGCGCTTAATTTTTGGTAAGTGCTTAAATGCTGGACAAATATGTGTTGCGCCCGATTATATACTTTGCCCTAAAGAGCAAGTCGAAGAATTTATCCTCAGCTATCAAAAACAATTTCAAGCTATGTATAGCGATAAGCAACAAAACGCAGATTATGCCCATGTTATCAACTCAACACAACATAGTAGATTACTGTCTTGGTTAGATGATGCTGTTAGCAAAGGTGCAAAGGTCGTTCCTGCTAATGGGCAAGAAATTGTGCGTGATTCTCGTGCACTTGCCACACAATTAGTCACTGAAACTACTGATGATATGCTGATCATGCAACAAGAGATCTTTGGTCCTATTCTTCCAATCATTAGCTATGAAGATATTTCAGAAACTATTGATTATATTAATCAGCGACCTCGCCCTTTAGCACTCTATATTATGAGTTTTGATACCGAAACTCAGCAGCACTTATTAACTCAAACTCACTCTGGTGGTGTTTGTATTAATGAAACAATCTTTCATGTCGCAGCCGATGACGCGCCTTTTGGAGGAATTGGTGATTCTGGTATGGGGCAATATCATGGTAAGGAAGGTTTTTTAACTTTTTCAAAAGCAAAAACAGTATTGTCTCGAGGCAAGCTAAATATCGGGAAATTAGTACACCCGCCATACGGTGGGTTTATACAAAAACTAATGTTGAAGTTTTTCTTAAGATAATAGCAAACGTTTAACATTCAATGATACGATAATGATGTTATTTTCCTGTGTTCTATTGGCGCTATTCTATGGTTGAATAGTGCCAATACAAAATTAGTCCTCACTTCATTATTCACCGCCTTAACCCTATAATAAAGAGTAAACGCATATATGTCTGCACCGACAAACCAGCCTAAAAATAAAAGACAGCAGCTATTAGATGCCGCCTTAGCCTTATTTGTTAATCAAGGTATTTATGCAACATCGACTGCGTCTATAGCTAAAACAGCAGGTGTTGCCACTGGCACGCTTTTTCATCATTTCCCCTCAAAAGATGCCTTAGTGCTAGAACTTTATAAAAATATAAAACAAGAATTTGCCCTGCAAATAGCACCATTTAAACTCGATGCAAGTCAATTAGAACAACAAGCTAAAATTATATGGCAACAAGCAATTGAGTGGGCCTTAGCTAACGCTGAGCAGCAACAGTTTTGCTTACTCGTTATGCAATACCAGCCGCTTTCAGCTGAAACTAAAGCTCAAATATTTGCTGATGAATTTGGTTTTTTAAAAGACATTATGCTTTTTGGACAGCAACAGCAACTTATCGCTGATTACCCTATAGAACTGATGTTAGAAAGTGCCCATGGTCAGTTCCTCACCAGTAGCCAGTTTTTCATTAACAATAGCGATCTTGCCCAAGATACTCAATATCGCGAGGCTGCATTTAATCTTTTCTGGCAATCGCTCATTCGATAAACGTGTACCGCTTGTTATTGAACCAACGCAACTTGTGATTTATTATCATTTTTCGTTAATGGCTCAGTGCTCCTCTTTTCAGCCAAACACACTATAAAATTGCAGTTATTCTGAGTTTCTTCGACTCCATTCCCATCTAATAACGACTAAAACGCAGTTAAAAACGACGACCAAGCTTGTATATCTGTATTTTCCATATTTTTACTATAATCAATAACATTCTGTTGTTATGCTGCGCAATTATCAACTACGTTTAAGTAGTATAAGTAATTTCTGCCTGCGCGATAAGTGACTCCATTTTTATGTAATGCGCTTACTTAAATTCCGTAAAGATTATCTATCAAATATAGCCAAGAGAACCGCGTGTGATTACAACCCTCAAACCTTTTGTCCTACTACTAACCAGTGGCTTTTTATTAATGCTAGGTTATGGATTAAGCAACATTTTGCTACCAGTGCGTATGCAGAGCGATGGGGTGAGCATAGATAATATGGGTTTAGTCTTATCTATGTTATCTGTGGGTTTTTTGCTAGGCGCATATTACAGCCGTATCTTATTACAACGTGCTGGTCACATAAGAATATTTGCCATGTGTGGTAGTTTAACTTCAGTGGCCATTTTACTTTCAGGCCTCTACCCTGAGCCTTTAATGCTTGCTGGTATGAGAATAGTGACCGGATTTTGTATTGCTTGCACCAACGCCACACTTGATAGCTGGTTAAGCAATAGCGCCACTGAAAAAAACAGAGGACGCATACTCTCCATAAATCAGATGATGATAATGACAGCGCTATTTTCTGGCCAGTTTTTATTAAACGTCGCGCCAATTGATGATATTACCCTGTTTGTTATTTGCGGCATTTTATTTAGTTTGTCCATAACGCCCATCGTTATTAGCAGACAACAAGGCCCTCAAATTGAAGACAGTCAATCGATGTCTTTAATAACGGTTTTCAAACTATCTCCTTTGGGTGTGGTAAGTTGCTTTTATTGTGGGGTTCTGTATGCAGGTCTATTGAATATGTTGCCTATCTTTGCCAGTAAAAACGGCATTACAGATTTAGACTTGTCAATATTTATGGGAGCAGCTATCTCGGGTGCAATCATTCTACAGTTCCCTATAGCCTATTTATCGGATAAATTTGATCGCCGAAAAGTCATGTTATTTATGGTAGCGACGCTCATTTTATTGTGCTTATCGGTACCATTACTTATGTCAAAAGACATGTTCAAACTAACCTTATTAGTGATTGCACTAATCACTGGCTTGGTTGCTTGCCTTTACCCCATGAGCATGTCTGAAACGTTTGATAAAGTACTAAAAGAGCAAATTTTATCGGCAATGAGTTCACTATTATTGATCTATGCATTGGGTAGTATTTTAGGGCCTTACCTAGCTTCTGTTGTTATGGATTCCTTCGGTAGCAGTGCACTGTTTAGTTTTATGAATGTGGTCGCTTTAACGCTATTATTCTTTATAATTCTTCGAATGAAACTACGACAATCTTTACCCCTCGATGAGCAAGAAAGCTTTATCATGCAAACCCCCAGTGGCGTCGTATCAGAGCTGGATCCTCGTACACACTACGCAGAGGCACAATTTGAATCAACTCCAGAAGTGGAAGTTGCGATTAGCTTGGCCAATAAAAACCCATCAGCTGCCGTCAATATGGTTAAAGCACTAGTGCTAAGGGACCCTGATAATGCGTCGAATTTAGCCGCTGCATTAAGTACCATTGAAGCGATAGATATAGGTAAACTATATGCAGCTATAACGTCGGCAGCTCCACAAATGAGTATACATATAGCTGAAGCCCTAACCAATGCTTCCCCTGAGCAAGCAGATCAGTTAGTTGATTGGATCACCTCGGAATACCCGGATCAATTTACTAACATTGTGGTTGCAATTGCTAATGCAATGCCAGATAACGGTATTGATTTAATGGAGTTAGCCGCTGAAAATATGGCGGAAGAATACCCCAGCGAATTATTAGAAATGACTGAAGAGTACATGACAAGCCTATCTGATTCTTTAGAGGCAATGCGACCCGTTGATAGAGTTGCGGCGGCGTCAGAAAATACGGCAACCGAGCTCTATAATCGTTTAACAGATGTTTCTCCAGAGCAATCTGCGGAGCTCGCTCTTACCGTTTCAGAGTCTCTACCTGAATCGTCTAATGATGTTGCTGAAGCTTATGTTCAGAACTTGATTGACAGTGAAAGTGAAAATGAGACTGAAAACAACAGCGAACATGAAAATGAGCAAGTATTCTCAGAAGATGCCCTAGAAAATATTGAGTCTGCTGCAAGTAATTACATTAATCATATCGTTGAGAATATTCCTGAGCATGCTGTTGATATTGCGAGTACTTTCGTTGACTCTTTTCCTGAGGTGGCCTCAGATATGCTTGAAATATTACAAAATTCAGATGATATTGAAGATAGCGAATTAAGTATTTCTATCGATGATAAACCATTACAAAACATTGTAGAGCAGCAATTACAAGAAGCGGTGCAGACGCAATCTGATGATAATGAGCAAAACAGTTAAAATTGGCTGGATATAAAGCTGGGGTCATATAAAGCTGGCATTTATTTCGACACCTGTCGAGTTTGAGTTATTGAACTCTCTAGATAATATATTCCTATTACTTGTACGCTAACAAATAATAGGAATAAGTAGACTTACATCACGACTACATAGCTAATTCAATTGATAAATGGCAAAACTCAGTGGCGCTATTTCACCAACCTTTCCAGATTCCATTGAACGATAAAGCAAGGTGGTTTCTTTAACGCCAGTTTTCTCTAATACCAGCTTCAAACTTTGCGCATTTTTTGCTGTATTAAAGACAACCAATAGATTTTGCGCCTTAGCTTTAGTTGTTGCTTTCAATTGACGTGTAATGGCAAAAATACCCGCTTCATTTTGGGAATATACCACGGCCTGCTCACCAAAACGTAACGCTGGATATTGCTGATATAACTGGGAGTATTTAGCAAAACTTTGATAAAAAAGGTGATTTGTATCAAAGTTATCATCGGCTGTAGTCTTACTTGTTGCCAATAAATCATCGTCATTATAGCTAGCAACGAATGAAGGCATCATATCTTGTCGTGAAGCTTGATCACCACCATCACCAACAAAGCCTTGTTCATCGCCATAGTAAATGACCGGTACACCACGACTAAAGAACATCATAGCGTGCGCCAATAAATTACGCTGAATTTGTGCTTGTTCACTATAGTTATGAGGACTTTGTTTCAGAGCATAAGCAAAGCGACCCATGTCATGATTACCGGTAAAGTTCACAAGTTGATTCGCATTAGTATTACTAATATATTTATGCTCAGTATTATAAAAATGATCTTTAGCGAAAAGTTGTGCCAATACATCAGTTCCCTGCTGTTCAACCAAGGCTTTAGTCATCGCGCCTTGAAAAGCAAAATCTAATACTGAAGGGATTTTTGCCTCCGTGGTAAAGCGGCTTAATAATTCGGGTTCAAAACTATAAACTTCACCAAACATAAAAAAGTTATCAATGCCTTGTGATTTAGCATGGTGCAATAGGGCTGGAGAGAATTGCTGCCAAAACTCTATATTGACATGTTTAACAGTATCAATACGAAAACCATCAGGTTTGAACTCATCAATAATGTCCTGGTAAATAGCAATCATGCCATTCACAACACTCGATTTTTGGGTATATAAGTCATCCAGACCAGCAAAATCACCGCGCACCGAGCTCTCTCCTCGCCAAAATGAATCACCTTGGTTGTGATAAACATCGATATCATTAAGCCATGCAGGATACTTTAGCGCTTCTTCACCTGTAGGAATGAGTGGAGTGTAATGCTTGCCTTGAGCAATTTGTGCCATTGAAATAAATGGACAACCATTGCCTTTTGTCACATCAACTATCCAACCCAAACCGTCTTCCCCATGACACTCTTTGGTCTTGATCACATCAGCGGTATGGTTAGTAATAATATCAAAAAATACTTTTATATTACGTTTATGAGCTTGCTCGATGAAGTTTTTTAACTCGGCATTGCTACCTAGGTGTGGGTCGATTTCGGTAAAGTCTAATATCCAATAACCGTGATACCCCGAAGTTCCTGCTTGCATAGCGCGATTACGCAGAATCGGCGTTAACCAAATAGCACTGACGCCCATATTATCAAGGTAAGGTAATTTTTCAGTCAAGCCTGCTAAATCACCGCCGTGATACATACCTTTATGCGTTTTATCTAAACCACCACGGGATACTGCACGCTTTTTATCGCCCTTGGCAGCACCTAAATCATTGCTAGTATCGGCATTGTAAAAACGGTCCGGTAAAACAAAGTAAAAGACCTCATCTTGAAACTTTCGTTGCTGATAGGGTGCTAATTTAGCCGCTTTGGCACTATTGCTCGACTGTGAATCATTACCTTTAGCCTCACAATTTAATGAAGTGAATAAACTAAAGGTTACTGCAATAAAAATAGCATTTATAACAAACATTTTCATGATATCGGTCTCTTATTGGTCTTTATCGGTATTGTCTATGGCCTAACTAACATGGGTAAAGTTAACGTCTTGGTCTTACTTGTTGCATAGCACCTGCAATAGCATTTACCGAGTCTTGCTGCCAAAACTCCTCCAATGAAACAGGCAGTTTTTGTCGCCAATTAGGGTGCTGGTCAATAGTGCCAGGGATATTTACTTGCTCAGCTATTTCTAAGGCATCTTCTAACGGAATTAACTGAATATGACTTGGCGCTTGTGCCATGTATTTTTGCACCGCTACAGATAACTCAGTGTTCATTTTCGCAGGAGCTTGTTCTGGCTCCTTACTCAAATCAATGACATTGAGATCATCCAATGCGGCAACAAGTAGGCTTCTATCTTCAATTCTAGCACTACGCTCTTGTTGTCCCATTTCTTCATTAGGATATAAATCAAGTTCTTGACGCCACTCTAAATCACGACCCGTCCACCAACCGGCCAGCGTTGGTAAATCATGCGTTGAAACAGTTACCATGGATTGTGCCGGATATAGCTCTGGGCGCATAAAGAAACCAGAATCCCAACGTTCAAAAAATAACACCTTGTATGAAAGTAAACCTGCCGCCGCCATGATTTCGCCAAAGCCATCAGGTACAGTGCCTAAATCTTCACCAATAACCACACAAGCTTCGCGACGCGATTCAAGCGCAATAATGCGTAAAATATCTTCAAGCGGGAAGGTAATATACACCCCTTCATCAGCTTTCATACCCGGCGCTACCCAGTATTGACGCATTAACCCCAAGATATGGTCAATACGTAATGCACCCGCATACTGCATATTGCTTCGTAATGCTTTTACTAGCGGTAAATAACCTTGTTGCTTTAATGCCACAGGGTTAATCGGTGTTAAGCCCCAATCTTGCCCTAAGGTATTCATGGCATCGGGTGGTGCGCCAACAGCAGCGCCAGACACATAAACATCTTTATCGCACCATACATCAACGCCTGAGCCGTCACAACCTACGGCTAAGTCAAGATACAAGCCTACAGGCATCCCTTGATCTTCTGCTGCTTGGGCGACCGTCATCAATTGACGGTGAGCAAGCCATTGTAAAAAAGCAAAATAATTTATGCGTGTTGCATGACTTGTTTGAAATGCTTTCACTTCATCACTGCTGGGGTCTTGATATGCCGCTGGCCACATTTTCCAACCGTAGGCATTTTCATCTTGAGCTCTAAAGTGCTCATACAAGGCATCGAAGGTGGTTAAAGACAGTAAGTCATCACCTTGTGCAGCTTTAAAACCTTCAAACTCATTCAATAGTGCTTTATTGGCTTTAGTATTAAAGTCTTTAAATAATAGCGCTAAAATTTGATACTTCACATCAGCAACGGCTGGATAATCAATTAATTCCGCCCCCTTAGCAAAAGCGAGTTTTGATTGAAATTCATCACTTTTAAAGCATTGTTGTGCTGCCAGACAATCATCATAATTTGGCACTTTAGTGACATCAATATACATGACATTTAAAAAACAACGACTTGTTGGCGAATATGGGCTGCGATGGGCAGGATTATTTGGATATAGGGGATGCAAAGGGTTTAAACCAATCGCTGAAACACCTTGCTTGGCGGATTTTTCAACCAAGCCGAGTAAGTCACCAAAATCTCCCATGCCCCAGTTATTTTCACTTTTTAGAGAATAAAGCTGCGCAGCATAACCCCACATTTTATCGTTCGATGCTTCTTGTGGGCTATAACAAGTTTTCGGGGCAAAAATTAAATGGCAACTTGTCTGTGTTCCATCATAAGTTACAGATAACTGATGATAACCTTGCGTCAAATTAGGTAAATTTAATTGGTACTTAGCAAAGTGTTCACCATCTAAATGCGTTTCATCAAGCTTAACTAAGCAACTTAAAACGAGCTCTTCATTGAAAACTTCACCTGTTTCAGTTGTTATACGCCAATCAAGCCTATCATTTGCAGTTACCTTGATACTGATTACCAACGAATGCTCATGCTCTTCACATTTAGCTATATGTGTGGCAGGTAGCATATTACGCCATTCCTGCTCATTTAATAATTTAATCTGTGGCTCGATGATGTCATCAGTGGATAGATCATAACCCATCGCTTTAAGCAGCGCATGGCGAGCTTCATCTTTAGCAAAAACTTGATTACCGTAGCTGTCAGTATAACTTTGATGAAAGCCAACTAATTGTGCTAGTTGTTCTATTAACTTGGCACTTGTTTGGGTCTTGTCATGTAAAGAATCGGGTGAATTGTTATGTAAAGTCATAATATGATTACTCTCTATCTTCATTGCTCACAGAGATGAGCTGATTAATTCTTATTTTGTTTGTTTGTTTACTTTCGGAAAAACTCAACACCACGCAACTGTGTGCAGCTGCGGTAATGCATGTTTTAGTGATATTTTCACTCTTAATTTCATTGAAAACACCAAGAGGTTCAGCCGTATTTAGCAATATTTGCCAATAGCCATCAAGATCAGGTAAGGCGTAGTTAATATCACTTTGATGTGCATTAAAGATGATCAATAAAGCATCATCTTTGGGCTGTCCTAGCTGACAATACTCACCAAAAACGGTGTCTACAGCAGGTAAAACTTCACTTTCAGTATCAGCCAGCAGCATAGACACACACTTAATTGAATTGTTATGCCAGTCACTTTCTTGCATTAACTGTCCACGACAATTAAGCCAGCTAATATCAGGAAGTCCGGTCTTTTTTGATACTCTTTTACCGTGCTGATAATGAGTTCGATTGAGTAATGGGTGCTCTTTTCGTAAATGAATTAAACGTTTTACAAACTCTTTTTCTGCTTGGGCTTCGCTGTTATGCCAGTCTAGCCATGAAATTTCATTATCTTGGCAATAGGCATTGTTATTACCTTGTTGAGAGTTCGCCATCTCATCTCCCGCAAGCAACATTGGCGTACCTTGAGAAATGAATAAGGTGGTTAATAAATTACATTTTTGCTGTTGGCGAAGTTGATTAATGATCTCATTATCAGTTTCACCTTCAACACCAAAATTACTACTAAAATTACTGTGATGACCATCTTTATTTTGCTCACCATTAGCATGGTTTTGCTGTTTTTCGAAACTGACTAAATCATGTAGAGTAAAGCCATCATGAGAAGTAATAAAGTTAACGCTAGCGCTAGGACGACGGCTTGATACCCCTTGAGTACGTGGCTCAAAAATATCACTAGATCCATGTATCCTAGCCGCAAAATCTGATGCCATACCTTCATCACCACGCCAAAATCGGCGGCAGGTATCACGAAACCTGTCGTTCAATTCCATCCATTGATTTGGAAAACGTCCCAACTGATAACCTCCCTCACCAATATCCCATGGCTCAGCAATTAATTTAACTTTTGCTAAGACAGGATCTTGTTTTAAGGTGGAAAAAAAGTGGTTATTGGCACAAAAATGGTGCTCTCCTCTGCCTAGCACTGGCGCTAAATCAAAGCGAAAGCCATCAATTCCCATGATTTCAACCCAATAACGTAAGCTATCAGTAACTAACTGTAATACTCGCGGATGAGCAATATTGAGCGTGTTTCCACAGCCAGAATGGTTGACATAGAAACGTTTGTCTTCGGGACATAAACGATAGTAACTAGCGTTATCTATGCCTTTAAAGCTTAAGGTTGGTCCCAGCTCGTTGCCTTCTGCGGTATGGTTATAAACCACATCTAAAATAACTTCGATACCGGCTTGGTGAAAGGTTTCCACCATATTTTTAAATTCACTGATCTCTCCGCTATGACAATAACTAGGCTGCGGCACGAAAAAGTTTAAACTGTTATAACCCCAGTAATTACTAAGCCCTTTTTCACGGACAAAAGCCTCATCTAAAAAGCTATGAACAGGCAACAACTCAACGCTGGTAATGCCTAAATCACGTAAATATTGGCACACTTCCGGCTGAGCGAGTCCGGCAAAAGTACCTTGCAATTCAACAGGCACATCCGGGCGTTGCTTGGTAAAACCTTTAACATGCATTTCATAAATAATAGTGTCACGGTGCCGTACTTGCGGGTGAGACTCACACAAAGAAAGTGGTTTTATAGCCACACATTTAGGTAAATATGCCGCGTTGTCGCGAATATCTAGGGTTAAATCTGACTCAGGGCAATGTTCATCAAAAGCATAATGCGTATTAGAGGCAATAAAATCTCCCGCTAATTGTTTAGCGTAAGGATCTAATAATAATTTGTGTGGGTTAAACCTATGTCCTTCATGAGGTGCAAAGGGACCATAAACTCGATAACCATAAAGAGCGCCTTCAGGTAACCCTTCAACAGAACCATGCCAAACTTCATCAGTAAATTCTGGTAACTCAATACGCTGAATTTCATTTTTCCCTGAGGCATCAAATAAGCACAATTCAACTTTCTCTGCATTAGCTGAAAAAAGCGCAAAGTTAACACCATGCTTATGCACCGTTGCTCCCAAAGGATATGAACGACCAGAATTGACTCGTAAAGGCTTCTGCTCTGCTTTTGAAATTTTTGCAGGCTCAGTGATTTGAGTCTCAGTAATCTTACTGCTCGGTTTTGCTGCAGCCATTAATTATCCTGCCTTGCTAATGAGAAAATAACCGTACTTAACGGCGGCACTGTAATAGTGATGTATTGCTCTTGTCCTTGACACTGTCTAGAAACGCTTTCAACCCCTCCTAAATTACCTTGATTGCTACCGCCATAAATTTCAGCATCGGAATTTAGAATTTCTTGATAAAAACCAGTAACAGGCACACCAACTTGATAATTTTGATGACACTGTGGTGTGAAATTACAAATAACAATAACAGGATTGCTCTTCTTTGAAGGGCTGTCTTCACCATAACGAACAAAGCTATAAATTGATTGTTCGCTATTGTCATGCTCTAACCAAGCAAAGCCATCATGCATGCAATCTTTTTCATAAAGCGCAGGCGTTGTGGTATAGACCCTATTTAAATCTTTAACAAGGCGTTGCACACCACTATGCCAGTGAGAATCAAGTTGCTGCCAATCAAGTTCACCATCATGATCCCATTCTTTTCCTTGGGCAAACTCACACCCCATAAAGAGTAGTTTTTTACCCGGATGTGCCCACATAAAACCATAATAAGCACGCAAGTTGGCGAACTGTTGCCAAGTATCACCAGGCATTCTTGCTAAAATTGAGCCTTTACCATGTACCACTTCGTCGTGACTTAATGGCAGTACAAAGTTTTCATCAAAGGCATATACCAAACTGAAACTTAATTTGTCGTGATGGTATTTTTTATTAATGGGATCCTCGCCCATATATTGCAAGCTGTCATTCATCCAGCCCATATTCCATTTATAGCCGAAACCTAAACCGCCTGAGTCTGTAGGGCGTGATACGCCCGGCCAAGAGGTTGACTCTTCTGCCACCGAAAATGTGCCCGGATATTGGCTATATAATTCTTCATTAAAACGTTGTAAAAACGCCACCGCTTCAAGGTTTTCACGGCCACCATGAATATTGGGCAACCACTCCCCTTCTTTGCGGCTGTAATCTAAGTACAACATTGAGGCAACTGCATCAACACGAATGCCATCAACATGGAAGTTGTCTAACCAATGCATAGCGCTAGCACGTAAGAAGTTAGCAACTTCAGTACGACCATAATTATAAATTAAAGTATTCCAATCAGGGTGAAAGCCTAAGCGACGATCTTCATGCTCATATAAATGCGTGCCATCAAATTGCGCCAAACCATGAGAGTCACTTGGAAAGTGTCCTGGCACCCAATCAATCAACAAACCAAGATTGGCTTGATGACAGCTATCGACAAAGTACTGAAAATCTTCTGGGCTGCCAAATCGAGCAGTTGGCGCAAACAAGCCTACGGGCTGATAACCCCATGAACCATCAAATGGAAATTCACTAACAGGCATTAATTGAATATGAGTAAACCCCATATCTAGTACATAAGGGATTAGTTGCTCGGCAAGTTCACGATAATTTAAATAATCACCATTATCTGCTCTTTTCCATGAGCCAAGATGTACTTCATAAATACTAATAGCAGCATTGCGAGCATTGCGATGAGCGCGCTCTGCTAACCACTTTTCATCTTGCCAAGGATAAGCTTGTTCATTGGCAACAACACTAGCAGTATCTGGTCGATATTGAGCTTGGCTGCCATAAGGGTCTGCCCTATTAGCAAGAGTATTGCCATGACTATCTTTTAGTTCAAATTTGTATAGGCTGCCTAATTGAATATTAGGAATAAAAATTGTCCAATAACCACTACGATTGCCATGATGAACAATATTTTCCATCGGATGAACTCGTCCATCCCACTGGTTAAAATCGCCAATCACTGATACCGAGCCAGCATTAGGTGCCCATAATGAAAAGGAGACGCCATTAACACTTTGCCCACTGTCATCAACAACTGACTTAGCATGAGCACCTAATATTTGATAAGGCTTTTGATGATTTCCTTCGTTTAATAGATGGATATCAAATTCAGTTAGTATAGCGTTTTCTGAAATAGCGCCAAAAGCAAAAGCATCTTCAATAATTTGAGTGTGCCCTTGTTTTGTAACTGCAAGTTGGTAGGCAAAAGGCTTTTTACGTCTTAATTTGGCAACAAAAAAACCCGCAGCATCAACTTGCGTCAATATAGCTAACGGCTTTTGCGTTTTCTTATCTATGATAGTAACGCTATCAGCATCGGGAATGAAGGCACTAATAACAAGTACATCTTTACCTGATGAATTAGGGGCAGTTAGCGCTCGCAAACCTAAGATAGAATGAGCAGCGCCATGACGTGCCTGCGCAATGGCATCAATGTCAGTCTGTTTGATAAAAGTACTGATTAGTACTCTTTTCATTATGCTAGTTTTTTTGCTCATATTTTTCCTTTACTTACTTTGTCATTTCATGCTGCTAAGCTAAAAAGCCTCGACCTACGCGTTAGCGAAAGGTCGAGGCAAGCCTCGACTATGCAATACTTACGATTTTGTTAAGTGCCAAATATTGTCGACATAATCTTCAATAGATCTATCAGAATTAAACTTACCCATCAACGCCGTATTTAAAATAGCCATACGCGCCCAACGCTTCTTATTTTGGTAAGCTTTACCAAGAGCAGAATGTGCATCAGAGTAGGATTGGAAATCCGCTAAGACTTTGTACGGGTCACCACCATCAAGGAAGCTATGCTTCAATGACGATAATTCTCCAGCATTGCCTGGTGTGAAATAATCGCTATCTAGCCAATCTAAACATGCTTTGATTTCACTATTAGTATGGTAATAATGGTGTGAGTCATAACCCTGGTTATCTAACGCTTTCACTTCATCAACCGTTAGGCCAAAGATAAAGATATTGTCATCGCCCACTTCTTCAGCGATCTCAATATTGGCACCATCTAAAGTACCGATAGTCACAGCGCCATTAAGGGCAAGTTTCATGTTACCTGTGCCTGAAGCTTCTTTACCGGCAGTAGAAATTTGCTCAGAAACATCGGCTGCGGGGATAATTTTTTCAGCCAAACTAACACGGTAATTAGGTAAAAACACAACTTTAAGCTTGTCTTTAATACGCGCATCATTATTGATTTTTTCAGCTATTTTATTGGTAGCATAAATAATTTCTTTCGCTAATTTATAACCTGGTGCCGCTTTCGCACCGAAAATGAATACGCGAGCTGGCATATCAAGCTCTGGATTTTCTAATAAGCGACGGTACAAAGCCAAAATGTGTAATAAGTTCAAATGCTGACGTTTGTACTCATGTAAACGCTTAATTTGCACATCAAAAATGGCATCAGGGCTAACAGAAACACCAGTTAACTCTTTAATTTCTTTGGTTAAGTTAATTTTGTTCTGCAGTTTTATATCCATGAATTTCTTCTGGAAAGGGGCATTATTTGCAAAATCAGCTAGTTGCTTTAAGCAGACTAAATCTTTCGCCCAATCTTCTTTAATCGTTTTAGATAACAGATTTGAAAGCAGTGGGTTACAAGCTTTTAACCAACGTCGAGGCGTAATGCCGTTGGTAACATTGGTTAATTTCCCCGGCCATAAAGCGTCAAATTCTGGAAATAAGTCCTGCTTAACAAGATCAGAATGAATTTGTGCAACACCATTAACTTTGTGGGCAGCAACCACACATAAGTGTGCCATTCTTACTTTACGCTGCTCACCCTCTTCAATAATAGATAAGCGGGTTCGCATCGCTTCATCGTTTGGCCATTTGGCAGCCACTTCATTATTTAAAAACGCCTCGTTGATTCGGTATAAAATCGTTAAATGACGTGGTAAAACTTTCACGAACAAGGCCACAGACCATTTCTCTAACGCTTCGGGTAATAAAGTATGGTTAGTGTAAGCAAACACTTTACGCGCAAGGCTCCAAGCATCATCCCAAGTCATTTCATGCTCATCAAGTAAGAGGCGCATAAACTCTAAAATAGCAATAGTTGGATGGGTATCATTTAATTGAATAGCCACTTTATCAGCAAATAAACTTAAGTTTTTCGCCTGATGTAAATCACCATGTTTTGCTTCAAAGCGAGCAATAATGTCTTTTATTGAACAAGCACAGAAGAAATACTGTTGAATAAAGCGCAGTTCATTACCCGCTTCATGTTCATCATTGGGATAAAGTACTTTTGAAACACTTTCAGCATGCACTTGGTTCTCAAGGGCATGTAGGTAGTCACCATTGTTGAATTTGTCCCAATCAAAAGCGCTATCGGCTCGACATTCCCACAAACGCAAAGTATTTACCGTTTCACTGTGATAACCAACAATTGGAATATCCCAAGGCACACCTTTAAATACTTTGCCAGCTTGCCATTTTGACTTCATGCTACCGTCAGCTTGCACGATTTGTTCAACATGACCATAAAGAGGAATGAACTGGGCTGACTCTGGACGACAGACTTCCCATGGGTTACCAAATTCACGCCACATATCTGGCATTTCGACCTGATGACCATCAACAAATGCTTGTTTAAATAAACCATGTTGGTAATGAATACCATAACCCATAGCATTGTAATCAAGTGTCGCTAACGAGTCTAAGAAGCAGGCAGCTAGTCGCCCTAAACCACCATTACCTAATGCTAAATCAGGACCCTGTTCACATAAATCAGCGAGATCAAAACCTAATGCTTTTAATGCTTTTTCAGCCGTATCATATAAATCTACATTGTGTAAATTGTTTGATAACAATCTCCCCATTAAATACTCAAGTGATAAGTAATTAACGCTTTTAGTATCTTTGGCAAGCTGACGTACTTTAGTTGCTTTCAATTTAGCTACAACGATATCTTGCAAGGCTAATGACGTTGCTTGCCAGTGAGCTGACTTAGTTTCTTCTTCATTAGCTATTTCACCTAAAGTAAATTGCAGGTGATGTTCTATTCGCGCTTTGAGTTCAGTTGCGCTGACAGAGGTATTTGCGGCTGAACTGTTAACAGCCGCTTTTTTAGCTGTGGTTTTAGTTTTAGTTTTAGTAACCATAAGTACTTCTTACTCTCATTTAATTAGATAATAAAAACCTATGTTCTGATTATGCCCATGTGAGCGATTAGGGCAATGAACTACATACGTATGCACAGCCGAAAGAGGCTGAAAAAGGCATGCATACGTATGTATTATGTTAAAAAGCCAAAATGAAATTAAATAACTTTAAAAAAGTATTTTGATATTGAAATAGCCAAAAAAGGCAAGGCATGTTGATGCTTTGCCTTTGCTATTGACCGTATAGATAATAAAAAGAGAGGTTATTGAGATAGAGATTTAACTAACTGAGTAAGAACTAAAGCTTCATTAAGCAATAAAAATGTCACACCATGGGTTGGTATTTCAAGCGTTAAGTCACTTTGCTCTGCCAGTACAGTGATGGCCTCTTTACTATGTGCATCTTGGCCCCCTCCCTTTAGTGATCAAAGCGATATTGATAGATTGGTGTTATTTCCTTGTTTAATAACACCAATATGGCTAGACGAACACTACCTGCTTGATAAACACGATAGAAGCTCGCTGTATTATCAAAAATAGATGTTAACCAAACTGAGGGAAAGCCCATATTTTTTTAATACACTGCGCGTTATTAAAACTCCCTTGACAATCTCCGCCTAAATAGCCGACATTCGCTCGTTTAGCATTTTCACCTATACTACCTTGGGGAAGCTTGTCTTGGGTAATTAATGACACAGTAAAAGTAGAAATGTAGCTAGCTTATGAGGCATAGTTCTTTTATGTGCCATAAAAGACATTTTCATTTTTACCTGGCTTTAGCTCGTTTAGGGCTAGTAGCACAAGCAGATAATAAACAAGACAAAAGCAAAGCGATTATTTTATCAAAGTAATGGCTTTTTGTCTTAGTAGATATTTGTTCTAACATTATATTGTCTCTATAGATATCATGAGCAAGATCATTCAATGCTAGAATTGACTAGGAGTACTAACCAGCATCTGCATACGTATTCAAGATGCTGGGATAAGCTGACAAGGTTACTATCACAGTAAATAAGTATTCAAATATTTAAGGAAAACATCTTGCGCTTCTTTCTATTGATAAAACAAGTATTGATAAAACCGATGTCTTGTTTATTAGCACTCGCTCTGCTTGCTCTACCTTCATTAGCATTCGAACAAGCGACTTACCAGAGTCATCAGCTAAAAAACAAAACCTTAACTGTAACGACAAATCAAGGACAAGTTAGCTTAAGTGCATACTCCGACTCTGCTATAGCCGTGCATTACTTATTTACTAACAGCAGTAATAAAGCCGATCAGCTCCCCTCTTATGCTATTAAAGAAAATGCAATTAAACAAGAATTCGACGTTAGCGACAATAAAAGTCAACTAACTATTTCTCTAGGTAAAATAAGCGCTGTTATTTCTAAAAGCCCTTTTAATATTAGCTTTTATCAAGATGAAAAGTTGTTGCTTGCAGAAGAAGCTGGCTTTTTTACTGACACTAGAATAGAAGATAAAGCACAACATCAGATACAGGGCTTTCGTTTTAATTTAAGTGAAAATGAAAAGCTATTAGGTGGTGGTGAACGTGTACTAGGCATGAATAGACGTGGTCATCTTATGCCGCTATATAATCGCGCGCATTACGGTTATGAAACGCAGTCAAATCAGATGAACTTTAGTTTACCTGCGGTACTATCGAGCAATAAATACATTTTGTTATTTGATAATTCAGCCAAAGGTTGGATGGATTTAGGAAAAACAGAACAAAACATCATGCAATTTGAAGCCGTATCAGGTCGTATGTCTTATCTGGTTTTTGCCGGCAAAACGTATCCTGAGCTGATCAATAATTATGTAGATGTTACCGGCAAGCAACCGATGCCACCTCGGTGGGCGTTAGGCAACTACGCATCACGTTTTGGTTATCGTTCTGAAGCCGAAGTTAGAGCAACCGTAAAGAAATTTCTTGATTTGGATTTTCCACTTGATGGGTTAATTCTAGATTTATACTGGTTTGGCAAAGATATTAAAGGCCACATGGGTAATTTGGTGTGGGATAAAGACGCCTTTCCTACGCCTGAAAAAATGATAAGTGACATTAAAGCACAAGGGGTGAACACTGTGTTAATCACTGAACCCTTTGTACTTAGCACCTCTGGTAAATGGCAAGATGCCGTTGAGCAGCAAGCATTAGCTAAAGATGCCCAAGGAAAAGCAAAGCAGTTTGACTTTTATTTTGGGAATACCGGTTTAGTTGACGTTTTTAATGACAAAGGTCAGCAATGGTTTAACAATATTTACCGAAAACTTTATCAGCAAGGTGTAGCTGGTTGGTGGGGTGATTTAGGCGAACCCGAAGTACACCCTAGTGATACATTACATACCCTCGATGATGGCAGTGTTGTTAATGCTGACGCCATTCATAATGTTTACGGTCATCAATGGGCCAAAATGGTTTTTGATAATCAACTTAAGATGAGTCCTGATCAGCGGCCGTTTATTTTAATGCGCTCAGGTTTTGCTGGTTCACAACGTTATGGCATGATCCCTTGGACAGGCGATGTGAGTCGTTCTTGGGGTGGTTTAAAACCACAAGTTGAGTTGAGCTTGCAAATGAGTGTATTAGGCATGGCTTATACTCACTCTGATTTAGGTGGCTTTGCCGGTGGTGATAAATTTGATCAAGAAATGTATATTCGTTGGCTACAATACGGCGTTTTCCAACCTATTTATCGCCCACACGCCCAAGATAATATTGCACCTGAAGTGGTATTTCATGACAAAATCACGCAAGATATTTTGCGAGAATACATAAAACTCAGATATAAATTGCTGCCGTACAACTACACTCTCGCCTATCAAAATAGTACTACTGGCATGCCGTTAATGCGTCCGCTCTTTTTTGAGCAACCGTTTAAAGAGAGCTCAGAACAAGCAGTTGAAAATAAGGATAACTTAGCGGTGTTTGATAACGCTAGTAGTTACTTATGGGGCGATGCTTTTCTAGTAACACCTGTTGTTTCAGCAAGTGTTAGCTCTGTCTCTGTAGATTTACCAGCCGGTATTTGGTTTGATTATTTCGCTAATAAAAATGAGCCGAGTAAAAAATACCTAGGTAATCAAACCATTGATTTACCTACAAGTTTAGAAAAACTTCCCGTACTAGTACGCGCGGGTGCCTTTATTCCTATGATAGATGATATTCAATCAACACAGGATTATGACGCCAGTAAATTAACCTTACATTATTATGCAGATGATTCAGTTCTTAGTGCTGATTATGAGATGTATGAAGATGATGGCAAAACTTATCAAGCGATTGAAAAAGGTTTATTTGAGTTACTACAATTTTCAGCTAATCAACAGCAGCAACAGTTGAGCATAAACCTTATCCGTGAAGGAAAAGGCTATAACGGCATGCCTAAAGAGCGTAACATGACTGTGGTTATTCATAATATCACGCAAGCACCGAGCAAGATTAAATTAAACAATAAAGTGATAAACAATGCTATTTGGCAAGATAAAAATAACACTTTAACCGTCACTTTTGCTTGGCAACATCAACCAATAACCTTAACGATACACTAAGTCATGAAAACAAATTTACCTCAAACTAAAGAACACGCCAATATCAATCTAATTGCCGATATTGGCGGTACCAACATTCGCTTAGCACTAGCAACTGAAAAGCTCTGCACAAATACACGTGACATTGACATTCATGCTATTGAGACCTATCAATGCAAAGAGTTTTCTAGCTTAGCAGATGTCATAGCGCATTATATTGAAGTTAAAGAACTCAATGGTTTGGTGATTAACGCTTGTTTCGCTATTGCCTGCCCAGTCGATAACGACTTGATTAGCATGACCAATTTACCATGGCAGTTCTCGCAAAGTGAGCTCAAACAAGCATTAAATTTACACACATTACGTTTTATTAATGACTACACTGCAATAGCCATGGCCATTCCTCTGCTATCCGAACAACAGAAGGTTAAGATAGGTGGCGGCGAAAGCATTGCCGGTAAACCCATATCAGTCTGTGGTCCAGGCACAGGATTAGGTGTTGCTAATTTAGTGCCATTAACTATTTCAGGCAATGAGCAATGGCACTGTATCAGCGGTGAAGGTGGACATATCGATTTTGCTCCGGTTAATGAGATAGAGCAACAAGTGATGAACTTTATCCATGGCATAAAAAAGCGTGTTTCTTATGAGCAATTATTATCAGGTTATGGCTTAGAGCAAATCTATCAGGCCTTATTATTTATTAATCATGACAAAGAAATTACCACCATTGAAGATAAACTTACTGCGAAGGATATTACCACTAAAGCACTTAATGGCACTTGTCCTGTGTGCGAGCAAACCCTAACGCTCTTTTGTGATGTGCTGGGTAGTTTCGCTGGTAATCTTGCCTTAATAATGAATAGCCAAGGTGGTGTTTATATTGCGGGTGGCATAGTGCCGCGTTTTATTGACTACTTAAAGGAGAGTGACTTTAGAATGCGCTTTGAAACCAAGGGCAGACTATCATGCATCACAGAGCAAGCCCCAACCTATGTGATTACTGAGCAGCAACCAGGGTTACTTGGTGCTGCAGCTTTTGTTCTGCAAAAGTAGCGCTATAGTAACTATACAGTACTGAATACGTATGTAACATCTAGTGGTGACTCGTTAAAATGCGTATATTAAAATTCTTGTTTTAGTTTTTTCGCTCACTAGCGTTTAAAGATAATTCAATACACGTTTGTTTAATGCCTTATTGGTATCGCACATTATTCTTGCTATTTTCCCACAAGAGTAATGTGCTTTTTTTAAAGGCAAGTACCGAAAAATTTAACAATAAGAGTGACCTAAGATGAGTGATACGAGTAATCAAAATCAACAAAAGCAACATAAACCACGTTTGAGTTTTTGGCAAATTTGGAATGTTAGCTTTGGTTTTCTAGGTGTTCAATTTGGCTTCGCCTTACAAAATGCTAATGCCAGTAGAATACTCTCAGACTTAGGCGCTGACTTACATTCTTTATCACTCTTTTGGTTAGTTGCCCCCATCATGGGTTTGATTATTCAACCCATTGTTGGCTCTGCTTCAGATAAAACGTGGAATCGTTTAGGCCGTCGAAATCCATACATTTTAGCAGGCGGTTTTGCCGCCGCTGTTGGTATGTTATTAATGCCAAATTCCGCAACATTAACAAGTTTTATCACACCACTCTTTTTTGGCGCTATGATGTTAGCGTTAATGGACGCCTCTTTTAACCTAGCATTTCAACCATTTAGAGCCCTAGTATCTGATATGGTACCGGCTGAGCAACGTAATGTTGGCTACTCTATTCAATCGTTTTTAATTAATATTGGTGCTGTTTTCGGTTCAATTTTACCGTTTGTTTTAACCAACGTCATTGGCTTAGAAAATACCGCTAGCACTGGTCAAGTTGCCCCTTCTGTAATTTGGGCTTTCTATATTGGAGCAACAGTCATGCTAGGCTCTGTATTGTGGACAGTATTACGCACCAAAGAGTACCAACCCGGTACTAATGGCTTAGCTGAATTAGAAGATAAAAAAGTAACTCAATCGCTAGGTAGTAAGTTAGCTGAGTTTTTCTCCTTAGTAAAAACAATGCCAACAACAATGAAACAACTTGCTGTAGTGCAGTTCTTCTCTTGGTTTGCCCTTTTTATTATGTGGGTTTACACCATGCCAGCGATTGCTCAGCATATCTGGGGCATAGATGCAAAATGGTTTGACCCTACCTATTTAGAGTCTGTCGGCACTATTCCAGAGCATATTGCTAAAGCTAAAGGCACTGCTGGTGATTGGGTCGGTATTATCTTTGCTGCTTACTCATTATTTGCCGCCATTGCTTCGATTTTCATGGCGAAAGTAGCCAATAAAATTGGCCGTAAATTAACCTATTCACTTTCTTTGCTGGCAGGTGGTATCGGTTATTTAAGTATTATGCTGGTGCATAACCCTGAGTTAACACTTGTTAATTTAGGCATAACCCAAATTTCAGTGCCGCAAGGTGCCGTATCATTATTTTTACCTATGATAGGCGTTGGCATGGCTTGGGCAGCGATATTAGCTATGCCATACGCTATTTTGGCCGGATCATTACCGGTGAAACAAACAGGCGTATATATGGGAATATTTAATTTCACCATTGCAGCTCCGCAGATAATCTCGGGCATTTTTGCTGGTTGGATTTTAACCGCGGTATTCGATAACCAAGCCATTTACATAATTATGCTGGCAGGTATTTCTATGATGTTAGGAGCGATTGCCGTGTACTTTGTTAAAGAAGATACCGAACAAGCCATAGTCACAGAGAAAGCTATGTCGGTTTAATAAATGCCTCCTAAAACACATGCTAAGGCATAACCTAAGATTTTTTTTGACCGGGCTTCTCTTGTAAACAACGTAAGAGAAGCCTTACTTTTTTAACTACCACAAGATTTACGAATAACTAACTCAGGTGGTATCAAGGTCGTTTTCACTTCTTCACCACTTATCATAGCTAGTAAAGTACTGACTAATAACTCCCCTGCCAATTGTGTATCTTGCTTCACTGTTGTTAGCGCAGGGAAAGTAAAACTAGCAATAGCAATATCATCAAAACCGACTAGAGCAACTTGCTCGGGAATATCAATATGATGTTCTTGTAATGCACGCATAGCACCAATTGCAATAAGATCACAGGCGGCACAAATTCCATCAAAGGATTCTCCACTTGAAATTAATTGACATGCCGCTTGATAGCCAGCTTCTTCAGTATAAAGCGCATTAAATTGCAACGCTGGGTTCACTGTAATGTCATGATCAGCTAAAGATTGACAATGACCTTTATAACGTTCAAAAAATTCTGGAGCATGAGTCGAAGCACTGCCTAGAAAGGCAATGTTATTACGCCCTTTTTTGATAAGATGCTCCGTCATTTCCTTGCCGCCTTGATAGTTATCACAACCTACCGAAATCAGTGGTAGATTTTTAACTTCAGCGCCCCAACGAACAAAATGAGTACCTTGTTCTAGCAATTTAACTAACTTCTCTTCGTAGTCAACATAGTCGCCATAACCAAGTAAAATTAAACCATCGGCTTTATTACTATCTTCAAAATCAGCATGCCAGTCATCACTTGCTTGCTGAAAAGAGACTAATAGATCATAGCCTTTTTGCGAACATGCTCGAGTAATACTTCCCAACATTGACAAGAAAAAAGGGTTTATTGCGGAATCATCATTGGTAGGATCTTCAAATAACAACAAAGCGATAGTATCACTTTGCTGTGAGCGTAAATTACTGGCGTTTTTATCAACTTTATAATTTAGCTCTTTTGCAATAGCTTGAATTTTTTCTCGTGTGGCTTCGTTCACTAACGGACTATTTCGTAAAGCTCTTGAGACAGTAGATTGAGACACCCCAGCTCGGAATGCAATATCAAATGATGTGGATTTTTCTTTCACGTGACCTACTTAAAAAGTAAAATAACAAGATTAAAACTTAGTATGAATATACCTTAGCGACTGGCTTATGTATAGACAGCAGCAAGGTAAACTAGTTTACTTTTTTAACACGTTTGTCAGCTATTTACATGACTAGACAATGTTATTATTGACTAAGCAATAAAAAACCCAGTAAACAGTAACGCTGCTTGCTGGGTTTCTTTATTAACAGTTTTTTTACGAAAAGTGAAAATCACTATGACGATTCAACAGTTATCTACGCACAAAAAGACAACGTAAAGTATGGCCTAAAATATAGAACCAATTTCCAAATTATATGAGCCTATAGTGGCATTTTCTGAGTGGCTCATATCAATCCAGTTTTGTTTATAACTTACACGGAAAAACAAACTGTTATCTAATTCATAACGAAAGCCTACCGCTGCATTGTATGAGAAACGTGTATCGTCATAGGTAGGTTGATAGCCATCACAGTATATCTGTCCCCACCAAGTTACCCAACAACCGCCAACAGCTTCTCCACTAGGAATATTGCTGTCTAGGTAACTCCAACCAGCACCTACTTGTACATAAGGGGTAAACTGAGAAGCAAAAACACTGTAAACCACATTGAATTGGCTTTCCAATAAATCCATTTTATTTCTCCCAGAGATAGTATTACCATCATCTCTGACCGCCGTAGCTTCATAGCTAGGTGTAGTAGAAGAAAAATCAAAATTTACTAAGATATGAGGGTTTACATTGTAACCCAAGGTAAAACCCCAACCATAATCACTTTCCAGGTCAAGACTTGAGCCATTTTTGCCATCAACAGTGGTATCTTCTGAGTAAACAATTTTAAAACTCGATTCCCACTTGTCACTACGCTTAGTGTAGTTCGCATTAGCATCAGTACTTACTGTACAGGCTAACAAGGCAATAACACTACTGAAGATCACGGCCTTAGTCATTAATATCTTGCTGAAAAACATAATTATTCCTTTAGTTATATGATTTTATCTTTTGCTATCTTATTGTGCCTTTGTAGCTCGCGATACATATTCACCAGAACGTGTATCAATACGAACTTTTTCACCTATTTGTACAAACAAAGGAACACGAACAACAGCGCCCGTAGCTAAAGTTGCCGGCTTACCACCAGTACCCGCTGTATCGCCTTTTAAACCAGGGTCTGTTTCAGTGATATCAATTTCAACAAAGTTTGGCGGTGTTACTGAAATAGGTGTGTTGTTCCATAAAGTAATAGTATGAATATCACCTTCAACTAACCATTTAACGGTATCAGCTACGGCTTTTTCATCAGCACCAATTTGCTCAAACGTTTCGTTATTCATAAAGTGCCAAAATTCACCATCGGCATAAAGGTAAGCAAGCTCGACTTCCATTACATCAGCGCCTTCAACCGTCTCGCCTGACTTGAAAGTTTTTTCTAAAACTTTACCTGAAACCAATTTACGAATTTTAACACGGCTAAAGGCTTGGCCTTTACCTGGTTTTACCAATTCATTTTCAAGAATATTACAAGGTTCGCCATCAAGCATGATTTTAAGTCCAGCTTTGAACTGGTTGGTACTGAAATTAGCCATAGTAAGAGTGCTCTTTTTTAATTACTGTTAATTACTGAGTTATTTATTTGATCTTCACTAAGCTATAACCGTTATAATGGTCAAAGTAGCTAGCAAGAGATGTTCAATTGAAATTAGAATTGCCGCAGATAATAACCCAAATTGATCATGATTTGCATCTTTGTGATGAAAAATCATGGCAAAAAGACTTACGTGATGTAGTGACTGAGCCAGAAAAACTATTATCACTGCTAAATATTGCTCCTGATGACTATTTACAGCATTTTAATGCTCGTAAATTATTTCCCGTACGTGTGCCCTTATCATTTATTAAACGTATGAAAAAGGGGGACTTTGACGATCCATTACTTAAACAAGTAATGCCGCTATCGAGCGAGTTTTTACTGTCTGATGGTTATACTGCAGATCCGCTACACGAACACGATACCGTTGCTGAAGGCTTATTACATAAATACAAAAACCGCGTATTAATGATAGTTAAAACAGCCTGTGCCATTAATTGTCGCTATTGTTTTCGTCGACACTTTCCATACCAAGATAACAGTCCAAATAAAAAGCGTTGGCAAGGTGCTCTTGACTATATTGCTGGGCATAGAGAAATTAGCGAAGTTATTTTCAGTGGCGGCGATCCCTTAATGGCTAATGACGATCATCTGGCCTGGCTGGTTGAGAAAATAGAGCAGATTCCCCATGTGTCCCGTTTACGTATTCATAGTCGTTTACCTGTGGTAATACCAAGTAGGATAACAGCCAAACTGGTAAGGCTTTTAAAGTACTCTCGTTTAAAAGCAACAATGGTATTACACATCAATCATCCGAATGAAATTAATCAAGAGTTAATAGACTCACTTGAGCCACTTCGTGCTGCACGTATCCCGCTTTTTAACCAAAGTGTACTTTTACGTGGCGTAAATGATGATGCACAAGTACTAATTAACTTGAGTGAGGCATTGTTTGATGCGGGCATTCAGCCCTATTATTTACACCTTTTTGATGCAGTGCAAGGCGCAGCCCACTTTGATATTCCTGAAGCAGATGCAGTCGCTATTGTGAAAAGTATGCTCGCGAGTTTACCTGGATTTTTAATGCCTAAATTGGTACGAGAAATTGCTGGCCAAGCTAACAAAACGCCTATCAATCTGGCATAATTACCAAAAGAATACCGTCTCTATTAAATAACCACCTTTTCAGTGAGATTACATGTAGTGGACCGGTATAAAGCACTCCACCTCAAAGTAAGAAATGTAATGACTAAAGCGATTGAACAACAACTTATTGAAAATATCTCAGTTATTTTAAAAAAATCATTAACGGCTGACGCAACTCTAGCTGATTTGCGTGAAAATAAAAAAGCAGCCTTTAAAGCTATTTTTACAGCAGATTCAGGGTTTAATAGCTCTGCAGACACTTTCCAACCCTACGTTGAAGAGGTTGCTGATGATCTTTTACAATGGCAAGCAAGTAAAGACCAAGGCATACTAATTACCTTGGTTAAAAAAATTGAACAGCTATTTACGGTATTAGCCAATTTTGAGCAAAGCTATAATTAATAGCTTAGCTCAACATTTTCACTGTGTTATTCGGTGACTCTCTCAGCTATGACTTGTACTTTACAGTCATGTTCATTGAGTAATGCTAAGATATTCAGGTTGAGTTGATTGATTTCATCTAAAAAGACATCAAAATCTGTTGTATTAACATAAGCAAATATATCTAATTCTAAGCCATAGATAGTATAGGCTTTGAAATGACTACGCAGCGGGGATTCAGCCAGACTATCCGTTGAACTGAGCATCCCCCTAATTGCTACGAGCAACGCATCTATATTTTCTTGTGCCGTATCCGGTGCTAAGAAAATCTTAGGTTTAAAAGCCATTTTTTCACGTTCTGAATAATTCTCTATATTCATATCAATAAATTTGGCATTGGCGACATAAATAACACTTCTATCTATTGTTCGAATACGCGTAGCACGTAAGCCAATTTCCTCTACTACACCTAAACTATTGCCAAATCGACAAAAGTTTCCAATTTTAATAGGGGCCGAAGTATATAAGGTAATAGCACCAATGATATTTTCTACCGTTTTTTGCGCGGCTAAAGCAATGGCTAAACCACCAATCCCTAAGCCCGCCAACAAAGTGGAAGCATTAAAACCAAGGTTTTCTAACCAGTTCAACGCAGCAATACTAAAGATCATGATCTTTATTACTGTACCTGCTGGTCTAAGTAGGTAAACAGCTAGAGGCTTATCTTGCGCGACAAATTTTTCTGCCAATAAGACTTTCATTAAATCAATAAAGCGAAAGGACACCCAACACCAAGCAATGATTAATAAAGTGCTCCCTTCAGTCACAGCCCTCAGAGCTACAGTTACATTAGCTTCATCATGAAAATTACGCGCAAAAATTACCGCGATTAATAAGGCAAAAGGTTCTTTTATAAATCTTAAGACTTCATTAGATACTTTTTTATAAATGCGTTTTATGCCAAAAGCGACCCCCCAGGTAAATACTTTTGCAATAAAGTAATACAACACAAGCATCAAGATGAAATATAGCCATTGCCAGAGCATGACACCAAATAAGTCTACCGCTGGTAATTTCTTAGCGAGAAACTCACCTAAAGGCGAATATGAATAGCGTTTAAACAAACGGGGGATTTTCTCAACTGTCGCATTAGATATTTTCCATATTTTAACTTTATCTTGAGCACGAGGGACACGCTGCAATAATATATCGACATTACTACCTTGGTAATCAACCTTGCCAACTAACTCTCGATAAGAAGGTAAGTTATCATTTTTTCGGCCTTCTTTTAGAGAGCTAATACTATTAAGATCAACCCAAAGAGTACGGTTCAATACCACGCCTAATTGTCTTGCCAGCTCTTCTTTACCCACGGCAAGTGTCTTATCAGAAAGGTTCCTAAAATCTAAGTAATTAGTTGCTAAGGTTAAATCCCCCGAGCTCAACGCTCGTAAATATCCAGCGATGGCACTACGAGGTTGACCTCGTTCAAAATCATCATCGGGAACATCATACTCATCCGCATTATCAGCTTGACCTAAGTTTTGCTGCGATTTTTCTTTGCTATCGAGCATTTTTTTAATAGAGACTTCTTCACTGGCTTTAGGAGATTGTGCACTTAATACACTGTGACTATTAAAAAGTAGCGACAAGAGAATGGTAAAGGTAATGGCAGAACGGATAAAAAAAGTAGAGTTATGGATGAGCTTCATTGCGCCTAATCCTTGCGAGAATGTAAAATAACTTAACAAAGATAATAACTTAAATATATCAATCAGACTAATTTAATGGTTACTTAGTGATAATTTAAAGGCTTAGGGGCAAGGTAATGATTGAGTAAATGGTTATGCAGCAAAATAGCTCATATATTTTCTTAGTTTGGCAGATCCCTACAGGATCCTTGAAAGCTATAACAGTACAGGCAATATATTTACTTTTTATAAAGTAAATACGACTACGGGAATTCATCAGTAAATTAATAGGATGGCAATATAAATGAAATAGTGAATGACTCTGCTTACATCGAGTAACATTCAATTTTTAGCAATAAAAAAAGCCACTAAAGTGACTTTTTATAAACCTTATAGAATGAAATATTACTTGGTAACAATCATTTCTTTGAAGGTTTCTTTAAACCAATCATCAAGCATTTTTTTCTCATAACCTAGTGACTTATTGCGATATTTTAAATGACTGCCCGACATAAAGCTCATATCTTTTACCACAACGTCATCGGATTTAATCACCTTGCCATTAGCATCTAAAACTTGATATGAAAAATTCATTCGAGGTGAATATATTTCTTTCACAATACGGGTGCGGTTCACACCACCATGGTGTGTATCACCTGCTAAATCAACATCCGTAACATCAATTTTTAAGGTTTGTTCTGCTGGTAATGTCGCTGCAAGTTTAGCAAAGTGCTCTTCAAGATCTTTAAAAGTTCGCTCTCTAAACTGCTTACGGCCGTCGTTACCTGAATCGATATCACGGTAACTTTTATAATCAGTCCAAGTTACTTCACTCGTTGCCGCAAAGGCATTCGGCGCTAATAAAAAACTAGCTGTTAATAGTGTAACCATTAATATAGATTGTTTCATATCTTGTTCCTCAAATTAATTATTCACCTTAAGTAAAACAGAAAACACCTGCTAGAACAGTATCAATTTGATACTAACGTGTGCTAATTTGTAGCATAGAACTGTTTCATTACGCGGTTAACGATTGCAGTCGTACGCTGCTCCCTTTCTATTTCATTCATATCTTCATGAGCAAAGCCTTGCACAGCACCACGCCATACTTTTTTCCCAGTAAGAGCATCCTCAATGTAAATCAAAAAGCTGCCTTTTTTTAATTCATCATTACTGGGTAAACCAGGCGTTATGCCAAACTTATCATTAATGGTTTGATCTGATAAGTCACTGGCCAAAGCAATGCCAAAACCGACATGAAAAACTGAGCTACTAGCATCCTTTGTATTTTTGTAACCATGCTTCTTTAAGTCAGTAATAATAGCATTTGCATATAGTTTATATACTGCTTGAGTTTGTTCTGGCTTTAATGAAGTTTCTTTTACATATTTAGGTGCTAAAGAGAACTGGCTGCCCGGTGCATAAGATATCGGAATGTCACGAACACTAGATATCGCCAGCTGATTTTTATTCACTTGTTTCTCTTGAGGGACTGTCACGCAAGCACTAACAAATAAACAACTAAATAGAGCCACTGCTAAACCAATATTCTTCTTCATTATTCAATCCTAGAAATATGTATACACACATTAATACTGACTTAATTCTGTAATTAAGTATATAAATACATCCAATTAAATTCTGCGACAGAATGTAATAAAAATGAACTAATTTGATCCGTAAAAACCAGTCAACAATCACTTTATACAGATGAGCAACCGTTATGAAATGATAACAGCCACCAATAAAGCATGACTTTTGTCTTTTAACGTTAAATAAGTTTTTGCATCAATCAATATGCCCTTTAATAAAATCTAAAAAGACTCTTATTTTTGGTGATACGAGCTCTCGTTTTGAATAAATAGCATAGGTTGAGCTTAGGCTTTCATAAGGACTAAATACATGTTGCTTTAGTATTTGAACTAACGATCCATTTTCAAGTTCATCTTTCACTGCCCACTTTGGCATTAAAGCAAAGCCTGCATGACTTAAGAGCAATTGTTTATGACCATTTATCGACCGAATAGTTAAGTTACTTTTTATTGCTAACTTGGTCGGTTTTTCATGCATAAGAAACCAGTTTCTCCAGCCTGAATATTCATAACGAATACAATCAAAATTCTTCAACTCAAAAGGAGATGCAGGCTCCCCGTTATCTGCCAAATATTGTGGACTGGCACATAACAAAAAATCATTATCGACTAATTTAAGCGCAATTAAATTTGAGTCTCGTAACCTGCCGGTTCTGATTGCTATATCAATATTTTCTTCAACTAAATCGACAACCCGCCCCGTCATTTCCAGTGATAACTTTATTTCAGGGTATTGTGCAGTAAAAGAAGGAATTAATGGCAATATACAACATTCAGCAAAACCAACAGTCATGCTAATTCTGAGGTTGCCTGTAGGCTTTTGCTGCAAGTCGTTCACCGCTCGGCTTGCTTGGTCGAGATCTGAGGCGATGCTTCGAGAGTAATGATAATAGGTCTCACCTGCCTCTGTTAGGCCTATATTACGACTAGTTCTGTTGAGTAACAGCACACCTAATTCTTTTTCAAGCGCGGATAACTGCCTTGATATCGATGAAGGCTGAACATCAAAGATGCGACTTGCTTTAGAAATACTCCCGGTTTCTACCACAGAGTTAAAATAGTGAAGCCTAGTTAGCATACTCATTTTATGTGACCTTTTACCGATAGATAATAAGTAAAGAATAAATCATGTATGCATAAAAGACAAAGAAGCTTTGCTTTTTCCTGTATTGATTGCTTTCCTTGCAAAATTTAAAATATCAATGTTCAAATAAGTACCTGAGGATAACCAGAGTATGTGTAAAAAACCCGATTGTGTCAGTGCAATGCAAAGCCTCATTAGCGAAGTTCGAAAGGATTTTCCTTTCAATGTACCTGAGGCAAACATTTGTGGTATTTCCTGTATTGGTTGCCCTAAGAAATTATTAGAAATCGTTGATACTGAACTTTGTGAATGGGAAGTGAAACTGAGTGATGACGTTGTGCCAAAACTAGGCGAAATATCAAGTTTGGGTAAGCTCTGCAAAAATGTAAGACGAGGCTTAAAACGAAATGGGTTGGTAGAGTAATCCTGTTTATATTTAAGAATATATACTGTGACTATATTCATACGAATATAAGGATCAAACATTGTTATACCTGTTATTTTCAATAAACAGGCCTACTTCACTGTATGTGAAGATAAACGACAAAAAGCAGTAATTTAGAAGTACTTTATAAATTGAAAGTCCCATAGTGATTATAACTAACAACACAGCTTTTCTAATAAAGTTAAGATGACTAAACTTTGAGATCTTCTCGTTTAAAAACAACATGATTTGCTATAAGATGACTCCTAATTGATATTTTTTGCTCTTTATAGTTAACAAGGATTGTTATGCGTTCATCTTTTCGCCTTATTTTTACCTACCTCATATTTATTAATTTCAGTGCCTTAGCCGCTGAAAAGCACAAAATATCTCGCAATACCATCCCATTAATTAATCAACAAATCAGTACTATTAATGCGGTTGATAATCGTACTAAAAGCCTCAAAAAATCCAGCCCTGAAGTGCTAGTCGCACAAGGGCTAAAAAGCATCATCGGCTTAGATTCAAATGACTCATTTAAAGTAAAGAACTCTTCGCTTAATAGCGCTAAACATAAAAATATACGTTATCAGCAATACTATAAAGATATGCCTGTTTGGGGTTATCAGGTTATCACTCAATTGAAATCAGCCAATGCTATTCATAAACTGCACGGTAAAGTTGTCGCTAAGATTGAGGACGATTTAAATATTTCAAACAAAAAACCTTTACTGTTGGATACTGAAGTATTAAAGAAAATAAAGTTATTACATACGGATAAATCCACAAAGTTCAAAATAAAGTCCACTTTCAGTCAAGAAAACACTCAAAAAGTTATTTATATTGATGATAATAATAACGCTCGCATTGCCTATTTAGTAAGTTTCTTTATTCAAAACGATACAGGAGATGTAGCAAAACCTATTTATATTATTGATGCTAAATCAGCAGTTATTCTTAAACAATGGGATAGTTTAAATTTCTCAGATGCTACAGGCCCGGGAGGAAATGCCAAAGTAGGACAATATGAATATGGTACTGATTTTGACTATCTGGATGTAACAGAAACAGCCGAAAACTGTGAAATGGAAAACACCAATGTAAAAACAGTTAATTTAAATCATGGCACATCAGGTAGTAACCCATTTACTTTTGCCTGTAACCGAAATACCCATAAAGAAATTAATGGTGCTTATTCCCCTTTAAATGATGCTCATTATTTTGGTAATGCCATTTTTAGCATGTTCAATGACTGGTATAGCACCTCGCCACTTTCCTCACAATTAGTACTTCGTGTTCACTACGGCACTAGCTACGAAAATGCTTTCTGGGATGGCACAAGCATGACCTTCGGTGATGGTGGGTCAAGGTTTTATCCCCTAGTTTCATTGGATGTTACAGCCCACGAAGTAGCTCATGGTGTGACAGAACAAAACTCAGGTCTAATTTATAGTGCTCAATCTGGAGGAATTAACGAAGCCTTTTCAGATATGGCAGGTGAAGCAGCTGAATATTATGTTAGAGGCAGTAATGATTGGTTAACCGGAGCTGACATTTTCAAGGGAGAAGGATCGCTACGGTATATGGAAGACCCTACGCGAGACGGTGTATCAATCGGTCATGCAGATAATTATTACAATGGCATTGATGTTCACCATAGTAGCGGCATTTTTAACCGTGCATTTTTTCTTTTAGCCCATAAAGAAAATTGGAATACAAAATTAGCTTTTGATGTCATGTATGAAGCTAATCGCTTTTATTGGACGCCAAATACTACTTTTATTGAAGGTGCTTGTGGCGTAATTCATGCTGCAGATGATTTAGGATATAACGTTTCAGATGTAATCGACTCATTTGAGCAAGTTGGTGTGACTTGTGATGATTTACCTGCTCGCGATGAAGATGCCGATGGTATGTCAGATTATTGGGAACAAAGCTTTGGTTTAGATCCGACCGATGCATCAGATGCTAGTGCTGATTTAGATAATGATACTTTAACTAACCTAATAGAGTTTCAACTAAACACCTTGCCTAATAATACGGATAGCGATACCGACACGTTAACAGATGGGGATGAGGTCAATATTCACTTCACCAATCCGGCTAAAATTGACAGTGATGATGATGAGCTTGCTGATAACCTCGAACTGAATACTTATCTAACAAATCCTAATGTAAGTGATAGTGAAAGTGATGGTATGCCTGATGGTTGGGAAGTGCTTTACGGTTTAAATCCTTTAATTGATGATAGTGCCCTTGATGCTGATATTGATGGTCGCTCTAATCTCATCGAGTTTCAACAAGGTACTAACCCTTTAATCAGTGATGTTATTGATACAGAGTCTAATGACTCTATTGCTGAAGCCCAAAATATAGATACAGAGTTTAATTTAAACTTTTCTGAAGATATAGGCGATCAAACAACAAATACATCACAAGTTATGCCACACGTATCAATAATTGGTTCAGGTGATGAAAGTTATGATTACTTTGAATTTTCAGTTTTAACAGCACCTTCCCAAGCTATTTTTGATATAGATGATGGTAGTGGAAGTACCGGAGCTTTTGATTCTTATTTAAGATTGTATGATAACCAAGGTAATTTAATTGCTTCAAATGATGATGCTTCCCCTTCCAACGGAGAATCAGGAAGTACAAGTGGTTTAGATTCTTTCTTAATGCATACATTCTCAGATATTGGTACTTATTACATTAAAGTATCAAGATATAGTGACAGTGTTATTCCTACTAATGCTACCTACACTCTGCATGTATCGATTGAAAACCCATTTCCTGATAGTGATGGTGACGGTATGCAAGATGTTTGGGAAGATTTATATGGCTTAGATAAAAATGACCCGACAGATGCAACGCTTGATAATGATAGTGATAATCTATCAAATTTAGCGGAATTTGAAGCCGAAACAAACCCATTAATTGCTGATACTGACAGCGACGGATTAACCGACGGTGACGAAGTATTAATTCACCTAACGTCCCCAATTTTAGCAGATAGTGACTCTGATACACTATCTGATAGTGCCGAGGTTAATACACACTTATCTAATCCTCTTTCCTCTGATACAGATGCCGATGGTTTGTTAGATGGAGAAGAAATAAATATTTATAACTCAAATGTAAATAATAATGACACTGATGGCGATGGTTTACATGATGGCTTTGAAGTTTTATATAGCTTTAATGTGCTAGTAGATGAGGGTATAGCTAGCCTTGATCCTGACAATGACGGCTTAACCACACTTGAGGAATTTAACCTAACAACTAATCCAATAATTGCTGATACTGATGGCGATAATATTAGTGATGGTGATGAAGTTAATATTTATACAACTAATCCTTTGTTATCTGATACTGATAACGATGGAATGAGCGATGGTTGGGAAGTCACTTACAGTCTGAATCCCTTAATAGACGACAGTCAAGCAGACCCTGATGGGGATACATGGAGCAATTTAAAAGAGTTTCAATATCAAACTGACCCTACAGATGGTTTATCATTCCCAAATACTATTGAAGCCTACTCTATCAATGAAACTGGGGACTTGTATTTAATTGATTTACTTGCAGGCATAGAAACCTTTATAGGTAATACAGCCTTAAGACAGGTTGCCGGTTTAACTTTTGGTGAAGATCACATTTTATACGCTGTTGACTCAACAACTGATTCCTTACACAGCATCAATACAACGACTGCTGAAGTCACGCTAATAGGGGCTCTAGGTATTGATGTCTCACAAGTTGGTTTAGCCATTGATAATAATAACGTTCTCTATATGGTGCATACCAACGCACAGCAGTTGTACAAAATAGATGTGTTAACCGGTATTGCAGAATTAATTGGCGCATTTCAAGGTGAAAATATTGATGCTATTACCTGGGATGGCATTAAATTATGGGCGTTGAGTTCAAATAGTACAGCTAACCTTTACCATTTAGATCGAAACCTAGCTAGAACAACGTTAGTTGGCTCTCTTATAAATATTACATTAAATAAGCAATCGGGTTTAACAACGAGCCTTGATGGTGAAATTTATGGTGTAGATGAAGATGGAGCACTATTCGCAATAAATAAAATCTCAGGAGAAGCAAACATTGAGCATCAATTATCTGCTGGATTCAAATCATTAGCTATTGATTGGTTACTTGATAATGATGGCGATGAGTTGCCTAATTTTTGGGAGGACCTCTATGGTCTTAATAAAAACGACAGCACTGATAGCATAATAGATAGTGATGGGGATGCTTTAAACAATTTAAGCGAATACCATAGTGGTTCTAACCCACTCATCATAGATACTGATTTAGATGGATTAAACGATGGTGCAGAAGTTCAAACATACCAGACTAATCCTACCTTAATAGATAGCGATTTTGATGGATTATCTGACTATGATGAAGTGATAACCATTTTGACAGATCCTTTAAATGCAGACTCAGATACCGACGGACTAAATGATGGTATTGAGTTCAACATATATCGTACTAACCCGCTATCAAACGACTCTGATAGTGATCAAATGCCTGATGGTTGGGAGGTCTTATATCGGTTAAACCCACTTATTGATGATGCATCATTGGATAACGATGGTGATGGCGTAAATAATTTAGATGAATACCTAGCAGGTACAAATCCTTTCCCAAATTATATAGTCGAAATAGAACCAAACAACGAGTTAATATCAGCACAACCACTAGACGGTTATTTTAATTATCAATACTCTGACGACATAGGTAATGCACTAAATAACACGTCCGAAACCATTCCTCATGTCAGTATTCAAGGGACGGGAGATGGCAGTTATGATTACTTTACATTCACAGTAGACACAGAAGATTCAACAGCTATTTTTGATATTGATAGAGAAAGCAATAATGGTTCTTTTGATAGTTATTTAAGATTATATGATAGCCAAGGAAATTTGCTGGCTTCAAATGATGACTCTAATATCTCTTACGGCGGCTCAGGAAGTACAAATAGTTTAGATTCTTTTTTAATTCACAACTTCAGCACTACTGGTATTTATTACATAAAAGTATCCCAATTTAGTGATAGAGTTATCGATCTTGGTAGCTTATACATACTGCATGTTTCCTTGGAAAATGGATATACCTCTCTTGACACCGACAATGATGGATTACCTGATTATTGGGAAATATCCCATGGTTTAGCTATTGATGATCCATCAGATGCGCTTGAAGACTTAGACAATGATAATTTAAGTAATTTATTAGAGTTTCAGATAAGTTCAAACCCTAATTCAAATGATAGTGATCAAGATGGCTTGCCAGATAGTTGGGAATATCATAACCATTTAAATTTACTTAACCCAAATGATGCTAACGATGATAATGATTCAGATGGGCTAATATCAATTCAAGAATATAATTTACAAACCGATCCATTCAATGCGGATAGCGACTCAGATGGTGTAGTTGATAGTGAAGATGAAGCACCTTTAAATAGCACTGTCGGTGAAAATATTGCCCCTATTTTCGATACACTAACTTCACAAGTTTATGAAGCAACCAGCGCACCAAGTGAAATAATACTTTCTTTACCTACTGCCACTGATAATAATATCATTGAACCTCTAGTAGAGCGTGTCAGTAATGAAGCATTGATTCTAGGTGACAATGAAGTTCAATGGAGAGCAACAGACGCTGCCGGTAACATAACATTAACATCACAAGTTATTACTATCGTTGACACTACCTCACCTGAATTTACTTCACAAAGCAAATTGACATATGCTCAGGGTATTTTGGCCAATATTTTACCTACTCTACAAGGTGTTTTTTCTGAAGATATAGTTGATGGATTAATTCAAGTTGAACTTGCTGACCCTGAGAAGCAATTTTTACCTGCAGGAATTCACAATGTAGCAGTGACTTTTGCAGATAACAGTGGTAATGCTGGAGAAGGAACCGTGACAGTAAATATTCTTCCTTTATTATCCATTGTAAATTCAAAGAATGCAGTTTCAGGCACTACAGTCCGTATAGATATTGAATCTACAGCACCAATACTACCTGAAAATTACCCTTTCTATATTCAATACTCATTACAAAGTCCAACACAGTTCTATTACTTGGGAAAGTATATTTACTCCCCTGAGCAAATGTTTATAGATATTGATATTAGTGACAGTGCACAAGCAAATGAAACCTATTATATAGAATTATTAGATTCAGATATGGGTCTCTCAGTGCAAAGAACTTCATCTATTCATGTGATTGATGAAAACCTAATTCCCACTATTAATCTATCGGTGCATCAAAACAACAGTGTTGTCGCCGCTGTTGATAAAACCGCTGGATTGGTTGAAATTACAGCCAATATTCAAGATGTAAATAACGATGAAATAAGCCTAAAATGGCAACTACCTGATGCGATTGTTCCAGTAGAAACAAGAGCCCATTCTATTGTGCTTAATCCAGAATCGATTGCCTCAAATAATATTATCATTAGTGTAATTGCTGAGGAGACAACAACAGCAGAAAGGTATTCAGTTACTAAATCCCTTAATATTTCTCTATTATCAAATTTACCTGAACTATCTTTAACTGAAGATACAGACAATGATGGCATTAGTGATAGGGAAGAAGGTTTTGTAGATTCAGACAACGATGGTATTGCTGATTACTTAGATAATAATACGATTACACATCACTTACCTTTAATGAATACTCATAAACCTATTCAAACGGTAATTGGTTCATCTTTGTCTTTAGGCTCTGTTATTAAAAGCTCAACGTCTCCGTTAGTTGCTAATAGTATTATTGATGATTCTGCTTTAGCTAGCTTTACTCAGGGCTTAGGTCTAGATAACACGACTGATAGTCATACTAATAGAATAACCCCTATGATGAACTTTATTGTGACTGGTGATAACATTCGCCAGGATGGAGCAATTGTTGTCATCCCCTTACCAGATAATGCCACTATTCCCGCACAGGCCAATTTTAGAAAATATATTAGCACTCAAGGTTGGTTTACTTTTGTTGAAGATGGAATAAACACTATCGCTAGTGCTTTATTAGACAATAACAATAACTGTCCGACACCTAATTCAGTAGAATACACCTCAGGCCTTACTACAGGTCACCAGTGCATTCAGTTAATTATCGAAGATGGTGGCCCAAATGACGCTGACGGCCTCACTAACGGGCAAGTAGAAGATCCGGGTGTATTAACTAGCTTTACAAATACGGCACCGACTATCGTTCTAGAAACTTCAGTGACTGTTAACGAAAACAGCCTTGTAAATATTGATGCTTCTAACTCATCAGATCCTGATGGCGATAACCTAACTTATACTTGGACTCAACTCGATGGAGCTAATGTAGAGATCAATACACCTAATGCTGCTTCATTAAGTTTTACAGCCCCAGAAGTTGAATCTCAAATTACCCTTAACTTCTTATTAACGATTAGTGATAGCTATATAGATGTTGAACAACAAGTTGAAGTCATAGTAAATAATGTGCAAGTAAACAATGTAGCGCCTGTGGAAGAACCTTCCTCATCGGGAGGTACCACTAATACATACTTCTTGTTATGGATCTTTAGCTTACTCTTATATCGAAGTTTCATTATGCGTAAATACAGATAGTCTGACTAACGAATAATGTCCTAAATAACTGAGGTAATAATATAAAAAAGTATTATTAGCTATTACCCCTCTATAACGCCCGAATATTGCTATTCGGGCTTTTTTTTCATTTAATAGAGCGAGCTAAAGAAATTCTGGCTGAGCCTAAAGACCATGACAATTTATGACTTAGCTTCAATAGAAAAGACATGATTTATTAGTCGTCTATTATCAAGTTTAAGTCACTTTATTACCAAGACAATCAAATAAGACGTTTTAATTAGTAAATTGAACCTAGAAAATAAGAATCACCGAAGTGAGTTTATTAGGTACTAACAACAAGTTTACTGCTTTAAACGTAGGCTAAACTGTTTAGTTCCAGACTTTAAAGTGACGTTAGTACCTTTCGAGGGAAGTAAAAAGCAACAAAGAAGATATCAACCTGATTAAGTGCACTATATCGTAGAAAATAAAAAACTCACCGAAGTGAGTTTTTTTGATGCTACAAGCAAGTTTAATGCTTTATGCGTAGGGTAAATTGTTTAGTACAAGTTGCTGAAAGTGAAGCATAGTCTTATCTATGCAAGTAAAACAGCAACATGTAATTAACGATTTAGACAAGCATAAATTACATCATGCCGCCCATCCGATAGATATCTACTTGTTTTTATTGGGTTAGTTGTATGGGTATTAGTAGTGATACCCCACTTTACACCCCTAGAAATCAGCGCACAACCTAACCTATTGAATTAAAATGAAATTATGCTTTTTTGCATGCATTGAAGAATAATGTTCAATATAAAATCAAAGATCTAAGTTTTTCTGTTCATTAAATTTATATCCTAGCGCTTTATAACCTTTTTCTCGTTTCTTCCACATACGCTGTAATGTTGGGAAGTCATCAATAAAGTCGTAAACTTGAATAACAGTTTTACTACTCCATTCTCGCTGAATTCGTCCAGCGTATTGCGCTAAAATGCCTTTCCAAGCTATCGGTAGTGTTATAAATAAAGTATCTAAATGTGGTAAATCAAAACCTTCACCAACGTATTTTCCTGTAGCTAAGATAACAACCGCTTCATCATTACTTGGTTTACTGGATAAGAAAGTTATTCGTTCTTGCCTTTGCTTTGTTGAAATACCGCCATGCAGTTCAACAACCTTTATTCCCTTATCAGCCATCAATTTAGCAAGTAATTCAATATGCTCTTTTCTTTCGGTAAGCACCATGACTGAGCTATCATTATTCACCGAGGGTTCGATGCTGTTAACGATCATTTCATTTCTTTCTTGATCACAAACTAAGTGTTTATAAACTTGGGAAATGTGTGGTTTAGTTTCTGGAATTAACCATTCTGGAGGGAAACAAGTAGTGGTTTTAACTACCTTCACATGTTGTTCAAAATTACTGGAAGTGCTTGCGGCCTTATAAACAACAGAGCCTATTTGAAAGTGCATTAATTTTTCTAAACCATCTTGGCGCTTAGGTGTTGCTGTAAAGCCATGGATATATTTAGCATGCACTGACTTTATCAAACACTCATAGTTAGATGCTGGCAAATGGTGACATTCATCTATCAATATTTGCCCATACTTTTCAATGGCAGGTTTAATGTCTATTCCATTACGGCTGACTAGGCTTTGATAAGTAGCAACATCAACTTCATAAGTCAGCTTATCTTTACCAGCTAATAATGAACCTACTTCCACGTTCGCTAGGAATACTTTTATCCTTTCAAGCCATTGTTCTGCCAATTGGCGGTTATGAACCAAGATTAAGGTATTTACTTTCCTTTTAGCTATAAGAGCTAATCCTGTAACGGTTTTACCAAAGCCCGTCGATGCAACAAAAATACCATTTGTTTGTGCAAATAAAGCATCAACAGCTTTTTTCTGCTGGCTTTTTAATTTTCCAGTAAACTTAACCTTTTCGAGTTTATTACCTGAAAATCGTTTATCGCTGTATTCAATCTCTATTGATTGGTCTGATATGATACGTGTAACTTCGGCTAAACAACCTCTTGGTAAAATTAAATATCCATTTTCTATATGCGCGGCACATATATATCGACTTGTACCAATCGTTGATAAACGTAAAGCTTGTCGTTTGTAAAATTCTGGATTAGAAAACACAGCACAATGCTTCAAATTAGAGGTTAGTTTTCCGGGTAAATTAGCGATTGGAACATATAACTGATCTGCTAGCGCTAATGTGAGCTTCTGTGGGAAATCGTTGATTTTAATGGTTTTATTGCCATTAAGTTTCTTCCAAGGTTCATTATTTTCAATGTCTTCTGGCGCTATTTCAATATAAGAATTTAGCTGATTCAGCGTTGATTGAAGCTGCGGTTTAGTCACTTTTCGAGTAGCTGCCAATATTGACCACTGATCATTATAAAGGATGCCTTCATTGTTAATGAAAACACTATTATTATATTTTCTTGGCTCTAGCTGTAGTGGTAAAGCAATCAGGTTACCAAAGCCCCCCTCTGGCATAATATCTTGATTAGGAAATAGTCTATCGAAGCAATCAAATGATAGTAACGGATAGAGTTCCATTGTTTTACGAAGTAAACCATTGCCTAATCGCCGAGCATCACTAGCAGCTACAGCTTCCGAAAAAAAGATCCATATATGGCCACCGTTACCACTTCTTGAACGTTCTAATAGATAGGGGATATTTAATGATTCGCAAGTCGTTGCAAATGCAGATGTAGCCTCAAACCAGTCCTCTTTATCAAAGTCTGCAGCAAGTAAATACGTTGAATTATCACTTAATAGAGGGTAGATACCTATGGTTTGAATGCCTTTTAAATGTCCGTAGACAGCTTGATGGTCAGGTACTTTAAAGTTCTGATTTTTACAATCAGTACAACTTATTTTTGGTTTATTGCAAATTTTTGGCTGCCACTCATTCCAACAAGCGGGAGAATAACCACTGCGACCATTTTTAGATTCCCATCTAAATGGGTAAACATCACTACGACCTTTAAAAAAGGAAAGAAAAAGGTCAATTTTAGCTTCAGGAGAGGCGTGTAGGTTAAAGTTTTGAGCTAATTCTGCTTCGTGTTCTGTGATTAACGCTTGGCGTTCATTGAGCAATGCAAGTCGCTTCTCATCTAGTAATTGAAGACGAGCATCTATTTTGGCAAGTTTATTAACATGGCTTTCAGACATAATTATATTCTCACCAAAGTCCGCCCTATTTTTTAATCATTAAAAATGTTTTGAGGGATCCATACGTTGATGAAGAATACGAGCAACATCAATACCGTTATCACTGACTTGATAGAACACTATATGCTTTTCTACAGGAAAGCTTTTAGCACCTTTATAAATTTCATTTCTTTCTCTACCGAAGTCAGGGTATTGTGCAAGTTTTATTAAGGCGGCATCTATATTCTGTGCGTACTCTTTTGCTTGCTCATTACCCCATGAATTAATTGTAGTAGAGATTATTTTATATAAATCATCTTCTGCTAAAGGAGAAAGCCTATAGGTTGGCATTGTCGCCCTTACTTTCAGAGTGTTGTTTTACTGAAAGAGAGGCTTGTTCAAATATATCCATGACATTGTGATTTGACGATTCGCCCGCAGCTAGCTGTTCAAAACCTTTAGCGACTTCTTCGCGTAATATTTCGAGCTGTTGATTTTTAGCTGCGTCTTTTTCAAACAACAATCTCAACCCATCACGGATAACTTCACTCGCTGAGGTATATAAGCCATCAGAGACTTTCTCTGTGATTCTTCTTTCGAATTCTTTACCTAAAGTAATATTCATAATTAACTCCAATCATCTAGTGAACACATTATGCGCACTATGTACGCGTAATTCAAGTTTGACTAAAAAAGAGCAATGAAAGTAAAAACACGTAGATTACTTTTCTGATTTCACTTAATTGATATGATCACGCAGCTTAAAAATTATATGCCGCCCATAGATGAAGTATCACTTTGTTTTTATAGAGCTAAGTATATGGGAGGTATTATCGACACCCCACTTTATACCCTTAAATTTTTAAAGCTTGACGAAATATAGAAATAAAAAAAGCCATAACATCAACATGTTATGGCTTTTTAGAAAGGCGATTTAGGCTAAAATCTACTACATCATACCGCCCATGCCACCCATACCGCCCATACCGCCCATATCAGGCATTGCAGGAGCTGCTTCTTGTGGAGCATCGGTAATCATAGCTTCAGTCGTTAACATTAAACCTGCAACAGAAGCTGCAAACTGAAGTGCTGAACGCGTTACTTTAGTTGGATCTAAGATACCCATTGCAATCATATCGCCGTAAGTACTGTTACCAGCATTGTAACCATAGTTATCTTTACCATTGCGTACTTCATTAAGTACGACTGAAGACTCGTCACCACAGTTTGTAACGATTTGACGAAGTGGAGCTTCCATCGCGCGGATTGCTACGTTAATGCCGTGTGTTTGATCTTCATTAATGCCTTCAAGGTCTTTAATTGCTTCAGCTACGCGAACTAAGGCAACACCACCACCGGCAACAACACCTTCTTCAACAGCCGCGCGCGTTGCATGTAATGCATCTTCAACACGAGCCTTTTTCTCTTTCATTTCAATTTCAGTTGCAGCACCAATTTTAATAACGGCTACACCGCCAGCAAGTTTAGCTAGGCGCTCTTGTAATTTTTCTTTGTCGTAATCAGAAGAAGACTCTTCAATTTGACCACGAATTTGAGAAACACGTGCTTTAATGTCTGCTTCTTCACCAATGCCGTCAATGATAATCGTTGTGTCTTTAGAAATAACAACACGTTTAGCTTGACCTAAGTCTTCTAAAGTCGCTTTCTCTAATTCCATACCAATTTCTTCAGAAATTACAGTACCAGCCGTTAGTGTTGCAACGTCTTGTAACATTGCTTTACGACGGTCGCCAAAACCTGGGGCTTTAACAGCAGCAACTTTAACAATACCACGCATGTTGTTAACAACTAATGTTGCTAGTGCTTCACCTTCAACATCTTCAGCAATGATTAATAATGGCTTACCTGATTTAGCTACGCCTTCAAGCGTAGTTAATAGCTCACGTATGTTTGAAACTTTTTTATCTACTAATAAGATGAATGGGTTTTCAAGCTCAACAGTGCCGTTTTCTTGCTTATTGATAAAGTATGGAGATAAGTAACCACGGTCGAATTGCATGCCTTCAACAACATCTAATTCGTCAGTTAATGCTTGGCCTTCTTCAACTGTGATTACGCCTTCAGCGCCTACTTTGTCCATTGCAGTAGCAATGATTTGACCAACAGTTTCGTCTGAGTTCGCAGAGATAGTACCTACTTGCTCAATGGCTTTGTTATCTGTAACAGGTGTTGATGCATCTTTTAATGCCGCAACAGCAGCAATAACTGCTTTGTCGATACCACGTTTAAGATCCATTGGGTTCATGCCCGCAGCAATAGATTTCAAACCTTCGTTAACAATAGCTTGTGCTAAAACAGTTGCAGTAGTTGTTCCATCACCGGCTTCATCATTGGCTTTAGAAGCAACTTCTTTCACCATTTGCGCGCCCATGTTTTCAAACTTATCTTCTAATTCAATTTCTTTAGCTACAGTAACGCCATCTTTAGTGATTGTTGGACCACCAAAAGATTTATCAATGACTACGTTACGACCTTTTGGTCCTAAAGTTACTTTTACTGAGTCAGCTAATACATTTACACCACGTAGCATTTTAGCTCGTGCGTCGTTTCCAAATAATACGTCTTTTGCAGCCATGAAATTTATTCCTATAATTTTATTTTTTGACACTGTTTTTAAAAACAATGTTAAGACTATTTATCAATTAAGGCTTCGCTTTAAGCTAATTCACTCAAGAGCAAAGAAAAAGCACTGAACTTACACTAGTCAGTTTGCACTTTTATGTGCCGCTATTGTGATCTATTAGCGACAAGTTAAGTTCTTAATTATTCAACAATCGCTAAGATATCGCTTTCTGAAAGAATTAAGACTGTTTCACCATCAATCTTTTCAGATTTAACGCCATAACCTTCACTGAAGATTACTTGATCGCCAACTTTTACGTCTAATGGGCGTACTTCACCATTTTCTAAGATACGGCCATTACCTACGGCTGTAACTTCACCACGTGTTGACTTTTCAGCTGCGCTACCGGTTAATACAATACCGCCTGCAGATTTTGATTCAACTTCTTTACGTTTAACAATTACACGATCATGTAGTGGACGAATGCTCATTAATTCTCTCCTGAAATTACTCAATTATTTTGTAAGGTTACTAGTCATAATTAACAACTATATAGTTGATAATAGAAATGGGGATAAAATAAATCTTCACAAGCCCTAAACTAAAAAAACTTAATTACCACTAATCTTTGCGTTTGAATTCACCTTCCAAGGTATCGCCTTGATGATGTGAAATAGGTTTGTTTGATGAAGTTTTTGTTGAAGTAAAAGGGTCAGCTGTTTCTTCATGCTGATAGACATTACCAGGTCCGCCACTATGAAAAGAGGCTCCGGCACCAAATTGATTAACCTTAATATGTTTTTGCACTTGATTGGCAATTGCAGCTCGCACACTAGGCACTAATAACGATAAACCAAATATATCAGTGACAAAACCAGGGGTCACTAATAAAACACCAGCCACTAATAACATTAAACCTGTTATTATTTCACCCGATGGCATTTCACCTTGCGCCATTTTTGTTTGTACTGATTGTAATGTAGCTAAGCCTTGTTGGCGTACATATTTAGCGCCTAACCAAGCACTTAAAATAACAATAGCAATTGTTGGCCACAAACCTAATAATGCGCCCACTTGCATAATCACCGTTATTTCGATGATAGGGATAATGATAAAAAGTACAAATAATAGTTGAAACATAATGATTCCTTATTTTCTATGAAACTTATATTGGGCTTATCAGGTCTTTTTCAAGGCCAGTTGATACAAGCCTAAGTTTTCCTTAATACTCAAGGTATACTATCAATAGCATTACAACCATAGGTAACAATTTTGTATCAATTAGTATTAACAACTTGTCCAGATGAGATAGTAGCTAAAAATATTGCTCAGCACTTAGTTACAGAAAAACTTGCTGCCTGCGTTAATATGTTGCCAAATATTACCTCTGTTTATAGTTGGCAAGATGAATTGCATTGCGACAATGAAGTACAATTGTTGATAAAAACTGAGGAAAGTAAATTCGCCGCTTTAAGTGATCGAATTAATCAATTACACCCATATGACGTGGTGGAGATTATTGCCTTGAATATCCAGCAAGGTGATAAACATTATTTAAACTGGATCACTAACTCTTTGAAGTAGACTTAATGAAAAACTTACTATCACTATGCTTTCTGATGTTAGCAGCTTTTACTCTTAATCCCGCTGTAGCACAAGAAAAGCAATCTATTTTTGATGTTTCTAACAGCAGTTTATTCAGTAATGATGATGAATTTTTAAAAGTTGATGAAGCATTCGTTTTTAATTTTTATCAAAAAAACAACTTGCTAGAAGTTAGTTTCGACATTGCTCCTGAGTATTATCTTTACCGTCATCAGTTTAAATTTAAAGGTGAAAACACTCAGTTTGCGCCCGTTTTATTACCTGATGGCATAGATCACGAAGATGAGTTTTTTGGTGTACAAAAAATATTTACTGAAAACTTAAGCTTCACAGTGAACCTTGAGAACGTATCAAGTGATGCAAGTATCAAGATCACTTACCAAGGTTGTGCCGAAAAAGGCTTATGTTACCCGCCTACCAGTAAAGTAATTAAATTAAGCAAATTTGTTACAGATGAAAGTATAGCCAATACATCACCTATAGCAACACCTAGTTCTAATGCAGACCAACAGACAAGCATGGGAGAGGTTCAAAAGAGTGAACAGCACCAGTTATCTGATATGCTCAAGCAAGATAGCTTGTTATTGACACTCATTGCCTTTTTCGTTGGCGGTCTATTATTATCATTCACTCCTTGCGTTTTCCCTATGTACCCTATATTAACGGGTATTATTGTCGGTCAGGGAGAAGGATTAACAACTAAAAAAGCTTTTACCTTATCTTTTTTCTATGTACAAGGTATGGCGATCACTTACACCCTTTTAGGCGTAGTTGTTGCCATGGCAGGAGCTAAATTCCAAGCCGTTTTTCAACACCCAATAGTATTAATTGGTCTGAGTGTTTTATTCATCTTTTTAGCGCTATCAATGTTTGGTGTTTTTAACTTAGCCTTACCAGCAAGCTGGCAAAACAAACTGAACAACTTAAGTAACAAGCAAAAAGGCGGCTCTATTACTGGCGTATTAATCATGGGCGTTATTTCAGGTTTAGTCGCATCTCCTTGTACTACGGCGCCACTCACTGGTGCATTACTTTATATATCTCAAACAGGTGATGTAATTTTAGGTGCTTCTGCATTATATGCATTAAGCCTGGGCATGGGATTACCTTTACTTATTTTAGGTAGTTCTGGTGGTAAATTACTACCTAAAGCAGGTGCGTGGATGAATATCATCAAAAATACCTTCGGTTTATTATTACTTGCTGTACCAGTATTTTTATTAGAACGCTTTATTCCTGTAGTGGCTAGCCAAGCATTATGGGCATTATTGATATTAGCCAGTGCGAGTTATTTCTATGTTGCCAATCAAAATCACGCAGCCGCGCAAAATGAGCAACAAGGAAAAGGTTTTTGGTATGGTTTACGCTCTCTAGTCATATTTTTAATGCTATTTTTTGGAGCTAACCTTGCCTATCAGTTAGTATTGCCAAGCAGTAGCGTTATTGCCAATGATGCTCAGCACCCAAGCTTTAAGCAAGTAACGTCCTTAACGCAGCTCCACAATGAAGTTAAAAGTGCCAACATGCAGGGGAAAACTGTGATGGTGGATTTATACGCGGATTGGTGTATTGCTTGCAAAGAGTTTGAAAAATATACTTTTGTAGATGCTGAAGTACAAAAGGCATTAAGTAATAGTGTCTGGTTGCAAATTGACATGACAGACTTCGACTCAACGGACAATGCCGAGCTTGTTCAGCACTATACTATATTGGGGTTACCTTCGATTTTGTTTTTTGATTTGCAAGGAAATGAATTAACCAAACAACGTACTACTGGTTTTATGAAAGCCGCCGAGTTTAGTACCCACGTGAAGTCAATATTTAACTAGTCAGGTAAATTGCTGAAACCATATTAGTCCTAAGTTAAGCATCACTGAACAAAGTCACCCTACTCTTAGGTTAACTTTACTTGAAAAGACTTAACTTAGGCTGACTTATTTGCTGAAGAGCCATAGTGAATTTCCTTAGCTATTTTCCAATAACCAGAGCTTGTTTGTTTATCTAACATAGTAAACAAATCTTTTTCCGGAATCGGCTTAGAATAGTAATAGCCTTGAATTATATCGCAATCATTTTCAGTTAAACTACGTAATTGTGCTTGAGTCTCAACGCCTTCTGCTACGACTGTCAAACCTAAGTTTTTAACCATTGCGATAGTTGAAGTAATAATTTGAAAATCTGAATGATTTTCTAACATACCAAAAATAAAACTTTTATCTATTTTTATCACATCAACAGGCATTTTCTTTAAATACGCTAGTGAGGAATAACCTGTACCAAAATCATCGATAGCAAAACTAAAGCCAATAACTTTCAAGGCCTCCATCATAGCTATAGTATGCTCCATGTCCTTCACTAACGTTTGCTCAGTTAGTTCAAGTTCGAAATTTTGTGCGGTTAATGAGAACTCTGTTAATAAATCTTTTAGGAAATGCGGTAAATTTGCATCCATAAACTGGCCCGCAGATAAATTAATCGCAATACGGATATTTTCTAAGCCGTATTTTTTGAGACTTATAGCCAGTTCAAAACATCGACGAATTATCCAATACCCCAATTCAATCATGTGCTGAGAGTTTTCTAAAATTGGAATAAAGTCTTCTGGTGAAATCATGCCACGTTCTGGATGTTGCCAGCGTAATAACGCCTCAAAACCATATAGTTTTTTAGTTTTTGCACAAATTTGCGGCTGTAAACTCAAACTAAACTGCTGTTTAGCTAGTGCTTGTCTAACTTCACCTTCAAGCATCACTCGGTGAGCAACACGTTGAAACATTTCTTGGTGATAGATATGATACTGACCACCACCATTATCTTTTGCTTCATACATGGCAATATCAGCATGGCTAATCAAGTCATCTGATTTTTCTGTTGACGATTCTGTATAAGCAATACCAATACTAGTAGAAACATAAAAGATATTAGAACCAAGTTTTATAGACTCTTTAAACTGCAATAAAACCTTTTCTGCTACTTCTATCGCCTCATCAACACTACTAAGATGACTCAGCACGATAACAAATTCATCACCACCAAAGCGACTTGCTAAATCTAATTCACCAACACTGACTCTCACGCGCTCTGCAGCTTGAATAAGCAGATTATCTCCAATATTATGACCATTACTATCGTTTACTTTTTTAAAGTCATCTAAATCGAGAAACAATACTGCAACACCACTCTTATCACGGGCAATATTAGCTAAAGATTTACGCAACTGATAGTTGAGCATATTACGATTAGGCAAGCCAGTGAGTAAGTCGTACATCGCTATATTTTCTAGCTCTTTGGTTTTTTGCTCTACCACTAAGTTAAGCTGCTCTAGTTCAAAACTGAGTTCTTCAGTTGAATGCGCTAATACATCCAACTCATCGGCAAACATTCGAGGCCTTTTTAGATCAACTTGTCGAAACTGATCAAACTTTTTTTGTGCTAATAGAGGCAGCGCATTAGACAGCAGCAATAAACGTTTAGTAAAAGGACTCGAAATAAAATAAACAAAAGCCGCAAGTAAACTAAAAATAAGGCTCAAAGATAATATAAATCGCTGGTGATATGCTTCATTCTTTGCTTTGTAAGTTGTCACATCGTCAATTAAAGCAAGATAAAAATCTTGATTGGCTTGTTCTGATAAAGTCAGTAGATTAATTAAATAACTATTTTTTTCTAAATCAAGGTGTAGCCCTTTTTCTAGTACTTTATTAAGGGCTGAGTCAGGTTTATCCATTGCTAACAAAGATTCTGTTAGTCTCATATTAGATGCTGATATCACTTTAACCGAAGAAGACTTGATTATATTTTGATCTTCCGCGGGTATGCGGATAACAGCAACATCTCTATCTAACGTTGTCTTCAACGCAAACAGCATATCAACCAGTGAAGTACTCATAGTTACAACAACCATATCTCCTTGCTTATTGAGTAAAGGCAAACTCAATAACAATTGACAGCTTTGCGGGCAATATATTCGATGCTCAGGTTCTTGTAATCTAAATACTTGTGCAATGTTATCTTGTACTACTGCGGGGAAATCATTGGTAGCAAATAAAATATTTTGTTTCTCATCGACCAACCAGATATCTTCTACATTGAGATGCAACTGTAGAGCGTCATATTGTTTCTCTAGTTGCAGCGCAAGATGCGAAAAGTCATCTTGCTGAGATAATTGAATCAAATCGGTAAATGATTCTAACCAAACGGTTAGTTTAGTACGTAAAATGCTATTATGCAGATTAACTTGTACCTGCCCTTGCACAATATTATTTTGTTGAAACTCTTGGTAATCGGCTTGTAAACGCCAATAGGATAACGAAGAAAACCCTACCGCTAATAGCAGTAAGGTTGAGACAATTAGTACCAAAAGCTTGGTTGGTACACCAACAAATTTTATATTCATAACACTACTTTTAAAACCAATACATCAACTGGATAGCCCACATTTGCCAATCTTCACTGTCATTTATCTGAGTATTTGGCACTACTACTGGTGTGAGTCTACCAGCGCCTTTTACCCAATGATATTCCATGCGAGCACTAAAATTACTAGTAATATCGTAGTTAAGCCCTAAAGTGATATCTTTATGAAAGCCGAAGTAATAAGGAATTGCACCACCTGTTGCTTCCTCCGTCTTTTTACCATCCTTATCATCTTTATTTAGGTAAAAGTCTTCATAACGGGCTAACAGCGTTATTTGTTGGGTTAACTTATAACGCGACTGTAGGTAAAAACCTTGGCCAATATTGTCAAGTTCAAATCCAGGGTAATAAAAGCCATCAATAGTGAAGCGTTGTTGATAAATTTCACCGCTAAATTCCCAGACTTCACCTTCATACAAAGCGTTCATAGTATAAAATTGAAAATTAAAGTCACTATCATAAAACATATCGCCACTATCAGGGCCGCCTTGATCATAACCAAACCCTGCATCAAGTAATGAAATACCAAAACGCCAAGGTGAAAACGAGGGTTGCCAATATATGCTTGTTTGAGCATCATAATTTTGCTCGGCACTTCCTTGAGCAAACTCACTTAAAATATTCTTTGTCTGCTCATCTGAAATAGGTGACTTGCCATAACTAAATTGCCAGTCAAAATTTCCGTAGTCATCGGTACTATAACTAATTTTAGTTGCAATACCATCACTGCCTACCGCAATATCTCTAAATCCATCAAAATAGACGGATTGGGGTAAAATAATGCTAGGTCTCGCAAAAGGAATATCTCTAGAACTAGAATAAAGCCAATGATTATTTTTAAACCTGCCCAAATATACATTGGCTTGCCAATTTTCACTAGTAAAGGCTGACCAATCGACCAAGGCATAATCAATTCTTGCTCCCTGTGAGTATCGATTTCCACCATCTAGGTAAACCACTTGTCCAGCAAGACGAAACTTATCCGATAATTGATAAGAAGCATTAAGACCAATTTCAGTTAACTCGGTAGACACATCCCCATCATCATTGACAAAATCGCTACCATTAACATCAATTAACCCTTGTGAGATAAAACCATGTAGTTGAAAATTTTGGGAATTAGAATAAGTTTCATTTTCTTCAGCTTGTGCCACACTGGCATTGTAACCAGTAAAGGTCAGTGCAAGCATTATCATCCGCAACGAAAAGCGTTTAAAGGAACTCAAGTCATTTACTCTGTTAGATAGTTCAACATCAGCATTAGTTTTTAATTTTGACAACATTTACTACTCCTTTACTACTAGTCTGCTGACCTGCTTCCATATCAGGGGTTTCTATCCTTTTAATTTTTTCGTCTTGTTTTAGCTTTTTTAAGGTATCGTCATCTATATAGCCGATAGCACCTGGTGTTTTAGTAACTGCCCGTATTAGCTCTTTTTCGGATGCAACAATTGTAGGCGCAACACCCAAGCCTGAGTAAGTTAATTTGTGCCAGATACGATTAAGCTGATAAGGAAAAATTTGTAATCGCTCTTTGGCAAATCGCTGATGGAGATCGTGCTGACTAGGTAATACAAAAACATTAATGGCACTATTATCACTCCAGCGCAATTGACGCATGGTATATATACGCCTCAGTTGTGACTTTGTTAAGCTAATTTCAGTAACTTGCGGATGGGTTACTATCTCTATAGCTACTGCTCGTGAAGACACAAGACCTGCATAGATAAGAATAAGAACGAGAGAGTAATATTTAATAAGGGATCCCTTACAATGAAACAGAACAAATATAAAAAACTATTTAAAATCAATGTAATAATAAAAATAACTTGATAATAATAGCTCAAATAAACAAAAAATCAACATTTACATGCACCTAAAAGAGGTTTGACCAGTACTTTGCTGCTATATTCTTCGAAAACATGACTATTATCGCCAATAACAAAAAAAATAGAAAAATGAGGCTTTTTTTTATTCACAGAGACGACATTTTGTGTAATTATTAGGGAAATTAATTTTTAATGGTGTTTTAACAGAAGATGAGCGCAAAGTTTACAGTTTTAGTGTTAAATGGCCCAAACTTAAATATGCTTGGTAAGCGAGAGCCTACTATTTATGGTAATCAAGGCCTATCCGAGATTATTGCTGAGCTAGGTTTAAAAGCTGATAAAAAACAAATTGCATTAAAACACCTGCAATCGAATGCCGAGCATGAATTAATCGATGCCATTCATAATGGTTACCAGCAAGTAGACTTTATAATCATCAATCCTGCCGCGTTCACTCATACTAGTGTTGCGATAAGAGATGCTTTACTTTCTGTAGCCATACCTTTCATCGAAGTGCACTTATCAAACGTGCATGCTCGTGAAGACTTCAGAAAACATTCTTATTTATCTGACATTGCTACAGGTGTTATTTGTGGTTTTGGTGCACAAGGTTATACCTTTGCTCTTGAAGCTGCTCACAAGTTCCTGAATATAGACAAGTAGATAAATAAAAATTAATAACAAACCGTAACAGTTAATGACCAATCATTAACTTATATTTAAAAAATATTTTTAGTCACTCAAATTAAGGTGTCCCAATGGATATTCGTAAAATCAAAAAACTTATCGAACTAGTTGAAGAGTCTGGTATCAATGAATTAGAGATCTCTGAAGGTGAAGAGTCAGTACGAATCAGCCGTGGTGCTGTAGCAGTTCAAGCTGCACCTGTAGTTCAAGCTGCTATGGCAGCACCCGTAGCAGCACCAGTTTTAGCAGCAGCTCCTGCAGAAGCGGCTGCACCAGTAATTTCTGGTCACATAGTTCGCTCTCCAATGGTTGGTACTTACTATGCTTCGGCTTCACCTGATGCACCAGCATTTTCAGAAGTTGGTAAGCATGTTAATGCTGGCGATACACTATGTATTGTTGAAGCAATGAAGATGATGAACCAAATTGAAGCTGATAAGTCTGGTGTTATTGTAGAAGTTTTAGCGAAAAATGAAGACGCCATTGAATTTGACCAACCGCTATTCATCATTGAATAAGCCCAACCAGAAGGGTTATTCCATGTTAGATAAAGTTGTTATCGCCAATCGTGGCGAAATTGCCTTAAGAATATTGCGCGCTTGTAAAGAGTTAGGTATTAAAACAGTAGCGGTTCATTCAACTGCTGATAAAAACCTAAAACACGTATTATTAGCTGATGAAACCATTTGTATTGGTAAAGCACCAGCACCTGATAGTTACCTAAATATTCCTGCAATTATTACTGCGGCTGAAGTGACCAATGCTGTGGCAATTCACCCTGGCTATGGTTTTCTTGCGGAAAATGCTGATTTTGCCGAGCAAGTTGAAAATTCTGGTTTTGCCTTTATCGGTCCAAAAGCAGAAAGCATTCGTATCATGGGTGATAAAGTTGCTGCAATCAAAGCGATGAAAGTAGCAGGTGTTCCTTGTGTTCCAGGCTCTGATGGTCCTTTAAATGACGATGAAGAAACAAACAAGGCCCATGCTAAACGTATTGGGTACCCTGTTATCGTTAAAGCTGCCGGTGGTGGTGGTGGACGTGGTATGCGTGTTGTTCGCAATGAAGAAGAGTTAATAGAATCAATTGCACTGACTAAAAAAGAAGCGGGTACAATTTTCAAGAATGATATGGTTTACATGGAAAAATTCCTTGAAAACCCACGTCACGTTGAAATTCAAATTATCGCTGATGGTAAAGGGACTGCTGTTCATTTAGGTGAACGTGACTGTTCAATGCAACGACGTCATCAAAAAGTAGTTGAAGAAGCTCCTGCACCAGGTATTACACCTGAAATGCGTGCCAAAATTGGTGAACGTTGTTGTAATGCTTGTGTAGAAATTAACTACCGAGGCGCTGGTACATTTGAGTTCCTATATGAAAATGGTGAGTTCTACTTCATAGAAATGAATACGCGTATTCAGGTTGAACACCCAGTAACTGAAATGATCACTGGTGTTGATTTAATCAAAGAACAACTACGTGTTGCTGCGGGCCAACCGTTATCTTGTACTCAAGAAGATATCAAAATTGCAGGTCACTCTATTGAGTGTCGTATCAATGCTGAAGATCCTCGTACCTTTATCCCGTCACCGGGTAAAATTACGCGTTTCCATCCACCAGGTGGTTTAGGTGTACGTTGGGATTCTCATATTTATGCTGATTACTCTGTGCCTCCACATTATGACTCTATGATTGGTAAACTAATCACTTGGGGTGATAACCGTGACGTAGCTATTGCGCGTATGCGTAATGCTTTATCAGAGTTAGTGATTGATGGCATCAAAACGAATATTACTTTGCATCAAGATATTTTAAACGATCAGGGTTTTGTTAGCGGCGGCGCTAATATTCATTATTTAGAGCACAAATTAGCTGAACTTGGCTAACTAATACTCGTTTTTGAATAAACAAAAGCTCTGCATTTGCAGAGCTTTTTTGTTATTCTAGAGTCATAAATCTAGATAAAGATCCCATTTTTTTGAGTTAAAAAACCTATGTCAAATACCCATGAAAAACCAATAGCCCCTGCAGATGATGATTGTTGTGGTGGTGGTGCTTGTAATCCTTGTGTATGGGATCACTATTACGCTGAATTACAGAAGTGGCGTATTAAAGAAGCCAAAATCAGAGAACAACAAGCAGAAGCAGAAGAAAATTCAAAATAACATCACCACTAAAACTTAAATCACGAAAATGTTCAAAGTGATATTAAATTGTATTGAGCGTTTTTGTCTCTGTTCAAATACTAACCATACAAATAATAACAACAAGCTAACAATTGCCTACAACATCCCAATCAAGACTTGGCTAATATCTCATCACTAACTAAAAAGTGAGGCAGATATTATGTTAAATACTTTAAAGCAACACAGTAACTTTACCCCTGTTACTGCTTTCATGACAGATAGCAGACAACAAGATTTTGATAAAGACACTATGTGGGACAAGCTTAACTTCAGCCAACAATATTCAGTATGTACACTAGGTCAGTTTGGTTACCAACTTACTTATGTACGCTCAATTGGTGATTCTATCTTAGCCATACTGAAACAAGATGACAAAATTGCCACAATTAACGAAGCCGGTATTATCAATGTTAACCCTGAAGTTAAATGCCGCCAATAATCCTCAACTAATTTATAGCTTGGTATAGTAAAAGGCGAGTAGTAGCTCGCCTTTCATCAGCTTCAATACTACTTCAGTTATACAAACTCCAATAGCTAACGTTGCGTAGTCAAGTTTCATAGTTATTTCGACACAGGATACGTTATTGAATCTGTCAATTTCCCTCAATTCAATTTTATTGCAAGCCTTTACCCACTTTTTCTCACACAACCGCAGAGAATTTAAAAATTATCCACCAGCTTGACCTAAAACCCTCAAAGCAAAAAAATGACTTTGTCTAACGCCAAAGCTGCTCTGACTTAATGACACTAAGGTAGTAATTCAACTCACCTTCAATTCAGCTAATGTAGTTAACCTAATTTTCGAGTGCAGCATTAACAAAATTACCCAAAGTCTTAAAACATCGGGGATGTGCTGCCCTTTTTTACTCTTAATAAGGAAACAGTATGTCAAAGAGCAATCCACGAAAAAATACAGCATTAAAAGGTAAAACAGCGCTTATCACTGGCTCAACAAGTGGTATTGGTTTGGCAAGTGCTCACGTTTTAGCAGAACAAGGTATCAATTTAGTTTTACACGGGTTAATGAGTAATGATGAAGGCGCGAGCCTAGCGCAAGAATTTTCTACAAAGTATCAGATCAGCGTCATATTTGATAATGCTAACTTAATGGAAGCAGATGCTATTGGTACTTTTATGAAAAAGGCCATAAAAACGATGGGTTCAATTGATATATTAATCAACAATGCAGGTATTCAGCATACTGAAGCCGTGGATACTTTCCCTGAGAATAAATGGAATGCCATCATTGCCATCAATTTAACCGCTGCCTTCCATACTATTCAACTCGCATTACCTGGTATGAAAACAAACTCATGGGGCAGAATTATTAATATTGCTTCTGTTCATGGCCTTGTTGCCTCTAAAAATAAAGTCGCCTATTGTGCTGCAAAACATGGCATAGTTGGGCTAACCAAAGTTGTTGCTCTTGAGTGCGCAGAGCATGGCATTACTGCCAATGCTATTTGTCCTGGTTGGGTAGATACGCCACTTATCAATGATCAAATCACTGACATTGCTAGAAAAGAAAAGAGTAGTTTCGAGCAAGCAAAATACCAACTTATTACCGCAAAGCAGCCAGTACCTGAAATGATGGCTCCTCGTCAAATTGGTGAATTCATCCTTTTTCTTTGTAGTGATAGTGCCCGCAGCATTACAGGCTCATCATTGCCTATGGACGGCGCTTGGACGGCGCAATAACAAACCTATTAAAGTACCTGTTTTATGGCCATTCACTGTAATTAATGAGAGCATAACTAGTGCTCTCTGTATATGCAAATAGACACTAATGGGATAATCAGTTCGCCATCTCAATAGTCACATTGTGCGAATAAATGACAATAATATCAAACTAAATCCTGATGAAGTATCTCGTCATGCCAGTGGGTTAACTGCACACTAAAACATTTATTTAAAACAAAATTTAATAACATATTCATTAAATAAATTATCTTCAGATATCAGTTTCCGAATGAAACACAATGCGATTAACAAGGTAAAACATTTGGAAAAATAATTAATTAAAGAGGAAGTAGGCTAATTTTTAATCTACTCTAAAGTAATAGAATAAAAAATATTACTTTAATAAATTATTATTGACACGGAAGATCAAAATGCAAGTTAAGAATTATCAAACACTATTTGGTGCAAGTTTTATTATATCTTTATTGTTTAGCTGTGGAGGAGGAACATCTTCGCCAACAGTAACAAAAGAACCAGCACCAGCACCAGCACCAATAAATGTATCCCCAAAAGCTACTGCAGGTGCAGATATTAGAATCAATGAAAATAGTTCGGTGAGTATTCTCGGAACAGCTTCAGATTCTGATGGTACTATTTCCTCATTTTTGTGGGAGCAATCTTCAGGCCCAACTATTGGTAACTTAACTAATACCAATACGGCTGAACTTAATTTTTTGGCGCCTGAAGTAAATGTGGAAACAGTGATTTCTTTCACGCTCACCGTTACAGATGATGATGGAGCCGTCGCATCTGATTCAGTGACTATTACGGTAATTGATACTAATGTTCAGTCCATATTCTCTAATGAATACAGTTTTTCTGCATTAAAAGGAGATGGTGCAGTTGTTACCTGGGGAAATCCTTCCTTGGGTGGAGACAGTAGCTTAGTTCAATCAGACTTGACAGATATTCAAGATATTATTTCTAGCTCTACAGCATTCGCTGCATTAAAAGCTGATGGCTCAGTGGTCACCTGGGGAGATCAAAATCAAGGCGGCGATAGCAGCTTGGTACAGGACGATTTGAAAAATGTACAACAAGTTATTGCAACTAGATCCGCTTTTGCTGCACTAAAATCTGATGGTACAGTTGTCACGTGGGGCACCCCAACTTTTGGAGGTGATAGCAGCGCTGTGTTGCCAGAATTAACTGATGTAGAACAAGTTGTTTCTAATGAATATAGTTTTTCTGCTTTAAAACATGATGGCTCTGTAGTTACCTGGGGGAATCCTATATGTGGTGGTGATAGCAGTGCAGTTCAATCAGAATTGACAAATGTGAAACAGATTATTCCTGCCAATAATCGTTCCTTTGCAGCATTAAAACATGATGGTTCAGTAGTAGCTTGGGGGAGCGAGCTGGGAAGCAATGTTATTGTTAGTTGCAGCTCTAGTAGTACCCTTAAAAGCATAGTTTTACCTGAAGGCTTAATCGATATTCAAAAAATTTACTCCAATTTTTATAGCTTTGCTGCTTTAAAGTCTGATGGTTCCGTAATTACGTTCGGAACAGCTGATGCTGGTGGAGATAGCAGCTTAGTTCAATCAGAATTGACTGCTGTACAACACATATTTACCACCGCTTCCGCGTTTGCAGCACTCAAAGAAGATGGCTCAGTAGTTACTTGGGGAAGTTTAGGCGGTGATAGTAGTTTAGTACAATCTGAGTTGTCAAATGTGAAACATATTTTTGCTAACGGCTCTGCTTTTGCTGCACTTAAAGAAAATGGTTCGGTGATTACTTGGGGCTACGATTATTTTGGCGGTGATAGTAGTGCTGTACAATCTAATTTAACTAATGTAGAAAAAATATTTTCCAATTTTCATAGCTTCGCAGCATTAAGAACTGACGGTTCAGTGATTACTTGGGGAAGTCCTAGTTGGGGAGGAGACAGCAGCGGAGTTCAAGAAAACCTAACAAATGTTAAACAAATTTATTCTAACTCATTTGCTTATGCTGCTCTGAAAAATAACGGGTCTGTGGTTACTTGGGGAGCAGCCGCTTATGGCGGTGATAGTAGCGGAATATTTTTCGATTAATTAGAAGTTATTGTCCTAAAACTAAGAAAGAAAGCGTGTTGGTTAACGTGCTTTCTTTCTCAGCTTTAGGACAATAGTGGTTTAGTGATAATAAAAAACGAACTGTATACGCTCTGTAAAAGTGAGAAAAATTATAATTAAAAGTACAAGTTTATTGAGCAATTGTACCTGATTTAACAAATTGTCCAATCAGTTGATAAGTTTGCTCACATTCATCGCTAACAAGGTCATTAAGCAACATATAAGCATGTGTCATACCATCAAAAGAATATTGCTCAACACTTACGCCAACTTCTGCCAACGATTTAGCATAAGCAATACCTTCATCTCTTAGCGGATCACAACCCGCAGTAATCACCAACGTTGTCGGCATATTCGCAGAAAACTGGCCAAGTAAGGGTGATGCTTCCACGGCTTTAGCTTGTGCGATTTCATCTTGATCTAAATTACCAACTTGTAAGTACTGCTGAAAATACCATTGAACTTTATCTTTTTCTAACAAGAAACCTTGGCCATTTTCCTCAATAGAAGCACTCACCATAGTATAATCCACACTCGGGTAAACCAAAATTTGCTTATCAATTTTCACCGAGTCGTTAGTCTTTTCATTGCTTGAATTATTCATCACTAAGCTAGTACAAATGGCCCCACCAGCACTATCCCCTGCTATGTAGAGTTCATCACTGTGTTTCATACCTGTCAGAAGGCTTTTATAGCGTTCTAGTACCTGCTGGCAATCATCCAAACCTGCTGGGTAGGGGTGTTCAGGTGCTAAGCGATAATCAGCACAAATGACAATGGCATGAGTAGCAAGTGCAAGTTTACGGCTAATGGGATCATATAAATCAACACTACCACACATATGGCCGCCTCCATGAAAATGGAGTAATACCGGTAATACATCATTTGGCGCAGGATTATAAATACGTACAGGAATATTATGGCTAGGGGTTACTAAGAAATCATCTTTTACTGTACTCATATTGGGCCCAGCACCAATAAGTGCAGATAAATTATCTAAACCCTGTCTAACTAGCTCAGCACTAAAGCCCTGCCCTGTAGCTTTGAATGCTGCAATGGCAGTATTTGCTTGTTCAAGAAATGGCACTAACTTGGGAGATACTATTCCGCGCATAACTTTTCCTTAATGGTTGATTCTTTAACTTTCCCTGTCTCAGGCAGAAAAAAGCTGCCAATAAAAAAGGTACTACTTATTAATGAAATGAGAATAAATGAAGCTGTGTAATCACCATGGTTAATATCTACTAACTTACCAAATAACCATAAGATCACCGTAGATAATAAATAACTGATTGAATAAAATAAACTAAATACTACAGTAATGCGTTGTCCTGTCATTTTAGGTAACTCGTGAGGAATAGACACCAGCGCTGTGATAGGGAAGAAAATAAAAAATCCAAGGACAATTGCTGATAAGGTTTGCAACCATTCACTGCTACTAAAGGATACGCCAATAATCGTCAGTACCATCATAGCACCGGACCATCGAATAACAGGCAATCGCAGTGGCATTTTTTTACTATAAATAATACCTGCTAATGTGCCCACAATGCCAAAACCTATCACCCACTTACTTTGACTGATGCCAGCCTTAGGATAAAAAGTAAATAGACAAATGTAAAACGCTAATAAACCTGAGTAGGTTAACCCATAAGCCCAATTAAATTTATCCTTTAATCCATCAATATAGCTATAATTTTCCGTAATGTTACCTTCTTGACTATGCCCCTCAGCCTCAGTATCAAACTTTACCAATAACCAAGCAAAACTGAATAATAAACTAGCAATTGAAAAGCTGATCAAACTTACTTTCCAATCTCCAGTAAACTCATTAATTGCTGTCATTTTCCATAACACTACACCCGTACCAATGTTAAAAGCAACGGCATTAAGACCATTAATAACAGGGCGCTCTTTAACTGGAAACCAGTGCATGACAATAGGATTAAAGTAGACAATCATAAACGCTCCACCTAACCCCATTAGAAACCGACTTAACAGCAGTAATTCATAATTAGGAGCAAAAGGTGTTAATAAGCCAATGGCAATGAGCAGGCTAGCAATAAAAAAAGCATACTTAATACCGAACTTTAGCGCAATCCAAGCAGCAGCGAACGTACCAACAATCTTTGCCAAGGTTACAGCACCACTAATAAAGCTCGCAGAAGCTAAACTATCAATGTGCATAGCCGACATTATTTGCCCCATACTGGCTGTACCGCCTACCCACGCCATAGCAAATAGTACATAACTAATAAAAACAATGGCTTCAACCAAGTATTTGTTACTGATTTTCATATATGATAGTTTCTAATCAAGGTAAATATTTACCTTAAGATTAGCGTATGGCTGCTAGCAAATAACTACTACCTTAGTTCACTACCCCGTAAGATAGGGCATGTTATGCTGACCATAGTGTTATATACGCTAACGTATATAAGTTAATCGCGTGATACATTATTTTTAAGACAACTCACACCATAAAGGACCGTTCTTGTTAGTTTGGCTTTCGCTCGATACTTGGCTTATCACGATACTCTCCATTACTTATTTGGCAGTACTTTTTATTGTTGCCCATTGGGGACAAAATCAAGCACCTGAAAATTGGAGCTGTAAACCTTGGGTTTATAGTTTATCGCTGGGTGTTAGCTGCAGCTCATGGGCTTTTTACGGCACAGTAGGGCAAGCGGCAACTACAGGAGCTTGGCTTGCGCCAATTTATATCGGCTCTATTCTTTGTTTAGTACTGGCTTGGCCAATGCTGCATAAAATTCTCTTAATTGTTAAACAGCAAAACTTAACGTCTATCGCCGATTTTATTGCTTTTCGCTACGACCGTTCGCCCAAAGTTGCAGCCTTAGTAACCCTTGTTGCGCTTACGGGTATCATTCCATATATCGCACTTCAGCTGCGTGCAATCAGTACCAGTTTTGATCTATTAACTGGTACTTATCAATCAGGTATCAGTACTGCCTTTGTCGTGACTATAGTACTCATCATATTCAGTATTTTATTTGGTACTCGGCAAATAGCCGCCAATAAACAAAATCAAGGTTTAGTACTGGCCATCGCTTTTAGTTCGGTAATTAAATTATTCGCGTTAACTGCGGTAGGTATTTTTGCCACTTTCTATATTTTTGATGGTTTTTCCGATTTGATCAACCGGGGTGAAAACATCAGTTCGATTACTGGCACTAATTCTGTTTACTTAGCTGTTGCACAAGCGGTTTTAGGGGCTATTACTATATTTATCTTGCCTCAGCAGTTCCACATGATGATGATTGAAAATCACCATCAACAAGAATTAAAAACTGCCCGTTGGTTGTTTCCTTTATACTTATTACTTATTAATGTTTTTATTTTACCTATCGCCATTGCTGGGCAGTTGACTTTCCCCGGAGGTAGTGTCGATGCAGATACTTATGTGTTAACTCTGCCGCTTTTTTACCAGCAAGCATGGCTTGGTATTTCTGTGTATATTGGTGGCTTAGCAGCTGCAACCAGTATGGTCATTGTGGCAGCGATTGTATTAAGTACCATGGTATCAACCGAAGTATTGACGCCACTAGTGTTAAAGTTTCGATTATTTAATACCAAACAAAAACAACAAATGTCAGGGCTATTACTTAACCTACGCCGTGGCTCTATCGCTATTATTCTGCTGCTCGCCTTCATATTCGAGCGCATCATAGCTCAGCAAAATCACCTCGCTACCATCGGCTTATTATCATTTGTTTTACTCTCACAATTTGCCCCAGCCACCATTGGTGCTTTGTATTGGCGTAAAGCTAATGCAAAGGCAGCATTAACTGGGCTAGTTGTTGGCAGTATCGTCTGGCTTTACACTCTATTATTACCGGCTTTAATTCCCACAAGCCTGTGGATTGAAACCGGTTTATGGCAAATAGCTTGGTTAAAACCTACCGCCCTCTTTGGTATTGATTTCTTGGATAGTACTAGCCATGGTGTTTTTTATAGTTTGCTGCTCAACGTTATCTGTTACGTTGTTGTCTCTTTAGTTAGTCAACGTAGTGTTGGTGAAAAATTACAAGCCGAGTACTTTGTCAATAAAAGCCAGAATCAATTTGAACGGCATTTATCCCTCGATGATTTATACAGTTTATTAGTACGCTTTATTGATAAACCTGCCGCGGAAGCATTGCTAATCTTTGCTAAAAACAGTGGGAAAAGTGAAAAGAACATTGAATATACCCGCTTGCAGCTATCTGGCGTACTAGGCTCAGCTTCAACGCGTATGGTAATGAAAGCGGCCTCTACCTCTCAGGATATGCCCCTTGAAGATGTCGTGAGCATTGTTGATGAAGCCAACCAAATGTTTCGTTTTAACCGCGAGTTACTGCAATCAGGCGTGGAGAATATTGAACAAGGCATCAGTGTTATTGACGCTGATATGCGCTTGGTGGCTTGGAATCAACGCTATATTCAATTGCTTGATTATCCTGAAGGTTTTGTCTGTGCAGGAAAGCCTATTGAAGAGTTATTACGCTATAACATTGCCAAAGGCATAATTACGGGTACAGGTACTGGTGAAAGCGCTAGTAGGCACGACGAAGGTGAAGAATTGATATCTCGCCGTATTGAGCATATGCGCATGGGTCATAACCATTATTTTCAACGTTCTATGCCTAATGGTGTGGTGTTAGAAATTAGAGGCCAATCTATGCCTGGTGGCGGCTTTGTTAGTACCTTTTCTGATATTACCACCCATATTGAAGCAGAAAAAGCCTTGCAAAAATCCAATGAAAGTTTGGAAAAACGTGTCGAAGAAAGAACTCAAGAACTGAGGCGTGCTAAAGCAGAAGCTGAAGCGGCCAACAGCAGTAAAACACGTTTCTTAGCTGCCGCTAGCCATGATTTAATGCAACCCTTTAATGCATTATCACTGTTTACCTCAATGTTGAAAAAGAAAGTTGAAAACGATGAGTTAGCACAGTTGGCTAATAATATTGACGATTCATTGAATGTTGTTGAAGCGCTACTGTCTGATTTAGTCGAAATATCACGTCTCGATAATAATTTAGACGTTATTGAGAAAAGTCACTTTGCCTTAGATGAATTATTAATACCGTTAAAAAATGAATTCACCGTTTTAGCCCAGCAAGAAAGCATCAGCTTTCGCTACCAACCAAGCTCAACATGGGTAAATTCTGATAAACGTATGTTACGTAGAATACTGCAAAACTTTTTATCAAACGCTGTACATTATTGCCGAGATAAAACCGGTGAAAAAGCTGATATAACCAGCAAAATAGTATTAGGTGTTCGCCACAAAAAAGAGGTCGTTTGTATTGAAGTCTGGGATAACGGCCCCGGAATTGCCCCCGAGAAACAACAGAGCATTTTTCAAGAGTTTGAACGCTTAGAACAAAACCGAGAAATACCTGGCCTTGGTTTAGGCCTAGCCATTGCTGATCGCATGGCTTCATTACTCGATTTGAAAATATCACTTAAATCGAGTGTAGGAAAAGGCACGTGCTTTATGCTTGAGCTACCGAGAATTGAGCATAGCAGGGTAAATTTCCCGAGTAACTTATCAAATAAATTATCAAAAAAAATACCAAATAAAACATTATGCTCAGCATCAAGCATAAAAGCTAACAACGAATCGAAGAAAATACTGACAAAAACAGCAAATCATAACAGTAAGAATAACAGCATTGCCAATGAAGGTTTTATCAATATGTCGGTATTGGTTATTGATAATGATGCCTTGATGCTAACAGCTATATCTTCACAATTAGTTGAATGGGGCTGTGTGGTTTATACTGCAAAAGATCAAACAACACTAACGAAAGTTGTGAGTGAGATGCAGCAACCCGCTGACTTTATCATTGCTGATTACCATCTCGATAATGATACTAATGGCGTTGATTTGGTAAGCCATTTATTACGCGAAAATCATTGGCAAAGTCCTTGTGTTATCTGCTCTGCCGATCCTTCCGAGCAAGTTAGACAACACACCAGTGATGCGAATTTTCTATTTTTACGAAAACCCGTAAAATCATTAGCGTTAAAACGTTTGATCAGACAAATAACATCAACCGTGGTTTAAGCTAATAAAATAGTAACCCCATCAGTTTTCATCTATTATTAGACATATATACAAAACTCAACTCTACTTTTAGGAATTTGTTAGTTTCTCTAATAAATTCCTAATAAATTTATCACTTAGTTATCACTAAAAATTTATAGGTCCCTTAATATGTTAAATAAAATCACCCTAATCTCACTTGCATTAGCCACTTTGTTACTAAGTGCTTGTGGTGATTCAGATAAGCAAGACTTGGTTATCGATAAGGAACTGAAACAAGTTAAATTTTCGTTAGGTGTGAGTGATGCGCCAGTAGAAGAAGCAGAGGTAGTTGCCATTGAAATGGATAGCATTAAGCTCACTAATACCGATGATGACAATGGCAAACAAGAAATATTGATAGAGGAGTTTACCAACGAAGATGGCGATATTGTTGATACCATTCAAGTAAATTTACTCGACTTTACTGGCTTAGCGCAAATGAAAATTGTTGATGAGGCCCAAGGCATCACTTTAGCGACTGGCGTCTATGTTATGGAGTTAGTGGTTCTTGATGCTGGCTCTTATGTGATGTTAAACAATGATGCCAATGAATATGACATTAAAGTGCCTAGCTCACGCTTAAAGCTTGGTGAATTTACAGTGCACAGCGATGCCGTACAAGTAGATAATAAACCTGCCTATACCATAGAGTTTGATCTGATGAAATCGTTAGTATTACGTGGTAATGATCCGGCAAAAAATGGTTATATCATTAAACCTCATGGTGTTCGTATTGTTAGTTTATATGGTGATATAACAGGTACTGTTTCAGCAGAAAATACCAATTTAGGGCCTTGCATGGTTTATTTATATGATGGTGCACCAACAACGCTTGCGGATTTATTTGACAGTAGTGATGAAAGCTTTATTGGCGAAGTACCCACAACAATTGAGCCCCTAGCTGCAACAACGGTTGCTGTTGATGGCAACTATAGCATTGGTTTTGTACCTGAAGGTGATTATACCGTAGCACTTCGCTGTAATACTGAAATAGATAATAATGTTCAATATGATCAGTTAGTGATCCCCTCACCTGAAGGTAACTCTCAAACTGTTAAGGTGTCAGTGGGTAATACCAGTGAAGTGAACTTTTAACGGTAAATAATCTGAAATTTTTTATCAGACCAAGCACTTTGCTTGGTCTTTTTTTGTCCGTTTTTCGCTCAAAGTAATACTCTTTGGGTGAAATTAATTCCGGTAAGTTTAGATGGCGCTATTAACATTTTCTGTTGGCGCCAGCATTAATTGCTGGTAGGCAAGCCCGGCTAGCGTTCGATTATTCACTTCTAGCTTTTCCAAAATAGCGGAGACATGTTTTTTCACCGTGGTTTCTTTGATGTTGAGATCATAAGCAATTTGTTTGTTAAGTTGACCATCAGCAATTTGAGTAAGCACAATATACTGTTGTGGCGTTAATTGACCGAGTTGTTTAGCTAGTTTTTGATGAGCAAGCGCAGTTTGTTGACCTTCATTCTTTTCTATCAATTCAGGTAACCAAACATCACCGGCTAATACCGTATCAATGGCACTTGCAATGGTGGTCAAGTCGGCTGATTTAGGAATAAATGCCGCAGCACCAAAGTTAATCGCTTTTTGCATAGTCTCATCATTATCATCAGAAGACACCATAATCACCACTAAATCGGGGTAGTGGTTTTGCAGCTGAGTCAAGCCAGTAAAACCATCATTTCCTGGCATATGCAAATCGAGAAAAACTATTTCTAAACTTGGTGTTGCTTCAATAGCAATTAATAACTCACTAAAGTTGTCGGCTTCTAACGTGCCCGCATCATCAATACATTCGATAATGGCTTGCTTAAGCGCCGTACGAAATAGTGGATGATCATCGGCAATAATTACTTTTGCTTGTGACATTTAACACTCCTACATGATTCTTAATCCAGTATGAAAAAAAGAGCTGACAAGTGCCAGCTCTTTTTACTCTGAATTTACTACTGAGTAATGCCTTACTTTAAGCGAGCCAATACTTAAAACTGGTAACCTATGGTTAAAGATACCGTCGTAGGGTCGCCATAATAAGCGATAAGCGTAGTATCCCCCCCAAAACCCGGTAACCAATTACCATCTTCATCTTGGCCGCCAGTAAAATCATAGGCTCCAACCATATATTCTTCATCGGTAATGTTTTTCCAATGTAGAGCAGCTGTCCAATCACCTTCATTACTGTACCAATTTATACCTAAGTTAAGTAAACCATAGGCATCTTGAGTAAGCCTATTATCAAGTTCAACTAAAGCATAATCGCCACGATAGTAATAATTACTATTAATAACAAAAGAGCCAACAGAAGATTCAATATCGTAGGTAACACCAAAATTAGCGGTTGTATCAGGAGTATTGGCTACAGTATATATATCAGAAATATCATCATAATCAGTACCATTCCAGCTTAATACTTCAGTAAATTCACTATCTATATAACCCAAAGCAAAATTAAAACTTAGCGACTCTGTTGCAGCATACTCAACCTCAAGCTCTAAACCGATTGCTTCAGATTGACCAATATTACCCAAACGTGAATCTAATACGGTAGGATCTTCGTTTGGTACCACACTTTTGTATTGACGGTCTTTATGTTCTAATGCAAAAACTGTTGCATTAACACGTAACTGATTAAACCACTCACTTTTCATACCGAGCTCAACAGAATCAACAATTTCTGGATTTACTGCTGGTTCATTCGTTGATGCGCGAGGGTTAAAGGTACCAGACTTAAAACCTTGTGAATAACTAGCAAATATCATCATATCTTCATCAAGTTGATACTCAACGCCCACTTTAGGTGTAAAACGTGACCAAGTTTTGTTGCCTTTTAACACTTCTGTGACGGGTAAATCTCCACGAGTATATCCTGGAATCCAATTCGATTCGGGATACTCTATTGAAAAGCGTAAGTCATCATTTACATTCGCACTTTTCTCTTCCTCTGTATAACGAGCACCTAAAGTGAAGGAGAGCTTTTCAGTCAAGTTATATGAACCTTGTGCATAAACAGCGTAACTTTCACTATTATTACAGCCACTTTTTTCTGCGGTTAAACTTTGAAATATTATGGCGTCATATTGGCCGCAGGACTCCGCATCAAAATAATATAAACCAGAAACTACACTTAAATTATCAGAGTCATAATTAAGCTGGAACTCTTGTGAAAACTGTTCATCATCATAAATGGCGGGTACATCAAAAATTTGTAAAGGAGTATTATCAAAGTCAATATTGGTTGGTGAATAATTCTCACGAGCTGCAGTTACTGATTTTAATGACCAAAAATCATTAATGAAATATTCGGCGGTTAAACTCCAGCCTTCATTTTCTACCAAGTTTTTTGTTGGTAGGCTTGTATATGAATCATAAACACTATCAGGTACTGGCGCATCAGTTACTATACTTGGCAATAAACGATAGCCACCTTTAGCGTTAGAATCATCTTTGGTCTTATCGTAATTAACACGGAAGAACCAGTCATCTGTCGGGGTGAACTCAATGGTGGCTCGGCCAGCAAAAACATCCTTGTTATAGTTTTCTAAATCTTGCTCAGGTAAGCCTGATTGTAAAAATTCACCATAACCATCACGAGATAAACTCGCTAACGCAAAACCAACATATAATTTATCTTCAATAACAGGTACCGTACCTGCCACTTTATAATCTTGACGGGCGTAATTGCCAAAGGTAGCTTTTATGTCAAACTCCATATCACCAGACATTTTTTTGGTAACATATTTAATCGCACCACCAATAGTATTTTTCCCATACAAACTACCTTGCGGACCACGTAATACTTCAATTCGTTCAACATCGAGAATATCAAGCACTGCCCCTTGTGGCCGTGCTAAATAAACATCATCAACATAAATACCAACACCAGGTTCATAACCCCATAAAGGATCCTCTTGACCTACACCACGAATAAATGCGGTCAAAGTTGAGTTAGTACCGCGGCTACTTTGTAAAGTAGTATTTGGCGAAAATTGCTGAACTTCAGTCATGACGCTAATGCCATTTTGCTCGAGCTGTTCTGCACCGATTGAGGTTACTGCCACTGGAACATTTTGCAAGGTTTCTGCTGTTTTACGCGCGGTAACTTCAATGCGTTCAAGACCAGAGTTATCTTGTGCGCTTGCTACTTCATTTGCTTCTTCTGCAAGGGCGATGTTAGTGGTTAACGCGCTGGCAATAGCTAAAGCGAGGTAACTTAATTTTTTGTTATAGCGTTTCATAGTAGTGCCTTATTATAATTTTATTGATCAGTTGTTTTTGATGTTTTTTACTGATGTTTAAACTCTATAACAAAATTAGACAAAGTTAATTTGTACTATAGTACCATAGAGCTTAGCTACTGAATATTATCAACTTTTTTATTTTACCCCCCAAAAATCGACAATATACATCGCGCTATCTAGCGAAGATTCATAGATAAAATCCGCACTGGTATCTCTATTCTTGTAACTAGAGTTAACGCTTAAACCGTGACCAATATCATTAATTTCAACAAGCTTCACGTGCACAGATCCTTGGTTATTTTGCCAAAGGGTTTGCTGATAATCTGCTGTTGGGTTTTTACTTGCTTTCAAGGAATTTCCTGAAAGAGCTGACCACTGTAAAGCCAAGCTTTGGGAATTCTTGGGGTGAACAACTTGATCTTTACTGCCCGTGATGACAATTAGCCTCGGCCACTTTTCAACGGCTTCATTACCCTGCTTTGCTGAACTAGCAAGTTCTATTGATGATTGTGAAGGTCCATTTCTCATGCAGGAAATAGCTTTAGCTAAATTATTAGCACAAGGATAAGGAAGACCAGCAATAACAGCGCCAGCAGTGAAGAGTTCAGGGTAATGAACTAACATTGCACTGGTCATTGCACCGCCGGCAGAAAGACCTGCAATAAAGACACGATCAAAATTTGACTGCGCCTTGAGTGCTAGGATCATATTTTTGATCGACAGCACCTCCCCCTGATCCTTTTCGCTATCTTGCTCTGAGAACCAGTTAAAACAGGAAGTAACATTATTTCTTTCACTTTGCTGTGGTACTAACAGAGTAAAATTATGTTGCTCAGCAAGGGACACAAAACCAGTTTGCTCAGCTAAGATTTGGCCTTGCTGTACGCATCCGTGTAGAAAGACCACAAGAGACTCAGTTTTTTTTGTCGGTTGAAAATAACTTGCTGTTAAATCGCCTGGGTTATCACCAAAATGCGTTAAAGGTTGAAATTTTACTAACGGTTGGGAGGTAGCAAGTGCTGAACAGCTAATCCCGTATAGGAGCGTCCACAAAAGCGGTTTTATTTTATCTAACATAGTACCAATCTTCAGATTTTGTCGTACGACAATAATGGCGTAATGCCATGTAGCTCTGTATGGTACTTTAGTGCCAACTAGGGTTTAACTGAATAGTTAGGTAGGTATTAGCCCCTGATTTAACTAACGATATGATAAATGAAGTAATCAAGAAAATGGATGTCTTTATCCTGTTACTATGCTGGATTACAACTGTTTAACTCAATAGTTTATTTCCTAATAAAGTATATAAGGTAACAAGTATAAGCAGAGCTACTCATTTATTCTTTAAAAAGTAGGCCTTTAAAAAATCTATCAACAGCCGTAATTTCTTCGACTCAGCGTTACCGGGAGGAAATACACCATAGACATGAATATCCCTCATATCATAATCATCAAGTACTGAGAGCAACTGCCCTGCTTTAATTCTAGGTTTAGCATCATAAACAGGAATACGGCCTAGGCCGTGACCACCTTCAACAAAAGCAGTTCTTGCCGCTGCATTATTTGTGCTGATTGTACCTTTCATTTCGATACTAAAAGAGCGACTACCTTTTGTCAGCTCAAGCGAACCTGCAGTTAATTTATATAACACCCATTGATGCTTATTCAGCTCTGTTGGGTGTTTGGGAAAACCGAATTTCTCAAAATATGCGGGTGAGCCACAAAGACAAGTACTCAGCGTTGACAGTTTTGCTGCTTGTAGACCGGAATCGGCTAGAGGCGCACCACGAATCGCTAAATCGATACCCTCTTTAATAATATTTACCACTTCATCCGTTAGCATAACATCGAGTTCGATTTTAGGGTAAATGGTGCGAAATTCATTAAGTGCCGGAACGATAGTTTGCAAACCAACATTAACAGGGCAGGTTATTTTTAATAAACCGACCGGCTCATGTTTAAGATTTTCAATCTGTCGGTTAGCCGCTGATGCTTGCTCTGCGATAACGCGGCAATACTGGTAATAGTCGAGTCCTGCTTCAGTCGCTGAAATAGTGCGAGTAGAGCGGTTCAGTAGTTTAATGCCTAATTGATCCTCTAGCTTTTTTATATGATAACTCACCACAGCACGAGATAGTCCAATTTGCTTGGCAGCACCGCTGAGCGTGCCCTGCTCAATCACTTGTGCAAAAACAACCATACTTTTTAATTGTTCAAAAGAAATATTCATTATTAACCTATCAAGATAATCACACAGTTATTGTATCATTTATTGATACAAAGAAGTCTATATAATCTGCATTGTTAGCTTAGATGTACTCAACTACACTTATCGTCAATGAAACACCTTCGGCAATAATTAAAATATTGAGGCTTACAATGCAAACTAAAAACATATTAATGGTATTAACGTCACACGCAGAATTAGGTAACACAGGAAAGAAAACTGGCTTTTGGGTAGAAGAGTTTGCAGCACCTTATTACGCGTTTAAAGACGCCGGCATAAACGTTACCTTAGCTTCTCCAGCAGGAGGACAAGCGCCAATCGATCCAACCAGTGAATTAGATGATTTCCAAACAACAGCAACCAAGCGTTATTTCGACGATGCTGAAAGCCAAAGTCTTATCGCCAATACTCAGGTTTTAGCGCAAATCAACAGTGAAGATTTTGATGCGGTATTTTACCCAGGTGGACATGGCCCACTTTGGGATTTAACAGACAACGCTAACTCCATTGAACTAATTGAAAAATTCATTGCCGCAAATAAACCTGTTGCAGCAGTTTGTCATGCCAGTGCTGCTTTCTTAAACGTTAAAGATAGCAACGGCGATTATGCGGTAAAAGGTAAAGCGGTTTCAGGTTTTACCAATACAGAAGAAGACGCTGTGCAGCTAACCGATATTGTGCCTTTTTTACTTGAAGATGAATTGATCAAACGCGGTGCTGACTACCAAAAAGTTGAAGACTGGCATGCTTTTGCAGTGCAAGACGGTTTACTCATTTCAGGTCAAAACCCAGCCAGTTCAATTTTAGTCGCTGAGAAATTAATGAGACAACTAAACAGTTAATGACCCCTGTTCAGCACTGCGTTTATTGAAAGACATTTCACTTATTAAATGTTAGTGCTGACTCCTTGATGGCATAACTTTTATTGACCTCTTAAAAAAAGAGAATTATTGATGAATCAAAACAAACAAGTAAATCGCCAAATATTATTAGCGTCTCGTCCTTTTGGCGCGCCAAGCCAAGACAATTTTACGCTCGCACAAACAGCTAAGCCTACCCCACAACAAGGTGAAATTTTATTACGTACTGTATACCTTTCACTAGACCCTTATATGAGGGGCCGCATGAATGATGCAAAATCTTACGCCGATCCCGTAGCATTAAATGAGGTGATGGTAGGCGGTAGCGTTTGTCGAGTCGAAGAATCAATGCACGCTGATTACCAACCAGGTGACTGGGTTGTTGCTTTCGGTGGTTGGCAAGATTACAGCATCTCAAATGGCATTGACTTACTTAAGCTAGGCAATGATATTTCAAATCCATCTTACGCACTTGGCGTTCTCGGTATGCCGGGGTTAACTGCCTATATGGGGTTATTAGATATTGGCCAGCCTAAAGCGGGAGAAACCGTTGTTGTGGCAGCAGCAACAGGTGCCGTAGGTAGTTTAGTCGGGCAAATAGCTAAAATACAAGGCTGTAAAGTCATTGGTATCGCTGGTGGTGCACAAAAATGCCAATATGCCGTTGATACCCTTGGCTTTGATGCCTGCTTAGATCACCACAGTGATGAATTAGCTGCCCTACTGGCAAAAACTTGTACTGATGGTATCGACGTTTATTTTGAAAACGTTGGCGGCAAAGTCTTTGATGCTGTATTACCGCTACTTAATCCTAAGTCTCGTATTCCAGTATGCGGCCTTATTTCGCAGTATAATGCCACTGAATTACCGGACGGGCCTGATCGTTTATCTTTATTAATGGGCACATTATTGGTTAAGCGAGCTAAAATGCAAGGTTTCATCGTTTTTGATGACTATGGCCATCGTTATGGCGAATTTAATAAAGCAATGATGACATGGCTTAGTGAAGGAAAGATTAAATACAAAGAACACCGAGTAGAAGGCTTAGAAAATAGTGTATCGTCATTTATTGGCCTGCTAGAAGGTAAGAACTTTGGCAAGTTAGTGGTTCGTGTTGGTCCTGATGACTTAACATAATTTAGTGACAAGCGCGCATAAAAACAAAAACCCAGCACATAGCTGGGTTTATAGTTTTATACCTGTTAATTAATAACTTAAATTAACGGTTTTACGTTATAAGTTTCCTAAAACGGGATATCATCATCGAAATCAATTGATGGTTCTTGTGGGTTCACTTTAGGTGCTTGATGCTGCTGTCCTTGATTAGAGAAGCCACCTTGTTGTGCTGGTGCTTGTTGTTGAGGAGCAAAGCCACCTTGTTGTGCTGGCGCTTGTTGTTGCGGAGCAAAGCCACCTTGTTGTGCTGGTGCTTGTTGTTGCTGAGCAAAACCACCTTGTTGAGCTGGTGCTTTTTGTTGCTGTCCTTGGTTAGAAAATCCACCCTGTTGAGCCGACTGATTAGAAAATCCACCTGACTGTTGTGGAGCTTGTTGTTGGAAGCCTCCACCCTGCTGCTGTCCTTGATTAGCGAAACCACCGCCCTGGCCTTGAGACGACTTTCCATCTAACATTTGCATTACGCCATTAAAGCCCTGCAATACAATTTCAGTTGTGTATTGATCTTGACCTTGTTGGTTGGTCCACTTACGAGTTTGTAACGATCCTTCAAGATATACTTTTGAACCTTTTTTCAAGTATTCACCAGCAATTTCAGCAAGTTTGCCAAACATAACAACACGATGCCATTCTGTTTTTTCTTTCTGTTCACCAGTTTGTTTATCTTTCCATGAGTCTGACGTTGCAACAGTAATATTTGCTACTGCACCACCATTTGGCATAAAACGTACCTCAGGATCTTTACCTAAGTTACCTACTATGATTACTTTATTTACACCCGCCATGAAAATATCCTATTAATTGAGCTATTAAGACGTACGTCGTTTCTTTTTCTATTTAACTAGAAAGAAAGTGTGTCTTTGAAATTTAGTTTAAGGGGGTAATTCTATAGTGAGCGGCGATCAAATTCGAGTGATTTTTTGTTAAAAGCTCAATTATTTTATTTTAATCTCTTTTAAGAATATCGAACTAAATAACAGATGAAAAACAATGTCTATATCCATCAATAATATGGCCTACTAATTAATTGTTATCACAATGAATTAGTAGGCTAACGATAATATGTAGAACTATAGCCAGTCAAAGTACATATTACATTAACGGATATACAGCATAATGAGCTAGACAACTCAAAAGCTAAGCGCTCTATAATTCAATATAGTGCTCGGTTAGCTGGGCACGAATCTCGTCTGATATTTTTTTAGAACTTTGAGCTTCATAATCAAAATTTACCATGGCTGCCGTTCCCGACACACATTTTTCACCGTGCTGCCAAAGCTCTTGATAAACATCAAACGAGGCGCCGCCTATTCGGCTAACGAATGTTTTGATTTCAATTTCTTGGCCATAAAATAACTGTCCGTGATAAGAGACTTCTATTTTAGCAATGATAAGCTGCCACTTCTTCGGGTCTAAGTCAGGAGTGAAAAACCTAAATATAGGAGCACGTCCGCCTTCAAACCAAACAGGTGGTTTAGTATTATTAATATGCCCTAAAGCATCCGTATCACTAAAGTGTGGCATCATTTTTTCACTGAACATAGTTAACCTTGTTTTGTTTATTCGCTCTATGGCACGAGCTTAAATGCTATAATACCAATCCGTATAAGAAAGTGTTCGCTTAGCGAGAATTTAAAGGCTTATAGGCAAGGCATTGATTGTAGGTAATGGCTATTCCCTTACCAAAATCAATAACGCAGTATATAAGCCTTTAAAACTCGCCCTTTGGGAACGCATGGAACACCATGATAACTTCACAAAACATGCTTGATGTAGAATAACTATAACTACGTATATTTTGATTGTTCTAATGTCGCCCATGCCGTTCTAAGTGGTCACTTCTTTATACGGAATGATATAATACCAATAGTATTGATAAGATATACTATCTTACCCTTATAGAAATTTCATATATATTAGCGTGATATAAAAGAAAAATTCTTTATCATCTATTCTCTGTTTATTCCCTGTATACCCAAACCTCATGAGTTGTTAATGTAATCACTACACCCTCACTGATCTTGATGAGTATTGTGATTGAAAGTAATAATTTCATTGAGAATGATATTCTTTTTAAATTCATGTGGGTGTAAAACAAATAAAAGTTAAAAATTGAGCAAATCGAGACTAAAAAGTCCCGATAAACTGAGCAAATCTTTAAATAAATGATGTTGAAGTCGCTCGTTAACGCTATAGTTAAACAAGTGATATATAAACATATTACTCATCAAATCTTTATTTTAGGTACGCGATGCTGTTTTTATTAAACGTCATAAAAAAAATAAAACAATGTAATGCCATATCGCCAAAATCTAACAATAAAATCTCACTTACTTGGCGAGATGATGTATTCGCTGAACGACTTTCACTGCTAGTCGCTGGTTTACTATTAACTATTGTTTGCCCTACATTATCCGCTACTGAACGCGTAGCTGAACACGGAACCGTTAGTTCAGGCTCGGCTGATACTGAATATTTGGACGACAAAATATTATGTGATACCAGTCAGCCAAAGATAATCTTCAAGCCACAAACAATCTTCGATAAAAATGAGCAGGGCTTTACTTTTTTACATCGTTGGGCCAATGCCATTCACATTGATACAAAAATTATAACGCTAGAAAATGAAGCAAGTTTTTTTATCAAAAAATGTACAAAAACATTCGCTGATATGGCAGAACTCGAACGCCATTTGCGTAGCCAAAAGTATCTTAGAGATGCAGAAGTCAGCAGCGATGAAGACGTAGAAAATATCACTATTACCACGTGGGATAATTGGTCACTTATGCCAACACTTAGCTTTGGTCGTAAAGGCGGCATAAACACCTATAGCTTTGGGATAAAAGAGCGCAACTTACTCGGGTTAGGTATAGACACTGAAATTGAATCATACCGTAACACTCAACGTTCAGGTTACAAACTAGTGGCCACTGTGCCACTTTTTCAAAAACAAAATACCTCAGTTAAGTTGGGGTTTGCTGATAATGATGATGGTCAACAACGTAGCTTATTTCTACATAAAATTTTTGCCGGCTTTCATACTAAAACAGCCTATCATATTGGTTTTAATGAAGAGTCTCGTAACGATACCATTTTTCAAAATGATCAAGACCAAAGTATATTTGGCCATGAAATCAGCTTTAAAAAAGCAAGTTATGCATGGCTTAATTTTAATAGTGATAACCGCTTACTCAGATATCGTTTTGGCATAACACAGGATAAAGATACTTTCACTGAACTTTCTGATGAAGAGAAAATCGACTTATCCGATCCTGTGCTGACTGATGTCAGACCTGAAGATAGAGACTTACTCTACCCATGGCTAGCATTTGAATATATTGAAAAGGACTTTAGAAAACTAACCAATGTACACTTGATCACCCAAATAGAAGATTTTAACCATGGTTGGCAGCTTAACTCCAGTCTTGGCATAGGCAATGGCAATAAAGAGAACTCAGCATGGACTATATGGAAGATGCGAGTAAAAAAAGGTTTCAATTTACATGATAATTCATTGTTACTACTTGATTTTTCATTAGCTAATGATATGTATCAACACAGAGATAGTCGCTTATTAGTAAGCCTTAGCGGCGAGTATTTTTATCAATTAAATAAAAACTGGGGTTTTTATTTAAGTAATACCAATGTTGTCAGTAATAACCAATACCTTGACCAACCAGTGACTATGGGGGGCAATACTGGTTTACGCGGTTTTCCTCTGCAATATCAGCATGGACAAGATAGTATAAAGTTTACCTCTGAACTCAGGTACTATCCGGCAGTAAACCTTTTTAAACTATTTGATTTAGCTGGGGTAGCTTTTGTCGATGCAGGTCGAACCTATGGTGAGTCAACTGTGAAAAATATAGAGGAAGGTTGGTTAAGCTCTGCAGGGCTTGGCTTGAGATTACATTCCCCGCATTCAGGTGGTAACCATCCTATCATTCATATCGACTTCGCTTTTCCACAAAGTGATAACCCAGAGATTAATGGTTTTGAAATTAGAGTACAGGCGAAAAAGTCATTCTAGCGAGATTTCAACCACACCCCGCTAACAATATTTTTAACGATAAAAGCTTTATTTCAACAAATAGAGACTATAAAAATCGCTTCAATACCCTGTCTATTTGAGCAACACGTATTTTTTTCAATAACTTTTGAGGTTTTTCAGGATAGTCTTCTACCGACTCAATATCAGAGAAATGCGACACTTTAGTGGTATTAACTAAAATACCGACCAGTTCATCATCTGTTTTTTGTAAAAGCTGCTTATTAGCATCATCAACAAGTAAACCATTTTCTAAGTCTAGTGCCCAAGCACGGGGGTTTAAATTACTGCCGGTAATTAAATGGTAACGATCATCAACACGTAAGCCTTTAAGGTGAAAGCTATTGTCTTTATCTTTCCATAAATGGATATTCAATAAACCTTGGTCAATAAAGTTTTGATAACGCTTAACAAAGCGCTTAAGCAACATTTCATAAACGTAGGGAATTATACCTATGGTACTGAAATCTTCATCGTTGCCAATAAAAAAGTCATTCGCTGTTTTATCACCAACAACCACGGTTGTTTTAACACCACGTTTTAGTGCTCTAATGACATCTTTAGCAAGCGAATGAGGCAGATTAAAATAAGGTGTGAAAAGTACCATATTATCATCGGCTTTTTGTACTAAATGACGAGTAGCTCGGTTAAGCTGATTTTTACGGCGACCAAAACCTACAAGCGGTGTAATAAAAGCTTTATTAGTCACTAGTTTTGATTGACCAAACTCTTGTTGCGGAGCAGTAATATAATGAGATTTTTTTAACTTAAGTTTTAATGCGACCAAATTTTTCTTTTGCTCTACAGCATCTGGTAACCATTGTTGATTAAGTAGTGGTGCCAAACCTGATTTAATAAAAGTATCAGCTAAGTAATGACAGAAACTGTCTGATAGTACTGCACTATTAATAGTGCAATAGCGATCTAAGCGATATCGCTCACCTTGATGTAGGTAAATATCATTGATACTTGCGCCGGTATAGAAAAGCTTCTCATCAAACACCATGCCTTTAAGATGTAAAACACCAAAGACTTCTTTACGCTTAACTGCAACACCATAAACGTTAACCGTATGAGGGTAGTCATGTGCCAATTTCAAATAAAGTGCACGATTACCTAAGCTCGCTTTTTCGCCAATTAAGCCGCGTTGGCCACGGTTAAAGTCAACAAATACATTAATTTCTATTGTTGGGAAGTTAGCTTTCGCTTGGTATAAGGCATGAAGGATCTCTCTACCCGCCTCATCATCTTGTAGATATAAGGCAGTAATGAAAATGCGCTGACGTGCTCTCTCAATAAGGGACAACAACTGCTGCTTATATTCTTTAGGCGTGGTTAGGAATTCAATATCACCACTATCGACAATTATTTCTTGCACTTTGATCTATCTAAAAAAAATTAATTCACGACAGTATATCAATAATAAACCGAAGAAATATAGATTTTTTCTTCGGTTCGCTACAGCTATCTTCGCATTAAAGTGTTGATTTCAACCAAATAGGCTTAAATTTTAACCGCTAACTCTGCTGCTTGGCGTATTGCTCGTTTAGCATCAAGTTCAGCGGCAACATTAGCACCACCAATTAGGTGCACAGGCAAACCACCATCAAGTAGTTTTTGTTGTAAATCTCGATTCGACTCTTGCCCAGCACATATTATAATATTATCAACCTCAAGCAGTTGCTCTTTACCGTCAACTTCAATCAGCAAACCCTTATCAGTAATGGCTTTATAACTTGCACCTGCGACCATATCAACACCTTGCTTAACAAGGTTAGCCCGATGAACCCAGCCTGATGTTTTACCCAAACCTTTACCCACTTTGGTTGTTTTTCGCTGTATTAGGGTAATTTTCCTTGCAGGATTATGCTTAGGGATATCTTGTTTATTTAGCAGCGCCCCATTTTGTAGGTATTGTTTATCAACGCCCCAGTTTTTAAGCCAAGCATCTGGTTCATTGGTTAAAGATTTCTCTGATAAATAAGTGGCGACATCAAAGCCAATACCGCCAGCACCAATAATGGCAACTTTATTACCTACTTCAACTTTATCCCGTAGTACTTGTAAATAAGTAAGCACTTTATTACGGGTATAACCTTCTTCTAAGCCTTTAATATCAAGTTTTCTTGGTTTAATACCTGTTGCTAATACAACTTCATCAAAACCCGCCGCTAGCAATTTTTCTGCACTTTGCTCTGTATTAAGATGCACTTTAATATCATGTAAACTTAGCTGCTTGTTAAAATAACGTAAAGTCTCAAAAAACTCCTCTTTACCTGGTACTTGTTTGGCTACATTAAACTGGCCGCCTATCTCGCTAATTTTATCGAATAGTTCAACACGATGCCCTCGTTCTGCAGCGTACACGCTAAAGGCTAAGCCCGCAGGCCCGGCACCTATCACGGCTAATTTTTTAACTTTTTTAGCTTTATCTATCACCAGCTCTGTTTCATAACATGCCATTGGGTTGACTAAACAAGAAGCTCGCTTTTGTTTAAATACATGGTCTAAACATGCTTGATTACAGCCAATACAGGTATTAATTTCATCGGATTTATTCTCTGCTGCTTTATTAACAAAGTCCGCATCAGCAAGAAAAGGTCTTGCCATTGACACCATATCAGCTTGCCCAGTCGCTAATACTTCTTCAGCGACTTCAGGTGTGTTAATTCTGTTAGTGGTGATCAGTGGTATAGAGACTTCTTTTTTCATTTTTTCAGTAACCCAAGTGAAGGCAGCTCTGGGGACTGAAGTTACTATGGTGGGCACACGTGCTTCGTGCCAACCAATCCCTGTATTAATCAGTGTCGCGCCAGCTTGCTCCACCGCTTTTGCCATAGTGACAACTTCTTGCCAACTGTTACCGCCTTCAACTAAATCCAACATAGATAAACGAAAAATAATGATAAAATTTTCGCCTACTTTGCCGCGTACAGCTTTAATCGTTTCAATCGCTAAACGCATCCTATTTTCAATGCTACCGCCCCATTCATCGCTGCGTTTATTGGTTCTAACACAAGCAAACTGGTTAATTAAATAACCTTCAGAGCCCATAATTTCCACACCATCATAGCCAGCTTTAGCGGCTAACTTGGCTGAATAAGCATAATCTTTAATAGTCGATTTAATTTGACGTACTGACATTGCTTTTGGGGTAAAAGGAGAAATAGGTGATTTGATTTTGCTCGGGGCCACCCCAAATGGATGATAGGCGTACCGCCCAGTGTGTAATAATTGCAAGCAGATTTTAGTTGGGTATTGATGAACAGCATCTGTTACTTGTTTGTGTTTATTTGCTTGCCAAAAATGACTTAACTCACTGCCAAATGGTGCAATTCTGCCACGTAGATTAGGGCTAACACCACCGGTAACAATCAAGCCAACTCCACCTTTAGCTCTTGCTTGATAGAATGCGGCTAATTTAGCAAAACCACCCCGCTCTTCTTCTAAGCCAGTATGCATGGATCCCATGAGGACACGGTTAGCCAGTTGGGTAAAGCCAAGGTCTAATGGCGCTAATAAATGTGGGTAGGCAGTTGTTGTCATAATTATACTCTGCTATTGGTCGTACCAGTTGTTATAGTGTCATTAATTTACTGACATTTAGACAAAAACACAAGTTATGATAAAATCACCTCATTAACATTCCAGTTAATACTGCGCCCAACTAAGTAACTATCTCTGCTTACTAATAAGAATTACCATTACAATAGAATAAAACTTTATGCCTAATAAAAAAAAGTTAGTTGACCTTGTTGTCACGTCACTCTCAAAACAGCTTCAGCAAGCTATTGATGCTGCAAACGAAGCACATGCTGCTGCGGTTGATGATCAAAGTGTTGCCGAAACACAATATGACACGCTAGCGATAGAGGCGAGCTACTTAGCTGAGGGGCAGTCTAAACGCGTGATGGAATTCCAACATGCTATCGATACCTATAAAGCGCTTGAACTAATTGAATTTAATAATGATAGTTTTATTGCTTTAGGTGCTTTAGTACAATTATCTGCTGATGCAGAGACTAACCATTGGTTCTTTATCGGACCTGCAGCAGGAGGGTTTCGAGGTCAGATTGCTCAGCATAGTATCACGGTGATAACACCGCAATCACCTATGGGAAAAGCCTTGATAGGTAAACAGCTAGACGATGACATAGAAGTCATGCGTGGTAGCAATAAACTCGAAGATTATATCGTTACGCTAAAATAAACTAACAAGGCACTATTTACACCAAAAAACGTAAGTCTTTATTAGACTTAGCTTGCTTCAATCTTAAAGCCAATTTTCAACGTAACTTGATAATGGCCAACAGCGCCATTAACTATATGACCTCGAGTTTCTATAACTTCAAACCAATCCATATTATTAATTGATTTTTTACACTCTGCCAAGGCATTCTCAATAGCATCTTCGATGCTACTTTTAGATGAGCCAACCATTTCAATTTTTTTGTAAGTGTGGTGTTCTGACATAATAGTCACCGCTAAATTGTTTAAGGTAAACTTTAGTTTAGCGTGCTTTTAATATATTGCTGAGAGGTGCTCGATGATAGCCGTATAAAATTCAGATATCGCGAACACCTTCAACTGAAAATTATTCCGGTATTCTAGCCTTGCAATAACGCTTTAATAGCGAGTAGATCTACCCTATTAACATCAACCTTTAAATAAGCGACTGCTTCTGTGTGCACTAGGGTTGCTTCGATAACACCGGGCATATTGATTAATTGTTCTGCCATTTTATCAGCTTGTTCTTCACAGGTAATATTGGTGGCAAAACTAAAACTTTTGGATTTTTTCAATGACTGCATACCAAAGCTTAATCCCAACCAAATAACCGTTACTATTGTCATGACTAAAAAGATGGTTTGCTCGCCATATTGACTCGCTATATAACCGCCCAGAATACCACCAACGAAAGCCCCTAAAAACTGACTGCTTGAATATATTCCCATAGCACTACCTTTAACGCCAGCAGGTGCTATTCGCGATAGGATTGATGGCATGGTTGCCTCTAAATAGTTAAAGGCTGTGAAAAATAATACCACTGACAGTACTAAGCTCCAGAAGCCACTCGGTAATAACCACAATAATAATAGAGCAAAAGCCAATAGTGTAATAGCTGCACTGAACATGGGTTTTTCTTTCTGTTTTTTAATGGCAAAAATCATAAACGGTACCATTAAAAAGAAAGAGCCTAATAAGGTAGGTAAGTAAATTTGCCAATGATCTTCAAGAGATAAACCACTGGCGACAAACTGCTTAGGCAAGGTAATAAAACAAGCAGTAAGTGTCATATGTAGAATAAAAACACCCCAATTTAAACGGGATAACTGCGGATGACGGATCAAACGTGTAATTTGCTCAGGCAAGGCAACGTTATCGCCACGAGGCGCTTTATTCACTGAGTTAGGCACCATAAATTGGATCATAGCCATGGCAAAAAGAGTCAGTATTCCGGTAAACCAAAATAAGCCACTTAAACCAAAGGCATCAGCGACTATTGGCCCCAAAATCATTGCAAAAGTAAATGATAAACCGATAAACATGCCTATGGTTGCCATCACTTTTGGTCGTTGTTCTTCCCGACTTAAATCGGCAGCTAAGGCAAGAATTGCACTTGCGATAGCGCCCATCCCTTGAATTGCTCGACCGAGCACGACACCATAAATAGTGTCAGACATTGCCGCGACAATGCTGCCAATAAGAAAGACCACTAAACCCGCAAGAATGACAGGTTTTCGACCAAATTTATCCGAAAGAATGCCCATTGGTATTTGCAATAAAGCTTGCGTTAAGCCGTATGCACCAATGGCTAACCCTAGCCAAATGGGACTATAACCCGTTAGCTGTTCACCATAAATGGCAAAAACGGGTAATATCATGAACAAGCCTAACATGCGCACGCCAAAGACACTGGCTAAGGAAAAGGCGGCTTTTTTCTCAATACGGTTTAAACCTGAAACACTCATAACGTTGACAAAACCTAAAAATAAATGAAGAAATCGGAAAAAATTGCGGGTAGTTTACCACGCTAATAAGCACAACAAAATCCCTGAAATGAAAACATGAGGTTAAGCCCTAAATAGTTTAGTGCGGTGTTAAATATTGCTCCGTCTGCATCTCGACATATTCAAGCATTACACTAATAAATTGATAAACTTAGTCTGATATTAGCGAGTTTAAAACAAGTAAAATCACTTAACTAAATCTCTATATTTTTAGCCTTATTGTCTCGCCAGCAAAGCACTGTAAAAATAAACAGTTTATTTTTCATATTCTGCCCTGGATTAGTTTTTATACTGCAAATTATATGACATAATCGTCGGTTCTATTTTATCGCTATTTGAGTAAAAAACGCATGAAAAGTATTGAAGTCAGAGGCGCTCGAACGCATAACCTCAAAGACATTAGTTTAACAATACCTCGAGATAAACTCGTGGTAATTACCGGTCTTTCTGGTTCAGGAAAATCTTCTCTTGCCTTTGATACTCTCTATGCTGAGGGACAACGTCGTTATGTCGAGTCGCTTTCAGCTTACGCCCGTCAATTTTTATCCTTGATGGAAAAACCTGATGTTGATCATATTGAAGGTTTATCGCCCGCTATTTCCATTGAACAAAAATCAACTTCTCATAACCCGCGCTCAACCGTAGGGACCATCACTGAGATATACGACTATTTGCGTTTGCTTTATGCCAGAGTTGGTGAGCCTCGTTGTCCAGAACATGGCCAAGCATTAGCAGCACAAACTGTTTCACAAATGGTTGATAAAGTTTTAGAACTTGAAGAAGGCACTAAAGTGATGTTGCTTGCGCCTATTATACAAGGCCGTAAAGGGGAACACATAAAGTTACTCGATAACTTAGCTGCCCAAGGTTTTATTCGCGCGCGTATTGATGGTGAGGTTTGTGATTTATCCGATCCACCAGCACTAGAATTACATAAAAAACACACCATAGAAGTTGTTGTTGACCGTATAAAAGTGCGTGAGGATATTCAATTGCGCCTTGCAGAGTCTTTTGAAACAACGTTAAGTTTAACTGCAGGCACCGCTAAAGTTGCTTTTATGGATGAACCAGACCGTGAAGAGTTACTTTTCTCGGCTAACTTTGCTTGTCCACATTGTGGTTACAGCATGCAAGAATTAGAGCCACGTTTATTCTCTTTTAATAATCCTGCTGGCGCTTGTCAAACCTGTGATGGTTTAGGTATTGAACAATATTTTGATAGCACTCGCGTTATTGCTAACAAAGAATTAAGTCTTGCTGGTGGTGCAGTTCGCGGTTGGGATAAACGTAATTTTTATTACTTTCAAATGCTTCAGGCTCTCGCCGATCATTACAAATTTCAAGTGGATACACCGTTTAATAAGTTATCCGCGAAAGCTCAAAAAGTGGTGCTTTATGGGAGTGATGAGCAGGAAATTGAATTTAAGTACATGAACGACCGTGGTGATGTTGTGGTGCGCAAACATCCCTTTGAAGGCATCATTAACAATATGCAGCGCCGTTACAAAGAAACCGAATCAAACGCAGTGCGCGAAGAGCTCGGCAAATACCTTAATTCGCAACATTGCCCTGATTGTAATGGTAGTCGATTACGCTTAGAGGCTCGTAATGTCTTTATCGAAGATACACCATTAACTGTCGTTGCTGAATTTTCCATTAGTGATGCTTTAGACTTTTTCCAAAGCTTAAGCCTCACAGGCCAAAAGGCACAAGTTGCTGAAAAAATATTAAAAGAAGTAAATGAGCGGTTAGGGTTTTTAGTTAACGTTGGCCTTAATTACCTTAACTTATCACGTGGTGCAAATACTCTGTCCGGTGGTGAAGCTCAACGAATACGTCTTGCAAGCCAAATTGGTGCCGGTTTGGTTGGTGTCATGTATGTCTTAGACGAACCCTCTATTGGTCTTCATCAACGTGATAATGAACGCTTACTTAGTACCTTAGTGCACCTGCGCGACTTAGGTAATACTGTCATTGTAGTTGAGCATGATGAGGATGCGATTCGTGCTGCCGATTTTGTTATTGATATTGGCCCTGGCGCTGGTGTACACGGCGGCGAAATTATCGCACAAGGCACGGTAGATGACATATTAGCCTGTAAAGAGTCTTTAACAGGCAAGTATCTTTCCGGCGTTGAGAGCATTGAAATACCTAAGAAACGTCATGCCTTTGATAAGAAAAAAGTTGTTAAACTTACCGGTGCTACGGGTAATAACTTAAAAAATGTCGACTTAGTTATTCCCAATGGCTTAATGACTTGTATAACTGGCGTTTCAGGATCTGGTAAATCAACGCTCATTAACGATACGTTATATAAATTAGCGCACATTGAACTCAACGGTGCGACGGTTGATGAACCCGCTCCTTACAAAAGCATTCGTGGCTTAGAACATTTAGATAAAGTCATTGATATTGATCAAAGCCCAATAGGAAGAACACCGCGTTCAAACCCAGCAACTTACACCGGAATATTTACTGCTGTGCGTGATATATTCTCTGCCACGCAAGAGTCACGTTCAAGAGGTTATAAAGCAGGTCGCTTTAGCTTTAATGTTAAAGGCGGACGTTGTGAAGCCTGTCAAGGTGACGGCATGATCAAGGTAGAGATGCACTTTTTACCTGACGTTTATGTGCCTTGTGATGTCTGTAAAAGCAAACGTTATAATCGTGAAACGTTAGAGGTGTTGTATAAAGGTAAAAATATACATGAAGTATTGGACTTAACCATTGAGGACGCTTTTGACTTTTTTAAAGCAATTCCTGCGGTTAATCGCAAGCTGCAAACCTTACTCGATGTCGGTTTAGGTTATATCAAACTCGGCCAGTCAGCAATCACCCTTTCAGGCGGTGAAGCACAACGAGTTAAACTGTCAAAAGAGTTATCAAAACGCGATACGGGTAAAACCTTGTATATTTTAGATGAGCCAACCACAGGTTTGCATTTTCACGATATCAAACAATTACTCCATGTTATTCATCGATTACGTGATCATGGTAATACCATAGTAGTCATTGAGCATAACTTAGATGTAGTTAAAACGGCAGATTGGGTAATTGATTTAGGCCCTGAAGGTGGCTCTGGTGGTGGTGAGATATTAGTAACAGGTACGCCTGAGCAAATAGCCACTCATGAAACCTCACATACCGCACGATTTTTAAGACCTTTGTTAGCGTCAAAATAAAGCAATAATTTTAATAACAGGAACGACATGCAGCATAACGTAAAATAGAATGCGTTATGCTTTTCTTCTTTTATACCAATTGAATTAATAGGTATCTTATGCACATCAATAATAGTGAACGCCTTAAGTTTAGGCTAATGGACTCTGAAGATGCCCAAGCATTGTGGGAAATAGATCAAGACCCAGCAGTGATGAAGTTTCTTAATGGCGGAACCCCTACCAGCATTGAACAGGTTAACAGCGTGTTTATTCCACGAATGAACAAATACCGAAATAGCGAATTAGGCTGGGGAATTTGGCAAGTATCAGACAAAGTAAGCGATGAGTATTTAGGCTGGGTATTAATTCGACCAATGTCATTTTTTACTGAATCACCCAATACTAAGGATTTAGAGTTGGGTTGGCGTTTTTTCCAAGCCACTTGGGGAAAAGGCTACGCCACAGAAGCAGCTATAGCGATAAGAGATGCTGTTGTTGCCAATACCGATGTTACTCATGTTTCTGCACTTGCCGTCGCTGACAATTTAGCTTCGGTAGGCGTAATGAGAAAAATGGGCATGAACTTTGTCAGAGCTTATTTGCATAAAGATCCTATCGGCGATTTTGATGCCGTACATTATCAAATGTCAGTAAGAAATAAGTAATACCAGTACCATTAAGTTCAAACGAGTGTATTTAACGATACACAACTGGGGAAGAGTAGTAATGCTACTCTTCAACCTCATCTGCCTCATCTGCCTCATAGGTTAAGATATCTCCCGGCTGACACTCCAATACTTTACATAAACTATTAAGCGTATCAAAACGAATAGCACGCGCCTTATCATTTTTTAATATTGATAAATTCTGCGCCGTGATCCCTACCCGTTCTGCCAAGGTATTTAATTTCATTTTACGTTTTGCGAGCATAATATCTAACGTGATAATTATAGCCATAATAACACCATCAACTTCTGCTCACGATCAAAACGAATAACCTGCAACATGAAATCCAACCTCAGAAATAACAAATTTATAGTAGCAAAGTGACCTAGTTTTTGTCCTGACAACCGCATATTGCTACTAGCAAATACAAAAACTGTAGCTATTATTACCACTAACAGAATGAAAAAAATCAAGATATAGCATAAAGCAGTCTCAGTATTAACGCTATATTTTCTTAGACCTTAGAAGCATCATGACAACAAATTGTCGACACACGCATATAAACCAAGATAATAAGTCATTCGTTTTGATTTATTTATAAAGTAATTTAAACATTTTCACTAAAATTAAAAACAAACGCATTACCATTCATTTTTATTGATAAACGTTAAATTACAATTAAACAACAATAAGTACAAAGCCGCACAACACATAATATCTCCGTGGGTATTAGCCTAAGGTCTAATAGGTTAATTTTGTCGACAGTTTTAATGTATGTATATCTGAGTTATCTACAAGGCCACTATAATGAAACACATTGAACAGCAAGAATTAGCAATCAATTCACCCGAGAGTTACTGGCAAGAGCAGTCTGAGCTTGTTGCTTGGTACAAAAAACCTCAAACAATATTGTCGAAAAACGCTGACTCTTGGCATGATTGGTTCGCCGATGGCGAACTAAATTCTTGTTATCTTGCGTTGGATTATCATATTGAACAAGGACGAGGTGATGAGACGGCATTAATATATGACTCGCCTGTTACCGGACAAAAGCAAAAATTCTCTTACCTTGAACTGACCAGTTTGGTAGCAAAATTTGCTGACGTGCTTAGATCGCAACATGTTACTAAAGGCGATCGTGTATTAATTTATATGCCAATGATCCCACAAGCAGCGATCGCAATGCTGGCATGTGCTCGACTAGGTGCAATTCATTCCGTCGTTTTTGGTGGTTTTGCTGCCAATGAACTTGCCGTACGTATCAATGATGCAGAGCCAAAAGTCATTGTAGGCGCCAGCTGTGGTGTTGAAATAGCAAAAGTTATTCCTTATAAACCCTTAATTGATGACGCTATCGAGATTGCTACCCATAAGCCAAAAAATTGCATTATTTTCCAAAGAGAAGAAGCAAAAGCACAACTTATACCGAACAGAGATCTTGACTGGCAAGAACAGATGGACGTTGCGATTGAAATTCCTCCAGTGCCAGTGAAAAGCACCGACCCACTCTACATTTTGTATACTTCTGGTACCACAGGTAAACCAAAAGGTGTTGTTAGAGATAATGGCGGACATGCTGTCGCTATGCAATACAGTATGAAAAACATCTATGGCATGAAAAAAGGAGACACCTTTTGGGCTGCCTCTGACGTTGGCTGGGTTGTTGGTCACTCTTACATTATCTATGGTACGTTAATGGCTGGTTGCACCACCATTGTATATGAAGGAAAGCCGATCAGAACACCTGACGCAGGTGCATTTTGGCGTGTATGTGCTGAGTACAAAGTAAATGCTTTATTTTCAGCTCCTACCGCATTTCGTGCTATCGGAAAAGAAGATCCTGAGGGCGACTTACTTAAAGAGTATGACCTTTCATCATTAAAACGCTTATTTTTAGCTGGCGAACGTTTAGATCCAGCCACCTATCATTGGCTTAAAGAAAAAACACAATTACCAGTCATCGATCATTGGTGGCAAACAGAAACAGGTTGGGCAATTGCAAGTACACCATTAGATGATGGCTCAGGTAATATAGTTGCAACCAAAGCAGGCTCTGCAGGTTTTCCAATTGCAGGTTTTGATGTACAAATTCTTGATGGCGACGGTCAGCAAGTTCCAGCAGGTCAACAAGGTAGTGTCGCTATAAAACTGCCACTTCCTCCAGGCTGTTTAGCCACTATTTATCAAGATCCAGAGCGCTTAGTTTCGGGATATCTGTCAAACCATCCTGGTTATTATACCTCAGGAGACGGTGGCTATATTGATGAGGATGGTTACCTCTTTATCATGGGTCGCATTGATGATGTTATCAATGTTGCAGGGCATCGTTTATCAACAGGTGAAATGGAAGAAGTTTTATCAGGACATCCTGCAGTAGCAGAATGTGCTGTTGTCGGCATCAACGATGCATTAAAAGGGCAAGTCCCCCTTGGCCTAGTGGTAATAAAAAATGGTGTTACTACCAGCGATGAAGATCTTATTAATGAATTAAAGCAAAGCATTCGTAATGATATTGGCGCAATAGCATCATTGAAGAAATTACTGATCATTGAAAGGTTGCCAAAAACTCGTTCAGGCAAGATTTTGCGAAAAACGCTGAGACAGATGATTGATGGTCAAGAGATTGAAATACCGTCAACCATAGAAGATACCCAAGTGATAACCGAGCTTTCAGGCGCGCTAGTCGGAATCAATAAGGGTTAATGTAGAGTCATACCATCTCGTATAAACAAGTACTCACGTAGTGAAAATTTCTTTATGCGGGATGGTCTTAATTGCTGTGTAATACTTATATAGTCACGCTATGTAAGTATTACAATAATCAAAAAGAAGTGTTGATTTAGTCTTTCGTTTTATGGCTGTTATAAGGCCATACATCTCTCTGTTTACTAGAAGATTTTGTTGCAGCAGTCCCCTGCTTAGTTTTCGGTTTACTTTTATTATCAGCATTGTTTATTGCGGCAGATAAGTCTTCAAGCTCAGTCATGTTTGCGGTGGTCTGTTTAGGCTGTGCGGTATTAATGGCTGTTTTACTCGACCCTTGAACCGCTTGGTTAATATCGGCCATTTCACTTGCTGTTAATTCTCGCCATTGTCCTGGTTTCAGACTCCCTAAATCTACATTCATGATACGAGAGCGTTTTAATGTTTTCACTTCATAATCTAGATATTCACACATGCGACGGATCTGACGATTAAGCCCCTGAGTAAGAATAATTGTAAACTCAAAACGGCTTTTAACTCTTACTATACACGGTTTGGTAATGGTTCCTAAGATAGGTACACCTCGAGACATTCGTTCGATAAAGCGTTCACTAATAGGTTTGTCAACGGTGACAATATATTCTTTGTCGTGAGCATTTTCCGCACGTAAAATTTTATTAACAATATCGCCATCACTGGTGAGAAATATCAAACCTTCTGAGGGTTTATCTAAACGACCGATGGGAAATATACGTTTCTTATGAGCAATGGCATCAATGATATTACCGCGTACATGTTTTTCAGTAGTACAGGTAATACCAATAGGTTTGTTATAGGCAATGTAGATACGATCTGATTTATCAGCACTAATTGGCGCAATATCAAAGCCATCGACTTTAACGACATCACCCGCTAATACTTTAGTACCAAGCTCTGGCACTTTATCATTGATCGTTACCCGATTGGCTTCTATCATTTTATCGGCACTACGGCGCGAACAAAAGCCAGAATCACTAATGTATTTATTTAAACGTTTTGGGGGAGTCGAGGTAGTCAATTTAGTCGCTGCTCATTTTGTTTTAGTACAATCACGTTACTCGGTATTATACTTAAAACCAACACTAATGTATTAATCATATTTAATTCATACCAAGTCCATTAAGTTATTTCTCACTCAGCGAGAATTAAAAGGCTTAGAGGCAAGGCATTGATTGAAGAGAATGGTTATTCAGGAGAATATGCTCCTGCATTCTCTAAGAAGCTACATCCATGTAGCGTCCTTATCAAAATCAATAACGATGTATATAAACCTTTTAAACTCGCCCTTGGGAGCTTGTCAAAAAAGCAATAACTTCACAAATTTGTTAGATATAGAATGACTATACCAGCACAAATTTTATTTGTTCTGGCTTCTCTGACATAGCTCTGAGTTGGGAATAAATTTAATGGAATTGGTATAACTATGTTAATTTTTGCACACCGCGGCGCTAGCGGAGTTGAACCCGAGAATACACTACGATCCATTCGCACAGCATTAGCTGCTGAAGTAGATGGTATCGAAATAGATATTCATGAAGTTGACGGTCAATTATTTGTTATTCATGACCGATGGTTACACAGAACAACATCAGGCCATGGACAAATTTTTAACTACGATTACCAGTACTTGCGCAGTTTAGATGCCGGTGCTGGTGAGGTGATTCCAACCTTAGACGAAGTATTGAAGCTTATAGCCGGCAAATGTACTATCAATATAGAATTAAAAGCGGTGAAAAACTTAAGCCTTTTATTCTCCTGTATAGATGAAGCAATCAAAACAACAGCACTATTATGTAATGATGTTTTATTTTCTTCCTTTAATCACAGGCTATTACATTCGATTCACCAACAACGAAGTGATTTTGCCATAGGCGCACTTACGGCGTGTTACCCATTGGAATATGCAAAATTTGCTGAACAATTAAATGCTTATTCTGTGCACCTTGATGTTGATTTTATTAGTGAAAATTTTGTTGCTGATGCTCACAAACGTGGCTTAAAAGTGTTTGTATATACGGTTGATGAATTAGAGGATATCAATGCAATGAGAGAATTGGGTGTCGATGGTATATTTTCTAATTACCCAACAAAAGCCAAAAGCCATATTGCGCATTTAAACGGTAATTAACTTATGGATAGTAAATTTATTAGTATTACCGTTTAACTATTGAGGACATGAAACTTAACTTAGAAAAAATAACGCGCAGCTAATTGCCATTGCCTTTCGATTAAGTCTACAGGCTGAGCAGTATAATGTCGTGCAGGCCTATCGCTATCAATAAGGGTAAACTCTGCAGATAAAAACCAGGGTTTACTCAAACGATAACTGTGATTCAAGGTCACAGCTTGCCCCTGCTCATTATTATTATCGCCCCAAGTATCATCATTATCTGTCACTGAAAAATCTTCAACTCGCAAAGTGCTTTTATGTTTTTTATTAGCAACAATGGCTTGCCAATTATAGTGTAGCGCGACAAAACCACTGGCATAGTCATTGTTAACTACATCCATCTGACTTTCGCTTTGCATCAAGGTATCACCTGATAAATACTGCGCAGTTAATGATAAATTCTTACTAAAACGCCAACGTGCGCCTACGTGATAAAAACGTGTTCGCCAACCGTATTGGCCGTCAACAACTTTATAAGGTGTTGCTCTATTATCATAATAACCTGCAGATACCTCCCCCTTTCCACGTAGCTTCCATTCCCCTCTTACATGATAGCCAACACGGTGATCTAATTCTAAAAAAGGATCAGATTTATCAGCTTGTCCTGCTAACGCTTGTCCGTCAGCTCGCGCTGGAAACCATGGGAAAGCACGTTGCTCAGTCCAAAGAGTTTGCCTGTTACTGATTGTCCAACCATGCCAAGCCAATAAAGCTCCTGCTGGATCATTATTGATAAAGGCCGTCGCAGATAGGGATAAATCATACTTATCATTATTCAATCGTCCTAAACGGGTCACTTTCAACTCGGATCCCAATACTCGAATTTCTTCCCCAATCCAGGTATTTACCGTAGATGAATCTAAGGTGTCTTTACTTGCCCAAGCATAGGCATTATTTTCAAGAGAGATTTCAGGATAAAAGATACCGACTTTAGTTTGCAAGCGATAACCTGTACTCGTAGGTAGTGAGCGATATTTTAGATACGCTTCAGTGATCCCTAGAACAGTACTCTCACCACCACCGCTAGCTTTAGGGTAAGCATTAACGACGCCATGGGCACTAAGACCATTTTCCCAAGATACCGATAAATCTGCACCAAGTTGCGCGAGTGAAAAGTGCAGACCATCACCTAAACCAAGCTTACCTTGCCCACTAGTGAGATAACCTTTATCTACGGAGTCAATGTAGCTCACTCGAAAATCGGCAATACCGCGCACACTATATTCAGTGGCTGATGCTGTGTGTAATATAAACACAACCATTAAAACCAAAAACTGGCAAAGCCTTATGCCTGTTTTAATCAAACCTTTTCCTTAACATCTTTACTATTTAATTGGGTTAACAGCCATGGAGTTAGTTCAACTGCTGGTTTCGGTTTGCTAATGTAATAGCCCTGCGCAAGCTCACAGCCATGAGTTGCTAACCAATTTAGCGCAAACTCATCTTCTATTCCCTCGGCAACTACATGCAGTCCCATATTATGAGCAAGCTCAATAGTAGAGCGCACTATAATTTGATCATCGACATCATGTTCCAAATGCTGAATAAATGATTTATCAATTTTTAATTCATGTACCGGTAATTGTTTCAATTGTGCTAACGAAGAATAGCCAGTGCCATAATCATCAATAGATATCTTCATACCGTGATTTTTAAACTCAGCCAATAGTTTAATAGCCGCTTCAGGGTCTTCCACAACAGAGCTTTCAGTAACTTCCAGCGTAATTTTTTCTGCAGGTACCTTGGCCGCCATAATTGACTGACAGATAAAGTGGTGAAAATCATTCTCTTTTAAATTTTCTGCAGAAACATTTATCGCTATATTCAAATCAATGCCTTGCTGTTGCCAAGTGTTATATTGAGCCAATGCGGTAACAAATACCCAACGCGTTAATGCCTTAATTTGACCTGTTTGCTCTGCAATATGAATAAAATTATCCGGTGGCACCATGCCTAATGTTGGGTGCTGCCAACGAACTAATGCTTCGGCATGCGTTACCTTTTTAGTTTTCAAGCACAGTTTAGGCTGAAAGTGTAACTCCAACTCTCCTGCTGGGATCGCTTGTTTTAAATCATTAATGAGACTTAACCGCTCTACTGTATTTACATCAAGATCAGGATGGTAGATTTGAACTAATTTACCCTTCTTTCTCGTACTATTGAGTGCGGTATCAGCCATTTGTAATAATGATTTGTCATCAACAGCATGCTCTGGGTAAGCTGAAACGCCAATTCTAACTTGCAACTGCAAACTAATGCCCTGGTAATCAACTGTGGGTTCAAGCTCCGCTCTGAGCTGATAAATCGCTTCATCGACCTTCAAATGCTCTACCAATAGAATAAATTCGTCTGCTCCTAAATGTGCCAAGGCTTTAAAACTATTCATTTGGCATAAGTTATGTAAACGACTTGCCAGCGCTTTAATTACTTCATCACCTACATCATGACCCAGAGTATCGTTAACATCTTTCAATCGACTGAGATTTAGATGTAAGACCAGAAAGTTTTGCTGTTGCTCGATGAGTTTATTTAGTGTTTTATTTAGTTTGTTTCGGTTGGGTAAATCCGTTAATGGGTCATGATCGGCACGGTGAGTAATTGCTTCTTCACGCTGCAATACCGCCGCTTGCATTTGATTGAATTCATCTGCAAGTTGCCCTATTTCATTGTTATCTTTAAGCGTAACTTTTTGCTGATAATCTCCGCTGGCAATAACTTTAGCTTGAGCAACCAGGCGTTTTATCGGCTTACTAATCGAGCCCGCAATAATATAAGCGCTAGTGAGCGACAACAATAGAGTAAATGCTGCTAGAAATAAAAGCTTCCACCATTGCTCTTGCAATAAGGCAACAAAGTTGGCCCGTAAACCATGCATGGCAACACCAAATTCTTGGTCATCAAATTCAGTAATTAAAGAATGCGTGGCGATATATTGCTCAGGTGTTTTATTTTCAATAACTTGTACCGCCAACTCAAGTAATTCATCGTAGCTATTATTACTATCATTGCTTTCATGATTCGGGGCCATTGAAATGAGCTGCCACTCACCTTCATGTTTGATCACAAAATCAGTAGTTAAACCGGTAATATTTTTAAATTCATCTGCTAATCGTTCGTCAATTTCAAACCCAAAAGCGATCCAGCCTAATGTTTTAGCTCCGACTGTAACTGGCGATAAACTCAATTGATAAAGTGCATCATCAATCATGTATAAGTGCGCTGCTTGGCCGGTTTCAAGCCATTCAGTGAAACGAAAGGCACTGTTTCGTTCCACGCCTTGCTTAATTTTACCTTTGCCATTGACGAAATGGCGCTGTAATTGGCCATTGATGATCCCTTCTGAAGAAATTGTCATGGCTAAGTCAGCATCAACGCGCTTTCTGTGATTATTTAACGCAAATAATAAGCTACGAGTATCCTCATTAAAAACTTCTTTTAAGCCATAATCCTTCGCTACCGTTTCAGCAAAAGTCGATAAATAAGTCAGCCTGCGGTCAAATATCTCGGTAAAAATTGTTTTTGCTGTCATTAAGCGATTATTAATTTCTGCCGCTTCTAGATTTTTCTTTTCGCTATACAGGGTCCAAAAAGCAATGGCTTGAACCATTAATAATAATATGACAAACAATAAAAATATTTTATTTTGTAAACTCTTCATTCATTACTTCTTATTTTTTATTTTTTATTTTTTATTTTTTATAACTAATAATCTGAAAGAAAATCAAAATCATCATCACTTTTTTGGGCAGGAATATCGTCCATATTTTGCGTTAAAGTAAAAGTGATGGTGTCATCAGTTGAAAGGTTCTTTTCTTTAATTATTCGATTGTTCTCTGTCCGCAGTTGAGGATGCCATACCACTACGCGATATTTCCCTAATTCTTTCATCGTAAAGCTAGCGATCCCTTGTGCATCCGTTTTTGCAAAATATGGGGTATCAACGACTAACAGGTAACCACTCATCCAATCGTGAATATTACAACCCATAGCAATTTCCGCAGCATGATTGAATTGTGTTGTAGAGTCAGTTTTACCTGCGCGTATTTTAAAGGAGAATTTGTTTTCACTATCGGCTGAGTAAATATGATGAGTAATATCATCTTTATTTTCAAAACTGACCTTTGCCGTACTTTGGCTAACACTTATATAGGGGATGAAAGATTTACTATGCTGACTAATATTTACAGTCTCACTTTGTTGAGGCAAAACTTGTGCTGCTAACGGCTCAAGATACACCACCATATTTTCCAAAGGAATATTTTTTACATTATTAACTTGGACTTGTACACAGCTGGTATTTTCTCTTGTACAAGCCTCTACAGTCCAAGAGGACAAAGAAATAAAAAATAATGAAGCAATAACAACATAATAATGTAAAAGCGCAGAGCGCAAAAGAAAAGGATGGCTCACCATCTACTCCTAGCAAAATTTACTTGAGCGAGCAGTGTATACCAGTTTTGTCTTGGTGGAAAATAGTTGAGTTAATGGCTGCTACTTTAACCTCAAAAAGTCATATATTCTGATGCAAATCAAATACGTGAACTTTTTACGCCTCCTTTTTATAGCGCTCAGCGGACAAAAAACATGACAGCAAAGTCACTGACTTACCTTTTAGCGGTCATTACTTCATCAGAAGAAGTGATTAATTCGACTAGCTAGTCAATGTAAGCTAAGCAAGCATAGTTTAAGAAAAGTCTTGAGTACTGCTGTGCAATACTCAAGACTTAGCGTTTTACGCACTTTCATTCATCAATACTTGCTGTCCATTTTGGATTAAACGGCTCAATGGATTCACGCCAAATTGATAACACAGCTCTGCCGGTTGAGCAATATTCCACAATGCAAGATCAGCATCATAACCAACAGCCAACTGCCCTTTGCTCTCAGACATCCCTAATGCCTTAGCACCGTGACAAGTGATACCTGCCAATGCTTCGCACGGTGTTAATTTAAATAAAGTACAGGCCATATTAAGCATAAGGTGAATATTATGAATTGGTGAAGTGCCGGGGTTGGCATCCGTTGCTACTGCCATAGGGACTTGATGTTTGCGAAGCAATGCTATTGGCGGTAGTTGGGTTTCTCGCAAGAAGTAAAAAGCACCGGGTAATAAGACGGCTGTCATGCCTGCTTTTTTCATCGCTTTAATACCCGCTTCATCTAGAAACTCAATGTGATCAGAAGACAAGGCATCATAGTTAGCCGCCAATTCAGAAGCGCCTAGATTTGATAATTGTTCCGCATGAACCTTAATAGGTAAGTTATGTGCTTGTGCTGCATCGAAAACTCGTTTGCTTTGTTCAAGGCTAAAGCCGATACCTTCACAAAATACATCAACAGCGTCAGCTAAGTTTTCGTCAACAACGCGGGGCAACATTTGTTCACAAACAACATCAAGGTAACCTTCAGCATTATCTTTGTATTCAGTCGGTAGAGCATGGGCGCCAAGAAAAGTACGCTTAATCGTAACTGGCAGTTCTTCTGCTAACAAGCCTGCTACTTTCAACATTTTTATTTCGTTTACCGTATCTAAACCGTAACCAGACTTAATTTCAACCGTAGTAACACCTTGCTGATGTAAAGCTGTTAACCGTGGTAAAGCACTAGCAAGTAATTCAGTTTTACTCGCCTTTCGTGTCGCGGTAACCGTTGAGACAATACCACCACCAGCATTGGCAATTTCTTGATAGCTTTTACCTTGTAGACGCATTTCAAATTCATTAGCACGGTTTCCGCCGTACACTAAGTGCGTGTGACAATCGATTAACCCAGGTGTTAGCCATTGCCCTCTACCATCAATCACATCAAGGTTATTATCATTTGCTGAGAAGTGTGCAGGTAAATCACTTTCTTTACCTAACCAAGCAATTTTACCATCACAAATAGCTAATGCCGCTTGTGTAATTTCACCATAACTTTTCCCACCATCAGTCATAGTCGCTAAGTTAACATTCAGATAAAGAGTTTGCCAAGATTGTGAATTGCTCATAGAAAGTGCCTGCTTGAAGTACTTAGAAAGTTTATAATACAATAGTGCACTGCCAGAAAGTGCGCTAGCTTATTGGCAAGTCTAGCTTACCAATCCAATTTAACGAGATATTACCGTTAAACCCCTCAACTTACAACTTGTATATACAAGCATTGCCTTTTGATGAGTTTTGTGCAATTGTATGAATAAGTTAACTACAGAGCCCGCCTAAAATGGCAGAAAAGACAATGGCAACTAACAGCGATAGTACAATCACTAAAATAGCTAAGCCTGCTAAATATACCGTAATAAAACAATATATTTGCGAGAATATTGAATCTGGAGAATGGCCTCAAAATGCCAAAGTGCCTTCTGAAAATGAATTAACACAACAATTTGATGTGAGTCGAATGACGGCAAGACGCGCACTACAAGAATTAACCGAACAGGGTATTTTAGTTCGCTCTCAAGGCGCAGGCACTTTTGTTGCCACCTTTAAATCACAATCGTCATTACTTGAAATTCGCAATATTAGTGATGAAATCAGCGAACGTGGTCATGAACATAAATCAAAACAACTATTGCTCCGTTTGATCGCGGTTACCGAAGAGTTAGCAATATTGCTTAATTTAAAAAACAACGAACACGTGTTTTATTCAGAAATTTTACACTTTGAAAATGACCAGCCGATTCAGCTAGAGCAGCGTTATGTAAACGCCAGTTTAGTACCTCAATACTTATTTCAAAATTTTACTGAGTTAACACCACACGAATATTTATCATCTGTTGCACCACTTACTGAAGCAACCCATGAAGTTGAAGCTATATTAGCCAGCTCTGAAATTTGTCAGCAACTCGACATTACTGAGCAAGTACCTTGTTTACAAGTTAAACGTCGTACTTGGTCAAAACAAGGCGTTGTGAGTGTTGCCATTTTAACCTCGCCAGGGGATAAATATCGCTTAGGTAGCCACTTAGTTTTTTAATCGCACCAAGCGTATTTGTAGAGAATAAAAATGAAAAGCTACTCCAACTAGATTGGAGTAGCTTTTTGACTTATACCCGTTACCAATCAAAGTGCAGGATTTCAGTGGGAATTAAAACCACTTTAGGCAAGGCAAATAATTTAAGCATATTCATTCTGTGGTTTGATTATTTAACGCCGACTAAAGTGATTTTACCCCCATCAAAGAAGCGCTTGAACAACATCACTTCATCGTTGCTGCGACTTATAATGGCGCTACATGGATGTAGCTTATTAGAGAATGCAGGAGCATATTCTCCTGAACAACCATTATTTCATCACAGCGCCTTGAATTGAAATAGCTCAAGCACTCTGAAACCTGCATCTTGAATGGTAACGGGTATATCAGCTTTAGCGCCTAAAACGATAACTTATTTAAGATATCATCTTCAACTAAGTTAGCTAACGTGACTTTGAGCTTAGGTGTACGAGCCATTTCACGTTTAATAGCAAAGTTGGCTTCTTCATTGCGTGCCCAACTTCTACGTGCAATACCGTTATTTACATCAAACAGTAACATTGATTTTAATCGACGTTCAGCGGCTTCCGAGCCATCAAGTAACATACCAAAACCACCGTTCACTACTTCACCCCAACCTACGCCACCACCATTGTGGATTGAAACCCAAGTTGCGCCACGGAAGCTATCACCAATGACGTTGTGAATAGCCATATCTGCCGTAAAACGACTGCCATCATATATATTTGAGGTTTCACGAAACGGTGAATCGGTTCCGCTGACATCATGATGGTCACGACCAAGTACTACCGGACCAATTTCGCCCTTATTAATTGCATCATTAAACGCTTTGGCAATTTCCATGCGCCCTTGAGCATCGGCATAAAGAATACGTGCTTGTGAGCCAACCACTAATTTATTTTGCTTCGCATCTTCAATCCACGTGATGTTATCTTGCATTTGTTGCTGGATTTCTTCAGGCGACTCTTGCATGATTTTTTTCAACACACTTGCAGCGATAGCATCAGTTTTATCTAAATCTTCCGGTTTGCCCGAAGCACAAACCCAACGGAACGGCCCAAAACCATAATCAAAACACATTGGCCCTAAAATATCTTGAACGTAAGATGGGTATTTAAAATCAATGCCATTTCCTGCCATGACATCACCGCCAGCGCGTGATGCTTCAAGTAAAAACGCATTACCGTAATCGAAGAAGTAAGTACCACGTGCCGTATGCTTGTTAACAGCATCTGCATGACGTTTCAAAGTAGATTGTACTTTCTCTTTAAATACTTCAGGCTCTTCACGAATCAAGCGGTTCGATTCTTCATAGCTAATATCTACTGGGTAGTAACCGCCTGACCAAGGATTATGTAGTGAGGTTTGATCTGAGCCTAAGTGAATAAAAATGTCTTCTTCAAAGAAACTTTCCCACACATCGACAATATTGCCAATATAAGCGATAGAGACCACTTCTTCATTAGCTTGTGCTGCTTTAACCCGTGCTACAAGCTCATCCATGTTATCAATGAGCTCATCAACCCAACCTTGCTGATGACGCTTAATTGCAGCGTTAGCATTAACCTCTGCACAGACAGTCACACAGTTAGCAATGTTGCCCGCTTTAGGTTGAGCACCACTCATGCCGCCTAAACCAGCCGTAAGGAATATTTTACCTTGTGGACTTTCACCTGCAGCTAAAACTTTGCGAAATGCATTCATTACCGTAATAGTCGTACCGTGTACAATGCCTTGTGGGCCGATATACATAAATGAACCTGCAGTCATCTGGCCGTACTGAGTAACCCCTAATGCGTTAAACTTTTCCCAGTCATCAGGCTGAGAATAATTAGGGATCATCATGCCGTTAGTCACAACCACACGCGGTGCATCTTGTGATGATGGGAATAATCCCATAGGGTGACCAGAGTATAGATGTAAGGTTTGGTCGTTTTCCATTTCACTTAAATACTTCATTGCTAATAGGTATTGCGCCCAGTTTTGGAACACAGCACCATTGCCACCATAAGTAATTAATTCTTCCGGATGTTGCGCAACCTCAGGGTCTAAGTTATTTTCCACCATTAACATAATCGCTGCAGCTTGCTCACATTTTGCCGGATAGGCAGCAATTGAGCGGGCTTTCATGTGGTAGCTAGGCTTAAACCGGTACATATAAATACGGCCGAAGTCTTTCAACTCTTGCGCGAACTCAGTGGCTAGTTCTTGGTGCCATTCTTTTGGAAAATAACGTAAGGCGTTCCTTACTGCTAACTGTTTTTCGTCGACAGAAAGAATGTCTTTACGTTTAGGCGCACGGTTAGCATCAGCAGGATAAGGCTTTGCTTTTGGTAATACGCTTGGAATACCTTGCTTTATGCTCGCTTTAAAAAAAGTTAGATCTTGAAAATTCATCGTTGTCTCCATGGTAAGGCCTTCCTTATTTAACTGTGAACGCTTGTGATTTCACCAATTTAATCATGGCATCAATGTCAGGCTTTAATAATCTATCTTCTTCAAGCTTAGCTACTTTTTCTCTTATCACTTGATGGTTTTTCTCAATAAGTTCAGAGCATTTATTAGGGCGTCTAAAGTCAATAGCTTGCGCTGCATACATTAACTCGATACCAAATATTTTTTCTACATTGCCTAAAATCTGGTTTAGTTTTCTACCAGAAATACTCCCCATAGAAACATGATCTTCTTGACCCATAGACGTTGGCACACTATCAGCCGATGGTGGGAAACAAAGCGATTTATTTTCTGTCACAAGTGCAGCGGTTGCATATTGCGGGATCATCATACCTGAGTTTAAACCACCTGCAGAGGTCAATAGTCTCGGCAAACCATGTAAACCTTCTAATAAGAGGTAACAACGTCTGTCTGAAATATTACCTAACTCGGCAGCTGCTATTGATGCATAATCAAGCACCATGGCAAGCGGTTGGCCATGAAAACTACCTCCTGAAATCGCTTCTTCGCTACTGATAACAATTGGGTTATCAGTGACAGAGTTCATTTCAATTTCAGCTAACTCTTCTAAGTGGTAATACGCATTACGTGATGCGCCATGTACTTGTGGAATACATCGTAATGAATAAGGATCTTGAACACGTTCACAGCCTTCATGAGCAGCCATGTTTTGTGAATCCTTAAAGAAATGTCTCATGCGCGCAGCAACTTCCAAGTTACCTTTAAATGCACGTGTTTTATGCAGCTCTTCTCTAAATGGTGATTCACTGCCTTGCATGCCCTCGATGCTCATAGCACCAGTCAGATCCGCTAGATCTAATAAGTAACGCATCTTAGTTAACGCAGTGATAGCATGTGATAAAATAAACTGAGTACCGTTAATTAACGCTAAACCTTCTTTAGCTTGCAGGTCCATAATATCTAGACCATGTTCGCTAAGCAGTGATGCAGCAGCAACTACCTGGCCATCTAACCAAAATTCACCTTCACCTAAAAGCGGTAAGAATAAATGCGAAAGTGGCGCTAAATCACCTGAAGCACCTACTGAGCCTTGCTCTGGTACAACGGGGATCAAATCAAGATTGATAAAGGTTAACATGCGTTCAACAACTTCAAGACGAATGCCTGAAAAACCTTGACTTAATGCGTGTACCTTAGTGATTAACATCAGCTTTGAAATGGCTTTTTCAATTGGCTCACCAACACCTACGGCATGGGTTATCAGCAAATTTTTTTGTAATAAATTAGTATCTTCAGGTGAAATCTGTGTATCACATAAAGGGCCAAAACCCGTGTTGATACCGTATACCGCTTTATCTGAAGCGGCCATTTTCTCAACTCTTTGTCGGCTTGTATTAATTTTATCTACAGCTTCTTGACAAAGTTCTGCTTGGATACTGCCGTCAGCAATACCATTAGCAATATCAAGAGTTAAACGGTCAATACCATATTTAAACGTCATCTGAATGTTCCTAAATTTTTATATGTTTTATGCACAAAGTGCTTTTAATGCGTTTATATTATCTTGCTCTATATGTTTTATAAATACATAATAATCGTAATACATTCCACATTTACCGAACTAAAGAAAAGAGTAACAAACTATGCAAGTTCATGACGTAGATTTACGTTTACTGAGAGTATTCGTCGCTATTGTTGAGTGTGGCGGTCTATCCGCAGCAGAGTCTCGTTTAAATATAGGGCGTTCGACTATAAGTGCTCATTTATCTGACTTAGAAGTTCGTTTAGGTATCAAGTTATGCAACCGCGGCAGAAGTGGTTTCGAGTTAACAGAAACAGGGCGAGTTACTTATCAAGCATCTCTAGAATTACTGCAACAATGTGAAGCTTTTACCAGTACTGTGGCTAGCTCAAAACATGAACTTTCAGGCCGCGTAACTATTTCCACTATTGATACTTTCGTCAGTGATCCTCGTTGCGGTGTTGCCCGTGTCATTTCAGCATTAAAGGCAAAAGGGGATAATATTCAATTTGATATTAATGTCTGTGAAGCGCGTGAAGTAGAAACATCGGTCGCTAATGGACGCTCTCTAGTTGGCTTAGGGGTGAGCCGTCATCACCTGCGCGGGTTAGATTATTATCCCCTGCACAATGAGACTAACTATTTATATTGTGGCCAAGGACACAAGTTATTTAACTGCACTCCGCCAGAAATCAGTAAATTACTTGAAACAGCAGAAGTGATCACCAGTAACTATATGCGTGATAAAGAAGTAAGAAATGATGGTTTAAATTACCAAAATAGTGCAACCGCCTACCATGATGAAGGCATAGCTCACCTCATTTTATCAGGTGAGTTTATCGGCTATTTACCAGAGCACTATGCGAGTTATTGGGTTGATAAAGGTTTATTTAAGTCCATTCTTCCCCAAAAGTACTCGTATCAAATTCCCGTAATGTTGATTTCTTCGAAAAATAACAGTGTATCGCCACTGGCAAATGCACTGATAGAAGAAATTAAGCGCTGCCATTCGTTTTAAAAACGAACAAACAAGGCCAACAAATGCTGGCCTTGTTAACACTATCAATCTGCTTTATAGCGCTGCTCTAATTTTTTCTGCTGTTTTTAGTGTTCTAACTTCACCAAATAAAGTGTCAGCTTCCTGATAATGATTCTTTAAATATTTAAGCCACTGTTTAATGCGATTAGGGAAATACTTACTTTTATCACCACGGGTTTCAAATTCAGTATACGCTAATAGCAAGGCCTGCACGTCAAACCAAGGCATTTCACCACTCTCTTGTTTAATGATTTGGCCTAGGTTCGGTATTGTTAATGCGCCTCGGCCAACCATCACATCTGTACAACCAGAAATTTCTCGGCACTTAATAGCATCCTCGAGATTCCAAATATCACCATTAGCGATTACCGGGATTGAAATCTCATTTTTTATTTTAGCAATCCAATGCCAATGCGCAGGTGGTTTATAACCTTCGACCTTAGTTCGTGCATGTACAGTCAATTCATTAGCACCTGCCGCTTCAACCGCTTGAGCATTTTCAATTGCGAGGCTTTTGTCTTCATAACCTAAACGAATTTTAGCACTCACAATAGTGTCGCTAGGCACAGCCTCTTTAATTGCTTTGATTATTTGGTAAAGATTTTCAGGATCTTTTAATAAAACAGCACCGCCCTGATTTTTATTGACCATTTTAGATGGGCAACCAAAGTTAACATCAATGCCATTAGAGCCCAACTCAACTACTTTAGCGGCATTTTCAGCCATATACTCAGGATGCTGTCCTAGTAACTGCACCCGCACCGGTGTTCCCGCTTTGGTAGTACAACCATAGGCGCCCGCTTCTTTTAATTCGGGACAAAAACGATAAAAAGCGTTGTCTGATATGACTTGGTCAACAATACGAATAAACTCAGTAACACAAAGATCATAACTGCCGACTTGAGTTAATAGCTCTCGCATTAAATGATCTAATACACCTTCCATAGGCGCTAGTACAACACGCATTAGTATGAAGACTCCTTAGTTGGATTTAATGCTTTTGTGGTTTTATTTTTTTGCAGACGAGTACAGATATTTTTAAGAATAAAATAGAAAAATAAGGTTAAACAAGCAATCGTTAGGTGAACAAATAATGTGTATGGCTGCAAACTTTTTTGCCAAAGAAATACTGGTCCAGAATAAGTCACAAAACAAAGATCTAAAATAGTGACATGGGCCCATACGGTAATGAATACCAGTTTAGCTTGATGTTGAATTAAAAATTTTGTCGGGAATAACTTCAAAAGTTGGCTCTTCAATAAATATCGGCGCTAGTATATCAAAAGCACCGACACCCTGTGCAATAATCACGTTGTTAAAAGAGAATTACTCAGCTTGCTCAAGCCATGTGAGTAAATCATCATATACAAATGAATAAGCCAATGCTGCCTGAGTTTTCTTGCCCGAGACGACCTTGGGATCATTTTCTAATACTGGCTCACTCCCATCAAAGACAGGTGTTGGTAATTGCAACGCTTCTGCCGCAGCTTGATAGTATTGCTTTTTAGTTACTTGTGTAGAACTAACGCCATTAAAAATACCACCACAAAGTTCACTTTGTAATAATGCTTCAATAAGGCCAACAGCATCTTGTTGGTGAATTAAATTAACAATGGCTTGAGGGCTTTTTAGCATTCGGCCATTTAATAAGAATTTTCCAGGGTGGCGTTTTGGCCCAACTAAACCAGATAACCTGAGTACATACGCTTTTTTATTGTTTAAGTCATCAGGTAAGCTAGATGCCTCTTGAGCATGACTATTAAAACCGAGTACTGCTTGCTCCGCTTGATTTAAGAGAGAAACTTTATCAGCCGACATATCCAACATGCTATCTTCTGCTACTTTCCCTGATAAACCATTATATACCGCACTGCTACTCAGTAAGATAATCTTCTCAACACAGTTACTCGCTTTAGCTGACTCAACTAGCTGTTGGATTTTATCCGCATAATCAACACGCCCTTGTCTAAATTGTGGCGTAATGGCGATCACTACACATTGTTGTTTGAAAATGGCGTGGCTATTTAACAGAGCTTGTTCTGCAGGTAAGGATAAAACTTCGGCGTTAATACCTTGGTTATTTAATTGTTCGGTATTTTCAGCATTGCTGCGTGTGGCAAGTACTGCAACGCCCTGCTCTTTCAAGTGATAAGCTAATGAACTTCCTAACCATCCACATCCAATGATACCTACAGAGTAGATCCCTTTATTCTTCAATACGTTGTCAGTCATTGTTTTGCTCATTCTATTCATTTGAAGTGGTAATGCTACTTGTTCTGTTCAAAGGCTTTTATCTGCTTAACCAGTGCTTTTGCTAACCCATTAGGCATAGGGATTGATAAGTTGTACTGGGATATTTTCCAGCCTTGATTGGTTTTTACTAAAAGACCTGAACCACGACAAGTGCCGTAACTTTTACTAAAGAGTATCTCATCGAAAAAGGCTACCTGCCCTTGTTTAATCACACTGATATTGCGCTCTACAGGCGTATATAGCCAGCCCTTACCTTGAGAAAAGTATGGCACGACAAAAGCCTTAAACTCTGCTTTGCTCCAGCGCTCTATCGCATCAGTCCCAAGAAAAATTGCATCTTGGCTAAGCAGATTAAAGTAAGGTTTTGCCTGAGCATCCGCGGCGGCCTGGTGAAAGTTATTTAATACTAGGTCTATATTTTGTTCATCACCCGTCGCGAAGCTGAAAAAACTCAACAATCCAGACGTTAGCCCAAATATTATCGTAACAACCAATAGACTATATTTTCTCATGTTTTCATCTCTTTTATTGCTAGGGTTTCAATTAAGGTTTAGGCGCTAATACCGCATAACTTCCAGTAAAGGTAGCCGCAATATCTTCACCACTATAAAGGTGAACCGTTAAATTAACACGGGCATTTTTTCCTAGAGTTAGTCGAGTAAAGTCACCTGAAACCGATTCAGCAACAACTTTTGCATAACCAATGCCTGCTATCGGCGCATGGTATTTGATATCTGCCTTAGCCAAGACAATATCGCCTTTTAATTGCTGTTGTTGCAACTGCAAATACACCCACCCCCAGCCGGATAACGTGGCTAGAGTATAAATACTGCCGGCAAACATAGTATTATGTAAATTTTTATTAAAACCACCATCACAATGAGCAATGAGCTCTTTACCATCAAAATAACTAATTTGAATATTCATCGCTTTACTGAGCGGAATAGTCTCATGCCAAACATCTTGCAGCGCTGTTGATGATTGTAGTTGATGGTTGTTTGCATGGGTTAAGGTTTTACTCATGGTAAAGTGCTTAATTTCATCAAATAATAGATGCGAAAAACCTTGTAGGCTATAACCCAGTTTCTGGTAAAAACCTATCGCATCTTCTCGCGCATTCAAGGTAACTTCAGTAATGCCTAATTTTTGTGCCTGGTGCTCCAGCGCTACAATTATTTGCTGTCCCAGCCCCTGTCCTTGTGTTTTGGTATTCACCGCCATGAAACGTATTTGACCAGAAAATTGACTAGACTTTTCGAGTCGTCCCACAGCAAGCACATTATCATTAGCATCAATAATCATACGATGAATACTTTCTTGCTCTAAACCATCACGTTCACTACCTAAAGGCTGATCCCATGGTTTGCGCAGTATTTGCCAACGTAGTTGGTAATATCGTTCAAACTCAGGAACAGTTTTTGGTGACCTGCAGACATTCATTGACTATCCTTACACTTATTCATATATATACCCATGTTACCTCAAAATTCAGGATTCAGCTGGAATTAGAAACGCTTTTAGGCAAGACATTGATTGAAGATAATAGTTATTCTATTGTCGAAATCAATAACGTATCATAAAGCGTTTATAAACCAGCCCTGCGGGGATGCCAGATAAAATAATGTTCATCGTTTTATCTATTTTTAAGGACGCTGCATGGATGCAGCTTATTAGAGAATGCAGGAGCATATTCTCCTGAATAACCCCTTAATAAAAAGATGCGTCTTGATCATTAATCTATCTGGTATCCTGAAACTCGAATTTTGAAGTATCATGGGTATAACATTAAATTTAGGAATTGGCTTATGCAGTTAGCGAAACACTTAATCCAAGGGAGGTTAGTGTATTTAAGCCAACAACAAGATGCAATAACGGTGAGTGAAAATGACTCTTATCGTTGGATGGCATTTAGTGACGTAGTGCAAAGTGTAATGCACCAACGTAACCCTTGGCAATTAACCCTGCCACATCAGATAGCCTTACTTTTACCATTACTATTTTCCAAGCCTGCGCGCATTATTGAATTGGGGTTAGGTGGCGGAAACCTCACTCGATTTTTACAGCATTTATCGCCAGAAATAATGTTAACCACCGTAGAACACAGTCAAGAGGTTATCAAAAGCTTTACTCAATACTTCAACCCTGAACGAGTTAATCTTGATATAGTCTGTGCTGATGGCATGACATGGTTAGCACAGCAAAATTCTAGCGATATTGATTGGATTATTTGTGATGTTTATCAGTCACAAGAATTTGGTTTTGATTGCATAGTCAATCAACTTGAGGTGCTAACCAGTAAATTAGACTCACAAGCCTGTTTATCTATTAACTTGCCTGATATTAGCGATAGCGATATTAATTTATGCTTAACGATATTGCAGCAGCTGCAACCAAATCATCATATAACCTATTTCAATATTCCTAATTATCTCAATATTGTTATTCATCTAACGCCTAAGCACTGGCAACTTCACAGGTTAATAAAGCGTAATAAACAGAGTTACCTTACTCCAATTACCATTCAGCGTTGGCGACGATTTTGGCCTCATGGCCTACAACTCAATTAAAGATTATAAACGTATATGTTAAATCCTTAAGTTAATGACATTTGTGTGCGCATTGCCGACGTTAGAGTTGGCTTTGCTAACGGTAGCTCCAAGACTTAAAGCAGTCGAAAGCATCAAAGGTTTCCTTATGACTTCTGCTACAGGTCGTGTGAAAACCACAGCGTAAAATTTTTATGCAACGCTACGTAAATAAACCAGTTGGTTGACAGAAAACCTACGACAGAATTTAATCTACCGAGCCTTTTTCGCTGATATTATAGAATTACGCCAGTTCAATATAGTTTTCACACCGGATGGACAAACTCAGGTCATTACTTATCTTCTTTTAGCCTGAATATAGATTAGTACATGCATTTATAGTCGTGAATTAACTTATTAGTAGATTTTGGCAGGAAAGGTTAGACAACTGGCAGTATTCAGTGCTCTGTCCTAAAATTTAAGTCATAAAAGAGAATGATATTTCCGCTCATGATGTGTGAGTGGGTGTCTATATCAAAGGAAATTGCTTTCGGGGTCTTGTATAAGGCGCATATCGAGACAGTTTCCACGTCTCACGAGATTAATTCTCGCTTATAGAATATATTGGCCAAACAGAGGAAAACTGTCATGAACAAGACTACTACAGCAACATATACAGATAAAATTGCCCTTAAAAATGTGGATGATGAACTGGTGAATAAGGGTATCCCAAGGGAAAATTTTTTCATCAATGAAAAAATTCTACAAATCAAGGTAATAATGCCAGAGAGTGAACAACAGGAAATAATAGATATCCTCAATAGACATGGACCGACTGAGGTTCACTAAGCAAGTCACTGTCCAGAACTGACACGCAGTGTAGCTACTGACAGCAGAAACAGAGTTAATGAACTGGAATAATAATCTGCGATGGAAGGCTCAGTGAGGAATTTTAAAAACAGGCGAACAGCCTGTTTTGTTGACTTAGGTACAGAAACAGTCATTAATCACTAGGCCGGGTGAAGACGGAAATGTCGGATCATTTGCCGTTGAATAGTCAAATGCTAAAGGCAAAAAGAACACAAAGCGACTGATAAATACTTTCAGAATTCACCGATGCTAATGACCGTAATGTACTCATTGTGATTGCTAGATATTGTGATTTCGGCTTACAATTTATGGCCGCTTACTGCCCCACAGTTGTCGTTATTGTACTAAAATCTTAGGTCTTCAAAGTGGCAAAAGTTAGCATTCCAACTGGAGCTAGAAATGTCAATTTTTAGCTCTCAGAATCAGCTTCCAAATACCGTCCTATACCTTCTTAATTTTTTTCATGGCTACTTACTGTTCCATTCCATATCAAATTTTTTTGCTTCTTCATCCCTATCACTTAAGCATTTTGAAAATACTTGTATGTTCTTCGGCAATATACATTCTTTTGGTTTGTCATAGTACTGTATCCACGCATCCTGTTTTTCGTCTGAAAATTTTCCTTTTAGCGCTACCGTATTTGTTATGTTTGTATTTAAGCTTTTCGGGGAGTTATATTTTTTATATGTTGTTTGGCTTTTATGGCTGTTTTTTGTTTTAGAGCTTTTTGATTTATTCTTTTTAGCTTTCCGGCAATTTTGATATTCGTCGTGCTTTTTATGCTCTTTCTTTCTTAAATATTCGGTAGATTTATGTCTTAATTGAGATTGAACGCTTTTAAGTGCTTTCCACTCCTGTTCACATTTTGACTTTGCAAAGACTTGGTTTGACATTATTAATAAGCCGATTGTTATTAATATTTTTAGCATTTTATATATCCTTATTGCTATTTTTTTGAGACGTTAAATCTAGGGAATGAAATGAATCAAAGTTTTCTTACCCATAATTTCGAATTGAAAAAATTACCAGCGGATTGACGTTATATTGCATTAAAACAGTGGAAACAAGAAGTGGTAATTAAAATTCAACAAAAAGAGATTCGGTTATATATGAAATTTTAGCGTCTTTATTTAATTCAATCAGATCTGTTTGTATTGCGGAAAAAAACTATAAATAGCAGACACAAAAAAGCCTACCGAAGTAGGCTTTTAAATTAACAGCTAAGTGTTAATTATTTTCTAGCAGCGTCTTTAGCAGCTTTTTCTGCTTTAACTTCTGCAATAACTTCTTCACACTGTTGCTGGTAAAAGGGACCTGTATTGTGAACTGAGAGAATTCCGTTGGAATTAATCCCATAAATAGCAGACACAAAAAAGCCTACCGAAGTAGGCTTTTAAATTAACAGCTAAGTGTTAATTATTTTCTAGCAGCGTCTTTAGCAGCTTTTTCTGCTTTAACTTCTGCAATAACTTCTTCACACTGTTGCTGGTAAAAGGGACCTGTATTGTGAACTGAGAGAATTCCGTTGGAATTAATCCCATAAATAGCAGACACAAAAAAGCCTACCGAAGTAGGCTTTTAAATTAACAGCTAAGTGTTAATTATTTTCTAGCAGCGTCTTTAGCAGCTTTTTCTGCTTTAACTTCTGCAATAACTTCTTCAGCTACGTTGTTAGGACAAGGCATGTAGTGAGAGAATTCCATAGAGAATTGACCACGACCTGATGTCATTGTACGTAAAGATCCGATGTAACCGAACATTTCAGAAAGAGGTACGTCAGCTTTAATACGAACACCAGAAACACCCGCTTCTTGACCACCGATCATACCACGACGACGGTTTAAATCACCAATAACATCACCAACGTGATCATCAGGCGTAAACACATCAACCTTCATGATTGGTTCAATTAATTGAGCACCAGCTTTAGGGATTGATTGGCGGAAAGCACCACGAGCAGCAAGTTCAAATGCAACAGCAGATGAATCAACCGCATGGAAACCACCATCGTATAATTCAATTTCAACGTCAAGTACAGGGAAACCAGCAAGAACACCGTTATCCATCATGCCTTTGAAGCCTTTCTCGATTGCCGGGAAGAATTCTTTAGGAACGTTACCACCAACAACAACTGAGCTAAATACGAAACCAGAACCAGGTTCGCCAGGCTTGATACGGTAATCAATTTTACCGAACTGACCAGAACCACCAGATTGTTTCTTATGTGTATAAGAATCTTCAATCGCTGCAGTAATTGTTTCACGGTAAGCAACTTGTGGCTTACCAACTTCTAATTCAACACCGTAGGTACGTTTTAGAATATCTACTTTGATATCTAAGTGAAGCTCACCCATACCAGATAGAATCGTTTCACCTGAATCGATATCAGTTTCAACTTTAAACGTAGGATCTTCTGCAACCATTTTACCGATAGCAAGACCCATTTTCTCTGTAGAACCTTTATCTTTAGGCTTAACAGAAATTGAAATTACTGGCTTAGGGAATACCATCGCTTCTAATACGATTGGATCTTTAGGATCACATAAAGTATGACCTGTTTGAACGCCACTCTTCATACCAACAATAGCGATGATATCACCAGCTTGTGCTGAAGTAAGTTCGTTACGGTCATCGGCTTGCATTTCACACATACGGCCAACACGCTCAGTTTTACCTGTAGCAGCATTAAGAATGGTATCGCCTTTCTTCAATGTACCTGAATAGATACGTACGAAAGTTAATGTACCAAAACGGTCATCTGTGATTTTAAATGCTAATGCTTTGAATGATTCATCGGCAGAAACAGTAGCTACTTCACCTGTTGGTTCACCTTCTTCATCAGTAAGTGGTTGAGCATCAACTTCTGTAGGAGATGGTAAGTAATCAACAACAGCATCAAGAATGTTTTGAACACCTTTGTTTTTAAAAGCAGAACCACAGTAAGTAGGGAAGAAGTCCATAGTACGTGTACCTTTACGGATACAACGCTTGATATCTTCCATTGAAGGCTCAGTGCCTTCTTCTAGGTATGCTTCGAAAAGATCATCATCTTGCTCAAGAGCAGTTTCAAGAAGCATTTCACGGTATTCTTCTACTTTATCAACCATGTCTGCAGGTACATCAGTGATTTCAAAGTTCTCAGGAAGACCTGTGTCATCCCATACCCATGCTTTACGAGTAAGTAGATCAACAACACCAGTAAACTCATCTTCAGTACCGATTGGCAATACCATAACAAGTGGGTTAGCACCTAATACGTCTCGAGTCTGTTTAACAACACGGTAGAAATCAGCACCTAAACGGTCTAATTTGTTTACAAAGATAATACGTGCAACTTCTGAGTCATTCGCATAACGCCAGTTAGTTTCTGATTGTGGTTCAACACCACCAGAACCACAGAATACACCAACACCACCATCAAGAACTTTAAGTGAACGGTAAACTTCAACTGTGAAATCAACGTGACCAGGAGTATCGATAACGTTGAAACGGTGATCGTTCCAAAAACAACTTACCGCAGCAGACTGGATAGTAATACCGCGCTCAGCTTCCTGTTCCATGAAATCAGTTGTTGACTCACCGTCATGTACTTCACCAGTTTTATGGATCTGACCGGTTAATTTTAGGATACGTTCAGTTGTTGTGGTTTTACCAGCATCAACGTGAGCGAAGATACCAATGTTTCTGTATTTGGATAAATCTGCCATTACATTACTCTACTTAGTTTAAGGTCTATCCCACTTTTTCTTCTTATACTTATATATAAGTTAAGTAAGTTAAAAGCAGAACTTGTTGAAAATTTGCGCGCGAGTATACCATTAACAAAAGCAAATCCATAGAAAATTGGTAAATAAATTAATAAATCAAGTAGGCGATTAATTTATTCGCCTACTTCTGCTTATATATAGCAACGCAATAATCGAACAAATATTTTATCCGTAAATTGAAATGACAAAGAAAATGATAAAACATCACCTATATATAGCAAATTTCACTTGCTCAACTACATGACCGATAAAAGCATTATGGAATACTTATATAAGCAATAGTGTTTTTAGTTTTTTCAGGCTTGCATTCAGCGTTTGCTTTATTAATGTGTATGTATTTAGGTTACGCTTCGCGCAATTTACTCTCCCGACAAAGCTATATTTCGCACTTAGCAATTTGATACTTCGACTTCTTCATTATCTTCGAAAACATAACCACACTGAGCCGTTGTCAAGATGTATTCACTGGTTCAAAGCAGTTGTTAAATAATATCCTAGAAATAACTTGCACACGATAGCCTTTCTTGTATAATACGCGCTCGCATTCAGCCAAATTGAGTGTGTTACGCTAAAAACTATTACTAAAAGTAAAGTTTTGTAGCTCAAATAAATAAGGATTAAATTTCTATTTATTTCACAGCAACTCTAATTTTGAGTTGAATGTTTATTAGTTAATACACCCCCTTCCGGCACATAAGGAAGCAGAGGGATGTATTTTTTTGTTCTTTAAAAAGGGGATTTGTCTTCATGTCAAATCAAAGAATTCGCATTCGTTTGAAAGCGTTCGATCATCGTTTGATTGATCAATCTACAGCAGAAATCGTTGATACTGCAAAACGTACTGGCGCACAGGTTCGTGGTCCAATTCCACTTCCTACTCGCAAAGAACGTTACACTATCTTGACTTCTCCACACGTTAACAAAGATGCGCGAGATCAGTACGAAATTCGTACTCATAAACGCATGATTGATATCGTTGAGCCAACTGAAAAGACTGTAGACGCATTAATGCGTTTAGATCTTGCAGCTGGTGTTGATGTTCAAATCAGCTTGGGCTAAGGGGAGTTTTAACAATGACTATAGGTCTAGTTGGACGTAAAGTGGGTATGACTCGTGTCTTCACAGAAGATGGTGTTTCTACCCCTGTTACTGTTATCGAAGTTGAAGCAAACCGTGTTGCTCAAGTTAAAACAGTAGACAACGATGGTTATTCAGCACTACAAGTTACTACGGGCAAGCGTAAAGCAAGCCGTGTAACTAAACCAGCTGCTGGACATTTCGCGAAAGCAGGAATAGAAGCAGGCCGCGGCTTGTGGGAATTCCGTTTAAACGCAAATGAAGGTAGTGACATCGAAGCTGGCAGTGAAATCACTGTTGAAGTATTCAATGACACTAAATTAGTAGACGTTACTGGTACATCGAAAGGTAAAGGTTTCCAAGGCGGTATTAAACGCTGGAACTTTACTATGCAACATGCAACGCATGGTGTTTCGTTATCACACAGATCTAACGGTTCGTTAGGTCAGTGTCAAACACCAGGTCGTGTATTTAAAGGCAAGAAAATGTCTGGTCACATGGGTGCTGTGCGTTGTACTACACAAAACCTTGAATTGGTTCGCGTTGACGCAGAACGTAACTTGTTGCTTGTTAAAGGCGCAGTTCCGGGTGCTATCAATGGCAACGTAATCATCAAACCAGCTGTTAAAGCTTAGTCCAGGAGATTTTGTGATGGAATTATCATTAAAAGACGCATCAGGTGCTCTTGAAGTATCTGAAGCAACTTTTGGACGTGAGTTTAATGAAGCGTTAGTACACCAAGTAGTAGTTGCATACGCAGCTGGTGCTCGTCAAGGTACTCGTGCTCAGAAAACTCGCTCAGAAGTTAGCGGCGGTGGTGCAAAACCATGGCGTCAAAAAGGTACTGGCCGTGCACGTGCTGGTACTACCCGTGGTCCAATCTGGCGTACAGGTGGCGTAACATTCGCTGCTAAACCTCAGGATCACAGCCAAAAAGTTAACCGTAAAATGTATCGTGGTGCTATTGCTAGCATCCTATCTGAACTAGTTCGTCAAGAACGTCTAGTTGTGGTAGAGAACTTTTCGGTAGAAACGCCTAAAACTAAAGATTTAGTTGCTAAGCTTAAAGGCTTAGAGCTTAAAGACGTATTGATTGTAACGAAAGAAGTTGACGAGAACTTGTTCTTATCAGCACGCAACTTATATAAAGTTGACGTTCGTGACGTTGCAGCAATCGACCCTGTAAGCTTAGTTGGTTTCGAAAAAGTTTTAATCACTGCTGATGCAGTTAAAGAAATTGAGGGGATTTTAGCATGATAAACGAAGAACGTTTGTTGAAAGTGCTTTTAGCACCAAATATCTCTGAAAAAGCAACTACCGCTGCTGAAGCAAACAACACTGTTGTTTTCAAAGTAGCTACAGATGCAACTAAAGCTGAAATTAAAGCAGCGGTTGAGAAACTTTTTGAAGTTACAGTTGAAGGTGTTAATACACTTAATGTTAAGGGTAAAGTAAAACGTACCGGTGCTCGTTTTGGTCGTCGTAACGACTGGAAAAAAGCCTACGTTACTCTTGCAGAAGGTAGTGACATCGACTTCGTTGGCGCGGAATCATAAGGAGCAGTTAAAATGGCTATAGTAAAATGTAAACCTACTTCTCCGGGTCGTCGTCACCTAGTTAAAGTGGTAAACAAAGAGCTTCATAAAGGTAAGCCTTATGCACCATTATTAGACACTAAGTCTAAGTCTGGTGGTCGTAACAATAATGGTCGCATTACGGTTCGTCACATTGGTGGTGGTCATAAGCAACATTATCGTATCGTTGATTTTAAACGTAATAAAGATGGCATTCCAGCCAAAGTAGAACGTTTAGAATACGATCCAAACCGAAGCGCTAACATCGCATTAGTTTTATATGCAGATGGTGAACGTCGTTACATCCTAGCCCCTAAAGGCTTAACAGCTGGTGATACTATCCAGTCTGGTGTAGATGCTCCTATCAAAGCTGGTAACACAATGCCGTTACGCAACACACCACTAGGTAGTGTTGTTCACGCAATCGAACTTAAACCAGGTAAAGGTGCTCAAATCGCACGTGCTGCTGGTACTTACGCACAATTAGTTGCGAAAGATGGTGCTTACGTTACTTTACGTCTTCGCTCTGGCGAAATGCGTAAAATCGAAGCAGATTGTCGTGCTACTTTAGGTGAAATCGGCAATTCTGAACACATGCTTCGCTCTTTGGGTAAAGCTGGTGCTTCAAGATGGCGCGGTGTTCGCCCAACTGTTCGTGGTGTTGCTATGAACCCAGTTGACCATCCACACGGTGGTGGTGAAGGTAAAACATCTGGCGGTCGTCACCCGGTATCACCTTGGGGTGTACCAACTAAGGGTTACAAGACTCGTTCGAACAAACGTACTGATAAATTTATCGTACGTCGTCGCACTAAGTAATTAGTGCATTAAACTAATATTCTGATTGCTTGAACTTAGTTAACTTCGGTTATCGCTAAGTTCAACATGAAGAATTTGAATTATATAAGGATTCACCATGCCACGTTCCCTCAAGAAAGGTCCATTTATTGACCTACACTTGTTGACGAAGGTAGAGAAAGCGGTGGAAAGCGGGAATAAAAAGCCAATTAAAACTTGGTCCCGTCGTTCAATGATCATTCCTACAATGATCGGATTGACCATCGCTGTCCATAATGGCCGTCAACACGTTCCTGTATTTGTAACCGAAGAAATGATCGGTCACAAATTAGGAGAATTTGCACCAACACGTACTTATCGCGGTCATGTCGCTGATAAGAAAGCTAAGAAGTAAGGGGAAGTTAAATGGAAGCTATTGCTATACATAAATTTGCCCGCGGTTCTGCTCAGAAAGCGCGTTTAGTTGCGGATCAAATCCGTGGCACAAATGTAGAGAAAGCACTTGAAATTTTAACTTTCAGCAACAAAAAAGCTGCTGAATTAGTTAAAAAAGTACTTAACTCTGCAATCGCAAATGCCGAGCATAACGAAGGTGCAGATATTGATGAATTATTCGTTAAAACAATTTTGATTGACGATGGTCCAACAATGAAACGTATTATGCCACGTGCGAAAGGCCGAGCCGATCGCATCATCAAGCGCACTAGTCACATCACTGTGATTGTGTCTGATTCTTAGGAGTATATTAGTATGGGTCAAAAAGTTAATCCTACCGGTATTCGCTTAGGTATCACGAAACCTTTCGCGTCTACTTGGTTTGCAAGCAACAAAGATTTTGCTAGCAACTTAGACGGCGATCATAAGGTTCGCGAATTTTTAAAAGAAAAGCTTAAGCGTGCATCACTTTCTAAAGTGGTAATCGAACGTCCAGCTAAATCTATCCGCGTAACAATTCACACGGCTCGTCCAGGTGTTGTTATCGGTAAGAAAGGCGAAGATGTTGAGAAACTACGTTTAGCCGTTTCTAAAATTGCTGGTGTTCCTGCTCAAATCAACATCGCTGAAGTACGTAAGCCAGAAATGGATGCGCAGCTTGTTGCAGACAGCATTGCTAGTCAACTTGAACGTCGTGTTATGTTCCGTCGCGCTATGAAGCGTGCCGTGCAAAATGCAATGCGTTTAGGCGCGAAAGGCATCAAAGTACAAGTTAGTGGTCGTTTAGGCGGCGCTGATATCGCACGTGCAGAATGGTATCGTGAAGGTCGTGTACCTTTACATACTTTACGTGCTGATATTGACTACGCAATTGCGCGTGGTGACACTACTTATGGTGTTATTGGTATCAAAGTTTGGATCTTTAAAGGCGAAATTATTGGCAACATGCCATTACAAGCAGAGCAACCAGCTGCTAAGCCTAAAAGAAAGAACAACCGTAAAGCGAAGTAGAGGAATAAGTAATGTTACAACCAAAACGTACTAAATTCCGCAAGCAATTTAAACTACGTAACCGTGGCCTTGCTCACGTAGGTAGTTCAGTTAGCTTCGGTACTTTCGGCTTAAAATCGGTTGAGCGTGGTCGTATGACTGCACGCCAAATTGAAGCCGCTCGTCGTGCCATGACTCGTCATGTTAAACGTCAAGGTAAAATCTGGATACGCGTATTCCCTGATAAGCCAATTACTAAAAAACCTCTTGAGGTTCGTATGGGTAAAGGTAAGGGTTCAGTAGAATATTGGGTTTGCCAAATTCTTCCTGGTCGTGTTCTTTATGAAATGGAAGGTGTTTCTGAAGAAATCGCGCGTGAAGCTTTTGCTTTAGCTGCTGCTAAACTTCCATTCAAAACTACCTTCGTAACTAGGACGGCATTGTAATGAAAGTTAGTGAACTTAAAGCAAAAAGCATTGAAGAGCTAAATGCTGAATTACTAGAACTTCTTCGCGAGCAGTTTAACTACCGCATGCAAGCAAGCACTGGTCAATTAGCACAAACTCATTTGCTAAGAACTGTACGTCGCAATATCGCGCGCGTTAAGACTATCATCACTGAAAAGGCAGGTAAGTAATGAGCGAAACTAAAATCCGCACACTACAAGGCGTTGTTATCAGTAACAAAATGGATAAGTCTATCGTTGTTTTGATTGAGCGTCGTGTTAAGCACCCTATGTACGGTAAATACATGACGCGTTCAACTAAGTTGAAAGCACATGATGAAACTAACGTATGTAACGAAGGTGACTTAGTAACTATTACTGAAGTTGCGCCAATTTCTAAGTCTAAGAACTGGAAATTAGTTGACGTAATTACTAAAGCTTAATTAGTATTTATACTTAATTAAACTTTAAATAGTTAGCAAAAAGACCTTAGCATTTATTTGTTAAGGTCTTTTTTTATGCCCGCATTTTGATTAAGTAAGAGAAATTGACATAATTTCTAAGTCGCTTATAAAGGTATGTGGAAATGTGTTGACGTAATTACTAACGCTTAATGCTTTCTAAAGTTAATATTTATACTTAATTAACTTTATTATTGTTAGCAAAAAGACCTTAACATTTAGTTGTTAAGGTCTTTTTTTATGCCCGCATTTTGATTAAGTAAGAGAAATTGAGATAATTTCTAAGTCTGCTTAAAAAAGAGCAGTAAAATTTACTTTAACGGTATTATTTTGCCTAAAATCATCGTATTGCGATTTTATTGGCCTAGTGTAGACTGAGCTGATTGATATTACTTTAACGTTTATGACCCCTAAACCTTATAAGAGGCCTACTTTGTTACTTTCGCTTTATCCAGAAATTGAGCCCTTTTCTCAACAGTTTCTTGAAGTTAGTCCTCTTCACCAACTCTATATTGAGCAGTGCGGTAACGAACAAGGTGTTCCCGTTGTTTTTTTACATGGCGGACCCGGCTCTGGCTGTAGTGAACAACATCGCTGTTATTTTGATCCTGCTATTTATCATATTATTTTGTTTGATCAAAGAGGTTGCGGCCGCTCAAGACCGCAAGGTGAGCTAAAGGAAAACAATACTCAAGCTCTGGTAGAAGATATCAATACTATTCGTAAACACCTTGGCATTAGTCAATGGCTGGTCTTTGGCGGCTCTTGGGGCGCTACATTAGGTTTACTCTATGCTGAGCAGTACCCTAAGCAAGTATTGGCCATGGTTTTACGAGGGGTTTTTCTGGGCCGCCGACAAGATATAAACTGGGTATATAGTAATAAAGGCGCAGCTCAAATCTATCCTGAAGCATGGCAAGCTTTCGTTGAAGAACTACCTCTTAATCAGCAACAAATCCCACTAAAAACCATTTACCAACAGTTAATTAGTAGTGACGAGCAAATCAGTCGAAATGCTTATAATCGCTTACAGCAATGGGAGTCGGCAATACTAAATATTCAACCAAGTCCCCCTGCTAGTAAAGGCGATGCAATCAATAAATATCCCTCAATCATTCAGCTTCATTACTCAATGAATCATTGCTTCATTGAGCAAAACCCTATTCTGGAGAAAATTAACCGACTCGATAATATTCCAATCAAAATAATACAAGGTCGTTTTGATTTTGTTTGTCCCGTAGAGCAAGCCTGGCAATTGGCCAATCACTGCCCACAGGCTACATTAACTGTGCTTGATACAGCTGGCCACCTAGCTAACGAGCCTTTAATGATTGACGCCTTAATTAAGGCGACACGTAGTGTTTCTAAACTGTTATCGAGTCATTCCTAACAAAAACCCTCCCATATATTAACAATGTTCCATCTAAAGTATGATTTCTTTCAGCTGTCTGTCGATCTATATTGATCTAGCAACTAACTTACAATAATGAGGATTGACTATGTGGACTAAACCAAAGTTTGAAGAAATGCGTTTAGGTTTTGAAGTAACACTTTATATCAGCAACAGATAATGCCTTTTGAAAAATCATACCCGTTTTATTAAATTGGTATTCGATTACCCTCGGTAACTTCTCCCTCTGAGGGTCTTTTTCATAGTTATTATACCAAGTGAAATAATGAATGAGTCAATTCAGAGCTGTGTTGGGGAAGTTAAAACAAGCAAAATTTGTGCGTATATAGTCACTCTATATCAAACAAATTTGTGAGGTTATCACTTTCCTGACAAGCTCCCAAGGGTGAGTTTAAAAGGTATATATGCGGCGTTATTGATTTTGACAAGGAAATAACTATTCTCTTCAATCAATGCCTTACATCTACACCTTTTAATTCTCGCTGAATGATCTATTCATTACTTCAATTGGTATTGAGGAATTTATGCAAATTTTAATTCTTGGTTCAGCTGCTGGTGGTGGTTTCCCACAGTGGAACTGTCATTGTGCTAATTGTAAAGGATTACGAGCAGGAACCATAAAAGCTACACCGCGGACTCAGTCATCTATCGCTGTCAGCCCTGATGGCAAAAATTGGGCATTAATTAATGCATCGCCCGATATTCGTCAGCAAATAAATCAATCTCCACAATTATGGCCTGAGCAAGGCGCTCGAGGTACCAATATTCGTGGTGCTATTCTAACTGATAGCCAAATTGACCATACCACAGGTTTAATCACCTTACGGGAAGGTTTACCACTTGATGTTTATTGTTCTCACGTTGTTTATGAAGATTTAACCTCTGCATATCCGTTATTTAACATGCTTGAACACTGGCATGGCGGCTTAACGTTTAAACCAATTGGTTATCAACAAAGCGATGCTTTTACTGTTGAAGGGGTTGCTGATATCGAGTTCGTTCCCGTGACTATTGAGTCAAATGCGCCTCCCTATTCTAAATACCGCGACAAAGTTGTTGCTGGTAACAATATTGGCCTTAAAATTATTGATAAAACAAGTCGAAAATACCTTTTTTATTTACCGGGTATAGTAGAGAGTACACCTGAAGTTGAAGAGATATTGGCTGATGCAAGCTGTGTATTAATAGACGGCACACTATGGCTTGACGATGAAATGATCGCGCAAGGCGTTGGTACTAAACTTGGATCTCAAATGGGTCATATGCCTGTTAATGGTGACTTTGGTACTGTTGCTTTACTCAATAAATTTGATATTGAACGCAAGATTCTCATCCACATTAATAATACCAACCCGATCCTCAATGAAGAGTCAGCACAACATCAATTTGTTCTAGACAATGGTGTTGAAATTGCCGTTGATGGTATGGAAATAACAATATAATTATATTTAATTCAGTCAGATAAGTTAATTAGCATGCAGTGACTAAGGTCATATATTAAATACCCTAATAAGATGATATTACAGAGAACATAACTGATTCGTTAGCGACTATTCTGCAGCTAAAATGATCTGATAATAACGGTAATTATTACCACATATAAAACTCAGAGGTGCTTTATTTATGCAACAACCATGGACAAAAGAGCAATTTGAAGAAATGCTCCGCGCTAAAGGGCAGCTTTATCACATCCATCATCCTTTTCATGTTGCCATGCATCAAGGTGAATGTACTGTTGAACAAATTCAGGGCTGGGTAGCCAACCGCTTCTACTACCAAATCAACATTCCAATTAAGGATGCCGCCATATTAGCTAATTGTCATGATATGGAAACCCGTCGTTTATGGATCCAACGCATATTAGATCACGATGGCAGTGTCGAAGACAAAACCTTAGGTGGCATAGAAGCATGGTTACAATTAGGCCAAGCCGTCGGCTTAGATAGACAAGATTTACTTGATGAAAAGTTTGTCTTACCCGGTGTGCGATTTGCTGTAGATGCCTATGTAAACTTTGCTCGTAGAGCTAACTGGCAACAAGCAGCATGTTCCTCACTTACGGAAATGTTTGCTCCGCAAATACATCAAAGTCGACTAGACAGTTGGCCACAAAACTATCCTTGGATTGAAACGCAAGGTTTGCAGTATTTTCAAATGCGTTTATCTCAAGCAAGACGCGATGTTAATCATGGCCTGCAAATTACCTTAGATCACTTTACCACTCGTCAAGCACAGGAAGAAGCATTGAATATTCTGCAATTTAAATTAGATATTTTGTGGAGTATGCTTGATGCTATGACCTTAGCATACCAGCAAGATCGCGCGCCTTACCAAGGTTTGATAGCTGAGCCAAATTACCATAAGAGAATATTTAAATGATAAATCAGTCCGTACCGCCAAATTTAAACGCTATGTTCCGACTGCAATGGGAGCAAGCGCAAGAATGCTTTGTATTATTATTTCCTGAAGGTATGGTAAAACTCAATGGTAGTGCTGGAGAAATCATGCAATTAGTTGATGGTAAAAATAAAATTGTTGATATCATTAGTATATTGCACAAAAAATTTCCTGAAGCGGGTGATTTGACCGACGATGTTCATGAATTTTTAATTGCTGCTTATGAAAAGAAATGGCTTTATTATGAATAATGAAACCCAAACAAAAGTTGGCCCTCCCCTGTGGTTGTTGGCTGAACTCACTTATGATTGTCCTTTACATTGTCCTTATTGTTCTAACCCAACAGAGCTAGGTGATACAAAAGATGAACTCAATACTGAGCAATGGCTTGATGTATTAACCCAAGCACGTGCTATGGGCGCGGTACAACTGGGTTTTTCTGGTGGCGAACCCTTATTGCGTAAAGACTTAGAAAAAATGGTTAAACACGCAAGAGAATTAGGTTTTTACACCAACTTGATCACTTCGGGTATCGGCTTAACCGAAAAGCGTATCGCCAAGTTAAAAGTAGCAGGTTTAGATCATATCCAAATTAGCTTTCAAGGCGCGGATCCTGAAATGAACGACATTATCGCGGGACGCGGTAACGCTTTTGAACAAAAATTTAAAATGGCGCAATCGGTTAAAGCACAGGGTTATCCGATGGTACTAAACTTTGTTATCTCAAAACAAAACATTAGTCAAGTTGCTGATATCATGCGCTTAAGCTGCCAATTAAATGCCGATTATGTAGAACTTGCTACAGCACAATATTATGGCTGGGCGTATGATAATCGAGATCATTTATTACCTTCACAACAGCAATTGATAGATGCAGAGGCAATCGTCAATGAGTTCCGTGAAAAGCAACAAGGTAAAGGCCCGCAGTTTATTTTTGTCACTCCTGATTACTTTGAAGATCGTCCCAAAGCCTGCATGAATGGTTGGGGCAGTACCTTTTTAACCATAGCACCTGATGGTAGTGCGCTGCCGTGTCATAGCGCAAAAATGTTACCGCTAAAGTTTCCTAATGTAAAAGATAAGTCTGTTAGCGATATTTGGCAGCAAGATTTCTCTTTTAATCGCTTTCGTGGTGATAGCTGGATGCCACAACCTTGTCAAAGTTGTGATGAAAAAGAAAAAGATTTTGGTGGTTGTCGTTGCCAAGCTTTCATGATGACAGGCGATATGGATAAAACAGATCCTGTGTGCAGTAAATCTCCCGATCACCATTTAATTCAAGAAGCTATCGAGCGGGCAAAAAACCCGACGAGTCCATTGTTAGAGCGAGTAAATAAGCGCAGTATTAAAGACGCTGATATTGTTCAAATAAAGCTATGACCCCGGCCAGTCAAATTAAGCGTCACCTTAATGGATTACAACATCATAATAAGAATGACGAGCAAGGCTTTAGCGCGTTAATTGTGGTTAACACCCCTGCACTAGACGATAGTGGTGTTAGCCACGCCGTTGAACACTTAGTTTTCCGTCGAAGTGCGGCATTTAATCACCCCGAATCCTTATTCCAGCTTACGGCACTGACCGATTTATCCATTAACGCCTCCACCCATTATGATGCCACATATTATCATTGTCACAGTCAAAATTTGAAAACCTGTTTATTGGGCTTAAGTTATTTACTCAATGGTCTAATAACACCTGAATTTGACGCAGAAGATTTAACAGACGAAATTTACCACAACGATTGTTATGGAGTGATTAACCGTGAGTTAATGGCACAGCAAGGCAAGCAAAAAAATAACCAACAGAGTATCATTGCGCGCAGTGATAGCTCTGCACAACGATGTTATCAATACGGTGGTGATATTGCGCTGATCTCACAATTAACCGTGACCGATATCAAGCGGTATCACGCGCAATATTATCAAGCTCAAAAGATGCACTTAGTTACTAGAAATATTGAGCCAACGATAGTCGCGTCTTTACTTGAATCCATTCATGATAAAGCCAATGATGGCATACCATATTGCCCTAAAACCTTAAATAAAGCCTTACCCAAAGCTGACATTCTTAGCAATAAGCAGTTAGTTCGCTGGTATATTGATAAAGAATTTTATAGCTACTTCTCAACAAGCCATAAACGCTTAAGTCACTTAATTGCAAGTTTCGACGCCCAATTAATTTCGCCACAATACAACCTAAACAATAACCAACAGTTTGCCCTGGATATTATTGCGCCCATAAATATCTCCGAAACGGTTTTAGCTAAAGCGATAGCCTGCTTTTTAGTAAAAAATCCCGAAGGTAAGCGTGTTAAAGAGAATAAACAACCGCATAAGTTTTCACCTGAAATAATTCACTTATTTAATTATTATCAGAATCTTATGCGAGATTTAGAGTCTGACTTAGCTTCAAACATAACCGAAAAATCATCACAGAGCTTAACAGAACAAGCAAGATTAACCTTGGGGTGCGGCACCGTTTACCCATTACAAAAACAACCGGTACTCAAGCAACAACAAAAAAATCCCCCTGCACCGTTAAAGCCTGTGGAAAATCAGTTGTTAATGCAATTGTCACAACATTTGAGTGAGGGTAAATATCAGCAAAGTGAATATAAACATCGTGCTTTACCAACACTATTTTCACCTTTAGTAAAAAAAGCCGAACAACAATTAACGCAGCAGCAAGATCAAGGACTGAGCCTAGAACTACCTCACAAGAGCATAACTAAAGTATTTGATACAGACCACAGCCTTATAATGGTAAAGATTACAGATAAAAATCAAAATCTAGCGATATTAGCTAGTTTTATTATCAGCGCATACCCAAGCTTTCTTGCTTCACGTACTCAAGGTCATTGTTATGCTATTGTCAGCCAATATGTCATGAAAAGTCATCATATGATCTTTTATAGCGCCTTTGATGTAGAGCCCTGCTTTAGATCAGCCGCCATAACAGAGTCTCTTAAAACCTTGTGTAAAGATCTATCCTTTATTGCCGCTGCTTTACCCTTAGCAAAATCTAAACTTAGCAATGTTGAAGTTAACAATGTTACCGCTGAGTCAATTTCTCAGTTTATTTCACATAACCTGCTCACTAGCGATACTTAATTCAGCACTTAGATTGGCTTAACGATAGAGCCAGTTATTTCGTCATAACCCAATTTTAAGCCCTTAGCCCATTAAGCTAATACCAATCAGATTAATTAATGGTTCAATTTTTAATGAGGATAAATTTTCAAGAACAAGGCGCCTGATTGAGCAATAGCTGGCTATTGGGATTGAAAGTAACAATGTTATTGGATATTTAGACCATTTAAAAAGATCACTTAGTTAGTCTGATTAGTATAAGATAGTTTTTCAATCGTCAATCGAGTAATACAATGAAATACATAGCATTTATAACCTCTGTTTTATGCCTCACAAGCAGCACATTAAGCTATGCGGTGCAGGACAATACAAAAGCAGTCAAAGCGGCTATGCCCGAGTTGATGGCGATCTACAAAGATTTGCACCAAAGCCCTGAGCTCTCTAGTGTAGAATTCAACACTGCAAAAAAGTTAGCTAAAACAGCCCGAGATTTAGGTTTTGAAGTCACTGAAAAAGTGGGTGGCACAGGTGTTGTTGCTGTATTAAAAAACGGTAAAGGCCCAACCGTATTAATTCGTGCTGATATGGATGCCTTACCCGTAAAAGAGCAAACGGGATTAGCATTTGCCTCCAAGGTCACCACGACAACTGAAGAAGGCCAACAGGCTCATGTTATGCATGCTTGCGCGCATGATACTCACATGAGTAGCTGGGTTGGTGCCGCAAAGTTACTCAGTAAAAATAAAGCAAATTGGTCAGGTACTTTAGTAATGATCTTACAACCTGCTGAAGAACGTGGCCGTGGCGCAAAGGACATGATAGCTGACGGCTTATATAAGCGTTTTCCAACACCTGATTATGCCTTAGCTTTTCATAATTCAGCCAGTTTAAAAGCTGGTGTTATTGGTTATACCCCTGGTTATACTTTTGCTAACGTTGATAGCGTGAATATTCTTGTCAAAGGAGTCGGTGGTCATGGCGCCTACCCACATGCAACTAAAGATCCTATTGTATTGGGCGCACGTATTGTTGGAGCTCTACAAACATTAGTGAGTCGAGAGTTAGATCCTCAAGATCCTGCTGTTGTCACCGTGGGCAGTTTTCAATCAGGCACTAAGCACAACATCATATCTGATCAAGCGTTATTACTATTAACCGTACGTAGCTACTCTGACGAAACACGTCAAAAATTGATTGATGGCATTACCAGAATCGCCAAAGGTGAAGGTATTGCTATGGGTTTACCTGATAAATTATTGCCGGTAGTTACCGTCAAAGATGAATATACGCCAGCGACTTATAATGAGCCTGAATTTACTAAAAAAATGGCTAGCTTATTTACCGCTGAACTCGGTAAAGATCGCGTGCTTGAAGTACCTGCGGTAATGGCCGGAGAAGATTTTGGTCGTTATTATAGAGCTGATACCAGTATTAAAAGCATGATATTTTGGGTAGGCGGTGTACCTCACGATAAATGGCACTCAGCTCAAGAAACAGGCGAAGGTTTACCATCATTACATAGTCCATTCTGGGCACCTGATGCCGAGCGAGTCATTGCTACGGCAACACAGGCGATGAATAGCGCTGTGTTAACCATATTGGCAAAGTAAATTCATAACTCAAGCTGAATTTACTTTAGCATCCCGTCATAGCACTCGAATCACTGTGGTCAGTAGCAAGGCAATTTGCTACTGACTGACAAAGTAATAAAAACCTAGGGTGTTCTGCAAAATAATAAGCAATACCCCGAACTATCCCTACTTCTTTCCGTGTAAAACAATAGTGTTAAGTTCAATAAAAAAAACAAAGCTAATGATTAATTTTATTCACCTATTAATTATAGTAATGATCACTTATCATTGTTGTTATCGTCACCTCACTGCAAGTTAATACAATCATGTCAAACAAGTTGCCTGCGTTACATCTTTTTGGAATTTTTGAAGCTGCTGCGCGCCATGAAAATTTCAAACAGGCAGCGGCGGAATTATTTATAACGCCCTCGGCGGTAAGTCATCAGATTAAGGCGTTAGAAGCTTTTTTAGGTTTTGAGCTATTTCAGAGGAAAAGTCGTGGTGTCGCATTAAATGCTGCAGGTAAAGTATATTTACACTATGTACAGCAAGGCATAAGTAAACTAGAACAAGGTACAAAAGTTGTCAGGAATAAATTCTCTTCACCTTCACTTAAAATATCTACTTTTACCACTATGGCTAGTAATGTCATTATCCCTAAATTAAGCGACTTTCAGCAACAGCATCCAACTATTGATATTCGTATTGAAACGGGGATGAATATAACTGACTTACGTTACGATGATTGTGATTTAGCCATACGTATGGGGAAAGGAGATTGGCCGGGAGTTGTTGTTAAAAAGTTACTTAAGCTGACAGCCCATGCCGTATGCTCTGCAGACTTCGCCAAAAAACATAAATTGACTTCACCCGAACAAATTAGCCAAGTTCCCCTTATTGACCTTGCCAATATGAATAATATTTGGCGCACATGGTCGGGAGCTATGCAGCTGCCTAAGATGCAATATAAGCATCAATTAACCTTTAGTGATTATGATGCTTCATTACAAGCCGCAGAACAGGGATTGGGCTTGGCCCTAGCAATTATGCCGATTGAACATGCATTAATTGAACGTAATTTGTTAGTGTTACCGTTTGAAAAATCGGTGAATTTCGATCAGTCACTCTATGCAGTATACAATGAAGAAGATCAAAATCGTCATGATATTCACTGCTTTCTTGACTGGTTAACCAAGTTACCCAACCTCAACTCCATTTAATACTATCAATGACATGGGTTACTTTAATTCATCTATATGGTGAATATTTTCCTTTTGTAACTATTGCGCTATAGCACTAACATTATCCAAACGGTCAAAGCGAGGATAACCTAATGCTTAGTTCTATAATCATGGTGATTTATCGAATCATTGCTCTCTTAATACTAACTATACCTACCGTACTAAATATGTATAACAACGGAGGTATTGTCAGTTCAATTATATATGTGCCATTAATAACACTGGCACTTTCAGCGATTGCTATCTTTCTCGATGGCAAACTAGAAAGTTTATTAAATCGAAGTATGATCATAAGAAAATGTACCGTACCTATCGCTAATATGTACCTGAAAATTACAAACGATATAGGGATATCAAAATCAGTAATCTAGAAATCAGCTCAGTAAAATAAGTGACTTAAAGAACAGTCTTCACCACTTTAATATGTAAACGTTTGGCAATGCGATTTAAATTAGCGCGATCCGTTGATAGTCGCCTTGCCGTAGCAGCCCAGTTGCCCTCTTCTTCTTTAAGAATACGGCTAATGAGTTCTTTTTGAAAACTCTCTGTTTCAACTTTCAAGTTCAAGTTAGCCTGCTGCTCAGCAATTGATGATAAGCCACTACTTGAGATAAGCTCTATCGGCAACTCTACACCGACCGCGTTAAGCGTCCCACAATCTACCTTACCTATTGAGATTATTGCTTTATCGCGCTGACGTGCTCGTGCCTTTAGGGTTGCTCTACTAACAACATGCTCTAATTCACGAACATTACCAGGCCAATTATATTGTGTTAAATGAGCAACCGCTTGCTCGGTAATTTTTAACTGAGCAATACCGAGCTTTCGCCTGGTTTGTTCAACAAAATAACCAGCTAATAACTGTACATCGCCAACTCTCTCATAAAGCCTAGGTACTCTAATCGGGTATACGCTTAATCTGTGGTACAAATCCGCACGAAAGCGCCCTTCCCCCACCTCTTCTTTTAGGTCCCGATTGGTCGCAGCGACAATACGAACATCCACTTCTTCAACATTATCTTGACCAACCGGCTGGATCTCATTGCTCTGTATTGCTCTTAATATTTTGCTCTGCGCACCAATAGGTAACTCCCCTATCTCATCTAGAAATAGTGTACCGCCATCAGCTAAGGAAAATTTACCCGCACGATTTCTATCAGCTCCCGTAAAAGCTCCCTTTACATGACCAAACAGCTCACTTTCAATCAAGTTTTCAGGTAACGCAGCACAGTTGACATACACCATAGGACCATGCTGACGCAGTGATTTTTGATGTAGCGTTCGGGCAACTAATTCTTTACCTACTCCTGTTTCACCATAGATTAGAATATTAAAATCAGATGAAGCGACAATATCTAACTCTTGCTTGAGTTGCGACATAATAGGGCTCTCACCGATGAGCTCACCACCATCTCTTTTCCACGCTTCTTCAGTTAACTCTGCCACCACGCGCTGTGAATGATCAGCACGACTTTCAAGTTGTTCTAACAAAAAAGCGGTATTGAGTGTTGCAGCAGCAATGGCCGAAATAACTTCTAACATACGCACGTCAATATCTACAAAGTCATGCGGCGTAAGACTGTCAATCGTTAATAAACCTAACAGCTTATCATCATAATACAGTGGTAACCCCATACATGAATGCACAGGTAAATCACCAGCACGGTCAATCAATAGACCGTCATAGGGATCGGGTAACGGAGAGTCCGCCGCAAAGCGAATGGGTGATTTTGACTGGCAAAGTGCAAGAAATCTAGGATGTTCTTCAACATAAAAACGTCGACCTAAGGTATCTCTACTTAGGCCTTGTAAAGCAATAGGTTTGAGCACATCACCATGAAAAGAAAGTAACGCTACCGCATCACAAGTTATTGTTTTCCTCACAGTGTCTAACAATCGGTCAAATCTATCCTTGGTATTTAAACTCGTGGCAAGGTCAAGGGCCAGCTCAATAACTGCTGTTGATGATATTTTTTTCATAACTTTTCCTGATGAAATAATTGTCTTGATGAGAGCACAAGTAGACTTAAAACATTTTTACCTAAATCATGAAGAGACAAAGTAACACGATAGAGTCATTAAGACTACAAGTAAACTGAGTCATAATGACTTCTTACTTGCGAAAGAAAAACACTAACCACTTGTATATAAAGAATAAATAAACTTGGCATCTCCTTTGCTGTTACTAAATAAATAATCAATAAGAGGTCACCATGTATTCACAATTTTTCATCGCTACTCAACTGCCGAAGATAGAGAATGCACTCGCTTTTCAAAAGTGCTTAGTCATAGGTAACTATTTAATGTTGTTGTCTTTTTTTATCGTGATTATTTCTGTTTTTATGACTTTCATTATTGACGATCATTTCACCATACCTGCGCAAGTATCCGCACATATAGCCACGATTGTTTTCGCGGGTTTACTCAAAATTGGCTATGTATTGCGCTGTATCGCTTTACATGGTTTTGGTCAAAGGAACTTTTAATATGTTACAAATTCAAGACTCAGAAAGCGCTCAATTAAACTATGATCAACCAAGCTCAGATCAACAAGATAGCAATGTACTTAATTATGTAGCACAACACCCGGTATTAGATTTACCCTTTAGAAGCTACTTTTTACTTTCTGTTGCTTGCTCTATGGTGGCACTCGGCATATGGGCTGCTTATTTTAATGGCTACTTCACCTTTGCTGAAAATGGCATTACTGCGCTGGCTTGGCATGTACATGAAATGATTTTTGCTTTTGGCGCCACTGTTGCCGTTGGTTTTATTCTGACCGCCGCACAAACATGGACAGGACAACCAAGTATTAAGGGCTTAGCGGTGCTAGCTTTCGTCGGGCTGTGGTTACTTGTTAGAGTCGCATTATTGATTAACTCACCCAGCACTATAATTGTGGCTATCGTCTTGCAAAGTTTCTGGTGGTTGGGCTCAATTTTTGTCTTTACTCGTTTAGTGCTCAAAGGTAACAACCGTCGTAATTACTTATTTATTCCATTGTTATCAGCATTAATGTTACTCAATATTGCTTTACTGCTATTTGATTTTAATGGCTACCATGAATTAACCCGACACATTGCTAGAACCAGTGTCTTAATGTTTTGCTTATTGATGGGTATTTTAGGTGGCCGCGTAATCCCATTTTTTACCGTTTCAGGCGCTAAACTTGACCCTATCAAAACGCCTAACTGGCTAACACCTTTATTAACAATCACCTCTATTTTAGGTGTGTTAGCCTTTTTCAGCTCTGCTTTTATTGAATTACCCTTTAGTCCGGCAATATTAATGATAGCGGCTGGTTTACTTCACCTTATCAGACAAGGTTATTGGCGTAGCTTTGCAACCCGAAAAATCGCTTTATTATGGTCATTGCATATCGCCAACTTTTCCTTAGGTTTAGGACTCATTTTACTTGGTTTAAGTTATTTTCAGACACAAAGCATTGACTACTTCAACATATCAATTTCCTTTGGTGATGCCTTGCACTTGATCACTATTGCTGCAATGGGATTGATGATTTTTGCCATGATGTGTCGAGTATCTTTAGGCCATACAGGGCGAGCATTAATACCTAGTAAATTAGTTCCGTGGCTATTCTTCCTGATTATATTTTCAGCATTTACCCGCGCCATACTGCCAACGATAACCTCACAACCTTTACTTGCTTGGAATATTAGCGCGCTAGCTTGGTTAATCGCGGGTTTGTTTTTCTTAAAGGTTTACTTGCCTATTTTAACCGCTAAAAAAGTTGAAAAATTCTTTAATCGTTAGAACAAAAGTAAAAAATATTCTTTAAATAAAGCTCCTAGGTGATTTACCTAGGAGCTTTATTACCTTCGGAGTAAACATGTTAACTGATAAACATATCGACATTATTAAGAGTACTATTCCCCTATTAGAAAACGCAGGGTCAGCATTAACAGGACATTTCTATCAACGGATGTTTAATCACAATCCTGAACTGCAAGATATCTTCAATATGGCCAACCAACATTCAGGTAGACAACAAGTTGCTTTATTTGAAGCCATTGCCGCTTATGCTAAGAATATTGAAAACCTCGCGGCGTTAACTACTGCTGTGGAACGTATTGCGCAAAAACATACCAGTTTTAATATCAAGGCCGATCATTACGCTATTGTTGGTCATCACCTTATTGAAACACTGCGTGAATTAGCCAGTGATGTGTTTACTGCTGATGTTGAAGAAGCGTGGACTTCTGCTTATCAATTTTTAGCACAAATATTTATTGACCGAGAAGCACAGTTATATCAAGAGCGAGCAGAAACCTTGGGCGGTTGGCGAGATGCCAGAACTTTTACTGTCGTTGATAAAGTGGTGGAATCAAAGCTCGTCACCAGTTTTGTCTTTATGCCCGTTGATGATAAAGCGGTTATTGGCTTTCAGCCAGGTCAATACCTAGGTATCGAAGTATCAGATCCCAGCAGAGAATTTAAAGAAATTCGCCAATATTCATTATCAACTAAAGCCAATGATCAAACCTATCGAATTTCTGTCAAACGAGAAGTAAATAGCCTAGATGGCATCACAGCTAAAGGCATAGTTTCTAATTACTTGCATGATGAAGTAACTATTGGTGATAACATCAATTTATACGCGCCAGCAGGTGATTTTTTCTTTCATGATCGCCAAGCACCTGTAGTACTGCTTTCTGCGGGTGTCGGTATAACGCCGATGCAAGCCATTTTAGAAACACTAGCAAAGGAGAGTTACCAGCATCCGGTTCAATATCTACATGCTTGTGAAAATAGCGAGCAACATTCATTTGCTCAACGAACAACAGAGCTTATTGAGCAACATAATTGGCAACAACATATTTGGTACCGAACGGGCGAGGTATCACAGGAGCATATACGGCAAGGCATGATGGATTTTACTCAAATAGATTTACCTATTGAACAAGGTGATTTCTATCTTTGTGGCCCAATTCCCTTTATGCAGTTTGCTAAACAGCAATTACTGGCATTAGGCGTAGCTGCAAGTAACATTCATTATGAAGTATTCGGTCCTCACGCTGACTTATAAATAGTTTATAACTTTTTTATAAGTAAACGACTTAAAAACCAGTACTAATACCACATGGATTAGTACTGGTTTTTCTTACTCATCACTCCTGTTAATTAGTTTTACTAACAAAAAAACTAAATTGAAAACCCGCTGATAATGCCTAATTCAATATATTTCTTGAGGCAATCGTCTATAGCAATGTCGGCATTGACAGCCTTAGCACTTTCAATAGCCGTTTCAAAATTCAGACCCTTTTCAATTGACTGTAAAAAAGTAAATTCACTCTCAGCTACCGTCATCATTTCAGTTTTTAATCCTTGACGAAATAGCACGATAAAAGTATCACTCGTACCATCAAGAGAGAGCTCATTATTTTCAGGCGCATTCTCTTGATTCATCTGCCAAATTTTGTCAACTGGCGTAGCCGAAGACATTATTGAAACTGATGGACTCAATAGAAACGTAATATTCTCTGATGTAGTAACTTTTGCCAAGCGAGTCCAATCAAAATAACTATTATCATTCGCTAATGAGCTTTGATGAAAAAGCCACTCAAGCTGTGCAACATCTTCAAGATATGATAAATGTTTAACTTGCTCAAATGCAGCCAAGAATGATGAAAAACTTTCGCCGTAGTCATCCATATTGCCTGTGCTTGGCCAATGCTTAACAATATAGGATTTACACATTAGTTGAAAAAAGTCCTTACCCACTAACTTTTCAATCACAGCATAACTAAGGCGTAAAGAATTAGTGATATTGGCGATGGCACTATGCTGATAAATTCCCATCAGACCTCGGGCCGATATGAATTGCGTATCAAGATCTTTAGCCATTAAAGTCTTATCGACGGTTAACGTGCCCGATAAACAATCATGGATAAAGTTTGTTTGCAGCTGCGCGAGTGTAGTCATAATCTGCCCTGCCCATTAACTGCATCAGCTATATGCCTTGAATTTTCGATACATTCAACCTTGTTAATAATCGCTTCCGCTTTGCTTTTTTCATCCAACAAAACAGCAAGTTCAGGAATATTAGTATCCCATTCAATCAGAGTGGGTATGGCGCCAAAACGTTTAATTGCTTGCTCATATAACTGCCAAACATCATCACATACCCTATGACCATGGGTATCTATATAAAGCTCTTTTCCTTCAATAACCTCTGTACTAAAACCAGCTAAATGTATTTCCTTTACCGCAGATAGCGGCATATTATTTAGATAAGTTAAGCTGTCAAAGTGATGATTATGGGCACTGACATAAATATTATTTACATCAAGTAATAAGCCACAACCCGTGTCCTCTGCCAACGCAGATAAAAACTGCCACTCTGTCATCGGGGAGTCTACATACGTTAAATAACTTGAGGGGTTTTCGACTAATATCTGCCTTTGAAGAATATCTTGCGCGCGCCTAATATTGTTAGCGACAATAGTAAAAGCCTCTTGAGTAAGCGGGATAGGTAACAAGTCAGGTAAAAAGTGTCCAGCCGGTGATGCGCTCCACGAAAGGTGATCAGAAACCAACCCTGGCTGTAACCATTCAACCGTATTTTTAATCTTGTGTAAGTGTTGCTCACGAATAGGACAATTAATCGCAGCAGAGCCCAATGACATGCCGACACAATGGGCAGAGATGGCATAATGTTGGCGGATTTGAGCCAAATATTTTGACGCAGTGCTTGCTGGACTGAAGAAGTTTTCAGTATGAATCTCTAGCCAAGGAACATCTGGCTTATTGTTAAGAAACTCTCGGAAGTGCTGATGTTTTAGTGATATTCCTACGCCTTGAATACTTTGCATGATTAAAACCATTCAAATCAATTAAGTGTAAATTGGGTAAGGCGCACAGTACTTCACTCTAGCGCCTTACCTATAAATCTAACAAAACTACTAACCTCTATTTTCTCAGCTATTTTTTTGCTGGTTTTAACGCTTTGACCACACCACCAGTAATTTTGTCACAGGTGCCTTGAGGAACATAAACCCACTCGTGTGGTGAATTATCAGTTGTTGCTTGCCCTGCACAGTTATGGCTGCCATTTAACGCGCCACAGTCATTTTTACCTGCTTTGGCTATACCTGCACATTTTTCCCATGAAGTAGGTTGATTAGGTACGGCATTAGCAGGAGTCGCGGTTAGAACGCCTAATGCTAAAATACTTGAGATAGCTGCACTGGCAATTTTTTTGTTGTCCATAGTGATATCCTTAAGTGTAATTAATTGATGTGTACAAAAATAAGACAGAGTATAAGAATAAAAAATTTCAAAAACATCTGTTTTTGTTAGATGCTGCAAGCGTAATAAACAAAAATGCCAGTGAGTTATCTTGCTAACTTACTGGCATTTATGATTAAGGTGTTTGTACTATTATTTTAAAGCTACTAATAAACTATTTTTTCGCTTTCACCGAATGTAATATTCGATAACCTTCTTTGCTTACTTTATCGGATGGCATGTAATGGCGAATACCTAAGTTAAACATCTGAGTATCATTAGCAATTTATTGGAACAACATGATGATAAATTTCGAATCTTATAAGCTTGTAATATCCTCTTTAAAAGTAAACGATAATAGACATTAACACTCAATAAAACTAAATAAGACACTCTAAAATATAACTTGTTATTTATTCAGGCTTAATCGGCCTCGATACCACGCTGTAATTGCCAGCATAATAGGCGTTTGAATGACAAAAAATACTGCTGCAAACAATAAATAATCACTATTTTGAAACAGGTTAACTGCAATTAGCGCCGCTAATGCCAAATTTCTCACTGGAAATTCTATCACAACAGCTGCTTGATCACTTTGGCACAACTTCAATATCCGCCCTAAACAATAGGCAATAAAAATAGAAGTTAGCGTGAAAACTAATGCTAATAAAACTAAAGATGATAACTGCTCTGCAATTTTGTGCTGAAATTTAGCCAAAATAGTCAGTAATAATAACAGTAAACCTATCCCGCCAATTTTCTCAAAAGTCGGCATCATTTTTTGTATCAAAACTGGTTTCCAATATCTTAACGTCATACCAAGTACAACAGGACAAAGCAGTAACAACACTAATTGCAGAGCTTGTTTCATCATCAAGTTTTCAAGCGCTAAATCAACCGTTAACAGCGCTGGAAATACTGTAACAACGACGACAGGTAAAATGAAAACGGCGACTAAGCCATTAAAAGCGGTGAGTGTAACCGATAACGCAACATTCGCTCTTGCTAAAAAGCTGTAGATATTAGAAACAGCCCCTCCTGGACAAAGCGAAACTAAGAGCATCCCTCCTGCGACTAGCGCTGGTGGATTCGTTAATTTTATTATGCTCCAAGCACATAATGGCAGTAATACAATTTGCCCTAAGGTGAGGAGCAATATTTTTTTGTTTTGCGCCTTAACTTCACTCACATCACGCTTTTCAAGATTAGCGCCAATAATGAACATTAAAAAGAAAACTAGAGCAGGGATAGCTAACTCAATCACTTCCATTTGAATTGATACCTAACAATATTAAGGTTAATAGAGACTTAGAAAAGATAATACCGCTTTCACGCAGTGCCACCAAGAGAGAGTTGCCGAGCCCCCCTGCACTCTCACACGAAATCATAAAAACACTAAAAACCCTATAACATTAACGAGGGTAAGTAAAACAACAGCCAACAATCTAATCTATAAATTGAGATGCATGTAAATTATTTATCTAATAAATAAGCCTTAATTAAAATTTAAAACTCATTCACTGGCGTTTATAAAAAAATACGCAAAATAAAACCGACTGCATCATGAAATAATTATCTTATGCTTAACATTGTTAATGACCAAACTTTTACAGTTAACATTAGCAATATCACTTGAGAGAATTTCATGATTAATTTACCAACAAATACTAAGAAACCACTTAGCCTAATTTACCTCGATGCCAATGCTACCACTCAAGTATTACCACAAGCAGCATCTGCAGCGCTATCAACGATGGAAACACTGTTCGGCAATCCGAGTAGTAGTCATGTTACAGGCTTGCAAGCCAAGCAAATAGTCGACAAAACTCGCCAACAAGCAAAACGTATTGTTGGTGCTGATGAAGGTCAAATTATCTTTACTAGTGGTGCGACTGAAGGCATTCAAACAGCAATATTATCAGCATTAGTTAATGCTAAAAAAACACTTAATAAGTCTCTTAATAACAAAAACTACAGCCTTTTGTATGGCGCAACTGAACATAAAGCTGTTCCAGAGTCGCTAAAGCACTGGAATGAAATACTTGAGATAAATGCTGAGATAAAAGAAATTCCTGTTGACGACAAAGGCCTGCTTGATTTGGAATTCATCGCTAAAGAAGTACCTAATGCTTTAATGATTTGTACCATGGCAGTAAACAATGAAACCGGCGTATATCAAGATATAAGTTCACTTGACCGAACTATTCGAGCTAATAACCCCAAAGTAGCCTGGATGGTAGATTGCGTGCAGGCTTTAGGTAAAACAGACTTATCCTTAGCGCAAACAAGTATTGATTACGCACCTTTTAGCGGTCACAAGCTGTATGCGCCCAAAGGCATTGGTTTTATGTACGTTAAAGAAAATGCGCCGTTCACCCCTTTTATCGCTGGCGGCGGTCAAGAAAGCGGTTTACGTTCTGGCACCGAGAACTTACCTGGTTTAGCAGCCCTAAGTGTTGTATTTAATATGCTACTTGGTGAGAGTGAATCAAGCTTTAACTCAGTAGAAAACCTACATTCATTTCGCCAACAAATTGCCTCAGCATTAACTCAAGCATTCCCTGAAATTACTTTTAATCATAGATTTGAAAATTCTGTGCCGACTACCCTTAATTTTGCCATTCCAGGATTTAGCTCAAAAGAAATAATGGATTTATTTGATTCTGCAAATATCCGCGTAAGCTCAGGATCAGCGTGTAGTTCTAAAATAACTCGTAGTTTTGTTCTAGATGCGATGGGACTTCCAGCATGGCAAAGTGAATCAGCTATTAGAATGTCATTTGGCCCGGCAATGACACAAAACGAAATTGACAGTGCCTGCAGCCGAATAACTTTCGCAGCGCAAGCATTAGAACAAAGTTGTTTGGTTCTTGATGCAAAAAGCATCGACACACAAGCTGTAAACAGCAGCGATAAAGCTGATTTAGATGGCCTTGTACAATTTAAAGTAGGCGCGAGCTGTAGCTGGTTGTATGTTGATCAAAAAACACAATCAGCAGTTTTTATTGACCCCTTGCCAGAGCTAACCGATCGTTTACAAACATTACTCACTTGTCGAGGTCTTAATCTTATTGCTGTTATTGATACCCATGGCCATGCAGACCATGTTTCATGTCGTCAAAATATTGCCCAATCACTACTTGCCAAACAACAAACAAACGCACTTGGTTGGCCTGATGATGCACAAACAATAACTCTTGATGGCCAAGAATACCCATACATTACCTTGGGCGATAAGTGGTTAATTAAAGTAGCTACACCTGGCCATACTGACGACAGTATTAGCTTGCTATTATGTGATCCTATTAAGAGTTCAACCGATAAATTAACAGTTCATTATACCTTCTGTGGCGATCTAATTTTAATGGACAGCCTTGGCAGAACCAACTTTTCAAGCAGTAGTGCGCCAGCTATGTATGCAAGCTTACAACTATTAACGAAACTTATCGGCAGCAAAAGCCTACTTTGCCCTAGTCACGACTATAACAACGAATTTACTAGCCATATTGAAACAGAAATGGCACGTAACTCGCTACTGGCTCAGGTAATTAATAATGAAATAAATAGTGAAGAATTTTCGCGAAAAAAAATGGCGATGGATAAAAATATTATTGATGACTCAGGCCATGAAATTATCTGTGGCGCGTTTACCAGTACTTTAGCCAGTGCTAGCCAAAAATTTATTGTGCGCGAATATAACAGTACTAGTTTAGCCAATGCGGTAAAAAAAACGACTAATATGAAGCTAGTTGATATCCGTGAACCACACGAATACGCGCTACAACACGATAAAAAATTTACCCACAATGTCCCTTTAAGTCGACTGGTGCACTTTGTAGAAAAGCAGCAGCTACATAAAGAACAAGAGTTAGTATTGGTATGTCGCAGTGGTAGTCGCTCACAACTGGCTGCTCAAGCATTAGCACGTTTAGGTTTTAAAAACGTCGGCCATTTGAAAGGTGGTTATGCTTTGCATCAATACTAATTGGCTTTATTGTTTACCGTAAATTAAAAAGCCAGCATAATTGCTGGCTTTATCGCTATTTTGATAAGTTGATAACACTGTAATATTTACATGAATTGTGTATAAGTCTTACAACAAATGCTTATCTAAAAAGCCAACAACTTCTTTCATGTAAGCTCTTTGGTTTTCAGGGTTGAAAAAACCATGCCCCTCTTTACCCACAACAAACCACTCATATGACTTATTTTCCTTATCAAGCGCAGCTCTTAATCGCTCAGCATGCTCAAAAGGTGCTCGTTTATCTTTCTCACCATGAGCCAATAAAATTGGTACTTGAATTTTTTCAACATAGTTAACTGGCGACATACTTTTAAGCTGCTGCTCGTCTGTTCCTAATACACGTTTTAGATAACTCATACCTGAGCGTCTTTGCCGTACATCCCCTTCTTCGAACATTAACTCTAGATCATAAATGCCAGCATTGGCTATGGCACACTTATAAACATCTGGGTATAAAGCGGCACTTTGTATCGCCGAATAGGCACCGAAACTCGCCCCCATAATGCATACTTTATTATCAGCCGCTTTTTTATTTTTAACTAACCATTGGTAACCATCCAATATATCCTGTTGTACTCGACTTCCCCATGCTCTATAACCTAACTTTTCATAATTAACGCCAAATCCCCCTGAGCCACGGTAATTAACCTGTAAAACAGAATAACCATTAGAGACTAAATATTGAACTTGTGTAGAAAATTCCCAATAATCTCTAACACCATGAGGACCGCCATGAACGAGCACAACTGTTGGGGCAAGTTCATTTTTTTGCTTTGCTTTTGCTTGGGTAAAAAAGCCATTGAGCATCGAGCCATCCGATGCTTCAAATTTAATAGGCTCAACTTGAGCAAAGTCAGCACTTTTAAATTCGGGTTTAAATTGGAATAACCTCTTTAGCTTATTTGATTTCCTATTAAGTAAATACAAACTTCCGGGATCAATATCGGATGAAACTAATACCACATAAGTTTGCCCATCCTCAGTTTTACTAGTTACATTTACTGAACTATAGGGAAACAACTTTAACAGCTCTTTAAAAACTTTTGCTTCTTCATGTTTTTTATTGAGAATTAAATAAGCTGGATAACCATCATCAACGCGAACTGCATATGCCGAACGCTTATCAGTAGTCATTTCCACATCGGTTATATTGACTTTTTTATCTGTGTAAACCGATTTATATTGATAGTTTTCCAAATTTAACTTGAATATACCTTTAATGTCTTGTTGGTAATCATCAATGGTATATAGATATTTACCTGATGCGCCAATAAACAGTGGCTGTACACTTGAGCCAACAATATCCTGAGGGATATGTTGCCATTTACCCTCTTGTCTAACATAAAGTTTAGTATCATTATTACCATCTATACCAACAACAAACTTAACCTTACCTTGACTATCCGTTATGAACCGAGAAAATGGTACGGGAGATTTAACAACTTTCCTTTTGATAACACCGGTGTAAACATTCAATTTTAACACAGTGGCGAACCTCTCCCCTGTAGTACTCATCGGGGTAGAGCTAATTAAAATATGCTTTTTATCCTCAGGTAGGATGTCAACAATTTTCCCCCAGCCAAAGGTAGACTCTTTCTTTTTAACTCTTGATCCTGTTTGCATCTCTCCAGATCGATAGCCATAAATCATCTTTCCTCTTGAGCCATCCATATTTATCGCAAATAACTCGCCATATGATACGGGTTGTTCAAGCCAGGGATCTCGCTTTGCAAGACTGATAACAACTCGTTCATTATTAACCCAGTAATACTGATCAATTTCTAACCGCCCAGGAAGCTTAGAGCCGGAAACAGCTTTTAATGTCTTACTATCGATAAAAACAAGACTCGCCTCCCCTTTATTAAATACTGAGACGGCTAGGTGTTTGCCATCAGGCGAAATTTTTGCATTTTGATACTGCGCTCGCTCAAATATGCCATCCCAATTTTTAGCATACCCAGTCGCTGAAATGAAAATAAAGACAAGTAAAATTGCCTTTTTTAAAAATATAAACACACTGTTCTCCTTTATTTAAAACAGATAAAACAATCAATTACTCAAGTAAAAGTTGAATTAACCTAAACTTCCGATGTAAAAGTCGATGAAAAAACTGAAATAAAATATATCACAAATACAAAATATAACGCGGTTGATTAAGCCATCACTATGCCAACCGCTTTGGTATTTTTTATCAAAGCTAGATTGTTCTGCTGAGCTGATTTTCAGCTGTTACTTTGGGCATTACTACTGACTTCGTTTCTAACGGCTTTTCTGAGTGAGAAACAATATCTGTCATAGAAGGAATCCCTTAAATTGCCACAATAATATTTGTTAAAATAATGTAACAGAAATATAAGAAAAACTGTATTAATTATTACACAAACAAAATAAAGCACTGTAGCTGCTTGTTAAGACGATCTGTTTCAACATTAAGCCTAATGGGTGCTTTGACTGAGTGAGCCCTTGATACTATTTATCTCAGGATGAATAAGTTGATAGACAATCATTGTGCTCAATTACTTTCAACATAAATAGTTATGAATGAACAAAGCGCATTTCAACAAACATCCTAAATTATTGAATTTTTCAATTCATATATGTTATTAATAATTTTGGGCAGTTGTTATGAAAAAAATACATTTCGATTTTCATTCAGTAGGTACTTTCATCAATGTAGTGGTTATTTGTTTAGCAATAGTCATGGGGACTGTCGTTGTCGCAGAAGAATACAATACTGGCAGTATCAGCCTAAGCCTTGATAACGATGGTTTTCTTGGCTCTGACAGAGGTTACACCAATGGACTTTTTTTCAAATTCAATTCAAACAGTACTATTGATATAAATCAAAGCTCTCCATGGCTGCTTAAAACCGTTGGCCGTTGGTTACCTTTACATCATCAAAGCTACAAAGGCTGGGGCATCACGGTTGGTCAACAAATTTGGACGCCTACCGACTTAACTTCTGCTGTTGAAGGAGAAAACGATAGACCCTATACAGGTTTTTTATTTATTGAAGCCAATATCTTTGAATTTTCAGCGGATACAGCCAATAAATACAGCTTGATGTTCGGAGCTGTTGGTCCTGATGCTTTTGGCGAGAATTCACAAAAGTCTGTGCATAGTTTAATCGGCTCACCAAAACCTATGGGTTGGGCTAGACAAATTGAAAACCAAACAGTGTTTAACTTTTCTTATCAAGGCCAAAGGTTGTTGACTAGATCACAAGGTTGGTTAGATAAAGACTACGATAGCGGCTTCTCAGGTAGAATTAATGTTGGTAATTATCAAAGCGAAGTTGCATTGGGTAGTACCATTCGATGGGGAACTTCTTTAGATGAGAGTTTTGCCAGTGTGGGGGTTATGCCAGGCAATTATATTGATGTAAGTGTCTTGTCAAAAAGTCGCTCGGGACAATTTTACTACCTGTCACTAGAAGGGAGATATAGATTTCAAGATATAACTATTGATGGCGCTCGCCCTAAGCATTTATTTGATGTACATACCGAGCATTGGCAAGCATCGATATCTACCGGAGCCGTTTATTATCAAAAAACATGGGGACTAGCCTTTAGTGTTATTACCAGTTCTCCTGACTATAAAGAAGATCTACGTAAGTATAATTCAACCGCTTCGCTTGAAGTATTCTGGCGTGCTTAACAAGGATAATATTAGCGTCAAATAGATAGAGGTTGCACTGTCAATAACCCCACTGTAATTGACGAGAAAGTTTTCTAACGAAAAGATCGATCCGTTACTAGTTACCTGCACTCGATTGTTTAGAGAATTGCTCTAAGACAAAATCGATGAAACAACGTACTTTTTTAGCCACGTATTTACGATGGGGGTAAATAGCAAAAAGACCAAATTCCAGTGTGGTATATTCTGGCAGTACCCTTAACAGTTTTCCATCGGCTAGTGCATCTTCAACAATAAAATTAGGTGTCATCGCAATTCCACCATCAGCGATGGCTATCTCCCTAACGGCTTGCGGGCTATTTACCGCTACCCCTGACGGAACATCAATGGTTTTTGCTTGCCCCTGTGGTGAAATAAACGGCCACTTTTTACCAATCCTAAAATTACTATCAATAATACAATGATGCTCATCAAGCTGTTCAGGTGTTGCAGGTAAACCATACTTCTTAGCGTAATTTGGTGATGCCGATAATACTAGGGGAAAATTAGTTAAATGCCTTGCTATCATATTAGAGTCATCTACACCGCCAATACGTAAACGCACATCAATCCCTTCTTCAAGCATATCTATCGCACCATTGGTAAGTACTAACTCAATGGTTAAGTCAGGATATATAGCGATAAATTTAGGTAATAAGGGTGCTAACCTAATTTCACCAAAGGTTACCGGTGCGCTAATTCGTAATAAACCACGTGGCGCTGTCTGCTCACCGGTGACGTTATCTACCATAGCGCTAAACTGCTCCAGTAATGTAATTGCTTCTTCATAATAGCGTCGACCAGAATCAGTTAATGCCAATTGCCTGGTTGTGCGATTAAAGAGTCTAATACCTAGCTGGCTTTCTACCTCACCTACATACTTACTGACTAACGCTTTTGAGATCCCTAACCTGTCACTTGCCGCGGTAAATGAGTTGGTTTCAACGACTGCCACCACTGTTTTTAATCCATCTAACGTATCCATAAGCTACTCGCAACCTCTTTTTTATTCAATTATGAGTCAGTGTTGACCCAACATTTATCTTATCTAAAACCAATAATCCCCCAAAATAGTACAATCAAGCCCTTATTGTCAACGCTACATTGACAATCATTCAATGTCACCCCTATTTATCAATGAATCATTGAAATAGATAATAGTTTCATCAACAACAAAACAGCAACACTGAAAAGTGTAAACGGAGGAATAAATGGCAAAGATTGAAATATATACCCGCCCTGGCTGTGGCTACTGTACTCACGCTAAACGGTTATTTAGCAATAAAGGGTTGGATTATGTTGAATACGATGTTTATGAAAACCCAAAGTACATACAAGAGTTACAACAAAGAACAACGGGCAGAACCTACCCTCAGATATTTATAGAAAATTTATCGGTCGGTGGTTTTACCGAATTACTAGAAAACAAACAGTTCAATTTACTAGCTACAAAGTAAAAAATAACACTTACTTATTCATTATTTATATAGGAAAACACAATGAAAAATTTCACTAAATTGATAATCAAAAATAGACGTTTTAGCAATTATCTCATGGCAACTGCTAGCGTATTACTACTAGGCTTTACCTCAATGAGCCATGTTGAAGCAGCACAAACGTTACACAAAACCGTTAAAGTACAAAACCAAGATATTTTTTATCGTGAAGCAGGTAAAGAACACAAAAAAACTATTGTGTTATTACATGGCTTTCCAACGTCGTCACATATGTACCGCGACTTAATCCCTAAATTGTCAGAAACATATCGCGTTATTGCGCCTGATTACCCCGGCTTTGGTAACAGCTCTATGCCTGCCCTTGGTGATTTTGAATACAGCTTTGATAACTTAGCTAAGATTACCGATGCCTTTTTAGCCAAAGTAGGCGCTGATGAATATACTATGTATGTTATGGATTATGGTGCTCCAATAGGCTATCGAATAGCCGCAGCTCATCCTGAGCGTGTCCAAGGTCTGATCATACAAAATGGTAATGCTTATGATGAAGGATTACGTGACTTTTGGGATCCAATTAAAGCTTATTGGAAAGATAAAACACCTGCAAATGCCAAAGTACTGAAAGATAACCTGCTGACTATCGGTGCTACAGAGTGGCAATATACTAATGGTACTCGCAATAAAGAAACGATTAGCCCTGATAACTGGATAGTAGATCAAGCTAAATTAGACCGCCCTGGCAATAAAGAAATCCAGTTAGAATTGTTTTATTCTTACGGCACTAATCCAGCACTGTACCCAGAATGGCAAGAGTACTTTAGAGAACACCAACCACCAACATTATTAATGTGGGGTAAAGGCGACTATATCTTCCCTGAAGAAGGCGCACACCCATACAAACGTGATTTAAAAAACTTAGATTTTAATATCTTAGACACGGGTCACTTTGCGTTAGAGGAAGATGGTGAAGTTATTGCCAATCACATCCTTAAGTTTATGAAAAAAAATAACAAGTAATAATCAAATTTCCTTTGCGCTGCAATACTCCCATTTATTTGTAGCGCTTTTTTATTGCTTTATTTAACACATAGTAATAATTAGACAAATGGTGGCAATGTCTAGACTCCTAGTTGCCTTTATCACCTGATGTACACGTATATTATGACTTCGCTCATTAGCTCCTATTCATGATTATTGAAGTTATTCTATCTCACTTCTATTCATGAATATTTCGGCTGATAACACTTAAATTTATATTATTATCATCAGGAAACAATTATGACTTTATCATCAGTACAGCCAAACAACATGGCACTTTATCATTATGACAGCTGTCCTTTTTGCGCTAAAACACGTCATGCAATACATGAACTTGATCTCAGCATTGAACTACGTAATATTCAAAAAAATCATCAACACCGTATTGAGCTGCAACAAGGCGGTAATAAAACACAAGTACCTTGCTTACGTATCGAACAAGCAAACGGTAAAGCGCAATGGTTATATGAATCCGATGACATTATTAATTTTTTACGTAGTAGAAAATAACCGATTTCATTTATATAAATCTCATCATTAAAGCAGGACTATTCTCATGAAAGTAATCAATGTTGATGTCGCCATTATTGGCACAGGCACTGCAGGTATGGGCGCTTATCGCGCCGCAAAAAAGTACACTGACAAGGTTGTTGTAATTGAAGGCGGAGCATACGGTACAACATGTGCTCGCGTTGGTTGCATGCCGAGTAAATTATTAATTGCAGCAGCTGATGCCTCTTATCATGCAAGTCAAACAGACCTTTTTGGCATTCAAGTTGACCGCATTAGCGTTAACGGTAAAGCCGTAATGAAGCGCATCCAAACTGAGCGAGATCGATTTGTCGGCTTTGTCGTTGAATCAGTCGCAAGCTTCGATGAACAAGATAAAATTCGCGGCTTTGCCAAGTTTCTAGATGAGCACACCTTACAGGTAGATGATCATAGTCAAGTGATCGCTAAACGTATTGTCATCGCCACTGGCTCTCGTCCTAATTACCCGGAGTTTTTGGCTGCTGCAGGAAGCCGGTTATTAACTAATGATAATTTATTTGAACTGAACGATTTGCCAAAATCTGTTGCCGTCTTTGGCCCTGGTGTTATAGGGCTAGAATTAGGTCAAGCCTTAAGTCGATTAGGCGTAATAGTAAAAGTATTTGGCCGAAGTGGCTCTGTTGCCAATTTACAAGACGAAGCAATGAAACGCTACGCTGAGAAAACCTTTAATGAAGAGTTTTATTTTGATGCGAAAGCAGACGTCGTGAGTACCATAGAAAAAGAAGATGCGGTTGAAGTAATCTACTTTGATAAATTAGGAAAAAAAACCACTGAGTCATTCCAGTATGTTTTAGCTGCCACTGGTCGTAAAGCGAATATAGACAGGTTAAGGCTAGAAAAAACTAGCATCGAACTTGATAAAAACAACAGTCCACTATTTGATGAATTAACTTTGCAAACCTCAGTTGACCATATTTTTGTCGCTGGAGATGCCAACAATACCTTAACGCTATTGCATGAAGCAGCCGATGATGGAAAAGTTGCAGGCACCAATGCAGGAGCATACCCAGTTATAGCGCAAGGACAAAGACGTGCACCATTGTCTGTTGTTTTTACTGAGCCACAAGTTGCCAGTGTCGGTTTATCATTAAGAGAAATAGAGGATCTATATGCCGCTCAAGATGTCACGAATTATGTAGTTGGCCAAGTCAGTTTTGAAGGACAAGGTCGAAGCCGTGTTATGGGTAAAAATAAAGGTTTATTAAACGTCTACGCCGATCAGAATTCAGGTGAATTTTTAGGGGCTGAAATGTTTGGTCCTGCTGCTGAGCATATTGGCCACTTGCTCGCTTGGGCAAGACAACAGCAAATGACAATTCAAGCGATGCTTACCATGCCCTTTTATCATCCGGTAATTGAGGAAGGTTTACGTACTGCCCTTAGAGATGCACAACATAAATTATCTGTTGATAAACAGACTATGGATGAATTTATCATGACGCATGATAATGCAATTAAATTGGTCATATAACTAAACCTGACACAATAAGAGCTACTGAGTTATATATTGAGGTAACTCAGTAGCTCTTGCTTATTGAGCTATCTCTGCCTAACAAACCATAGTTATCTTTAGATTTAATTACGACCTGCCATAACACCACCATCAATATCCCAAATAGCCCCGGTAACCCAAGAAGTCTCCGATGATAATAAAAAGCCGATAGTATTAGCGACATCATCCACAGTGCCTATTCTGCCAACGGGGTGGAATTCGTTGAATCCACTTAAGGCTTCATCTAATGTACTAGGGTCAATAAAAGAATTATAGATAGGTGTTTTTACTACTGCTGGAGATACTGCATTAATCCGAATATTATCTTCTGCTAGTTCCATTGCCATATGTTGAGTTAATGCGTGTAAACCAGCTTTTGCCATAGAATAAGCCGAAGAAGGTGTCGCTTTAATCGCTTGTCGACCCCACATTGAACCAATATTCACAATATTACCGCCGCCCTGCTTTTTCATATTCTCAGCAACAGCTTGAGCAATAAAAAACGTCGCTTTGTTGAGCTCCATGTAAGTATTATAGTCATCACCATCGTGCGCTAAAAAAGCTTTAGGACTAAAATATCCAGCAGCGTTCACCAAGTAACTTAAATGAACATCCTCTTGATTAATATACGACAGTAATTTTTCTAAGTCCGTCGTTTGATAAAGATCCGCTTGAATCGCCGATGCTTTTCCAATCTCGCTAAGCTGGGTTAAGGCTAGTTCAAGCTTTTCAGAATTACGCCCGACAATAATAACCTCGACATTATGTTGAACTAATAGTTTCGCGGTTGCTAAGCCCATACCACTAGAGCCACCAATAATTAATGCTTTTCCTTTATGGGTAAAGTCCATCATTTTTCTCCCGTTAATTGTTTAAAAAGTAAAGTAGATACCACTAAATAATAAGGAGATAAAACAGGTAAAAAAAGTAGGTACAATCTAGTAAGCTAGGTACTTACTGGTATAGTTTACTGAATAATAAAGGAATATTTTTTAATTAAAAGTTCGCTAATGAACTTGTGTCTTGCTATTTGAAGTTAAAATTACCAATAACCGCCAAAACTAATACTACAAAGTAAACTTATAAATTACTGTCATCGATTTCTGCTTGCAGCTTTTCTAATTCTGATAATATTTTAATGAATTTATGGCCAAAGGTAGTGACTTTATATTCAACTCGAGGTGGGATTTCATTAAACATTTCCCGCTTGAGAATACCAAACTCTATATTGCGCTTTAAACAGGCATTCAATACTTTTGTCGTTAAACCTTCGACACTTCTCACCATTTCCCCTGGCCTATTTATGTCATTATTGAGTAAATTGTAAACGGTGAGTGACCATTTACAGCCAACAATGGTCTCAACCATACGAGCAGATTTTTCAGGAGCTGATTTTCTAGAAAATGTTATAAGCTTACTATTCATAAAGATGTACCTTAAAGTGCCTACCAAACCATTTTGTGCATACTTGGTGTAGTCTTTGATAAGCGATATTATATACCCATTATCATTCAAGATGCAGCTTTCAGAGTGCTTGAGTAATTTCAATTCAAGGCGCTGTGATGAAATAATGGTTGTTCAGGAGAATTGCTCCTGCATTCTCTAATAAGCTACATCCATGTAGCGTCATTATAAGTCACAGCAACGATGAAGTGATGTTGTTCAAGCGCTTCTTTGATGGGGTTAAAATCACTTTAGTCGGCGTTAAATAATCAAACCATAGAATGACTATGCTTAAATTATTTGCCTTGCCTACAGTGGTTTTAATTCCCACTGAAATCCTGCACTTTGATTGGTAACGGGTATAAACCCACAGTTATGAAGTCTTCTTCGTAAAATTACAAGCGTTAAAGGAAAAACAATGCTCAATATGAACTTCGATAAACACGTCGTTATTAATACCCAAGAACAACCTTGGGTAGCAAGCCCCAAAGCAGGAGTTTGGCGAAAACCTTTAGCTAGAGAAGATGCAGAAAGAGGACATGCAACTAGCTTAGTAAAATTTGACCCTGGTGCTAGCTTTACTGAACATGATCATCCATTAGGCGAAGAGATCCTTGTACTATCAGGTACTTTTTCTGATCACAGTGGTGACTATCATCAAGGCTGCTATTTTCGCAATCCAGAGGGATTTCTTCATGCGCCTTTTAGTAAAGAAGGCTGCATATTATTAGTCAAACTGCACCAATTTCAACCGGGCGATAATAAGCACGTAGTTATTGATACTAGCAAAAAAAGCTGGTCACCGGGTATGGGTAACTTAATGGTTATGCCTTTGCATAGCTTTGAAGGTGAATCAACCGCACTGGTTAAGTGGCCTAAAGGTGAACGCTTTCAACCCCATAAGCACTTTGGCGGTGAAGAAATATTTGTGATTAGTGGAGAATTTATAGATGAGCATGGTCGTTATCCAGAAGGTTCTTGGATTCGTAGCCCTCACATGAGCGAGCATTTTCCCTATGTAGAGCAGGAAACGATTATATTGGTAAAGGTGGGTCACCTATAAACAGTTTGCTAATTAATACCGCTGGATGACTACTGGGGCTTCAGCCCTACTTCATGATAAATCACCGTATCGCTTAGCCAAAGGCGAACATTAGCTAAGTGATACAGCGTTGTTTTCTTAGAGCAATATTTTTCGCGGAAAATCAAAACCAGTAAAGTGATTTTATACTAGGCACAAATACAGCAGTTACGCCCCGAGTTTTTAGCTTGGTAAAGCGCAGTGTCCGCTTGTTCAAAAAGGACATTCCATTCTGAAATATTATCATTTTGAGCAATACCAATAGACACTGAAATTGGTGGTAAAAAGGTGTTGGTATCTCTTTGTTTTAATCTCATTTTAGAGATAGCAATGCGAATTTTCTCAGCAATGGCTTTTGCTTCAGCAATAGGCTTATTAGCCATCACCACCACAAATTCTTCCCCGCCAAAACGTACCGCGAGATCTTGCTCACCAATATGGTTTTGAATGGTTTTTGCTATGCGCTGAATAACTTTGTCACCAATAAAGTGGCCAAAAGTATCATTAACCTTTTTAAAATGATCAATATCAATGGCTAAAGAGCAATGCGTATCGGCGTGAGATAAGTTTTGCAGTTTTTCATCACAACCTCGACGATTCAATAAACCTGTTAAGGCGTCAACTAAGGCTTCTTGTCTTGACGACGCCAGTTTGTCTTTTAACTGATTAATCTCTTGCTGGGTTGTAGTTAGCTTTTGAGACAGTTCTTCATGTTGGGCTTTAGTACTATTTATCGTATTAAAAAGATAACTAACAATATTATCCATTGAGGTATTCGTTTTAGTCTTAGCTAAGATTTTATCTAACTTATCTAAATTAATGGCCGCTTTATCTTCATTACTGACCTGTTTAGTAATTTGTTTTAGTGTTTTACTTAACGTTTGTTCAAAAGGGGCAAGTACTGTATTTTCAATTTGCTCAGTAAGGGATACATAACGTTTAAATAAATCAGCCATGAAATCAGCACTGATTAATTCGTCCTGTTTCAGCTTTTTATTAATAGCAGCAGATAACATCTCGTTTTCATTACTGATATAGAGATAAATGACGGAATAATTTACGGGTGTTGGGGAAATTAAATGACTAGAGAGGAAGTCGTGGGTACGCTCACTGAATTCAGACGTTACTTGATACTCATCTTCAAAGGACATACTGCATTCCTATACTCTTGATTTGTTATGATATTGTTAACTATTTTAACGTTATCATTTGTGAGTAACAAGAAAAACAGTAATAATCCTGCTGTTTTTATAGACAAAAAAAGACTGAAATAGAGGAAGTTAGACTAAAGTCTAAGATGTAAAAAACAAATTATACATTTTATAGCAATAATTTTACATTTAAGTTTACATTTGCATATTTTGAAAGAAAATATTATGTCAACATTAACGAAAGTACCTTCAGGGGTTGAGCATTGAAGGCACTTATACCAAACATACTAATGTATTTTATCTTTGTTGACTCAACCCAGACAGTCGCTACTTATTAAGGTGTTCTGCATGAAAACGCAGATGATCTTCAATAAATGATGAAATAAAATAATAACTGTGATCATAACCGTCACGAATATACAAAGACAAAGGATAACCACTGGCTATAGCTGCGGCTTCTAGCGTTTCAGGTTGTAATTGCTCAGTCAGAAAATCATCCGCGCCTCCTTGATCTACTTTAGCCGGAATAAACTGTGTCGCTCGACGCATTAATTCACTGGCATCGTGATTAAGCCAATTGGCTTTATCTTTACCAAGATAAGCAGTGAAAGCTTTCTTCCCCCAAGGCGCATTTATTGGATTACAGATAGGACTAAATGCCGACATTGAGCTATAACGTTCTGGGTTTAACATGCCAATTGTCAGTGCCCCATGTCCCCCCATAGAATGCCCGGAGATTGCTCGTTGTTCTGATACAGGAAACGTAGATTCAATTAACTGTGGAAGTTCATTCACCACATAATCATACATCTGGTAATGACGATTCCAAGGTGCTTGAGTTGCATTCACATAAAAACCTGCACCCTGGCCTAAATCATAAGCTTCATCATTAGCAACCTGCTCACCGCGCGGACTGGTATCAGGTGCAACAATGGCAATACCAAGCTCTGCAGCAATACGTTGAACGCCTGATTTTTGCATAAAGTTTTCATCAGTGCACGTTAAGCCAGACAGCCAATACAGTACCGGGACTTTTTCTCCGTCAGATACTTTAGGTGGCAAATAAATTGCGAATTTCATCGTACAATTTAACGTTATCGATTGATGGCTATATTGCTTATGCCAGCCACCAAAACTCTTATTCACACTTACGTTTTCAATTACATGATTCGTTGTCATGATAGAACCTCAAGACGTTGCCCCTCTGTGATTAACGCTAGGAAAGGGACAACCAAAAACTATTACTTACCAAGATGGTGAGCACTTGTGTAGAGTCAACTATGCCTCATTGATAGACTTAGCTAATGTTTATTTATCAAAGTGAATCACTGAGCGGATACTTTCACCTTTATGCATCAAATCGAATGATTCATTAATGTCTTCAAGCGCCATAGTATGGGTAATAAAGTCACTTAATTTGAATTCACCCGCTAAATAACGTTCTACATAATCAGGTAATTCAGTGCGGCCTTTAACACCACCAAATGCAGATCCTCTCCATACACGTCCTGTCACTAACTGGAATGGACGCGTTGAGATTTCTTGCCCTGCACCAGCGACACCTATGACAACTGATTCTCCCCAGCCTTTATGACAACACTCTAATGCTGAGCGCATTAAGTTTACGTTACCAACACACTCAAATGAGTAATCAACACCGCCATCAGTCAAATCAACAATCACATCTTGAATCGGCTTGTCGAAGTCTTTCGGATTAATACAATCAGTAGCACCTAATTTTTTTGCTAGCTCAAACTTACTTTCGTTAATATCAATGGCAATAATACGACTTGCTTTAGCCATAGTTGCGCCAATAACCGCTGATAAACCAATGCCGCCAAGGCCAAAGATAGCAACTGTTGCACCTTCTTCAACTTTCGCTGTATTCATTACCGCGCCCATACCCGTAGTGACACCGCAACCAAGTAAACAAACTTCCTCTAACGGTGCATCTTTATTGACTTTAGCTAAAGAAATCTCTGGTAAAACAGTATATTCAGAAAAAGTTGAACACCCCATGTAATGGAAGATAGGTTCACCATCTTTATAAAAACGTGTCGTGCCATCAGGCATTAAACCTTTACCTTGGGTTTCACGAATTTTTTGACAAAGGTTTGTTTTACCTGACAAACAGAACTTACACTCACCACACTCAGGCGTGTATAACGGAATAACATGATCACCCACTTTAACACTGGTGACACCTTCGCCAACTTGCTCAACAATACCACCACCTTCGTGCCCTAAAATCACCGGAAAAATACCTTCTGGATCATCACCAGATAACGTGAAAGCATCAGTATGACAAACGCCTGATGCAACGACCTTAACTAATACTTCACCTTTACGCGGTAACATCACATCAACTTCTTCGATAGATAATGGCTGCTTAGGACCCCAAGCAATAGCGGCTTTTGATTTAATAAATTTATCTGACATAGGTATTCTCACTTTTATTTATAAGGCCAAGGTAATGCTCAATTATAGCGTTACTTTGGCAAATCGTATTTGTCTCTGTAAGCGATATTATATCTATTTCTAAAACAATGATAATATGACGAATTGGTAATTTACTTTTACATATAGGTAACAATAATGCAGTGGGAAGGAATTAGTGAATTTGTTTACGTTGCTGAAAATGAGAGCTTTACCCTAGCTTCAAGAAAAATGGCTATCTCAACAGCCCAAGTAAGTAGGCAAATAAGTGCTTTAGAAAAACGCTTAAATATCAAATTATTTTATCGTACTACACGCAAGGTTTCCTTAACTGAAGAAGGTAGAATTTTTTATCAACACTGTCGCAGTGTGCTTGATGGGCTAGACGCGGCTGAACGGGCAATCACAAATTTACAATCTAAACCTCAAGGTAAAATTAAGCTGACCGCTCCCGTTACCTATGGAGAAAAACAAATATTACCGCTGGTGAACGATTTCCTAAACTTATATAACGACGTTGAAGTATCGGCTTATTTAAGTAACCAGAGAGTTGATTTAGTTGAAGAGGGTTATGATTTAGCTATTCGTCTGGGCAACTTAAGTGATTCTTCTATGATGGCAAAAAAATTAGGAGAACGAGCAAACTTTCTTTGTGCATCTCCCCTTTATTTACACAAACATGGCATACCTCACTCTATTTCAGAGCTGAATAAGCATCGCTGCTTGTTGGGAACAAATGATTATTGGCACTTTAGAGAGTCAGACAAAGAAAAGAGCATTCGCATCACCGGACGGTTACGATACAACAGCGGTTATAGTTTAACTGATGCTGCACTGAAAGGGCTAGGCATAGTACAACTCCCTGACTATTATGTTCAACAACACTTACAAAGTGGCGAGTTGGTCACCTTATTAGATAATTACCGAGCACCAGATGAAGGCATCTGGGCCGTTTATCCGCATAATCGTCACTTGTCTCCAAAAATAAGACTACTAGTAGACTACTTAGTAGAGCATTTATTGTAATGTGATAGGTAACAGTAACGCTATTATACCAATCAGATTACTTCCTAAATTTCATTAGCCACTCTTTGGGGGAAAGTCCTGTTTTTTTCCTGAAGACTCTTGCCAATGCAGAGCCATGTTCATAACCCACTTCATTAGCAACAAAGCTAACGGGTTTATCTTTTTTCAATAAACCTTGCGCGATAGCAATACGTAAGTCTGTTAAATAGTCACTAGGCGCTTGGCCTATGGTGTCTTTAAATAAAGCGGCAAACTTAGCTCGCGACATTAAGGCTGTTTCAGCCATTAACTCAACAGTCCACTGTTCTTGCGGTTGTTTATGTAAAGCTGACATTAATGTTGATAATTGAGGGTGTGCCATGCCCGCTAACATGCCTTGAATAACAATGCCTTCTTTGATGACATGCCGTAATATTTGTATCAAGAAAATGTCACCCAGTTTATTGATAATAATTTGTTGACCGGCTTGTTTATTGAACGCTTCCTCAAACAACCAATGCGCAGTTTTCCCAACAGGATCCTGCTGCCCAATACTTAAACAAATAAATTTGGGTAGGGCATTAACCAATGCCGCACCACTGCCTGAATGAAAATCAACATCGGCACACACTAACTCAGCATCATCTGATTCACTGGCAATAACTTGGTGTTTACTCGGACCCGGCATAAAAATAACCGACGGCTTATCTAGGGTAACTTTATGCCCTTCTTCACAGACAATGGTCAATACGCCTGATTTTAATAAATGTAGATGACCTTTTTTGCTATCAGCCCCGCCTAAACTTTGGATGCCACACAAGTTACCACTGAAAAAAACATCAGCATTAAAAGAAAGGTTTTCTAAAATTTGACTTAATTGATCCATAAATAACTCTTTTAGACGATTGGTTTCAAGTTCGAGACTCATAGCAGCATTCGCTCACAAGCGGCTTGTTAAAGTAACCACATGACGAAGCGTTGTGAATATTACACCACTTATGTCTGCACACAGTAATTTATATAAACAATAATTTATGTACAACAAAACGTTGTACTCCTTTACTACTTAGCCTCCAAGGAGCTTTTAATGAATATTTCTACTCTACTTAAATCTGTCGCCATCGTCGCAACGCTGGCTATCAGCAGTGTCAGTTTTGCTGCCCAAATTGATGTTAATAGCAATGAAAATGACCTTGCTATTCATGGATATGATGCCGTTTCATATTTCACCGACAGTAAAGCAACTAAAGGTAATCAAAAATACACCGCGACTTATAAAAGCGCTATCTATCAATTTAGCAGTGAAAAAAATCGTGATCAATTCAAACAAAATCCAGCGCAATTCGCACCACAATTTGGCGGTTTTTGTGCGATGGGCGTAGCGCTAAACAAAAAACTAGATACTGACCCAACAGCATGGAAAATCGTTGATGGCAAATTGTATTTGAACCTGAACAAAGCAGTACAGAAAAAATGGTCAACTGATATTCCTGGTTACATCGCTACTGCAGATAGAACCTGGTCTGGCATTCAAGGTGTATCTATTGCGCAATTAGATGCTGAATAAATTGCTTACAAAGTTTGCCCGAGTTAAGCCTTTGCCAGCAAAAGAAGAGCTAAACCTGCAAGGTCTTAACTGGTGCGAGCATGAAAAACCTTGGGTACTTATTTATTTTAGTACTTCATGGTGCGCACCATGTAAAAGCATGGTGCCAATAATGCTCGAGGTATCAGAACATTATATAGATCAGCTAAACGTAATCAAAATTGATGTTGATGAGCAAACACAATTAGCAAAACAACTTGAAGTGACAGGCGTTCCATCCTTAGTGTTATTAGGCCGCTTTGGTGCTAAATCTCGCTTAATAGGTGGCGCAAACGCTGATGACATAAACCGTTGGTTAAGCGAGCAGCTTAACCATAATACAAATACATAGAGGCTTTATTATGAATAACAAAAAATTACTTGCAAGTGCAGCACTTGCTGTTGCTCTTTCTACTGCAGTTACTGCGCCAGCACAAGCGGCGAGTAAAGAGAAATGTTATGGCGTTGCTATGGCGGGTCAAAATGATTGCGCCAACTTAGCCGGAACACATTCATGTGCAGGACAATCAGCAGTAGATAATGATCCAGGTGAATGGAAACTTGTTGCTAAAGGCACTTGCGAAGACATTGGTGGCCTTTTAAAAGCAGCTGCCAAGAAAAAATTTGCCGAAGATAAAGCAAAGTAACTAGTCGTTATTAAATTTTGTATCCATGGAGTTGAATTAATGTCATTACAAAGACCAGATAAAAAATTGAAGTCTGACGTACTTATTGGTGTTGGATTAAGACATCAACATTTTACTGAGGCGTTAACAACTCCATCAAATATCGATTTTGTCGAAGTACATTCAGAAAACTTTTTTGCCCAAGGCGGCGCGACACAAAGTGTCTTAGCTCAAGCCAGTGAAAAATATGCTATTAGTTTGCATTCAACCGCCATGGGCTTAGGTTCCGCAAAAGGTGTACCGAGTCCTTACTTACAAAAGCTCAAACAGTTAGCAAGTACTTGCAATCCTATTTTAATGTCAGATCATGCTTGTTTTAGTTGGAGCCAATTAAATGGACAACAAGTACATGCGGGAGATTTATTACCGCTAGCTTACAGCGAGCAAACCTTGATGGTGCTAGCGCACAATATTGACCGTGTTCAACAATCGTTAGGTCGCTCATTGTTAGTAGAAAACCTATCAGCTTACATTCAATATTCACATGCTTGTATGCCTGAAACCGAATTTTTAGTCCGGCTAGCAGAGTTCACTGGCTGCAAATTATTAGTTGATTTAAACAATATCATTGTGACGGCAAACAACAGTAATGCGGCACAATCTTTAGATTATGCACAGCAATGGTTAGCTGAAATCCCAACTGATATGGTCGGTGAAATCCACCTTGCTGGGTTTAGCGAGGTAAAACCAGGTGAGCTCATTATTGATGATCATAGCCAAGCTGTTTCGAGCCAAGGATGGCAACTATATCGCAGCGCCTTAGAGCGCTTTGGCAAAGTGCCTACGTTAGTCGAGTGGGATAATAATTTGCCTAGTTGGCAAACATTGGTAGCAGAAGCGGACAAAGCAAGAACCATAGCAAAGCAGGTTTTTAGCGATAATGCTTCATCAAAAATCATAACGGCTATAACTGAACTTGAGAGTGAGTTTGCCCATGAATAACAAGGCTTCAAAAGAATGCTCACTTCAAGCTGCATTTGAAGAAGTAGCGCAACAACAGCAAACACTCATTACGGCCATATTTCCCTCTGCAGATAATGGGGTGATGAATGAGGTAATTAATGAATTTGACCCCAGAGGTATGGCTATTTATCGCAACAATTTATTAGCAACAGCCCAACAAGCACTCGCGATAGGTTTTCCTACTATTTTAACGTTAATTGGAGAAGATTTATTTAATCATGCTTGTCGTGAATTATTAATATCGTCTCCCCCTAAACACGGTGACTGGGCACTTTGGGGAGAAGAGTTTCCATCGCTACTTAGCAATTTAACACAATTAGTTGATTACCCCTTTGTTGCTGATATTGCGCGGCTAGACCAACTTAGACAGCAGAGTATGAGAGCAAAAGACAGTGTAATAGATCAAGCAAGTCTACAGTTATTAGCAACACACGACATAGATGAAATTTATATAGAACTAACAAGCAGCCAGTTTTGTATGAGCGCTAATTACCCTGTGATTGAATTTTGGTTATCTCATCAACAAGCTGGGCTTTCCGATATCAGGCAAGAGCTCAACCAAAGGTTTATTCAACAATCACTCGATAAGTTAGCACGAGGTAATTTCTCGCAAAAAGTACTGATATATAGACCTTACTACAACGCTGTGATTCGTGAATTATCAGCAAGTGAATACGTCTGGTTAACACTTATAAAACAAGGAGTAAGTGTAGGTAAAGCATTAGATGTTATGAGTAATAATAACGCGCTTGAACATGACTTTGACTTCGCCCAGTGGATTGGTATAGCACTGAAACAAAACCTGATTAGCCGGTTGAAAATTTAATTAACAAATGAACTTAATGCCTGGCTAATTTTTGATTAAGTCCGAACTAGGTCCGAATCAAGTCCAAATTAAATACCTAATAGAATACTAAAACACAATTTGATTAAAAAACTTACCCGTAAAGGAACAACATGATGACTACAATGACTCAACGATTTACACAACCATACACCCAAATTAGCCAACTACTCAATTATTTACAGCCCCTTGCACTGCTCGGTGCAAGATTTTACGTTGCTTGGGTATTTTTTGCTTCTGGACTTACTAAATTAAGAGATTGGGATTCCACCTTATTTTTGTTTGAAGAAGAATATAGCGTGCCATTTATTCCTTTTGAACTGGCTGCATATTTAGGCACAGCCGGCGAACTAATTTTGCCCGTTTTATTGATACTAGGTTTAGCAAGTCGATTTGGTGCTTTGGGGTTAACCGTGGTAAACATTGTTGCCGTGATTAGCTTAACTGAGATTGCTCCCGCAGCACTTTATTCTCACGTTATATGGGGATTACTATTATTACAAGTTGTGTTGTTTGGCGCAGGAAAACTCTCATTAGATAGTTTGTTAAAAATAAAATTAAGCAAATAGGCTTAACGAATTTAGTTCTGAAAAAACTGACTAAATTAACTAACAAAGAATAAAGCAGCTAATTTACTTGCTAACGAAAAGAAAATCAGTTTCTCGCTGGTTTTCTTTTCTTAATTTCAAACCTTTACTCCCCGCTTGACCCACAAGCCAATTAATAAAACTTGAGCCACCTTGGCTAATCTGTGTTGCAAAACCATAACAAGATTACATTCCACCATACGAAATTTCCTTTAGCAAATGACAACCTTAGTAAGCTGACAGCTGTGTCAAGTTCGTGCGAGCCTGATAGAACAATTTATCAGCAATATTTTTAATCTATATCAAAATCAAAAAATAAAATAAAATAAAAAATTAGGAATAGCTCATGGAAATTTTATACAAAGTTGAAGATAAACCGCCTATTGGCACATCTATATTACTCGCAGCACAGCATTTACTCGCCGCTTTAGGGGCAATAATCACAGTGCCTTTGGTAGTTGGCGGTGTCTTAAACCTACCAGTAGAAGATATTGTTATATTAGTTAATGCTGCCATGCTCGTTTCGGGTGTTGTTACTATCATTCAGTGCAAAGGGGTTGGGCCCGTAGGAATAAGACTCCCCTGCGTTATGGGAACCAGTTTTACCTTTGTGGGCGTTTCCATTGCTATCGGTTTCGAACACGGGGTAGCAGGTATATTAGGCTCCGCATTAGTTGCATCCCTCGTTATGATTATTGGCAGCTTTTTCATGCCTATGATTAGAAAATTTTTCCCGCCTATCGTTACAGGTACCGTAGTAACCCTCATTGGACTGTCATTAATTCCTGTCGCGGTTGATTGGTTTGCTGGTGGTCAAGTAGGCCAAGAAGGTTATGCTTCACTGCCAAACTTAGCGATTGGATTATTCGTATTAACAACCGTTATTCTAATGTCAATTTTCGGCAAAGGGATCTTATCGGCAGCGGCTGTTGTAATAGGTATGGCGCTGGGATTCATGGCATGTGTTGCCTTAGGCTTAGTTGACTTTAAACCAGTACAAGATTCTCCATTATTTGCTTTACCAAGCCCTTTTCATTTTGGCTTAACATTTCCAATTAGTGGTATTATCGGGATGTCCATTGCCTACTTGGTGACCATAGTCGAATCGACCGGTGATTTCTTAGCCTTATCAAATGTGACAAAAACCAAGTTAACCGGTAAAAAATTATCTAGCGGGATATTATGCGATGGCTTGGGTTCAGCTTTAGCCTCTGTATTTTCGACTACGCCTTTTTCATCTTTCTCACAAAACGTAGGCATTGTCGGTATGACAGGCGTAGCAAGTCGCTATGTTGTTGCCATTACCGGTGCGATGCTGATTCTTGCTGGATTATTTCCAATTATAGGTGCCCTAGTAGTCGCTATACCACTACCTGTTCTTGGTGGTGCTGGCTTAGTTATGTTTGCAATGATAATCACAGCAGGCGTAAATATCTTATCCCATACTAAGCATACAAAGCGAAATGGCATTATCATCGCAGTAAGTATTGGTGCTGGTATGGCTGTTACTGTTCGCCCTGAATTGTTAGGTCACTTACCTGAGTTTCTTAAAATCATTCTTGCTTCTGGTATTACTACCGGTTCAATCATTGCGTTGTTGTTAAATGCAGTGCTTCCGGATGGCGATATCATTGCTGAGACTGACGAGCAAAGCTCTGATAATAGCGAAACTGAAAGCACTCCAGAATTGCTTAAAACACCTCAATAACATAGCGGTAAAATACCCAGACTAGTAGCTGCTTTGGAATAGCTACAGTATTTTGGAGACAAAAAACCAGCTTAATAGCTGGTTTTTTTTCATTATTTTACCTGACAAAATGCACTCTAGGTAACAAATACTAACTAGCCAAGATTTTAAGCGGTAATGACAAGGCATCATTAGCTGTTTGACCAACAAACCAAATAATGGCGCTTAAGCCACCTACGGTCAGAACGTACCACAACGCTGAGACAATTTGGGCATAGCGATTTAATGGTAATAAATCACTTAAATGCCGACGCTTGTATTCAAAGAATATTTCAATGCTACCAATAGCCAGTAAAAAACCTAGCAAAGCTAAACCAAAGTAATAACTAATATAAACACCTAACGCAGCACCTAAAACACAAGCGACTAAACCCACTTTTGAATTAATTGAAAACGCGATACTTTTAAGGACATGTCCGCCATCTAACGGCAAAACAGGCAGCATATTAAACAAGTTAAGCAAGGCATTAAATACGGCTAAACCAGCGAGTATTTCGATATCGGTAAGCCAATAACCAATTAAACAGGCGATAGAGAGTATTAAACCAAAGAAGGGTCCCATAATGGAAATAACTATATCTTGCCAGCGAGTATTAATTTTGTCATCGCTAAGGGCTAGACCTCCGACAAATGGAATGAGATAAATCCCCTTGGTTTTCAAACCAAAGTATTTCATCGCTTTAATATGGCCATACTCATGAAAGACTAAACAAAGGATAAGTGCGATGGCAAATTCAATAGAAAATAGCCAGCTATAAGCTGCCAAACTGCCCGCAGCAAACAATACTTTGATAACCTTGGCACTTTTTAAAAGTTTTAAACCAAGACCCGCCATACCAACAAAACTAAATTTAATCGGCTGTTTTGTGTGTTGTGCAACTTGTCGTTGTTCTATATCTTTTTCATTAAGAGTGTTTTCATGTAACAGCTCTTCATTAACTAACAGTTGAAACTGCAGGTCAAAGGGCTGCCACTGTAATGAACCTTTAAGTTCAACTTGCAGCTCTCCCTGTTCACTTCCGTCTCTATGCAGGGAAAATTGATGTGAAAATGTCTCGCTATCGGCATTGGCATTAATCTGAGAGACACATTGATCACCCCAAAAGAGTTGCTGCCATCCAGCCATTGAACCTTCTAACCGTAATGTTTGACCTAAACATTCTATTTCTAATAATTGCACTTATTTAACCCAGCAAGTAAAACCAGGCTCGATTATCGCTATATTTTGTTAACCAGCAAGGTTTATCGAAAAAAAATTATAAATGATTGCTGATAAATAAAACATTAGCGTGAAATATTAGCCCTACTTGAACAAAGTACTTTTAAGCAAACCAAGACTAGTACGCGTTTTTATTGAACCAAGAGCATCAATTAGCGAGTTATTACTAACATTCATTTGATCTTCAGTAGATAAAGTCGCACAATCCTCGCCAAGAATTCCCGCTAAAAAAACCTAAAAATAACGCACAATAATAAGTCCTGAAAAATGAAGTAGCGCAGCCTTATTAAGTAATCAGAGTAGAAATGATGAATTCAAAAATACAACTTACCAAAGAAGACCTAAGAAAGAACAAACCAGCACGAGATGAATACTTAACTAAGCCCAAAATACCTTTGATTGTGGTTTTAGATAATGTCACCAATAGCTACAACATTGGTGCTTTCATCCGTTTGGCTGATGCTTTTGCTATTGAAAAAGTCATCGTTTGTGGCGCGCTAACGATTTCAGATAAGAAAATGAAAAAGGCCTCTAGAAATGAAGCAAAATGGGTTTGCGTTGAATATAGTGATAGCACCACAGCAAGTTTACAAACCTTACGAGATGAGGGACATACCATTTTTAGTGTTGAGCTCTGCCATGAGTCGGTTGATTACACTACTGTTACTTACCCTGCTAAATGTGTACTAGTATTAGGTAATGAACGCAAGGGTGTGAGTGAAACAGCATTGAAATTAAGCCATCAGCAAATTCATATTCCTATGTTTGGCATGGGTAACTCGCTCAATGTCTCTACCGCAGGAGCTATCGTCTTAGCCGAGTGTGCTAATCAAATTAGAAAACAGCCATAAGGCTATCATATTGTCTGAGTAAACTATTAAGCATTAGGGGCTCAAAAGCTGTTGAAATATTGGCAATGTGCGTTAAGGCTCAGTTCCACATCATTTCATAAGGTTACTGGAAACGATTTTTAACGGGCTATTTCCTCTCAGTTACCTTGACTATCTAATTATATTTACGATAACGCAAAGCTGTCTACGACGAGAAAATATTCAAAGATAAAAAAGCCAGTCATAAACTGACTGGCTTTTAGAATAGACTTAGTTTAACCAAGCTACATTATGAGGTGAATTTTTTGCGTCTAGCTGCAATACCAAGGAAGGCTAAAGCAAATAATGCAATAGATGATGGCTCAGGTACAACACTTGCTGGTCCTCCTCCGCAGTTATTACCACATTCATTGCCATAAAAGGATATGTGAGACAAATCCCTTGGCGAGCCAGCAGCTCTACCGTTAGTTTTTAACGGGGTAGTCCAAGCTCCTGTTGTTACACTAACAGCTAAACTTAAGCAGCTTACAGAAAATTCATCTGGGGATGCACAAGTATTTCTATTATCTGTATTATCTGCAATCATCCAGTTCAAAATAAAACCAGCAGATCCTGCTTTTGCTACCCAATATGAAACGCCTGGATATTCTGTGCCAGTATAGTTCCATTGTCCTGTTCCATTTTCACCTGGGTTTGCTTCATTTGTTTGGCCATCAACATCAAAATTCCAATCAGAAGCTTGCGATGGAGCTGCAAACTGTGTCGCTCCACCTCCTTCAAATTTTCCCATAATCTCAGCAAATACAGTGGTATCAGAAGATGGCACATGTGTAATTTTACATTGCTCAAATCCTTGGCCAAAATAACCACTACAATCATTACTGTTTCCTTGAACATTATCTGCGATAAGAACAGATACCTGAAGTAAATCACCGACAGGGGTTAAGGAAGCATTGGAAAAAAAGCTAGTAAAAAGAGCAGCCGTTAATAATAAAACCTTTGTAAATTTTCTTTTTGAAAACATAGTATTCACCTAAAAAATAATTAAATGATTATAATCATTTATATAACAAATCAGATGCAAAAATCACACCTTATTTATAATCACTTGTTATTATTTGCTTTATTCATTTCATTGTACGTTTTCATTAATAAAAAAACAAAGAGTGTAAAGTTTTTAGACAGTTTTAATAAGGTTATTAATGCGGTGTTATCTTTATGCTAATAATTTTGCCATAATCATTATCTAATGTTCACTTGCTATTTTGGATAGATGTTTGAAAGCTTACCCGTTGATATTTTTACTACTTATTTCCTCTTCATTGGCTGCTTCACAAGAAGATAAACTTTATGAAACAGCTCGTAGTGCACTAAACGACAATAAATATAATGAAGCACTGATACACGTAAAAAATATACTAAAAACATCACCGGATCACTTAGCTGCAAATATTTTAATAGCTGAAATATTACTCGCTCACGGTAGTGCTAGTGCGGCAGAAGCAGCATTAACCAAAGCCGCTTCGCTAGGCGCAAATAAAAAACAGTTACAATTGTTGTTTGCTGAATCTTACATTATGCAGGGTCAATATAATAAAACTTTGGATTACTTACCAGAGCAAACTAATGACGATACATTAGCCGCCAAAATTTATGTACTACGTGGTGATGCTCATTTGGGGCTACGACACTTAAAGCGATCACAAAGTGATTACAACACAGCGTTATTTTTTAATGCCAAAAATACCGACGCTAAGTTGGGGTTAGCACAAGTTGCTGTGAATCATTTTCAATTCCGTCAGGCAGAAAAGCTCGTTGATGAAGTATTATCTGGGTATATTCCTCCCATTAAGGCGTGGAATTTGAAAGCGAGTATTCAGCAAAGTTTAGGCAACAACGAACTTGCACTTAATGCCATTAATCAAGCGTTGTTGATTGATAAAAAAAATATCCAATCACTCATTTTTGCAAGTACCATAAACATCGAATTACAGCAGTTTGATCTAGCTGAGCAATACGCAGATAGCGTATTAGAACAAATACCTAACGAACCTAAAGCTGAGTTCCTTAAGGCTATGGTACAGGTTAGAAATAATGAAAACGCTGGCTTTGAGCGTTCAATAGAAAAAGTAGCACAAATTCTGGCTAGCCAAAGTGAAGATGTATTGCAGACAAATCCTTCTTATTATTATTTAGCCAGTATAGTTTTATTTCACCAACAAAAATATGAAGCTGCAAGAGAGTACATAGATGACTATTTATTTATAGACGAAAACAATATTAACGCTTTAACACTTGCTGCCACTATTGAATTAGTCGAAAAAAAACCAATACGTGCTAAAACCTTACTCAGTAAGGCTAATTTTTTAAAGCCGAATAGCCCGAAAATATTATCTATGCTAGGCATGACCTACTTAGAGCTAAAGCAGTATGAAAAAGCTCACTTCCATCTTGCAAAAGTTAAAGAGCTGGAGCCTGATTTAGGGATCGCTGACACTCAACTTGCACAGAGCTATTTAGTAACTGGGATGCCTGAAAAAGCAATAAAACATTTGTTAACAGCCTCTGCCGCAGGGTATGACCCAACAGTCGTTGGATTGCTGTTGGTTGAGTCTTATATCAAGTCTGGAGAGATGGATAAGGGCATTAATGTTGCAAAAAACTTAGCAGAAAGTATGCCCGACAATGCAAATATCCAGCATCATTTGGGTTATATTTACCAAATTTCTGGTGACCAAGGTAAAGCAAAACATCAATATAAACAAGCATTGGCAGTTGAACCAAATCATGCAAAATCTATCATTAGCTTAGCTAACCTCGATTATCACAATGGTAACGCTGATATTGCCATTAATCGCTTAAAATCCGCATTATTAGTATCGGTAAACGATATTGATTTAATTAACGCTTTATCTAAGTTATATAACCGTACTAATAATTCAGCTGCGAGCGTTATCTTACTAGAAGAGCCATTTAAGCTGGATAATAAAAATGAAGAGCTATTAAAAAATTTAATTGTTAGTTATGTAGGCAATAAGCAACTGTTGCTTGCCATTGAAACGCTTAATACTTATTTATTGAATCAAAGAAAAACAGCTGAACTTTATCTTATGCTGGCAAGTTTACAAATAATGAACTCGGATGTGAACTCTGCAGTTTACGCGTATAAATCAGCGATAAAACAAGGCGGAGATAAGGGAGAGTTTTATTTGTTGATAGCCCGTGCTTATCAACGATTTTCTAAAGCTCCAGAGGCTATTACTGCCTACAAAAAATCCATGGCTTGGGATGGAGATAACGATAAAATAGTCATAGAATTAGCGCAATTTTACAATGCAGAAAATGATACGGCTAGCGCAATAAAATTAATTAAATCGTTTGAAGTGAATCATCAACTATCGACCCAGTTAGTTGAAGTATTGGCTAATTCATATTTACGTATTGAGAAGTATAAATTAGCTGAAATGTATTATAAAAAACGGATTGAATTAGCGAGTAATGACAGTAGTGTCGTTGGTTTAAACTTAATATACAGAGCAACAAAACGAAGTAATAAAGCGGTAGAGTTATTAACAAAATCGTTAAATGAACGTCCAAACAGCTTATTATTAAATACAGCATTAGCCGAGCTTTATATCGAGCAATCTCAATGGCTCAATGCAGATAAGATATATCAAACATTAGTTAAGCTGTACCCTAAGCAACCGGCAATATTAAATAATGCCAGTTATGTCGCTTTGAATATACCTGATTATCAACGAGCTGAAGCATTAGTACAAAAATCATTGGCACTTATTGATAACCAACCTGACTCATTGGACACGCTAGGGTGGATTTATTTTCATACAAAAGAATTTAATAAAGCCTTACCGCTATTTAGAAAAGCGTTAGCACTCAATAATTCAAGTCCGGCAGTGAAGTATCATTTAGCCTTGACACTCAAAGCGCTTAATAGAGATAAAGAAGCAATAAAATTAATGGTAGATGTGGTTAATTCAGATTATTCTCAAAAAGCTGATGCAGATGTATTATTAAAACAATGGTTAGAATAAGCTGACATCTGAGAAACCCTGACAAAGTATATTTAGATATCAATTAACTATTATGCTCACACTACTATTAGTTACTGGTTATGTTAAATGCAATTATCCAACTATTACGGACTATCTGTAGTTAGCTAAAAGCTTACCGACATTCGCTTTAGTCGTTTTAGTTAACTTCTGAATCATTGAAAATGGTACCTCATCAATACCGGTTTGTTGCTGAATATCCTCTAACATCGCAAGCCAAAGCTTTGCCGTCATTTCCGAGTCATACAATGCTCTATGAAAACTGCCATTTGAAGCTATACCTTTGTAGTTAATCAATGTCCCTAATTTATGGTTAGGCGCCATTTGGTATAATCGACGAGATAATAATAACGAGCAAGCGAATTGACCATCATAATTCGACGAAATACGCCTTAGCTCACTATCTAAAAAGCGTTTATCAAACGATGCATTATGAGCAACCAGGTTTTGACTTTGAATAAAATCAGCAAAACGCTGCATCACTTCATGACAAGGCGCCGCCTTACTTAACATTTCATTGGTGATCCCTGTGTAATCTGCAATAAAATGACTTACCGGTCGCCCAGGATACATTAGCTCTTGAAAGCGCTCAGTTACTACGCCATTTTCGAGTTTTACTGCACCAATTTCAATCGCTCTATCGCCATTATCAGGTGATAGACCGGTTGTTTCAAAATCGAGGATTATTAGAGAGTTTGCGTTCATAGAATTAATAGTCGGTAATAAAAGGGATTAGACTTCATTTATTGTGGGCTAATGATATCAGTTATAGCGAGAATGTTGTGCTGACATCGCTAAAAATTCTAGTTTTTTTCCAAGTGTATAGGCAAGGATAACACCACTTCAACACCTTGCTTAATCTTATGAGCACCTTGATAATTACCTATTTTAATAGAGCCATTATGGTTAAATAAAATTTGTCGACACAGTGCTAAGCCAATACCACTACCTTGAGGTTTTGTCGTGTAAAACGGCACAAAAACATTAGCTAAGTTTGCAATGCCTGAGCCAAAATCTCGAATATAAATATGCTGCCAATGGCCTTCTTGAGAACTACTAATTTCAATGATTTTCTCATCAACCTTGCTCATTGCTTCAACTGAATTTTTAAATAAATTTATCAACACTTGTTCAAGCTGATTTTTATCGGCTGCAATTAATAATTTGTTATCTATTTCACACTGTATTTTACATTCTGGATAAAGTGTAGAAAGATTATCAATCAACAATGCTAATTTGAATGCTGTTTTATGCGGCTTAGGTAGCTGAGATAGTTGGCTGTAACTGGCAATGAACTGGCTTAACGAGTCTGCACGTTCATTAATAATGTTAATGCCATCAAGTAAAGGTACTTTATCTACATCACTACCTGGCCTTTGTAACTTTTTTTGCATGGATTGGCTGATGGCAACAATGGGTGTTAATGAATTATTCATTTCATGGCTTAGTACACGAAGTAAGCTTTGCCAAGCTTTGCGCTCTTTTTCCATTAAAAGACGTTCGGCATTCGTCAAAGTATAAAGTTGATGTTGTTTACCATCACTTAAAAAAGACTCCTTCGATAAGAAGTGTTCGCCAGTAATAATTCCTTCTTTAAATTCAATGATGCCCGCATTGGCACTAACAATTTCAGCGCCAATGGGCAAAGTCGCAAGTTGGATTGCCTTGATATTATCAACTTCTCCCAACACAAGTTTATGTGCTGACGCATTCGCCATAACGACAAAACCTTGCTCATCCGTTGCTAATACCATGGCATCCATTTGCTCCATGATGCGCTCTAATAACAAACGTGATTCTTTAGCTTCAATTTTATGTTTCGACAAAGTATCTGCTAAAACATTCACCGAATTGAGTAATTCTTGAAACGCTTGATTCGTTTGTAACCTTCCTCTCAACGTATAGTCACCATCAATCATCGACTCAATTAAGCTAGATAAAGTACGGATTTGATACTGTGAACTTTGTCTACTCGCGACAATGGCAAAACTACACAGCAGCAATAAGATAATAAGAATAAAAGCAATTAGATAGCCTGACATATTTGTTAAGAATAGCGCAGTGGCTGTGATGAGAAAACACGGGATACACACCAACAGTAATAATTTATGCTGGTTATCACCCCGTTGAATTTTTGACTTACCCAAGAGTAATTGCCAACACTCTTTAATCCAATTCATATTTACTCAAACGTCGATAATAGCCGCTTCTGCTTAACCCTAAAGACTTTGCCGTTTCAGTGGCATTACCACGATGAAACTTCAGACGCTTAATCAAGGTTTTTCTTTCAATTTCATCAAGGCTTAAAGTAGGGTCATCTAAAGACTCAACAGCACCATTTTCAGCGCCTGTTAACCGCAACTCTGCGGTATCAATACTGTCTTTCTTACAGGTAAACAGTACTCGCTCCATCATATGACTAAGCTCACGAATATTACCCGGCCAGTCATACTGCTGCATGGCAATGATCGCTTGATCAGTCAGTTGAGGGCATGCTCGATGGTATTTAGCACTAAAAAATTGTAGAAAGTGTGCGGCAAGTGCTGGGATATCTTCCACTCGTTCACTTAGAGATGGCACTCTTAACTCAATGGTATTGAGTCGGTAATACAAGTCTTGTCTAAAGGTATTGTTTTTAATATCAGACAATAAATCACTGTTAGTCGCCGAAATAATACGTACATCGGCATGTAAAGATTTACTACTGCCGACCGCCTCAAATTGTTGTGCCTCTAGCACATGCAACAGTTTAGCTTGTTGTGCAAAAGGGATATTGGCAAGCTCATCTAAGAATAAAGTTCCTTGCTCTGCCATTTCAAAGCGACCAATACGATTTTCTTTAGCGTCAGTAAACGCCCCTTTTACATGACCAAACATTTCACTTTCAAAAAGTGATTCTGGTATTGCCCCCATATTAACAGGCACAAAAGAGTGTTTTTTTCGGCTAGAAACACTATGCACATATGCGGCGAGCATGCTTTTACCAGTGCCATTGTCACCGGTTAATAAAATGCTCATATCGCTTTGGGCTAAGTCATCAAGGGTTGCCAATAAGTCTTGCATTGGTTGAGACTGTGCAATAATGCCTGCACGACTTTCTGGGTGGGCTTGCGAAGTAAGCAACTGGTTTTGCTGACTGAGCCTTTGTGCTTTTTTATCAGACTTTGCCAAGGCTAATTGATTGTCAATTGCGCTGAGCATGCGTTCATTTTTCCACGGTTTCTGAATAAAATCTTTTGCGCCAGCTTGCATTGCTTCAACGGCAATATCAATTGTCGCCCAACCAGTCATCACAATAATAGGAATATTAAGTTCAAGTACCGAGATTGCTTCAACTAATTGAACGCCTTCAGCCCCTGAGGTGGTGTCTTGTTGAAAATTCATATCGAGTAAAATCAAATCTACACTTTGAGTTTTTAAATTCTCTAACGCAGCTTGTGGTGTTGTGACTGCCACAATATCGTAGCCTTCATCGGCTAAAACAAATTTTAAACTCGCAATGATATTAATATCATCATCGGCGATTAGTATTTTTTTATTCACAAGCGTGTATTCATAAGTAGTTAAATTACCAAGGTTATATAGTCACTGTAAGTAATATCGAGAAAATGAACAAGGATTAGCTAACGCTAACAATATAAAAGTTGAAAAGGGTAACAGATAAAGAAAAGACTCTACCTGTTACTCGAAACTTCCGTTTATCCAATACTATTGATTAGTATAGGTTTTATAATTTTATTCGTAACGTAACGCTATACTCGGCTCCATTTTAACGGCGCGCTTAGTTGGCGCATATATAGCCAGCATAACGATAACGGATAATCCTATGACAACCGTTGTAGCAATAACGAAGTAGAGATATACCGGAAAGATTTCTTCAGTAAACTTGTGAAAGCCAAAAGAGATTAAAGCAAACAAGACTACTGCCAAGCCTAAACCGATAACTAACTGACGAGCACCTTGCTTTAAAAACATCTGAGTAATATTTTTATCGCTCGCGCCAACCGCACGCCTAATACCTACTTCATGGGTACGTTGAGCCACAGAATTTGCTGTTAAACCATAAATACCTACCATAGCTAACAAGAGCGCAAAGAAACCCGTACCAAACGTTACATTCGACATTAAACCCATTGAGTCGCGCATCATATGACGATTTTTACTCGCTAATTGCACCGAGTACGTCATTTCAATTGAACGATCGGTATCGAACATAGCTTGATAAAAAATTTCTTCTGCATTTTGTGTTGTGGGTAAAATACGATAATAAACAATTTGAAAACTACTAATAAATTGTAATCCGGATAGATACACTTCATCAGCACTATCTAAGCGACTAAACATAGTGGACGGGTTTAACCGGTCGCTAACCACACCAACGACAAACACTTTCTCATTTTTATCATCTATTTTGACCTGAAAGCTTTTTTCTAAAGCTGACTCCCCAGGCCAATAACGCTTAGCCATGGATTGACTTATCATCGCGGTTTTACGATTACCCAGCTTATCTAGGTGAGTAAATTGTCTACCTGCCACCAAGTTAATACCTACCGTCGATGTATCACCAATAACCGTTATTGTATCAATTTTAGGTTTACTCTCTTCAGAGGCATAATCTTTTCCTTCCAGAGTCACCGTTAGTTGGGGGTGCCAATCGTTAGCCACAACCCCCACAACTTGGGGATGCTGTTCTATTCTTTCTTTCAATGATTGAAATAACGCCAATTGCTGTGCCGGCTCAGGATATTTATTTTCTGGAATAGACATTCTTGCTGACATCACATCAGTATAGTTATCCCCCATTTCAAGATTAATAAACTTATGTGAGATAAAAGCAGAAACAGAGCCTATTAGCATGAGTGTGGCTACCAAAAAAACTTGGCTAGTGACTAATATTCGAGAAATTCTTCCCGCTTTTTTACTTTGTGCACCACGAGTTCCATCTCTTAAAGTGCTATTAATATCTTGTCTAGCTGAGCGCCAAGCAGGTAAAAATGCTGACAATAAAATAGTAACAAAAATAAAGGCAACGCCCATTAACAAGGTCTCAAAATCCATGCCCCAATGCCACCAAAATGAACCTCCACCGGGGATCCAAGAGTGAAAAGCAATTTCGGTATAATCTAGAGCAGCGCCAACTAATAATAATGACAAAACACCGCCGACGATTGAAATGATAACGCCCTCCCACATTAACTGACTTACTAAGCGAGAAGTGGTTGCCCCCAAAGCAGCACGAATAGCGGTTTCTTTTTGTCTTTCAATTGTGCGAGCGAGTAATAAATTGCCAACATTGATACAAGCAAGTAATAGAATCAGCCATGAAATACCATTTAAAAAGACAAATACAATACCGCCTTGGCCATTGGTTTGTGCTGATTGAAATGACATCAACTTGGCGCCTTTTTCAAATTCAGGCATGTTATATAACTTAACATTTTGCTGATAAACTTGATTGATAGCTTGGCCTAGCTCCAACTCAGCTTGCTCAATATTAGTACCTGCTTTGAGTCGGCCATACGCATAATAACTTTCACTTAGCTGTGCCACTGTGTTGAATACGCTATCAGACAAAGGTAACCAAACTTTTGAAGTGTTAGGAAATAAATATCCTGCTGGCATAACGCCAATCACATCAGTAATCACACCATTAAGCATCAAACTTTTTGTCAAAATATTCTCATCGCCATTGAGCTCAGACTGCCAAATGTCATAACTGACAAGTGCCACTGGCGATGCACCTATTTTGGTGTCTTGGGCTTGAATTGTTCGACCTAAAATAGGTTTTGTTCGACTGAATTCAAAAAAACCGCTCTGAACATAGCTGCCTGAAATATCTTTGCCAGATTCTTCAACAGACAATCGAATACTTCGATTATCATAAACACCAAACTCAGAAAAACTGGTAATGCTTTCTTTAACATTGTTAAATTCATAACCTGTGATTAGATTATAGTTACCATCAAATTTGACAGTGATTGCTTTTGCCGTTTCAGCCTCAGGTATTGGTAACGGTTTATAAACCATGGTATATAAAAATGAAAAGGTGAATAAGCTAATCGATAACCCACCGATTAATACCCCTAACGTCATCGCGGTAAACTTAGGCGCTTTAAATAACAAACGAAAAGCATATTTAATATCTATTAACATCGACATGTTACTTCTCCTAGGGTTAACCCGCAGCCAATTCAGCTGGTTTAACGGTTACTTGACGTTCATGATTAAGGCTATCTTTTATCAGCTGGCCATCAAACATTTCTAGACAACGACTCGCTCTTTTCGCTGAAGAAGGATCATGAGTTACCATGCAAATTGTTGCGCCATCCTGATGAAGTTGATCGAAGAGTTGTAAAACTGCCTCCGCATTTTTAGAATCTAAGTTACCGGTAGGTTCATCGGCAAGGATAATTGCAGGGTCATTCACTAAGGCTCTAGCAACGGCAACACGCTGTTGTTGTCCGCCGGATAACTGCGAAGGGTAATGATTTTTACGATGCCCCATTTCCACCTTTGCTAAAACTTCATTCACTTTCGCTTCGATAACTTTTTTGGATTTTCCACTTTGATATGTCAACGGCAACATAACATTTTCAAATACAGTTAGATCTGAAATTAAGTTAAACGATTGAAAAACAAATCCTATTTGTTCACTGCGTATTTTTGCTCTTTGATCTCTCGATAACGCAGAAACATCAAAACCTGATAAGTGATAATGTCCTGAACTCGGCGCATCTAATAATCCTAATAGGGAAAGCAAAGTCGATTTACCACAACCTGACTGACCACTGAGTGAGAGGTATTCCCCCTTATTAATCTCTAGGTTAATGGTATTTAAAGCTCGCGTTTCTATTTCTTCCGTTAAGAATGTTTTACTAATGTTTTTTAAAGTGATGAGTGCAGTCATAATTATTCCCTTTTTTCATCAGCAGGTTGTTGGGTGCTGATTTTCAATTTTTTAGTCACTATTAATTAAGTAACCTTTTTATTTTTAAGTTTTTTACTTTGTCTTATTTCGCTTTGTTACAATAGATAGTTAATTTATCTTAATCTCTTGATGCTCTTGCCAGTTTGATGTGTCTGAAATAATAATTTCATCGCCAAGCATCAAACCTTCAACAATTTGAATTTTATTCACCGAGCTTTGACCCAAACCAACGGAAAATTTACTGGCAAATTGCTGGTCTTGACTCAGTTTATAAAGAGCAACTTTAGTATATCTTGGTGCATAAACTGGGCGTTTTACGTACAAAGCATTTTCAATATTACTAATGGCAATTAAGCCATCAACGGTTAATTCAGGACGAGCTTCTGTCGGTAAGTCGCTGACTAATTTGACATCAACTAACACCATGCCAGATTTTACCGCTGGGTCGATACGCGTCACTTCACCAATAATCTCACTGGTGCGAGTATCAATAGTCACCAATTGGCCTAGGGCAATATCTCTTACTCTAACTTCTTGTACCTGTAATTCGGCAAACAAGGTTTTTTGATCTGCTACTAAGGCAACACTATCCCCTACTTGCGCCCGTTCACCGAGCTCTAGTGATACTTGTTGCACGACACCAGAGGTTGAAGATCTCACTTGCAATGCAGCAACCTGCTCTTTCACCCGCTGATAATTGTTTTCAACTAAACCAATACGGGCTTGTTGAGCAATTTTTGTTGCCGCCATATTGGCTTTCATTTTTTCAGTTTTTTGTTGTTGAGCCTGCCAATACTGCATTTGTTGCTTAACAGTTAATTGACTTCTTTGGTATTCGAGAGCAGACACTGTTGCATTTCCTTGTGCCAAGAGTTCTGTCTCTGCATCAAGTTTTAGTTTCGCTGATTGATAACTATATTTTGCGGACAATACAGAGTTTTCTAAATCAACCATCTGAGATTCTAGCATCACAAAAGCAACATGACTTTCAGCCTTTTTTGCTTCAAGTTCCCAACGCGCCTTTTCTAAATTACGATGTAGTTCAGGGTTAGATAACTGCACAAGTACATCACCTTCATTGACTTCAGCGCCAGCTTTAACAAAAACTTGCTCTGCTCTGCCTGACACTTGTGATGAGACCCAACGAATATTAAGCGGCTTTAATACACCTGTTGCGCGAACATTCACTCTAAAATCACCTTGCTCTACTTTGGCAGTAACCACAGAACTTCTTTCAATAAAGTAAGAAGCATTTCCCAACACATTTCTTAATGAATAAGTGCCAATAAGTAGAATCAATACAGCTAAAATAACCCCATATTTTTTCCAAAGTGGTTTTGGATCAGCTTTTCTTTGTATATCCATAATTCATCTTCTATTCGTAAATGAGATGATTAGTTATTACAAGTCTTGTGCCATAGGTGAAATAAAAAACAAGCAACTGATAGTTAAGGACTTTATGCCAAGGTCAGTTTTCGTTCTTTGATGAAGTGTATCAATTACGACACAGTATTCATTATGCACAGTCGCAATTGTGAGACATGACTAACTGAGATTTACATGAACATTATTGTACTGATGGCTGCTTTACGCTAATCAGTACCATAGGGCTGTGACAACAAAAACTCGTAATGACACGCTAGCACACAAGTTTTTTCTTACCTTATACTGAAATTAAGAAGCCTCCTATGAGAGAGCTTTAGCGTTTCTAGGCGATGAATTTTTCGCAACACGTGCAAAGAAGCCACTCCCTCAGCTTTTGGCGCTGGTTTTCTAAGAAAATCGGGCACTGAATACTCGTCAGGGTAAACCTAACATTCGCGGTTACTACCTCAACTTCTCTAGCTTTCGCCTTAAGAAGTCACAGCTCGCGTGCTCGTTTAGTTGAACCACAACACATAGGGCATATAGATATGCTTCAACATACAGTAAGAAGCAAAAAGAGTGACTATTTTGAATAACAGTCACTCTTTTTATTACTCTTTAATATATCGTTTAATATATCGTTTAATATATTGTTTAACTATTTTTTTGTAACCACTCAGTTGCTTCAATAATATCAGCGCCGCCAAACGACAATGAAATTAAGTTGGCGGCAACCAGCTGTTCACCGGTAAAGGTGTGTTGCTTATAGTCTAATTTAGGCGCAGCAATGGCATCAGAAATCACCTGACACTTATAGCCTTTATTGACCGCACTTCGACAAATAGTTTGCACGCACGCTTGTGCCATTGCACCGACAATAACAAGGTTATCTATAGCTAACTCAACCAATGTTTGTTCCAATGTGGTTTCAATAAAACTGTCTATTTGATGTTTGATGATGACAGGTTCATTGTTAGTCGGTTTAACACTTGATTCAATTTCAGCGCCTACTGTATTTGCAGTAAAAAAGGCGGCATTAGCTTCTTTAAATAGATGTTGAATATGAATAACAGGCATTTCATTTTCTCTAAAGTGCGCTAATAATTGGCTGGCTTTTTTAGCGGCTAGCTCAGTATTATCAAGCTCAAAACGCCCGCCACTAAAATAATCATTTTGCAGATCAACCAACACTAAAGCGGTTCTTTTATCAGAAGCAGATGTTGTATGTTGCGCTAAGACGCTAAAGTCGTCTTCTTCAAGGTACCACTGACCGTCTTCTGCTCTAGTCCACAGCTCTTTGCTAATAAAACCACTAGCAATATTCATAGACCAATTAGCTGAAAGTATTGCTTGCCCTTCACTCAATACTTTAATGTCAACATTGCGGTAAACTAAATCGCTTGGATTACTTTTGGCAAACTCGAGCCAAAAATCAGCAATAGCTTCTATTGACGTAAATTTTCCAAATGGGTGAACTTGCATTGTTGCACTGGGTAAGTAGCGGTTAATGCATGTTTGGACATTCCCTTGATTGAAATCAGAGATCCACTGCGCGCTAGCTTGCATAACGTTATTTCTAATAGTGTTTAATGTTATTTGATTCATGTTTTATCTCTTAGTTATTTCAGAAGTTATAGTTTATTGTTATTCTAACTGATAATAATTAACCAATAGATGAAAACAATGTTCAATAAAAGTGAACAAAGGCGTTTAGCTTATCAAATGTTAGTGTTTGACGAAGTGCTGAAACAAGGCTCATTTACCGAGGCAGCTCAAAGTCTAGGGCATACTAAATCAGCCATTAGTCAATACGTGAGTCAACTTGAACAAGCCTTAGGGGTACGTTTACTCAATAGAAGTACTCGTACATTAAATTTAACCCCTTCAGGCCAGTTGATTGCCAAACGTAGTGAACAATTACTTGAATTATTAACCGTCACGATAGATGAAATAGACGAGAGTGCGATAGCACCAGCAGGCCGCATTGCAATAACGGCACCACATGCTTTTGAGGCATCCTTAGTCACCCCGATAATCACAGCGTTATGCGATGAATACCCCAAACTAACACCTGAGCTTACTTTTACTGACGAACGTTTAGATATACTTAAACATCAGCTTGATGTCGCCATTTCAGTCGGTCCTCAAAAAGATAGTTCATATCATGCGATATTAATTGGTGAGTTAGAAAGTGTGTTAGTGGCTTCGCCAAAATACTTGGCTAAGCACATTGACGTTAATGAGCAAAACTTAGCACAACAAAATTTAATTATGCTGCCATGGCAAAGTGATTTTTCCCTGACGAAAGACAATAAAAACAAAATGACTTTTAACAGTTCAAAATACCTAAAAATGAACACTTCAACCAGCGCTATCAACAGCGCCGTAACAGGTGCTGGTATCTGCTTAATACCATCAATATTCATTAAAAGTGAATTGCAATCAGGCGCCTTACAACGTGTATTACCTGATTATTTAGGCGAAGCGAGAAATGTTTATGCTGTGCATTCTTATCAGCAACAATTACCGCTAATTTTACGGTTATTTATCAACAAATTAAAAGCTAAGTTCTTGCAAGCGCAATAAAGGCTTAACACTAAGATCGTTTTAAAAGCCACCGTATAAGTAAAGTGCTAGTGGTATAAATAAAATGGACACCAGGGTACTTAAAAAGACAGATAAACTCGCCTTCTCTGGTTTAGCATTTAACAGTACGGCGAGTGAAACTGTATTCCCTGCAAGTGGTACAATAGAAAACAGGATCAGTACTTTGTATAAATCGTCATTGAGTAGTTGAATCATTGTTTTATCTAGATAAATAAGTGCCAAAATTGCAGCGGGCCAAAAAATAAATTTGATGATAAAAGAGATTTTTATAAATTTAACATCTAAATCTTCACTTTTATTAAAGCCATGAAGCCCCATTCCCAACATCATCATGCCTAGAATACCATAGGCACTCTTGAATTGATCCGAGTAAAACGTCAACTCTTCTGGAAGCTTTACCCCCATAATATTCAAAGTAATTCCGACAATAAATGCATGCAAAATGGGCAGTTTTATTATCTTAACAAGGCTTTGTTTAGCGGTGAAATTTCCTTTCGCCGTGACATAAAAGCCAGTGGTATTTTCATATAAAAGCGAAGCCAATACTGTGAAAATATATATATTTGCTAAGTTTGTATCGAAAAAAATCAACGCGAGAGGTATGCCAAAATACCCGGTATTTCCCGTGCCACTAGAAAAAGCTAAAATATTACCTGTTGGGTCATTCCAGTTCTTGCCAAAAAGGAACAGAGTAGCAAAAGCAATGATGGAACCAAAGATGTATAAAAAGATGGGTAAAAAGGCAACACTTACATTTATTTCTACACTCATGGTTGCCGACAAGACAACGATAGGGCCTATGATATAAATAAGCAGAGCGGCAACACTGTGTCTTTGAACATCCAAATATTTTGTAGCGAAAAAGCCTAAACCAACATTGATGTATAGCGGGAAAATTTTGATTAACAGTATTAAAAATATATTCACATTATTCTTCGCTGTGTAGAGTTAGAAAATAAAAAACTATAACACAAACGAGAGACACCTATGTGGCATATTTTGAGTTACCTTATTCTTATCCATTATTTGTAGCTTTTATAATAAAGAGCGGAAGTAATAGGTTAATCAAGATGAGTCAAATGTTGAAAATATACTAATAACGACTTAGATATGGGGCTGATTGATTGGCACTAGAGTTTTTCTTCAGTCATCAACTGAGGATTTTAGTAAGCTTTTAAACTGCATATCTATTAATTTTGTGTCAGTGAATAAAAATAAAATGAATACAATCAAAACCAAAGATTATAAACGAAATAAAGTACCTTATGACGACAAGAATAAGTCATATTGAACAGCAACAATAGTACCGCTGCTATTAACTGTTTTAGTATATGAATATCACTAGAGGTAGTAATTAACAAGCAAGGCTATCTTATATTTAAATAATAGCCTTACTCATTAGCATAACTGGAATAGCTAGCCCTTCAAAGCGGTCAATTATTTTGACCACTGCAAAGAATATTGATTAACTGATGGCAATAAGTGCGCAATTGACATTACATATTTAGCTTTTAATCGACCAAGAGTCGCAGCTTCTTTTTTAAGTGCAACTAAGCCACCTGTTGGATCATAAACAGCATTCGTTTGGTAATAGAAGGTTGACAAAGCCCCCTGCAAATAAAGGGCTGCTGGTCTTACGCTTTCATTACGAATCTGAACAAGGTCGCGTACCAAGTTATCAACCTTTATCTTACTCAGACTTGATATAGGCCGCTCTGACAGCGCAAGTATTGAATTAATCAATATCACTCTATCACTCGCAATATCTGGAAATGCATTAGCATTCATCCTCGATGTCGCTTGCCCAAATAACCCTTGCTTCAATAATTTATCAATCTCATCAAGTGTTGTATCGTGATTAAACTTAAAGTCACCCGAAACTAAGGCGTTATCAATCCGTTTGGCAACATCCATGAAGTCAGTGGGTGAATTACAATAACCCGCATCCAGCCACTGCGTACGAGCTAATAAATAGGTAAACTCATCGTGTGTGGTTGTTTCCATCCAACAATCATCTAATTTAACCGGAATAATAACCGCAGAAGAACTTTGTGCTAAAACCACTTCTTTAGCTACCTCACTCGAACCAACAACGTTATGTAATTTATCCCCTATTGAATTAGCGCTTGTCATCAACACAAAAACATCAATATCCTTTAGCGCTGTAGCTATATCCTTTGCGTAATAACCACCGGGTAAAATAGCCTCTTGATCAAACCAAACATCATAAGAAAGTTGCTCTAAAGCCTCTTTCAATAACTTCACCGCAGGTCTATCAGATGAGCTATAACTGATAAATACTTTGCTCATTAACTTTCCTTTTTGTGCTGCTGTAACTGGTTACGAATATTCTTAATTGCTTCATCAGCTTTATTGCTTGTTTGACTAGAGTCTAATTCAAATAAACTCGTTTTAGCTTCAGCTATACGACCATCTACGACTCTAAATTCATCTTGTTTTTCTTCTTCGGATAAATCGTCATCTTGTTCAATACTTGTCCGCTCGTCTTCTAGTTTTTTCATCAACATTTCAGGGCTGATTGTTTCTACATCTTTAGTCTGTTGGTGTATTTTTGACAAACTTTCTTCATTTAGAATTGTTAAACGAATCTTCTCTCCACTGGCAACTGATAAAACAATTTCAGTTGCTGAAATATCTTTATTTTTATCCTCCCAGAAATCATCACGATCAACTTCCTTTTTCGCAATATTGGTAACATCTTTGTAATAAAAGGCGTTTGCTTCCTTACCAACCGCTTTATTGGTTATAAAGTCGTAGTAAGTAGTAAAGACATCAATTTTATCTTTTGTTAAAAAAGTGTACTGGATAAACTGCACAGCACTCACTAGCGTGCCACCCTTTATTGGCCAGAATGAATATTCGTTTTCAAAAACAAGTTTACTCGCAACTTGTGAGCGTCTTTCTTTATCTTGAATTAAACTAAATGTTGGTAAAATTATAGGCTCTTGATCTTTATAGATAATATCGTCTTTATCTAAACCACATTCATTCATCGCTAATTCTTGTATTTTACCACTGATCAATTCATCGATATGATCTTGAATGAATTGTCCTTGATAAAGATCTCTACTACCTTCCTGTAATACAGGTATTTGACTTGTTAATTTTTTTCGATAGCTCTTAATATTATCTATCAGTTGATAATATCCTGGTAACAACACATTTAGCACGGTTAAATTATTGCTTTCACGCTTAGCATTTTTATTGTGTTTTCGTGATTTAGACCAAAATAACAACCAAAAAACAGACAATAATACCGCAGGAATATAAACAAGGATTTCCGGCTTTTGTTGTGAAATTCTCACCAAATCTCTGTTCTCTGACACCATAGATTCAAGTAAGTCTGGTTGTTGTAATAAATACCAGCCAGCTCCTGCAGCAGTGGCTGTTAAGATCAAGAAAACCCAAGCCATGACGCCAAAAGTACCTTTTTTGGATATATAACGATTTTTTCTTGTTTCCCCTTCTTCAATCAGCTTTAAGAGTACTTTCTCTTTTGTACGAGCGGTTTTAATCACTGATTTTAGTGCCGTTTTAATTTTTTCAAATACTGGCCGGCTAAAGAAGTTCCAAACTTTCTGCTCAGTCGAATTATTCTCAAAATCTAACGATTGCTTTTCTAACTCTTGATGGGCACAAAATAAGCTTTTTTTCGAGGCAAGTAGATTTCTAGCGTGCTGAAAATAACTAACATCGGGGTTTTTATTTATAAACTGTTCAGTTTCACGAAGCCCTTTTGCTAATTGATCAAATAAATCAACAATCTCTTTGTTGTTTTGGTGTTCGCTTTCTAAAGTGCCATTTTCATCAAATAATGAAATGACCGAATCGTTACGCTTAATTAGCAGCTGTTTCGATTCAAGTTCACAGTACGCACCGAACACGGGGAATGGGAAAGAAAATGACTTAATTGATTTTCCTTCTTTAGTCCATAAACTTGGCTTGGTATTTTCTGTCCAGATTAACCAATTACCCGATGATAGTTGATGAGCTGCTTGCAATTGCTCTTTTTGCCCTTCCAGTTGAACAAGTTGCTCACCTGAAAACTTCCAAATACTCACAGAGTCATTCTCTTTAATTGCCACAATATCGTGAAAAAGAAAGAATTTAACTTGGTCTAATGATTCAAGTGACGTTTCAATTTCACTGAGCATTTGCCCACTTTTAGTATTCCAAAAGCGAAGAAAACCATCAGTACTTGCAGAGACTAAGCTCCCGTCATCCAACTCAATTAAACCAAGAACTCTCTCATCATGACCTGCCAATGTTTTCAGGTGAGGTCCCTGGTTTAAAGAGATTTGTAAGCTATTTTCTAAGCCTATACTGACAAAACAGCCTTCGTTTTTAGGATGTTTTAGCGGTAAAACGCCTATGATAGATTCTAGATGGCGGGTATAAGTTTTTTGTTCATCTTCATCGTCACAGTAAATAGTAAAACTTGAATCAACCCCCCATTCCAATCTGTATTTATTATCTAAACGCTCTTCCCTGACAGCTTCTTTGGCAATTTCATCATCAGTAAGTGTTTGATAAAAGCTTACTTTCTCTGTGGTCATAATTAGTTTTCCTTACTGCTTAAATATAAGTTTTTATTTTTCTTTTAAGTCGCTAGCCATTTCTGAACGGGTCCATGTAACATGTTCAAATACGGCTTCTTTTGCTAACTCAAGTAACATTTTTTTACTGCTTCTATCCGGCGTCTCTTCAAACAGTATTGTCGCACGCTCGTATAATGTTTTCAGACTGCTATAACCTAATGTAGTAGACTCATATCCAGCGATTTCACTCCATAATACAACGATACCCGCGAGCATCAATCCATATTGCACTATGTACATTAGAGCGCCATTTAATGCATTGAAAATGTCCACACCAACAAAATAAAACGCAGTCAAATTTAGTAGTAAAATAACACCAAATACTACTGCGGTATAAAAACTAATTGATGCGGTTTTACTGCATAAATGAGCCGCATAACGAGGCCGTTTATAGAGTAATTCAGTGACTGATTTAGCAGATAACTCAAGTCGACTATCTAAAAATTTTATTTGATCATCTAACCAAATAGCTTTGATAGATTCAGGACTGCTTTGGTAGTTTTTGTCCCACCATTGAATTTCTGTCAGTTGAATAACATGGTTTAATAAGGGTAAATTTTCACGAAATCGCCTTGGAATTAATGGCTCTGTTGTTGGCTCTACATCAGCGATATTTAGAAACTCTCTAATGCGAACAGTTTCAGCAATCCCCCTAGCTAGTTGATATTGCCACTTATAATCATTTTTTCTCACATACTTTATAAGTAACCAACTACCCAACATAGCGCACAATACAACGAGAAGAATATAGACACTGCTCAATTCACTGATGTAGTTACCTGCAAGCTCATAAGCTATAAAACCAGGGGTAATAATGGTAAAAAAAGCTTTAACTGCATTTCGATATTTAGATTGATTCGAAATAGCAATCGAATCTGCCTTTTGAAAAATTGCACCTGTGCTGCTGAAGCAATCATCGTGAGTACTTGATGCGTCAGTATGATTTTTCGCTATTTGGTTATAGAACGTCATTTCGTCAAGCATTAATTGAAATTCATGCACGATGAGTTCATTGAGAATATTTTTACCTTTTGTTTGGCCAACCGACGAGTAAAGTTTACCGACAGCAACTTCCATTGATGTAAATTCGGTTAATTCTGTCAGTTTAGGGGAGCTAGTTTTGCGAGCAACAAAGAGGTGGTGAACAATTCCGCTAACTTGGCCATCAAAGTCAGATGCGGGTAAGAGATTTTTATCAACGATGATATCTTCTGGCCAAGAAGGAGTATTACCCAGTTTGTATTGCACAGCATCGGCACTGCCACCTGGACCTTTACTTTCATGTCCATCCCATAAAGCCAATAACACATTACAATACTTAGCAACAAACAGACTTTGATTTAAGTATAAAGCCGTACGAAGCGCGCCAAATTCACTATCATTAATAGCCGTTTCAAATTCTATTATTGATAGTGGATTTTTGAGTTCAAAAAGCCTGTTTTTACTATTTGTTATCCGCTCAATAATGTTTACATAGCCAGATAATACGTCTGGAGTAACAAAGTCTTTTCTAAATGCTGGCTCTGGCATTGGTAAACATGCGAGTAATAGTATATTTTCGCCTTCACTTTGCAGCTCTAATACCGTTTCTGCTACAAGTAAGTCTCCACCTTCAGCTAAGCCAGTTAATATCCAAAGCGGAGTCTCTGCTCCTATTTTTTTTTGCCAAAAAATGAGAGCCTGTTTTACTTGTTCTTTCAACACTTCAGGTGAGTTATCAGTAGATGTTAATAAATCACGATGCCCAGTGACCCCTAAAATAAATGGAATATTCCCAGTAGAGTCCGTTCGCATACGATAAACTTAATCCTTTGTTATTAATAAATAAAATCACAAAAACACTTATAACACACTTGATTTTATTTTCCAATAAATGAATATACACTTGCTGGTAATTATCCTTAATATACAAAGTAATACTCATGTTTCGGTTGTTCATTGAACAAAGTAATAACAGTTAAAGGGTATAAATGGCTCTGTTATACCACAAACTTAACAGCCAATTGTTCAAGGTTATTTGCAATCTCAACTTGCTCACTAGCCGCCAATGAAACATCTTGTGCTCCTGAAGTAATTTCTGAAGACTTCTTATCAATATCATTAACATTTTTATTGATGTCTTCCGTGACGCTAACTTGCTCTTCTGCTGCAGTGGCAATTTGTTCTATCATCAAGTTTATATCAGAGACCGCCGTTACAATACTTGTCAGTGATAACTCTATTTGATGTGCACCATCAATACTTTCGTCGGCACGTTTTTGGGTTCCTGCCACCATAGTATTAGCGTTACTTGCTTCACTTTGCAATTGATTGATAATTTCTTCAATTTCAATAGTTGAATCTTGAGTACGTTGGGCTAAAGTCCTCACTTCATCCGCAACTACCGCAAAACCACGGCCTTGTTCACCTGCCCTTGCCGCTTCTATCGCTGCATTTAGGGCAAGTAAATTCGTTTGATCAGCAATACCTTTAATAACATCAATAACATTTGATATATTCGACGTAGTTGAATGTAACCCAGAAATAAGCAAACCTATTTCAGAAACTTCTGACGCTAAATTATTAATAGCTTCTAATGAGTTCCCGACAACAGTCTGGCTCTCTATCGCCTGAGTATTAACCTGATGTGTTGATGACATGGCCTCATTAGCATTACGAGAGACCTCTTGCACTGTCGCTGACATTTCTTCTATTGCTGTCGCCACCTGAGCAGTTTCATCACGCTGTTGTTGCAAACTATTTACGTTATTGTTCACAATGACAGATGATTGTTGCGCCGATGCAGCAAGAGAAACACTACTACTTTTTATTTCAGTAATAGCATTAGAAAATGTACTGAGCGTTTTATTTAATCCTTTGGCAATATTTCCCAATTCATCTGTGCTGAAGACGCCTGCCTGTATTGATAAATCATTTTCTCCCGTTACTTTTTCCATTGTTAAGGAAATTTCATTCAATTGCTTAATCAAGTTTGTCAAAATAACGTAGACAATAAAAATAGTAATAACGAAAGTTGTAATAATAACAATCAGATCTACCATAACATTAGTGTTAGCTTCATTTAGGAGCAAATCGACATCTGTAATGAACTCATCAGCGACTAAGTTCTCGATATCTTTTAGTAAATTAATTCGCCCTGTTGCACTTTTAAACCATTCAGCAGCATCAACATTAAACGGACCCGCTTGACCAATCAATATCGCCACTTCTCTCATGCGATTTACTTCAACAACATCTTCATTATATAAAGTGTTTTTATAAGCGTTTATGGCCTTTAATGACGCTTTAGCGCTAAATTGCTCTAAATAACTATCTTGTAAAGCCACTAGACTCGTAAACTTTTGAAAGGCTGCTTGTGTGAAGTTGTCCTTTGCAAAGCCGCCACTCGCAACAGCACGCTCGATCCCTGCTCGCTCTTTAGCTTCTAAAAGCACATAATACGCAATAGCAGTACTAACAGTTTCAGTTGGACTAATGCCTGAAAAGAATTCTGTTAAGCTTAGCATTTGCTTATTTTGAGCTGTGTAGTAGCCAATAGCCTGATTTAGTGAGATTGAAAGATCATCTGAACGCTCTCTAATTCCTGATAATTTTAATAAGCCACTTTTAATAACTGAGACAATGCTATTTACCCTATCATTTTCAGAGTAAAAGCCATTTAGCTCGACATTAAGATTTTCATAAGCCCTATTAGTCAGTTTACGTTGGCTTTTTAATTCCTGAGAAAATTTTTCTCCTTCACTACCAATATAAACAGCAGTAGCGCCACGCTCTTTTTGCAACTCGTGAACGAGTGCGTTATTAGCAACCGTTAGGCGAATCAAGTCATGGATTTCTTCAAGCTGCCCTTGTTTTGAGGTTAATGTATTTAAATTGCTCAAACTAAAAAACAGTGTCGCCAAAAGAGGGATCAACACAAGTAAAATTAACTTTTGTTTAAACACTAAGTTATTAAGTAAATTCATATGGAGCCTTATTAAGATTTTGACAAAAACTTAAACAACAAAGACATAAGCGATCCCTTCCCACTCTTCAATGATTAAATATTCTCTACATTTAACGAACTAATTATTACTGATTGCTATTATAGACATATTTGCTGAAAGTTACTGATTCATAGGTAAAACTTTAGTCTAATTCTTTCTCTCAAAATTGAGATAGAGCAATAAAGTTTATCGAGAATCATCTTTTCTATTGCAATATACCCGCCCCACTTGAAGATGCTCGTTTCAGGAAGTCTGAGCGATTCATAATCAAGGAACATTTTTTATTAAGGGTCATTCAGGAGAATATGCTCCTGCATTCTCTAATAACACCATCCATGTAGCGTCCTTAACAAGAAATGTAACGCAGAGTATTATTTGCTCAGCCTTCCCCAAAGGGCTGGTTTAGAAACGCTTTAAGCTGCGTTATTGATTTCTACAATAGAATAACTATTCTCTTCAATCAATGCCTTGCCTAAAGGCGTTTCTATTTCCAGCTGAGTCATGCATCTTCAAGTGGAACGGGTATATATTGATAAATCACTTAATAAAAAAAATCCCACCATAATTAATACGGCAGGACTTTTATAATGTGATCAGCTTTAATTTTAGCAGCTGTTAAAGTTAATTGCTTAAGGCAAGTAACTATTACCCATTAGAAAGCTGTCAACTTCACGAGCACAACGACGACCTTCATCAATTGCCCAAACAATCAGACTTTGACCACGACGACCATCACCAGCAGCGAATATGCCTTCTTTGCTGGTAGCAAACTTGTCATATTCTGCAGCGATATTAGAGCGATTATCTTGCTCAAGACCAAACTGCTCAACCAAACCACCTTCAGGCCCCATAAAGCCCATAGCGATAAGCACGATGTCAGCTGGAAGCACTTTTTCACTGCCTGCAACTTCTTGTGGGAACATTTGACCTTTGTCATTTACTTCCCAGGTAATATCAACGGTATGAACCGCTTTAACATTACCTTGGCCGTCACTTTCAATTTTCTTAGTCATCACCAAATATTGACGTGGATCTTGACCTTGAATTTCAATCGCTTCTTTTTGACCGTAATCAACTAACAAACGTTTTGGCCATTGTGGCCAAGGGTTGTTATTCTCTTCACGTTTTTCTGGCGGACGTGGCATGATTTCTAGCTGAATTGCGCTGCTACATTGATGACGTAATGAAGTACCAATACAATCGGTACCCGTATCACCGCCACCAATAACCACGACATTTTTGCCTTGTGCATTAATGTATTGGCCATCTTTGTGTTCACTATCAAGTAAACTCTTAGTATTCGCTTTTAAGAAGTCCATGGCAAAATGAACACCGTTAAGTTCACGGCCTTCAACAGGTAAGTCACGTGGCACAGTGGCGCCAATACATAACACTACGGCGTCAAAGTCAGTTTCAAGTTGCTCAACACTAACGTCTTTACCTACTTCAGTGTTAGTAACAAAGACAATGCCTTCTTCCGCTAAAATATCAACGCGGCGTTGTACTAATTCTTTTTGCAGCTTCATATTTGGAATACCGTACATTAACAAACCACCGATACGATCAGCGCGTTCATAGACAGTAACCATATGGCCAGCTTTATTAAGCTGTGCAGCAGCAGCAAGACCAGCAGGTCCAGAGCCAATTACAGCAACATTTTTACCGGTACGTGATGATGGCGGCTTAGCAACGACCCAACCTTCCTTAAAGGCATGATCAATAATTTCTTTTTCGTGCAACTTAATAGCCACAGGATCAGCATTGATACCGAGTACACAAGCGCCTTCACAAGGTGCTGGACACACACGCCCAGTAAACTCAGGGAAGTTATTGGTTTTATGCAATAACTCTATAGCATCTTTCCAACGACCGCGATAAATCAAGTCATTCCATTCAGGAATAACATTATTTACCGGACAACCTGCAACGGCAGGTGCAAATTCTGATTTTGCCGACTGACAAAAAGGTACACCACAATCCATACAGCGAGAAGCTTGTTTCTCTACATCTGTTTGTGGTATTTCGTCATAGACTTCAAGCCAATCAATTAAACGTTCACCTGCGTTACGTTCAGTTGGCAAGGCACGACCTACGTTGATAAATCCAGTTGGATTTCCCATAATATATTCTCCTTGGCAGCTTAAGCTTTAGCGCTAGCTAGTTTGTTTAAATGGATATCGAATGCTTGAACGGCAATGTCATATTCTGACTCAAATTTTCCGCTACTACGTACATCATTCATGTAACCTTGCATTCGCTTATAATCAACCGGCATGACTTTAACAAAACGTTTCACGTTGTTGTCCCAATCATTAAGTAATTCATTAGCGACATCAGAGCCTGTTGCTGCAAAATGTTCTGCAATTAAAGCTTTCAATTCAAGACTTTCTGATTCGCAAACAACTGTTTCTAATGAAACCATTTCCATGTTGCATTTAGCTGCAAAGTCTTTGTTATCATCAAGTACATAAGCAACACCGCCAGACATACCTGCCGCAAAGTTACGACCCGTTGCGCCCAAGATCACAGCTTTACCGCCCGTCATGTATTCACAACCGTGGTCACCTACACCTTCAACAACAGCTGTAGCACCTGAGTTACGAACACAGAAGCGCTCGCCAGCAATACCACGTATAAAGGCACTACCTGACGTTGCACCAAAGAAGGCAACATTACCAATTAGAATATTTTCACTTGGTGTAAACTTAGCTTCTTTACTTGGGTATACCACCAGGTTTGCACCAGACAGTCCTTTACCAAAGTAATCATTCGCATCGCCTTCAAGTTCAAAATGCAAACCTTTAGCAGAGAAACAACCAAAACTTTGACCCGCTGAGCCGTTAAACTTAACCTTGATAGTATTTTCTGGTAGCCCTTTATCTTGATACTTCTTGGAGATTTCATTTGAAATCATCGCACCTATAGTTCTATCGGTATTGATAACGTCATATTCCAGCTCAACACTTTGTTGACTATCTAAGGCTGCTTGCGCATCTTCGATCATTTTACGATCAACAATATCGTGAATTAGATGCTTTTGATCAATTGATTGATATAGCGTTTCGTTTTCATGACAGTCTTCTTTGTGTAATAACGGCGATAAATCAACACCTTTATATTTCCAATGATCAACATCATCAAGTTGCTTAAGACATTGAGTCTGACCAACCATTTCTTCAATGCTTCTAAAGCCAAGCTCAGCCATGATTTCACGTAAACCTTCAGCCATCATGGTAAAGAAATTAACTAGAATATCAGCACGTCCGGTAAAGCGATCTCGTAACTCTTTATCTTGTGTGGCAATACCTACTGGGCAAGTATTTAAATGACACTTACGCATCATAATACAACCTTCAACCACTAATGCAGTTGTAGCCATGCCGTACTCTTCAGCACCAAGTAAGGTTGCAATAGCTAAATCACGTGGTGTTTTAAGCTGACCATCAGTTTGTACAGTAATACGACTACGTAAATGGTTACGTACTAACGTTTGATGCGTTTCAGCTAGACCAAGTTCCCATGGCAACCCTGTATGCTTAATTGAGCTTAATGGTGAAGCACCTGTGCCGCCATCGTGACCTGCAATCAGTACTACATCAGCATAGGCTTTAGCTACACCAGAGGCGATTGTACCAACGCCTGCTTCTGATACTAATTTAACGTTAACACGTGCTTCACGGTTAGCATTTTTAAGATCAAAAATAAGCTGTGATAAATCTTCAATAGAATAAATATCATGATGTGGTGGTGGAGAAATCAAACCAACACCCGGTGTTGAACCACGTGTTTTACCAATCCAAGCATCAACTTTATCACCAGGTAATTGTCCACCCTCACCCGGTTTAGCGCCCTGCGCCATTTTAATTTGTAATTCGTCAGCATTCGCTAAGTAATGACTGGTAACACCAAAGCGGCCCGACGCAACTTGCTTAATGCGCGAGTTCATCGAATCGCCATTTTCTAAAGGTGTAAAGCGAATAGGATCTTCACCACCTTCACCACTGTTACTCTTACCGCCAATACGGTTCATTGCAATAGCTAAGGTTGTATGTGCTTCCCAAGAGATTGAGCCAAATGACATAGCACCTGAAGCGAAACGTTTGAAAATATTACCAACTGGTTCAACTTCACTAATATCAATTGCAGGACGATCGCTACTCAGTTCAAGTAAGCCACGTAAAGTAAAGGCTTCTTTACTTTGATCATCAACTGTTTTTGCGTACTGCTTAAATTGTTCAGTATTGTTGCTTGCTGTTGAATGTTGCAATAAACGAATAACCGTTGGGCTAAATAGATGACGTTCGCCATCATTACGCCATGAATATTCACCACCCGTAGGTAATAAGTTTTCAACAGCAATACGATTTTCTTCTGGGAAACCTTCACGATGACGTAAAAGTGCTTCTTGAGCGATTTGATCAAGGCTTAAGCCTTCAATTCGACTTACAGTACCGGTAAAGTACTCATCAATTACATCAGAGTTGATGCCTAGCGCTTCAAAAACTTGCGCGCCTAAGTAAGATTGCAGTGTTGAAATACCCATCTTAGAGAAGGTTTTCAATAAACCACTACCTACTGCTGCGGTATACTTAGCAACAATATCTTCATCAGTTAAATTGCTGTCAAGTACGCCTTCATCACGTAAGCCATACATACTTTCTAATGCTAAGTATGGGTTTACCGCTGCTGCGCCATAACCAATTACGGTAGCAAAATGATGAGTTTCACGGATATCGCCTGATTCTAAAATAATATCAGCGCCAGAACGTAATTTTTCGCGAATTAAGTAATGATGAACAGCTGCAGTTGCTAATACTGATGGAATAGCAACATGGTCACTATCAACTTCACGATCACTTAAAATTAAGATTTCATAACCATCTTCAACAGCACTTTTTGCGTTATAACATACGCGATCAAGCGCCTTTTTAAGTGCGCCAGGTTCACCGCTCGCTTTAAAGGTTATAGCAATAGTTTTTGATTGCAGATGATTATTATCAATATACTGTAACTTGCGTAATTGATCGATTGTTAATACCGGCTGTTCAATTTCAACTTTGTGGCAATGCTCTGGTGTCTCATCGAGTAAGTTAAATGACTTACCAATATAACCACGCAATGACATAACTAACTCTTCACGAATCGGATCGATTGGCGGGTTAGTTACTTGAGCAAATAATTGCTTAAAGTAATGAGATAATTGTTGTGGACGACTAGACAATACCGCTAATGGGGTATCTGTACCCATAGCGCCTAGTGGCTCTTTAGATGTACCAACCATACCCGCAAGCACTAAATTAAGGTCTTCGCTAGTATAACCAAAGGCTTTTTGCATTTTACGCAGTTCTGCCAGTGGCGGTTGGGCAATAGACGCTATTGGAACAGGTAATTTATCTAATTCAACCTTGTTATCTGCTAGCCACTTACCGTACGGCTGAGCTGAGCTGACTTGCTGTTTTACTTCCTCATCACTAATGATGCGACCTTGTTTTAAATCAGCAATAAATATTTTGCCTGGCTGTAAACGACCTTTTTCAACAACAGTTGACTGATCAACACATAAAGTGCCTGTTTCAGAGCCCATTACTAAAGTACCATCATCCGTTAATAAGTAACGTGAAGGGCGTAAACCGTTACGATCAAGTGTCGCGCCGATAACATTACCATCACTAAACGATAATGAAGCTGGGCCATCCCACGGTTCCATGATACAAGCATAATACTCGTAAAAGGCATGCTTAGTTGCATCCATATCTGTTTGAGTTTGCCATGCTTCTGGCACCATCATCATCATAACTTGCGCTAATGAACGGCCACTTAACACCAATAACTCAATTGCCATATCAAGGTTGGCCGAATCAGAGTTATCGTTATTACAAATTGGGTTCAACATTTTCAATTCAGCATCGCTGAAATTAACTGAGCTGAATAATGCTTCACGGGCATTCATCCAGTTAATGTTACCGCGTACTGTATTTATTTCGCCATTATGGGCGATATAACGGAACGGTTGCGCACGACGCCAAGCTGGGAAAGTATTCGTTGAGAAACGAGAATGGAACATTGCCATACCAGAGATAGTACGTTCGTCTTGAAGGTCAAGATAATATTGACGAACTTGCTCTGTGGTAAACTGTCCTTTATAGACAATTTTAGTTGATGACATCGACGTAACATAAAATTCGTCACGTTCTTTGGCAATGGTGGCATTAATTTTATGCGAGGTATATTTACGCAGAACAAATAACTTTCGTTCAAACTCTTGTGCAGTTAATGCTGCTGGTTTGGCAATAAATACTTGCTCAATGTTCGGCTCGCTATCAAATGAAGCGGCACCTAACATAGAGTTATCACCGGGAACATCACGGTAACCAAGTAAAGTTAAGCCCAGTTCAGTAATATTTTGATTTAAAACGTCTCTGCATGCTTCGCTTTGCGCTTCATCGCGCGGAAAGAAAATCATGCCAACGCCGTAATCGCCAGCTTCAGGCAAGCTAAAACCTAATTTTTCGGTTTCTTGGCTTAAAAAATCGTGAGGTATTTGAATAAGAATACCGGCACCGTCACCACTTTTGACGTCAAAACCAGTACCACCACGATGTTCCATACAACTCAACATGGTGAGTGCATTTTCAATAATATCGTGAGTTTTTTTACCCTTTAGGTTGGCGACAAAACCAATACCACAGCTATCATGTTCAAACTCGGCGCGATAAAGGCCTTGGGATTTTTTGCTCATATCATTCATTGCTTATTCCTATTTCATCAAACTATTTCTATTAGCTTCTTTTGCTTTTTAATTAAGCAGCTTGCTAATTAAGCCATATATTATTTATGTTCAAAATGTGCGCTACTGATCCTTCAGAATATTACTTAGAATTTCTTGAACATCGAACGCCAGACTTCTACTGAGTCTTTATGAGACGAATGCAATTGTGAAAGTCATTATTAATTGCGGCCGGCAAAATTACCCGTAAAACGCTTCTGAGTCAATCATTTTATGAATATATATACGACTTATTTGAATATATACAGAAAAAAAGTGATTTAAAACAAGTGAAAACTATTACTATTCATAGCAAACAGAGGCTAAATTAACTATTACACTCACATCACCACAGATGAATGTTTGAATAAAACGCCAAAACCATCGTATAAACAATCAAAAGCACCTTAGGTGTAAAGTAAAAAAAACAACCGATATACTTGGCTTTGTGCCACAATCACCGTATTACATTGATATATCATCTACGAATAAAGTAGTAGTAAGTCTATTAGGTTAGTTACCGCTGTGACAGTGTAAGGGGACAGAAAAGTAAGGCATCATTCGAACAGAATAGTTATTCAAGGAATATGCAGTTAGCATAATTGCTTTTTCATACTCAAATAAGGGTACCATTAATACCATCAACAGCTCCTAAGAAGCCAAATTTGGCTTCAAAATGACTTTGCAAACCCATTAGTGCAATTACTCTTATTAGACGTATTAGAATGTTAATTAGAGCGTATTTCGCAACAATCATTAGATGAGACAAAATCAACTAGCATTATATTGAGTTCTGTTGAGTCGCAGACTCCCCTACAGCTAACCTTATACCTACTTATATCTGCCTGATATTTGCTACATTGATGGAGGAAGTCAGTCCTTTCTATAGAGGTTTGGTAACTTAATATGAAAACTAATGGCTAACGCACGCAGAATGAAAGCAATACAGAAGCCACCAATCAAGTCATAATTAGGCGGGAGACTTAAGGTATTAAGCCAGAGGTACATCACTGAACCAGCTAGAGTCGTGGTGATGTAAAGCTCTTCATTCATCAGCGTGAGGTTGCTACCACTGAGCACATCACGAGCAATACCACCAAAGCTGGCAGTCATCACTCCCATACAAATAGCAATTAACGGAGAAGTACCAAATTCTAAAGCGATTTCAGTGCCAACTACAGCGAATAATGCAATACCAACCGCATCCATCCAGATCAGCGCTCGTGTTATAGAAACTAATTTTGGTGCGATAAAATAGGTTATCGCTGTCGAAACAAGACAAATAATGATCCATATCGGCTCACGTATCCAAAACACGGGGACATTACCTAGTAGCAAATCGCGAAGCGTACCACCACCGATCCCCGTAGCCGTACCAATGAGCATAAAACCAAGAATATCCATTTTCTGTCGAGCGGCATCGAGTGCCCCTGATATTGCAAAGACTGCCACTGCAGACAACCCCATGATATTCACTACATCGGTAATTTCAAATGACATGGCAGCACTCTTTTAACGTTCATTTTAATTAGACTTTACCCAACCCTCTTATTTTCTTCAATCGTAAAAGTTAAAACCAGCTGATAAATATACTATTTCCCCTTGCTACCTTATATGAATCAAGCGCCGTGATAACTCCTAGTAAAATTTTAAAATAAGTTTTAATGACTAATGAAAAACGGGACACCAGATCTAAATAAAGATCTGATGCCCCAAAAAACACAGGTATGACTTACTCAATGCCCATTAATAGACGTGGTAAAAATTAAGCCATGCTTTTTCCTTTCCTAAGCTCACTAATTTCTTTTCAAATGGTAACGTTTAAAGATATATACGATTATTCAATAGAAGTTCCCATGACCATTGATCGTGTTACACCTTGATATTTATGCTTTTAGGTTTTTAATTTTGTTCAAATAGCATAAAGTTAACGACTATCCCTTTTACTGGATTTAATCATTTGTGAAAACTCAATCGGCATTTATTATTGGTGCAGCTAAGCATCAAGATGAGGTAGGTAGTCTTGAGCAGGTTTTACTGCTCGAATCACAATTACTTCAACATGGCATAACGCCTAAGCATTTAGTGATAGAGCCTTTAGCGGCTGATTGGCATAGCGATGAGAAAGAACATCACTTTAGAAGCGGTTGCGCTCCAATTGAAGCCTTGGCTGAAGCAAAAAGACTCATAGAAAATGGTGAAGCTGCGGTTGTAATTAGCGGTGAAGATCATATTAGAACCGGTTATAGCAGAGAAGATAGGTTAAATAAAATGGCGGTTTATGGACAAAGTTATCCATTAACGCAAGCTTATACAGACTTAGCACGTGCCTTTAGTAAAAATCACACCATTACAGAACAACAATTCAAAGAATTTGCTAGCGCACTGTTTGAGAATTACCAAGTTAGCTTCCGTAATGCTTTGTCAGACAATTTTACCCCTGAATTATTGCCCGATTTACGTTGGCATAAACCGATAACGGATCTGTTCAGAGGGGTTGATTGTGCAAACCCTATGGTAGATTTTTCAGGTCGCCTATTATTAACGCGTGCAGATATCGCCGAGCAATTAGGTGTTGATAAAAGTCAATGGTTGAAGGTGAAAGCTGTAGGTTTGAGCCGCCTTGATGGTGATGGGCAAGAGTTTGTAAACGATATTTCTCGGTATGAACATTTACAACAAGCTTACCAACAAGCCTGTAATGAAGCGAATATCGACTTTGTTCACCTATTCAAAAGTGGCGATGCTCTATTAGAAACCTATACTTGTTACCCCGTTGTTCCAATGGCTTTTTTGCTAATAAGTGGCTTGGTTGAAGTCTTAGAAGAAATTCCAGACTTTCTTGCAGAGCATAGTATTACCATAACGGGTGGCATGAATTTGGCTAAAGCCGCCTGGAATAATCCAGCGCTTAATGCGCTTGTGTTGATGCATCATCGATTATGTGACGGTCCAGAAAAACTTGGATTAATACATGGAAATGGTGGTTTAGGTTATCGACAAGGTATTGCGATTGTAGAACGTGTTAACACTTAAGAGTTGACGACTTTTAAGCTGGGTTATGTTGAATCACACTTTTTATCATGATTTAACGCCAAGCATTGCCCACTCATAGTCTTGATACACCCCTAATATTGACTTCTTTGCTGTTAATTTCCAAACATATTTTCTATTTGCTTCAAAAGGTATTGAAAAATATATTTTGAAGCTGCCATCAATTTTTCTTTTCCACTTTACCTTTAACGGCTAATTTAAGACTGTATTAAAAAGACTACAAATGCAGCAATAGCAAGGTACGTTGATAAAGTGTTAGATGAACTTAACAACTTGATGTTAATAAAATGTTATTATAAATTACGGTTAAGAGGTTATTTAAGGGACAGGTAACTTAAAATTATCAGAAAGAATAAACACCAAATAGGAAGAACAATTGCACAGTTCAATTAGACAAGTAACAATAGCCTTAGTGTGCTTTATTACCTTTATTCCTTACCATTTTATTGCCAGCTGGCTGCCAATTCCCTTGGCTAGCGCATCAAGTTTTTCTCTATTTTTTTTGCAAGTGAGTAGTAGTTTGTTCTTATTCTTCTGCTTTCAAAAAAACACCTCTCGTTCATTTAAGTTATTTTGGCAATACTTACTCTTAGCAACACTCGCGATACTAGTCAGTAAGTTATTAAACGATACACCGACAAGTATCAGCCAACAGCTATATCAAGACTTTGCTTCACTCTTTGTTTATTTTTTTATTTTATTGGCGATAGAAACCAATCCTCACTTAAGTGATGTCCCGCTTAATAAATATATTGGTGGCCGAGTTCCCGCTATATTTTTCACCCTGATTTGCTTTTGTTATTTTATTCTTTTACCTGCTGAATTTTCAGGAAAAACTTATCAAACAGCTAAACCGTCCTTGTTATTTGATCTAGTCATAAATGGCCTTATTCTAGCTAGATTATTACAGTGCTTGTTGAGTGTTAAAGATAGTTTTTGGCGTTATACCTTTACACTACTTTCGGGAAGCGCAGTCTTTTTACTTATTGGCAATTTAAGTGCTTTTATTGGCACTGATGATGCGTTAATTAATACCCAAAGCAATATCAGCAGCTACTATAGCCAGCTTATTGATTTATTGCCTTATTTCTTGCTTATACTCACCGCAAACACTACTTTGAAAACAACTAGGTTACCTATCGCGATAGAAAAAGAAACCTATCCAGAGTTTTATATTTTACTGCTTATGCTGATACTAACAGCCACTCATTTATATGGTTATGAGCACAAGCTGTTTTATAGTGTTAATACCAATCTACAATCTCTCATCTTATTTTTCTGGCTGTTTATTGGTGCCACTTTACTATCAAGCATTGCAATCACTCATCGTCGCCAAACTAAAAAGCTTAAAAAACATCTACTATCAGAAAAAAATGCACTCCAACAACTCAATAGCTTACATAATGATTTAACCGATACGCTGATTAATAGTGAAGATAAAGCAATAGTTAATGCTTCTAACAATGCCATATTAACGACTTCAATTACTGGCGAGGTATTATCGGCTAACCCCGCTGCCGTGCAGATGTTTCAAAGTCTTGAGCAAGAATTAAAAGGCATCTCGGTGAGTCGCTTATTTGCAGAAAAAGATGAAATGCATTTCTTTTTTGACTTCCAAAGTAATGTCTACTCATTACAGCGTAAAACTTTAGGTATATCTGTGGAATGTCTTTCACTTCGTTCAGATGGAACAGAGTTTCCAGCACAAGCTGAGCTACAGTGGGCAGATCGCGCTAAACAACCACTTATTGTAATAACCTTCATTAACTTATCAGCAAGAAAGCATGCGGAAAAGCAAGCCTTAGAATTAAAAGACAAATTCATCGCTAACATTTCACATGAATTTAGAACACCACTCACTATCATTAATGGCATTATTGATAGGTATATAACCAAAACAAGCAATGAGTCAGAAAATGAAGAGTTAACTACAGCTAAACGTAATGGTTTACGATTAGTACGTATGGTTGAGCAACTGTTAGAGCTTTCACGTTTAAGTGACAACCCACAATTATCACTGAGCACTTACCGACTGCAAACCCTAATGATGATGCCTGTTGATTCTTTTTCTCGTTTAGCATCACAAAATAATATTAGTTTCACTAGCAATATCCCTGTTGACTTGTGGTTAGATTGCGATGGCCAAGCTTTTGAAAAGATCATCTTTAACTTACTCGCTAATGCGATAAAGTACACGCCCAATGGCGGCTCTGTGCAAGTAAATGCTTATCTAGAGCAAGAGACTATTATTTTAAACGTGATTGACTCAGGTATCGGCATCAATAAAGACTCTATAGATAAAATATTTGAACGTTTTCAAAGAGCTGATGATGTGAAGAACCAAGCAACTTTTGGTGTAGGTATAGGCTTGTCTTTAGTAAATGAACTCGTTAAAGCTCATGGGTGGCGTATCAGCTTAGTGAGCGAACATGGTCATGGCAGTAAATTTACTCTTTCAATACCGTTAGCACCTGCAAATGAGGTTGAGGCAGAAATATCGATGAGTATCTCAGAAAATGAGGTGACTTCATTGCTCACCGAGCAGCGTTCAGTAGCAAATATTGAAAC